>Ga0183096_1000034_pt1 | contig 397856 bp, 349 predicted proteins | sample Biomet5_FD_127791 | JGI IMG/M metagenome (GOLD analysis project Ga0183096, IMG submission 127791) | Microbial communities from bioreactor (seeded with sewage sludge) at LBNL, California, USA - Biofuel metagenome 5 (version 2) (version 3) | ecosystem: Engineered > Bioreactor > Anaerobic >...
CTCATTTGCAAAGGTATAATCATTTTGGTGAGTCATTCTGTTCTCCCTTCTTTTCTCAGCAATTAGAAGGATACTTCTGACTCACCACTTTTGTTAAGGTTCTAGATTTTACAGAAAATATGTTACATCAACAATGTTTTTTGTTTGGAAAAAATTTAGTTAATTCAAATTGTTCTACTAGACTAGAAAGGAATGAATATTATGTGGAGAACGGGAAAGAAAAAAAAACTGATTATTATTTGTTTGGTTTTAATATCTTTCGTTCTTTTGGCTGAATGTACAGGAAGCAAAATCAATGAACCTGAAAACGTATTAAATTCATTGTCTCCTTCACAAACTGAAGTAATTTCTGATGCAAATATTTCGGATACCACAACTCCCATTTTTACTTCTACTCTCCAAACAACAACTCCGTCTTTAAAAATCGATTCTAAATATGTGACAAATTTTGGATTCTTTACAGTCACACAAGTCCCGGTAAATATTTCGACTACTACAATTCATGATTCTGAATATTTATATAAAAATATACTTGTCAAAATTGATTTAATAGACTCTGATGCAATGGCTTATCTTAATTTGGATGATTTGAATGATAACAGTGGAAGTAATAGTGATATTCATGTTGAACGGACTATTGGGAATCCTGAAATCAATTATTCTTTAGGCCCTAGTAATAATGCATATTTCTATTATTTAGGGACTAGTTCAGGTGATTATGATTTGTGCAAAAGAAGTTTTATAAATTTGAATTTAGATCGATTACATTACATAATGCAAAATGAATTATTCATTGATGGTGGAGAATACTGTATTCTTACAAATGAAGGACGGATCGGAATAGTAAATTATATTTTGGGTTCAAAAAAGGCAGTTGGATCTGAACATGAAGAAGTATTATCTTTGAATGTTACTGTTTATAACGAAGTAGTCAAGTAATAATGATTTTTTTTCGAAATCAAAATGATATTTTTCAAGCAATATATCATTACTTGAAAAATTATAACGAATTAAACTGAGATGTTCATCGATGACACGAAAGCCAACTTGTGCGGTTTCAATCGTATCAGCCGGACCAACACTGACACAACCGGCTACTTCCTGGATGATGCCATTGGCAGCGTGCGTCAGGTGGCGGGGATTGCCGCCTCCAGTGACGCAGCGGATTCTGACCCCGAATTGACGATCCTCCTGGCACAGAGCTATTCTCCGTATGGCGAGACCATTGACAGCGTTGGGACATTCGATACTTCATTTGGCTTTACAGGAGAGATGACTGATAGTACCGGGTTGATCAATCTGCGGGCCAGATGGTATGCGCCTGGTCAGGGTCGGTTCATCACAAAAGATTCATGGAGCGGAGATTATAAAAATCCAATCACGCTGGTAAAGTGGGTGTACGCGAATGCAAATCCGGTAATGAATGTGGATCCAACAGAAAAAAAAGCATGTAATGAGTATGATGTTAATGGAAATTGTATTGTTGATGAAGATTGGCAAAGTAATAGACTTGGTAAAGGGCCAATAGAAACAACAGCAGCTGCTTTAGGATTAAGTCAATTAACATGTGACTTCCCTAATGCATTGATCAAAATTTATCATACAGTTCCGGAAACGAGTTTATACAACACAATTTCAATTAAAGGATTATTGTTCTTATATGATGCTGAAAGTATCCCAACAAGAAAAAGGAAAAACGAACCATTATATTCTAATGAGGGAAAAGGTGACGATTGGGATATAGGCAATTGCACGGTCGGTCATGGTTTTTGTATTGATCCTGGAATGACATGCAACCAATTGATTGAAAATAAGGAATTAAGGTACGATGAAACTTCAGATACTTATTCTTTTTTTGATCAAGGTAATATGCAAAAATGGACACTACACGATATTGGAAAAAGAATTTATGCATTAACGAATGAAGATGCAGAACAACTTACAATAAGTTTTTTGCGTTATCAAGGGACATTAATTCGATCTGGAAATGGAGGGAATCCATTAAAGGTTCCCCTAACTCAATATCAATGGGATGCTCTCCAAAGTTTTGTATATAACCAAGGAGATATTCAGCAAATAGTATCAAATTATTTAAATCTAAATAATATCTATGAAGCAGGTGAGTTTATCAGATTTTTCGGAGATCAAAAATATAGAAGAAAGCAAGAAGCAGATCTATTTGAGAACGAAGATTATATCTATTATTAATGGAATATATAATAAAATTAATCTTCTAATTTTGAAAAGGCATATTATCACGAAATATTACTATTCGTAATGTAAAAAATCGTTTTCCCCTAAAAGGGAAATTTAATTCTCTTGACAAAAAAGGAGTGAAAAATGTCGAAAGCAATAAAAGAAAGTAAATGCTGTATATTTCTTTTAGGTTCGATATTATTATCTTTTATTCTTCTGGATGGATGTTCAAGAAACCAGATTAGTATTTCTCAAACAGAACCAAGTCAATTATCCCCTTCACCAACTGAAATAGCATCTACCTATACACCTACCAGCATAAATACACCTGTTACTCAGACAGTAACACCAGCGTGGAAAATGGATACAAAATATGTAACTGGTTTTGGGCAATTCCTATTTACTCAAGGACCGGTTATATTCTCAACAAGTTCACCTCAAGATTCTGTATATTTATATAAAGACGTGATCGTTACTTTTGATCTAGTGGATCGTTTTAATGCGATTGCTTATCTTAATCTAGATGATTTGAATGATAACAGTGGAAGTAATAGTGATATTCGAATAGAGCGAACTAGGGGAAATCCTGAGATTACTTATGAAATAGACCCAAGTAATGATTCGTATTTTTATTATGCAGGAGATAATTTGGTTGATTATGAATCCTGCAAAGAAAGTATTTTAAATTTAGATATAGATCGTGTACATTATACTTTGCAAGCCTATTCATTTATTGAAGGTGGAAAATATTGCATCTTAACTAATGAAGGTAGAATCGGAATTGTGAATTATATTATTGGTTCAAAAAAAGCAATTGGAACTGATCACGAAGAAGAATTATCAGTAGATATCTCGGTTTTTAATGAAATAATAAATTGATAAGTGATTATTCAGGTTCACTTAATTACTAATGATAAAGATTATTGAAAACGAAACAATTAATTGTGATAACTAATGTAAAGCATTTTATTGAAGCCAGGTGTTGAGTATCGGCGCGAATACCTATTTCTACATATACAACCGAATTAGCCAGACAAGTACCGACACAACCGGCTGCGAAGCATCCTCGGAGTGTACCGAAGCGGAATATTTCCTGGACGATGCAATCGGCAGTGTGCGCCAGGTGGCTGGTATAGCCGCATCCAGCGATGCAGAGGATTCCGACCCCGAATTGACGATCCTTCTGGCAATGAGCTATTCACCGTACGGTGAGGTGATCGACAGCATCGGAACATTCGATACTACATTTGGTTTCCCCTCTATAAAATCGGGGTCAGACCGGCGAAATGACGGATGAGGATGTAATTAGGCAGCAGGACGAATTTGTGGAAATGTTGAGTGGAAAAGAATGTAAAAAGCCAGGTTATCTACCTGGCCTTTTATGATATCTGTTATTCGAACGCTACTTCGTAGAGCTTTTTTATGCGTATGATCTGGCGCCCCCGGGCCGGTTCCACCTTTACGCATAAAATATTTTTTATCGAGTTCTTCATCATCAGGACCGTTATTATCTTTCCCAGAAGCCAATTTATCTGGTGGCCCATAGAATTGAATCAGACCGCGGACCCAGTAGCTGTCTTTTTCTGCGCTAATATGGGAAATAAGATTTCTCAGCATTTCTTTCATCTCGCGTGGGTCTTTCTTCATCATTTCACGTTTGATCAAGTTGGCATTTGCTCTGGCTTCTTCGGCTGAAAGGCTGCCAACTTCAAATAGCTCTTCGTCAAGGATCTGGAATAGATTATTTTCCAGGTCCTTTTTTGTTTTCTCGAGATCCTCAAGGGTAGTTACCAAGGATATGGCTGATGTCCCGGAAGTTTTGATTACTTCGGTTACATTTCCAATTTGCTTATTGATAATTCCAATCTGATGATTGAGATCTCTCTTGCGAATATTCAGCTCTGATGCTTGAGACGCTCGATCTTCCAATACTTCCATTTGTCTTTGATATACCATTTCTGGATTGAGTATGTAATTTTGGACCTGATTTAGAACACTTCTTTCCAGCGCCTCTTTAGGGATTTGTAATGCATCGCAATCCAGGCGACGATCGGATCGGCTGCATTTGTAGTATTGATATTTGTAACCTTCAGTTGCGGTTACATCTTTCCCATACATCGGAGCGCCACAACGGGCGCAATAAACTATACCTGTCAGCAGGTAATCACTATTGAGGCGACGCGGATGGCGTTTATTATCTTGACCTCCCATAGGATTATTGTGCTTGCGGTCAAAACTTCGAACTGTGTTCCAGGTATCTTCATCAATCATCGCATCAACATATCCAGGGACGGTTTTCTCTCCAAAATGAAGTATCCCGCGATAAATATCATTTTGAAAAAAATCAACGTAAGAATTTATGGACCCATAAAGGTGAGTCGCCTGGTGAATTTCTTTGTAGGTTTTACCTTCCGCCCTCATCTGCCAGGCCAATTTGCAGATATCCCATTTATCGGGATCCGGGACCCACTTGGATACTTTGCGCTGAGTGTGGTCACGGTGATTTGAGATCACAAATTCATCGCGTTTGAAACCTGGCGGGGGATTGCCTCCGATCGCGCCGTAATCCTCAAAATTAAGATGCAGCGCACGTTTGACATCTTCAATCATGTCGAGAGAGTAGCGCGCATTTTTCCAGTCAATCAAAGCCTCATGGACAATGCCATCGACACCCTCAGGAACAGGGTCCTGGATGGCCGCAACTATAAAACCCCGACGCCGAAGGTCGTATTTGAAGTATCCGGCATCATTGTTATCGCGGGCGAACCGCGAGAATGACCAAAGAAGAACGCCATCTTCCTCAACCATTGGCTGGCGGAAGTGATTGATCATGCGCATAAAGTTGCCGCGGCCAACCGTATCCCGACCGGTACGCGCCGCATCGATGTAAAACGCGGTGATCGTCACCTGGTGCTCGAGCGCCCATGTTTTCAGAACGGCCTGTTGCTGTGGGACAGATTGCTCCTGATGAGGCCCACCAGAATCACGCAGATAGACAACTACCTTTGACCCTGGGCGAAAAACGGTTAAATCATTCATTAGCTATCCAGGGGAAATTATTCTGAAGCATTATTCACCAATTTTATAAATTTATCTGCGAATTCTGAATAATGGGAAATAGAGGGATTGCCTGGAAAAGAATCGTTCAACTTTTTGAGACTGGTTCTATATTTTTCCCAAGCAGATATTTTCCCTTTTGCAGTTTTTAATTCGGCAGCTTTAGTTTGTGTATCTATGAATATTCGATTGCAACAATCTTTAATTTCATCATCAAGACCATTGTTTATGATAGACAATGATTCTGATGGTTTCTTATCGGTAATAACAATTCCCATGTTTTCATATTCAATCAATTTTGATAGAGATGATTTAGCATCATCTATCCTGCCTAAAAAAGTATCTGCATTTTTTGTCGATTGAATAATATTGATTGAATCTGTGAGAATTCTGCACCGGTTGCTTATATCTAAATTGACAAATGATGCACATTTCTCGCATAAACCATATTTATTCACTGATAAGAAAAGGCCGTGATTTCCGCAGAACCTACATTTAGCCATTTATCTCACCTGTATCAGGGGCATCACGAAGGTCACGAACGAGTTGTTTCAATTCAAGGAGACGGTTAGCAATATCATTGCGTTTGTTGTGACTCGTCAACCAGGTTAGCAAACCAATGAGTATCAAAAAGACCCATAGCGGCCAAAGCCCAACCAGAAAAAGAAACCCTAACAGACCAATACCAAAGGCAACCTGCGAGGAAATATAGGTACGATTTATTTTTTTATATTCTTCCTCGAGATCTTCTTTTTCATCAAGCAATTCATTCATTTTTGATGACATATCTTCCTCCCTAATATCAATTAGTGTCCAAAAGTGTTTCTCGTTTGATTAATATATGTAACTTTGAATCAAGTTTTCTCTATTGCAATAATAGAACGCTTGTACTAAAATATTTGAATACGGGGTACCTTCATGATAAAAGCTTACTTATTGCTCTCCGACGAATCATCTGTCAATATCAGTTTTATGCCATACTCCTGGAATATTTCCCGAACAATTTCAAAAGATCGTTCCGGGTCACCAGCGGCATCCAATTCATTTGCTTTCTCTATTGATTTTGCCAACGCGGAACGTAGTGGCTCTGGCAACGAGGATAATTTATCATCCGATTTGGAAGGATCAGGATAACCGAGTACGGAATAGACTTGCGGTCCTAACTTACTTACAAATTTTTCAATAACAGCAGGTTCTCTAGGAATTCTGCCGTCCTTTTTCATGTAATAAGACATTTGGCCTTGAGTAAAGCCAAAAAAATCTGCAAATTCGCTTATCGTTTTTCTTGAATTTCCGCGAAATTCGTAGAAGGCCTTATTTATAAACTCGTACCAATCATCTGAAGTTTCTCTTTTTGATTTTCCCATACTAGACCAATTATAGCGATTATCCACGAATATCTATATAAACACTTGATTTTTCATCCGCCTTGATGTAAAATATCCGCATAAGGATTAATAATACGTACTGACATGGAGGAATATGGGCGAACAAAAAACGATCCAGAAAAATTGGACATTCAAACCTGCGACCATACAGGAGCTTGAAGCCATTTGTGCCAGTGAGATGCGCAGCCAACAGAACATGGTCGAGGTGCTAATCCATCGTTACTGGCAAGAATCGATCTCGCTGAAGGAAGAATCAAGGGCTTCGGTTACGAACTAATGAGTTTGTTTTCATAGTTGAAATATTAGCCCGGAAACACTGAAATTTCATTCGGGCATGATTCCGGAGCAATTCGGGATCGATTTGGGAGGTAATCGGGAATGAAACAAAGAGAATGGCCAAATAACGCAAAGGAAGCACGAGACAAAAGCGCTGAGCGCGCGATGAGGGCGTATGAAGATCTGAAGCCCTTGATCGACAATCCTCACGCGGAGGATATCGAGGTGGTGCAACGCGCAGCCAAAGCCAGCACGCAAGTACTGGAGATCGCTCGTTTGATGGTGAGCATGGGATCCAAGGCTGTTGATCCACTCAAGAGCGATGCCGGACTGGAGTTGTCTTATGCCTGATTATTTTGCCTATCTCTTTGTTTTAGCAGTCATTTTTATGCTGTGCGTGATCATCAGCGACCGCGATATGACGGTCAAGCCGTAACCTGGTACTCAAAAAAAGAGAGGTAACCGAATGAACGACCCTGAAATCTCTGTTCAACCAATCATTGTTGGCGTGGTAAAGATCCCGCGATCCGGGAGAGAAATTGACACGATCTCTACGCAAGTCCTCCGGCAGCTTCCTGATCTGGAACCCGATTACTCAATTGCGATCGATTATTCCTCTTACGAAGAGCTAAAACTTGGCAGAAAGAGAATACTGACCTATGGAAACAGGCTTTACGGCACAGGTTCAATTGCGACCAGCAGTATCGAAAACCGCTTGTTTGTATGGATCAAGAACGGATCGCGGAAAGTTGCTTCTGAGATCAGCAGACTGGAGAATGACCATGCAGACTAATACGGCCTCTTTATCCACATCGCTTGAACTCAACTTCCAGACCTGGCTGGCTGATAACGGCAAGAACGGCCAGGGTCACAGCCAGAAATCGATCAATTCTTATGTATCAGACATTCGCCTGTTCCGGGATTGGTACAAGGACCACACTGAAGACGCTTTTGATCCTTCCGCAATTATCTCTTCCGATTTTCGGGATTATTTCCAGTATTCGATCAAAATCAAAAAAGTATCTGCCAGCACCTGGAACCGCAGACGCGCATCCCTGGCCCAGTTCTGCATGTTCTGCCTGAGCACTGGATTGATGCGTGTGGATCCATTCAAAGGCGTCCCCTCGATGGCGCAAGCGGATCAGGCTCCCAAGAGTCTGACAGCAACTGATTTCCGCCGTTACATGCGTCGGGTAGAGCAGGCGGTCAATCAGGCAGAGACTGAGTTCAAGCGGTTTACGGCCATCCGCAACCGGGCCATGATCGCTTTGATGGTTTACGGTGGATTGCGGGTGGGTGAAGTTTGTGAACTTGAACCCAGTGACCTGCTACTGTCAGATCGTAAAGGTGTCGTTTTGATCCGGGACGGCAAGGGCAACAAATCCGGGCGGGCATTTATCGGAGCTGAAGCACGGCTCGCTGTGAATGAATGGCTGGTAATCCGCCCGAAAGAAGAGGAACTTTTATTTGGGGGAATTACCGAACGCCAGGTGGAGCGCATTGTTTCGGATATCGCAATTGAGGCGGGCTTTTCTCCCATTGAAATGATGCAGGCTGGCAAGTTGATCAAGAAACAAATGGTCACGCCGCACAGCCTGAGGCACACATTTATCTATCACGTGCTGCATGAGACAAAAGATATCGAGCGCGCCCGGCAGTTGGCTAGGCACGCAAGGATCGATCAAACGGCAGATTATGCCAGATCACACGATGAGGACCTGGAAGAGTCTGTGGAGAATCTCTATCGAATTTAGCCAATATCGCTCTCCAGTGGCTGCAGGATCTCTTCCCCTGACTTCCTGCAGCTGGAGAGATTTTCTTTACACGATTAATTATTTCCTTCGTCGCTGACTATGTAAGTAAGGCGACAAGCCCACAACAAACAGACTAAAGAAAGGAGACCTATGGAAGCGAGAACAAAACCGCGAACCGTGCAATTGATGGTCATTTGTGACCCGGAAGATGTTGACTGGGTATCGAGGCAACTGCGTGGATTTTTTCACGCGAACAAGTACGACGTGATCGATTGCACAACTGATTACCCGGCCAAAGATAACCCAAAACGCCGGAAGTTTCATGTGACTGCAATACCAGCCAAAAGGAGCAGCGATGGACGAAGAGTATGCGACTCTAGTAGCAAAACAGATTGAAAAGAATGTTCTGCCTGCAATTCAAGAATTAGAGAACAGGGCAGAAGAAACCAAAGCCAAGGAACCTCAGGACAAACATCTGACAGATTATGAGCGTGAAATGATGCGAATATTCGGTACTTTGTACCCAAATCGTCACCAGCGCCGCGCTTATGCAGCCAGGGCACGCAAAGAAATTGGAGCAACGAAATGACAATCGACCAAATGATTTTGAATGGCCAAAAGCGAATAGCGAGAGGATTGGTACCAGATCATCCATCCACGGATGATCTTCGGAATGCCTGGAATATTTTTCTTGAAAACGCACGCAGTTCTGTTCCGGGTGAGGTGCGCCAATATTTGATGTTTCCAGAGGGATTCGATTTTGGTACAGCTGGAATGCCTCCAATGTACCTGAGTGAATTTAACGATTTCAGGATCCATTATGTTGGCCTGTCAGAGATCAAGGTTGTCTTCCCGGTATCAGGAGCAAAGGTCCAATACCTGGTCAGCAACTTCGAAGGGCGTAACACAAAACCAAACTGGAATAATGCTCAGAGCTTCTACGATGTCGAGCTCGCACTCGGCGAAGCTAAAAACCAATGTGAGATTTGGCGAACAGGAAATCGCAACAGAAATTAGCCTGGAGATTGGTATGCCAACAAAGCACACATCATCCGTTCAATGTGATTTTCAAACAGCAGTGATACCTTGCCCGCCCGAACATCTCGAGGCGTGGCACAAAGCCATCAAAATCTATTGGGAGTTGGCATACAAGATTATCCAAGAAAATCAGCAGGTCGTTTCCGCAGAGGCTGAGAATGAAAAGCAGTAGTAATAAAAGTCACGAAGTTCCCAAATTCACCGCTTTTTGGTGGCGCGGGCTGGCTTGCGTGAAAAGTTCTTGGCTGGCTGTGGTTGGGGCATGGGAAATAATGTCGCATAACAACGGATTATGCGACATTTACCAGGCGATTTGCGGCTGTTTTGGGCTGATTTACTGGCTGTAACGAGTGAAATTTATGTCGCATAACGTGGAGGCTTACCAATGACGGTGCAAAACTTAGATGACCTGGTGGATCAGGTCAAGGTACAGAACCGAATTGACCAGGTGATCGCAGAGACGCCGGGGTTTTCGGTGACGGGGCACAGCCGGTATCTGTCAACAATGGGACCGGATGGACACAAGATCGTGATCGATACGCACAATGGGGCGTACCACTGGCACAGCCGCGGTGAACACGGCGACGTGATCCGCTGGGTGGAGATGCGCAACAACTGGGATTTCAAGAGCGCACTGGAATATCTGTGCAAGCGTGCTGGCCTGCCAGAACCACAGTGGGGGCAGGGCAGTCCATCACAGCGGCTGGCTGCCAGGGCGCGGCAAGATGTGTATGAGGTGGCCGTTGGTATCTTCCAGGCGGCACTGTGGGAGGACCCGATAGCTCTGGCGTATCCGCGGCAACGTGGCTGGAGTGATGAGACGATCCAGCGGGCGCGCCTGGGTTATACAGGCAACCCGACGACGGCTTCGATGATCCGGCAACGGTTGAGTGATGCGATCGTTTCCAGCGGCGGAGACCCCCTCGCCCCCTCTGCCGTTTCGCTTTTGGGGTATAAGGGCGACGTCAAACAGTACGCCATAGACAAAAACATAGAGTTCGTGCAGGACTGGCTGGATGACGGAAAAATCCCTGGGGTTATTGGCAGAAATATGCTGGTGTACCCTCATTTTTTCGGCGCTCACTGCTGCTACTTCAGCCTGCGCGCGGTTGGCCAGAAGGCCCACTACAACTTGCCGGTTGAGCTGGCGGGCGCAAGGCAGGGATATCCGAACTATGAATGGTCGCCGCGTGAAACGACCTGTGTGGTCGTTGAAGGGCAGGCGGACGCGATCACCCTGGCACAATGGGGGATCCCGGCATACGCGCTGTGCGGTACTGCTGCTGATGAGCACCTTGCCCGGTTCCTGGGCGCCGGTGATGAACAGCGGGATATCACGATCTATGTAGGTGTGGATGATGATGCTGCCGGAAAGAAGGCCGCTAAGAAGGTGCTTGAACTCTTCGGACCCATGGCCAGGGCAATTTCGTGGAACGGCGTGAACGGGATCACCTCGTTCATTGATCAAACCAAAGAGGGCCAGCCTGAAGCCGAAGTCAAAGACGCCAACGATCTGCTGCGAGGAATGCTCAAATGACTCACATGAGAATCGATGGCCCTGATCAAATGCTGGCAGTCAACCGGGCACTGGCCGAGGCTCCTACTTATGCTGAAGTTCTGGCCGTAGAGGTAAGAAGCCTCCAGGGAGCTGACCAGGATCGGGAAATGAAACATGCCGTCCAGGTGATCAGCAAGATGGACGATATCGCGTTCGGATCCTACGTCGGGAAATTGTCCGCGGCAATGGGAATACAGGTCTCTCAGCTGAAGCGGATGGTGAAGGCAGCCAACTCGAAGAAGGATGACGACGGCGATAATTACGAGCCCACCCTTGGAGGATGGATAAAAGGCTGGTTGGTGGAATACATGTACGACCCCGATGACAACACCGCCCAACTCGCGTGGCGGGACCCGACCGGGAAGATCGATACGGGCAGAACGGTCACGATCGATAACAAGAAATACGGTCCCATGGATCCGAACGCGACCATCTCAAGCGGAGCTATCCTGTTTCCTTCCGCCCTGGGCAAGCCGCACACCACCTCAGAGCTGACAAAGATGATCGAGCGGTTTATTAGCAGGGTTTATCTATTGGCCAACCCACTGTTTGCCAAGATTATGAGCTACTACGTGCTGCTGACCTGGATGTATGACAGTTTCCCTGCAATCCCTTATTTGCGCGTAACCGGGGAGCCTGGCAGCGGTAAATCTGAGCTGATGCTGCGGATCTCGCTGATGTGCTACCGGCGATATGTGGCAGGCGGCGCCAGTTCGGCGGCATCCATGTTCCGGATGGTGGACAAGTACAAGGGAACCGTCTTCATGGATGAGATGGATTTGCAAAAATCGGACGCAAGCGCTGATATCGTGAAGTTTTTGGTCCAGGGCGCCATGAAAGACGGCGCGCCGATCATCCGATGCGAGGAAGTGACCGTGGATGGCAACAAAGAGATCCAAGAGGTTATCTTCCCGGTCTACTGTCCCAAACTATTGGCCATGCAAGGCGAATTCTTTGACAAGGCTGTGGCCAGCCGGTGCATCACCTTCCCGATCCAACCTCGCGAAACTTTTGAGCTGGTCAACAACCATGTGCCTCTGAGCATCGATCAAAGTATGCGGGATGAGGCCAAGATCATGCGCAATCTGCTGCTGAGGTACCGCCTGGAGAACTGGAAGCCAAATAGAGAGATAAATCCGGCTTATTACAACCTGAATATCTCTGCACGTTTAAATCAGGTGACTGTGGCCATCCAGATGCTGGCAGAAGACGATCCCGGGCTCCAGCGCGAGATCAATCAGTTCATGGATGAATACTACAGGTTCCTTGTCCAGGACAAAAACATGACGATCGAAGCCCGCATCCTGGAAGCCATGTGGCAGATCTACTTGAATCCAGGTCTAAGAGCTCAGTTCGTTGAAATCGAATCTGACAACAGGGAAAAGATCAAAGTCGGGCACATCGCGAAGCGGGCGAACGAGATCATCCGGAAGATGAACATGGAAGATGACGAGCCGGAGGATGCTGCTCCTGGGAAGATCTCATTGCGGAACGACAAGAATGGGATTAGCCCGCAAAAAGTTGGCCACCGGCTGCGGGATAAGCTGCAAATGGAGATCTCGCCGCGCTCGAGGGATGGTTACGCGGTGTACTGGGACCAGGCGAAGATGGAAGCCAAGAGCAAGAGCTACGGCGTGATCCCGGATGATCAGATCTTCCCGGAGGCACCGAAGCCGAAACCGGAAGCAAAACAAGGTGAATTACCCGGTGCATGAACTTTGGTGAACTTCGTGAACTTTGAAACCGGATTTATACAGGCAACATTTATTTTTTTCTACTGCTCTTTTACAACCTAAAAAAATAAAAATTTTTCTTGAAACTGGCCTTGAAAGTTCACATGTTCACAGTCAAAAAAAATTTGGTAATTTATTTCTTACAAAACGACCAATAAATTACTAAAAATGATGAATATATGAATATCTATGAATATATATAGGGGTAAACCGGCAGTTTCAATAAGCGGTAACAAAAAGGTAATGAAAAAGCTGTGAACTTCTGTTTCTAAAGTTCACGCAAAGTTCACAGAAATGATGTGAATGTTCACAGAAAGAGGGAATATGACTAGGAAAATGAAAGGGAACGGATTGTTGTGGTGGTTTGGTGATAAGCAGACCGTGCGCCAGGGATTAGAAGAAGCCATCATTCGGTATCGGATGAAATTTGTAGAATCTCCAGCGTTAGCATTGATGAGCCCGGAAGATCTAGTGTTATTGCGAATCGAAGTAAACAAACTTCATCCACAAGACCCATACGGAGAGGTAGTCAGATTATTTGGTGTGCTGGTGGAAGAAGACGGCGGCACCCTGCTAAAGCACGTGTTGGTTGGGATGGCAGCTGATGAGTGAAATGACTCGACCTGTTCTCAGGTACCCAGGTGGTAAATGGAAGATGGCACCGTGGATCATCGAGCATTTTCCACAACACCAGGTGTATGTGGAGGTGTTCGGGGGATCTGCAAGTGTCCTGATGCGGAAATCACCCAGCCGAACAGAAGTTTATAACGATGTTGAATCTAAGATCGTGAACGTCTTCCGGGTATTGCGGGATCCAGAAAAGGCAGAAGAGTTGGGACGTTTACTCGAGCTAACGCCGTTTTCAAGCGAGGAATATGCGAGAAGCTATTTTGAAGAACCTCGAAATGAAATCGATGCTGCCAGACTGATGATCTTTCGATCGTTCGCTGGTGTGGGCTCTGACTCGGTTTATCGGAATAACGGTTTCCGGAGAGGATTCAAAAATAAGAGGTTGGATGCCAACCATGCACTTGCTTCTTATCTGGATTGCTTGCCGGGATTTGTTGATCGAATGAGAGATGTGATCGTTGAGAACCTTGACTGGAAGAAATTGATCGATGTCTATGACACAAAGGAGACTCTTTTTTACATTGACCCGCCTTATCTGGATGAAACCCTGACAAGCAACACCGTGATCTACAGCCATCCATTTTCGCGTGACCAACATATTAAGCTTGCCGGGGTATTGAAAACTATTCAGGGCAATGCGATTGTCAGCGGCTATTGGTCAGATCTTTACGCTGATCTGTATGCCGGATGGGCGGTGGATTCAAAGACGGCAATAGCCGGAAGCGGATCAAAACGGTCAGAGACGATCTGGATCAAAAACGATGAATTGAGATTGTTTTAGGAGGATGAAATGAAAATAAATGAATTGCGAAATGAGATCGTTGACTACTTTAAGAAGAATTTCTATCTTGTACACGAGGAAGATTACCTATTTCTAGCAAATTATGTTCTTCTTTGCTGGACCTTTAAAAGGTTCCAAGAAATTCCTTATGTCGTTCTACTTGGGGATCCGGGATCCGGGAAAACAGTACTCGGGAATCTAATTTTGAATCTTATCCAGAGTAAGCAAAATTACTTTCTCTCTGAGCAGGCAGTTTTCCAGAAGAACACTAAATACCCTCAAGGATGGTTCTTTGATGAGCTTGATTTTCTTTACAGCGAAAGTCGAATAAATCTCAAGATTTTCCTATCCATTGGGAATTGTGCAAATAGTTGGTTTATGCCAGTGTACCCACGGGAAGATGGAAATTTTGAATTAGGAGAAATTGCAAACGCCTATTCTCCAAAGATCTTTGCCAGTAATCACGGAAAATGCAAAACGCTTTGCCAAATTTCAATAATGATCTATATGCCTGTTATTTCTATTCAAGAATTAGCAAAAAAAGAAATTCCCGCATGTATATCTATAAATTCAATTGTAACGAGCGGGGAAATACAAGAACAAATCTCTAAATGGGTAGAAGAATTTCATAAAAACACAACAGTTCTTTCTCCGATATTCACTGAGAAATTCAAAAACTTTGATTCCAATATTCAATTGCTTATGGCAGAAATCACTGCCCTTGAGCATGAGGAAGAGAAAGTGTTGAAAGGTTAGCCATGATCATTGCAGTAGTTAATCAAAAAGGCGGGGTTGGAAAGACAACCACGGCGGTCACTATCGCCCACGGGTTGGCGTGCGACAGCGGGAAGAAGATCTTGCTGATCGATCTGGATACCCAGGGAAATTGCTCTGATGCGTTGGGGGTCCCGAAAAGCGGGTCGTTGATGGAGTGGCTTGTGCTGGAGAAACCAATCGATGAGGTGGCGTACGCGGCCAGGCCGATGCTGGATGTGATCCGATCGGACAAGAGCACTGTGCGGTTGAAGATTGCCCTGGCAGGGATGGATTTCCGCGAAAAGGTATTGGCCAAAGCACTCAAGGGATATGAACGGGAATATGACAATGTGATCCTGGACTGCGCTCCGAGTGTGGACCTGCTGCAAATCGCGGCCCTGATCGCGGCTGACCTGGTGATCATCCCAACGAAACTGGATCAATTTTCTGTGACCGGGGTGGTAGAGACGATCAAGAGCGTGAAAACGATCCAGGAAGAGGCTGATCGGATCGGTATGGGATTGGCCGGGATCATCCCGACGTTTTACGACCGGGTCACGACTGAGAGCCACGAGCAACTTAAGGCGTTGACCGCCGCTTTCGGTGCTTATGTGTGGCCACCTATCCCACAAGATACGAGCTGCCGCGAAGGATCGAGACTGGGAAAAACAATCTGGGAGATCGGGATGCGCGGCAAGGCTGCCGGGGCATATCGGGAAATATTGGACCGGCTGGAGAAGATGCTTTAGTTCGGGCGGTTAGCGAACCGCCCCTACAGGAGGAAAACATGGCAAAGGATAGAACAGGATTTATTGATCCATCTGTGGCAGCACTGTTGGGAGCTGGCGATCGGCGTAATGATGAGCGGTCCATGCCCAAGGCTGAAAAGGCGCGGAAGAAGAAGGCACGGTCGCGCCAGGAAGAACGCAATGGGCGGCGGGCGGTGTATGACCTGGAGCCGGACCTGATTGCCCTGGTGAAGAAGCTGGCGGATGAACAGGGGACTACGGCGAGCATGGTTGCCGGGATCCTGCTGCACTATGGAGTGGATGCGATCGAGAGCGGAGATTTGGATCTGAGAGAGTACAGGCATCTGCTGGCGGCGAATCCCCGGTACGAAGCGGAGTTGGTGTGGGAGGAGAAATAGGAATGGATTACTACCTCTATGAATTAAATCAAGACCAGGTGCGCCGAGATGAGATCCTGAAAAAATATTGCAAAGAGCTTGATCAAACAGAGGGCGAAGATGTACATTCTTTCTCACAGCTTTCAATCAAAGGATTGAATCTGTTGATCTCCGAGAATTTTATTCCGATGGACGAAAGGCAAAACAAAAGCCCTAGCTTCAGAACGATTGCAGATTTCGTGAATAAATATCCACGTTTCAAGGTAAGCGGATATGCGGTGGATTTATCGCGTTCGGATTATCGTATCTCTATCGACAAGATACAGGTACGCGGGCACTATTTGGAAGCGTGGCATGAATTTAGTAAATTGTTTGCCGAAGCGGATGACTTATATGGGGATTCGCGAATTCAGTATGCCTGGTATGACTAATGGCTGTTTTGTGGGTGACTGTGCCTAGGAAAACGGAGGAATTATGTCACTTAATATATTAATTATTGACGGCAAATTGGAAAGAATCAAATTCCGGTATGACCCGGAAAATGATGTCATCCCAGGCGCTCCCAGTGTTACCTGGGCAGATATGCAATTGACTGAGGCTATTTGTCTTTTGCTTGAGATGATTGAGGCTCAACAGAAGTAATTGGATACCATCAAATCAAGGATTGAAAAATTAGAAAAACATAATGTAAGCGGTACCACCAATGATAAATTAGCGGTACCACCTGAAAAATGGAAGGTACCGCTTGATGGTACCGCATAGGTAAAAAGCGATGGTACCACAAGGTAAATCAGGAATTGATTAGAGGCGGTACGTAAATCAACAATGCGTAAATGGTCATGCTAGAAAAGGCAGACCGGAAAAGGGACTGGAATGACAAAGACAATCAAGAGCATCGAGGTGCTGTGCGATGAATGTAAAAGGAATTGCACAACAGTCTCCTCAGAAAATGTTGCGGGCCTCGATACATACCTGGCTTCGCGCGGATGGTTGGTGGGTTTCAACCGATCTGGAGACCTGGAAGATATCTGCCCGCAATGCCTGGAGAAACGAAAAACTCAGTGCGGAAGAGCAACAAAAAAAGGGTATTGGTGGCCAGGTCAGAAATCTCCTGTTTGGGCGTGCGAAGAGCATTTTGCCTGGGCGCAGAAAGTGGCTGAAAACATGGGATTCCATCTGGGGATCGAGACCTCGACTATTGAACATGCCTGTATGGCACAAGTGACCACAAAGGACGATAAAAAATGAGTGAGATGACCATCGAAGAAAAGAAGGTTGTGCGGTCCAGGGCGTTTGAGTCTATGAAGGCGGTTGAACGGCATGACGCTTATGAATCGGCGTTGGCGAAACTGTCTTTTGACGACCGGAATGAGATCGAAAAAATGATCCAGCGGATCATCGAAGCGGTCAAGGCGAGCGGCGGGAGGAAAGAGTTCTCGAGGTATATGGCCATCGAATTGCTCGTACAAATCGGGTTCTATTACATCTTCCCGGAAACAGGAATGATGATTGTGAAAGGGGTGCGGAAATGAAGAATGACGGGAAGATCAAAGAGGCAATTGAGCTGCTGGAGAACGCGCTAGGCGAATGGGCAGATGTGGAACCTGTTTACCAGCCGGATGAGGGAAGCAGACAGATCAAAGAGTCGCTTGATCTGCTGCGGGAATCAGAGGGCGAGGTGAATGAGGACGCGGACTGGATCAATATTGAACTGGATGGACCGGAAGAATATAAGAACATCATTGCCGGGAAAATCCAGAGAACCATCACAGATGAAGAACTTCTTCCGGAGGACGCGCACGATTTCAACATGCATGTTTCCTCTTCTTTAGACCTGGCGGAGCTGGTCGATTATGGCCTCTAAATCAAAAGTGAGACGTTCCGGGATTAGAACCGGGAGTGATGTACGCTCGTTTGGTAATTTCAGGATCAGCGACATGCGGCCAAAATATCCACTTAAAAAAGGCATGATGGTTGTGGTTTCTGGGACTGAGAACAGCGGGGTGATAAAACAATTTGATGCCGATGGCCGGTTGGCTTTGATTGATGGCCGCTGGTTTTATGTGAAGGACCTGATACCTGCCTGAAGGAGGGCTTATGCTCGGAGCTCAGTTATCTACGGATGAGGTCGTCTCTTATAACAAGATCACGTACCGGGGATTGCGGGAAGTGCGGATCATGCGCTATGGGAAACCGGCGAATGATTTCAACTGGGCGCAATACTGGATCGGCGGGATCGTTCCGCCTCAGGCAAGGGAGTTGGCAACCTGGCGTGTGGCAAAAGAGGATGACCTGGATTACTACTTTTTGTATATCTGGTGGAATGCGAGGGAGCTGGTGACGTTCTCCACGGCATTCGGGGCGCCGATGGAGACCGGGGTGCTGTGGTATGTGAAGAAGGGAGACGAGACTCTCCAGGATTCGGCAGAACTCGCAGCGTTTATTTATGAGCGCGATACGAAACAGGCGCCGACCGGTCTCTGGATCGGGAAGGAGCCGGTGTGTAAGCACCCAACGATATCAACAACGAAGGGGAAGTTGACTGTGATCACAGGCGAGATCTGGGTGCCTGAGCGGTATATTGTGGTTGGGAGGCAGGAATGAGCAAAAACAATTTAACCACGAAGACACAAAGGAACGAAGGGGAAACCAAGGAAAGGCCGATTCTCTTTTCTGGGGAGATGATACGGGCGATCATCGAAGGGAGAAAAACTCAAACAAGAAGAGTGATCAAACTTCGTGATTTTAGACCATGCTATAACGTTCCTGGCTCAGATTGGTATTTTCGCTCCAAAAATGGGATCTGGTCTGATGTATCAACTTCACGGCTCATCGAAAGATATTGCCCATACGGAAAGCCAGGGGATAGGCTTTGGGTGAGGGAAACCTGGCAGGCCTTGGTTCCCACTTCTATCCTTCCGATACCTAATAAGTTTATGAAAACTCAACCAATGGTCAGTGTGATGGCATATAAAGCCACTGAAAGGCTACGATTTGAGCGGTCAGGCGGCGAATTATTTGAAGGCCCGTGGCGACCATCTATTTTCATGCCACGATGGGCGAGCCGGATTCTGCTGGAAAAAACGGATACAAGAGTTGAGCGGCTGACTGATATCAGCAAAGAAGATGCAAAAAAAAAAGGCGCCATTCCAAACACAAAATATCAAAGTAACTTTGTCCCAGGCCAAGAATATAGATTTGCTTTTCGAGATACTTGGGAAACAATCAATGGATCTGGATCCTGGATGATTAACCCGTGGGTGTGGGTGATCGAGTTCAAGGTGCTGGAGGTGCGGGGTGGGTGACGAATTGGCGAGCGAAAATGTGAAGGTGAGCACCTTTAAGTGCGCGAATGGACATGCTCTGGGACAGATCCACGACGTGGAAGGGAAGTCGAAGCGGCTGTTGATCTATTCGCGGGCAATCGATGAGGTAGCAGATCATCCGGAGCAGGTGGAGGTGATTGCGGCTGTGGAGTACGGCTGGGTGGATGTGTTCTGCACGATCTGCGGGTCCAGGCGGACATGGTCGCCGAACCGTGATGCTTATGAGCGGCTGATGAAGCATATCAATAAGCGGAGAGATAACCGTATGATTGAAATTAACAATTCAACTGCGTGATTGAAATTAGAATTAAAGTGCTATAATATAGATGCAGGGCTGCGGTATAGCGGTCCACGACAGAGATTAGCGCCTGTCACAGATTATCTGATCTGTGGCGGGCGCTTTTCGTTTAAACCTAAAGCGCTCACGCGGAGAACGCGGAGGCGCAGAAAAAGGAGAAACAATGCCAGAAAATGCAATCAGGTGCAAATTCAAGTGTGTCGAGGCAACGGAAGTTGCCGATGGGAAAAGAACGTTATTTAATTACAAATTTTTCCCAGTAGTCGAAGGAAGCGAAGAGAATAAAAAATTCTTTGCTTTTACTCCAGCCGGTATATTACAGGTTTCCTCTGTCATCGAGAAATCATTCGACGTGGGGAAAGAATATTACCTGGATATTTCATCGGCAAAAGCGGGCGAATAGCGATTCGCCCCTACCAGAAAACCGCACCCCCATATATGGGGCAGGCGGCGGAGAAAAAAAAGGAGATGTTTATGAAGCGTCAAGTTAAGTCAATTGGAGTAGTGATCAGTGTTTTGTTGATGCTGGCGTTGAGCGCGGTCACTGTTTTTGCGTATTCGCCAGCACATGCGGCTGCCCCTGCAGCTGTCGTTTCGGCAAGCGATACCCAGGATGATGCGCTGCCGATTGTCGAAATGATCCTGGCGTCTGGATCGATCATCTGGCTGGTTACCGGCCTAGTGTCATATATCAAAAAATTAGGTGTAAAAGGCGCCTGGCTGACCGTTTCTGCGATGGTGATCGGGATCATTTTTGGGGTGGCTTATCAATACTTCAAGGCTCCGCTGACTACTTTTGGTGGTTGGTTTTTAGGCGTTTGTTTTGGCCTGGGATTAGGGCTGATCGCCTCAGGAGTCTACGACACATATGGGAATAAGACTCCGGAGGCCACGTCACTTACAACCATCGTTGCCAATACATCTGAAACGGGTACCGCGTCCGCTGAAGATGACGTCGATACCGCTGCGAGTTAATAAATGAGCGATACCGTCAAGACCATCCTTGATTTAGCCGCCGTGATCATCGCCGCACTGGGTGGTCTTGGCGGTTTGGCGGCTTTGCTCATGGTCCGAACTGACCGGAGAAAGAAAGCCTCAGAGATCTTGAAGGAAAAAGCTGAGACAAAAGAGATCGAAGAGAAAACTCCGGCAACAGTGGCGGAAACGGTTGTCGGGGCATCCGGTGAAGCTCTGGACCAATATCAAAAGTTATTCGGCGAGTACCGGGATTATATGGATGGCCGGATCAACGACATGGAAAAAGAGATCGCAGGGTTGAGGGCCATGTTCGCGCGGCGGATCGCCTACCTATTGAACGGGATCCAGATGCTAACCGAACAAATTGTTGGCCTGGGGCATGAACCGTGCTGGTCGCCGAACAAGAGCGAACTCGACCTTCCAGCCGAAGACCCAGAACCAAAAAAAGGAAGCTAACCTATGGCACCAAAACGGGGAGACATCCGCAATTTTTTGTTGACACAGCCGACTCTCTTTGACGTTGAGAAAGATGAGTCTGATGTGACTATCGATCCTGCGGAGGCCGCGCGTAGATCTGAGGTGGCCAAGGTCGCCCTGGATAAGTCTCTACAGGCTCATTCAAAAGAGGTGGTAGACACAGATGGGAAACAGATGCCATGTGTCACCTGGATGGATGAGTATTACACCTTACTTAAAGGCGGCTGGCCGTGGCGAGTGGCGGCTTATATCGCCTGGGCCTCTTCAAAGAAAATTGGAAGATACCCGGAAACGCAGGAAGCACTGGCCACCGAGATGCTCGGATTGACCAGTGATCGGGCTATCAGCACCTGGCGCCGAAAGAATGAGTGCATCGATGAGGCCATCGGCATTATGCAAACCCGGTCCATGTGGGATTACCGGGCGGATGCTTTTGAAGCCATGGGTATCGCGGCTTCAGACCCGACCAAGGACGGCAACCGGGACCGCAAACTTCTCTTCCAGATGACCGGCGACTGGCAGCCCTCCCTGCGCGTGGAGGATGAACGGAAGCCAGGCACCAACGATATGGCGCAGAAATCCGACGCCGAACTGGACCAGATCATTCAGCAGGCCAAAGCGGGCAACTTAGATGAGTAGAAAAGCTATTACCCAGGAAGAGGCAAATGCTAAAGCTGAAAAGGCGATGCGGGAAAAGGCGCGAAGGCACCTGATCCCGTTTATGACCTATATTCACCCCTGGTATGTGCCCGCACGGCATCACGAACTTGTGGCTGAGTACCTCGAACAAGTTTTGCTGTATGTCAAAACGGAAGGGAAAGAAGGTATCGGACGGCTGATCATTCTGGAGCCGCCGCGATACGGGAAAACGGAAGAGGTCTCGAGACACTTTCCGGCTTTCTTTCTCGGGAATCTGCCGGATAAACGGGTAATTGTGACCAGCTACGGCGCAGATCTGGCCGAGGCGGACAGCAAGGCCATCCGGGATTATGTGGTGGATGACCGTTACCAGGCTGTGTTTGGGGCGCGGTCCGTGCTGGAAACTCCGATCGTGTTGAACCCGGATGCCAGCAGTCGGGCAGCGTGGGAGCTCGGGAAACCTTACCGCGGCGGGGTCGTGGCCAGCGGTATCGGCGGCGGCCTGACCGGTTTTGGCGCTCACCTGTTTTTGATCGATGACCCGTTCAAATCCAGAGAAGATGCCGACAGCGAGGCTTACCGCAAGCGGGTGATGACCTGGTACAAGTCTGTGGCTTATCAGCGTCTTGAAAAAGGCGGGGCAATGGTGATCACACACACCCGCTGGCATCCGGAAGACCTGGTCGGTCAGCTTTTGACGGCTATGGCCAGCGATGATCCGTATGCCGATCAATGGACCGTTCTTTTCCTCCCGGCTATGGCGCTTGAACAAGAGCAATACCCCACCACGGACGAACAGTTCCGCGAAAACCTTTTAAAGGGTATCTACATCCCCAAAGGCGGCGACATCCTCGGGAGAGAACCGGGTGAGCCTCTTTATCCGGAAAAATTCGGCAAAGAGGATCTGATGAAAAAGCAGGCCAACACCGACGATACCGAATGGATGTCGCTTGATCAGCAGACTCCTGCCTCTGAAGCCGGGGACATGTTCACTGAAGAGGTGTTCGAGACCATCGAAAAAGAACCGGAAGGAATCCAGTTCTATGGCTACATCGATCTGGCTCTGGGGAAAAGCCAGATGAGCGACTGGAATGCCGTAATGCCCTGCGGGTTGGACGCGAAGACCGGCGACCTGGTATGCAAGGACCTCATCCATGTGCGCGCACTGGATGATTTTCTAGCTCAGGTAAAGACAGCCATGCTGGATGAGGCAAATAAGGGCGTGATCTGGGGAGTGGAAACCGTGGCTTTTCAGTTCGTGGTCTTTCAGGATTTTTTGAAGGACCCGGAACTGGCCAATGTGAGCATTCTGTCCGTGCTGCCGAAAGGTGACAAGGTCACCCGAGCGCGTCCCCTGCAAAGCCGGGCCAGAAACGGGCACGTAAAGTTCGTGAAGGCGCCCTGGAATAAGACTGCCCTGCGGCAGATCGTTGGTTTTCCGCGGGGAAAGCATGACGATATTGTGGATACCATCACCGGGGCCTTACAGATGATCGCCGAGGGCGCACATCCAAAAAAGAAGCTGAAAATGCAAAAGAATCCATTTTACGGAGCAAAATATGCCAGCGTGCGGTGAAATCGATCTGAAGAATTTTGACCAACTGTCTGACCTTGCTAAGGATGAATTAGTCGCCAGGCAGACAGTGCTGAACCGCAACTGGGATTATTACAGGCGGAAGCACAAACAATGGCTGATCAACCCAGAAACCGGAAAGCCTGCGCCCGAAAACGTGACCATCAACCTGGCGCGGAGAGTGGTTAATCAGACCGTGGCCTTTTTATTTGGCCATACCCCGATCATCAGCGCAGGAACTGACGAGATGAAAGAGGTGATCAACGAGATCCTGGACGCGAATAACGAAGATTCCTTCTTCCCGCGGTTGGGCAAGGTCGGGGCAATCACCGGCCATTGTTTCGTGAAGATCGTGCCGGAGGGCGAGGGTGTGCGGTGGATCCTGCTGGACCCGAGGAACATCAGCGTGTTCTGGGCAGGAGACGATGTCTCCAAAGCGCTGGCGTATAAGATCGAATGGAACAGCGGCGAGAACAGCTACCGACAGGACATCATTTATCAGCCGGAGATTGGCAAGTGGCTGATGCGCGACCTGGTGAAGATCAAAAACGGCAACTGGGAGCCCAAAGCGGGAGTCGCTTATAACTGGCAGTTTACATTTGCTCCGATCGTGGACTGGCAGAATTTGTCAGACCCTTCGGGGTTTTATGGCGAGTCGGATCTGATCGCGTTGGACTTGAACGACGCAACCAATTTCACGGCTTCCAACGTCAACAGCATCCTCAAGTACCATGCCAGCCCGCGAACTGTGGCCACCGGCGTAAGCAAAGACCAGATCGAGGAAACCTCGGTCGACGGCCTTTGGAGCACCGAGAATGAAAATGCCAAAGTTTTCAATTTGGAGATGACGAGCGATCTCACTTCTTCCATGGCTTTTCTGGAGTTCGAGCGGGACTCCTTCTACAGCGAAAGCCAGGCGGTGGACCTCTCAAAACTGAAGGACAAGGCCAACGATCTGACTAATTTCGCGCTGCGAGTCATTTTCAACGACGCACTTGAGAAGAACAGCACGAAACAAATGGAATACGGGCGCGGGCTGAAAGACCTGATCTACCGGTCCCTGATCGTGCTGGGGAAGACCGTCAAAGCGAAGGACGTTACCGTCCAGTTCGAAGATCCGCTGCCGCGAAATAGGCAGGAGATCGCTCAGATCGCGCAGATGGGCGTACAGGGCGGATGGCTCTCCAAAGAGAGCGCGTCCCTTGAAACCGGGCATGCGTGGGCAGTCGAGGATGAACGGATCCAGAAAGAAAAAGCGAGCGAGAGCATCGATGTCGGCAACGCAGTGATGGACCTAATCAATAAGACCAACGTCGAGGACCAAGGAGCCACCAGTGCATAGCCGCCATGAGGGCATTGTGATCACCTGGAAGATCGATCTCAACGAAGCGCATTATGTTGAGGTTTTCGTTTGGGACAGCGTCGAGCATTTAAGAGCTGCAAACCAACAGGAAGATATCAACGGCTATTGCAACGGCAATTGGATCAGCAAGCGGGTGAAGGGGAAGCTGATCACCCTGGCCGGGAAGAAATTTGGAGAAATTCACCTGGTGCGGTCCCTGATCGGGGTTGGCATGGTGGCGCATGAGCTGATGCATCTTGTCAATTATTGGACTGACTTCTGCCATTGGACATACTGGGAAAACGACGAAGATATCGCCCAGGTGATGGAAGCCGTTACCCGCGATTTCTGGAATCGGTTTTATGAGGCTTTTCCTGCTGAGGTGAACCATGCCTGATGTGGTGAATGTGATGGAAGAGTTCAACACGGCCTTGTCTGTGCGCGAAAGCCAACAGTGGCTAGAAATGGGCGGGCAATGGAAGAAGGTGCAAGAAACTTTGCAACTGTATATCGGGCGCCTGGCAGATGAGATCGACGCGCGAAGGACAGCGGGAATGGCTGTAAACAGTTCGGCGCTGTATAAGCTGGACCGATATAAAGATCTGCTGAAGCAGGTCAAGGATGAGGCCAGAAGCTACGAAACTTACGCCAGCCGGGTGATCAGCGGCGAGCAGAGCGCATACGGCGAGATCGGCATCGAAGCGGCACAGGCAGGCATCCGGGCAGCCGGATATACGGCGCAATTCAACCGGATCAATACGAGGGCTATCCAGGACATGGTCGGGATCACCGGCGACGGCGGGCCATTGTTTGACCTGCTGAAGAAGCGAGCGCTGGCCCCGGATATGGTGAGCGGATTGACCAACGCCATGATCGAGGCGGTCAGTCTGGGCTACAACCCGGTAGAGACGGCTGGCTTGATGGCAAGAGGGCTGAATCAAGGGCTGAGCAAGGCGTTGACGATCGCGCGGACCGAACAGATCCGGGTGTACCGGCAGGCTAGTTTTGATCAATACGCGGCAAGCGGTGTTGTTGACCAGTGGCAGCGTTTTGCTGCCAAAAGTGAGCGTACCTGCCTGGTGTGCCTGGCGTTGGATGGACAGATCCAGAAGGTGGGGACATTGTTCGCAAGCCACCCGAACTGCCGGTGCTATGTGGTACCGATCATCAGCGGGATGCCGTACAGTCCACGGCAAAGCGGTCAAGACTGGCTGGCGAACAAACCGGCGGAGTTCCAGCAGAAGGTGCTTGGGGGATATTACAACCTGTACAAAAACGGAACGCCGCTGGAAAAAATGGTGAATGTAGTCGAGGATCCAACGTGGGGACCGACCCTTAGGGCAGTCCCGATGAAGGACCTTGTTACAGAGTAGTGGCGAGAGGCCACGATATTTTATTTGCCGAAAGGCGCAAAAGGAGGACGAGATGTCCGTATCAGAAGCGATTATTGAGAACATGGCAAAAGGGTGGAAGATGAACCGTCGAGAGGGCGGGCATCCAGATCCTACCCCAACGCCAACGCCGGACCCAAAACCGGCACCGACCCCGACGCCAGCTGAGCCTAAGAGCTGGCAGGAGTATTTTGACGCGCAACCGGAACCGATCAAGAAACTCTATACCGAGCACCACACCAATTTGCAAAATTCTATCAAAACGACTCGAGACGAGCGCGATGGGATCAAAAAGCAATTGGAAGATCTGTTGCCTAAGGCGGAAAAGGGAAGTGAGCTGGAGAAGAAGCTCACCAAAGCCATCGAAGACTTGGATACAGAAACGAAGAAATCCAATTTCTTCGAGAGCGGTGTCAAGTCGGAGATCGGCTGCACCAACCTCTCCCTGGCGTTCATGCTGGCAAAAACCAAGAATTTGTGGAAGTCGGACGGATCTCCGGACTGGGAAGCGATCAAAAAGGAGTTCCCGGAAGGATTCACGAATCCTGCAGCTCAGGCAAACCCGACTACACCTACCACCCCGCTCAGCCCGGCCAACCCGGCTGGGGCTAATTCACTCACGAAGGAGAGCATTGAAAAGATGTCTCCGGAGGAGATCAACAAAAACTGGGACGCTGTTCAGGTTTTCCTGAAGGCCAACAGTAAAAAATAGTTTTTCCCGTAAGGACGGGAAATAAGGAGAAAAAATGTCTATCGATAATTTCATCCCCGCAATTTGGTCCGCTCGTTTACTGGCCAACCTGAACAACGAGCATGTTTTTGCTGACCTGTGCAACCGCGACTATGAAGGCGACATCAAACAGGCTGGCGATACCGTCAAGATCAACAGTATTGGCCATGTCACCATCGGAAATTACACCAAGAACGCGAATCTGCCCGATCCAGAGGAATTGCAGGATTCTCAAACCAACTTGACGATCGATATCTCCAAGAGTTTCAACTTTCAGGTGGATGACATCGACAAAGCCCAGGGGAAACCGGATGCTATGGACGCCGCCATGCAGGACGCAGGCTGGGGATTGGCTGATGTGATCGATCAAATCATGGCCGGGAACCATGTAAGCGTACCTGCAGCTAATAAGATCGGTGCAGACGGTGCAAATGCAAAATTTGGTCTTGTAATGACCGCCGGGTCCTCGCTCTATGACTACCTAGTAGATCTGGGAGTCATCCTCGATCAAAACAACACGCCAAAGTCAAATCGTTGGGTTGTTCTGCCCCCGTGGGCACACGGCCAACTGCAAAAGGACAGCCGGTTCGTTGCGGCCACCCAACAGGGGAATGATATCTTGCAGAACGGCATCATTGGTCGAGCTGCTGGATTCGATATCCGGGAAAGCAATAACGTGACCAACGATGGTCAGACCGTACCAACCTACCGAATCCTGGCCGGATGGAAAGGCGCCGTCTCTTATGCTGAGCAATTGGTCGAGACTGTGGCCTATCGCCCGGAGAAACGCTTCGCGGATGCGGTCAAAGGTTTGTTGCTGGCCGGGCAGAAGGTGACACGTCCAAAGAATTTGGCGTGCCTGTACGTGAAGAACGCGGCAAGCTAATGTGAACGGGGCGTATTGCAATACGCCCCTACCCCTATCCCGCTCGCAAAGAGCTCTCGGGGATGCAAAGACCGCAACCCTCACCCTAACCCTCTCCCACATGGTTGGAGAGGGAACAGTAAAAGGAGATTTATATGGCAAATGCAACAAGTATCACTCTCAATGATGTCGCTGAAAATACAGCGTTGGCACAGCCGACAGGCGATGTGCTGGATACCGGGACCGATGCGGTTACCCTGCCGATGACTCCGGCAGCGGATACCCACCGGATCCTGGTGGAGGTGACGAATACGGCTGCCGCGGCGGATACGATGACCGTGGCTGTGCTGGGCGGTGATAATCCACCGGCGTCACAGGGAGAACGCGGGGATCTGTCGTTCACTGTGGCGCAGAATGCCGTGAAGTATCTTGTGCTTGAGTCTGCCCGGTTCATGCAATCGGACGGGAAGATCAATATCAAGATCACCCCGGCAAGCACAAAGACGCAGACCGCGAAGATCCGGGCGTATCGGCTGCCGAAATAAGAGCGCAACCCTCACCCTGCCCTCTCCCATTTTGATGGGAGAGGGTTACTGGAAAGGAAAATAAATGGCTGTAAGAAGTACGATGGCTGAGTTGATCACTGAAATGCGCTTGATGGTCCATGACCCGAGCGGAGATACGGCGTTGTTTTCTGATCAGGAAATTCAGGACGCGCTGGATCAAAACGCTTACCAGTCGGAGTATGAGCAGATGGTTCCGATCTCGAAGGTGGCGCCGGGTGGGGTGACTGTGTATAAGAAGTTCGTGGCACAGCACGCATACTGGGAGAGCGATGTCGAGCTGGTCAGCGGCGATTATGCTGTGCTCACTCCTACCTCCAGCGATCTGAAAAGCGGTACCTGGTTATTTGAGTCCAGTCAGAACCTGCCGGTGTTGATCTACGGCGTGTGGTATGACATGCACGGTACTGCCGGGGAATTGTGGGGGCTGAAGGCCGGGAAGTGCGCGGAACAGTTCGACAGCGGGATCAACGGCGACAGCTACGCCCTGCATCAAAAGTATGACCAGGCAATCGCAGAATCTAAACGGCACCGCATCTACTCCCAAAAGGGATGCGGGGTGACTCACCTGAGGCGGTCCGATGTTGCAAGTTAGAGATCTCGATATGATTCGATGCGAAGCCGAATTGACTCTCACCGAACAAGGCGAGATCTGGCGGCCAAAAGAGACCGAAACAGAGTTTGGCGGTACGGATCAAACTCTGATCAAAGTGGCCGATGTGCCTGTGCGGATCGATTCAGTAAGCAGCAACCCGGAAGAGCGGATCATCGCTGAAAAGATCACCGATTCGACCCCTTATGTGGTTGTTTATCCGATACGGTACCTGGTGATGGCTGGAAATGTGATCAAAGTTGGAACCCGGTCTTTCACAGTGGTTGGAACTGCAAATCGACGAACAAACAGCGTCCTTTACAGAGCGGTTTGCAAGGAGATCCTGTAATGTGCCCTCTGGATGTCGTTACCAACAATCTGCCCGAAATTGCGGCAATGCTGAAAAGCGGGAATGCCGCGGTGACGCTGAAAACAGCGGAATGGATCACAGGCGAGGCGAAGCGAGAAATGGGAGAGGAAAAAAACGGCATCGAATATATCCGGGGCGAGAAAACGCATGTCGCATCTGCACCTGGTGAAGCTCCGGCAATCGATACCGGAAACCTTGTCAATTCTCTCCAGGCTGAGCAGGTGGAAGAGATCAATGCAGTCGCCTATACGGATGCAGAGTACGCGGTACCTCTCGAATTTGGCAGCACAAAGATGGAAAGCCGTCCTTTCTTCACTCCGGCAGCATTCCGGGCGGGAGAGGCCGCATTCAATTATCTGAAAGAGATGGTCGCAAGTATGCGGCAAAGGTTTGGTGACAATGGCCAGTAATCTATTAGCGGCTGAGCGTTTCTTCCGGACAAAATTGAGCACGCTTACAGCGTTGACCTCCATTGTTGGGACAAGGATCTATTCAGAAACCGCTCCTAGAGGTGCACATTACCCAGTGGCAGTCTTCCGCTGGCAGGGAGGCAGGGACGCGGCTGTGGTCAAAGGATCGTCGCTGTTTTTGGATGAGCTGTATGCCGTCAAAATGGTGTGCACCGGGAACGACTACGGGCCGATTGAGGACGCGGCTGAGGCCATCCACGAAGCGCTGGAAGGGGCAAGCGGGAGCGTGGAAGGCGGGAAAGTCGTCTACTGCAATCGGGAGCAACCTCTCAAATACACGGAAACCGTCGACGGCGTGACCTATCGCCATCTGGGCGGGATTTATCGAATCTACTCACAAAAGGAGTAAAAAATGTCTGAAATTATTTCGGCAACTAAACGCGCACAGCTCGGGTATGAAGCCACTCCCGGGACCGCGGCAACCGTCAAGACAAAACTGAATGCCATAAGCCTCTCCCTGGCGCCGAACCCGGAACTCTCCTCTATCAAACCCAGCGGCAGCCGGTATCCGACCGGTTCTTATGTCAAACGGGAATGGGGCAAGATGTCCCTTTCCGGAATGCTGGATTACAACGAAATCGCCTACATTCTGGAGAGCGCCCATAAAAAGGTAACCGCATCCGGAACTGGTGCCGCAAAGACACGGGCAATCGTGCCCTCTACAGCGGCACAGGACACCCATGCTACCTACACCGTCGAGCTTGGCGATACTGACAAAGCGATCCGCGGCACTTACGGTGTGATAACACAGTATAAACTGGCATTTTCGCGTACAGCGGATGGATCAATCAGCGGAAGCGGCATCACCAAAGCGATCGAGGATGGAATCACCTACACCGCCAGCGGCGTCAGCGCTCCGAAACAGGCTTTGATCCTGCCGGATCACTGGTCAATTTACCTGGAGGACGCATACGCAGATCTGCTCACCGGAGACGAGCTGGACCGGGTATTCTCGGCATCCATCGAAAGCCCTGAAATGGTGGGGAACATCTGGCCGCTGAAACGAAGCTCCAACAGCTTTGACGGTTTGATCGATAAGAGCCTGGATAACTTCCTCTTCCGCCTGACAATGGCCTACGATACCGTTGGATCCGCTCTGCTGGCGGCAATGCGCGCCCAAAACGGGATCAAATACTTGATGGTCGAAGCCAAGGGCGAAGAGATCGAGACCGGCGTCAATTACCTGCTGCGCTACCGGGCACCAGTTTCCGTCAAAGGCATGGGCGAGTTGAAAGACAGCGACGGCATCTGGGGATGCGAGTGGCAATTGCAGGCTGTGGATGACGGCACCAACAAGCTGACCATCGACTTGATCAACGAATTGGCCACAATCGCATAGGAGAGCAAATGGCGATCAAACTGCAATCCCTCAAGAATATGCTGCGCACAGTCACCGTTATTTACGACGGTGACAGGTGTGCCGTGACCTATCGAGTTGGGCTCTATACCCCGGCATACGCCGACGCTCTCAACTATAAGGCGTCTCTCAAGAATTTCATGGCCGGGCAGATCTGCGACCTGGTAGAGCACTGGGAGCTGGTCGATGGCGAGGGCAAAGAGATCCCGCCCACACCGGAACTGGTTGAAACGCTGCCACAGCAGTTTTTGAATGCGGTGATGGATGCGATCCGGGATGATATCCGGCTGCCAAAATCAGCAAAAAACTCTTAACGCGGTGGCTGCAAAGCAAGGGAAATTATGATGAGCAACCACCGCCGGACCTGTTGGATGAATGGAGCCTGTATATGCAGGCGCGGTCTATCGGGAAAACCCTGTGGGATGTGTGGAACGTGCCGAAATATCTGTTGAACCGGCAGCAGGAATTTGACGAGGTTTATGACCTGGTAGCCCGCCATCAGGCGGAAGAAGCGGCAAGGGAAGAGGCTGAAAAAGCGGCCAGAAAGAGAGGCACCCGTGGCAATTGAGGCGGCAAAACTACAGGTAAAAGTTGAGTCGAACGCCCTGACCGTCTCAGGCGAAGTGGAACAGCTTGGACAAAAGGTGAAGGGCGCCGGAGAAACCGGAAGCCAGGGACTTGGGACTCTGACCAAAGGTTTCAACGCATTACAAAGCCAGGTGCTGCCAGCCGCCGCGATCGTGACCGGATTTGCCGCGACTGTGAAAAAAACTTATGAGTTTGGCGAGGAAGGCGCGCAGATCGAGCAGCTAAAGGAATCTGCCAGCGCCCTAGCCGAATCCATGGGAAGCAGCCTGGATGATATCGTTGACGCGGTCGATGAAGCGGTCAATCACACGATCGATCAGGCAAGCATTGTGAAGAGCGCGGCAACCGCAATGCTGTTGGGAGTGAGCGCGGATGCTGATCAACTGGCCAACCTGGCAGAAATCGCTGCCGCACGTGCACGGGATGTGGGAGAAACGACCAGCCAGGCATTTGACGATATTGTGCGTGGTATCGGACGGCAAAGTCCATTGATCCTGGATAACCTGGGCATTGTAGTTGATGCCGACAGTGCCTATCGGACTTATGCGGCTTCTGTTGGAAAAAGTTCGGACGCTCTCACCGAAAACGAAAAGAAACAAGCCCTCTTGAATGATGTGCTAGATGCCGGGAATAAACTATTGGCGGATACAGGTGGATTGACTGTCACCAATGCTACAAAATACGAACAGGCATCGGCAAGGATCACTGATGCAATGGATAAGGTCAAAGAAAAGATCGCACCATTCTGGGCGGACGTGGCTGAGGGCCTGGCTGGAGTTATGGGTTACCGGGATGAAATTGCTGACATGAATCAGGAATTTACCGGTTCCGCGATCAAGTCCGGAGATAGTTATGACGCGTACATCACAAAAGCACTTTCCTCTGAAGAGAAATATTCTTCTTTGGCCGGGTCATTGCTGAAAGAGTGGAACGAGCTGCAAAAGGCGAAAGCCGATGGCACTACCTGGAGCAGCGACGCTACATTTGCAAGCGAATACCTGGATAAAAACCTATCGAAATTGGGGTTGATGACAGAACAGACCTATCTGGCCAAAGCCGCAAGCGACAGTTGGGTGACAAGCTGGCAGAAAAACAACGCGGCAGTTACTGATCTAGCTACATCAGTCACGCGGGTCGATTCTGTGACGAAAGCTGGGCTCCAGGGTGAGCTGAAAAGCATCTACGAGGATTATCAAGCGCAGATGGAAGACCTGCAGTCCACCCAGGAGAACCTGGCTGGATCTGTAGATTACTTCGCAGCGCAGTATGAATCCGCGCCCGCGAAGATCGAAGAACTGACCGCCGCGCTGGCAGATAATAAACAAGCGCAGATGGATTGCGGGCATACCAGTGGGATCTTGGTGACCAAACAGCAGGAATTAGAAACAGAGTTGACCAAATGGAATAATGTGCTGAAGGATGGAAAGGGGAATATCGAAGCCTACAATGAAAAGCTTTCCGACAGCAAGAAAAAGCAAGATGATCTGAAGGCGGCCACTGAAGAGGCTGTCAGGCAGATGCTCTTCCAGCAGTTGAGCGCGGGGTTGACGGGCGAAGCCTATTACACATTGGCAGAAAAAATGGGTCTGATCGATGAGGATAGCTATAACGCGGCTTTGTCTGCCCAGGCTTTGAAAGACCAGTATGACAAGGGCACAATCTCTGCCGGGGAATATGCTACAAAGGCGGATGAACTGGCCACGGCAATCGCGGAACTGAAATCGAAGAGCATCACGATCACCGTGACCACGATCAACCGGACAATCTCGGAAAATGAGACTGCTGCCCATTCTCTCACTTTGCCTACAGGACAAGTAGTCGACTTGGGCCAATATACCAATACGGCGCATGATGCCAACGGTTATGACGGTGTCGTGCCTGCCGGGAACAGCAATGATGATTATTTCTTCAGCGCGTTTGTAAAGAGCGGAGAGCGGATCCAGATCACACCGCCAGGACAAAAACCAATGATCAATAACAACAACGGCGGGGATACCTACAATTTGTATTTTGAGGAAGTCGGAGCAACTGCGGCGGACATTGAGCGGACGTTACGCCAGAGCAGGAGGCGCGGATGAGCTGGATCACGATCACAAATATCAATGGGGATGTGCTAGATCTGGATGACCGTGTTTCTCTGACGCTGGAGAGCGACGCTAAAGGCACGGTCATGTCCCCTTTTGACATCTCCACCGAAAACCTGACTGAAGATCTAACACGATTCCAGACGGTGCGAGCCGGAAAGCGAACGGTTGAGGTGCCACTGCTGATCAAAGCGGCGACCCCGGCAGCGATGGAAGCGGAAATCGACACGATCGTAAGCCTCCTCAACCCGAAGCACGGGGACCTGACCTTGACGGTGACCAGGGAAGACGGCGGACAGCGGTATTTGAAATGCCGTTACCTGAGTGGGCTCGAAGGAGATTACGGCGAGGACGCTTACGGCGTCAACTGGCAGCGGTTCACTCTCAACCTCCAGGCTACCGATCCGTACTGGTACGCGTCAACCCCGACCACAAAGACGTATGTTTGCGAGCCTGCCGGAAGGTTTTTCCCGGCAGAAAGCGACACATCCGGCACATTTTTTCCGATGCATTTATCTGCGAGCGCTGTGGTTGTGACAGAGACAATCGAAAACGATGGCGATGGCAACGCCTGGCCAATCTGGACCATAACGGGCCCAGGGAGTGAACTGGTAATGCGGAATGAGTATGCCGGGTATAACCAGGAACTTGAAAAATGGGAAACGATCCGCAAGACTCTCTCTTTGAATGTTGATCTCAATGAGGGAGATGTGATCAAAATCGATACCCGCCCTGGGCGTAAAACTATCATTTTGAATAATGAGACTGATCTCTTCGCGAAGATCTCAGAGACTTCGGCGCTGTGGCCTTTAGTGGAGGGAGATAACTATATCCAAATAGAGCTCAATGAGACAGAGAGTGATGTCTCAAGTATTTCTCTTGATTACACAAAAAACTATCTGAAGGCCTAGCATGGATACATACGAACTGTTTTATCGAAATGAAGCCGGAGAGGCTGATGGCCAGATCATCGCATTTGAAAAGTTGGTGCTCAAGCCGAACTATAACGCTGTGGGAAGCTGGACGCTGACGGCGCCCGTTGCGGTGCTGAGACAATTGGTCTGGAAAGGCGGCCTGATCGTCAAGCGGAATGGAAAAATCTTTTTCTCCGGGAATGTCAATCGGTTCTACCGCAAACGCGACCTGACGACAAGCCCGATCACAAACACCCTGGAATGCACCGGGGAAGATGATCATGGATATTTGTTGGACCGCCTGGCATTACCCGTACCAGGTGGCCCTCCGTACACCGGGGCTGAATTTGACGTGCGAAGCGGGTGCTTTGAAACCGTAGCCAAGGAATATGTTTCCTACAATCTGGGACCGGACGCGAATCTAGACCGTCAAATCGAAGGGCTGACCATCGAAGAGGACTATGCCAGGGGCGGCGAAGTAAGCGGATCAGCTAGATTTGATCTGCTCGACAATCTGCTGGAGTCATTGGCCATCAATGCCGGAGGCATCGGGTACAGGATCGTCAACAAAGTCTTCCAGGTATACGAAATTGGAGACAAAACGAAGTCAATCATCCTGTCGGAGGACCTTGGGAACCTGAGCGCGTTTGAATACACCTTGCAACGGCCAAAAACCAATTATGTCTATCTGGGCGGATCTGGCGACGGTACCGCACGGATCATCCAGGAGGGTTTGGACAGCGCATCCATTATTGACTTTGGCAGAATTGAGTCGTTTACAGACAATTCCAGTCTCTCAGACAGCGGGGAAATGGATACCAAGATCAACGAGGTCCTTGAAAAGAAGGGAGCAACCCTCTCCCTAAAGTTAACGCCGATCTCGCTGCCAAACATGAACCCGATCGATGATTATTGGCTGGGGGATACGATCACGGCCATCATCGACGGTGAGGTTGTGCAAAGCAAGATCACCTCAGCTGAGATTAATGTCACCCGGACAAAAGTAACGGTCCAGCCGATACTGGGAGGTCTGGAGCCTGACGCGTTTTCCGCTATGTACGCGGATATCCGGGATGTGAATGGGCGAGTGAGCTCGCTGGAAAGGAATTAGATGTCAACAACCAAACAGTTTTATCCGTTTGACTCCGGCGCTGGCGCCGGTGTGCGCACCGCTCAGTGGTCCAAGATGTTCCGGCAGGTATTCGCGGATGGAGTGGTGAAGGACTATTTGAATAGCCTCCTGGTGTACGCGGATTCCACCGGAATGCAGGTGAAGGTGAAATCCGGCGCCGGATTGATCGCCGGTCATTATTATGAGAACACAGCGGAAGAGATTGTTGCCATCAATTCTGCGAATGCCAGCCTGCCCAGGTATGATCTGGTAGTGCTGCAGGTCGATTGGAGCCTATCGGATAATCAGATCTCGGTCACGACTGTGCGGGGTACCGCAGCATCGAGCCCTAGCATCCCTACGGTGACCCAGACTGCAAACATCTGGCAAATCTTGCTGGCTGTTGTATATGTTGGGGCAGGGGTGACTACGATCGCGGCAGCAAATGTAACCGATCTGCGCACAATGGTAGGGCCGGACTCATCCGGAGATCAAACAGCAATCTCAACGGATGAAGCCTGGCTTGACCTGACGACTTCTTACCAAAAATTGCTTGATGCGCCATCTACCGGTGTGCGGGCTGTCGATCATATTTCCTTTGAAAATGAGGACAGCTCAGTCACAGCCATGTTCTATTTCAAGATCCAGCGGAATGGAGTGGATTACTGGGAATTTTCAAAATCGTTGGGGCCAAATGATTCTTTCAGTCTGGACGATCTGCCGATCCGCCTGCAAACCACAGACAGTATCTGGGCAAAGACTAGCGTCTCAGTTACTACCGGTCGAGCTTGTGCCGGGTATCATGCCGGATCCGGCGGAATGGCATTGCTGAATTTCACCGGCACCACATTTATGAGTGTTTTGACCGCGCCGACTGGAGTGAAGTATGCCATTCTCGGCCAAATTTACGCGAACACTTACACGTCAAGCGATCCGATCGTTACACAAGTCATCGATGGCGCAAGCGCGGTAAAAAGATCGCGGAAAAAGACACTGGGACCGGCAATGAGCTGGTTTAGCTCACTAAAACTCGTTCTCAACCCCGGATATGCGCTGCAGGTAAAACATAGTACTGCAGGTTATACCGGATGCGCTTTAGTCGGATACCAGGAGGTGGCCTAATGATTGCGCAAAATATGGTGTCTTTCCCAGGGACATTCGGCTTTGGCAATAACGCCCTGCGTGATAAATTCAACTGGATGGACCCGGTAAAAAAGAAGTTGAGTGATCTCGCCAAAAGGATCTCAGCCGTTTACACCTCAAATATCGATTCCTCAATCAATTACCAAAAGGTAGGAGAGTTCACGATCGCACCCTCTGGGGTTTTCAAAGAAAATTTCTGGAATTTCAATGGGACAGGGACGTCGATATCCGTAACAATCGCACCTCAGACAGTAACTAATAGTTTTATCGTTGCTTGCGTTATTTTGGATACCAGTTCTAGTTCTGGCGGAATCACTGTGCCACAGTTAAACAGCATCGCAATGACTAGCTATGTCCAAACAACCACTGCAAACAGCCCACGTGTGCTGATCGCTGGTATTGCGAATGCGGCATCCGGGAGCCAGGTATTCACGGCAACTTTGCCATATTCAAGTACATGGAGGGTAGGGATCTTCCAATTCTCCGGAGTAAACCTGACAAGCCCTGTCGTAAATACCGCATCTGCCAGCATAACTAGCACGACCAATAATGTAACCGTTACATCTGTCCCTTATGGGATGCTGGTAGATTGCGGCGGTGGAAATTTGACCCCGACACCAACTGGTGGGCAGACGGTGGATTACGCGAACTGCTGCGGTCACCTTCCCACTACAACTACATCCTACACTGGCGGATATTCTTATAGCTCATCGATTGTCAACACGATCGGGGCAATTACGCTCAATCCGGCATAAGGAGGAAGCCATGGGATACAACGACAACAAACCTAGTGGTTGCGATACCGCAGATTGTAATGGTGCCGTAAATTTGACAAAGGCCGGGGCACCGGTGCCAGCGTTTTGGATGGCAAGAGCCGGGATTGCCTCGTGCTGGAAAGACAGCGAATATCTGAACACGCGGCGCCAGGCAGACAAGCTGGGGATTCCGTTTATTGCCTACCATGTTCCTCATCCGGGGGAACCAATTGCTCAGCAGGTGAAGGATTTTTTGGAATGGGCTGGATCTGGCTGTTTTGGGTATTGCGGGGATTTTGAAGTTGACCCGCATTCGGTAGGTATTTCCAAAGTGGCGGTAGATTCAAGGGATTACACTCTGGCTTTGCTGGATGCCGGGAAGTATGTGGTCAATTATTCCAGTCCGTTTTGGATAAAAGAGTATTTTACCAACTGGGGGAAATCTAGCCCCGCCTGGCTGAATCAGTGCGATTGGATCATTGCCCAATATCTATCAAACGGCCTTGAACATCCGGGCCCGGTGGAGATCCCGGCGGGGATCGATCCCAGCCATGTGTGGGGGCATCAAAGCTGGAATAAGATGCCGAACGTGTACGGGTCTGTATTTGACAGCAAATATCTAGACCGGGACCGCTATCTGTTGAGCAAGGATCTGCCAGGCGCGACAGTTGTTGACGATGAGCCGGAGACAGTGCCAGATACGACCACTGCATACGCGACGCTGACAGTCGTGCCAAATGGCCTGCATATCCGTAAGGAACCGTGCCGGGAATCGGATGACCTGGGGATGTTGTTGCAGTACGCCCAGATCAAAGTGACTGAGGCAGTGCTCGAGGGCGACAACATCTGGTGGAAACGCCTCGAGGGCGGATATTGCGCCCAACGGTATGATGGCTGGACGTATCTCAAGTAGGAGGGATTATGAAATTCGCAGAGGGATGCAGGAATTCTTGCTTGATCATTTTCCTTTTATGGCTGTTCATCCTTTTAGCGGCCACCCTCGTGGTAGTCGCCTTCAATAGGTAAATGAGAACCTCCAGCTGATAAGGCTGGAGGTTTTTACTTTAAAGGAGAAACGATATTTTTTATTTCATCGATGCGGTGATCAGATCGCGGATGACCTCACTCATGCCTTTATCGGGCTGGGATTTTAGCCAGGTGATCATCTCTTCCGGCAGGAGGATGGCGACTTGCTTCATCGGCTGGTCGTAGAGCATCGGTCGTCCGGAGGTTGCCTCTTCAACGATTGTGTCAAAGGCGGTCTCATAATCCACTTCATGTTCCTGGAGCGATTCGTAGAGTTCTTTGGCTTCCTCTTCAGCAAGCGCGGTTATGGTGTCGCGTTCATTCTCCCACTGGGTGAGATTGACCTGGAAAAAGGCGCCGCCGCGGGTCTTGTACAAAAATGTGTTGCGGCCGTGACGTTCAAAATTATGGCCATCCCAGTAATTATCTGAGGCCAGGAGTGTAGCTGTGGCCACGTTGTAGCGTTTCCCGTTGATAACTGCGTTCATTTTGGCTGAGGGTTTCATGTTGTTTCCTTTCTCCCGGTCTTTGTCCCGGCCGGGAGGGAATATTTGTTAGCGGATCGTGAATTTCTTTACTTCTTCGGTTCCCATGTAGCTTGTGCCGTCGCCGTCAATCAGGACCTTGTTGATGCATACTGTCCAGCCGGACCCGAAATTTGAGCGGGCGAAAGTCTCCATACTGCGGATGGAGGTGGTGCGGGGTAAACCTTGTGAAGCGCCTTGCTTGTTGATTACGTAACCGTCATATAAGTTTTTCATTTCGTTTCTCCTTTAGATTTGTTTGTGTGTTTCTCACTTACAAATAATATTATATAACATATATATATAATTGTCAATAACATATATATATTAGTATGAAACTCTAATGTAATGTTCTATTGAATGTTCTATTTATAGTACAATATGAATATGCTTATCGGAAAATCGAAAACATCGAGTATACAGATCAGTTATGCCTATAATCCACGTATCCCGGAGCAGTTTGTACTGACGATTATCCATGACAAAGGAACCGGGTTCGCACGTCCGATGATGAGCGAGGAGGAGTGTATTCAGGAGGCAGAGCGGATCTGTGGAAAAGTGGAGTGGGTGAGAACATAAAAGACCAGGGGCTACCTGGTCTTTTCTATTGGATCGTTGAATGCAATTTCGTATAGTTTTTTATGCGTACGATCTGGCGCCCCCGGGGAGGCTCGAACTCCCAACCTACTGATTCGAAGAACCGTCCTGTGGAGTCCATGCCGTATATGTGGGGGAATAGAGTATGTGAAATAGCATATATGGGGGTAAAAAACGTCCAGGAAGTCCATTTTTGGCACTAAATCTACACGTTTTGCACGTTTTTTGCACGTTTTTTGGGTAACTCACAAAAATTTCGCAGCAATCCCGTTCTTCTCGAATTTGCACAGGTGCGGCCAAACCTTATGAAGGAGGTCGCAAATGTCGATCCAATCAACACGAGCAAGGGAAAAGCTCGTACTTTCAATCCATTTCACCCTTTATCCAGGGGTGGATGACAAATTCATACGTTTTATCCAAACAACACCCCGGCGTAGTTTAGCCAGGCGGGTGTGCGAAGCTATGGATGCGTATCTCAGCATGGGACACCCGAACGCTCCAGAAAAGCGGTCGGTGGAGGTGAACCATGAGTGAGTCATTATTCTTTGGCGAGGATCTTGGCGCTGGCGCGAACAAGCTCTACGGCGACCACGGCGGGATACAGCTTCAAGCTGTCGTCGCTGTCGATACCGGTCAACAGGTCAGCCAGCTACTGGGGTTCCGCAATCGCAAACCACCCATGAAGGTCGGGGTCGGCGGCATGAATTTCTATGTTGGCCCGGGTGCTCATGATTGGGGACGGCCGATTGAAAACCTGGACTATGAACGCATGACCGGCGTTCCAGAAACCCGTGCGATTGTATATGGCATTCTCAGCCGTTACATAAACCAATTCAGGATGATCGCTACACCGATAAATTTGATTGTTGGTCTTCCCCTAGAGGTTTTATCCGGGGACCAGGCTGCTGCCAATGCCGAGAACGTCAAGCGGTGGTTGGTGGGGGAACACGAATGGGAAGCTGACGGGCAGCATTGCGCGATTCAAATTAGCGAAGTGAAAGTAACCAGCCAACCCTCCGGCGCCCTCTTCGATTATCTGCTAGATGATGAGGGACAGTTTATCCCGCAAAGGCGGGCTCATTTCAACCAGGAGATGGGGATCATCTCGATTGGTTTCAATACGCTGGAACTCCTGACGGTCAACGACCGAACGGTGGTGCAAGCCATGACCGCTGGCCGAACACTCGGAGTACGCCGGCTGCTGGAATTGCTCAATGGAGACAACCTGCATACCCTGGGTGAGCTGGATACCAAATTACGGTCAGCTAAGTTGGAAGTGCGGCAGGCGATTCCCGTTTGGGCACGCGAGGTTACCGGCCAGATTGAAAAGACCTGGGGACCACGCTGGCGTCGTTTCTCGCAGCTCATCATTGTGGGTGGGGGAGCCATTCTCCTGCGTGAACTATTAGTGGAACGATTCAGTGGCAGAGTGCACATTCCTGATGATCCGGTGATCTCGATCAGCCGGGGATTGTATAAGTTGGCCAAGCAACAGGCCAATCGGAGTAAAGCATGAGTCCAAAGAATGATCGTGATGATAGTGCACTTGCAATATCTGTGCATATTCACCTCCGTTTGAGACCTGGGGAAGATGATGACCTGATCAAATTCTTCAATCGGGCAGGGTATATGTGTAAAGCGCGTGCGGTCAAAGCGGCCTTGCGAATGGGTGGGCTTCCGACCGACGACTCCTTCTTTATTGCTGAAGAGGACGGGGCTGAAGACGCGCTCAATGATCTGGTGATCTAGGACTCAAGGAACCGAGTGTAGATTTTTCACACTCGGTTCCAACCCACCAACAAAAGGAAACAAAAATGGACAAAATGTTAGAAACCTCTAAAGAAAGCTCTGATCTTGAGCATCTACGATCTGTGATGAATTTCCACTTTGGTCAGTTCTATAAAGAACTAGGTGTTTCGCTGGATGAGCACATCGTTCTGCATGCCTGCGCAGTCATTGAATACCTGATTTACTATCGGGGTAACGATCGGCGAATGCAGGAAAAACTTCGCTATCGATACCCGGCTGCCATTTTCGAAATACTGGAATGTAAAAACCATCAACAATCCGAGTACCTTGAAGATGCCGAACAAAGAATACTCCAGAGCAATATTGAAGCGTCTCGGTATAAACAAGAGAAAGCAGACGTTGATCAGAAAAACTACGCTTTGACCGCGGAAAATGAACGACTGCAAAAGGTAATCCGCCAACAGAACCAGGTGTTGCGCAACCTGCAGGACCGGTTAGATAGCGTCAATAATTCTGGTCAATAAATCGGTTAAAGTCCATATTAATCAAGTCAATAAATTACGGAGTGAATTTTTTACCATGAGAGATAATCAGAAACCTATCAACCGCTGGATTGACACACATGACCAATCCGACCGTTTAATCCAAATTCTCAACTGTTTTTCCCACCGTGGAATTGCCACAGGGGAGCAGGTCGAAATCCTTATCGGTCTGGGACAGCATCCAGTTCGGGATGCTTTGAAGATCCTGACCGAACCGCCGGGGGGATTGAAGCCGGCGCTAAGGACGATCAATGTCACCTTACCTGGTCAGCGAGGCAGACCCTATGTAGCCTTCGTCCTTACGGAAGAAGGGGCGGCATTACTCACAGATGATTCCTGCAAAGCGCCGAAACTCGATGACCCGGTAGAAGCTGCCCATGCCCTGATGGAAATGCAGGTATTCATTGCTGCTTACCAACAAGGCAGAAAGACTGAACTTGAGAAAGTGCTTCCTTTTGCTGGGTTACGGAATATCCGAGCTGACGTTTTATATCAGAATAAGATCCTCTTTGAAATGGAGCAACAAGCCCGACTCAATGATGTGCCCAGGATTTCAGACAAGCTGGAACGTCTGTGTCTCTTTTTCAATTCGCCGGCCGGCAGTGGGATTGATCACAAGGTGAGAATCCTGTTTGCGCTGGTGGGGAATGACGGCAAGACAATCTCTGTCTGGCAGCAAGTACTTGGTGCTCTTAAGAAGAAAAATGGTTCTCTCCCATTTGAGCTTTACTGGAAAGAGATCGGAGCCTTTATACAGAATCCCGAATGGGAAGACGTGGACTCCTTTCAACTTCTGGAGCCGGCAGCAATGTTCCAACCAGAATTACCTTCTGCAAAGGAAACCTCAACCACCCAAGTTGCAGTCGCCCCCAAGTTCACCCAGCGAATGCCAGCGGACATGAGCGAATTGAACATGGTAATGGGCATCATGGAATCCGAGATCGGAAAACTGGAAGGGGAGGTGAAGGAAAATCGTTATCAATTTTTCCAAATGATGGAAGTGATCTATGACGGTTCGCATTACAAAGGCGGACCTGTGGAACGTGAATCCGCTTACCCGGCGACTTCCATAATGCTTCTTTACCGATTCTTGCACATGCATCAAAACAAACAGTTGCTTGATCAGCTCCAGGTAGGGTACAAGAAAGTGCTCTTCAGTCAACGACAGGCATTGCCCTTCTTTCGGGACAACATGACCCGGTTTTACTGGGATGTCTTTCTACGGTACTTCAACTTTGGACGAGGTGGCCCACTCAAGGTAAAGATTGAGGTGCCTGCTTTTGGAGATAGCCGTTCGGAGATTTATCCAGTAGTCACCATTTCTGATTGGGAAATGATGCGTGGGGAGGAAGGATATGTACCCAGCGGCGAGCCGGCTCATGCCGAAAATGCACTGACCTGGGTTTTAGAAGCCATGCATCTTTATGCGTTCGATCTGGGATTATTGCGCGAAACGTATCCTTCACGAAAGAATAGAAAAGTGGAGTAAGAATGATGGGAAAACTGATCGTGTTTATTTTGAAGATGTTTGGAAAAGCAGTAATATTGATGATTTGCCTTGGCTTGGTGTTTGTTGGTTTTAGGGCCAATCAACCTATGACAGTTCCGGGTGCACCTGAGGGAATGACCTATTTTGAGTTCATGCAAGATCGAATCGATGCCGCGAAAACTGTTGAACCTTCGAGATGCGGTTGGGGAATGATGCTTTCGCTGGTAACACTTGGACCGATCTATAGTGTGGTTTATACAGTGGTAGCGATTAATCCAGATGGTACTCTTGCTAAAATGACCGCCTCCGACCCGGATATTCCGAAGGGAGTTGAAGGCGCGAAGTGGTACGAAGTACCAGGAACCTGGTGGGAAGTTGTGGAACGGTTATCCTGGACCATGCTGGGTAAGCCGGCCAGCACAGGATGTCAATTTAGGGCAGTGAGGTAAGATGATGAGAGGGCAGTCCAAGGAAGGGCTGCCCTCAGTTTATTTAATCCCAAGAATGATATCTTTCAATCTCCACGGACGATATTCGTGCACCTCAATACTCATATTGATGTGGTTTGGTCCAAGAACTGAACCTTCAGGTGGTGGAGGAGAATTATGAATGTGTCCATGGAGGTTAATGACACCATCATTGAGGGGAACTACAGGCCAATGAGAGAAAATAATCTTCACTTTCTCATCAAGTTCTACATAAATGGGTTCATTTACGATTGTTACACCGCGAGATTCATAGCGCACCCTGCCCAAACGGTCATGATTTCCCCGGATCAAGATAATTTTTCCATGCAGTTGTTCAATTAATAAGTCAAAGTTACTTCTTTTCCCAAACGAAAAATCACCCAAATGAAGGACTGTTTCATCCGGGGAGATCAAGTCATTCCAATTCTTGATGATCTGCTCTTGCCAGTTTTCAGGACGGTTGCAGTATCTTCCAATGTTTTCGTGGAAGAAATGTGTATCGGAGATGATCCAGGTATTTGGAGTAATTTGTAGTTTAGTGTTTGCGTTCATCAGCGAATTATAGTTTACCGGTCTGATTATTTCCTAATTATTTTGTAAAATGGCCAGTTTGGTCATTGGTTTACAATAATGAGTAAAAATGTTCTTGGTAATGATCCATGAGTTACCTTAAAAATCTATTCTGATTGGTCAAATTCATTTCTTATAGATATTTAGAATTATGGGTTACCTTTCTAAGTGAAACTCAAGTATCAAATTATCCAAAAATTCTTTAGCCAATCCTCTCTTCAACTCTTCATGATAAGGTTGGTTTCGATAGTTCCGTAAACACTCCGTGCAGCTCGTTTCAGGACCGCAGCAATCAAGGCTTACCCTTTCTCTGGCGGCCAGTATCGTATCTGGCAGATAATTCAACACGCGTTTCACATGACCAGCTCCGCCTGGTACATCATCATAAAGGATTATAGAGGGGATTTTACTTCCCTGGTAATAGTAAAGAGTTCCGTCCAAATCATCACGTCGAATCCCTAATGATTCACTGGCTCCTTCTAGTAATGCGTACAGAATGGAACGCCAGGTTTTATCTTCGGCTTGATTAGCCAACGGTCCTTCAAACCTTAGTTCTAAAATATCGGTCATGAATTTATGGCCAAGTGCATAAGTATCTTTAAGGCCTTTGCATGGTCTCCCAGTAATTGGATTGATATGTGATTTCATCCAATCTTTTGGGGGAGGGTTAGATACTGCTGCACCACACGATTGGCAAACCTGGAACCCAGTTCTCATTCTTCCTTCATTTATTACAATAAGCCAACCATAACGAGAATATCTCTGGTTAATCTTTATTTTGGGTGTGAACAATTGTTCAACAGTTTGCAAATCATTAGTTGGTAAATTGTCTTTGCCGGGTATCCGGTATTCTGCAAAATAAACTTTAGATCCATAGATTCGGATTGGCCTGTTTTCCCCAGATGATCGAGGTTCTTCATTATTTACAACAAATCCAAATTCAGGTTCAATAAATTTTCTTGAAAACAAATGATTGGTTTCCCCACACCTGGGACAGGTTTTAATTTCACTGCCCAAAGATGTGAATATCCCTTTGCAATTCTGGCAAATTATGTATGTATAAACTGGCCACTGTTTACTTGCAGGTTTATTAAGGCCGCCACTTCTCCATACTCGTTTTGCTGCGACAACTTCAGCTCCAGGTGCAAATTCAGATATTGCAACGCGTAAATCGCGTTGTAGTTCAATCTGTTTTGCCTCAGGGATATGAAGATGGTTTGTTCGCAGTTCGACCACATCCGTAGGAAAACCGTACTTGGGTAAGATATTATGAGAGCCGAGGTACCCCAACAAATCTCTGTTGCTGATAGTTTCCTCCATTTGGCGAAATCGATCAGCTTGAGCAAATTTAAAACGAGAATCACTGTTCAGCGTCTCTTTGATCGCTTTTTCAATATCTTCCAGATCACCATTAATTTCTGCTTCAGCACGATCCATCACTGGATCTTCTTGAGTTGGGTCGGTATCACCATTTACATTTGTAAGGTTATTAACCCATCCCCAATTATCTAGATCGAAAATTCCAATAACGCTTTCAGGTAATAAGCGACTTAAAGCTTCTTTAATATCATTTGGATGGGTTTGAATATATTCTCTCAATAAAGCAGCGCCACTTTTTTTACCCGTATTTCCACAAAAGAAATCGCCACCAGACTTATACAGATTTCCATAATTATTTTTTGCCCATCGGAAGAAACTGGCAAAAAGGACAGAGTGGATATGACGTCGAATTATTTTGTCATTTTCCAGGCTGATCATGGGTGGTCGGATCATTCCAGATACCATCTTTTCTGGTCTGGAGAAATAAGATAAATCGTGTGACCTGCGTTGAGCGAATGTCATTGCAAATGCTGCAGAATCTGTTCGCCGACCTGCGCGACCTGCTCGTTGTACATAATTAGCTGTGGAAGGTGGCATGTTTCGCATCAGAACTGCTTGCAATTCACCGACATCGACACCTAATTCAAAAGTTGTGGAGCAGGACAAAATGTTTATTTCCCCGTTAACAAAATTCTGTTGCTTTTCCAAAGCTGAATCAGCGGACCATTGGGCGGTATGTTCTTCTGCAGAGAGCGGAATTGGATTAATTGTTTGATACAAACGGCGGTAGTGGTTTTTACGCCAGTTTTCAGATTGGAAATCTACAGGCTTTAATACTCCATCACACTTATAATTAGGACATATGCCTTTAAAATTGAGTGTGGTAAGAGCTTTACAACGCGAACATTGATAGACCGATTGATCTGAAGCTACAGGTGCAATTGTCCACATTTCGTGATTTGCTTGATACACCAAACCTTGCCCCGGACGGGTTTCAGATAAGAAATGGTATTTCCAGGCAAGGTCTTTTGTAATGTTATTCCAAATACCTTCCAATGTTTGTATTGATATTTGGCTACTTAGTTTTTGATCTAGACTTGGTGCACATTTCGCCAATAATTTAAGCAACAAGTCTGAACGGCGATTGTTTCCACGCACAGGCAACCATGAGAATATATGACTCTTAGGGTCAGGAGTACGGTCTGAGATAAAATACATATGATTTCGAGGTGCAAAATCCTCGTCGCGAGGATCTACATTTTCCGGGAAGCGGATGCATGCTTGCGTTCGAAGAGTATCAAACAGGATTGCAATCAAGCTCCATACTTCGTCTGAGGTAAGATTCCAAGGATCGGACAACAATGGTGATGGTGGACGCCATCCCTCGGGTTTTACCAAGGAGAATTGCATAAGTCCCAAACCTTCCAGGCTGATTCTTCGATCCACAGTGACAAATTCTTGCATAAGCCACTTATAAACTGTGCTATTGCGTTTATCACGACTGTCTGTTGGTAAAAACAATCCACACCGTTCCGCCCGTTTTCTCACCCGGCTTACCATATCTTCCATGCGTAAATCGCCATCTTTTGCATCTTGATCTTCTTCCAAAGTTTGCAAAATCAATCGCCTGCGAAGAATCTGTTGATACGTTCTTTCTAAATAAGGTGCGAAGAAGGCAGCATCCTGGCGACTGTCAGAAAAAACCAAAAGTTTACGCCCTTGTCCAGGTAGGAATTGCATTTCCTCGTCATCTGCTGGAGGTATGTTTTGATATAAAGATGTCGCCAACACACTGACCGGAGCGTCCTGACCTGTTAAGAAAGGTAATACAATTCCCTGGTTATTGCGACTTCCACAAGAAACGCACTGTTTTATTGTTATAAACGGGGTTTGGCCTTCGATCAATTTATCTGGAAGACGATTTAGGACGACTTTTGGGGCACTTGAGCCGCATTTACAACCAGTCGGGACATTTATGCCTTGCTCAATAGCACCACATGATAGGCAAAGTGTCCAGGGATCATCGTTGATATCAGGAGCATCATCCAGTGATGTACCGTCACTAATTGCTTCATCCTCATCCAGCGAGACAAGTTTCTGAGTGAAAGTAAATCCACACGATTCGCTTTCAAATTCATGATTCGTAGTAGCCTTAGAAGAAAAGTGAAGTTGTGATCCTGATTTTTCAATCTGACCGGTCAAGTATCCCATACCACAGCGATAACAAGTTCGTAATTCCCAAACCAATGATCCGCAATAAGGACATTTTTCGCGTCGATTCAAGAAAATACGAGGCTGATCAGGAGTATGCCCTTTTTCATTCAAACAAATGAATGCACCTTCAAGAGCTCTGACAAAAACGTGATAACGTGCAGGAAGAAGGGGGGCACTATCTTCATCTTTACGTGCCCGAACCGCCAGGTCAACCAATGCTACCAACTTGTCACCGGCCAGTTCATCGTCAGGAAATATCTCAGTAGCAATCGCAGATAGCAAGGCCGGAGAAGTTAAGAGCTTTTTTTGAAGTAAATGAAGTACCAGACTATCTTTGAGTAAGAAATATAGAAAGCAAGACACCTTTTGGTCATCCGAGACGTTTTGTCCAGCTTGTCTTGCCTCATCAATGACTCGGTCGGTAAGGTTATTTTGTTTGCATATCGTCTCGATTGATTCAAGATCAAATGTCTCAGGAGAAGTTTTTAAAGCACTTTGAAGTTGGATAAACAAGTTGGAATTAACTTTATACTCAAACTGGCTTTGATCGGATCGTTGAATCCGCGTTGCCTGAACCACATCTTGACGATCCTGGTTATCCTCTACCCATTCAAAGTTTTCGCCAAAAAGATGAGAAGCAAATTCCACGACTGCTGGAAAGTCTTTGGGACCGCGCCCTAATGTGGCGCTGGTAGCAATCATCTGCAACTTGCCAGGTTCACTATTAACAACTCGGTCTTTCAATCGCCTTAACAGCATGGCAATTTCGATCCCAATTGCCCCGTTATATATATGTGCTTCATCCAGAACGATAAATTTCCATTGTTTTGCAGTCGGGCCATCAAAAAAAACGTTGTCCGCCGGGCGAAGCAGCAAATATTCCAGCATGGCATAGTTTGTAAGCAAAATATGGGGCGGAGTTTGTTGCATCTGGTCGCGGCAAATCAATTCGTTTTTGAGCAGGGTTTCACCATGGAACTGGCGGTAAAATTTTTCTTGAGCTTTCTCATATTTCTGTTCGGTATCGCCGGTATACCGACCAAACGTGATTGATGGGTAATTGGATAGGACTTTTCGCAGACGTTTAAGTTGATCATTCGCCAGTGCATTCATTGGATAGAGTAACAATGCTCTTATGCCTGGCTGGCTTAGAGACCCATTTTTCTCTTCTTGTAAAAGATGGTTAAGAATGGGGATCAAAAAAGTTTCAGTTTTACCCGAACCAGTACCTGTCGTAACAACTAGGTTGCGGTTTCCCCGACACAGTTTTCGAACTGCCTGATCTTGATGCAGGTATAGAGGTCTATCAATGGGCAGACCATTCCCACATAAATTGTTAAAACCTTCATCTAAAACGCCTTGTTCAACCAGTTGTTGAATGTTGCCTCCCTTTGCAAACTCAGGGGTTGCCTCTAGAAGCGGACCTTTTACTAATAAATCAGGTTGTTCCAGCGCTTGCCAAAACTGCCGGCGCAAATTATCATCCTGGAAAGGATACGCCGTCTTAAGGTAACGCAAATAACTTTCCCGGGTTAGTTGGGTGGTCGATATCGGGTGAATTGATTTATGAGATGCCATATCACTAATCCCTTTTATTTTGCTGTGGGTTCATGTTAAATTGAATGCTTGATAATTGGACAATATTTCCCCGTTCACCAGGGTAAAGCAAGGCGTTACCATGCGCTGCAATTTGGTGGCTTTTGAACATTTCAACTTTTGTGGTCACAAATTCCTGACAATGCTGACATATGAATATTCGATTTGCTCGTGGAAAAGTTATTTCGTTTGACATCATATTGATAAGAGCTTTTTCACCGGTCAGATCGTAACTTTCGTAGATATGTAATGATACAGATAGAATATACTTTCCTTCACCTTCAAGGAAGCTATCTACCGAAATTCGAGTGCGGGGATCCAGGATTTCTTCAATTCGTCCCCAGCCGGCATTGGTAAGTACCCAACTACCAATCCGAACAACAGGTAATCCTGAATTAGGATTGTATAGGCCTAACAAATCCAATAGCTGTTTTGCTATTGGATCGCTATTATTTTTTCTAAGCTGCTTAATAGCAGCGGGTTTTTCTTCAAATAGAAGTTCAACTGAATCTTCAATAGAGAGCCTGGACTGCTGAAGTAGTTTGGTAATCCAATCAACTGCCTTTGAGATATCTTTGGCTACCAACTGAAGCAAGGCTCTGAAACGGATTTTTGGATCTTCGAGCTGAACAAGGATTTCACAAGTTTGTACAGACCAATTTTTTGAATGAGGCGCTGGCGACAGGATAGATGTGAATTCCGAAAAGGTTATTTCCCCGGCTATCGTATCTTCATGTAATCGGCTTATCACTTCCGGCACAATAATTTGTTCACCCAACTCTTTCTCTAGGTTTGTCGAATTGGTTTGGGCAATGATTGACCATAAGGTTAAAATCTCACGCGATGTTGCTGGCAATAAGTTACGACAGCACACTTCAAGATCATGATTACTTGCTTCCATTTCACCCAAGTACTGCCGGATGAGTGAGATTTCAATACGGTTACTGAACTGAGTCGTTTGGAGATTCGTGGAACCTTTAATTTCTTTTTCGAGTTTTTTCAACCGTTCGCAAGATGATGATATTTCGAAATCGTGACACTCCGCTGTATCCTGAGAAGGAGGTAAAGGTGATGGTGGTGAAGGCGCCCAGGGATCGACCACGACCATCTGCATACGGTACATCCCTTCGGCGTGATCACTTCGTGAAATTGAAAACTCATATTCTCCGCAGGCGGAATCAGGGATATTTTCAATGATGGGAGGTTGCCAGGGCCGAAAGAGGGACCATAAAATCAGTGCGCGTGATCGTAATTGTTTCTTTTCCTCCCAGGTAACCAATAGGTGATGCTGATCAGCTGATGAATACACTTCTGTTTGCAACTGCATGATCTGAATTTGTCTGGTAAATACCAACACTGGCAAATTAAATTCAGCTTCAGCTTTTGCATCCTTAACCCCAATTAGATCCAGTCGAAAAATAGGACTGTCGTTGATTTCCATCGAATGTTTGATTTTGGAAAGATCAAAACGCCAAAAACGGGCTTTGTGTTTAATGGAACGATCAGCCGGCTTTAGCTGCTGAAGAATATTCCCTTGAATATCTAAAAGTTTCAATTCCAGGTTTAATGCTCCTTGATCGTTTCCAGGTAAATCCACGATCAAAAGTGGTGATTCCTCCTGCAATAATTCTTGAAGAGATAATGTGGTATGTTTTTGTTGCCAGTTTTCGACAAGACCATGATCGCCAACCATACGCCAGCGGAGGCGTTTAATCCGCAAATATATAGGCACTTGAACAAATTGATGGTTGATCATTTCTCGTCGAACGAGAAGCCCAACTGAGCTGATCTCAGGTGGAACCAGTACATGATGCAATCCCGATTTCTCGGTTTCGATCTTTATACCATCAGCACCATTCAGACTATCAACGCCAGCCAATAATGAGGTTTGAATGGAGAATGAAATTGGTTCCGGTGCGTGGCTGCGATCTGGAATGTACAATTCTTTCAATCCAGAAACTTCACACTCCGGTAAAATTTGCATTGTGAGTGTTGCGTCTTTGCCTAATGGCCCCTTAATGGCAATCTGATACGTACCCGCCGGTTTAGCTGTCAGAAATTTTGACGCTGACAATTTGATCAACGCTATGTTATCCGTAATGATAAAATCCGTATTTGAGAGTTCTGCTAAAGTAATCTGAGCCGAAATATCCGGGTCTGCTGAACCGACACTATCGAGTTTAATTTGCCATCGGCTAAGTTCTGAAAGAATGTCTTCTGATTCTCCCATAGGGATGCGCAGTTTCGGCGGCTCGCCTGAATAGAGGGGAATAGGATTCTCTTCCAAATCCGTGAGAACGATTTTCCCTCCCTCCAAGGAGGGTTGTTCGATTTTTTCCTGGCCGCGAACGTAGATTTCACGAAACACTTCACCATTTTGAACCAAACTTATACAATTGGCTTGGGTTAAATCCCAGCACTCCAGCTTCAGTTTTGACCATTCTCCTGGTAAATCAGGGAGGATTTCAAGCAGACTTCCTTCTCCTTTCTGCACAGATAGTAAGAGATGACGTGGATATAATAACCAGGTTTCGCGCGCTTGAATGTGGTTTTGAATATGCCCGGTAACTGGATCGAAAGCCAAAATTAAGTGATCAGGCGAATATCCGCTGATTTTCCATTCAAAGTCATTACCATCCTGAGAAAATTGAACACGAATATTATCAGAGACTTCGTTCAAACGTAGGGTGATTTCCCGAGTTTCAAGCTGGTCTCCCTTGCGTTGGGTACGTGCTTTAATTTCCTCGTGGTAATCACCCGACTCCACTTTCCAGTAGAGGTCACTCATATTGAGGGCTGAAACCGCTTGAGAAGGTAGATTAAGGAAAATACCCAAACCCCAGGGATCAAGCGATAATAATGGGCGCTTTAACCTGTTGCGGGAACCGCGTTCCAAAGAAATGGCTGCGTTTTCGCGTGTCCATTCCGCAAAGTATTGTGTGAGATGTGCTGGCAAACCGGCTTCTTCTGCCGATAAAAGCGTTTGATTTTGCTGCCAGGAGAGCAGCATTTTCCTGGCGCGATCCAACAAGTTGGCTGCGGTTGGGCCGCCATATTCCAGAAAATTAATCACTGGTTTATCTGTAGTGGCTGTATAGGTAGTATGTTTGATGACTTCCTCGACTAGTTCCTCACCTTCCAGCGCGAAAAGTTGTGGGCGGATTGCGCAGTTCAAGACGATATTACTAAAGAAGTCTTTCAAACAATAAACGGGAATACCGCCATGTGCAAGTATAGGATCAACATAACGACGAGCCCGTTCTTTAAGATCAAGGAATTGGGGTTTCCCAAAATGATGGATCAACTTTTCAAATAATCTGCCAAATGAAGTGCTGTCAACTGGATAGTGCAGAACTTGCTCATAAGACGACCAGAAATCGCCATCGTTATAACCATATATGCCTTGTCCAACCATGAAGACCAGAAACGTTGCGGGGTAATTACGGCCAATGAAATTGAGAACCTCATCCGTATTGTGGTTGTAGAAAAGTTGGTTGAAGTTAAGCGAAATATCATCCAGCTCTTTCTTTGATATGGGTATTTCTCCGATCAGTTCAACCTTTCTGATCTGGGGTGCTAATCGGGACTCCCAGATAGCCAGCGGGGAAGGAGGAAGGTTCTCAGTCGGGTTGGTTCGTCTTACTGGATGTGTCAGTTCATCAGTTTTTGATTGTTTTCCTTCTGACGGTTGTCGTTGTCCGGGAGCTGTGGGCTTTGTAGGGCTCGTCGTGGAACGACGGTTTACGGAAGTTGGTGAAGAAGAAATAGCCCTGGACGAGGCGGAAATGGCAGGATTCTTAGGTTTCATCAACCCGTTCGCAACCATTAGGTCATAATATTTTTGGCTGAGAACTTGCATTTCTTCATCCGTCAATCCAGAGATTGTACATTTGCCAATTGCCTTATAGGATTGAACGGACGCATAGACCTTTTGAAACTCAGTCAGATTTTGATCGCGCAATTTTTGGATGATTTGGGCTGGCAAGCCCAGATCTTCAATTTTGGATGTTCTCAAGAATTCAATCAGATTCATCAATACCCCAAATTATTCGTATTAAAATTATTTCTACCCAAGGTAATGGACTTTAATGTAAAAGTACCCCGCTCGTCGCCTCGCCGAAAGCGTGAGTCCGGATTGATGGTATCGGTATAGAGTAAGGATCCCATGGTAGCTTCCGGTGTTCGTCCCAGGGTTTCGAGTAATCCTGCTTCCATAGCTCTGAAAGCAATTTCTTTGTAATGCAGGAGCTGACTGGATTTCTTTAGTATTTCATATGCGGCGTCTTTAAATTGCATATTGAACCTCTCGAATTACTCATCACTTAAAATGGAGATTTTTACTCGTCCACAAAGCGTCATAGATCCAATGATTTACATATAAAACCGATACTTTGGTTGGACAATCCCATTTTCAGGGATATGTTTCATAATCTCTCCCACCATTCTTGAAAAAGATAAAGTGATGGGAACACCATCAGCGAATGCGCAATTATTAACATTCATTTTTGTTAGAGCTAGGATCTCTTTGAAGAGGTCTTCTGGAGAACTTCCCCCGGTATGTTGCATAATCTGCCAGGGTTCGGGTACATATGGTTTAGGGAAGGTTTCGAGGAAAGGAATATATCCCATTGTGAAAAGCAGGTGAGTGGTATCGTTGATTGTAAAGTAAGTTCCTCGAAGTGGTGGGTACTTTCCCTCTCTAAAAAGCTTAACTCCAGATTGGGATAGAGAGACTAAATCTACTTCACAGCGATCAAATACTTCTCCGATTCCATCTTGAAATCCATCCAATTCATTAAACTCCACATGCTCTTTCCCCCAAAACTCTGATGTTTTGTGGATTACTACTCTTCGAGGAGGATAACCTTTTAAGCTAATATATTCATTCAAAGTGTCCTTAGCTAGCTTTCTTGCCCCATCCTTGGTTAGGTGCGGTGTTTTTCCTAATCGCTGAACATCCCAATTAAAATAATCACCCCGTAAAATCAATCCTTGACCCATAAAATCAAAAGCCTGGGCGACACTAGACCTCATTGTTAAGTCATCAGATAAATCTTTGGCAACAAAAAAACTTATACCGATGAAACAAGTTGCTTCATCGAGCGATGTTATTCGCCATGGGACTCCATTCGCTTTGTAGTACTGAGCTGTACAAAAATTCCAGGCACGAGTGGCGATATCTTGAACATTTTTCCCTTCACCAGTTACGGTACTTTTCGTGATAAGTTGTATTGGAATATTCCATCGCATTGATCGCGCTTTAATAGCACGACGAAAATTCAAGAAAAAGTTTCCTGAGACACGCACACTATGTGCTTGATTTTCGATTTCGGGGGGAAGGGCCAAAATAATTATGTCTGGAGTGGGATCATTTGCTGCGATATTTGCAATATTGTCATCAAAAAGATTGACCAATTGCCAAATAACATCCATTTTATTGTCAAGTTCAAGAATTGAATTTAATTCTCGGGGGTGAATATATCGGATCCATCGATCATTTGTTTGAAAGCAGCAATTGAAGGGCGAATCGACATTAAAGCCAACAAAATCAGGGGTTAAGATTTTTTCCAAGCGGGTGAGTGTTTGTGGACTATCGAAGAGGGCTTCGGTGTCAAATAATTGACCTTCAATGCTTTGGGATGTTGATGCTTTATTTCTCTTTACGTTTTCGCTTTCGATGTACTCACCACACCGCTCGATCCATTCCTGAGCCCATGACACAGTCTCTCTTGTACCAATAAAACCAAGTTTTATTTCTGCGGGATGTAATCCTGGAATATTTTTCCCAAAGGGGCCAAATTCTGACAGTCCGGTTTTGGAGTCCTGGTGTTCAAAATACCCACCAAACTGAAGAGCTGGCTCCTGCAAATATTTAATTTTAATCATCTTCCCCCCCTTCTTCTTCTAGAAAATCGTCTTCCTCTGAATTTAGGAGAAGGGTAAGTAGATTTGGTTGGGTCACCTCTGGAGGCTCTTCATAAATTGCTGGGTCATCTGTAATTGCAAAATCAGTAATACCTGTTTGGGGCATTTTCTCGATAATCAATATTGATTTGTAGTCCAATTCAATGTCAATTTTGCTTTTTCCCTTAGATAGAAAATCAGCCCAAAACAGAACATGATTCAAAACGTGGGGATTCCGCTCTCTGGCTTTTTGACGAGTAGTGTACGATCCCACTTTATCGGTATTCCAAATATTAACTCCATCAACTGTAAACAAATACTTTGGAATGATCTGTAAGAACCAAGAACTTGAGAAATATTTAAATTTCATATCTGCAGCGAGATGACGCCAAAAATGATCATAACCATATTCGTAGTATTGAGCCACTGTGCGAGTGGCATGCGATTTTGTTCTTTGATTTGTCCAGGAAATTTTGACATTCTCGGAAATTTCATCGTTTCGCGGAAAATAAAATCGCTTGTATTGTTGGTTGTATCTAATCCCGCATCGATTGCAGTGCATCCTTAATAGTCGATTTAACATCGAAACATATGATCGGCTTAAATCTGGATCTGACCACCAGGGCTGAGCATTATCGATCTGGATTTTTGAAGTTTCACAAAATTCACGCAAAACGCAATCAGGATTGGTTAACTCGCTGAGTGTGTAAATTCGTCCATGATTGACACAAAATGGCGGAGCGAAAGATTGCCTTCCACGTAGAATAGATGAAATCGTTGAGTAGTCCAGGTTAGTAAGAACGGGAGCGTTATATAAATCTTTTGGGGCACGCTGGAGGAGAAATAAGTTGGAGAATAAGCGTTCCTGTTTTTGAAATAACACGCGTGGCGAACTGACATTGCCAATTTGCAAAACTTTATCGCGGAAAATTGGTGTGAATTCGTCAGTTTCTTTGTAGAAAATGAATTTTATCGGGGGCTGAAAAATATTCGGGGTTGCCCTGACATATTCTTTGACATCTTTCCAATACAACTTGTCATCATCAGGGTGGTAGACAATGAAAATCACGGGATAGTTTGCATTCGTCCAAAGCTCCAAATCTTCTTGTCGAATGGGTGTAACAAAGCTGGAAGTGGAATCTTGTTTTACATAACTGGATCCTGATTTTGCCTGAACCTTGATAATCTTACCAGTAGCAATTGCGCCTTTTCCATCCGGGCGAGGTTCCAGGAGGTCAATTTCTCCGTCAATTCCAATATCATCCTTGGCGATCTCTCTCCAAATGCATTGCATGTCATGAACCACTTGGGAGATTCTATCAAGGCCTTTTAATTCTTGGAATTTTGACGCTGGAACATATTTTGGCATTTATCCCCTCTCGCTTGATTCTTGAATACTTCGTGTTTAACAAAATCAGATAATCGAGCTTCCATATTTCTCCAACCAGGATATCGCACTTTGATAATCGGGCATTATCGAGCGTAGTCGGATCCAGAACTGCTGAGAGTGATTCATAATTTCAGTATGAAGAAGTTCGTGCAGAATAATGTAATCAACCACGTATTGAGGCGCTCGCACCAATCGCCAATTCAAAGAGATGTTCTTTTTTGCTGAGCAATTACCCCACTTTGTCATTTGGTTACGGATATAAACGTGGCTGTATTTGAACCGGTTTTCTTCTGCTAACTTTTCCACCCGTGGAAGCAAGGTTTTGTGCGCCCATACCCGACACCATTGGGCTTGTATGGCGGGGTCAAGTAAATTTTTGCCCGATTGCACTGTGCGGTGCTGATGGTTGACTATGACCTTCCGGCCAAGTTTTTCCCAGTAGATATAGGTATAACGCTCTCCATGCAAGAATATTTGATTGGGCGCCATCGTGATAGTTTCTCGCTTTTCAGAGAGCTGATTTAGCTTTGCATCGATCCATATCTGTTTCTTTCGGATCAAAGCATCGAGTTCATCTTCTGAAAAGTCGAGCGGAACAATAATACGCACACTCCGATCAACACTGACGCGAATGCGTATGTGTTTGACTGGTTTGTGTTCGACAAAATAATTCAAAGGTAGCGCCATTAATCCATCCCGTAATGCTGAATAATCCGTTTGAGAATGTTTCCAACAAGCTCCTCGTCCATATCAATATCTAATGCCTGATAAATATCAGAGGATGCCAAAATTTGGATGTCCAGGCGCATGCGATTTAATTCCTTATCGCTGTCCTGCCAGCCAATAAATACCTTCTTCTTCACCTGCTGAACCAGATCAAACGCAAAGATTTTACTTAGCGATTCATCAAACGCATCGCCTTTCCTGTTTTTGATTTCAATGAAAATGTCAAAACTACACCTTTCATCAAACCCCATGCGTTCAGGCATGGATGCCACTTCATCGATCTCTTGGTAGAGCTTGGTTAGATCTTTTAGCAGTTCAACGATGGTTAACGTCTGCTTTTCCTTCTGACGAATGAGTTCTTCCAGCCGGTTTTGGTATTCAACATAAACCGGACTCTCCAATTCATTGCGCCGGATAACTGTTTCAATATCTCGGATGATTTTCTCAGCTTTATCTTCTGGCGTTAAACGAGTTCGTTCCAGGTTCTGGATATACTTGTCATCTATCTCGATTTCTGGCATGTGACCATGAAAGCTAATTAATTTTGCACTCTCTTGAATGAGTTTGCGGGTTTTGGTTGCATAGATTTCCGCGTCAAAATCAAGCCGTTTAAATTCTTCAAGATAAATTTCGTATATGGTTAGAAGCCACCGGTATAGATCTTTGTGTCGAATCAACTCCGGGTGCGGGGAAACCGCTTCATAAAGCTGGACCACGTCACGGAAATTCTTCTCAAACTGGGTATGATCGGTATTGGTCAATGCACGAATGATCTCTATGGAACATTCGTAAGTGTCCTCGAGGACAATCCCGACAAATGGTGCCAACGCCGTTTGCAACAGGTTTGGAAATTGGCGAACTAGGCTGTCAACGTCTTCAAATTCGCCAATATCTGCCGGATCATAATTCAGCGCTTCATTGTAATTTTGGAAGACACCGATGTAATCCACCACCAGGCCAAACTCTTTGGATACTTCTGTGACCTTATCCTCATAAGGTCGGTTCGTGCGTGCAACGGCTTGTAGTAGATTATGGTCGCGTAGAGGACTGTCGAGATACATGGACTGTTCAATGGGCGCGTCAAACCCGGTGATGAGCATGTTGCACACGATCAAAATCTTGAGGTTATTCCCCGCCTGCTTTTCCTCATCGGTGATCCGGCGGCGGAAGCGTTTGATAATTTTCTTGAGCTCCCCCTCCTCTAAATAGTGATCTTTGTACAGCTCATATTGTTCTGCCTCTTCGTATTGATTGCGTGAAAAGACAACCGCCATTTCAGAGGGATCAAAATATTTAAGCAGCTCGTTGTAATACAAAACGCAGGCTTCACGATCGCAAGCCACTAATTGAGCCTTAAATCCCAAAGGCTCCAGCACGCTGCGGAAATCCTCCGCGATATCTTTTGCTAATGCCGCAATTCGATCCGGATGTTTCAGAAAAACTTTCCAGGGTTGGACGCGTTTTTGAACCGCCTTTTTTTGATCCTCATCCAGATCGGTTGTGATTTCCTCCCATCCGGCTTTGAGCTTATCTTTATCCAGGAACCATTCTTGTGGGCCAAAAGTGTAACGTATCTTGACCGTTGCACCATCAGCGATGGAATCGACGATGCTGTATTGATCGAGAAAATACTCGAATTTACCGTCCGGCAATTTGATGCCAAATTCGCGGTGCGTTTTCGGAATGGGCGTGCCGGTAAAAGCAAACCGGCGGGCGTTTGGAAAGACCCGTTTGAGTTCCGATTGAAAGTCGCCGTATTCGGTGCGGTGGGCTTCATCCACCATAACGATGATATTGGCGCGCGGGTCAATCACATCTCCCAATTCCCGGAATTTCTGCACGGTGGTGATGATCACTTCCGCTGATTGATTTTGGATCTTCGATCTTAACTGCCCGATAGTCGCCGGCCGGAAAGTGTTAGGGAAGTCGCAATCTTCAAAGGTGTCACCGATCTGGGTGCGCAGGTCTTTGCGGTCGACTACGATGTAAACGGTGGGATCGTTCAGACTTTGCTCATTGCGCAGTTTGTAAGCCGCGAACAGCATGGTCAGGCTTTTACCCGAGCCCTGGGTATGCCAGATAACGCCCTGTGGCAGGTCGGTGTGAGCGACGCGATGCAGGATTTTATTGGCCGCGCGAAGCTGCTGATAACGGGCCACCTTTTTAACAACGCCCTCATCGGTTCGTTCAAACACGATGAAATTCTTCAAGATATCCAATACCCGGGTGGGCTGCAGCAAGCCCATGATGCCGGCTTTCATGCGCTCAACTTCGGGAATATCCGCGTGTGGAATCTGATCAACCATGCGTACGCCGCAAAGAATATTGGGATGGAGCAGGGGATTATCAAAGCGGTCGTCGAGGCTGGAATCTTTCCACTCGTAGTAATACGAAGAGGTAGCGCCGGGGATGCCAAACTTGGCGATGCGTCCATTGCAAGCCACACCAAAGGCGTGCGTCATAAACAGTTTTGGCGCGCGTTGAGCATAGGTGGAAAACTGGCGAACCCCCTCCAGGTAGTTCACCCCCTGGCGGGCGCGCTGCTTGGCTTCGATGGGCACAATCGGAATGCCATTGACCAGCAGGACGATATCCGGCTTGACCAATTCCACACCTTGAACCCAGTACTGCTGGGTGACGATGAAACTGTTCTGCCAGGGGTCTTTGAAATTAATGAGCTGGATATCACGGTCCTGTCCGTTGACCGTGAGTGTGAGGCCTTTGGCTAGCCGCGAGAGGATGATTTCATTGCCGAGCAGCGGATCGGGGTTATTGAACAAGTTCTTGAAGAGCTCCAGCACGCGCCCGGCGGTTTCGGCATCGATGTTGTTGATTTCCTGCACCTTTTCAAGAAAGATGGTGTCGATCAACGGATTGGAAAACGGCCGGTTGTAGGCTTTGAGATCCTGCGTGGATCGGAACTGCCAGCCCATTTGGCTGAGCCAGATGCGAACTGGCTGCTCAACCCCGTGTAATTCGGATATCATGCTCATGTGTGGTCCTCCCCTGTGTTTGTTCTACTCCGCTTGTACCCGGATTTTGCCGGTCAGCAGGTTTTGCATTAATGATTTTTTTAATCGTTGCAATGTATTGATTTTTCTTTCAGAACATTCGATATACTTTTGTGAAAGTTCTATTCTGTCGCATATCGCAGTTTGTTCATCTGGATTTTCAGGCAATGGTACGCGCATATTAAGAAAATAACTACGTGACAATTCTATTTGGTTAGTAGAACCCGAATAGCAGAATGATTCTAGATGCCTTTGCCCGTTATATGACATTAAGTAATACTTAAGGAATCTAGGTTGAACAACTTTGCTGGAAGTTCGTACAATGGTCACGTGTCCATCTGCAAAGCAAGGATAATCATATCCGCGAAACATTGCTATTCTTCCTATTGTTCCTGTTCCAGTTGAATTGACTAATATATCTTGATCTTGAAGAAAAAATTCATCTGGAACTTTAACTTGAAGATCATGGTGCTTTAAATAACCAAAATTTATCCTATCCCATTCGATGCATTTTTGATTAATTACAGGAACATACATCGAGCTCTCTGTGTATTCTGGAGATCTTCCACGCCTTAAATAGTCAACGAAATCTTTGACTTTAGGAGTTGCCCATCCCTTTGGTACTCGACCAAACTTCTCGTCTATATAGAACTCGTCGGGCTTGCGCCAGGTGCCGTCTGGTTTGAGCCGTCCGCTAAGAAGGTGCTGCATCAGGGCTTTTTTGACAAGACCAGCTTGATCGATTGCTTTTCTGGTCACTTCAATGGCACGATCAATATCTGCCAGAGCACCCACGATCAGAGCTTGTTCTTGTGGTTCAGGAATCGCAATACGAAGTTTCTTAAATTGCCTTCTTCCAATTTCGAGGAAAGTTGTTCCAGCCGCGTAACGAGAAATATAGTTTTTATTTTGGCGTATCCAATAAAGCAAATATTCGTTATCGATATTGTCGTTACACTTGCAACTAATAAAGCCCTGGTTGGTACACATCTCTTTCCCAAAGATCACACAGTCTCCCAAAGTTGCCCGAGAAGACATCGTCACTGTGCCGGCTGGAAGTAAAACCGCTGAACATGCAGCTAAACCTTCATCCGTAATCTTGTCGCTTGTGTCAAAGATGTACTTTTGTTCTTCAGGTAATGTCGAAATATCTGAAGGAACAAGCCAGTTAATGGATCCGTTCCAATATGAGGGTTGCTGTGTTGATGGTGTGGCTCCTCCGTAGAATTCACCAAGCTCTCCCAGGCGATGAAGAACCCAATCGGCAGGATAATTGCCGAATCGTTCATCCATATTGAAATCGTTTTGAAATGATAGTTTGATCGGAGTCATTGGAGTTATTCTCCAATTCTCAAAAGAGCGCTTAACTCTTCAAAGATTTTCTTTTCCTCGATTAGAGCTTTGGACAGTTCCTGCGTAGCCTGAGCTAAATCGATCTCTTCTTCTGGTTCAAACGTGTCCACGTAGCGCGGCAGATTGAGGTTGAACTCGTTTTCTTCAAGCTCTACCATATCTACTACAGAGAAATAGTGCTTGCGCTTCTCGGGGTCTGCAAACATGTCCAGCAGTTCTTCGCGCACGCGCACAATTTCGGCGCGCTCGCTGGCAGCCTGCGCTTCGACTTCGGCTCGTTCCGCCTGCCATTTTTCGCGTTTCGCCTGCAATTTAGCCAGGCGTTTCTCTGCCGCTGTGTGTAGTGATTTGCCTAATCCTTCCGCCTTCAAGGTTGCCTGAGCTGCTGCAATCTCTTCATCCAATCCGGTATAGCGCAGGTCAATTTCCGCCAGGTCAAACGCCAGGCGGTCATCAATCAGCCGGTTCAAGCGGGATTCTTTTTCAGGCAGCACTTTCCTGGCGACTTCGATATCTCCCCATGCTTCCAATTGCACGGTAATACGCAGCACATCATGCGGCAGCAGGCGGTTCAGGTTGGGCTCTTCTTTGTACCAACCCTTCCAGGCCGCGTAAACCATCAGCACTTCATCCTTGCGCTCAGCCGGTTTGTTCTTATTGAAGAAAACAATTGCCGCCGGGATGGTTGTGCCGTAAAACAGGTTGGGCGGTAGGGCGACGATAGCTTCAATGATACTGCGGTGTTCGATCAGCGCGCCGTTAATATTGCGCCGGCCTTCCAAAAATCCACGCCGGATCAAATACTCATCATCCGCCTTGCGGTTTTGGCCATCTTCCTCTTCGGTTTTTTCAGGTTGCCCGCGGAATAACACTCCTTGTGGGCAAACGACACCGGCTTTACCATCTTCTTTGATGGAAGAGACGATATGTTGGATAAACATGAAGTCGCCTATGGAGAAGGGGGGAATGCCATATACCAATCGGTTATACGGATCGGCAAACTCATCCTTGGATGGGTATTCTAACTGCGGGGAGCCATCCTTTTTCAAGACAGCTTTACCCTGTGCATCCTTTTTGGGCGTGCCATTTCCCCACCAATTTTCCACCGAGAACGGAAAATTAGCCATCACCAGGTCAAAGCGGGTGATATCCCCGTTCTCCCTGAATTTGGGATCGCGTATGGTATCTCCCTGAACGATTTTGCCGTCCAGTCCGTGCAGGATCATGTTGATATTGGCAATTGCCCAGGTGTTCCAAACTGTTTCCTGCCCAAAGAGGCGCACCAGCTTGGCGTCTCCTTCACGCTCGCGCACATACTTGGCAGCGTTGATCAAAAAGCCGCCAGAACCGCAGGTCGGGTCGTAAATTTGATTACCTTTCTCTGGTTTTAACGTGCGCACGATGATTTCTACCACTTCGGGCGGCGTATAGAATTGTCCGGCGGTTTTTCCGCCTTTATTCTCATCCGCGAATTTTTTGATCAGGTACTCGTAGGCATCCCCCAGCACATCCGGGGTAGTATTGCCGTTATCCAGCCGAACCGCGTCCAGATAATTGATCAATTGGGTTAACAATTCCGGATCAATACGCTTGCCACCGGAGCCATCCGGTGCAGGCTCGTTCCAGCGTACGCTGTTAATAATTCCTTTGAGGGCAGGGTTCGCATCGGCGATTTTATTGACAGCCTCATCAAGTTTAGCGTTCTTTTTCTCTGCAGTTGCGTTTTTTACATCATTCCAGAAAAAACCTTCTGGAATGATAAAATCGTGGGCTTTACTGATGATCAATTCACGTTGTCTGACATTAGGTTCAATACCATTATCAATTTTGAATTGTTTGATTCTGGTTTCTATTTCCCAGGGATAATTGTCGGATAAGCGTTTAAAGAACAGGAGCGAGAGAATATAGGTTTTATAATCTTCTACTTTCCCATAAAGGATTTCTGCCATCCCCCACAGGGTATTACCAAGTTGTTGTTTGTTGATCATTAATCAGGCCTCTTTGAGATGATATTGGCGTTTTTGAAAATTTAATCAGTCGTTGTCTTTTCGTAAACCAGTAAATCCCCCACCTGGCAATCGAAGTACTCGCACAATGCTTTTATCACCGGCGCATCATAGCGAGTTAACTGGTTGTTTGCCCAGGAATTGAGCGTCGACCAGGCGATGCCCGTCTCACGCTGCACGTCCATCAAAGCAATATTTTGTTGTTGCTTTGTAGCTTTTTGGGCTAATAATATGCGAAAGTGATTGACGACTTTTCCGGGCATGGGTGACCTCCCTGAGGGAACGATATTAATAATAGGTGAGGTTTCGAAATTTGTCAAAGAAAATAGAGTACAAGTCATAAAGTAAGAAATGATTCTGTCAATTTGAGGTAAAAATAACTTGGGCATTTCCATTGCAGCAAGTTAGCATTTTTGATAGTTTGTTGCAATGGAATGTGTATTTACTATAAAGATATATTCCCTTCTCATACTTTCACAAAAAACCTTCGGATGAATTCAGTATTCTAAATTACAGTGCTTATTATTAGTCTCATTTGTCGCATAGTCCTTTCGAGGCTTTATATTCATTCGGGGCTTTCAATCGCATTCGAAATTTCACTTGCCTTGTAAATTCTTCCCCATTCTCGCCCTGTCACTTCTTGGAGCACGCCGGTATCCTCCAGAGCCTTAATCACTTGCCGTGCTGTAGGGTGAGTGATATTGAGCAACTGTGTGGCTCTGGCGATGGTCATATAAGGATTTTGGAATAGGGGATCGATCAAGGCAACCGCTTTGGGTGTTTCCCGGAGCTCTTTCAAGTATCTTTCTCGCAAAGCGGTAATCTGGTTTGCCTGTCGAGCTGCTTGTTGAGCGGTTTCGGTAACGCCATTGAGAAAAAATAAAATCCAATTATTCCAATCCCCATCCGTTTTCACTTTTTGAAGATAGGCATAGTATTCCTGGCGATGAGATTCAAAATAAGCGGAGAGATAAAGTAAGGGTTGTGTGAGCCGTCCACGTTCTATGAGGAATAACGTGATCAATAAACGTCCTACGCGGCCATTGCCATCCAGGAAGGGATGAATTGCTTCGAATTGCTCATGCAGTAAACAGCACTGAATGAGTTCCGGAAATTGATTTCGATTTTGAAGAAATCCTTCCCAATTTGCCAAACATGCTTTCATTTCTTCTGGAGGTGGAGGAACATAAGTGGCATTGGATAAGGTGGACCCTGCCGGCCCAATCCAGTTTTGAGAACGACGAAATTCACCAGGCGTTGCTTGATCACCCCTTACCCCTTTCATCAGTTTTTCGTGAATTTCTTTGATCAACCTCAATGAAAGCGGCAATTCACCTAATCGTTGAATGCCATACTCCATAGCGATAACATAGTTGTTTACTTCATGCAGATCGGGGTCTTTACTTTCTTTTTCTTTGGGATCGAATTCTTCGAGCCACATATCTGAAAGCCCTGCTCTCGTTCCTTCAATACGAGAAGAAAGAACTGCTTCACGCCGGATGTAAGCATTGGTTAAAAGGTGAGGGTTGGGTAAATATTTGCCAAGCCCGGAAAGCTCACTTAATGCCGCATCGGCACGAGAAAGTGATAACACCACATCGGGTGTATATTTTATTGTTGGGGGAAGGGGTGCAGGAATGAAAGCAATATACCCCTTTGTGGTAGTGATTACTTTTCCTGTTTCTGGGGTATGAAAATCATTCTTGTTCATCCGAACCTCGATTTGTAAAGATTCTTTCAAAGAATCAATCGCTTTGTAAAATTATACATCAATATTTACAAAGCAATATCGTCTTTGAAAATAGATTTCTATAAATATTGATTTCATTTGGCTTTGTTCTTGTTAGTTGTCGATAACTATTTCTTGATAATATTCGTTATATCAAATGTTACTAGTTCTGAGCTTTCTTTCATCTCAGGCAATTTGCTTTGTTCGCAGTAAGGCAGTTGGTCAATTTTGTCCGTCCCAATTATCGTTAAGAAATCACTATCCGGGGTTAAAAAAGCCCTCAAGTCAAATAGAGCGTAGGTTTTTTTCTCGGTTATCTGTAATATGTAAATATTTTTGAATATACCATTTTGAATATAATCATTGTTGAGATCTCTGAAGAAATCGTTGCGTTTTGACTCCCATAAAGATGAAAATTGTAGGTTCGTGTCATACCAACCAAAAAATGGATCTAGCGAAATGATAAATGGGGTAATTGAATTTACCCCACAATATTTTTTGTTTGCCTTTTCTTTCAGTGAATCAGTTATCGATTCCATCAAATCAATTTGGATTGAATCTATAGAATAACGAGTATGCAATCTACCAATTGAACTGTTTTTTGGTCCATTACGATTACTTGAAAAAGTAACCTCTAGACCGTCATTTTCATTAAAGATAAAATCCGGCTCTCCTTTGTTAGCATCACCCCTCACAATTTTATCCTCGCTAATACCAGTCACGAAAGAAAAAACTATCTTTGCAAAACTTTCGTTTTGAGACATATTTGTATCATTTTTTCCCGTTCCTTCCAAAAATGCTTGCGGTATATATCTGTTTAGATGAATAACAACACCCATTCTTTTCTCCCATTCCAAACTGTTGACGTAGTTTTAATTACACAGACACAATGAAAATTCTTTTTCGAATTACCGCGGTTATTCTATTTTTTCTATTATTAAGCAATTACTACTTAGAGATATTTAGTTATTGTTTTCTTCCAGCAATTTGATCGGTATAGTCATTGGTTCTGCTTGAATAATCCTACTTTCTGGAAGACAACTGCTCTGGATAGCGTAAAGACGAAAATCTATTCCTTTAGTCTTATCACGTTTTATTCCGATAATTGGACCACCACTCATTCCAGGAATCTCATATTTAGTTTCAGGTGAATCTGGGAAATCAACGATTTTTCCATAAAAAGCATTTGGATCGGAATTGGTAAACTGAAGATCTTTGGTAAAAGGGATTTTTTCTAGTGGTACACAAATAAGTGGGGAAGTATTGAATGTTGTAGTTCCAACTCTTGTTTCTTCTCGTAACTTTTCAGGAAAACCAAACAAATAATAACCTTCTGGTTGAAATGTTTCTAGATCGATTACATGCCCCATATTAAAGCATACAGAGTGAGTGTTTTTAGCAATATTTTCTGTTTCTAAAGTGCTAAGAATGTACATCCCAAAATCGAAATCAAAATCCCATCCAGAAAACGCAGTAAACGCTTTGAAATTTACAGGGATTGATTCTGCTCCTCGAATATTTTCCCAATCGATCCACCTTCCAACGTAATTATCGATTGGAGTTGATGATATCACCTTGTTAATATTATTTATTACATGACCAGCAGTAAACCAAATTATCGAGTTGCAATATTTAAAAAGAAAACCTGAAAATAAATAAGATTGTTTTATACCAGCAAATTCGCCAGATAACATTAATCCAAGAATAAATCCTTTAAGAATATTTTCGAAGGATATACATATGGCCTTAGTTTTCCACCAGTCAGTGGGTAAATTTTGAATTGCTTTTACTTGAGTTATGTTCATCTTGTTCATAAAAACCTCCCTCATTAAACTTAATCATTATAAGTTCAAAGTTGAAAATAAATTAATTTATCGTCTACTGCTTGTCTATTATGAGGATGTGTCCCCCTAGGATCACCCCCTTTCATTTTGTACAATAAGACCAAGTAATCAACACAGATTAATCGTCGCTGAAATCGTTTGGACTTTCTTAATATCGTTGGAGCGACCTGGCCAGTAATTTCTGGCAGGTCGTTTTGTTTTCCACAACAGAGAGGAGGTGGTCTTAGGAAAAAATCATTTGTAATATGAAAAACATACGCCAGCCACGCCAGGCCCATAAGGGATTGACATAGTTGGCGGGTCTCAATCACACACATTGAAAGGAAAACGAATGGAAGAAAGTAACACCCAATTTACCAATTTGCTCACCGGCGAGGAGATCGCCAAGATTCTGCATGTCTCGCGCGCGTATGCTTATCAACTCATGCGACAACGGATAATTCCAACAGTCAAGATCGGACGCAGCGTGCGTGTGCGACCGGCAGATCTGGAGGAATTCATCGCCAGGAATCTGGGGCAAAACAGCCTAATTGATGGACGTAATAAACAGAACTGATGTTCCAATTTCAAGAAAGGATGTTACAATGATTTGTAACAACCGCACCTTAATAAACGAATATCGAGAAAAACGTGGATTGCTGCCAGATGTTTCGCAACAGGAGGAAACTATGAATCAGCAATCCAGAAAAAGCAAAACCAGGCATCGTGGGCACAACGAGGGCAGTATTCGACCAACCCCGAACGGCACCTGGCGGGCCTGGGTGACGTTGAAATCCGGGAAGCGGATCAGCAAGACGCTCCCAACCAAATCCGAAGCCCGTGACTGGTTGCAACTGAAGATGACGGAAGCAGAAGAAGCGCTCGATGCGGAGCGGACACTTGGAGAGTACATGCTGGGATGGTTTGAGAATCATTCCTCGCAGTTGAAGGAATCTACCCGCTGCGATTACGAGATCATCATTCACAAGTACATCCTGCCGGCGTTGGGAGAGGTGGTGTTGAACACCCTGCATCGGTCGGTGTTTGACTCGTTTTATACCAACCTGCGAAGGATACCCGTTGGTGACACGCAAATCCGTTACATCCACCGAATTCTTCATAAGGCGCTACAGGACGCAGTCGATGACAGAATCCTGACCTTCAACCCATGCGAGGGTGCCAAGGCACCCAAGAAGCAACGCATTCACCGCGTCAACTGCCCCTTGAATGAAGAGCAAAGCATCCTTTTAATGAACCAGGCGAAGGGAACCCCTCTGGGAACGTTAATCCACCTGGCTCTCAAGACGGGTATGCGGCAGGGTGAGTTGTTCGCCTTGAAGTGGGAAGACGTTCTCTGGGAAACGCAACAGATCCACATTCAGCGCAATTTGCAGCGCGTCCTTAGAGATGGCAAACAGGTACGCAACTTCAGCACTCCAAAAACGGCGACCAGTGACCGCAAGATTATAGTGGGTGAAAAGACACTCGAAGCGCTCAGGGCTCAACAACGAGAGGTTCTGCAAAAAAAGGCGCTGGCGAAAAATCGCTGGCAAGAAAACGATCTGGTCTTTCCTTCAAGCACAGGCACACCGCTGAATCAAAGCAACGTGTTGAAGCAGTACGCGGAGATTCAGAAGGCAGCAGGACTGAAACACATCCGGTTTCACGACTTGCGCCACATCGCCGCTTCGATCATGCTCAACCACGGCATCCCACTTCTGACAGTGTCCTACATCCTCGGGCACTCACAACCTTCGACTACATTGAACATGTACGGTCATCAGTTCAGTGCCATGGAACTTCAAGCAGCCTGTCTGGTGGATGACATCTTTGATCAACCTCAATCGCAAACTCAACCCAGTCCGTTGCCTGTGGAGTTTCTCTCAGTCTCGAATCTTAAAAAATGATTTTCCAATCTTAAGAAAAGTTGAGAGAAATTCAAAAAGTTTTGCACGTTTTTTGCACGTTTTTTTGCCCAAATATAGCGATCGGACGGCATAATCCACCATATATGCCGTCCGACTACCTTCAAACCCCTATATATAGGCGCCCCCGGGGAGGCTCGAACTCCCAACCTACTGATTCGAAGTCAGGCACTCTGTCCAATTGAGCTACGGGGGCGAATCGCTTCATTTATACATCATTTACAATAGATTGTAAAGAAAACCGGGCATGGTGGATTCTCCCGCGCACACAGAATATGAGATAAAATTGGCCTAAGGGAGAATTTATGGATGAGCTTGGGCTCGTTAAATCTGCATTGAACGGCGAGTTGGATGCATTCAACCGGCTGGTCCTGGCATATCAGGATATGGCTTTTAATGTTGCCTACCGAATTTTGGGGGATGAGGATCAGGCTGCGGATTCTGTTCAGAATGCGTTTATTTCGGCGTATAAGAATTTGCGAACTTTCCGGGGTGGATCCTTTAAAGCCTGGGTGATGCGTATGGTTACCAATTCATGCTATGACGAACTCCGCCGCAAGCAGCGCCACCCGTCTGTTCCGCTTGAACCTATTTCTACTGAGGATGGAGAAGAAAAAGATTCCGAAGAATGGCTGCCCTCTGAGGATCCGACACCTGACATAACAATGGAGCAGGCAGAGATGGAGCATGCCCTGGAGCATTGTCTGCAAGGGCTGTCGACAGATTTCAGGGCGGTGATCGTTTTGGTTGATGTACAGGGACTGGATTATGAACAGGTTTCCCGGAGTGTCGGCAAACCATTGGGAACGATCAAGAGCCGTTTGGCCCGCGCCAGGCTGCATATGCGTGATTGCCTGCGTCAATTTGAGGAACTTTTACCGGAAGAATATCGTCTCAAGAGTGAGGTCCGCGAATGAACAATACACTCTTAAATTCTAAAGATTATGAATTGCTCTCCGCGTACCTGGATGATGTCTGCTCTCCCAGAGAGAAGGTCCTGGTTGAAAACAGGTTGGCGAAAGACATGGAATTCGCGCAGGCTCTTTTGGAATTCAAGCATGCGCGTAGGTTATTGCAGGCGTTACCAAAACGTCGGGCTCCGCACAACTTTACTCTTTCTGCATCGCAGGTCTCTTCACGACCGCAGCGCTTTTTTCTGGTTCCAACATTAAATTATGTGTCGATGACTGCGGCTTTATTATTGGCGGTAGTGTTTATTGGGTCGACATTCTTATCAGGTATTATTGCCCGTCCAGCAGCTGCGCCAATGGCCGAAATGGCTATGGATTCCTCCGCTTCGGCGACCCCCATGATCGTTACCTGGGGATCTCGTGATATGACTGCAAAGAGTGGTGCGGGATTGGGGGGAGGTGGCGCCGATAATTCTGCACTTCCGTCTACATATTCCGGGATCGAATCGGCTCTGGGAGTTCAAAGTACAGAAACAGCTACTGAACAGCCTATGTTGATGGCGCAGGCTCCTTCTGCCCCAGAAGGAGCAGTGAATCCCATTCTTGGGATTGCACCTGGAGACGAGCAAGGCAAAATGATCTTGCCGTTGGATGAGCAAGTTGTCCCAACCAGACTTTCGAGGAGCCAGATTGCTGAAATTGTTCTGGGTTCAATTGCTATTTTATCTTTATTGATCGCTTTCCTGGTTAAAAAGCTGCGGTAATGTCTTCAAAACCGTTTAAATTCTGCCCATTTTGTGCTACTCAATTAATAGACCAATTACAAATGGGAGAAATCCGCCCAACCTGCCCGAAATGTGGGTGGGTCCATTATGAGGATCCAAAAGTTGCTGCGGGTGTGTTGGCTCTTAAAAATGAAAAAGTGTTGTTGGTGCAGCGGACAATGGAGCCGCATGCCGGATCGTGGAGCATACCGGCCGGGTTTGTGAATGCGTTTGAAGATCCTGCTCAAGCCGCAGTTCGCGAATGCCTGGAAGAAACCGGTTTGAATGCTGAGGTAGAGGGATTATTTGATATTCTTACTGGCCGCGAACATCCGCGCGGATCGGATATTTTCTTGATCTACCGCGTCCATATTCTTGGTGGGGAACTGCGTGCGGGGGATGATGCACAGGGGGTGGATTGGTTTGCATTGGATGCGTTACCTGACCTGGCTTTTGAATCGACTAAAAAGATCTTCTCCCGGCTGCCTGTCTGTTAGTCTCAGATCAGCAAATTTTCCTTAATGATAAAATGGTATGGAGGTTGCACCCCACTAATAGCGTGATTCTATTTAAATGAAAGAGAATTCCATGCCAAGAACCGCTTCCAATTCCTCCAAATCGCGAAATTCCTCGATGGCACGGCGTCCTTCGTCCTCAAAGAAGTCGTCGTCAAAAAAAACAGTTAAGCCAATTCAGCACATCCCGCCTGAAACCAAAAAAGATATTATCGGTGGCCTGCTCCTGGTGATCGGAGTGATCAGCCTGCTCGGTTTTTTCACGGGGGAGAACGGTGTGGTCTCCGGCTGGTTTAGCCATTTGTTGATGATGATCGCAGGGTGGGGAGGAGTGGTCCTGCCAATTGTGATCATGGTGAGTGGTATCTGGTTGCTTTTTAGAAATTCTGATAAACTTCCACGGATCTCACCAAGCCGAATCACCGGGATCGTGCTGCTGTATTTTAACCTGCTCACCTGGTTCCATTTCTCGATCCATGGCGATTACTCAACGGTTGAACAACTGCGTGGCGGTGGGTACCTGGGGGCTTTCTTTTCCTGGATCCTGACCAGCAGTTTGGGGAATGTAGGTACTGTTGTTGTACTTCTGGCATTTCTTCTGGTCGCAGGGTTATTTATCCTGGATCTGCCATTGAGCGAGATCTCAAAGCTGATCTCTTCGCTTTTCCGGGGGACGGAAACTTTGCCGAAGGTTGCGGCTGTTGAAAAGCCCAAACCGGTAAAATTAGTTTCTCAACCTGTTCAGACAGTTCAAAAAAAATCTGTTTTTGCAGAATCTGAACCACTACCTGCCGGGTTCAATCCGATCATTATGGAGGAAGAACCTGCGAGCGTCAAAAAGGTACCTGTGTATTTGGTTCCCAATAAGAAGGTGGAAGACGCAAATGGAGCCCCTCCGCAGAGAACAACTCCAGTTTCTGCAACAAATTCGCAATCTATGACTAAGAACGCTTCATCTGCCTCAGTGGCTGATCCTGCCAGTTCTGTAGAGAAGAAACCCATTAATGAACCTGTTGTTGAACCTGCCAGGCCTGTAAAGCCAGTCAAACCCTGGCCAATGCCTTCGATCGAGCAGGTACTAGACCCTGTGACAACCTCCACGATCCAGGGGCATCTAGATAAGGACCGTGCACACATCATTGAAGAAACCCTTCGGTCATTCAGTGCTCCCGGGCATGTGGTGGAGATCCACCGCGGCCCTACGATCACTCAATATGGGGTTGAGCCGGATTTTCTTGAGACGCGCAATGGCAAAATGCGCGTCCGTGTCGCAAAGATCAGTTCGCTTGAAAATGACCTGGCCCTCGCGTTGGCTGCTCCAACCATTCGTATTGAGGCCCCGGTACCCGGCAAAAGTTATGTTGGCATTGAAGTCCCGAATTCAGAGATCGCGGTTGTTGGATTACGCGAAGTGCTTGAAAGTGATTCCTACAAAAAGGTCAAATCTTCTTTAAAGATGGCCCTGGGAAAGGATGTGGCCGGCAAACCGATTTGCGCGGACCTTACCGCCATGCCCCATCTCTTGATCGCAGGTACAACGAACTCCGGTAAATCGGTATGCGTCAATTCTATCCTTTCAAGTTTGCTATTGAATAATTCACCCACTCAATTACGGATGCTGCTTGTCGACCCCAAGCGTGTGGAATTGACCGGCTACAACTATATTCCACATTTGCTGGCACCGGTGATCGTGGATGCGGATAAAGTAGTCGGTGCGCTGCAATGGGCGATCCGTGAAATGGAAGCCCGCTATCGATTGTTTTCAAAGGCGCGTGCCAGGAATATCGTTGATTACAACAAACTTGGCCGCGAACAGATCCCATACCTGGTAGTGGTGATCGATGAATTAGCTGATCTGATGATGCTCGCTCCGGATGATACGGAACGCTGTGTCACGCGTCTGACCCAATTGGCACGTGCCACAGGAATTCACCTCATAATTGCCACACAGCGGCCTTCTGTGGATGTGGTGACCGGTTTGATCAAAGCCAATATGCCAGCACGTATTTCCTTTATGGTAGCCTCCAATACCGACAGCCGTGTGATCCTGGATCAACCCGGTGCTGAGAAATTACTTGGCCGGGGTGATATGCTCTACCAGGCCCCGGATTCTCCTGCGCCGGTACGCCTTCAGGGAACGTATGTTTCGGACCATGAGATCCAGCTTCTGGTGGATACCTGGAAGACGATCGCCTTCAACTACAACCTGGCAGATCCAAGCCCCGATCCTTATGCAAATGCATCGACAGAGATGATCAGTTCAGACTCTGTTTTGAAGCAAGGCTCCTTGTGGGGAGACAGCGGTGAAGACAACCAGGATCCCATGTTGGACGAAGCCATTAAGACAGTTCGGAGAGAAGGGAAGGCTTCAGTTTCCATGCTTCAAAGAAGGCTGCGTGTAGGCTACAACCGCGCTGCTCGACTTGTCGACAAAATGGAAGAGATCGGGATTGTCGGACCATTGGAGATCGGATCTCAGGTACGTGAGATCCTCGATTATGGAGACGAAAACGACTCTGCGTCTGAGCCGGTGAGGGACGATGGGGAGAATTAAAATTTTGGGCAAGTTTTAATTCGTTCGTCCTACATCATTTTCATAAATATATCTATTTCTTAATCAAAAAAAGGTCATCTTTGATGACCTTTTTTATCTGGAAATATTGTTTATTTTTGTGGTGAAAAAACTGCCAGTCCATAGCTGACCATTGCACCCAGGAAACCAAACGCCATTAGAAGAGAACTCAGATTGCTGCCGCCATTTGAAACAAAATCCGAACCGGATAACGCTGCCAATAAAGTGAAAACAAGGCCAATACTCGAGGCGACGATCCACTTCTTCTCATGGTTCAGGAATGCTAAAGTTAGTGAAGCTATTGATACAAGCAACAATAATGTTCCCAGTACAGCATGGATTGCGATCAACGGAGAAGAAGAAAAGACCCAACTCCAGGCAGCTGAACTGGATAGACCTTCAGGAATCTCAATATAAAGATTAGCAATCATACCTAAAACAAAAAGGATCAAAAGGGTGTGAATGGTTCCTTTGGTTGTACTGAGATACATTTTATTTAATTTTTCTGTTTTATTCATATTTCCTCCATATTTTCTTCTATATAATACGATAAAAATTGTCAGAATAGTATAAGATAAGTATTAAAAATGCCTCACCAATCCAATGAGGCATAATTGACCATATCAAACACTTTCTGTCAGACTAGTCTTCAGCCAAAAGAATGATCTTATCCAATTTGCTGAAGATTTCTTTCTGATCTTTCTCAGGATTCAGAGTGATCCCATAAGCTTTTTCGGCATTATGTTCATCTGCAGCCAGACGGTAACCAATTGCGGTTTTTCCCTGGCGGCGAGCAGATTCAACCACTGTATAAAAATTGACAGGAGTATCCATCTTCACAAATGAACTGGCGGGGCAAATATAAGCTTCGGAGCCATCCGGATCGAACAAATCGGTGAAGACACTATTGAGGATTTTATTTTCCGAAACCTGGGTGAGCAGCAGGCTGACCAGTTTATCGCTGACGATAAAATCATCGGCCTGTGAAACTTCGGCCAGGTTGCGATCGCGAATATCCAGCATTTCACTGACAATAGAGAAGTTGTGACCGGATTTGTTTTCTAGATCGCGCAGGTGGAGCAAGGTGATCAAGGTTTGCGCATCAGCTTTTTGACCGGGCAGATCGTCAGAGTAACAAAGAAGGATAATGTGGTCAAATTTTTCCAGGTTCAGAGATTCCAACAGTTTTCTTTCGGTAATATTGCCAGATTTGAAGACTAACTTTTGGTTCTGCAAATCTTCTTTAACTGCAAGGACTTTATCTTCGAGTCCTTCCTGCTTACCGACAACGATCACCTCAGAACCGGGAGCAACATAATTATCCAGTTCGCGAAGAAGGCGTGAAGCCCGCCAGTTCCAACCAAGAACGATGGTACGTTCTGGAGTCGGGGATTTGGATTCAAGCGCAACGATGGCAGTTTCATCGATCTCCGGGGTTCCATCAAGAAATATCTGATCATCATCAGCAGCGATGATAACTACTTTATCGCCTTTTTCGATCACAGTATTCATCGATGGGTTCAGGGCTGCTGGAGAATTTGGTTTGATCAAACCCATTACCGCGTTCTTTTTAAAGCGATTCAAAGATTCACCGTAAGTTTTACCGGTTAGTTCAGCTAATTCTGATGTATAGATCTCATCGCCGCCAAAATCCATCAACTCCGTATAGACTACAGACAGACCGGATTGACGGCAGGTCTGGGCGATGATGCGGGCGATGATATCGCCGGTTTGGACGATCTCGATCTCATCTTTGCCAACCATCTTGGCAACATCAGCATTTTCATTATTCTGTAACTCTGCAGTGATGTGGAAAGGCTGGGTCCTACGGCCGGGGAAGTTAATGATCGCTAATATGCTCTTGATCACTTCTGCATCAGCTTCTTCGCTCTCTTCCGGGCTAAGAAGGATGATCGATTTTGAAGTGTTCAAGGAAACCAACTGCAGATCACTTACTTCCAATGGGTTACCGGTACGGCAGACGATACGGGTTTTGCCAGTGGATTCGATCCGGTCACGGATCTCGTCTTCCATCTCCACTTTATCTTTATCGGCCATGATCACAATACAAGACTGCGCCTGGTTGGAATTTGCTTCCACCAGTTCTGAAATGATTGTGAAGATCTGTTCCGACCAACCAAGGATGATTGTTTGCCCGGTTTCAAGTACACGTGAACGACCTTTACGCAGGTCTTCTAGTTTACCTTCAACACCGCTAGTCAATACACCAATCAGGGTGGAGATCACAAATACACCGCCGATAGTGACTAATAACATGGCGATCCGGAAGCCCCAACCTTGATCTCCCCCCATTGTGCCTGCATCAAGGGTACGCATTAAGCTATCCCAGGAGGCCTCTGCAAAACTGACTGGACCGCTATCCCCTACCGGGATCTTGAGCAGGGAAACTACAGCACCCGCTACAAAGATGATCACCAGGGATAAAATGCCCAACCAAAGGATCAACGCGCCTGGTCCTTTTGAAAATGTATTATCCACTGCGTAACGAAATTTTTCTTTGAATGATGGCTTGTCTTCCATTGATAATACTCTCCCATTAAACTGATTTTAAATAACGAATCATTTTAGCATAGGTATATTTGGAATGTGAAATAAAAAAGGTCGCCAATAATTTTACTGGCGGCTATAAGAACTGAATATTGAGTTTATTTGAAATTGACTGAGAAAAGCATCCAATCCCCGGGGGCTGTGATTTGAGTTAAATAATCCGGTATTGAATGGATTCTCCCCTGGTTTGATATGAGAACGTATTGCAGGCCATTCCGCTTGATCCAGTCTTCATTATATAGGAGGTCAATAGGGTTGATCGAGATCAGCCGCCTTTCCAATTTCGGTCCAAAGAAAACATAATCAAACTTGCCATCTCCAAGAATTACCCCCATGACTGCATCCGCTGGAACGTATTTTTCAACGTCTCTTTCGATTTCTTCATGTTCTGATTGATTGCCAAAAGTTCTGAGTTGAATATCATCATAATCGCGGATCGTTTTATCATAAGGCAAGTTGTACCAGAGGGCGGATATAAACTTCATTTCAACGCTTTTGCTAAATGATCCAATCGTACTTTGCGGTACAGCCGATGTCTCAAGTTGTTTATATGCGTTTTCAAACATTCTGGTTCCCAATAAAGGTTTTGTTTGATCTGAAATGACCGCGAAGAAGAAGGTAATGATTGCGATCGCATAGAGAATCAGCGTGTAGATTCTGGAGATCACTTTATCGTTGATAAAGAACATTGAAAGTGGAATGACCAGAGCTGTGGTCATACTAAAATACCTTCCCTGGTAGGGGTCCCAGCCTGGACGGAGAAGAACTTCAAAAAAATAGAAGGTCAGGCAGTAGAAAATTACCGAAAGAAAGCGAGGATCTTTCTTCTTGATTCCCAGAAAGAGACCTATGAGAAAGGCAGGAATGATCATCAGAAAACTGGCAATGCCGTACCAACCAGTATCTTCGTTCCAACTGGGTGTCAGGTCGTAGCTGAAAGTCTCAGAACTCTCATTATCTTTGAGCCCGATGTTTGAATCCAACGGTACGCCAATTTTTGTAAATATTGCTGAGAAGATCTTTCCACGTAGGGTGATACCTTTTTCAGCCAGACTTGTTGGCAGGGAATCGAAACTGAAAAATTGCATCATTAAACGGGGACTATTGTATTTGAATTTATCCCCTATCGATGTAGCTCCCAATGAATCGCTAAATACATGTTCACTTGGTCCTAATGGATTGTGATAATAGTAAAGGTTGTTAAAGAATGTGAATGACCCCAGGATCAGGAAACTGGATATTCCGATGAGCACCCAGTGAAGAATTGGTTTGGTGAGTCCTTTATCCTTAAAGAGGAAGAGTGCCAGCATGATGACGATTCCAAGCCCCATCATAAACATGGTCTCTTTGGTACCAAAAGATAACCCAAGGGCTAAACCGGAAAAGAATAGATCTTCAAAATTTCTTGTTTTTACAAATTGGAAGAAGAGGTAGATACAGATCGTAAATAATGCAGTGATCACCAGGTCATTCTGAGGGGTGGTAGCTTGAAACACATTCTCAGTGAAGGTCATCCACAGCAGGCTGATGATTAGCCCGATGCGTTTGGAACCGCCAAAAACTCTTACCATTCCAAATATGGCAATGGCACAAAAGATCCCCGCGAAATACTGGATGAATCCGACAAACTTATCTGTTCCCGTCATCAAGATTGTCCAGAGCATGTTCAGATTGTTGTCAAACGGGTAAATCCTGGCAAAGACTGAAAAACAATTTAGCTGTTTGAAGGAACTTTGCTGTAACCAGTACATGATCCTGGCCAGGTGCGTGTGCATGGAATCTGAATTATTGGGGGGTACATTTACGATCAGCCAGGCTAAGACAACGTAACCAGATAGAACGATCAGCGCAAATAGCGCAGTGAAAATATTCTTCTTTAAAAATTTCGATACACGGTTGAGTGCTTCTTTTATTTTGATCTGAGAAAATGGGCCTAGAAGGGAAGGTTTCCCCTTTTTCCACCAGAAGAAGGTTAATCCAATCAGAAAGGCGGTTTGGAGTATAAAGAAAAATAATTTGCTGGCTAATAGTCCAACAAAACCAGAAATTTCTGCGGTCAGTACATTCAGCGAGTAACAAACAAGGTAGAAGGAAACGAAATAGGTTACCTTGTTTTTTATCTTAAATAATGCGCAGAAAAGTAATGCTGATAGAACAAGCAGAATTGTACTGAGTGCCAGCAACATAGGTTGAAATTTCCTTCGGTGGATACAATCGATTATTTTATTTTTCTATTACTGAAATTATAATTTATTTATTCGAGTTGGCCTGATTTAAATAACGACGCCCCGGTTCACCGGGGCGTCATATGTCATAAATTTATCTTACAAACCGGCTGCTTTGCGCAGTGAATCAGCCTTATTGGTCTGTTCCCAGGTGAACTGGACATCATCGCGGCCGAAGTGACCGTATGCGGCAGTCTTCTGGTAAACCGGTTTGCGCAGGTCGAGATCGCGGATGATGGCGCCCGGGCGCAGATCGAAGTTCTCGGAGATCAATTTAGCGATCTTCTCGTCATCGATCTTGCCGGTACCGAAGGTTTCGACATTGATGCTCAAAGGATGAGCTACACCGATAGCATAAGCTACCTGGATCTCGCAGCGGTCGGCCAGGCCGGCAGCTACGACGTTCTTGGCAACCCAGCGGCAGGCATAAGCGGCTGAGCGGTCGACCTTTGTGGGGTCCTTACCGCTGAAAGCGCCGCCGCCGTGGCGTCCCATACCGCCGTAGGTATCGACAATGATCTTACGGCCGGTAACGCCGGCATCGCCCATTGGGCCGCCGACAACGAAACGCCCGGTCGGGTTGACGAAGATCTTGGGAGCCTGGTCAAGCAGTTCAGCCGGAATGACCGGGTTGATGATATGCTCGATCACGCTTTCGCTGATCTCTGAATGGCTCACTTCGGGAGCATGCTGGGTGCTGATAAGGACGGTATCGACACGCACGGGTTTGCCATAAGCATATTCGATGGTCACCTGGCTCTTACCATCCGGGCGCAGCCATGGTAATTCACCAGATTTGCGAACTTCTGCCAGACGGCGGGTGAGTTTGTGGGCCAGGTAGATCGGCATAGGCATGAGGGTGGGGGTCTCGTTACAGGCGAAACCGAACATCATTCCCTGATCGCCGGCACCAATCTCGTTAAGTTCTTTTTCGGTGACGTCTCCACCCTTATATTCAAGGGAGGCATTGACGCCCATAGCAATATCCTGAGACTGACTGGAAATGGCGGACATGACTGCACAGGTATTGCCGTCGAAGCCTTTATCGCTGGAATCGTAGCCGATTCCTTTGACTACTTTGCGGACCAGGTCGTCAAAATTGACGAACGCGTTTGTGGTGATCTCGCCGAGGACCATAACGAAGCCGGTCTTGGTGGCAGTTTCGCATGCGACATGGGAGCGGGGATCCTGCTCGAGACAGGCATCCAATACTGCATCGCTAACCTGGTCGCATAACTTATCGGGATGCCCTTCTGTGACTGATTCTGAAGTGAATTTGTAACTTGGGCTATCCATGAACGAACTTTTTGACATATTAGTGTCTCCTTAAAAAGAATTTGCCCCTGACCGGAGATACTCGAGGGGCAACGCAATTTGGACTGCCCTTCTATCTTCCAGATCCTCTGTCGGAATTGGCACCATGGAGATATTATTCTCCTGGTTGCCGAGGCTTCATCGGGCCGGTCCCTCCGCCTCTCTGGATAGAAGTGCCGTTTAGGGGCTATTGAATTAATGCGAGTTTATCATATTTAATATATCGTGTCAAATATTTATGAGGATAATTCGATGGAAATTCGCTTCCACTTGTTAAAAGGTCCTTCATTTGTGTAATTATTGAATGAAAATTGAGAGATAAGTTGTTCGGATTTTTCAGATCAACTAAAAATCAATGACATTGTTGTCGATTCGAATTACGAAATTAAAATATTGCTCAAGTGATTTTCTTTTCGTGATAGCAAGTGGTAAGTAATTATTTTAAAAATCTTACAAAAAATGTAGAAAGAAGTAAGGATTTTTAAAATCTTTTGGAATTGAAAGAAAATGTTTGACTATCTTAATAGAATTCTATATAGTTAATTTGAATTCATTTGTGGGACATCGAGAATTTCCATAATCATCAGAAAAAACCATTTTTGCTAACACATCGTTGATTCATTACCCTTCACTGCCGTTGTTGATTTTTTAACGACTTCTGAGAACCCACTGGATCTAGATGAATAAGTTGCATCCTGAAAAAGGTGCAACGGTTTTTGCATTTTTCCTTATATATTTCACAAATTGGATTTATTAGGTTCTTTTGGGAGGAATTATGTATTCTGCACGGTTAAGCAAAGGTATCCAGTTAATCACAAATATCACGATCGCGCTGATGTTCGTTCTTGGATCTGTAAATATTCAGGATGTGCATGGAGCAGGATATTCCACTGCCAGCAATTCATCCGGTTTGAAGACTTCTGCACCAGCACTTGACAGTACGGAGGCTGAGGAAGCAGTGCAAATCGTCCAGGGAGAGACCACCTGGGTTTCGATGGATAAGAACGGAATACCCAGGGGCTTTCATTTGACCTTGAGTGTTAAGGAAGAAGGGCCCTTTACCTGGAAGATCAGTTCCCAGGCAAGTCACGGAACAGCTTCTGTGGAAAGCGGGGCCCAGAGCGCAGCAGTCCATTATTACCCTCAAAAAAATTTCCTCGGAAGTGATTCATTCAAAGTCATGGTCCTGAGTCCCAGTAATAATTCCGATGAGATCACTGTATACGTTTCTGTGGAAGAATCAGAACAAGAGAAAGACCATGCATTCATAGAGGCTCAGAATTCTTCATTGGGCCAGCAAACTAATAAATTTGTCACAGAACTACCTGCAGACATGAAACAGCTTTCAATGGCTGAGACAGGGAACCAGGTTACATTTAGTACCATTAAACCGCAAGTGGATATTAATGCGATTTTCCCAGATGTCCTTATTCCACAAAATACCCAAACAGAAGTTTTTGCCGGGGATTCAATGGGGGATTTGGCAGCAATGGATGCGTCTCCATACATTCTGGTCGAACTTTCTTCACAGCGAATTACTGCTATCGGCTGGGATACAGGAACAGAAGTGACTTTAACGATTGATAATCCCGGTAACGGCGTGGGCGTGGACTACACCCAGACCGGAACGATTGTCAATGATGGAGCGAAGAATTATTTTCTATTTGATTGGCCATCAGGAGGTATTGAACCGGGAGCGGTGGTTGCTGTAGCTGGTGGGGAGTATACCCGGCAAATTACAGTTAATTTGTCGGTGACTGATTTTGATCCAGACCATGACAAGATCTCTGGTACAACAACACCCAATAATTCCTTGGTTGTAAATGCCTGGGATGGAGCTGCTTATATTGACCAATCTATGAATGCGGATGGCAGCGGAAATTGGACCACTGATTTCAGTACTGGAGAGAACTCACTTGATCTGCTTCCAAATATGACAGGCAAGGTAATCTACTATGACCTGGATGCAAATATTGTTACCACTTCATGGACTATTCCAAATCCGACGTTGGAAGTTGAAAGCAAAACCCTTGTCCATGGTTGGAATTGGCCCGAAGGGGCTTCAGTTACCTTGTCTGTAGATTATTCTTCAAATGGCAGCGGAGTCGATTACACGGACACGAAAACTGCTGAAACGTCCGGGTCTGATACATATTTATCCTTTTCTTTAGGTGCGGAACTTTCAAATGGGGATATCGTTTCACTATCCGATGGAAAAACAACTAAATCTGTTACTGTAAAAGACCTGGCGATCACCAGTGTAGCTCTTTCTGGCGATCTGATCTCTGGTACCGCAGAGGCTGGCAGTTCATTAAAGGTTTGGGCTTACGCTTCGGATTCCAGCAGTTCCAGTTCATCTCTGGATGTAACCACTGGTTTGGATGGAAAGTGGACGGCTGATTTCTCATCAGTCCTTGATCTCACTATCAATTCATACGGTGGTGTAGCACAATACGATTCTGATGGCGATGCAATTTTCACCCGGTTTGATCTTATACAGCCGTATATTGATGCGAACAAAGACACAAATATCATAAAAGGTGTCGATTGGATGGTTGGAAAGAAAACCTTTACGCTAACGATTGACGATCCTTCTGCTGGTTCTGGTATTGATTACCAGGATACCTATTCGATCGATACGGAAGAATCACTCAATTCGTATGTTTCTATAGAATTCGTGCTTTCAAACTTTACTCTGGCAAGCGGCCAAATTGTCACCATGACGGATGGGGATACTACCAGAACGCTGGTAATCAGTAGTGTGGCAGTCACTGATGTAAACGCTGTCGCGAATACAGTCTCCGGAACCGCAACGGCGGGGAAATCTGTAAAGGTATTTGATTGTATTAGCAGCACATGCAGCGCGAGTACTGTTACAACTGGTTCAGGCGGAAAATGGACGACTAATTTTTCTGACCTTTCTTTTACAGTAGATATCACACCAGATTCATCCGGCTACGTGAGTGAAATGGATGATGATGGAGATTTAACTACCCGTAATTGGAATTATATTACCCCATTGATCCAGGTTCACCTGAATTCAAATGGACTTACGGCGGTTAATTGGCCGGCTGGTGAAACAGTTTCGATCGCCATTGATGATCCATCTAATGGGACAGGAACCGATTACACGAATTCGATCGTGATCGACGGCAGTGAGCCAAGTGGTTATTACGATATCCCGGTTAGTGGATTTACTTTAGCGGCTGGGCAGATCGTTACCATGACCGATGGGGCGGATACCAAATCTCTTGTGATCACACCTTTGACAATCGACAGCTTCGATACCGAGTTGGATACAGTTGCAGGCACAGCAACTGCATCAACCTATATTAATCTTTGGGCGTGTAATGGAAGCGACTGTGCCTCGGGAGTGAGCCTGGCGAATGCATCGGGTGATTGGTCGATGGATTATGCTGGGATCACAGCCCCGTTTGATCTGAAGAAAGGAACAAACGTCCTTATCAGTCAGAGTGATGATGACGGCGATTCCACCTGGAATGCAAAAACTTTGCCTGATCCATATATTCAAGTAGCCCCTTACTCCAGTTCGATTACTACCTATGGTTGGTGGGTGAACGATCCATTGACAGTAAAGATCGATGACCCAGACAATGGAGTTGGTGTTGATTACCAGGATACCGGGGTTGCCACTAAGGATGAATGGGGAAATATTGGCGATAGTTTTACGACCACTGGTTTCACACTTAAGGCTGGCCAGGTCATTACTATCACAAATGGCCAAATGACAATTTCGTACACTATTCTTGCTCTTTCAATTAATTCTGTAAATGAAGCTGACGACCAGGTGGCAGGGAGTGGATCTCCCAATGGAAGTATTGATGGTTGGGCTTGCAACGATAATACCTGTGGACATGCCAGTACAACCGCAGACGATTCCGGAGACTGGGCACTCGATTTTTCCTCCGCGGATACTCCGATTGACCTGAAATTGGGAACCAGGATCTATGTCAATCAATCATTTGACAACAAGAATCGCACAGAATCCTATAAATACCTGCAAAATCCGCATTTTACCGTTTTCCCTGATTGGGAGCAGGCGGAAGGTTGGGAATTCACATTAGGCTCGACGGTGACGGTAACGATCGATGATCCAACAAATGGGGTGGGGGTCGATTATACAGGAACGGCACCCGTCACCGGTTCTTCTGTTGAATATTCCTATTTCCTGATCGATTTCAGCGGCTTTGATCTGAAACCCGGTCAGACTGTTAAAGTAACCGATGGATTCTCGACAGTATCCTATACTGTTTCTGATGTGACATTAACTGCTGTTGATCGTGAATCAGATACGGCTACCGGTACTGCTGACGCGGGAACAACTGTTTTTGCGAAGGTATGTATTGTTGATTGCAGTGAGCGTTATGTGACAACCGATTCCGGGGGAACCTGGCTGGCAGATTTCTCGGCTACCTCCTCGGACCCGTTTAATGTCACTTATGGGACCTGGGCAAAAGCGGATCAGCGGGATTCAGCAGGGAATGCTACTGAAGTTCAACTCTATATTGACATTCCAGTGATCCGGGCAAGTACAACCAAAAATAAGATCAGTGGATATAATTGGCCGCTTTCCGATTCAGTGACGCTGACCATTGATGATCCATCCAATGGAACGGGAACAGATTACACTTCAACTAAAACTGTAGTTAGTGGAGACGATGGCAAGAGTTCGCTTGAATTCGATCTTGGAAAGTTTACATTATCCCCAGGGCAGATCGTAAAGCTGGAGGATGATGAGATAACAAAATCACTTACTGTCACGGATGTTCAGATCACCGAGGTCAATTCTGATGCAGATACGTTTTCCGGTAATGCGGATGCGGGAGTGTCAATTGAGGTCTATGCATGCGCCTCAGGAACTTGTAAGAATCAGATAATTACCGTAGGATCCGATGGGACCTGGCTGGCTGATTTTTCAAGCGGCAGCAATAAAGTGGATATTGACTATTACAGCTGGGGAAGTGCTCAACAATTGGATTCCGATCTGGATTATACGGCCAGTGAGTTCAGTATCCCTGCCCCGGCGATTGGTGCGTATATCCGTACAAATGAGGTCCGCGGTTGGGATTGGAAATCAGGGTCCTCCCTCACAATGACGATCGATGACCCTTCAAATGGAGAGGGTGTTGACTATACAGATACTGAAGTGGTCACAAAACATGGGGCTGATGGCAATTATGCCGATTTTGCTCTGACTGATTTTGACCTTACTGCGGGGCAGGTGATCACTATTACCGATGGAATCACATCTCGCACACATACAATATTCAACTTGGCTGTATCTGCCATTGACCTGGCTGCGGATACTGTTTCTGGGACTGCCGAAGGATTAAGTACAGTAAATATTCATGGTTGTGCAGATCAAACTGAGGTTTCTTGCAGCGATCGGGAATTATATGCTGCAGCAAACGGCACCTGGACAGAAGATTTCTCTACCGGGACTGATCCTCTCGACCTGACCAAGATCTCCACCGGTTGGGTAAAACAATGGGATAAAGAGGCGAATTTTACCCGATACGATTGGAGGGTCTATCAACCTCTGATCACAGTTGTGAAAAACCTGGATCAGATCACACTGACTGATTGGCCTTATGGATCGACCCTTACTTACACAATCGATGATCCTGAGAATGGAGTAGGGGTGGATTATACAAATTCGGTTGTAGTTGGGGGAACTCCTGAAGATCCGATCAGCATATTTACGTTAAGTGGCTTTGAGATAAAATCCGGCCAGGAATTATCTGCCACTGATGGATCAACAACCCGCTCACTTGAAATTTCATCACTACAAGTAGACACTGTGGATCAACTCTCTGATGTGGTCACCGGTTCCACGGAGGCTTCAAGCGCAGTTCATGCCTGGGCATGTGATTCCGCTGGTGAAAATTGTGTCTACAAAGATATTACAGCCTCGACTGAAGGGATCTGGTCTGCGGATTATTCGAAAGGTGATGTATTTGATATCAATGGCGACAGTCTGGGCGGGGCGGAGCAATATGACAGTGACGGGGATATTACCCGGGTGACCTGGTCTTCTACACCCTATCCTTCAATCGATTCAATCGATCCGACTGAAGTTTACGCGGGTTCTGCAGGTTTTACACTTTCAGTAACTGGCTCAAATTTCAAGAACAGTTCTGTAATTCGTTGGAATGGGCATGATCGAAGCACAACATATGTCGACAGCCAACATTTGACCGCGACCATCAGTACCGAGGATATCGCTGACGGTGGAGATACTTCAATAACAGTCTTCAACCCTGGAATGGGCGGCGGCGTATCAAACTCCAAAACTTTTTCGGTCCTTGGATTTTCTCCGGCAAATGGTCAAAAACTGGCCGCCAATAAAGTGACCTTTGATTGGAGTGATTATTCTGGGGCGATCGGGTACGGATTACAACTTTCTTTGAGTAATACATTTACGACTACATTGGTGAATACCACCGTTACGTCATCTAACTTTAGTTATGGAACGGTATTAACAAACGGGAGAACTTATTACTGGAGGATTCGACCAAAGTTAGGGGCGACTACCTGGGGAGATTGGACTGCAGCCCGGATGTTCTATTCGATGAACCCACCGGTTGCGCCAGTTCTTCTGCTCCCGGCGAACCTGGGGTTGACCAATACTACCACTCCGACCTTCACCTGGAACAGCGTCGCCAATGGGAATACTTATCATATCCAGATCAGCAAGGCCACATCATTTGGCACGCTAGAGCAAAATGTAACTCTTGGTACCGGCATCTTAACTTATTCGGCCGAATCTCTTGCAGAGGGTACCCATTACTGGAGAGTGCAGGCAATTGATTCAGTTGGGGTTTCGGGGACCTGGTCTGGATACCGCAGCTTTACAGTAGATACGGTTGCTCCCGTAGTGCCAGCGCTGCTTACACCATCGGCCGGTGCGATCGTACAAACCACTATCCCCTCCTTTACTGTGAAAGCAGTGACCGGGGCAAAATATTATCAAATTCAGATCAACACATCGGATGATTTTGCCACGCCGCTGTTGGACATGACAAAAACCTCTACTTCCTTTGCGTTGACTACAGCACAAGCACTGCCATTTGGAACGATCTACTGGAGAACACGTGCTACGGATGCAGCCGGGAACAATTCAGATTGGAGCAGCACCAATACCTTCGTGGTGAATATTCTCAAAGGCCCGGCCAACAATTCTTACACGCTGGATAAGACTCCTACTTTTAGTTGGGGAGCTGCAGCCGGTGCTCTGGAGTACAAACTCCAGGTGGATAATAATGCTGATTTCTCATCGCCGGAGATCGACCTGAACCGCCCGGTATCTACAAGCTACACTCCGTTAACTGACCTGGCTTTCGATCATTATCAATATCGCATGCAGGTCCGTACGGCAAGTGGATGGAGCAATTGGACGCCAGCATACACCTTCACCGTGACCCCGACTCCGCCTGTTCCCCCGGTCTTGCAGGCCCCGGTGAATGGATACATCACAAATGATGCGACACCGGAATTTACCTGGCTCTCAGCAGTCAATGGGGTACGGTATGAAATTCAAATAAGTAAATCGACCTCATTCACAACCACAGAAAAGGACGTGTATCTTCCAGATGGAGTACTGGCTTACACGTCAACGACCTTGGTCGATGGGATCCATTACTGGAGAGTCCGTTCCATCAATTCACTGGATATTCCGGGAGCCTGGTCTGGATACCGGAGCTTAACAGTAGATACACTACCGCCAGCGGTTCCAGTGGTGAATTCACCCAAGGTGGGAGCGATCGTGCAAACTACCATTCCGACAATCGTCGTGAACGCTGTAGCCGGGACGAAATACTATCAAATACAAATTAACACATCGGATGATTTTGCCACTCCGTTGTTGGACTTTACAAAAACTTCAACTTCGTTCACATTGACCTCAGCACAGGCATTGCCGTTCGGTACGATCTACTGGAGAACTCGCGCTACTGATGCAGCCGGGAACAATTCAGATTGGAGCAGTACCAATACCTTCGTAGTGAATATTCTCAAAGGCCCGGCCAATAATACTTACACGCTGGATAAGACGCCTACATTTAGTTGGGGAGCTGCAGCCGGTGCTCTGGAGTACAAACTCCAGGTGGATAATAATGCTGATTTCTCATCGCCGGAGATCGATCTGAACCGCCCGGTGTCTACGAGCTACACTCCGTTAACTGACCTGGCATTCGATCATTATCAATATCGCATGCAGGTCCGTACGGCAAGTGGATGGAGCAATTGGACGCCAGCATACACCTTCACCGTGACCCCGACTCCGCCTGTTCCCCCGGTCTTGCAGGCCCCGGTAACTGGATACATCACAAATGATGCGACACCGGAATTTACCTGGCTCTCGGCAGTCAATGGGGTACGGTATGAAATTCAAATAAGTAAATCGACCTCATTCACAACCACAGAAAAGGACGTGTATCTTCCAGATGGAGTTCTGACTTACACGTCAACGACCTTGGTCGATGGGGTCCATTACTGGAGAGCCCGTTCCATCAATTCTCTGGATGTTCCGGGAGCCTGGTCTGGATACCGGAGCTTCACAGTAGATACACTATTGCCAGCGGTTCCAGTGGTGAATTCACCCAAGGTGGGAGCGATCGTGCAAACTACCATTCCGACAATCGTTGTGAACGCTGTAGCCGGGACGAAATACTATCAAATACAAATTAACACATCGGATGATTTTGCCATGCCGCTGTTGGACTTTACAAAAACTTCAACTTCGTTCACATTGACCTCAGCACAGGCATTGCCGTTCGGTACGATCTACTGGAGAACTCGCGCTACTGATGCAGCCGGGAACAATTCAGATTGGAGCAGCACCAATAACTTCGTGGTGAATATTCTCAAAGGACCGACCAACAATTCTTATACGCTGGATAAGACGCCTACATTTAGTTGGGGAGCTGCAGCCGGTGCTCTGGAGTACAAACTCCAGGTGGATAATAATGCTGATTTCTCATCGCCGGAGATCGATCTGAATCGCCCGGTATCTACAAGCTATACTCCGTTAACTGATTTGGATTTTGGACCATATGTCTATCGAATGCAGGTCCGTACCACGACAGGTTGGAGCAACTGGACGCCGGTGATTTCTTTTACAATCACTCCGGCATTACCTGTTGCACCTGTTTTATCCAGTCCTGGAGGGGGCGCAATCTCTTCAGTTAGCACTCCCACCTTTACATGGATTGCTGTCGGAACGAACACTAAATACCAAATATGGATCAGTCGGAGCACAAGCTTCTCCGTTCTGTCTCAAGATAAGACCGTCAGCGACCTGTCATTGATTGCCGATGAACTTTCTAACGGTGTGTATTACTGGAAAGTGCGGGCGATTAATCAATATGATATTCCTGGGGCCTGGTCAGCATATAGAAAATTGACAGTGAATGTAACGACGCCTTAATAAATTCCTGCTCTGTGAATTGATTAGCAACACTGGACCGGCCTTATTTTTCTTGAGGGTCGGTCCTTTTTCAGCTCTTATAATTGATCTGTTTTCCACAACTATTTGATTACCAAATGTTCAGACTGGGGTTAATTAAATTAAGGAGGTAAATATGGAACTCCTTAGCAGAATTTTGATCCTTGTTTTCGCATATCTTTTAGGATCATTTCCGACCGCGCTGATCTATTCCCGGCTGACGCGAGGGGTAGATATTCGTCAATTGGGGGATGGCAACATGGGTGCTCGCAACTCGAAGCGCCAATTTGGCTGGAGAGCCGGAATTCTGATCGCTTTATCCGACATCTTAAAGGGTTCGCTGGCGATCCTTCTGGCTAGAGAATTAAAATTTCCAGTTTTCTGGCAATATGCGGCTGGGACAGCCGTTGTTCTGGGGCATGATTTCTCGATATTTGCTAATTTTCAAGGCGGTCAGGGATTTGCTGTGACGACGGGTGTCTTCCTTGGCCTGTTTACTGAATGGACATTGATCGGTTTTGGTATTTATATCGTAGTCTATTTCACTACGAGGATCTCAGATCTGGCTGCAGGATTGGGGATGGGTTTTTTATTTACAACTGCCTGTATAAAAGGTGATTCGCTTTTCACCCTGATATTTATTGTTTTGGTCCTGCTCTTCATCCCCCTTAAAAAATGGATCGACCGTGGCAGAATGAAGAAATACCACGGTCACTTGAATATGCCTATTTAGTTTCCGGGAAATCCCGTTTGATTGAAAAGGTATCCAGGTCGTGTGCCACGATCGCTTCCGGGAAGACCTGCTGTGCTTCAGCGATCACATCTTTATCCCGGTATCGCCGGGATAGGTGGGTCAGGATCAATTGCTTTGCGCCGATCTTATTGGCAAACTCGGCCGCTTGTTTGGCAGTGAGATGCGCGAACTGTTTGGCCATATCCGCTTCTTCTTCCAAGTAGGTTGATTCAATGATCAGCCCATCTACTCCCATTAATTTTTCCACAAGGCTGTCTGTTTCTCCCAGATCTCCAAGGGCGGCCAGGCGGGTGCCAGGACGAAAATCACCCAAGACCATTTCAGGAGTGATGATGCTGCCGTCTTCAAGGGTAACATTCTTCCCCTTTACCAGATCAGCCCGCATTGGTCCATTGGGAACGCCCAGCGCTTCAGCTTTCTCAGCCATGAACGGTCGGCGGCTTTTTTCTTCGAAGAGGTAGCCCAGGCAATCCGGGCTGCGGTGTTGAACCGGGAAGGCTGAGATCGAAAAATCCGGGCCATCAAAGAATTTTCCTTCAGTAACCGGGATCAGGTTGATCGGCATTGGTGCTCGTCCGCCGCGCAGTACTACAGAATAGAGCAAGTCGTGGATGCGGTCCAGGGCGGCAGCACCTCCATAAATATCGATCTCGTCAATGGCTTCCCAACGCATAAATGTGGAGACCAACCCGGCTAACCCCAGGATATGATCGAGATGTCCGTGAGTTATTAAAATATGATTCAACCGCTTGAATCCGATGCCGGATTGCAGGATCTGGCGTTGTGTGCCTTCTCCGCAGTCAACCAGGAATCGATACTCATCATGCTGAACCAGGTAGGAGGGCAGGTTGCGTTTTGGAGAAGGGGCAGATGCTGATGTACCCAGAAATGTGATCTCGAACAAAGCGGGAATCCTTTCTTTTACACCAAGTATTTTACCCTATCTTTTCCTTCTGTCGGCATACTGGATTGGTACAAATATTGCAATTAGTTCCTTGAAAACGTTTTACACATCGACTGGCTGGAAGTAAAATTACTTCATATCAAATAGGAGTGAAAAAATGGAATTGCATACCGTAATGATCGAAAAACCGGATGAGATCAATTTCATTCTCGGCCAGGCGCATTTTATTAAGACCGTGGAAGATATCCACGAGGTAATGGTCAGTTCTGTCCCCGGTATCAAATTTGGCGTTGCTTTTTGCGAGGCCTCGGGTGAATGCCTGGTCCGCTATTCAGGGACCGATAGTGCAATGATCGATCTGGCAAAGAAAAATGCCGCCAATATCGGTGCCGGACACAGTTTTATTATTTTCCTGGGTGAAGGATATTTTCCAATCAATGTTTTAAATGGAGTAAAAAACCTGCCCGAGGTTTGCCATGTTTTCTGCGCGACTGCTAACCCGGTCGGAGTAGTGGTGGCTGAAGAAGGCAAGAGCCGGGCGATCCTGGGCGTGTTTGATGGTGAAAAGCCCCGCGGAATTGAAGATGAAGGTGGAATCACCTGGCGAAAACAATTCTTAAGAAAGATCGGTTATAAAGCCGCCTGAGCATGCTCACTTGGTGATACCGTTTTGTTGGAGGAAAAAAATGAAAAAGATTGTTCCGATTATAGTTATCCTTGCGCTGCTGCTGGCATCCTGCAGTTCGCTCACCGGTTCAAAAGACAACTTGAGTGATGCAGAAATGGCTACCCGCGTGGCGCAGCTATTGTCGACAATGACAACTCCAACTACGGAAATTGAATTCCCGGCGACGCCAACCCCGATGCCGATCACAATGGTAATGACAGCAACCCCTTTGGCGACCAATACCACTGAAGTAACAATGACACCTACTTCTGTGGTGGAAATGGCCACAGAATCTGCTACGGAATTGGCAACCAATGCCGAAACTGCAACGCCGACAATTGAGGCAACAGCCTCATCTGTAACTCCTACTGTGACCGCGACAGCGTCCTCAAGCGATCCTGCAGCAAAATTGGGAACCCCAACAGGTATTGATACAATGGATGCTGCTTCCACATGGACATGGCCAACCGGAAATGATGATTATATTGACCTTGAGTTCAACAGCGGCTACATGGAAATGACCGGACTGACTACGCTGGCAGGCTGGCGCCTCCCTCTGATCAATCAGCAGACGGATAGCTACATCGAATTGACCGCCAATTCGGGTACCTGCAAGGGAAAAGACAGTTATGGCATTATCTTCCGCGTACCCGTATTCAAAGAACCCAACCAGGGATATCTCTTCGAAGTGACCTGTGACGGCTATTACCGTTTATGGAAATGGGATGGAAAAGTTGGAACAAAGGGACTGGCGACTGCATTGATCCCGTGGGCACAGAGTTCGTTGATCAATGCCGGTGCAGATAAAGCCAACCGCCTTGGTGTAATGGCAAAAGGCAATACCATTACTTTATATATGAATGGTGTTGCGCTATCCTCCGTATCCGATTCTTCCTTCAGCGCAGGTTTCTTCGGCACATTTGTACGCTCTGCCGAGACTGCCAATTACAAAGTCAAATTTGATTCCATGCAGTACTGGGATAATCCATAAGAATAACCCCCAATTATTTCAACCTGCCTCTTTTATTGAGGCAGGTTTTTTATTTTTCCACTACAATAGTGAAAAAAATACGATCGAGGTTGATATGAAGTCTTTCCGCAAAGAGCTCTGGATGGAGGTTCCTACCCGCTATGGTTTTGTCAATATCACGGATGATGTGATCATGGCAGTTCGTGAAAGCGGTATTCGGGAGGGGTTGGTGCTGGTGAATGCCATGCATATCACTGCATCTGTTTTCATCAACGATGATGAACCTGGGCTGCACCATGATTATGATAAGTGGCTCGAAAAACTTGCCCCGCACGCGCCCATCGCCCAATACAATCACAACTTTACCGGTGAAGATAATGCCGATGCCCACATGAAGCGCCAGATCATGGGCCGTGAGGTGGTCGTGGCACTCACAGAAGGCCAGCTCGATTTTGGCCCCTGGGAGCAGATCTTTTACGGAGAATTCGACGGACAACGGCGGAAGCGGGTTTTGGTAAAGATCATTGGTGAATAATTTAAGTTTACTTTATTGCAATTTGTAATAATTTATATATATAATGAATAAGTTCATATGGCGTTGAAACAGATCGCAAAAAGTTGTTTAATTAATTCATAGATCTGCAGACGCCATGTTCTATTTCATTTCATTTTAGGAGAAGTAATTATGCAATGGTATCTCGATGTTCTGAAGAAATACGCAGTATTCAGTGGTAGAGCTCGCAGAAAAGAGTTCTGGATGTTTGTCTTATTCAACTTCATTGCTGCGGTCCTGGCTGGAATTCTGGATAACATCCTCCATACCACCTACAGTAATCAATCCACTGGAATTATTTCCACACTCTACTCCCTTGCAGTTCTGCTGCCCGGGTTGGGTGTAGCGATTCGCCGTATGCACGATATTGGCAAAAGCGGCTGGTGGATTCTGGTCTCATTGATCCCGGTCGCCGGTATCATCTGGTACATCGTTCTTACCGCCACTGAAGGTCAACATGGCGACAACCAGTACGGTGCAGATCCAAAAGCTGCTCCCGAAATGGTCACCCCGGTACAGTAATTGATAAAAAGAACCGCTTTCATATAAAAACTGAAAGCGGTTCTTTTATGGCGTCATCACATCTACCATTTCAATTAGCTTGTTTGCCTTGAGGATCCTTAAGAGTCCGGGCATAAACAGGTCGCGAAAATTGCGGGCCATCTCTTCACTGGGCGTCTTAAAATCTTCTTTCGCCCACCACAGGATACTGGCCCAGATCGCCCCGGAAAAATACTCGACGACATATTCCACAGAAACCGGAAGCCGCTGGACGAATTTCTGCCCCCATGGACTATCCTCCATGATCTTGTTGATGGCATGCAGAAATGTGTTGTAAAAACGATCATATAACTTATTGGATTGTTCACGAGAGGCGATCTGAAATACTTCTTGATTGTCTTTGACTGTATCGAAAATGGACCTGATGAGGAGGGCATTCCGTTCGCGGAACCAGAACACGAGTTTGTATTTCGAAATTTCATTTCCCAGTGAAACGAGTTTTTCTTCCAGACCTTCCAACAGCAGGTCTTCTTTATCCTGGTAATGCAAATAGAAGGTGGTCCGTCCCAGATTTGCCCGCGAGGTGATATCTTCCACAGTGACTGCGTCGTAGCCTTTTTCAGCGACCAATTCGGTCAGGGCTTGTTTGAGGGCGAATCGTGTACGGGTAATGCGCCTGTCTTCTTTAACTTTATTCTTTTCATTCGGCATAAGAATCCCAGGGATACCTTTAGACATATTGACAGTTCCGGTCAATGGTCTTATAAATAATGAACAATGTCCATTATAATACATTGTTTAGAATTATTCAAACCATAAGCAATTATCGGTATTCACAGGTCTTTTATGCTCGCTAATCAGGAACTAAAAAAACCATTGATCTCTGCCCGAAAGCTGGTCAAAGTTTACCAGACGGCGGCCGGAGATTTCACTGCCTTACATGGAATTGATCTGGAGATCTATCCGGGGGAATTACTGACCGTCATCGGCAAATCGGGGGCGGGGAAGACAACGTTGATCAATATGATCTCGGGTATCGACCGACTGACCTCGGGAGAGATCCTATTTGGGGACAGACGCATTGATCAGATGGACGAGAATGAACTGGCGATCTGGCGCGGGCAGAACCTGGGTATGATCTACCAGTCATTCTATTTGATGCCTGGTTTGAATCTGATCAACAACATCACACTACCGCTTGATTTTGCCGGCCGCTATCAGCGGGGGAAAGCCCGGGATCGCGCCCTGGAATTGCTCCGCATGGTAGAACTGGAAGAGCATGCCTACAAGTTCCCATCGCAAATATCCGGCGGACAGCAGCAGCGTGTAGCCATTGCACGTGCCCTGGTGAATGATCCTCCTGTGATCGTCGCTGATGAACCTACCGGCCGCCTTGATTCAAATACAGCGGAGATGATCTTCAAGATCTTCGAAAAATTAGCCGACCAGGGAAAAACGATCCTGATGGTCTCCCATGACCGTTCCTTTGCCGAACGATCTTCCCGCACGCTTGAGATCGCGGATGGCAGGATCCAGGAGGCTGTTTCATGACTGAAAACATCTCCTCCTCCGAACCACTGATCCGCATGCAGGGGATCACCAAGATATTCAAATCCGGCGCGGGAGAATTCAAAGCGCTGGATGATATCAACCTGGACTTCTACCGCGGTGAGTTTATCGGCATCGTCGGCAAATCCGGCAGTGGAAAATCCACGCTGGCAAATATGATCACCGGGATCGATCATCCCACCTCCGGGAATATCCTGATCGATGGGAAGGTCATCAACAAAATGAACGAGAGTGATATGTCAGTCTGGCGCGGACATAACCTGGGGATCGTTTTCCAGTTCTATCAATTGCTGCCCATGCTAACCCTTCTCGAAAATGTTCTTCTGCCTATGGATTTTTGTAATTATCAGGACCCGGAAGCACGGGAAGCACGTGCCCGGGAATTGCTGGGCATGGTGGGCCTGGGGGACCTGGCTGATAAATTACCGGCAATGACTTCAGGCGGCCAACAGCAGACTGCTGCCATCGCGCGTGCCCTGGCAAACGACCCGCCGATCCTGATCGCGGATGAACCAACCGGCAATCTGGACAGCCGTACTGCGGAATCTGTTTTTGAACTGTTCACCCACCTGGTGGACCAGGGGAAGACGATCATTATGGTCACGCATGACCCTTCTCTGGCCAGGCGGACCAGTCGAAGCATTAAGATTCATGATGGCAGAGTAGTCACTGAGTAGGAAAGGGAAGAAATGCTTCGACCTCGCTGGCAAAAGATCTTATCAGATATCTGGAAGAACAAATCCCGTTCGTTATTAACCATCGCATCGATTGGAATCGGTCTTCTGGCTTTTGGCATTATTGCCAATTTATATTTTTGGTTGAACCAGGATATGACCAGCGGTTTCGCGGCCATCAATCCTGCTAATATACAATTAAAAACAAGCCTGGTCGATCATAATATGGTCGAGCATGTTGGCAGGATCCAGGGAGTGAAACAGGTAGATGCCACCCGCGAAGTCACCATGCTGATCGAAGCCCAGGATGGCACCTGGGCGAATATCAATCTCATGTCGAAAAACTTTGATACCGCCGAGACGGGTGATTTGAAATTGCTGGAGGGTACCTGGCCGCTGCAAAAAGGGCAGATTGCTTTATCCAACCATAAGCTCAAAGACCTGGGGATCAAAGTAGGCGATACCATCACCTTGAAAAACTCCGACGGCGATCTCTTCACTTTACAGGTAGCAGCGGTAGTCAAGGACCAGATGCTGGGAACGGCTGGCGGGGCTGGCGGTTTCTTTGCGGCGGATGAGGAAGGTTATATCATTCCGGCAACACTGAAAAAGCTAAAAGTTGCTTATTCAGATTATTTCAACAAGCTCTATATCACGATCGATGGCGATGCTTCAAAAACCTCTGTTCGGACAAAGGTGAGTGACCGGGTCCATAAGGACCTTGAAGACAACGGGGTCACGATCATTAATTATTCCACGCGCAGTCCATATTCACATCCAAATATTGACCTGTGTAATGCCATTGTCAGCCTTCTGCTGATGCTCACATTATTGATCGTGTTCTTGAGTGGATTTCTTATCACCAATACGCTGCAATTCCTGCTTACTCAGCAGATCCAGCAGGTGGGCATCATGAAATCGGTTGGGGCTACCCGCCGCCAGATCGTATTGATCTATGGGGCAATGATCATTGTCTTTGGGGTATTGGCCTTCTTCCTGACCCTGCCGCTAACGCGCCTGATCACAGACCGTCTGATGGTTTTCCTTTCGGAGCGGATCAACTTCACCTATTTTGGGCCGCGAATCACTCCCGCGGTGTTTGTGATCCAGATCCTCCTGGCCCTGGTCGTACCATTGATCGCAGCCAGCGGCCCTGTGCTGCGCGGTACACGGCTTTCCGTTCAAGAAGCTTTGAGCGGGATACAGCAGCAGTCTTCCTCCACAGGAACTCCCCGGTTGGACCGCATTCTGGCCCAAATGAAGGATCTTTCCCGGCCAAATGTGATTGCCGTGCGCAATGTTTTTCGCAATAAAAAGCGACTGGCATTGACCTTGATCACCCTTTCGTTGGCTGGAGCTGTATTCATCTCAGTCTTTAGCGTACGCGTTTCCTTCAATAATTACATTAAAAGCTTGAACCATTATTTTCTGGCTGATCTAAATATCACTCTTTCCAGCCCGGTGCGAATCAATGAGATCGAAGATCTCCTCTATACCAACTCGCAGATCGGTTATATCGAGGGGTGGAGCAGCGGAAGAGTCTCGTTGATCAAAGACGACGGCAGCGAAGGCGAAACCGTCAACTTTATGGCAGCTCCCAATGGCAGCAAGCTGATCGAGCCGATGATGATCGCCGGCCGCTGGCTGGACCCGCGCGACGAGAATGCCATTGTGCTGGCTGATCAATTTCAGCGGCTGTACCCCAATCTGAAGGTGGGCGATACCCTGCAATTAATGATCAATGGCAAGAAACGAGATTTTGTAGTCGTTGGTTTTTGCCAGATCGCCGGCAAACTTGGCGGCCTGATCGCTTACGGCAACCTCGATTATTTCAACAGCCTGCCGGGGCAAAAACAGAACCAGGCAATGATCTACCGGGTGGTGGCAAAAGAAAAGATGACCGCTGCTCAACAGAAGGACCTTTCCACGGTTGTTCAGGACCTGTTGGAGAAAAACAAGTATCAGATCGGGTCCATTTCTACCGGCAGCCGGATCAATCAAATGTCTTCCGACGGATTCAATATCCTGACAACTGTGCTGCTGGTGCTGGCCATATTGATCGCGCTGGTAGGCTCCATCGGGCTTACCGGGACAATGAGCATGAATATTATGGACCGTACACGCGAGATCGGAATTATGCGTTCCATCGGCGCATCGGATAGCGTTCTCTTTCGTATGGTGCTGATCGAAGGTTTGCTGATCGGTTGGATCAGTTGGGGGATCGGTGCCTTGCTGTCTTTCCCCATCAGCATCTTGCTATCCAATGGCATCAACACTGCCCTTTTTGGAGCAACCTCCAGTTTTGGTTTTTCGATCACCGGATTCCTGATCTGGTTCGCGGTAGTCTCCCTGTTATCCATCCTATCGAGTATCACTCCCGCCAGGAGCGCGACACGGTTAACCATTCGTGAAGTACTGGCGTATGAATAATGAATATGCGAGGTCCTTATGAAAAAAATAAATTGGCATTGGAAAAAGTTAGGAATCGGTGTTTTGGCCGCGGCCCTTACCGGGATTGGTTTACTGACCCTGGCAGGCTGTAATTCAAAAGAGAACCAGGCGACTGAAGTAGCCCCGGTGGTATCCAACACGGTCTCTGTTGAAGGGCACTTGCAGCCGGCAACATCGACCTGGTTGAGCTTTCAGGCGAACGGGCGGGTGGATGAGGTAATGGTTAAGGAAGGGGACAAGATCCATTCCGATCAGCCGCTTGTCCGCCTCGAAGGATCCGACCGCGCCGAAGCACAGCTCAAAGCTGCCCAGTCTACTAATTTTCTTGCCCAACAATACCTGACCGACGCGCAAAATTCAGATTCGCTCAAAGGGACTGCAGAAGTCAAACTGGCAGTCGCGCAAAAGGCATACAACAATGCCTTGGACGACTATTACAACCGGTTTGACCTTCAGGGAAATGACAAACAGATCGCCTTATATGAAGCCAAAGTAACCATTGCCCAGGATAAGATCGATAATCTGCAGGATAGACTGGATGGAATGGGTGAACTCTCAGATGATGATGTCTCCAAAGCTAAGGTGGTCGCTGACTTGAACCAGGCCAAGATCGACCTGGATAATATCAAGAAGATCCGTGATTTTTATATGGATGTGCCGGATAACCTGGACCTGCAAACCATTCTGGCTACACTGGATTCCACCCGGGCCGCCCTTTCTGATGCGCAGCGCGATTATGACCGGGTAAAGGACGGACCGAGTAAAGAAGCCCTGGCCGCACTTCAGGCTTCTGCCGATTCGGCAGCGGCTGCGGAACAGGAAGCGCAGTGGAATTATGACCAACTGGTGCTCACTGCTCCCTATGATGGTACCTTCGTTCAGTGCGATCTGACCAAGGGACAATTTGTCACCGCTGGAACTCGGGCTGCCCTGGTGGCGGACCTCTCCAACTGGCTGATCGAAACGGACGACCTGGATGAGATCAAGGCTGCCGAGATCGATACCACAAAACCGGTAGCCATCACCGCGGATGCGCTCCCCGATAAGGAGTTCACCGGAAAAGTGGACCGCATTCTGCAGAATTATACCGATGATAACGGCGATATCGAATACACTGCCAAGATCAAGATCGACAAACCGGATCCGGAACTGCTATGGGGTATGACCATGCAGTTGGAATTTCAGAAGAAGTAAGTTGACGATCAAACTAAATCCCCCAGGAAATTTCATCCGGGGGATCTTTGTTTGTAAAGATACTACTGGGGATTTGAAAGAAATGATCAGCTAACCGGACCTTCAAGCGTGCTGAGCAGCGAAGGGTCAAGTGTTGGCATGAAGGTAGGAGTAACTTCGCCCGGCTTGGGGGTGACCATCGGAGTTCGAACGGTCAAAGCATCTGGTGTATATTCAATTTCTTTGATATCGTGTTTTTTCATCTCATCCTGAATGCGTTGGTTGATCTTTGGACCAAGCAGAGGATCTGTGGAGATGGCTGCAAAATTCATGAAATAATCGCCGTAATCAGTTTCTTCGTTATTATAGGAGATCAAAGCCTGCAAAAGCCAGTATAGCCCGTTTCTCCCCCAGGTGTTTCCTGCACCGTAGTAAAGGTCCTCATAGGCTTTGTCATACTCTCCATTGTCAACTTCGAGGAGAGCCCTTACATAATACCTGCCCCCGCCATAAGTAGGGTAGTCCTCGATGCTTTTATTCAGAACATTGAGAGCTTCTCTGATATTCCCGGATTCGTAAAGCAGGAGCGATTCATTATAATCGTAGCATTCCGAATCACAATCTCTCAGAGAATGGAAGACTTCAAGCCCTTTCTGTGAATTTCCGAGGCAGAGATACGAACGCATTTGGTCCTCTTTAATGTTCTCCACCTGATCATCGGTGAGGTCTTGCATAGCCGCCACTTCATTTAGATGTGATAATGCTTCTTTACAATTTCCCATATAATTATTGATCTCTGCGATGGAGATCTCGATGCTTACATCCACTTTGGGCGCGTATAGGTTTTTTGCGGTATTCATATCGTCCATGGCAGCTTCCAGCATGGCGTTCTTATCAGCGGTACTGATAAGTTCGTTGCCGTAATCTTCAATTGAATAAGAGCGGAATTGAAAATATTTGTAAGCAGTCGGGTCCAGGGAGATGGCGATATTGAAATCATTGATCGCCTTCTGCAGATCATCGAGGTAGACTCCCTCATCGTTTAAATTATCTTTAGATTTGAAATATGAATAGCCGCGCAGGTAATAGGCCCGCGCGTAATCGGGAACTCTTTCAATGATGTGGTTCAAATCCAGGATGGCGTTGGGATAATCTCCAGAATCGATCTCGCTGTTGGCGGTGTCCATTTCTACTTGAACGGACTGCATCCGGGTTTGCAGATCTTTGGTGGCTGTGGGGATGGGGGTGGCGGTGTTGGTCGGGATGGGGGTGCTGGTGAGTGTCGCAGTCGGTGAAGGCACCTGGGAGGGAGTCAATGTATAGGTTGGACCGAAGGGCAATGTTGAGTTGCTCCGATGGGTGAAGTAGCGGTAACCAAACGGGATGAGCGCCACGATCATGACGATCAGAATAACGATCAGGAGGGTTTCTACCCGGAAACGGGGTTTTTCTTCCTCCGGCGCTTTATTTGCGGCAGGGGAGGAGGCTGCATGGGATTTCGGCAAGGGCCGGACTGAGGCTGGTTTTTCAATTGGCAGGGGAGGCATTGAGGCGGGCAACCGCTGGGACTTGGGTGAATACGCTGCAGGGGTTTCCTCCATCAGAAAGGCGGAGGGTTTGACCGGTTGAGGGGCAGTGGTTTGGACGGATTTGGCAGGTTGTGAAAGCTCCTTTGCTTTTTTCAGACAGTAGGCTTTCTTTTCAGCATCGTCGATCACCTGTCCGAGCCAGTACCAGGCTTGCGGCGATCCTGGATCGGCCTGGACAGCCTGAGCAAGTGCCTTCGCTGCCAGGTCTTTCTGGCCTTCTCTGGCATGACGGATCCCGATCTCGAGAAAATTCTGCTGCTGTGGATCGCTCATGCTCATCCCTCCCCGCGCATGATACTTGAAAAATGCTACTAATAGTTTAGCATGAAAAAATATATTAACAAATATTCAAAAATAGGTGATTTAAATATATTTTGGAACACAATTTTCTAATTATTAAAAGATCTGTATAATTAATTCTGGCTTTTTATGCAAAAAAGAGTAAAAGAAAAGGGGTGTAAAGATGAATCACTACTTTGATAATTTTTATTTTAGATTATTCCGAAATGGAATTAATAAATCCAATATTTGTAAGAAAATATTTTCGTGGAATGACACGAAAATATTAAATTTCCTTACAGATGCTTTTTATGATTTATATACAGATGAAATGCGACAATCATCATTTTATACTTTTTCGGCTAACACGTCATTAAGTGGTGGCCCTTTCCCTTGTTCTTCAGCAAAGTGCCGTTTAGAAAATCTCGAAACTCTAGTCCGTTTTGCAATTTTATATGCAGATAAAGTATATATTGACAATCCTTTTGAAAAATATTTTCTACTAGACGAAAAATGTACAGACGCCTTACGTCTTTCAATTATTGGCGATATTGAAGGATTACTTTATCTTTATCCTTTTATTCAGAAGGGATTAGTTTCAATACAAAACAATGTTCATTTATTATGTCACCAATGCTATGAAAAAGAACTTCTAGTTGAACAAGAAAAGAAGAAAGAATTTATCAGTTTTTCTAAAGAACTCGAAGAGGAATTACTTCGTGAAGCAAAAGTATTTTTTTATAACGATGTTGAGGAATCGTATTTTGAGTTTATTGGTCCAGAAGAAATAATAAATCATGGGAGTCTTATTGTTACAGGTGACTTAGCAAGGAAGTTCTCATCAAAAAAATCAAAAAAATTTAAAAACGAATTATCTTTAGAGCAAATCAGTCAGTATCATTTATTAGATTTTATAATTGATCCAATTATCGACGATTTACTTAAGCAAAGTATACGAGTCGGCACTTATAAAACTCAATTTTTGACTGATAATGTAATCCAATTTAATTATTGTACTAAAAATTTTAAGACAAAAAAAGCAGAAATGGCAAACGAGATAGTAACAGAATTATCTCATTCAATTCCAGTTTTGTCTGATATTCCCACAGTTCAATTATTAAAAATACGTGAAAGGGACGGCGAATTATTTGAAGTGTATAGGGATAAATTACACTCAACATTAGATCAATCAAAGAAATTACCTCCATCTGAAGCGGAGGAGCTATTTGATAATGAGATTATGCCTGAAATTCATAAAATTGATCTATTAATGAAAAATAATAAGAAACGGATTACAAAAGATTTAATTGATGATGTTTTAATTGGATCTGGCTATTTAACGATAGCACTAATTAATGGTAGCTTTTTACCTACCTTTACCGGAATTGTTTCTGCCATAGGTGGAATTTCTTGTGCAACAACAATAATCAAAAAGGTTTTAACTATTAAATCAGTACCAGAAACAGTAGAAGAAAAACCCTATTTCTTTTTATGGAAAATATCAAAAGAAAAGATAATAAATAAGTGATTACTAAATGGAAATCTATAAATTACTAAACCCAAAATGATTTGTAATAAATAGAATAATTTATCGTGGAACGGAAAATCATAAGATCCTAAAAATTTAATAATAATCCAACATTACCCAATTAATCCGTCTGAACATTATTTTCTTTTCCCCTGTTATCTTTTTCCTTTAGGGGATAGATATTTTCGAATATTAGAAGTTATGCACTTTTACAAATAATAACTATTGGTCATTAAGAGAAAACCGATCCTACCCTATTCCTTTGTTGATTTTCTCATGAATCTTGGTCTTTCTTCTGAGGCAAAAAGAATCCTGATGTCAAGGAATCTCTCCTGCTCTGGATCGCTCATGCTCACCCTCCCCGCGCATGATACTTGAAAAATGCTACTATTAGTTTAGCATGGTTGTGTTTTTTGTACACCCAAAAATCAATATGAATAGGCATATAAAAAAAATTAGAATTGGACTCTATTTTTTGGCCTTGAAATGACTGGCGAAAATTAAATTTGTTTCCCCTTATTTGTCGATTTGAATATAAGAACCTTTTCTTTATCCCCTGGTTATAAAGTGAGACGAGAAGATTTCTGAACCATACCCAATTATATTTCCAATCGTAGTTTTCTCCCAATTGCCTGGATCCTTTGCTCTTCGATCCCAACTTCATTTGCCACTGACGGCCAACCCTTGAATGTATCGACCACCCGGTCAAGCAGCTCATTGGCTTTATTCTTTTTGATCCCTGCTGCAGCGGCCAGGGCGTCCAGGTCTGAGCGGGTGAAGTCATCGCGCTTGCCATTGATACTCATCTGGTGCAGGCTGGTCCACCTGCCGTTGGGGTGATAAGAGTAGGTCATATCAAAGGCAGGTGAGAGGCGCCACTCGGCTTTTCGGTCCATGAGGAAGGCAATATTTTTTACATGGTCATCCTGGTTGCGGCCGATCACATTGAAGAAAGCACGAAGTACCTGCTGTTCCAGGTCCGCTCGGGGCAGCCCCAGACGTTTCATAATCTGCAGGGCTTGCTCGTAAGAATACAGCCCGGCCTGGTTGAAATCCAGGTGGACCATGGCGCTCAGCGACTGCATGTGCAGCTTGCCGCCGTCGTCCGTGCGGTCGAAGCGTTTGGTCATGAAATGGCTGCGTCCGCCTTCGCGATGCAAACGACTGGGCATCATCTCGATGCCGGCCTTGCAGGCTAATTGATAATAGGCAAATTCGATCAGTCCAAAACCGAGCGGGTCGGCGATCTCCTTATCCCGGTTGTTGCTTACCCCATCGAACTTCAAGATCCAATACTCGAATCCCTTGCTTGTGGGCAGTTGGCCGGAGCGGAATTCATTTGTTTTCGGGTTCCAGGCTAGAATTGCCTTTGCCCTGGCCCCACCGGCTGAGGTTCCCACCCGGAGGATATCCTGCAGTGCTTCATGGTCGTCTTCACCGTTGAGACTGCCAGCCAGCGAGGCTCGCTGGTCGAGCACCCTGTTCGAGAGTTCTACCAGCCTGGCTACATTCACGGTCTGCGATCTTGATCTGCCTTCTGCAAGAGAGGGCTCAAATTCCAATCCCCCCATGCCGCGTTTGCCGATGTAGCAAAGCCGTTCCACAGGGTTGAAACTTTCCGGTGTACGGCCCTGAGATGCCAGCCAGGCATCGATCACCGCGTTGCCAAACTTATCAGGCAGCGAATCCGCAAGCAGCCCGGGAAGCCCTTTAAAGGTCTCGCTCGGAAGAGCAGGGAATTCGTAGGGGTAAGGGCTCAAAGGCATCATCAGCGGTGCCAATTCGATCCTGCTCTGTAAAAATTCCGGGGAATATTGGAAAACGCCGATCTGGCGATTATCTACCCAGGAGACAGCCCCGATCTGGCTGCCCCACAAGAACACCTTTGCGTCCGTCATTTACCCGTCTCTTTCTCATCTCCCCAGGTCCAACCAGTAGATTCGCTTTTCTTCCCTTTGGGCCGCGCGTATTTTCGTTCTCTGCCTTTTTCAGCCGCTCGTTCCATCGGGCGCACTTGTGGATCGGGTAAAAGAATTTCAAAATTGGCCTGCAATCCCAGGGCTGTCAGAACGCGAATGAATGTGTCAAGAGAGACTCCCAATCCTTTCTCCATTCGCCTGACGGTGCGCAAAGCGATCCCTGCTTCTTCGGCCAGCTGCAATTGGGTAATATTGCGTGCCAGCCGGACCTTCTCCAGCCTTTCACACAGCGCTTTTTCAATTTGCTCGCTGGTAGCGATTGAAAGATCGATATTGTACGGCATACACACTCCTTTCCCTTTATCCATTCCAGTAATAGTATACAAGAATCTAGATAATTAATCAATAATATAGGTAATAAGTTGCCTTTATTATATAAAAACTTTGTAATATAGGTAATAATTTGCCTATATATATGAATTTAAAATTTTTCTTCGTGTCCTTCGTTTCTTTGTGTTTACTAAATTAAATGCTCAAAACGTTATCCTCTGCTAAAATAGTGGAATGTCCTCCAATCGAATTTACTTCGCTGATAATCTCACCGTCCTTCAATCGCTGCCCTCTGAGTCTGTGGACCTGATCTACATCGATCCGCCGTTCAACACAGGTAAGGTGCAGGCACGCACGAGGCTTAAAACAGATGTTTCAGAGGAGGGCGACCGTACCGGGTTTGCCGGGCGGCGCTATTCCACGGTCAAGATCGGTTCAATGCAATATAACGACATCTTTGACGACTTTCTCACCTTTCTGGAACCGCGCCTGGTTGAAGCGCACCGGGTACTCAAAGCGAACGGATCACTCTACTTTCATATCGATTACCGCGAAGTGCATTACTGCAAGATCCTGCTTGACCAGATCTTTGGCCGGGAGAGTTTCCTCAATGAGATCATCTGGGCGTATGATTACGGCGCGCGCACCAAACGCAAATGGCCGGCCAAACACGATAATATCCTCTGGTACGCCAAAGACCCGGAGAATTACACATTCAACTATGATGACCTGGACCGTTTGCCGTACATGGCGCCCGGACTGGTCGGTCCCGAAAAGGCTGCCCGCGGCAAGACCCCCACGGATACCTGGTGGCATACCATCGTTCCCACCAACGGCTCCGAGAAGACCGGCTACCCCACACAGAAACCGCTGGGCATTCTGCGCCGGATCATTCGTGCGTCTTCCAACCCGGGAGACATTGTGATGGATTTTTTTGCCGGCAGCGGCACCGTCGGGGCAGCCTGCCTGGAACTCGACCGCAGATTCATACTGGTCGACAACAATCCCCAGGCGCTGGCAACAATGCATCAGCGATTCCAGGGGGAAGATTCAGTTGAATGGATAGAAAATGACCCAACCAATTCCCACTCTTGATGAAATGATCGCTCAAATCAAAGCACTTGCCAGCCCCGAGAACGTGGTCGGTCAGCAACGGTTTGCCATTGTTGGAGGTACCCAATTTGGGGTCTCGATGCCGGAAATTCGGAAGCTTGCCAAAGGGATCAGAAGCCATGAACTGGCCGCCCAATTGTGGGAGACCAATATCCATGAAGCTCGCATCCTGGCAGCTTTGGTGGACGAGCCTAAAAAGGTGACCATTGAGCAAATGAATGCCTGGACGGAGCAATTCGAGAGTTGGGATGTCTGCGATCAGGCGACCGACGAGTTGTTCATCCACACTGCATTTATCCAGGAACTGATCCCCCAGTGGGCGGCGCGGAAGGAGGAGTTTGTGCGTCGGGCAGCCTTTGCCAGCATCGCAGCCCTCTCCATCCACCGCAAGGATATTCCGGATGAGGAAGTAGCCTCCTATTTTGATTTGATCGAGGCAGCTTCAGATGACGCGCGCAACTTTGTCTGGAAAGCGGTCAATTGGGCGCTGCGCAACATCGGCAAATTCCGTCCGGGGCTGCGGGCTGAATCGGTGGCCTGCGCCAAACGGATCCTCAAACGGGATACTCCGGCAGCACGCAAGATCGCCAAAGACGCGCTCAAAGAATTTGAGACCAAATTTGGTGCGGATTTCGTGGCTTCGATAAATTGAGAGGGATCATGACTGATAATGCACCCATACTAGAATTTGATACTGACCGGGCGGCAATTCTGACTCCGGGGGCTTTCAGCCTGGAAAATGGTCACGGGTTGCCGAATCTCTGTGTACTTTGCTTTTTCAATGATCTGCTGCACGAAATGGCCGGGAACGGTCAATTGAAAGAGGTCCACCAGGTCAATTCAGAGATCGGGCCGAATCCGGTCTATATATTCAATGCAGATGGAGGAATACCGGTAACCGTGGTCCATCCCGGTGTGGGGGCACCGCTGGCAGCCGGGTTTCTGGAGGAGTTGATCGCATTAGGCGTCACCCGTTATATCGTTTGCGGCGGTGCCGGGGCGTTGGACCGGGAAATTGCTGTCGGACACCCGGTCATCCTGAATGGGGCGGTCCGCGATGAGGGAACTTCCTATCATTATCTACCTCCTTCCAGGGAGGTTGACCCTCATCGAAAGGCACTGCAGGCGCTTGTCCAAACATTCACTGAAGAAGGTGTCGATTATCGCCTGGGCAAAGCCTGGACAACTGACGCGATCTACCGTGAAACGAAAGGAAAACGAGCCGCGCGCCTGGCTGAAGGCTGCTGTGTGGTGGAGATGGAAGCCGCGGCTTTGTTCGCAGTCGCGCAATTCCGCGAGATCATTCTCGGCGAGGTAGTTTACGGTGGCGACCTGGTGGTCCCGGAGGGCTGGGATGATCGAAGCTGGCTGAAGCGCGGCAATGCCCGCAGTATGCTTTTTGAATTGGCTGTCAAAGCCGTCCGCAAATTGGCTTAAAAACAGAAAACCTGAAGAGGGGGATCTCTTCAGGTTTTCGCGTGATGTACGAGAATGGATTAGTGCGTCGCGATCTTATACCCGAGGCGGCCGATATTGCAGATAAAATCAGCATCCGAGCCGCTCCTGGCGAATTCTTGCCGCAGCAAGTAGATCAGGTATTTCAAACGATTGCGGATCGATGCGGAATCTTCTCCCCAGATGGTCATGGTCAATTGCTCATAAGTGACAAGTTTGGGCGCGTTCTGCATGAGAATGAATAGCACATCGAACATTTTCCCGGTCAGTTGAAAAACTTTATTCTGGAAAAATGCTTCGTGAGTGTCCAGGTCAAGTACCAATCCAAGGCTGTCTATGCCGATGCGGCTGACTTTGGAGGAGTGATTACTGCGGCGTAAAACGGATTCCACCCGGGCGATCACCTCGGTTTGATTGAACGGTTTGGTCACGTAATCATCAGCCCCCATTTCGAGAGCGCGAACGATGCTTTCTTTCTGGTCCAGAACCGAGAGAATGATGATCGGAACATCCGAAATTTCATGCAATTTTTGAATTGTCTGCCAGCCATCCATTTGCGGCATCATCATATCCGAGATCACCAGGTTAGGCTGGTAAGATTTCATTTTTTGAATGGCTTCTTTTCCATTGCTTGCCCCTTCGACTTCATAACCTTCCCGCTCCAGAATACCGCGCAATAGAAATACTGTGTCCGGCTCATCGTCGATCACCAGTAATTTTTGCTTTATTTTAGCGCGTTTTTCAGTAACGCCTGTGATGGTTCTTTCAACAAAATCTTCTTTGATGGCTATCTCTCGACTCATAATACTCCCCTTCCCTGATATAAAAAAAAACCAGCCTTATTAGAAGGCCGGTTTCGCTTTCTGCTCGCTGATCATTCCTCCTTATTGGAGATAGCGACCAATAAAATGATCAGGTCATTGCTTCCTGAATAATATTGTATAGTTACAATTAGGAAAAAGATAGTACCATTTTCTTAAAAATGGATAAAAAATGGATTAAGTTGTTGAAATTTATGACACTTTCAAGAATAAAAGTGGAAATTTAACCTTTATTGATCAGTAATTTATATCCAAGGCGGTCAATATTCTGGATGATATCAAAATCTGGATCGATTACCAGAAATTCTTTGCGCAGCAGATAGACCAGGTATTTCAAGCGGTTGCGTACAGGAGTCGAATTTTCTCCCCATACGGTCTCAGCGATCTCCTGATAATTGACTACTTTCGGAGCGTTCTTGGCCAAAAGAGTGAGGACTTCGAACATTTTCCCTGTCAATTGAATTCGCTTGCTTTTGTAGATGACCTCATAGGTTTTCAGGTCGATGAGCAGCTCAACTTCGGGGAAATTCAAAGAGGAGATCGAGGTGTTCTTTTCAGCACGGCGCAGTACACTGTGCACACGGGCGATCAATTCATCATTATTAAAGGGTTTGGTCAGGTAGTCATCAGTACCCGCACGCAACGCCCGGACGATGTCATCCTTGCGATCAACAGCGGAGAGAATGATGACCGGAATATCACTGATCTTCTGGATCTCTTCTAGTGTCTCCATCCCATCCATTTCCGGCATCAACAGGTCCAGGATGATAATGGATGGATTTACATCCGGCAATTTCCGGATTGCTTCCTTGCCGCTGAGTGCACCGGAAACATTAAATCCATTGTTGATGAAGATGTGTTTTAATAAGGTTATGGTATCCGGCTCATCATCAACGACCATGACTGTCTTGCGTTCAACCTGGTTCAATGAATCCAGGTCAACACCGCTTCCGAGACCGGTGATATTTTCATTTATAGGGCTACTATTCGTCATCATAATTCTCCGAAGAAGACATCTTTTATTATCTGGAGAGGATTTCTTCCCCCTCGCCCCGGTAATATACGTGTTAGCGGAATGTTAACTAATAGCATTTACCGGTCTTATTGAAATATTATATCAATTCTCGAAAACAATGCAAACTATTATATGCTAATCTGGATATTTAATGGTAAAAAAGTAAGTATGACAATGTTTCAATAATTATTGCAAGTAGAAAGGCATGAAAACAATATGTTGATCCTGGTATCAACTCCAATTGGCAATCTGGGCGATATTTCTCAGCGGGCACTGGAAACATTAGAAAACGCGGACCTGGTGGTAAGCGAAGATACTCGAAAGACCGGGTTTCTACTCAGCCATTTTGGCATCAAGAAACCTCAATTTTCGTTTCGCGAAGATAATGAACAACGCGTCTTACCCAAGTTAATGGAAGAATTATCATCGGGAAAGACGATCGCCCTTGTCACGGATGCCGGGACTCCGGCAATCTCCGATCCGGGATTTATCCTGGTACGCGCGGCGCTGGCCCAGGGAATTCCCATCAATGCTGTTCCGGGACCAACTGCGTTGATTATGGCTGTTGTACTTTCAGGACTGCCTGTTCACTCTTTTACCTTTAGAGGGTTCGGCCCGCGTAAACCCGGTCCCCGTAAGAAATGGATGGGGATTGACGCAACTTCACCGCATACGCTGATCTTCTATGAAAGCCCTTACCGCCTTCAAGCATTTCTGGAAGATGCCCTGCAGGTTTTTGGAGACCGCCAGGCTGCGGTTGCCAATGACCTGACCAAGAAATTTGAGACTGTTCTTCGCGGGAAGATCAGCGAGTTGATCGAGATGATCAAAAAAGAACCCCCACGCGGTGAATATTCTATTGTTATTGCCGGTGCAGGGGAAGAGGTTCGTGAAGAGGAAAATGCAGAAGATTAACGGTTCGGCAGGAAATTGAATTTGGTGTTGGTATCGAAGTAATCTTCATTCTCGGCATGTTTGAGTTTGGAGACCACCCAGTAGGTTACCGGAGTGTTCAGCACTTCAATGGTGACCTTGAAAATATAATTGGTAACGACCAGCGACCAGAAAAGGCTCCACGGAAAAACCGAAAAGGCACAGGCCACCGCAATAAAGATCAGTGAATCCAGTGCTTCGCCTACCAATGTGCTGCCGATGGTACGGGTCCACAGCCATTTGCCTTTAGTGAGGACCTTCATTTTTGCCAGGATCACCGAATTTGAGAATTCACCGGCAAGGTAAGCCGTCAAACTGGCCAGAACAATGCCACCGGAGCTCATACCGCCCAGAATGTTGTTGTATGCGTCCTGACCGGCATAGGATTGCCAGGAGGCTTCTCCCGGCATGATACGAATGAGCCAGAGGACGAATGCGCTGAGTACCAGGCAGGCAAACCCCGTCCAGATCACCCGGCGGGAACGTTTAAAGCCGTACACTTCGGTCAGCACATCCCCGAAGATATAACTGATCGGGAAAAGGATCGTACCACCGTCAAAAGAGAGACGCAGTCCAAAGATGGACACGCCCCAGTCGATGATCTTCGCTGAAGAACCGATGTTGGAAACAATAAGTACCGTGACGAAAATTGCCATGACCAGGTCGAAGTACCTGAAGGTACGCGGCTTTTCGTCAGGGTTGGTAAATGGAGTGAGAATTTCTTTAATTGCCATAAAGCCAATTATAATGGATAAAAATCATCAGTTTAAGGATTCCCATGCATCGCTTTTTTCTACCCACAACCAGTATCCAGTCCGGACAGGTGACCTTCACTGAGGCGGTCTCCCGCCAGATGGCGCAGGTGCTGAGGTTGAAGGCGGATGCGATGGTTATTGTTCTCGATGGCACCGGAAATGAATACCAGGTGCGTCTGACCTCGGTCGATACACACAGCAGCGAGGGGTGGATCGAAAGCACGTCTACTTGTTTGAGTGAGCCAAAGACGCAGGTAACCCTCTATTTGTGCCTGACCCAGCGCGAGAAATTTGAATGGATCCTGCAAAAATGCACAGAAGTGGGGGTAACCGTATTTGTTCCGGTTATCTCAAGCCGGAGTTTGATCCAGGATCCGAGAGAAGTCGAGAACAAATTCGAGCGCTGGCAGCGAATCCTTCAGGAGGCCGCAGAGCAATCCCACAGAGGGCGAGTTCCTGTACTGGAAAAACCGCTCAATTATTCTGCAGCGGTCAAACAGGCTTCTTCATCGAATGCCTGCTGCCTGATCCCGTGGGAAGAGGAGACAAGTCTTTCACTGCGCGATGCCATGAAAAGCCACAATTCTGATCAGGTCGTTTTACTCATTGGCCCGGAAGGCGGCTTTAGTAAAGAAGAAGTAGACCTTGCCTGTCAGCATGGATTTTCCTCAGTAACCCTGGGAAAACGTATCCTTCGCATGGAGACCGCTGCGGTTGTTGCCAGTGCGCTGGTTCTCTATGAACGTGGGGAGATGAGCGGGCTATCCGACCAGGCGGCGGGGTAGTAGGTTCTTCAACCTATCCTTCAATACTTTTCCGCGTCCGAGGACCAGGCTGTTTTGGTCGGTAACGATCAATACCTGGCCTTTTTCAATTCCTGCCAAACTAAAATTGAATAGATCTTCTCCGTGCAGCCAATGACTGGCAGTATCCGCATCCAGGGCCACATTATTCTTTGTGAATAAGTTGCCAAAACGGGAGACCCAGTCATGGGCGGGAATCCAGCCTTCCGGGGAGTTCTCGGCCAGGGTGAGACCGGCTGATTCCAATGGCAGCGAGGCGAACTGATCGAGAATTGGCGCGGGAAAGACGAACAATTTTTCCTGGCGGGCTACTAAACGCAGGCAGTATTTTCCCAGAATATTCTCCAGATCGAAACCAAACGCAGAAGAAAAGTAGGTGATCACCTGCTTCTCTTCGTTCATCGTACAAGGGCGGAATCCGGTGCGTTCCAATGGTCTGGATGGAGCTGGCTGAAAAGTGGTTTCGATTGGGGCTGTCTTTTCCAACAGGCAGGCATAGAACCCGGCTGTCTGCAGACGATGCGGCCAGAGGCGGACCGATCCTATGAGGTCAGGCGCGAAAGTCTGTTCCGCGGCAGCGGTCAAACCGGGGGCTGGTTTGGGCAAACGGGATTGCACATTGATCAAGCGGACGGAAGCTCCCAGGCGTTTCAAAACCGCATCTACCACGCCTTCATCTTCATCCGGCAAAAGGGTGCAGGTGGAATAGACTACCTGACCTCCCACCTTTACTGCCTGAAGGGCGCTGACCAGCAGGGCTTCCTGCCGGCGCGATAGGGACAGGCTTTCCTTTTCAGTGACCGGGCGGGTGGTGTGAGAATCGGCAGTGCGCAGTCCCTGCATGGAGCAGGGTGCGTCGATCAGGGCACGGTCGAACACTTCGGGGAACCAGACGCCAAGTTTTTCGCCGGGAAACTGGCTGATGGCAGTATTCACCGCCCCCCAGTTTTGCAGCACGATCCGTAAAGCGGGGATGCGTCCGGCGCTAGAATCATTTGCCAGGACCAACCCTTTGTCCATGCCTCGGGCAACCAGGTGAGAGGTCTTCCCGCCCGGTGAGGCTGCCAGGTCCAGGGTCAGACCTGGGGCTTTTGGATCGATCTCGAATAATTCCGCCGGCAGCATGGAGGCGGCTTCCTGAATGTAGTAGGCACCGAGGTGATGTTCAGCAGTTGCACTGACGGGAGTCCCGGAAGAAGCATCCACCCGGAATCCAAGCGGGCAGAAGGGGATCGGTGTCAGCGACCAATGGTATTGACTGGCCCAACGATCCAGGTCCTGCAGGCTGGCTTTGAGTGGGTTCAGCCGGATCGCGGGGAGCAGGGAATGATTGACTTCCTCGTTGAGCAGGGCAAATTCTTCATCTGAAAGCAGCGGCCGAAAAGCAGCCAGGGATTGCTGCTGAAATTCAAGCGCCGAGATCTCAACGGTTGTCTTCTTATTCTTTCGTTTCATAGGTCCTTCTCAATGCAAAATACGATCTCGTTCTCGAATTCGATCTCATGGACTTGCCAGGGCAGCCCCTCGATCGTCTCGTAAACCAGGCGGCGGTGTTGTTCGGTTTTCTCATGGGAACCGGTCAGGTTTTTGGTGGGCAAAGACACCAGCAGATGTTTCACCTGCAGGGCTTGCCAGAAATTGCGGTTGCAGCCCTTACGCCGCTGTTCAAAACGATGGGCTTCTTTGAAGAAAAAAGCCACATCCGCTTTGACTGTAGGCGGGTCTACAATAATATCCTGGTGAATTGCCAGGGGTTCCATGCCATTCAACCTGAATAAAGTATTAATTGCATCCAAGCGCGGCTGGTGCAGGTCGTAGGCATAATATTGGGTTTCCGCAGGCAAATACATCCAGGGTAGGGCGAAAGGACCAAGCGCACACGCCAGGTCCAGAATGACCTTTGGCTGCCCGGTATGCGCGAACAGCCGTTCGTAGAATCCGGGCAGAATTGGCATCCGTTCACGCGTAGAAGCATGGGTATTTAAGATCTTCTGACAGGAAGCTTTGATCTGTTCTTCATCCCCGGTCGAGTACGCAGACTCCAGGTCCTTCTGGCAGGCTGCATAATCGGGGTCGCCCAGGTAGGGAGCGACCAGGTGATGCAGCTTTTCGCGTACGATACGTTCGACCTCACGCGGTTCAGAAGTCTGCTGCTGTGCCTGTTGGATCAAATCTAAAATAGTCTCACGTGGCAGGTCCAGAGAACGGTATTTTCGAGAATTCATCAAGACAGCCAGTAATGAATCAGCAAAGTGTGGATCGGAGTAGCGGGAAGGTTTGCTCATCTTATTTCCGCACCAGGAAGCCCAACTCACCGGGGAATTCGTAACGCGTGATCTTCCAGGGCTGGCCGGCTGTCAGTGTTTGAAAATGGTCGGAATAGTTTTGTACCATACCCTTGGAGCGTCCGCCCAGGCTGTGGGCCGGGAAGGTGACCAGGATATTCTCAGCCTGCACCTCGTTGAGCAGGCGCAGCCCGGCAGCTTTATCCACCTGTTCCAGGCAGGGAATGGTTTTTAACAGGAGTGCCAGTTGAACCTTTTGCTGGGGAATGGTATTTGTCAGATCGCAAACAAAGGCCTGCCCTCGGATGGAATAATGGGCAAAAAAGTGATTGAGAAAATCCACCATATTGGTGTAAATATCGCAGGCGTAGTATTCAATATCCGGGGCTGCCGGCATCCAGGGCAGGTTGAGCGGATTCAGGCCGCAGGCCAGGTCCAGTATCGAATGGACCGGACCCAGGTCCTGCAAAACTTTCTTGAAAAAGGTGGTGTGGATGTTCAGCCTTTCCTGTGTGGAAGCATGAGACTGCATGGCTTTGAGGAGGAATGCCTTGGATTCATTCAAATTCAGATCAGATGGCAGGGAATCCAGTTCGCTTGACCACGCAGAGTATGGGATCGGTTTTTCCTGAAAAGCCGAACCGACCTGGTGAAGCTTGTTGCGAGTAGATTTCACAGCTTCTTTGAGTGAACCGCGTTTTTGCAGTTCTTCAGCACCCAGAGCGCGTACCAGTCCGATATCGATCACGGCGTATTTGTCGTTTTCCATTACCTGCTGTACCAGTTTTTCAAGCGTTTCCGGATCGGCTTTCATGCATTCTCCCGGGCCCGGATACGGTCGCACAATTGGACCATGAAGCGCAGATTATGCAATGTGGCCAACCGCATGAACAGAGTATCGCCCATCTTGAAAAGGTGGTGCAGATAGCCTACCGAATAATTTTTGCAGCAGGGGCAATCGCAGTATTTTGAGATCGGTCCGCCGTTATGAATATGTTCTTCATCATTGATGTACAGATATTTGAGCCAATCTCCGGTTAATGATCCATCCGGAGGTGTGGTGAAGGTATACAGGCGGCCGTGGCGTGCGTCTCGGGTGGGCATGGCACAATCGAAAATGTCATAGCCAAGATCGTAGCAGGTGAGTATGTTCTCCGGATGTCCGATGCCGAGTGCGTGCATTGGGAACTCCGTTGGGATGATCTGACGGGTATAGGCGACAATATCTGTGAGCAGGCGATTTTCCTTATCAAGCGGCCAGCCGCCAAATCCATACCCGTCAAAGCCGATCTCAAGCAGGGCTTCAGCACACTTCAGGCGCAGATCTTTATAACCGCCGCCCTGGACAACCGCGTACAGGCGCGGCCGGGAGGATTCATTCATTTTTTTCTGATCGACCAGGCGGGTAAATTCTTTTTTACACAGCTTCGCCCATTTGATAGTCCGTTCCACAGAGATCTTCTGCTCTTCATAGGCCTCATCCACATGGGTACAATCATCCAGGCAGATAACCACATCGCTGCCAAATCCCATTTGCAGTTGAACCGATTTTTCAGGAGTAAGCTGATATTTCCGGTTGCTGCCTTCGGGTTGGAACGAGATGCCTTTTTCATTGAGCGAGCCGAACTTTGAGTTCTGGCGGATCAGTGAATAAGCCTGGAAACCACCTGAATCGGTAACAATAGACTTTTTCCAGCCGCTCATCTTGTGCAGTCCCCCCAGGGATTGGATGGTCGAAGATCCCGGTTTGAGCATCAGGTGAAAGGTGTTCATCACCAGCGCGTCGACACCGACATTCTCCAGGTCTTGCGCGTCAACAGAGCGGACTACTCCGAAGGTGGCGTCGGGAAGGTAGATGGGGGAAGGAACGGGTCCCTGAGCGAGTTGAAGGATACGGGTGCTCATTGGTTTTTAAACCTCATGGCAGACCAATTGTTGTCGATTGAAAACATGCCAATTCCTTTTAGATTGCGGATCACCGCGTATTCATATAATATATCCCGATTGATATCCGTTTTCAGTTTTCCAGTTTGTTTCGGATAACAGATCCAGAATACCGATTCGGGCCGGAGAATAGAGCGCGCGCCGGGTAACTCGGCTTCCAATTCGGCATAGGATCGGATAAATAATTGAACAACATCCGCCGGACCGGGGAAAGGTACTATCCTGGAAAATGCCGGCAGCTCACCAAGTGACTCCAGATATCCATCGGGCGGATGGATCAGCAGCAGGGTTTTTCCAGGTTTGAGCAATAGATTTTCGGGGATCGTTTTTTGTGTCATCAGGATTCTCTCGTTCGGTTTTATTATAAGGGATAATCCGGGCGGACTGGATTTTTGGCACAGGACTCGAAATGATGAGTCCAGGTATGGAATAAAGTCAGTAATCACATAGTAGAAAGTCAAGAATGATTTAGGCGTCCATTTATTGGGGGATTATTCGGTATAATCTTATCTACGTTTATCTGACTGAAAGTAAAGGAACCTCCTTTGTTTTTTGAACTTGATCAAGTCACGTTTCATCATCCCGGGCTTTCCCCTGAATCCACACCTGCACTGAAGAACATCACATTACGCATTGCCGAAGGGGAGTGGGTGGCACTTGTGGGCGCTAATGGTTCGGGAAAAACCACAATGGCAAGACATCTCAATGGAATATTTATTCCCGAAAGTGGAACAGTGCTGGTCGACGGCAAGGATACCCGTGATCCTGCCAACCTGGCAGGGATACGTGCCCATGTTGGTATGGTTTTCCAATCCCCGGAAGATCAGATTGTCTCTTCCCTGGTGAGAGAGGATACCGCTTTCGGTCCTGAAAACCTGGCTGTCCTGCCAGACGAGATCCGTTCAAGAATTGAGACTTCATTAAAAACTGTGGGCATGTGGGAACTGAGGGACAGACTCCCCCATCTGCTTTCTGCCGGACAGATCCAACGGGTGGCTCTGGCAGGTGTACTGGCCATGCAGCCTCATTGCATCATCTTTGATGAGACTACTGCCATGCTTGACCCGCGTGGGAAAAGTGATGTGATGGAGCAAATGAAGCAGCTTCATAAGCAAGGCATCACCGTCATTATGATCACTCATTCAATGGATGAGGCTGCCTGGGCGGATCGAGCGATTCTGTTGGATCACGGTGAAATTGCATTCGATGGCCAGATCTCTGAATTGTTTCTCAAAGAAGACCTCCTTATCCAGTGTGCGCTTGAGCAGCCTTCGGAATTTCGCGTGAAGAAGATCCTGACAAATCATTTTCCCGGACTTTTATTGCCGGGAAAAAAGATCAACCTCGAATTCCTTCAGATACCGACTTATTCGGGTAATGCTGGATTAAAAAAGAGCACACCAGATTCCTCCGAAAGAATTGTTGAGATAAAAGACCTGGGGCACACCTATCTTTCTGGAACCCCCATGGCATCGGTATCACTAAGACAAACCAACCTAAATGTAAAAAAACATATTGTCCATGGCCTTGTTGGAGCGACAGGGTCCGGAAAATCGACCTTACTCCAACATATGAATGGGCTTTATCTGCCTCAAACCGGTACTGTCCGCGTTGGACCATTCAATACTGGAGATCCGAAGGTAGATCTACATGCATTGCGGCAGTTCTCAGGACTTGTTTTTCAAAACCCCGAGCTCTATTTCTTTGAGCAATATGTAGGGGATGAGATCGCTTATGGAGCAAAACAATATTTCGGCCGGGAGAACCTGCGGCAGCGGGTAATGCACGCGATGTCACTTGTTGGCCTGGATTTTGAGAAATTCAAAGATCGTATACCCAATACATTAAGCGGCGGAGAAAAACGCAAGGTGGCCCTGGCTTCCGCACTAGTAGTAAACCCTGAGTTATTGGTCCTGGATGAACCAACCGCAGGATTAGATCCGCAATCAAGACAATTATTACTCCACAACTTGCAGCAGCTGCAGGCGGATGGGCATAGCATTGTGATCTCTTCTCACAATATGGAAGATATAGCTGCATTGGCCTCTGAAATGACAATTATGAAGGCGGGTACCACCATTGCCTCCGGCAATGTCGGAGAGCTGTTCAGTGCTGCCGGACGGCTTCAAGAGGCTGGCCTTTCTCAACCGGTCGGAGTGACCCTGGCGAATGCTTTACGAAGACAGGGTTGGCCGATCAGTATGCAGGCGGTCTCACTGGACCAGGTGGAAAGCAGTTTGAAAGATCTTTCAGGGGGGACTGCGGAATGAGTCAATTCGAATATCTTCCCCTTGTTACTATTGGACAGTATTTCCCCACCGGGTCGATCTTTCACCGTCGTGACGCACGTGCGCGTCTTCTCTTTTTTAGCTGTATCATCCTTGCATTAACCTTTACTCCATCGGCGGTCGGGCTATTTATCGGGCTTGGACTGGGGGTTGTGGGAACACTGATCTCCAAAGTCCCTTTAAAGGTTTCACTAAAGGGGCTGGTAGCCCCGCTGCCCTTCCTGCTCTTTATTGCGCTTTTGCAGGTACTCTTCTTTTCAAGCACACAGAACACAGTAGTATATGTGCATTGGTGGATCATCCATATCACACTGGCGGGTTGTTGGACCGCTCTATTGATCATCGTCCGCTTTCTGGCGTTGATCCTCTGGATCAGCCTGATGTCATATTGCTTGTCCACATCGGAACTGATCACCGGGATGAGCAAATTGCTTTCACCATTGAACAAGTTAGGCATCCATACCATGGACCTGGTAATGACCTTTCAGGTGGCCATGCGCTTTTTACCTCTGCTGGCTCAGTCCGCGGAGAGAGTAGCCAAAGCTCAGGCCTCGCGAGGAGCGGAATGGGGCACAAAAGCCGGATTGATCACTCAAGTAAAGAGAGTGATCCCCCTGATCGTTCCGCTGATGCTCATCAGTCTGCGGCGGGCGGAAACCATGGCCCTGGCAATGGATGCCAGAGCTTATGGGATCAATGATCACCGGACCAGCATGTATGAACTGAAATTTACCTGGAAAGATGGAGTGTTTCTTTTGGTTGGTACTATGATCCTTATAACAGTGATCTTATAAGAATAGGACCTCTTGAATTATCAAGAGGTCCTGTCATTTTATAAGTCTGCTCCTTGTTTTTTATCAATTTTGAGCTGCATGGTAATACCTACAACAATCAAGGTGATCACGGCGGATACTCCGGCCTCAGGCAGACCATTCGCGACAGCCACACTACCGATGAGAGGCCAGGGGTAGAGTTTATACAATCCCATCATCCCCAATACCAGCACAGTATTGGTGAGGCTGCCAGCCAGACCTGAAGCGATCAACCCTACTGCTGGAATCTTTTTCAGAGCATTCCAGACCAACCAGGTCACCGGCCCTATGAGAAGCCGCGGAAGAACAGAGATCAATGGGTTGGTAAATACGATATCTCCAGGCCCACTGGGGGCAACGGCCGCCTGGATCAGGCTGAACAGACCAAAGATCAGGCCGATTCCCAACCCGACCAGAGGCCCTTCCAGGATAGCGCCGATGATCACGGGCACCTGGAGAATGGTCAATGAGACCCCAGCAAACCAGGGAATAAAACCCCAGTGAGTCAATCCTAGAAGAACAGCCACAGCACCAAGGGCACCGGTGACAACAATTTTTCGGGTACGATTTTGTGCCAAAGAAAACTCCTTATTAAAAGAAAACCTTAACAATAAAAACACAATAATTTTCAAATCGTTATTTATTTAATTTTATCACTTCGAAAATGGCAGATGTGAGTTAAATAAAAAGAAGAATGAACGACGCTCTTTTAGCCGACATTCTTCCTTTTTATCTTAATGGTTTATTTCATTATAGGCAGAGAAAAATGGATCGTCGTTCCTTGACCTAGTTCGCTTGCAATGTGGATCTCTCCACCTTGAACTTCGATTAATCCTTTTGCGATAGAAAGTCCCAGGCCACTGCCACGATAGTCCTGTGTGGAGCGGTCATTCACTTTGTAAAATCGGTCAAAGATCTTTTCCAACTGATCTTGCGGAATACCAATCCCAGTGTCTTTTACTTCGATCCAAACCTCGTTGTGTTCCTGTCCGGAAGAAATACTGACCTCTCCATCAGCTGGTGTGTTCCTTATTGCATTGTCTAGAAAGATCAGCAGCACTTGCTTTAACCAGACTGGATCAGCATAGGCATAAAGATCCGCAGGCTTATATTTGAGCGCGACATGTTTTTCCGCTGCGATATGTTCGGTCTGCCTGACGATATCATCAAAGAAATCTGGTAGGTGAATATCCTGGGGTTCCATTGGCAGTTTATGAGAATCGATACGAGAAAGCAGAAGCAGGTTTTCGATCAATTTGGTCATATATTTCGCGTCCAACAGTACGTCCTGCAGCATCTGCTTTTGTTCAGGCGATTCTGATTGCCGTTGAGCGATCTCAACACCAGCATGGATCAATGTAAGCGGTGTTCGCAGCTCATGGCTGGCGTTAGCGACAAAAGTCTCCTGCTTTTCCCAGGCCAGTTGGGTGGGTTTGATCGAGCGGCCAGCGATCCACCAGGACATCATTCCCAGAAACCCCAGGAAGATGCCAGCTACGATCAGGATGCCTTTCATCAATTGCTGTAATAAATTCTGTTGGCTTTTTAAAGATCTGCCTACCTGGATAACTCCGATCTCGTTTTCAATTGGGACGCGATAGGTGAGCAACCGGACCTGAGTCCCGTTATCCAGTTTGATCGTGCGGTAATCCGAGCCATTGATCAAAGCGGATGCGATGGCTGCCTTGTTTGCCGGCAGCCATGAACTTGTGACAACAGTTCCGGTTATAGGGGTTCCCTTAATAGTCAGGGGCAGGGCAACAATATCGGCGATCTCACTGGTTTCAACTTCATCAACGGTGATAGTTACCAGATAGTTATAGAGTGAGTTTGAATTTTCGCCATTCTCGGTCTTATTGCCGTCGGAATCCAACATCAGGACCGAGGCTTTTCCCTGGTTGACCAGGTCGGCGTCTGCCAGGGATCGATACAATTCCACCGGCATGGGCAGGTGGAATGTAGCAAATTCAACTCCCATTTTCAGGCGTAATTCGGCGTCATTGTTGACGCGGAAGTAGTAATTGACCAGAGTATAGGTGCCTGCGCTGATCCCTAACGAGAGAATTGCTCCCACGATCAGGTAGAGGAGCAACAGCCGGACACGCAGGTGATTAAGCAAGGGTTTCATTGATACGGTAGCCGAATCCTCTGACGGTTTCTATTGGGTTCTCTTTTGAATCCAGGCGAATTTTCTGGCGAAGATAGGAAATATAAACATCGACCATTTCGGGTTGGACGTTGGTCTCATAGGACCAGACGTAATCCAGTATTTCCTGGCGGGAAAGGACTTGCCCTGGGTGACGCAGGAAGAATTCAAGCAAGTCCCATTCTTTTTTAGTCAAGTCGACATTCTTCTCTCCCCGGTGGACGATGTGCGCTTTTGTGTCCATCAATAAGGAGCCCAGATGAAGTTCCCATGATTCAGTGGTTGTCATGGACAGTCTGCGGCTGAGCGCATGAATTCGGGCGATCAATTCGTCAAATGCGAAGGGCTTGGTGAGATAATCGTCAGCCCCGCTTTCCAGACCGGTGACCCGGTCTTCGATCTGACCGCGGGCAGTGAGCATTAACAACCCGGTAGGCAGATGGGCAGCCCGGACCTTCTTACAGATTGTCGGTCCATCCTGGCCTGGAAGCATCCAATCTACGATCGCAACATCATAAACACCGCGGAGTGCCAGTTCCAGGCCGGTATCGCCTTCATTGGCAATATCTACGCTGAAAGATTCCTGCTCCAGCACACTGCGGATGAGCCCGCACAATCTCTTATCGTCTTCGATCAGTAAAATGCGCATCAGTCTTCTCTTGTCCCTTTTATTTTAGCTTGTAACAAAATAATTGTACTCACCAATAATTGGAAAATCCTTGGAAAATTGTAAAGGAATTAATATAATCGCAACCTCTTTTTCAAATCCCTGAGGAATTAAGAAGGTGAGTGACACTAAAACGTTTCAAAAAATACATCAATTTCCAAGGAAATATTAAGATAAAATGGATATTATTTATGAAAATAAACTGAAACACAGGATGTAACCATGATCAATAAACTATTGCTCTTTATTTCCTTGTTCATTTCCGCAGCAGTCATAACTTTGGTCGGCGGGATCATCAAAATAAATTCAAATTCAGCGGCCCCGGTGAGTGCTTCTGTCCAGAGTACCTCGGCTCAATCTTCATCCGAATCTTCTTATATTAGCCTGCTCAACCAGGCGAATGAGACCATTAATCAGGCAAATCAACGCATCACAGAGGCGAACAATCGGATCAGCGCGCTCGAGGCGCAGCTTCAACAGCAGCCTTTATCTGCAACAGCCACACCGTATCCGATCACTGCTGACCAGGCAAGCCAGACCGCAAGCAGCCTGGTCGGCCTCAAGCCGGACGGTCAGCCCCAATTGGTTAATTATTCTGGAACCGCTGCTTACGAAGTCACTTTTGCCTCAGGCAAGGTTTATGTAGATGCTACCACTGGCAGCGTTCTCTATAATGGGATCCAGGTGGTCCAAACGGTGACTCCTCAACAGGCGGCTGCCATAGCCGAAAACTATATCGGGAATTATGTGCTTTCTGGAATTAATTCTGGTTACCTTGGTTCAACTTATGTTTATCAGGTCTTATTCGAAAACGGCTATATTGTTTATGTAGATACTTATGGAAAAATCGTTTCTGTTCAAACTCGCTCAAATACTCAGAGTGGCGAAGGTTCAGGCTCTGAAATTGAGGATGATTAAGGAAAATCACATGGATCAGAACAATGCTCAACATAGAAAGAAAGAATTGGTTTCAAAACAGGTGAAGTATCTGATCGCAGCGGCTTCGGTTGCCGGGACGGTGGGTTTGTGGGGATTATTCAGCAAAGCGGATACACAAACTGTCACAACGCAGAATCCTGAACCGACACTGCCTGCTTTATCAACACTGCCTGTTTTACCAACACTGGTAGCCCTGAATCCGTCCACGGAAATTAGTTCACCATCCGTTGCTGTAACAGCTGACAATTCTTTGAGTTCTCTACCGGTAGTCACTCAGGCACCTGTAGTTGCGCCAACTACTGGCACGACAACCGTATATCAGGTACCTGCGCCAGTGACCAACACCAGAACGAGCAGATAATGCAGACGATTACTTTTCGCGCAATGGGTTCTGAGATATTGATCGCTCTGGACTCAGACTCGGTTTCGATCGGAGAGGTTGGCAAGCAGGCTGCTGCCTGGTTTGAGGAATGGGAACAGGTTTTCAGCCGCTTTCGGTTGACCTCGGAACTCACTGAGGTAAATCGGCATACCGGTCAATACTGGATGGTCAGCCGATTGTTCTGGGAAGCTTATCTCCTGTCAGTTGAGATCGAGAAAATGACTGATGGCCTGGTGACTCCAAAGATCTTAAATGCCCTTGAATCGGCTGGATATACCCGTTCCTTTGAAGAGATGGCGGCCGATATGGGTGATTTTCTCAGGCAATCCTATCTTCCAACGGATTACAGTCAGGAAATTGAATTGGATGAGAAAAACCGCTCGATCTACCTTCCTGCTAATGTTCACCTCGACTTTGGCGGGATCATCAAAGGTTGGGCAGCCCGGCAGACCATGCTCAGGTTGCAACCCTGGGGTCCTGTGATGGTGGATGCCGGAGGCGATATTTCGATCAGCGGACCATTGCAAAAGGATACATTTTGGCCGATCGGAATTGCCGACCCGTTCCACGAAGGGAAATCCTTATCCATCATGATGCTTTCAGGTGGAGGCATTGCTACTTCAGGGAAAGATTATCGCCATTGGTATAAAGGTGGACGATTACAGCATCATATCATCGATCCGCGCATTAATGCCCCCGCTGAAACGGATATTTTGACTGCGACAGTGATCGCGGAGGATGTGGTTAAGGCAGAAGCCTGGGCAAAGACTGCGGTAATCCTTGGCAGTGACCAGGCAGTTCAAAAACTTGAAAAAGTTCCTGGAGTGGATTATTTCTTTCTCCTGGATGACGGGAATACGATCGAATCGCCAGGTTTTGGCGAAAAACGATGGAGTGAAGAATGGCAGATCATTCACAACCCTCTTATAGTTTAACCGATACCAAACCGGCAATCAGGCCTATAACGGTCTTTATATCCATGTTTGGAATATTCGCTGGGGCGATCATTGGCCTTTACATGCTTCCAGATTGGTTGCCCTGGTTGAATCAATCGATTGCTGGTGCTCAACCAAAAGTATTCTGGTACCTGGCACGCGGAAGTGCAGTGATTGCATACCTGTTGCTGTGGTTCACAATGGTCCTTGGAGTGACAGTTACCAACAAATTGGTAATGAAGTGGCCAGGACTGGCAAAATCGAATGAACTTCATCAATACTTGAGCATTCTCGGGTTGTCTTTTGGACTGTTTCACGGCCTGGTCCTACTGGGCGATCAATTCATGAACTTCTCCCTCTGGCAGATTTTCGTACCTTTTTCCACGGTTAGTTATCGTCCGCTTATCGTTGGGTTGGGACAACTAGGATTCTACGCATGGCTTGTTCTGGTAATCAGTTTTTATGTTCGGAAGAAGATTGGTGCCAAAGGTTGGCGGAAAATTCACTTTGCAAGTTATTTCACCTTTTTGGCAGTCCTGGTGCATGCAATAATCGGTGGAACTGATGCTTCACTGCCCTGGATGCAACTGGTATATTGGATCACTGGAGGGTTATTACTCTTCTTCACGATCTATCGGATCCTCTACGAGATCGATCAAAAAAGGGAGCGTAAAGAACGCCAACAGGAACAAATAGCAATATCGGCGAACAATCGTTAAGAGGATTATCAATAATCTTATGCGCGCGGAAATGGTCCGCGTGCATTTTTTTAATGGCTGCTTTGTTTTATAATCAAATCATATTCACTCCAAAGGAGAAAAAATGAGCGATCAAAAACCGCCGCGTTGGGACATGAGTAATGTTTATCCTTCATTATCTTCAAAGGAATACGCTAATGACCTGGCAGAGCTGAAGAGATTGATAGAAGATCAGGACGCATTTCTTTCCGGTCCCATGCAGTCTTTAAATTCAAAATCGGAGAGAGAACTTCTGGCAAGAACTGCTGGAATGTATATTGACCGCGCCAACCATATCGAAATGCTAGGCGGAAAGATCAATGCGTACAATGAATCCTTTGTTTCAACAAATTCATACGATAAAGAAGCCCTTTCCAAACAATCCGAGTTTGATCAGATCGCGGTTGAGATCGGAAAACTCGGCGTCAAATTTCGCGGTTGGATCAGCCAGGTAAAGGATGTCCTTCCGGAATTCATAGATAAAGACGAGCGTACCCGTTCACACGCGTACTTCTTGAATGAGAGCGCCAAAGCCAGCCGATATCAAATGTCGGAAAAGGAAGAGATGCTGGCTGCGGAATTGAGCTTAAGCGGCTCAAATGCATGGACCAAGCTGCAGGGGACCGTCACATCGCAATACAGTGTACCCTTTGAGCTTGACGGAAGAATTCAAAAGCTGCCAATGCCTGCACTGATCAATTTGCGCTCGCATCCAGACGAGGATGTGCGGCGGCGTGGATACGAGGCGGAGAATATCGCCTGGAACACACTCAAAGAACCCCTGGCTGCAGCAATGAACGGGATCAAAGGCGAGGTGAATACCCTCAATGCCCACCGCGGCCGAAAAGACGCACTGCACGAATCCATCGATCAATCGCACATCGATCGTGAAACATTGGAAGCCATGCTTTCAGCCATGCAGGATTCCTTCCCCATGTTCCGCAAGTACTTCAAATCCAAGGCCAAACGACTGGGTAAAGAGAAACTGCCCTGGTGGGACATTTATGCGCCTGTCGGGAATTCGAATATTACATATTCATTTGAAGAAGCACGAGAATTCATTCTGGAACAATTTGGGACCTTCTCCCCAAGACTCTCTGCTTTTGCAAAACATGCCTTCGATAACCATTGGATCGATGCTGAACAGCGCGACGGCAAACGCGGCGGCGCATTCTGTATGGAAGTTCCGGGAGTGGGTGAATCGCGTATCTGCTGCAACTTTGATGGTTCACTTGACCAGGTGTCCACGGTTGCCCACGAACTCGGTCATGCGTTTCATAATGATTGCGCGGTCAAAGCCAATAAAACCGAGATCCAAAAACACACTCCCATGACCCTGGCAGAAACCGCTTCGATCATGTGCGAAACCATCGTCAACCATGCCTCCTTGAAAAAGGCAAAAACGGATGATGAGCGGCTGAGCATCCTTGAGGCCAAATTGTTGGGAGATTCACAAGTGATCGTGGACATTTATTCCCGCTATTTGTTTGAAAAAGAGGTCTTTGAACGCCGCGAAAAAGCCGAACTAAGCGCCGATGAACTCTGCGAGATCATGGAAAAGGCTCAGTTGGCGACCTTTGGCGACGGTCTGGATGAACGCTATCTGCAAAAATGGATGTGGACCTGGAAACCTCATTATTATTCAGCAGGATTCTCTTTCTACAATTACCCCTACGCTTTCGGTCTGCTGTTTGGAACAGGCCTTTATGCCATCTATCAGGACCGTGGAGAGGCATTTGTAGAAGATTATGTGCAATTACTGGCCAGCACCGGAGAAGCCTCCGCAGCGGACCTGGCAGCTCGGTTCGGTATTGATCTACGGACCAGAAAATTCTGGGATAATAGTCTGAAGATCATTGAGAAGATGGTGGATGAATACGTCAGCATAAAATAGATCTGAAAAACAGGAGCGGGCAACCGCTCCTGTTTTATATCAATGAATCGTTGGCGTTGTATAATTCATCCTATGCTTTTCTCTGAACTGAATTCCCCTATTGTACTTATTCGCGGCGGTGGAGATCTGGCCAGCGGCGTTGCTTTGCGGCTGCATCATGCAGGGTTCAAAGTGCTGATCACTGAACTGCCTGAACCGCTGGTTGTCAGGCGCCTGGCCTCATTTGCCCAGGCGATCTTCAGTGATCAATATCAATTGGAAGATGTAAATGGAATTCTTGTGTATTCAGCTCAAGAGGCAAAGCAAGTGATGGAAGCGGGAAATGTAGCTGTGATGATCGATCCAACCTCGGAAGTCAGAGATCATCTTCCTCTCCTTGGGCTGGTGGACGGCAGGATGTGTAAGAAAGCCCCCGAACTGGGTAAAGACGCCGCACCGATCGTGATCGGCCTGGGACCTGGTTTTACCGCCGGACTGGATTGCCACGCGGTGGTGGAAACGAATCGGGGACCATTTCTGGGACGTGTCTATTGGACCGGGACCGCAGAAAAGGACAGTGGTGTTCCAGAGTCGGTTAAAGGATACACGGTGGAAAGAGTTCTCTATTCCCCTGCCAATGGAAAACTGCACGGCAGGGCAGAGATTGGTGAGATCCTTGAAAAAGGATCAATTATTGCTGAGGTTGAAGGTGAACCCGTGACGGCAAAATTCCGCGGGGTTCTGCGGGGTTTGATCCAGAACGGGTTAACTGTAAAAAAGAATATGAAGATCGGCGATCTCGACCCTCGCTGTGATCCCAAACTATGCGTTGTAGCATCAGATAAAGCGCTGGCAATTGGCGGGGGTGTACTTGAAGCGTTGCTTGCATCCATCATGAAAGGTCAACAATGAGACTATATGAAGCGATCGATCCCCAACTTCCAGCCCGGATTGCCATTGTTGGCGGCGGCGGAAAAACGACAACTTTATTCCAACTAGCCCGACAATTACCAGGTAAGGTTTGGGTGAGTACAACAACTCACCTGGGAACCGATCAACTGACAGAGACGGACAAACACTTCATTGTTAATGAGGTCACCGAAGAATCGATCAACGATTGGCTTCAGCAAAAGACAACCTTGCTCACCGGCGATTTCACAGAGGACGACCGGGTGAAAGGGCCTTCACCTGAAGTGATGGCCCAGATTAAAATGGCTGCCGATGAAAGGGGGATTTCTCTCCTCATCGAAGCAGATGGGTCGAAGTCAAGGCCCTTGAAAGCTCCCGGGGAGAATGAGCCGGCTACACCAGCCTGGGCGGAAACGGTTATTACAATTGTCGGATCCTCCGTGTTGGGAAAGAGATTCGATGATTCCACAGTTCACCGGGTGGACCCATACATGAAGATCACCGGTTCAAAATTAGGCGATGAGATCACTCTGGATAATGTGATTCAAGTTCTAAGCTCACCCTTAGGCGGTCTTAAAAATTCACCAGTCACGGCACAGAAAATTGCCTTATTTAACCAGGCGGATACCACTGAAATGCGAAAAAGGATTGGCGAGAGAGCACCAGAATTACTGGCGGCTGGATATGACCGGGTGGTGATCGGCGCACTTAAAAAAGCTCCGGATGAATTGGATTGTTACTCGAGAGATTGAAATAATTATTGGTTTAAGTCTGATTTATTGTGGTTTTGATGCTTAACCGAAGGGGCATTGCGAACATCCAGGTAATGACTAAATGATCGTAATTGAGCCCGGGTAAGCGGCGGCAAGTTCCAGGCTTTTCGAGCCTCATTACAGCGTTCCAGGTTTTCACCATCCACCTGCAGATGGCCGTTCTCACAATGCAGACCAAAATCCCGACAGGTTGTAGCGCGTTTGTTATAAATTGCGCAGCCTACTCTGGTGCCAATTTTCCCTTGCAGCATCAGGCAGCGTGGATGAGGCTGGTTGGTCCCTTTCATGCACTGCAAGAATTCATTGACTGGTTCGGTTAAATCGACAGGAACTCCATTTGAATCCAATTCTGAAGTTTCTTCCCAGGGAAATGAGACTCTGAAGAACGCGCAGCAGGCGCCGCATTGAATGCAAGGATTATCGATCCCCATAAACGCGCGATTATATCACTACTCATTTTTTGACGGGAAGAGGTCAATGTGGGATTAATAGTCATTAATATTTTTTGCTATAATTTTTATATGTAGTGTTCAAGTGGAGGAGAATATGTTCACAAATATTCGCGATCATACAAAGGAATTTGATCAGGGCAGGGTCAGGCTGAGTTGGGCATTTGGATTGGTTGCTGGATTCTTTTTTATCCTATTCGCCTGGGGAATTCCTGCAGTTCAGTTAAGCATGGTTCATGGAATGTATCCCTGGACCAAATTGATCCTGGGTGTGCTGCCTGTAATTATTTTATGCTGCCTATCAGCTTTCATCTCCAGTCATTCCAGAAATGCGCTCATTTCCGCATTGGTTTGGATGATATGTGGTTTCGCGATCACATTTCTGGCGACACATATTTCCTTCGAAGGGTTGGTCTGGTACTATGGCATCATCGATCCAGGTTTGTTATCGGTGATCAACTATCCTTTTACATCTGGAATAGCTACCCGGATGGTCATTGCGTTGATTGTGAGTGTGGTCGCTATAGGAATTGCCGGCAGCTTATTTAATTTACTTCTGGAAAATGCTTACTCTGCTTCGGCAAAGGCTGGAACCCTGGTTTCATTGATCATCTGGGGCGCTTTCTTTGCGGTTTCAGCGCAAAATTTCAACTCGCTGCTCGAACGGCCAATGCGGGACCCAATCCGGGCGATCAACCAAACCATTGATTACCGGATCATCGATGAGGCAACGCCATTTGATGACGATACAGCACGTTCTTTACACATTCATGCATTCAATGGGGTGGATAACCTGACTGAAATGCTCAGTAAACCACGGAAGATTGTAATGCAGAGTTACGATGACACCCTTACCATGATCAAAGTCGCCATCGATTTTTCAGGAGATTGGGTGACCTGTAATGTCATCGCGGATAATTCAACTGAACCACCCACCCAGCAATTGGTATTTTGCAGGAATCTTGTGATCAGTAAATAAGAATAAAAACGCCGGAGAATTTCTCCGGCGTTTGTTAGTCTAGATCCAGTGCAGGATCGGGATGAACACGATCAAAGAGGCGATGATAATTCCCCAGACTGTCCCTGTAGCGATCAGTTTACTTTTCAATGTCTTCATATCAAAGACCCAGTAAGCCATTACAAAGAAGGGTAGGTAACCGATCAGGAAGACCAACCACGGTGCGGTTCGGCTCCACCAGGGGTATTCCCAGGTCAGAACACCTGCTGCATTTAAAATCACTTCAATGATCACGCAAAAGATCGATCCGATAATGGCAAAGAACCAGCGATTGGGAAGTCCCAACACTTTTGTCTTTTTATCTGGAAGTAGCATCTTACACCAGATGAGGCCGGCGATGGAGAACATAAAGCAGATCTCGATATTCAGCCCTGAAAGGAGGAGAAAGGCTGTTTTTCCAGGCGCACCCCAAACCGGGGCATAATTGGTAAAGTACAAAACCAGTGAGTTCCAGATCTCATTGATCCAATCCATTCCCCAGAAGGTAAGCCCGGCCAATACCAGGCTCCAGTTGCGTTTTTCTACTTCGAGCGTGTAGATATAGAAAAACAAAGCCACCAGGGGAATAATGTACCATTGGAATGTAGAAGGATTCCGCAGGATCGATAACGCTTGCTGACTTGCTTGAGTGAGCATTTGTTTCCTCCAGAAATGGAATAGATTAATTCAATTGTATATTGATCAAGAATTTGAGGGTAATAATAATTGTTATGAGATTTCTTTATTCAAGGGAAAGGTCATCCGACCTTGTGAATTGGAGTTCCTTTAGTCTTTTGAAATACACAAAGATCAGAATTGGTGCCAATAATAGATTAATTATGAACGCCGGATAGGTCAGGTCCGCAGGGATCAGATAAAGGAAATTGAAAAAGGAAAGAACAGAGGAAACCTGCAACAACAAGGCTTGGTATAGCATTCTCTTATCCAGAAATGTGATCAAAACCAAAAAGAGTGCTGCAGGGAAGAAATATCGTTCATGCATCAGTGGAGTTAAGAATGGAATAAAGAACGACAGCAAACAAGCGTCATATAAGAAAATTCTGTTGTCCTCTATAAATGGTTTTTTGAGTCGGACCACCAAAAAACCGAGTGTGAACATAGCGGCAACGGCTAACCCGATCCATACCGTTGTTTGAGAGAAATCACTGCTGTTCTTCCATGGATAATAAATATTGGGTGCATTCATGGACAATAATTTGTACGTTCCAGCTTGAGAAATATAGATCTTGACCAGGTCGAAAAAGGGCCTTCCTGCCAACCAGGCTGGCAGAATACTCAATAAATATATCCCCAGAGAATATAGTAAAGCTGAAACAGGAATTCTCCTTTTGATCAACAGGTAAAGGAGGATCGGTGCCAGGAACACTGCTTGAAATTTGAACACAAACGCAATTGAAAAGAAGATCAATCCACGGATATATTTTTTTCTAAGCTGCGAATCGAGCATAAATAATAAGAATGCTGTATAGATAATATCGCATTGGCCCCAATGGCTGCTTTCAATGAAGACAACTGGAGTGAGAAGTACTGTGAAGAAAGCGAATATTCCCCAATTACGATCTTGTTTGACAAATGACACAATCCGATAAACTGCATAGGCTGCAACGACATCAAAGATCGTAGAGAGCAATTTGATCGCAATGATCTTTGGAATCGTTCTGAACAAGGTTGTCAGAGCGAGTAAGTAAAGATAAGGGGGATTGTAATTGTAAAAATCATAAGCAAAGGAGTGAAAAACTCCATGCCCAATAATAAAGTTATACCAGGGGATCACAAATTCATACATATCCGATGACTCGACAGCGAAATTGAGGGTTCGGATATAAATGGATAAAAAAAGAGCAAGAATGCTAAATACGATCACTGCAATCTTGTTCTTTTTATTGTTTTGCAAAGCGGTATTCCCCATGATCGATTTCACTTAGTAATGTTATTTTACCTGTTGAAAATTAACCAGGATCAAGTTCTTCTGGCAATCGGCATAGGTATTTACGGTCACCTGGTTGGAAATTGCCATAAAGGACTGGTCTTCCAATTGCAGGGTTAGTTTACCAGTAGTATCGATCGGTTTGTTGCTCAGCACAAATTCATACCCCGATTCACCGTACCATTCCTGTGCCCCGCCGGAGAGAGTGTTGTACTCTATGTGTTCGCCGTTGTAATATCCCTGTAAATGGATGCGATAACCGATCAGGGGACGGCCCTGGATATCCCAGACCTGACCGGCAATTCCCTGCCAGTTGCAGTCTTTATCCGGGTGAAAAATGGTATTTGCCACAGCCGTAGGATCACCAATGGACATAAATGGATACTTCGCCGAGGCATCTGCAGTCGAAATCGGTGTTTGGGTTGAACCAATTGGGGTTTCCATTTCAGTTGCAGCAACAAATGGTGTGATCGTCGGGGCTGGAGTAATCGTAACGGTGGGTGTCCAGGTCGGCGGAAGACTGACTAATGTTGCAGTACTGGTGGGAAGTTGGATCTTGGCTGGTAAAGTCGGAGGCGGGTATGGGTTTAAAGAGCTGGTCGGGTCTGTGAAAAGAATCGCGAAAAAAACGACCGCAAATATACTGGCGATAATAAAAATTACTGTCAGAATATCCCAGAACTGATTGTTCTGTTTTTTCTTTTTGCGATTTCTTTGTCTTTCGGCGATTTCTTCTTGATCTGCGAAATTCATGCGAAACCCCTGTTGCAATTATTTTATTGAATCAGAACCTGGATCTGCGCGGCAGCTTTTTGGTCTTTAAGCCACTGGGTCAGGGTATTCTGCTGAAGAGTACGTCTTGCCCCTACAGATAATGGATGACTGGCATCCTTTTCGATGACATAAATTATGTGATATCCAAGCTCGGTTTGGATGATGTCACTGAACTGACCAGCCTCAAGAGAGAAGGCTGCATCTTCCACCGCAGACTCAGTAAGGTATCCTTTTGGGAACCATCCCAGATCACCGCCAGTGGTTGGGTCTACTGTTACTGCCAGAGTTGCAAAATCTTTACCAGCTTTAAGTTCAGCCAGAAGACTTTCAGCATTTGCCTCGTCCTGCACCAGGATCTGACGGGCATGCACCTGGTCGGCTGTTTCAGGCACTGCGTTGATGATCTGATCGCGTTGATAATCTGCATAGATCTCGCGGAGCAGGGCAGTCTTAAAACTATCCGTTGTATACCCGTTGGCAGATTCCCAGGCAGTCAGGGAGTCAGCGCTGCCCATGCTTGTGGCCAGTGCGTCGATTCGGCCCTGCAGTGTGGCATCGTCAACAGAATAGCCACCTTTTTTTGCAGCTTGCTCAAGCAGGAGAAGATCGGTGAAATTATCGATCACCTGGTTTTTTTGTTCCTCGGCTGAGGCTGTGGTGTTCTGGTCGGATTGTGCTTTTTGCAGGCGGGAAATATCTGCCTGGTATTCTTCCAGAGAGATTCCCTCGCCGTTCACAGTCAAAGCCATGGGCACCGCTGTAGCGGTTGGAGTGACAGGGACCTCAGTAACGGTGGGGGTGGGTGCTTCAGTGGCCGGGTTTGAACAGGCGGCCAGGGAAGAGGAGATCAAGATCAATATCATTAATGAGAGGAAATTTCTTTTCATTCGCTAGATTATACACGAAATCACTGTTAAAGAATCAGACAGGGCGTTTGCCCTGTCTGATGTTAGTTTCAAACTCTTTTTAGTAACCGTAGTCCATCGGCGGCTGAGCAGGAGCTGCCGGGGTCTTGTCAGGAAGATCGGTGATCAAGGCTTCAGTGGTCAGGATCATGGCTGCGATAGAGGCAGCATTCTCAAGAGCGCCGCGGGTAACTTTGGCAGGATCACCAAGGCCGCCTTTGATCATGTCGATATAATCATCGCGGATCACATCGTAACCGATCTGGTTGCTCTTCTTGGCTTTCTGGGCAGCGCGGACGTTCTCAATGATGACGGAACCGTCTTTGCCAGCGTTCTCTGCGATCTTGCGCATGGGCATCTCGAGAGATTTGCGAACGATCTTGACACCAATGTTCTCATCTTCGCTGTCGAATTTCAGATCATCGAGGCAGCTGATGGCGTTCACGAGGGCAACACCACCACCTGGAACGATACCTTCTTCAACTGCAGCACGGGTAGCGGAGAGGGCATCTTCAACACGATGTTTCTTCTCTTTTAGTTCGGTCTCAGTGGCTGCACCAACGCGGACGATGGCAACACCGCCGGAGAGTTTGGCTAGACGTTCCTGAAGTTTTTCGCGGTCATAATCGCTGGTGGTCTTATCGATCTCGACACGGATCTGTTCGATGCGGGCTTTGATCTCAGCTTCGTTGCCTTTGCCGCCAACAATTGTGGTGTTATCTTTGTCAGAGCTGATCTTCTCAGCACGGCCAAGGTCGGCGATGGTGACGGATTCCAGTTTGCGGCCGGTCTCTTCAGAGATGACCTGTCCACCGGTGAGGATGGCGATATCGCGCAGCATGGCAGCGCGGCGATCACCAAAACCAGGGGCTTTGATGGCCAGAACATTGAGCATACCGCGTAATTTGTTCAGAACAAGGGTGGCCAGAGCTTCGCTGTCGATGTCTTCAGCGATGATGACCAGGTCGCGCTTGCCGGTCTGGACAAGTTTCTCGAGGATCGGGACGATATCCTGTGCGGCAGAGATCTTCTTGTCGTAGATCAGGATGTACGGTTCCGGAATGATGGATTCCATCTTCTCGGTATCGGTTACGAAATACGGGGAGATATAACCACGGTCGAACTGCATACCTTCCACGTACTCTTTTTCGAATTCAAGGCCTTTGGATTCTTCAACAGTGATAACGCCGTCTTTACCGACTTTGTCCATCACTTCGGCGATCAACTCACCGATGGAGGCATCCTGGGCGGAGGTGGTGGCTACATTGGCGATATCTTCGCGGGTAGAGATGAGGGTAGCCTGGGATTTGATGTGTTCAGAAACTTTCTGAGCAGCAGCTTCGATACCATGCTTGATGAGCATGGGGTTACCGCCGGCAGCGAGGGTCTTGAGACCTTCATTGACGATGGAATGGGCCAACAGGGTAGAAGTAGTGGTACCATCACCAGCGATATCGTTGGTCTTGGTGGCAGCTTCTTTGATCAACTGGGCGCCCATATTTTCAAATGGATCTTCCAGTTCGATTTCTTTGGCAACGGTCACGCCATCATGAGTGATGGTGGGGGAACCGAATTTGCGATCGATTGCAACGTTGCGGCCTTTCGGGCCAAGGGTGGTAACAACCGAATTGGCAACGATGTCAATACCGTTTTTTAATTTTCGGCGAGCATCTTCACCGAAAACGATTTGTTTAGCTCCCATAGATTTATCTCCTTATGATTGAAATTACATTATTTGGTAACGATGGCGAGCAGATCACTCTCGCGCAGGATCAAGTATTTCTTGCCGTCGACTTTGATCTCAGTGCCGCCGTATTTTGCGAACAAAACAGTATCGTTGACTTTTACATCCATGGGGATGCGATTGCCTTTGTCGTCGCGGTCGCCTTCACCAACTGAAAGGACGGTACCTTTTTGCGGTTTTTCTTTCGCGGTCTCTGGAAGGACGATACCACCAGCGGTGATCTCGTTTTCTTCGAGGGGTTCAACCACAACACGACTGCCTAGCGGTTTCAAATTGAATGCCATATATTCCTCCTGCATTGAAATGATTTCTTATTCTAATTTTAGCACTCGAAGGTCTTGAGTGCTAATACGTTTCGAATAATAATCGGCTTTGAATATCAAGTCAAGAGGTTTTTGGAGGTTCTTATAGAATTCTGATATTAGTAGAAGCCATAGTTCGCACAGATCGCTTCGCCATCATTCACAATGGACATAATGGATGCATCTGAGCTAAAAGCAGCAGCGATCTCTTTAAAGATCGGCATGGCGGTAGAGCAGTAGTTATTAGACGGTTGATGCAGACCGGCCAGATCGGAGGCATAGGTGAAATAATAAGCAACTGAGGTGTTGGATAACGGCTGTCCCTCGATGGGATAATTCGGGATCGAATCTGGATCGCAATCTTCACCGCCGTTACGGACATAGCAGCTTTCAGCAGCCGTACAGCCGCTGACATAACATTTCAATGCCGGGATCGCGCCTTCATAATTTCGTGATTTGTAATAAACAATCCCCAATGACCCATATACCGAGGGATCGGTCGGATTGTATTGAACAGCTTTCAACATGTTGCGTGCAGCAGAGAAGAATTCGCCTTCCTGAACGTAAGTATTGGCAATGGAGATCAGAGGGATTGGATCATTGATCCCTTGTCGTTCATTGATTGCCACGGCTTTGGCAAACATCGCCAATGCCTGATCCCAAAACTCGTATTTTTTGGTATCGTTTTGACTACTTTCTGCCAGCTTTCGGTAGTTGGCACCAATCGAAAGGTAAAGCGAGTTCATGTTTGGAGTGATCTGCAGGGCTTTTTGATAGTATTCAATTGCCTGAGTGTAATTGCCCAGAGATTCCTGTACATAACCGGCAATGCGGTAAATATCCATTTCATCAGATTCTTTTTGCAGCGCCTGGCTCATATATTGATCTGCCTGTGACCACTTTTGCTGATCGACCAGCAGTTCTGCATAATAAGCTTTGGCCAGGTTGTTGGTGCTGTCCAGTTGAATAGCTTGAACGGCAGCCTGTTCGCCGTCATTGAGGTATTTTTGATAATCTTTTCCGGCAATGGCGGAGGAACCGTACCAGTCAAACGCAAATGCCTTCACTGCATAAAGCATACTGTTCTCTGAATCCACTTCCAGACCGTTATTGATGGAAGTTAAAGCTTCTTCTAGACGTTGTTTTTTGCCGGAGTCGGTCGTGATCTGAGTGGTGGAATATACCTGGATACGGGCCAATTGAGCCCATAGGTCAGCATCGTTCGGGTCTACTTTTAGGGCATTTTGATAGGCCTCGATCGCTTTTTGCAGGTTACCCGCCCGGAATTGCGTGTCTCCTTCTACGGAATATGAATTCATGGTGCGGGTGGGTGTTGCTGTGGGCGCCAAGGGGGAAATGATCTTTCCCGTGTCGAAGCCTTTGATAACAAAAAGCAAGGCCAGAATGATGATAATCCCTAAAAACATCCTGACTGGATGGTTTGTCCGTCTTTCTTTACTGAAAATATGACGTTTATTATTATAGTCAATCATTTTTAATCAAATGTATTTGGAAAGAACCAGAAATTATGGCGTGGGTGTGACCATCACTGTTGGAGTAATTGTGGTTGTAATTTCTGGTGTAGCAGTTGCATCCAATTGATAAGAACCTGGTGTGGCAGTTGGCACATCTGTGGAGCCGGCTTTTGCCAACAGGTCACAGGTATTGATCACCTCCTGCGCATTATAAACGGCGATCTCATCATCCCGCATACCGGTAGCGACTGCCTGGGCGATCTGTAAAGCCAGGTTGCATTGACCAACCTTGGATAAAGCCAACCCATAAGTGTAATAGAATTGGCCGGCTGTGCTGTAATCCATGTTCAGTCCTTTTACTGCGGCCCCCGTACTGGTTGTGCCCCCCTGGACTGCCATCTTCAAGGCATCGACAGCATCCTGATATTGCGAATTGCGCCAGTAGGTCAGGCCAAGATTCCCGTAAAGGTATGGATCGGTCGGATCATCCTGCAAGGCAGCCTCGGCATATTGTACTGCTTTGGCATATTCACCGTTCATCAGGTAGGTTTTCGAGATCAATGTTTCAGGTGTTGGATCTTTCGGGTTCAAAGCGTTTGCGGTAGTGTATTCCGTGATGGCCTTATCATATTGGGTAGCGGCATTGTAATTGATGCCAAGCTGTAAATGCAGGTCAGCAATATTCGGGTTGATGGCGATCGCTGCCTGAAATTCTGTGATCGCTTCATCATAATTGCCTGTATATGAAAGAACTAGTCCGCGTACTCGGTGTGTTTCCAACGCACTGGGGGCTAATTCGACTGCTTTTTTGGAAAAGTCGATGGCATTTTGGCTTGTATCGAGTGTACCCACTCCTGCGTTCACCATATCCAGATAGACCTCAGAGAGGTAAGCGTAGGCGGCTGCGTTGTTACCGTTAATTGCAAGCGCGTCTTTAAGGGTGCCTTCCGCCTGAAGGTAATCGCCAGTGAAGCTTTGAGCCCAACCTTTTAAAGACATTGCCGTGTCATTCTGGGAGTTTAAAAGCAGGGCATTTTCTGCCTGGGTTACTGCATCGGCATAGTTTCCGGTGTAGATCTCCAGTCGGCATAACGCGATGTAATTTGCCGGGTTGGTCGGATCTGCTTTGATGGCATCCTTATAAGCTGACATGGCCAGTGTATATTTTCCTGCGGCTTCCAATGTCTGGGCGTCAGTAACATAAGATTCGGCTGGGCGGGTAGCAGTGGGGGTTGGACCAAAAAGTGTGGGGATGGTGGGAACGTAAACCTGGTTCGCGTAGATAACAATACCGATAATTCCCAGGATCAGCAAAATGCGAAACGGATTTGACCGCTTGCTTTTGCGGGACATGCTCCATTTATTACCTCTGATATACATAGAAATTCATCATACCAAGACAGCATTGACGCGTCAAGGCATTTTCCTTCAGGCACGATCCATTCTATTGATATAATTGGCAGATATGACAGACCTCGCGACTTATGCAAACCAACAACTGGGCATCCATTTATCTCAGCAACAGATCAGCGCATTTGATGTTTACGAGAAAGAATTGCTGGAATGGAATGAAAAATTTAACCTGACAGCCATCCGCGACGCGGAAGGAGTCCGGGTGAAGCATTTTCTGGATTCGCTTACGTGCATCAAGGAAATAAAATCCATTGCTCCCAACCGGCTGATCGATGTTGGTACCGGGGCTGGTTTCCCAGGGATCCCCTTGAAGATCTTATTCCCGGCCATGCAGCTTACCCTGGTGGAATCCGTCGGCAAAAAAGCCGGCTTCTGTCAGCATATTGTTGAGACACTTAAACTGGATAACGTTGAAATTTCCACTTTGCGTGCTGAAGAGATCGGTCAGTTAGCTAAACACCGTGAGAAATATGATTGGGCAGTAGCCCGGGCTGTAGCGGCGATGCCCATTTTGTTGGAATACCTGCTGCCGTTGGTAAGGGTTGGCGGGGGTGTGCTGGCACAAAAAGGGGAGAGCGCTCATGCCGAAGCCCAGCAGGCTGAAAAAGCCAGTCAACTACTGGGTGGAAAGTTGGACCATATTTCGCAATTGACTTTACCGGGGGTAGTGGAAGAACATTTCCTGGTTGTTTACAAGAAAGTTGCAGTTTGCCCGCCGAAATATCCCAGGCGAGTTGGGGTACCAACCAAGACCCCTCTACAATGAGATATCCGGGTCCAGTCGGGTGACGTTCCCCTGTTGGACCAGCCATCTTTCGTATCTGCTGGAGAAATCGGCAGGAAATAAGTTGAGATCGGTGCTGGTGATCACAGCCTGTTCCACGTTTTGCAGGTAGCCGATCAGGTAATTGCGGCGTTCTTCATCTAATTCTGCCAGGATCTCGTCCATCAGCAAAACCGGCCATTCGCCGGTTTTGGCTTTTAACCATTCCATTTCAGCCAGTTTCAACGAGATCAGCGCGGTGCGGATCTGCCCGCGGGATCCAAAATCTGTCAGATCGATCCCATTGCATTGCACGCGGAACTCGTCTCGGTGCGGACCGATTGTAGTGACACCCCGAATGATCTCTTCGCGGCGAAGTTCAGCCAGTCGGGATGCGAACCCCTGTTGGATCTGGTTCAACGGGATGCCTGTTCGCTGTACTTTGGTTTGCATGGGCAGCGCGATCTGACCTTCCGGTTTCGCGATCGGGTCATAGGAGGGCTGATAAAAGAGTCTCAGCACTTCTTTAGAGCCGGTCAGTTTCTCATGGATACGAATTGCCAGGTCGCCCAGTTCTTCAATGGCGTGAATGCGGGTCTGGATCAGGACCGCTCCCTTGGAGGTGAGTAGCTGGTCCCAAAAATCAAGCTGTTTCTCATCCCCACCTCGTTCATTCAATTGCTTCAATAATGCATTACGTTGGGTCAGAGTCTGGTTATAGTCGGCCAGTATCTGGGTATAGCTGCGTTCTGATTGGGCAATACAAATGTTCAGATAACGGCGCCGCTCTTCTGGCCCCCCTTCGATGATTCGGGTCATTTGCGGCAGAAAGATCACGGAAGTAAAGCAGCCAACAGCCCGGTTCGGTGGGGTTTTCACACCATCGATCAATACTTCTTTACGCATCCGGGTGCCGCCGCTTCCACTCAACTCCTGGATCAGGCGGACTTCGATCTGGGAAGTTCTATCCGCCCGAGTAAAGGATGCCACCAATCTTCCAACAGCCAGGGAATCCTGGCTGGCAAGAAAATTGATCAATTGGCGGTCGTTCTGAGCGTGAAAAGAGGTAAAGGTTGCCAGGTAAAAGATCGCTTCCAGGAGGGAAGTTTTTCCCTGGGCGTTATTTCCTTCCAATAACAAAATTTGCCCGGGTAAATCCATATCCAGGCGGGAAAAAAGTCGAAAATTCGTTATTGAAAGGTGATCCAACCTCATGGCTAATCCGATAGAGCAGCTTGTTCTTCTTCAGTCTGAGGTTTCCAGACTTTCTCTGCCCGGTCGGTATATAAAACGCCATCCAGATGATCAATCTCGTGTTGGAAGATACGGGCCAGCCAATCTTCGGCTTTGATCTTGATTGGTTTCCCCAGTTTGTTCTGCCCTTTTACAACAATGTTTTCGTAACGGAAAACACTGCCTACGAGGTCGGGAATGGAAAGACAACCTTCAATTCCTTCGACCACATATTCGGAGGTCTGGACAATTTCAGGATTCGCCACAACATATAGTTTCTTCGGCACGCTCTCGTCATCATCATCACCGTATTCGATAACGATCAGGCGTTGAGAAATTCCCACCTGCGGGGCGGCAAGGCCGACCCCCGGGGCATCGCGGAGAGTTTCTACCATATCATTGACCAGTGTTTGAAAATCTTTTCCGAAATCGGTTACCTTATGGGCTTTTCGTCTCAACACCGGGTCTGGCACAGTAACAATGGGAAGTACACTCATTAGAAGTTCCTTTATAAGTTGCTTTCGTAAACCGCTTCAATTTTACCTGTTTTTGTGGGATTAATCAGTGTCGATTCTCATTCCCTTCGCGCATACCGTCATAAGTAGAGAACCATTCGGTCATTCTTCGTTGTTCCATCTTATGAGAATTTTCAGTGATTTCGTGGAATCTGTTAAAGATCTCGATCTGGACCGCGGAGGGATTGTAAACATTATCGAACGTCAGTTCTTCAGTACCGATCTTGATCTTCACTGTTCCAAAGTTAAGGGCCATCCCGATGATTCCATTGCGCACATATTCAACGGTCTGGATATTTTTAATGGGAGCTGTGCGGCGGTCTTCTGTGCCCAGAGGACGTTGGTTAAGGTCCACAAGTTGGTCTTTCGAAATAATATAAACATCGTTGCGCCAGTCAGAGAACTGGTACAACCACCAGGCCCAGCCGACAATGGCCAGCACAATACAGGCGATATAGACCTGGGTAGAAGGTGCGGTGATCAGACCAAAGAAACGACCAAACGCAGCCAGCAACACTAATAATAATAAAAGAGAGGGCAGAAACAGTTTCTTAACCAGGATCCACCAGTGTGTGTGATAAATGACTGCACCCTCTTTTTCCTGGCGAAGCGAGAAAAACCGCGCGAGAATATCTGAAAATGAGCCTGTGTAATAGTTCACTTTTGCAGGGAGCTCCGGTTCGGCGGGTACTGGAACAGGATTTGTCCGTTCCGGATGGAGGCGACTATTGAGCATAGTGTGCATAGCCTCTTTTTCTTTGCGATTTTGTTCTGAAAGGATGCAGCGCCTGCGGTATTCCAGATAGCTGCTCATCAAGTCAGGATCAGGAATACGCTTTATCTGCATATTTCCTGTATAGGCTTTGGCGGTGACAATTCCATAACCGATCAGTCGGCCAAAGAAGGAGGAAGTCAATTCTGAGGAGAGCACAGCGTTCATGGGAGTTTCCTGGCGGCTTTCGAAAAGGCCGATCACCAGTTTTTGCATCAACACGCGGTCTTTGGTCAGGATGAAGTATTCGTTCAACCAACCGAGTAATTCCCAGATCTCTCCCATCAACCCGATAAGAAGTACCATTAAAGCGAGCACCAGCCAGATCATCGGATGTTTGGCCGCAAGAAAGGCTTTATAAAGGAACCAGGCAAAAATTGCCATGGATATTAGAAGGATCGGGACGAGGCGCATGATTAAGAAGAAAGGATGATGTCTCGAGACAATATAATAAGTCTCCCCTGGCTGCCGCCAGGAAAAATTTAACCGGCAATAATTCTTATACGTTCTGGAAAATATTCTAAAGATGCGCTTAATTATTGAAGACTCATCGCAGACGCGCTCAATTCCCATTCGGCTCATCCGAATCAGATAACAGTTGGTTTTCGCTATCGCCCTTGTGTGATAGGTGTGGCCAGCAAGGGCATCCTCACCAAAATGGTCGTAAGGTTCCAGTCTTTGTAATAATTCGAATTGTTCTTTATAAGAGATCTCTATATCTACTTTACCTGAAAGAATGAAGTAAAAATAATCCGCAGACCCGTCAGTTGTGAAGATCGTCGTTCCAGCGGGAATTCTCACTCTTTCAAGGTAGGGGAGGGCAATCTGTAAGTTCTCCTCATCCAGATCACTGAATGGGTAAATATCTTTGACTAACTGGGAGATCGAGGACCGTTCTTCAGGCATGCATTAAGTATATCTAACCTTTGTAAAAATACAGCGGTTTGACAGGTTGATAAATGGTAAAATCGGAAGTGTTTCTTGCACCAGGAGTATTGAGTGAATAAGGTAAAACATTTTTCTTTGCTACGTTGGATATCCCTCGCACTGATCTTTTCAGCAGTGTTGATATTGGTTTATGAATTGATCGCTTTCAGCCGCCTTCGTTCCGGCTTTGCCCTGGGGACAACCATTGCGGGTGTTCCTGTAGGCGGCCTTTCTTTGGACGATGCTTCGGACCGTCTGACCCAGGCATATTCGGTGGCGGTTGAGTTACATTACAACGATTCAGTCATCCAGGTAAAACCGGCTGCGTTGGGGTTCAACCTGGACCTGAATGCCATGATTACCGCGGCAGACCAACAACGAAGTTCCACACCCTTCTGGACCGGTTTCTTCGATTATTTATTTAACCGTCTGCCTTCCTCTGAAGAGATCCCGTTGGTGGCGACGATCGATGAAAAAGTATTACGTGAATACCTGACTACCGAAATCGCGCCCCGTTATGATCTGGCAGCTGGAGCTTATGTTCCGGTTGCTGGCAGTACAAAATTCACTCCGGGTGCCCCCGGTACAAAATTGAATATTGACCGTTCTGTCGAATTGATCAGCATCGCCCTGCGTACGCCCGGTTCCCGGGTGGTCAATCTATCTGTCGATAAACTCCAGTCCAGCCGTCCTTCACGCGACAATCTTGAAGTGCTGCTTAAGCAGATCATCGATGTGTCAGGTTTTACTGGCGTAACGGAAATTTACCTATTGGATTTGCAGACCAACCAGGAGATGCAGATCGCTTACAAACAGGGTGAAGACCTGACCCCGAATATTGCTTTCTCAGCAGCCAGTACCATTAAGATCCCGGTGATGGTCAGTATTTTTAAGCGTCTTAATAGCCCCGTTTCAGCCGATGTTACTAATCTAATCGAAGAGATGATCGAAACCTCGAGCAATGATGCACCGGACGCTTTGATGAAGCAATTGATCGATCCCAACCTTGGCCCTCTAGGTGTAACGGATGACATGGCGGAGCTGGGTTTGCAGGATACTTTCCTCGGACAGATGTTCGCTGAGGGATCTACTCCATTAATATCCGAGAAGACACCTGGGAATCAAAGGACAGATGTCAATACCAACCCCGACCCGACAAACCAGACTACACCCTCAGAAATGGCCGGTTTACTTGATGATATTTATCAATGTGCTCAGACGGGTGGGGGAACCTTCGCGGCTGTCTGGGGTGACAAGATCACCCAGAGCGAGTGCCGTTCGATGATCACCTATTTGACCCGAAATGAACAACCGGGGCTGCTGCGAGAAGGGCTGCCGGAAGGGACTCAGATCGCTCATAAACACGGGTGGACTTCAAATACAACCGATCAAACCATCAACTTCATTGCAGATGCAGGCATTATTTATACGCCAGGCGGGAATTATATTTTGGCAGTTTATACCGCAAACGATCAGCAGATCATCTGGGACAATGGGAATGCTTTATTGGCCAATATCTCCCGGGCTGTCTATAATTATTACAACCTGACAGCACAATAGCCTGTAAACTCTGGCACTTGCAATTTGTTCTCCACAAGGATAATCTTGCGGGTTTCTTAAGATTCAAGTATAGTCAAACAATATCGGACTGCTAGCGAAGGATAAAAAGCCATATGGTCAATACAACACCTGTAGAAGAAAACAGCTCCTGGCTGGATAAAACCGTTTTCCCATTCTTCCCCAAATTCAAAGTCGAACATCTTCTAATCGCCCTCATTATGATCATAGCTATCGTAAGTCGTTTTGCGATGCTTGGCGTTCGCGATATGGACCACGATGAAGTGAATCATGTTGTTCCTTCCTACGAACTTTATACCGGGCAGGGGTATCAGCATAACCCGGTTACCCACGGGCCGCTGCAATTTCATTTGATCGCAGCCACCTATTTTCTTTTTGGTGATAATGATTTCACTTCGCGTGTTCCAAGCGCTGTTTTTTCGGTATTGACCGTTCTTTTTGTTATCCTGGCCTTTAAAAGATATATAGGCAGGTCTGGCTCTTTGCTGGCTGGCCTTTTCTTTGTTATTTCACCGTATATGACCTTTTATGGACGCTATACAAGAAATGAATCCTTTGTCGCGTTCTTTGGTGTGGTCATTTTATTCTGTGTTTTGTACTACCTGGAAATGGGTAAGAAATCGACGCTGCTGATCTTGAGTGCTGCGCTTTCTTTGGAGTACTGTATCAAAGAGGTTTCTTACATTTACACTGCCACGTTGTTGATCTTCCTTGGGATCATTTTCCTTAAAGATGTAGTTCAGGTCAAATGGAAGAATGACACCAGCAAGAAGATCTTCTCTTTTTCCATGGTGGTCGGAATTTTGCTTGCTGGTCTGGCGCTGGTGGCTGCCGCGATGGAAGCCAAAGCGAATTCCACCTCGCAGCCGTTCTCCAGTGAATTTTTACAAGGCCTGTTACCGGTTTACCATACTGTTCTACTGATCAGTCTGGGATTGTTCATTGTCGCAATTGTTGTTGTATTTTTCAATCTTTTTAAAGGGCTGGGTTGGCAATTTGTCAAGCAGATACGTTCTTTTGATCTCCTGATCCTCACATTGACTCTGGTCTTGCCTCTTTTGACCGCATTCCCCGTAAAGCTTTTAGGTTGGGACCCGATGGCCTATGATCAGACAGGCCTTATCCACACTTCAATAGTACTGGTGGTAATGACCCTGATTGCGATCTTTATTGGCCTTGCCTGGAAACCTTCCATATGGGTCAGCGCTGCTGGGATTTTCTATGCGATTTTTGTAGTCTTCTATACCACTTTCTTTACAAACGGGCAGGGCTTTTTCACCGGAATCGTTGGCTCTTTGGGTTATTGGATGTCTCAACAATCTGTCAACCGCGGAACGCAGCCCTGGTATTATTATGCGTTTTTGCAGATCCCCATGTACGAGTACCTGGCCGCATCCGGTCTGGTACTGGCTGTTGTCTATGCACTAAGACATAACCTATTCACGACGCTCCCGGGAATCTCACCTGCCGAACAGCCGGTAGAGGTCGCGGAAGAAACCCCGATAACTGAAGAAGTTAGTGAATCACAGGAATCCATTGATCCAGATAAGATTGCTATCACAGAGCCGTCCAGGATTCTTTCTGAAAATGTAGAAGAGGTTGTCCCTGAATTGAACCGGCGGATCCCCGTACTCGCGCTATTCTTATTCTGGTCATTATTAAGCCTTGTGGCTTATAGTATCGCTGGTGAAAAGATGCCCTGGCTGACAGTACATATTGCACTGCCGATGCTGCTGGCAGCCGGTTGGGGTGTTGGATATTTACTCGAAACAATTCCCTGGAAGAAGGCGAAAGACCACAAAAGCTTGTTCGCCATTCTTCTTGTGCCGATTTTCATTGTAAGTTTTGTGCTAACCATTCAATCCTTTACTGGTGAGACGAAACCCTTCGCGGGAATGGAGTTGAATCAGCTTCAGGTGACAAGCAACTTCCTTTTCTCTGCTCTGGCTTGTGTGCTCAGCGGCTGGGGAGTACTTGCTTTCCTCAAAGATTGGAATGGAAAAGAGATCTTCCGTCTGGCAATTGCCGGGTTATTCCTGGTGATGGCTGTCTTGACTGCGCGCAGCTCTTTCCAGGCGAACTTTATCAATTATGATAATGCCAAAGAATTCCTGGTTTATGCGCATGGAGCTTCAGGTCCCAAGCAGGTCCTGGCGCAGGTGGAGGAGATCTCACAACGGACGACCGGCGGCAAGAATGTAAAGGTTGCCTACCTTGGCGATGCTCTGTATCCCTACTGGTGGTATTTCCGTGATTATCCGAACAAAATGTGGATCAAAGACCAGGTTACTAAAGATCTGTTGAATTATCCATTGGTCATTTGTGATGACACTTTGCTTGACAAAGCACAGTCTGTACTGGGCGATAAATACGTCAAGTATGATTACACCAGACTTTGGTGGCCAATGATGGATTACACCAATTTGAATTACGAGCGGATCAAGAATGCTTTCAAAAAGCCAGGTATGATCGAAGCCTTATTCGATATCTGGTTCAATAAAGATTACACCCTTTATGCGAGCCTGACCAACAATCAGAATCTGACCCTGGAGACCTGGCAGCCTTCAGCGGGCTTGCATTTCTTTATTAGCAAGGATATCGTCAACCAGATCTGGGAATATGGAGCCTCGGTTTCTTCAGCTGCTACCCAATCAACCGATCCGTACGCGAATTACTACACTTCTCTCACGCCGGATTTCTTCTTTGGTCAAGTGGGTACCGGAGAGGTCCAGTTCACCAATGCTCATGAGATTGCTTATGCTCCCAATGGCACCTTCTACATAGCAGATTCCGGGAATAATCGGATCCAGCATGTCTCTGCGACCGGGTTGTTCCTGGGATCCTGGGGAACAAAAGGCAGTGTTGATAACGGTAATGCCCCGGGTGGCACATTCAATGAACCCTGGGGTATCGCGGTTGGACCGGATGGTTCAGTTTATGTTGCAGATACCTGGAATTACCGTATTCAGAAGTTTACTGCTGACGGAAAATTTGTCACCATGTGGGGGACTGCCGGTCAGGCAGATTCGCCGACGGCATTCTGGGGACCGCGTGGTCTGGCAGTGGATAAGAAAGGCAATGTGTACGTTACAGATACCGGCAATAAACGCGTTGTGGTCTTCGACAGCGAGGGGACCTTCATCACCCAGTTTGGTTCTTATGGAATGGATGATGGACAATTCGATGAGCCGGTTGGAATTGCTCTGGACCAGGAAGGGAACGTTTATGTTGCCGACACGTGGAACAAACGGATCCAGGTCTTTGCTCCAGACGCGGCTGGAACAACATTTACCTTCCTGCGAAGTTGGGATGTAAATGCCTGGGATAGTCAATCAACTGAAAATAAACCCTTCATTGCAGTGGATAGCTCCGACCATGTCTTTGTGGCTGATCCTGCAGGGTTCCGTGTTTTAGAGTTCACCAGTGACGGCAAGATCGTTCGGGTCTGGGGTGGTTATTCCAGCGGAATCGATGGATTTGGTAATCCAACAGGGGTAACCATTGATGGTGAAGATCATGTCTGGGTAATGGATTCAGCCAATGGATATGCACTCCGATTTTCAATAGCCGATAAAGCAACTGTCTCAGCCTCTGAATTCCCTGCGCTTCCGACTGCTCAGGTAGCCCTTCATATCGATCTGGTTAATCAACAGGTCGTTGATGATAGCGGTGTTGCTTATTATCAATTGGATGCAGAGAACAAACTATGGATTCCGATGGTTCCTACTGAGGTTAGCAACAGTTTTACCGAAGCTTTATCTCCAATTTTGGATGCGACAGGAATCTGGTATTTGAATACCTCTGCTGGAACTTCTGTTTATAAGTGGAATGCAGACCAACTAAAGTGGGATCTGCTCTCACCGATAATTGACGCGGCAAAATAGAATCAAAGGCCTGTCGAATTTCGACAGGCCTTTCTTTTTGGAATGATCCGAGAGAAATCAGGCTTTCTTTTTATCGTCCCCAAGCAAGCGGCTCAGGATAAAACTGACTATACTGACGATGATCGCGCCCAGGAAAGCGTACCAGAATTTTTGGTCCGGAATAATGAACCCCATGTTGAAGCTTTGACCAATGGAGCCAACCAGTAAAAAGAGTAAGGTATTGATGATCAAGGTACCCAACCCCAGGGTAAGGATCAGGAATGGACAACTGGCGACTACCAGTAAAGGTTTGATCAACGCGTTGACCAGGCCGAAGATAAGCCCCAGGGCCAGGTAGGCATACCACTGATTATTTTGCATAACGATATGCCCTGATAAAAGGGCTACGGCTGCATAAAGAGAAATTGCGTTCACAATGACGCGCAAAAAAAATTTTCCCATAAGATATCCTTTCAAGACTATATACGCAGCAGCCTAAAAATGGTTGTAAAGGACTAAGCTTCTAGCGGCAGGTACGAGAGCTGATTTTCCATCCAGATCAGAGTATTAAGTTCCTTAAACCCTGATTGTATAAAGGCTTCTTGGGCCCGATGGGCGGGATAATTGATCTGGATCTTACCCGGGTGCAGATTCTTTTGCAGCGCACGCTGGACCAATACTGGAATGGCTGTGTTCTCAAAAGCAGGGGATGTCGCCAGCCAGATATAATCCTGATAGGGATTGATCTTCTCAAGAATGGAAAGGCCGATAAGCCGTCCTTCATCCAGAGCTTCCCAGAAACGGATGGATTCAGAATTCAGCCAACGGTTGATCGAATTCAAGATCCCGGGTTCATACCGAACAAGAGAAAAGGGTAAAAACCAGCTTACTTTTTCCGGGTAAAGCTCCTGCAGCCATTTACGCTGCTGGGACCAATGCTCCCTGTTTCGGGGCAATACCCTTAAAGGTTCACTGGTAAGGTTAGCTGGTGAACTTGAATGATGATCGAATTCCCAGGTGGTACGCCGTGTGATTTCTCTAAACCCAAGAGATTCATATAAATCGATTGCCTCCGGGTTGTCTTCACGAACTTGAAGGATGATGGATTTTCCGTTATGTTCACGAACATGTTGGATCGCTCTTTGGGTCAGCTTTTGACCAATTCCCTGCCTGCGGTGATTTGGGTCGACCGCAACATTTGCAATGAAATAAACTTCTGTCTCTCTCTTCCGGTTATAGATCAGTGTGATATTGCCGATGATCCGGTGATTGTCTTCCCAGACGAACCCATGAAATGGCACAGGGGATTCTTCCGGGCAGGTGGCGTCCAGGTAATAAGGGTTATTCTCGCGGCTGATGCGGCGGATATTTTGCAGGTATGTGCGGCCTTCGGCATCCATGTGCTCTGCAAAACAAACCTCAATCAGGTTGGTAACCTCGGCGATGTCTTTGCGCAGATTGATAGGGCGGATATGTGTATCTGTATGGGCTGGAGAATAGTACATGCTGAAATTTTACACCCACTATAGAAATTACCAATAATCTTTAATCCTCCGGGCATATCCCAGACCAAGCGGACATGCCCGGAGGAGATCGATCAGGCTTCTATCGCGACCATTGGAAGATGGTTGGGAATATCTGCCACCATCTCTTCAGGGAAGGCATAATCCTCAATGCCACCGCTCAGATATCGGTTATAGGCCGTCAGATCATAATGACCGTGCCCGGAGAGGTTAAAGAGGATGGTTTTCTTCTCGCCTGTCTCTCTGGCCTTTACAGCTTCATCGATCGCGGCCAGGATGGCATGGGCAGATTCAGGCGCCGGCAGAATACCTTCGGTGCGGGCAAATTGGACTGCGGCCTGGAATACACGGGTTTGTGGCACAGAGCAGGCTTCCACCAACCCCGCATCCACCAGTGAGGATAGCGTGGGAGCCATTCCGTGGTACCGAAGCCCACCGGCATGAATGGAAGGAGGCATGAAATCGTGGCCAAGTGTATACATTTTTACAATGGGTACCATTCCGGCAGTGTCGCCGTAATCGTAGGTGTAGATGCCTTTTGTTAGTGATGGAGTGGCGTCCGGTTCAACTGCCAGCAACCGGGTACGCTGCCCGTCTTTGAGGTTTTGTCTCAAAAATGGAAAGGCTATCCCCGCGAAGTTCGATCCGCCGCCCACGCAGCCGATCACCACATCAGGGTATTCTCCTGCCATATCCATCTGTTTCAGGGCTTCTTCGCCAATAACCGATTGGTGGACCAGTACATGGTGCAGAACAGACCCCAGTCCGTATTTCTTAGTGCCATTGGATAAAGCGGCTACTTCTACCGCTTCAGAGATGGCAATGCCCAGGGAACCAGCGTTTTTTGGATCCTCAGACAGGAGGTTGCGTCCAAACGAAGTCTCCATGCTTGGACTGGCGAATACTTTTGCGCCGTAGGTCTCCATCAGGAAACGCCGGTAAGGTTTTTGATCGTAAGAAACCCGTACCATGTATACTTCCAGGTCCAAACCGTAGAACTGGCAGGCCATGGAAAGAGCGGAGCCCCATTGCCCGGCACCAGTTTCAGTGGTCATGGCTTTTGTTCCGGCGATCTTGTTGTAAAAAGCCTGCGGAACGGCTGAATTAGATTTATGACTGCCGGAAGGGCTAACCCCTTCATACTTGAAATAGATATGGGCGGGAGTTCCGAGCTGCTTCTCGAGCCTGCGCGCGCGAATGAGGGGAGTAGGTCTCCAGAGTTTATAAGCCTCCCGTACTTCGTCCGGAATTGGAATGAACCGTTCCATACTCACTTCCTGCTCGATCAGGCCTTTCGGGAAAAGCACTGAGAGATCATCAGGAGAAATTGGCTTCCCGGTCTGTGGGTTCAATGGAGCAGGCGGCAAAGCCGGAGAATCAGCATTGATGTTGTACCAGTACCGCGGGATATCCGTCTCGTTCAAAATGAATTTCGTTTGTTCTTCCATAGTCAGCTCCTTTTGAAATAAAAAATGAATGTGGTTGGGACTGACGTCTTAAAACAAAAGATCGCCTGTCCCTGTTGGGGACGGACGATCAGGCCCGCGGTGCCACCCCGATTAAGCTGACCGGATAAAAAAATCTCCGGAGAAATGCTCCCGGAGATTCGGATTTGCCAGCTTCACTCGTTTTGAGTACGGCAGTTAAACTGCTTATACTCGTTGCCCGTTAACGGCGGCTTTCCCGGCATTGGTTACTGGATCAACTCGTTCACCTTGCAGCTCAGAGGTCCATTCAGTCTCATCTATCGTGCAGATTTTCACCCTTCTCTGCTCTCTGTACCGAATTAATGGAACTTACTCGTCCCCGTCAAAGCTTTTAATATTTAATTATAAAAATTATACACGACCTGAAGTGAAAGTCAATAGACATTTTGACAATTGCCATTATTGGTTTTTCATCAATTCGGTAAAGCAGGTTTCTTCGATCATTGCAACAGTTTCATCCGGGTTCACATGCAGATATCCCGTAAAGGTGGGCATTATTAATTTCATTTGATCTGCGATTTCCTGTGCCAATCGGCGAACTGAGAAATGGGCATTCGCCGCGGACCTTAATTGAATGAAATGCACCAGGCTGCGGTAATTGGTCGTGATCAGGAATCGTCGGTTGAAGGCGTTTGGGACCACATAAGAGGCCGCCTGAGGAAGCGTTTCAACGATCCTTGTGTAGGCTTGTCTGGCTTTTTCCATGGAAACGCAATAATCTTCTTCCAGTCCGGCGTCGGATATTGCTCTTGGAATCGCATAGCCTAATTCTGCCGTGAGCGGCTGAGCGGTGAGTGTCATCATTCTGTGGCGCTTTACCTCATAATAGCCTCCCTGGTCGAGAGTGATATCGAAGGTGAAGCTGCTGTGTTCCAGTTCGCGCAAGGGGATTGAATGGGAATCATCAGAGTTCAATAGGGCATGGGCCAGTTGCGCGCGGTCCAAGAGTGATGCGGACTGCACCCAATCCAAACACTGCGTATAGTTAAGGTCGTTAAGCTTGTAAAGATAGGAAGCCAGGATCTTATCTTCGACCTGATCGTCGAAGTCGATCATTTTGCACCATTCATGGCTGATATGGGGAGAAGGCAAATTGGGAATATCGATCCCGGCTTCTGCTTTTTTCAGAGTATTATCTGCATTGGCGTATTTCAACAGGGTAGGTGTGGATTGCATTGCTGCGGATTTGATCTCCTCACCGATCCGACGCACTTCTGCCAATGGATGAGAGAGCATTTTTACCAGGGCATGTTCCAGAGCGCGGGCGTTGATGGTCATTCCAACATTGGCTAGAACGGCGGCAGGGAGTAAGAATCGGCAATTATCAATTGCGATCGAACGGACCCTTCTTTCCCAGGCAGAGGAAGATTCCTCTTCTTTCCGGGGAGTGTTTTTCCGAAGACTTGCGATCACCGTTGGAATGAAGGACTCATATATGCCAAGCAGGAATTCACAGGTCTGGATATATTCAGTTCGTAAAGGGGAGTCGTTTAATTCTTCAGGAATGTGGAACGCATCCGCGTCCCAGGTTTGGTAGCGAGTGGATTTTTCTGTGTAGGAAGCCAGACGATTGGATTCCAGGCACTCTGTGGCCAACCGCGATATGTTCTCAACAGCAATATGGAGAACGGCGTGTTCCGCAACAGAAGAATGGCCGTAGCCTACCACCCATTTTTCGTTGAATTCAGCGCTTTTGGTTTCATTGAGTTCACTGGCAATTTGTATGAAGGATTCTGGCGAGCGGGAGGTTTTTGCGAACGCCACAGCGATCGTCTCGGGTGAGAACTGCTGTGGATCTAGTAAATAAACCTGGCGTGATTTACCCATTGGTAAATAGTTCCTTCGTCTTGTTGATATCTGCGTTTACCTGTGTGATCAAATCTTCCGGGCTGGCAAATGTGATTTCTGGCCTGAGGAATTCAACTAGTTCGATCTGTAATTGTTTTCCATAAAGGTCTTCATGTAGGTCTAGAAGGTGAGGTTCCACTCTTGGAAATTCGAGTGGGTTGGCAAACGTTGGCCGAACTCCAATATTCGTAACTGCTTGATATGATTTACCATTCACATAAGCACGGCAGGCATAAACACCGCATAAGGGCAGCAGCCGGTCTGGAGATATGGAGATATTCGCAGTGGCAAAACCTAATTTATTGCCGCGGTGTTCTCCATGAACAACTTGACCTTCCAGTGAATATGGCCGTCCAAGCATATTATTCGCCTCGCTTACTTTTCCTTCCTGCAGCAGACTGCGTATCTGGCTGGAGGAGATGATCCTGCCATCCACTTTTACTGGAGCGATCACTTCAACCTGGTAATCCATGAATTGTCCGAATTGCTGCAGTACTTCCACGGTGCCAGTGCGCTCACGCCCCAATGCAAAATCAAAACCGATGAAGATTTTTTTCAGGTGAAGATTTTCCTTCAACATTTCCATAAAATTCATGGCAGTCAGATCGGCCAGGGACTGGTCGAATTTCAATGTGACTACATGATCAACGCCTATACTTTTCAGGATCGCTTCACGTTCATCCGGGGAAGTCAAAGAATAACTTAACGGGACACGTTTGAAGAAGACCGCGGGGTGGGGATCAAAGGTGATCACAACAGCCGGAGTGTTATCTTGGTGGGCCTGGGCTACCATACTTTTTATAAGTTCCTGGTGCCCCCGGTGGACACCGTCAAAAGAGCCGACTGTTACCCAGGATCGTTGAAGTTGCAATTGATGAATATCATTGAATTCGGTCATGTAATTAATTATATTGAAAATTTACAAATATAGAGACCCCCTCGCTTCAGCGAGGGGGTGAATAGACTATGAGAAGAAAACTTTCTTTGGCTGCCATTCATTGGTAGCTTCATCCAGTTCAAGCAACGCAACCAATTCTCCCTGTTCGCTGATGCCGCGGGCTTTATTTCCAAGGGCTTCGACTACTGGTATCCGATTGCCATGCCTGACAGCATCCATCTGCTCGGAATTTAGTTCGATGGCCGGCCAGTCAGAGAGGGCTTCTGCTGCAGGGATCAGATATTGATACCAAGTGCCGTTGGTAAATGCTTCGGTCAGTTTACGTAGGGGAACTGCATCACGCAGGGTAAATTTGCCGCTTTTAGTACGACGCAGACCAGTTAAAGTAGCTCCGCAGCCCAGGCGCTCACCCAGATCATTTGCCAGGGACCGTACATAGGTACCAGAAGAACAAAAAATGTCAATCACAACCTCAGGCGGTGCCCATTCAAGCAGTTCAAGGGAATAAACGCTGATGATCCTTGGTGCAAGGTCAACTTCTTCTCCTTCGCGTGCCATTTCATAGGCTTTTCTTCCCTGCACTTTTACTGCAGAGTAAGGAGGCGGAACTTGTTCAATATCACCAACGAAAGTCATCAATTCTTTTTCAAATTGTTCTTCGCTGATATTCACTGGCGCGGTAGAAGTTTGTCGACCATCATCGTCGTAGGTATCGGTGGTCTTCCCAAGTGTGATAACCGCTTGATATCGTTTATCGGAGGCTGAGACATATTCGCTCAGGCGGACTGCCGGACCAACCAGAATGATCAATACACCAGAAGCACGAGGATCCAGAGTGCCAGTGTGACCAGCCCTGCGGATATTGGTCCCCTTGCGGATGACCTGCACAACATCATGAGACGTCATTCCTACTGGTTTGTCAACAACCAGTACCCCTGAAATGGCATTTTTCATATCGAAACTATCTTCATTTAAACCCATATGAATATCTCCGTAATTTCTATTAGCCCTCCGGGGAGGAGATCAATTATGAGCGCAATTATTTTCTACTTCTTTTTTAGCACTCATTTGGATCTGTTTCAAGAAGGTTCCTGTCGCTTCCAGGACTGATTTTTGAACGTCTTCCAAAGTTCCTTTTACATCAGCGCCGGCTGCAGCAGGATGCCCGCCGCCGCCAAAGGATGTGGCCAGCCTGGAAATATCCAATCCAGCCCTGGCACGCCAGCTTACTTTCACATCATCCGGTTTTTGTTCAATGAAAAGGACTGCGACATCGAATGGATCAATGCTTGAAAGAACATTGGTGAGGTCAGCATCATCATTGCCAGAATAACCGGATGCTTTACGGTCTTCCAGCGAAAGCGAGGTCCAGACGAGGCCGTTATTTCTCTGAAGCCTGGAGAGCGCGAATCCCCAGTAATTAGTTGCTTCAAAGCTGCGGCTCAGGAGAGCTTTATTGTAGAGTTCAGTGATGTTTGCGCCGTGGTCCATCAAGTCCGCTGCAATTCGCAGCGATTTAGATGTGGTATTGGAGGTCCTGAAACCGATCGAATCGCTTAATATCCCTGTTAAAAGGGCACAGGCGATATCGTGGTTAATGGTCAACCCCCAGGCGGGCATTTTCTCTGCCAGAATGGCACAGGTAGCTACCGCATCCGGATTTACATAATTCAATTCGGCGAAGTTCTCATTGGTGATGTGGTGATCCACAGCAAGGCCAATGGTCTTTTCCTCAAAAACTCCTCCGGTTCGACGCATATCCGAGCAATCTAGAACAATATAGAGGTCGCATTCTTCCTCAAATTTTTGCTTGAACTGATCGCTGCCGGAAAGGTGTTTAAATGTGTTTGAAAGACCATCACGCAGAACCATCTGGACATTTTTTTCGACAGCCTGGAGAGCCAGGCCCATGCCCAGAACGGAACCTATGGCATCGCCGTCAGGTCGAATATGAGTAGCGATGCCAATATTCCGGGCTTTATGAATGCGTTCTAAGATTCTTTCGTCAATCATGCTTGCTTGTATTCTCTATTTCTTTTTCTCATCCGCATGGATCGAGGCGATCAGACGTTCGATCCGGTCAGCGCGTTCCGGGGTAATGTCCCAGTGAAAACGCAGCCTGGGGAAGGTTCGCAATTCGATTTTCTCAGAGAGAGATTTTCTCAAGAAGCCAGATGCACTTTCCAGTGCCTGCAGGACTTCTTTGGAACGAACTTCTCCTTCTATTGCCGAGACGAACACTTCAGCATACGATAATTCACGATCTACTTTCACATCCGTGATCGAGATTCCTTCAAGACGTGGGTCGCGGATCTCTCCTTTGACCAACATTTCAGAAAGTTCCTGGCGAACACGGTCGTTAATTCTTTTTAACCTTAAAGTTGAAGGCATAATTGTCTCCGTTATCTACTACTTGATATTCTTTTCCAGGGTAAAGCATTCGAGAATATCGCCCTCAAGAATATCATTATACCCTTTCAGTGAAATACCGCATTCCAATCCGGCGCGCATTTCCTTGACATCGTCCTTTTCATGCTTCAACGAAGAAATTTCACCTTCAAAGATCTTGTTCCCATTACGGATAACACGGATCTTACTGTTACGGCGGATCTCCCCTTCGGTGATACGGCAGCCTGCAATCGTACCGACTTTGTTGATTGAAAAGGTCGCGCGAACGGTTGCCTGACCGACATGAATTTCTTTCATTTCAGGCTCGAGCATTCCTTTGAGCGCTTTTTCGATGTCTTCGGTCATACGATAGATAATATCGTAGAGACGAATGGAAACGCCTTCTTTTTCAGCCAGGTTGCGGGCAGCATTATCTGCCTGAACGTTGAAGCCGATGACAATGGCTTTGGAAGCGGCAGCCAGCATAATATCGTTTTCGGTGATGTTGCCGGTTTCGGATTGGAGAATATTGATCTTGATTTCGCCTTGACTGAGATCATTCAATTCAGAAATGATCGGCTCGAGGGAGCCCTGGACATCTGCTTTGACGATCAAAGGCAGTTCGCGAACTTCGCCAGCCTGGAATTTTTCAAAGAGTTGTTCGAGGGTGGCTTTGGGTGCACCGGTCTCAGTCTCTGCTTTTTTCGCATTCTTGGCTTCGATGATCGCACGAGCTTCTTTTTCGTTGCTCACAACCAGGAAGACCTCACCAGCGGCGGGTACATCTCCGAGTCCGAGGACCTGGACCGGGGTGGAGGGACCGGCAGTTTTGATCTTTTTACCACGGTAATCGAACATGGCGCGGAGTTTGCCATAGGAATTACCGGCAATCACAGTGTCGCCTTCTCGAAGAGTGCCATTCTGGATCAGCAATGTGGCCAGAGTGCCTTTGGATTTATCCAGTGAAGCTTCGATCACTGTACCGATCACTTTGCCGTTCGGGTTTGCCAGGATCTCCATACTATCAGAGACAAGAAGCACTGCCTCCAGAAGATCTTCCAGACCTTTTTTCTGTTTGGCCGATACCGGGATGATCAATGTATTGCCACCCCATTCATCGGGAACGAGGCCCATTTCACCAAGTTGATTTTTGACGAAATCCGGGTTTGCGTCTGGACGGTCCATCTTGTTCAAGGCAACAATGATCGGAACACGTGCCGCACGAGCGTGCGCGATTGCTTCACGGGTTTGAGGCATGACGCCATCAGTCGCAGCAACGACAAGGATCACAATATCTGCACCCTGAGCTCCGCGGGCACGCATGGCAGTAAAAGCCGCATGGCCTGGGGTATCCAAAAAGGTCAGTAGACGTGCCTTATGTTCTGTTTGATAGGCGCCGATATGCTGGGTAATTCCACCTGCCTCACCAATAGCGACACTGGTGTGACGGATGGCATCGAGTAGGGTGGTTTTGCCATGATCAACGTGACCGAGAATAGTCACAACCGGGGGACGGCCGATCAAATGTTTGGGATCTTCACCCATGATCGCTTGCCGCCACAGGGGAATCTCGCCTTCCTCTTTTTCTTCAGTTGTATCGATCACTTGCTCCTGAACTGCTTCGAAGCCAAGTTCAGACGCAACGATAGAAGCAGTGTCAAAATCAACCACCTGGTTGATGTTTGCCATTACACCATTTGCCATTAATATTTTGATCACCTGGATGGGGCTGGCTTCAATTTTCTGAGCCAGATCGCGAACAGTTATATTAACTGGGAGTTCGATTCTCTTTTGCCCATTATCGCTCATAGTTCACCTCCTAAAAGTATGCCCCCCTGGAAACGTATCCTAACGAATACGGTAACTTGCATTGATGGTTGACTTCATTTCTTCGGTGCTACGAGCCGATCTGGGTAAAAATCAGAGATTCATGCTGATTGCCTCATACTTGATCTATCAGCATCCGTGGAAGGCCCACGGGAAGGATCTTTGTCAGGTTCAGCCGGCAGAGTTTGCATATACTCTTGTAGACTCTGCCGGTCTTTATCTGTGATTTCGGTTTTTAAGGCATGGGCGATTGGGCCCTTTATTGCCTTTTCCCAGCAAGAACGATTGGCATGGATATAGGCGCCTCGACCGGGAGCTTTTCCGGTCAGATCCACCTTGACGCCTGCTTCTGTTCGGACGATACGGATCATTTCTTTTTTTGAGATCACCGTTTGGCATCCGATACAGGTGCGCTGAGGAATATGCTTCGTTCTCTTTTGCGGTTGTTTAGCCACCTTACTTTCCTGTCATTGGTTGGATTAACCTTCCCAATCCCATTCATCACGCTTATGTTTCTTGCGAACAAGCGTTAAATCACGATCGGGGTCATAAGTCACTTCAACGTGTTTGCTCTTCTTCTTTTTCTTCTTATCTTTATCGCCGGATTCATCATCCTCCTCTTCTTCAGAGGCATTATCCAGAACTTCTGGACGCAGGGAGAAGATCTCTTCAAGACTTGCTTCTTCTTCGGGAGTTTCTTCAACAGATGCTTCAGATTTTTCTTCAACGGCGGTTTCTTCAATTACCGGTTCAACTTCCGCAGCAGTGGGTTCGGCAACTACTTCTACAACTTCTTCTTCTTTGACTGCTGGCTTAACTTCTTCAACGACTGACTGATTGGCAAATTGTTCATCCAGCGATGTCATTAGAGCATTGATGGAATCCATGGCTTTGGGGCCGATTCCCTGCAGGCGCAGGATAGAATCAGCATCGGTTTTCATCTGCACAGCCAGGTCGCCTGTGGAGGCATAACCGGCTTCCTGGAGAATATAAGCTACATGTTCCGGCAAGCCGCTATCGAGGATATTTGTTTCAAAGGCACCGTTGGGAATGCCCTTCTTGAGTTCCACAAAGCGATCTTCTTCGGCTTTCTTCTGCTCGGGTGTCTTGATTGTTGCTTTCTTTTCGACACGGTCCACAAATTTGGCCATAAAGTCGTATTCTTCCGGGGTGAGCGGGCGACCATCGGCCTTGCGGGAAAGCAGTTCTTCCATCTTGGAGATATTGTCAGTTTCCTGTTCTTTCATTACTGAGAAGGCTGCATCATTAAGCAGTTTGTGCAGCGTATCACCGGCAGCTTCTGGCAGACTCTTAATATCGATACGCCAGCTGGTGAGTTTGGCTGCCAGACGGGCATTTTGTCCATCGCGGCCAATGGCCAGGCTGAGTTGATCTTCAGGAACAACAACAGTAGCGGTTTTTCCACCGGCGCCCTTTTGCTCATTCAAATAGACACCGTTGACACGGGCAGGGCTGATGGCTTTGGAAATAAAGACAGAGGGGTCGGCGTTCCATTCGATCACATCAATCTTTTCGTCATGCAATTCTTTCACGATCGCCTGGATACGAACACCACGGATACCCACACAGGCACCGACCGGGTCGATTCCCTGCTGGGTAGCTGAAACGGCCACTTTGGCTCGTTCGCCTGGTTCGCGTGCAATGGATCGGATCTCGACGATACCGTGGAAGATCTCGGGGACTTCATTCTCAAGTAAGCGGCGGAGGAAATTGCGGTGAGTGCGGGAAAGGATGATCTGCGGTCCGCGTTGATTATCTTTTACTTCAGAAACCAGCGCGCGCACACGGTCGTGAACACGGAATCGTTCACCATTGATCATTTCTTTGCGGGGCATGGAGGCTTCGGTCTTCATCTCAAGGCCAACAGTCAATCCAGTCGGGCTGACCGCCTGCACGATACCACTGACGATCTCGCCAACCTGTTTTTCATAATAGGTTAGCTGCGATTGACGTTCGGCATCGCGGATGCGTTGTTGAATGACCTGGCGTGCGGTCTGGGCGGCAACACGGCCAAAATCTGCCGGAGTTGCGTCCACCATCACAAGACTGCCCAGTTCAGCAGCAGGGTCATATTTTTGGGCTTCGGCCAGCGAAACCTCGGTGACGGGGTTCTCGACATCTTCGACCACTTCCTTTTCAGCAAAGATTGTGATCTTGCCGCTTTCCAGGTCGATGCTTGCTTCAACCTTACGGGCAACATCCGTCTTTACAGAACGGTTGTATGCTGAAATGATCGCTGATTCGAGGGCTTTGACAATGACCTCTTTTGGGAGACCTTTTTCCTCAAGGACTTCATTGAATGCCAGGGTAAATTCGTTCTTCATGCCTTTTTTCTCCACCTGATTGCATTGATTACAGGTTACATAATAAGAAAAGTGGGGATCGCCCACTTTTCGTTAACGACAACTTCGATTTCACGAACACTGATATTTTATCATACTGTCAAGGGAGTTGCAAGGAAGTATCTTGCCCAGGTTGTCAAGAACTATCGCTGAAAGCCTGCCAGTGCGGCTTTTAACGAGATTTGCTGTTCTTCCTGGAAGACAGGCAGCATTCTGCGGATCAGTCTTGCCAGGTCTTTGGAGGCAGAAGCATCCAAAATTGACTTAAGTAGGTAAACTGTTTCATTAGGGGATCGCACAGCCAGGGCTTCGATGACCGTTTGTAGTGTATAAGTCACTCGTGGGGAATAGGCAGCCAGGTGAGGTGCGATCAGATCGAATATTCTTGGCAAATTCGAGTAATCCGGGTCTGAGATCAGGGGAAGCAAACTTTGCATTCCAAAGATCTGGTCCTGGCTGTCTGCACTATTCAGCCAGGAATGGATCACATCAAGCCAGTCTTTTATGTTTTCTTTCCGGAGCAGAAGACTGCCTTTATCCTGCAGGTACCTCACCAGTTCATGATCTTCTTCAGCGCGGGACCAAGATTTGAGACGATGGATCACCTCGTCTGAATAGGCCAGGGGGATCTTTCCGAGCAAGAAGGCAGCCAATTGCCTGGGTTCCAACCGCGGTTGTTGCCATAAAGCGTCAATGACTTCCAATGAACTGATCGGGTTTTCTTTGCACAATTTGCTGAAGTACATCTCGAACTGACGATTGATCAGTGGAGTGACATTGTACGATGGCAAGGTCAGGCTGCGAGGAGTAGATGATGCCTGGGAGAAAGTCCGGTCTGAATAGAATTCATACAGATCGCATAACCGTTTGACAAAATCAACCGGCGAGGCATAGTGTTGGCTGACCAACGATATTTGAGTTTGCAGGCGAGAAAGTTCAACAGCAGGCATAAAGATCAGGGCGAGGATACCCTCGCCCTCCTTATTATCAATTGATTTAATATGCTTTCGCGAAATAGACTTTTTCGCTGGCTTCTTTACCGCAGACGATGCATTTTCCATGTCCACCGGGTTGGTCCAGGGGGATACAACGGGTGGTTGCACGTGTATCTTCCTTGATCTTGGCTTCACAGGCAGCATCACCGCACCACCAGGAGAAAGCCCAGCCGTTCTCGACTACCCGTTTCAATTCCTCGTAGTCCTTTGGATCATAGATATGACTGTCGCGGAAATTTTTGGCTTTGTCATAGAGCGAGGCATGGATCTCAGTGAGCAGCTCGGCAATTGCTCCGGGCAGGCTCTCGGTGGAGATGATTGTTTTGCCTTCGCGTCCGGGGATGTCGCGGCGGGCGATCATGATACTGTCCTTTTCAACATCTTTTGGACCGATCTCGATGCGCAGAGGAACACCGCGCAGTTCCCAGTCGTTGAATTTGAATCCAGGGGTAACTTCAGTACGATCATCCACTTTGACACGGAAATCGCGCAATTGTTCTTTCACCTTATCGACCACAGGCATGACCCTGGCGCGCTCTTCATCGTTCTTGAAGATGGGGACGATCACGATCTGGATCGGTGCTAGTTTTGGAGGCATGATCAAGCCCTGGTCATCGCCGTGGGTCATGATGATCGCACCGATGAACCGGGTCGATACACCCCATGAGGTAGTCCAGCAGTACTGCAGTTCGTTATTGACATCCAGGTATTGGATGTTGAATGCTTTGGCAAAATTCTGTCCGAGGAAGTGAGAGGTACCTGCCTGTAAAGCTTTGGTGTCGCCCATCATGGCTTCAATGGAGAGAGAGTGGACTGCGCCGGCAAATTTTTCGGTGTTACTCTTGCGTCCGGGGATTACCGGAACGGCTGCGTCATCGATCGCGAACCGGGTGTAGGTATCCAGCATGCGCTTGGTTTCTGCCTGAGCTTCTTCACTGGTAGCATGGGCAGTGTGGCCTTCCTGCCAGTAGAATTCCAGGGTACGCAGGAAGAGTCTGGTGCGCATTTCCCAGCGGACAACATTACCCCACTGGTTGATCAGGATGGGAAGATCACGGTAAGATTTGACCCATTTGGAGTACATATAGCCGATGATGGTCTCAGAAGTAGGACGGACGATCAATGGCTCTTCAAGTTCTTCACCGCCGCCAATGGTGACCACAGCCAGTTCGGGAGAGAAACCCTCTACATGTTCTTTTTCTTTCTCCAGGAAGGATTTCGGGATAAGCAGTGGGAAGGCTGCATTGACATGTCCGGTGGCTTTGAAGCGGCGGTCCAGGCTGGCCTGGATGTTTTCCCAGAGGGCCCAACCGTAAGGACGCACCACCATACAACCGCGAACAGGGGCATAATCGGCCATCTCGGATTTCTGGATCAACTGGTTATACCATTCGGAATAATTCTCACTACGGGTCGGAAGCTTATCGTTACTCATATTAATCTCGTTTCTCTCTAAAAATACTCCTCATTATGAGGGGATTGAATTGATGATATTCTGCACTGCTTGAATATCGGCAGCATAATGAATGTGATGTCGGTCATGCTGAGGAATATACTCATCAAAATCGGCTATGAATTGTTCAAAGGTGTTTTTCCAGGCTGCCCCATAAAGGATCATGGGTCTGGGGGGAATGGCTTTGATGATCATCTCATTCCATGTAATGGCGATCTCTGCCAGGGTGCCTACGCCTCCCGGCATGGCTACTGCCACATCACTTCGTTCTACCAGGGCAAATAGTCTGTCTTGAAGCGTTTCATAACTCCACTCTTCATCCAGGTAGACATTGGGCTTTCGATTGTGACTGATTTCGATCTGTTTGCAGGTGGCCCCGATGACATGCGCGCCAGCTTCGTGACCGCCCCTCGAAACGGCTTCCATTACCCCCACGTATCCCCCCGTCAATAAAGAATGACCTGAACTGCCAAGCGCATACCCTAATTGCCGGGCGGTTTCATAACTGTCTTGACCTTCACGCGGAGAGGCTCCGCCAAAAACTGAGATGATCATTATTTATTCTCTTCCACTTGTGAGGGTTGGTTCCATTGACGGGAGTAATTCTTCTTTAATTTATTCAGAACTGCTTCTTCCAGGTCGATCCCGCTGACTTTAGCCAACTGCAGCAAGTATAAGGTAACGTCAGCCAATTCATCGGCCAGTTCGTTGTTGCTCTTGCAGTTCTCTGACCACTGAAAATGCTCCAGTACTTCAGAAGCTTCGAGGTTCAGTGAGATCGCCAGGTTGCGCGGGGTTTGCTGCCGCGGACTTTCTGGGTCGTACCAGCCCTTGGCGGTGACGAACCGGTCCATTTCTTCGGTTAATTGTTTCAGGTCCATTATTCGTCCCGGTCCTGGTTCTGTAAGGCATCCAACGCTGCCTGCGCGGAGAGTACCTGTTCGGGATGCCAACCTTCTTCATTGACCATCTTCTTCAAATGGGAGACGACCACTTTTTGACTGGCCGGGTCCAGGGCTGCGAAGGTGCTTTGAATTTGTAGTGGATCGCGGGAGAGCAGGCTGTCCCAGGTCTTTTCCAGGAATGCTTCCAATTGATTCATGTGATCGCCATTTTTCTCAGATGGATTAAGATTACCAGAGAGCGGAAAGGCAGTCAAGCTAGTATCTTTACGAAAAAGATCCCGGCTCCATATAGGAAACCGGGATCTGTTCTTTGAGAATAAAGGAATTACTCTTCCTTCTTGGCTTCCATCTCTTTGGTTCGGGCATCGATGATCGGCTGGGCAATATGCGCCGGCACGACGTCGGTATGATCGAATTCCATGGAGAAGTAGCCGCGGCCGCCGGTGATGGAGCGCAGGGTGGTGGTGTAGCGCAGCATCTCAGCCAGGGGAACAGTAGCAGAGACAACACTGCTGCCGTGTTCGGTTTCCATACCCTGGATGCGTGCGCGGCGGGTATTGAGGTCGCCCATCACGTCCCCCATGTTGGCTTCCGGAACGGTGATGCGCACCATCATGATCGGTTCGCGCAGGACCGGGCCGGCTTCGCGGATGGCTGCCTTGAAGGCTTCGCGGCCGGCAACCTCGAATGCGACTGGCTTTGAATCCACCGGGTGCTCTTTGCCGTCAAAGACGGAAACATGCACACCAGAGACCGGGTAACCGGCGATTACACCTTCCTTCATCACTGAGGCGATGCCTTTTTGAATGGAGGTGGAGTAGGATTGCGAGATCGCGCCGCCAAAGACATCCCAGGTGTAATCGAAATCTTTATCAGTAATGGGATCCACCTTCAGATGGACCTCACCAAATTGGCCAGATCCGCCGGATTGTTTCTTGTGGCGGTGCATGGCTGAAGCAGGCTTGGTGATGGTTTCCTGGTAGGGGACCTTGGGTTCAGTAATGAGGATACCGACCTGGAATTTGGTCTCAGCACGGCGAATGGCGACGTCAATATGCTGATCGCCCATGCCCTGCAGGATTGTCTGTAGGGTGGTGTTGTCGTTGAAGTGAGAAAGGGTCATGTCCTCTTCGCACAAGCGGGCCAGGGTCGCGGAGATCTTGGTGGAATCCGCCTGGGTCTTGGGGAAGACGGCCACGCGGTATAACGCGCCGGGATACTCGGGCACGGGCAGAGTAAGGGGATGATTCTTATCGCACAAAGTATTGGAGGTTGAGGTTTCAGAAAGCTTTGGCACGACGCAGATATCGCCGGCATGGACCAGCTTCACGGTGCTGCTTTCTTTTCCGCGTGGAATATTTACGGAACCGAGGCGTTCTTCAATCCCCTTGGTCTGATTCCAGATATGGGCATCGGGAGCGATGGTACCGGAATAAACGCGGAAGAAGGTCTGCTTGCCAACAAATGGGTCGGCAGTGGTTTTCCAGACATAAATTGCCAGTGGCCCGCTGTCACTAGCGGTAAGTTTCTCTTCTCCAGCTTTACCCTGAGCGACAACAGCCGGGGTATCTTTGGGGGAGGGGAACAGATCCACCATGGCATCCAGGAAACGGGCAATACCAATTTCGGTGCCACCAGCAGCCACCATCACAGGTACAAATCCGCAATTGCGAACGACATTGGTCAACCCTTTGGTGACCTCTTCGTCGCTCAATTCACCGGATTCAAGATATTTCTCCAGGAGTGCATCTTCGCCTTCGGCAGCAGCTTCGACCAATTTGGCACGGGCGGCTTCTGCGTCAGCTTTATATTCAGCCGGGATCTCGACCGCTGTCTTGCCATCACCTTTGTAGGCTTTCATGGTCAGCAAATCGATCACTCCCTGAAATCCCTGTTTTTCACCCCAGGGAAGCTGGATCGGGATCAGACGGATCTCGGAGAATTCTTCAACCGATGTTAGTGCCTTCTGATAATTGGCATTCTCGCGGTCCATTTTATTGATCAGGAGGATGCGGGGAAGATTGAATTTTGTACAGTAATTCCATGCTAATTCAGCGCCAACCTCAAGACCGTTGACAGCGTCCACCAGAATGGCTGCACCATCTGAGACACGCAATGCAGAGATCACTTCGCCGACAAAATCGGTGTAGCCTGGGGTATCCAGAAAGTTGATCTTGGTGTCACGGTATTCGATTGGTATTACAGAGGTGTAAAGGGAAATGGTTCTGCGAACTTCTTCATCGTCGAAATCTGAAGCGGTGGTGCCGTCTTCGATCTTTCCCATACGAGTGGTGGCCCCGGAAAAGTGGAGCATAGCCTCGCAAAGGATTGTCTTTCCCGCGCTGGAATGTGATACCAGCGCGACGTTACGAATCTTTTCAGTCGAGTACTCTTTCATGAAAAAAGCCCTTCTCTACGCTGAGATGAATTCACTTTTGAATTTTAAGGGATACCGCCATTATTGTCAAAGAGAATCAGGATATATCAGACATTTTCCTTGTATCAAATTTAAAAACCTCATATAATGGGACATTTTTCATGGTTAAGAGGTTACGAAAAAATCCTTTCACGATTTGACAACTTTTCGTTTATAGAATTTACTTGGGAAGTACAATTAATTATCTTTGAAACATTTGCTGATTTTATCCGTATTCAAGAAGAGGTATTTTATGGAAAAGATCGTTCAGTCAATGTATGAATCAGCGGATAAGGGTGAGAGCTTTGTTCTTGCCACTGTGATCTCGCGGAATGGCTCCGCCCCTCGGTCTGCAGGCGCAAAAATGTTGGTCAGGAAGGACCGCTCATTTACCGGCACGGTAGGTGGGGGAATCCTTGAAGCCCAGGTCCAACAGCTTGCTTATCGTGTAAACGATAACCACCAGGCGGAGATCCGATCATTCAGCTTCAGCGGTAAGGATGCTTCCACAATGGACGCAATCTGCGGCGGAGAAGTGGAAGTATTGGTGGAATGGTTTGATGCTTGCGATCCATTTACTGTCGAACTAATTCACAAGCTTTATGAAATTCTCGCTGCCCGCCGGAAAGGCTGGCTGCTTACTGCTTTGGATCCTCATTCACAAAAAACTTCACACATGCTGCAATTTACTGAAGGTACATTATTTGGAAAATTACCTGCAGGATTAACCGCAGAGACTGTAGCCGGTACCCGTTCGATGGAATATTCTGTGAAAGAAGGAATCCAGATTGTGGTTGAACCGGTCAATATTGTTGGGACGGCCTTTATCTTTGGAGCCGGGCATGTTTCTCAAAGCCTGGCCGATTTTGTTAAAGCGGTCGGATTCTGGACGGTAATTCTGGATGACCGGGTTGAGTTTTGCAATCGCCAACGGTTTCAAACCGCCGATGAATTGATCGTTCTGGATTCATATACTGGGGTCATGGAGAAACTGGGAATCGACCACAACAGTTTTATTGTGATTGTGACCCGCGGACACATGAACGATCGCGAAGTGCTGGCCCAGGCGTTAAAGACAGATGCCGGCTATATTGGTATGATCGGCAGCCGCAGAAAATGCAAATTGGTTTATGAAGAACTAATCAAACAGGGTTTTACTGAACAGGATATCCAACGGGTGCACGCCCCAATTGGTCTGGCGATCAAGGCGGAAACCCCCGAGGAGATCGGCGTCAGCATCTGTGCCGAGATGATCCAGGTACGGGCGGAAATGCAGGATCAGTGAGTTACTGCCATGACTAAACAGGTCTGCGCGTTCTATTTTTCGCCCACTGGCGGAACGAAGAAAGTGCTTGAGGCTTTTCTTTCCGGTTTTGGTGCAGACAATATCTCCAGAATAGACTGGACAGTTTGCGCGAACCGAAAAGAGGAAGAGATCGTTCCAGAGGGAACTCTGACAATTATTGCAGTTCCTGTCTATGGGGGCGGTGTACCAGCCCTGCTTCTGCCGGTGATCAAAGGCTTGCGTGGCAAGAATAATCCACTGGTTGTGCTGACCGTTTACGGGAATATGAGCCAGGGAGTGGCAATTCAACAGGTGGCGTGTTATTCAGCCCAAAATGGATTCCATCTGATTGCGGCCGGTGCTTTTATTGCCCGCCATACTTTTTCATCTAAAAAGTACCCGGTGGCAGAAGAAAGGCCGGGACCATCTGATCTGGATTGTGCCAGGGAGTTTGGGTTACGCGTACACAATAAGTTAATAAATGGAAATTCCCTGTCGATACAAATTCCTCAATCAAAACCCCTGTTTTTATTTTTGAAGGACCATTTTTCGATCAATAGCTCAAAAGTATATGCACTGCCTCCATCCATCGATCTGGAAAAATGCCGGGCCTGCGGGGTTTGTGCCCGTTATTGCCCGGTTCAGGCGATATCCATAAATGATTTCAAGGTTGATCCTGTTTTATGCCTGCATTGCGGGCGATGTATTACGCTATGTCCTGAGCATGCAAGAAAACAAATGTTTAGATTCAATATCCCTGTCTCAAGATTGCTGAATCGATTAGCCGATTCCGGTTGTTCCCCGATCCTTTATGAATAAGGAACCCTCCATTTATTCAGGCCCCATCCTTTTTCAAGCAGTACAATATTGAATGGGGAACCATTATGGATAAACTATCGTCTTACAAGAAATACCTGTGGATGGTCCTGGGCTTATTTCCGCTGCTCCTGGTTTCTCCAGCCCAGATCAGTATCTGGAAATTCGCAGATTTAAAACTGGATCTATACACGGGAGAATATCCGGGGCTTTCCACCACAGCGGCACAAAAAATGATGACCGTAGATCTAAACGGAGACGGCACCAATGAATGTTTGCTGGTGGCAGGTCAACAATTGCAGATTACTGATTGCGCTGCGAAGGTCTTTTGGGAAAGTCCGCAGACCTGGCAGGTAAAGGAAGCGCAGATCGGTGACCTTAACCATGATGGAAAGCCAGAAGCCGTCCTGCTCGTCTGGCGTCCGTTCAAACCCTGGCCGATCGACAGTTTTGTTCCTTCTGGTGGACGGATCAAAGATTTTCATAATAAACAGGGATTGAGTTGTCATGTCATTTTGATCGGGTGGAAACGGGGTGGCTATAATGAAGTATGGGCAGGGTCATCCCTGATTCGCCCTGTGGAGCAGCTTTATACTGTCGACCTGGATAACGATGGTTCTCAGGAATTAGTGGCTTTGGAGGGCTTTTATGATGCTGATCGGCCGGGAGGAGAATTAACTGTTTGGAAATGGAACAGTTTTGGATTCATCCTGGCGGATGAACAAAAACAAAATTACTCCAAATTGCAGGTGATCAGTTCTGACACTGAAAAATGGATCCTTGTTCAAAAATAGGAGGAAGAATGAAAAAGAAATCTTTATTGACCATATTTGCATTGATCTGTGTGTTTACGTTGGTCATCAGCTCCTGCAACTTTCCGCTGATGAATCCACCGGAAACTCAGCAGCCAGGTGGATCTACTCAGGCAACGGGTGGAAACTCTGCTACTGAGGCAGCAACTGCCGCTGCGCATGGTAATGGGATTAAAGTTGATAATGTTTACAGCACTAATTTTGCAAATTACGATCAAAAAGCCGTAACTTTACCCGAAAAATTCACCGGGGATTATTCCCTGCCGTTGGACCTTTCACAAGTGAACAATTTGAGCAATTACACATTGACCGATGCTCAACTTGCAGCCTTAAAAGCCAATGGTTTCGTTGTAAAAGCGCCCACCTCGAATGCGGATAGCATTTATAACGAGTTCTACCAGGCTTACGAATCGCAGCGCTATGAAGAGCAACCCATCTTCGTGACAACGGATTCAATTTTCCACGTTTACCACCTTGTGTTCGATAAAATGCTGCGTGATCTGGAGAAGGACACCTTTATCGATACATTGAAGGATCTGACCACCACAATGGTCATCGCCACGAACACCCAGTACCAAAGTTTGAAGGGAACTTCACTTGAAGATGCCGCCTTGCGTAATGCGGCATATTTCTCGGTAGCCGCCAATCTCTTAGGCACGGGAGATCCTGTGCTGGATGAGGCCAAGCCGTTTGTGGATGCTGAACTGGCCCTGATCAATGCTCACCAGGGAACGGATGTTTCTCCTCTTTGGCTGCGCAGTGACCAGAGTGAGGATATGCAATATATCGAAGATTATTCACAGTATATTCCCCGCGGTCATTACACTCGTAGCCCTGAACTGGAAGCCTATTTCAAGGCGATGATGTGGTACGGCCGCATGAATTTTAGACTCAAAGATAGTTTTGAAACTCAGCGGGCCTTACTTTTGACCCAGGCAATTCGCAGCGCTACCAGCACTACCGGGCTCTCTGCTTTGACACTCTGGCATACCATTTATGATCCAACTGTGTTCATTGTTGGAAAATCGGATGATCTTGGTTTTGATGAATACGGCAAGATCTCGGATGCTGTCTTTGGGGAAAACCCTGATCCACAATCGTTCGCTGACAGTGCCAAGCTGCAAACTTTCATCGATACTGCAAAAAATTTGCCAGCCCCCCAGGTCAATTCCATGTGGGTCTATATCTGGCAGGACCAGAAGGATGTAACGCAGGGCTTTCGCTTGATGGGCCAGCGTTTCACTCTGGACCAGTATGTCTTTGGCCAGGTAATGTGGAGGAAAGTGGGTACAGATGATCAACCTAGAGACTTGCCCAAGGCATTAGATTTCTTTGCCGCTCAGGGATCCGACCTGGCTACCAATCTCCTCGATCAGATGGGAGAGACCAAGTACGCCAATTACTCGACCCAATTAGATAAAGTCAAAGGCGAAGTTGCCAAATTAGGGCCTGATTCCTGGACTCAAAACCTCTATTGGACCTGGCTGTATTCATTGCAGGCAGTGACCGCGGTAAAAGGTCCTCAGTTCCCGGTTTTCATGCAGTCCGATGCCTGGGCGCGAAAAGATCTACAAACAGCCTTAAGCTCCTGGACTGAATTAAAGCACGATACCATTTTGTATTCGAAACAGGTGATGGCAGAAATGGGCGGCGGCGGATATGAGACTGCTCCGAAGGGGTATGTAGAACCCAACCCTGAAGCCTATTCACGTTTGTTGGCACTGGCACAAATGACTGAATCCGGCCTGGTTTCCCGCAACATCCTGAGTGATACAACCAAAGGCAATCTCGATAACTTGATCAGCGAGATCAGTTTCCTGTTGGATATTTCACAGAAGGAATTGAACAATACCGAGATCAGCCAGGATGAGTACTGGCAGATCCAGTATTACGGCGGCTGGCTGGAGCAAATGACAATCGCCTCTGCTGATTCTGAGGATGACACCGATGGACGCAATTACCTTGAAGATCAGAAGTCTCCAGTAGTAGCTGATGTGGCTACCGGTATGAATCGTGTGTTGGAAGAAGGGGTCGGGTATCCCACATTGATCTATGTGGTCACTCCGAATCAACCTTACCAGGTGGCAGTGGGTGCTGTTTACACTTATTATGAGTTTGTGGTTGATCCGAGCCAGCGTATGACCGATGAATCCTGGAGAGGATCCCTTGAATCCGGTACTGCGCCAGCTCAACCGGATTGGACCTCCACATTCATCATCCCATAATGAGATTACGATCTTTCTTTCGAGGAGCGCTGGCAACAGCGCTCCTTCTCCTAAGTGGATGTACCACGGCTCCCAAAACAGTGATTACTTTTGGGGGAGACGTCATACTGGCGAGAGACGGGAAACCGATTTTCGCTAATGTGAATCCCTGGACGAAGATCGAAGGGTCGATCCGGCAACAATGGTCCGGAACTGAAGATACCTATTTCTTTGCCAACCTTGAATCGCCAATAAATACTTCCGGGGTTTCCACTGCCGCGGTAAACGGTTATGACCTTTGCGCCGGGAACGACCAACTGGAAATTGTCCAGGAAGGAAAGATCAATTTTGTAAATCTTTCAAATAATCACAAGAATGACTGTGGTGCAAGTAACGATGAAACAACAACGGATTATGTTGGGAATGAAGGCCTTGACTCGGTCGGACCAGGGTTGACACCTGTCTATCTAGAAACAGACAATGGCACGATTGGTGTAGTCAGCGCCGAGGATGTGAGCGAGCCAATTGATGAGGTTGCCCTGCTTCAAGCGGTTACTGAAGCCAGAAAACATTGCGACCTGCTCATTACTGCAATACACTGGGGAAATGAATATCAACAGGGGACTACAAACCGACAGGAGGAACTGGCTCAGGCTCTGGCGGATGCCGGTGTGGATATCCTGTGGGGAACTCACCCACACGTGCTGCAAAAAATCGACTGGGTTCGATCAAGCAAGAAGGACCACCAAATGTTGGTCATGTATAGTCTGGGGAATCTGCTTTCAGACCAATGGATGAGCAGCCAGACCCGTCAGTCTGCATTAATTACTGTCACAATTCAAAATAAACGATTTTCACATTTGTCCATCTTGCCTATACAGATCCAACGCAGCACCCGCCAACTGGAGCGGGCAGATAAAAATGCGACTGCCTCCATTGAGGCAGTCCTTGGGATCGATCAACTCAATATTTCTATACCAAAAGGGGATTGAGAAGTTAGATTTCTGGAATTAACAGCTTTTCCATGCGCCAGGAGGGTTCTTTAACGGTATGCCAGATCCCGCTTTCATCCGGGTAGGACCAGATCCCGGGTTCTTCAGCTACGATCTGAAAATTCAATCTTTTATATAAGCGCAATGCATCCGGGTTGTCCTTCGCGACATTGAGGGTCAGCCTGCTAAAATTTCTTTCCAGCAGGTAATCTTCCACAGTCTTTACCATTTGTGTTCCCAAACCGTGACTGCGAAATTCGGGTTTGATACGAAAAGAGTAGAGATAAGCGCGCTGCCAGCCATCTGCCAATTCTGGACGGTCGCAGATCAACTGCACGAATACCTGACCGATGAGCCCGTAGAAATCGGTTTCTGCGATCCAGATAATGGTTTTTCCCTGCAGCATGCGGCTGTAAGCATTCGCGTACAGGGTACGGAAGTGGCGGTATTCGCCGTTCCATTCCATACCTACCAGGTCGCGGCTTTCTGCGGGTCGGATGACCGGTTTAGAAAAATATTTTAGAGGAATATCAACAACAGCATGTTCAACCATATCGATCGCTCAAGAGTTGAGTAATTTTAATAACAGAGCATTTTCCTCGGCAGAATTATTAATTTCTCCATCGATCCAGGCGCTGCGAATCTTGTGAATGATCTCGCTGTAGCAGGGACCTGGAGGAATTCCCATTTCCTTTAGTTTATTACCATCTACGCCAGGATTCAAGTATTGCCACCGGGTAAACGCCCTTTCCAGCCTTTCCTTGAATAGTCGTTCATCGGAAAGCAGGTAAACGGCATATCCAGAAACTGCCGGGGCACTGCTCACCTGGTCGAAAAAGTGGCTTTCACTGAAGTCCGCCCATTTTTCATGTTCAGACCAGATACGGCAGGAATGATACAGCGCCTGCATCAGGGTGTTGTTGAGGTGAAAACGATTGGCAACTTCCAATGCTTTTGTTTCACCAAGCGGAGTCAGCCAGACAAGGTACGCCAGGGTTTGGCGGATGGGTAAATGATCGACCGGAGCGGATAGATTCCAAATTTCGGGGATTGGGAAAAGCAGGGACGCACGCATCGGACGTTTGTCTTTTTCATGCCAGTGTAATGCCGGATGGATGGCGGTCATCAGTTCCAGTTCTTCCATACGTGCCAGAATCGGAAGGGGGCCTTCCTCGCGGAAGATGAGATCGAATTCATGACGCAGCCGGTCGCCGCTGACCTGTTTGACCAGGGGACGGGCTTCAGCCATCAATTGCAGGGTGCGGCTTTCGATGGTGAAGTTAAAGCGCTGCTCAAAACGCGCTGCTCTTATCAGGCGGGTCGGATCGTCAATGAATGACAGCGAATGCAGGACCTTTATCTGCTTTTTCTGAAGATCGCTGTAACCATTCCAGTAATCATAAAGTTCCCCAAAATGACGTCCATCCAGCCGTAATGCCATCGTGTTGATGGTGAAATCACGCCGGTGCAGGTCCAACTTGATGCTCGAGCGTTCCACGGTAGGCAGGGCAGAAGGGTGATCGTAAAATTCTGTGCGCGCGCTGATCAGGTCAAGTGAATCCGGAAGCTGATCTGCCTGCTCTGGTGAAAATTCAAAAGAGGCCGCCAGACTCGTTTTGATATTCTTGATCTGCCATTTTGCGGTTCCGAACCGGTGATGTGAAGTGATCTTGCCACCGTAACGTTTGACCAGACGGTTGGCTAGTGCCACCGCGTCTCCCTCCACCACGATATCGAAGTCGATGGATGGACGATTTAGTATGAGATCGCGGACAAAACCGCCTACGATGTACACCGGGTAGTGTTCCTGGATGGCTTCTTCGGCAACCTTCTTGATCAGGGTCAGCCGCAGCACCGGCATCACTTTTTCCAATGTGGCAGCATAGTTCAATTTTCCGGGAACGAAATTATTTTCTCCGGTGAGCGTTTTCAAGAAATCAGTCCGGGTGACAATGCCGACTACCTTTTGAGTTTTTGGGTCGATGACAGGCAATTGTCCCCAGCCGGTGGTAGACATGAGATTCTGTAAATGATCGATGCTGTCAGTGGGTTTCAGAGCATAATCACCGGCTTCCATCAGACTGCCGGCAGTCAGGTTCAAATGATGGGCGGTCGCACGATCCACAGCGCGCCGGGTCAATAACCCAACTACCTTCCCGTTATCGACCACCGGGAAGCCTTCATACCCGTAGCGCTGCATCACCCTTTCAGCTTCATAAAGGCTGGTCTGGGGAGTCAGCAGCAGCGGATGCTTCGACATGATCTTGCCAACCGTGATTGGAACGATGATCTCCTCTCCGAGAATAGTGAGCAGCTTAGCAGCCAGGGCTTCGAGCGTGCATTCTTCGGGATTTATTTGCGGCCGACGCGGATCGATCAAAGCAGATGCGGCACGGTCATGACCGCCTCCGCCAAAATGGGCAGCTACCCTGGCGACATTTACCTGGTCCGAGGTAGACCGTGCCACCAGGCGGATACCTTCGCTGGTATTCACCAGAATGAAGAGACCGTCCGGGTCCAACAGATCACGCAGTTTGTGAGCGACGCTGGAGATCTCTTCGCGCATATCCCGGGCATCGGCAGTGGCGATCAGGATGGTCTTGCCGTTGATGAAATGTGTTTGCGAGGTAGCCAGCAGCCGGTCGGTCAATTGTTTTTGAGCATCCGTCAGGGCTGGATTCAAATAGTCGGCTACAATACGCAGGTTCCCGCCTACCTCAACAAGTGAGGCGCAGGCGCGAATATCCCGGGCTGTAGTCGAGGCATAGGTCATGGACCCGGTATCTTCGTAGATCCCCAGAAGCAGCAGGGTTGCCTGGATCATAGTAAGGGAATTAAGATGGTCCTGTAGTTTTTCGACCAACAGGGTTGTGCAGGAGCCGGTTTTATCGATCTCGCATTGCCAGGATACTGGCAGATCGCTGCGCAGCGGATGATGATCGACAACCCGTACCTTTGTCTGCTGGGTAATGCCTTTCAGAGTTACCAGGGATTGGGTATCCACCAGGGTAACCGTATCGATATTGGCATTCAGCAGATCGCGGGATTCAACAAATGGCAATTCTGCCCCATACAGGTTGATAAAATGGCGCACATTACGATTTAATCGGGTTGCCAGGACTGGTTTACCGGTGTCATCCAACAGCCAGGCGGCCAACAATGCGGCCACCGCGTCAAAATCACTCTGTTCATGGGTGAGAATCACATTCATGAGGTTATTTTAGCATTAAGACAAAAGTTAATCTCTATCATTCTATCCTCTTCAGATTAGAGTACAATTGTCCAATTCGAATAAATTTACTCCATCTTTGCTAAAAGGTGGATGCGCATTAGAGGAATGACATGGAAGATAAAAAAGTGATCTTATCTGTATTAGCCCACCCGGATGACGAGACTTTTGGAATGGGCGGCACCCTGGCGCTTTATGCCAGCAGGGGAGTGGAAGTGGACCTGGTTTGCGCGACACGCGGCGAGGTTGGCGACGTTCCCGATGGGATGATGGCAGGTTTTAACACTGTGGCTGAACTGCGTGAGCATGAATTAATGCAGGCGGCTGATCTCCTCGGGCTGAAACATGTTGACTTTTTAGGTTACCGCGATTCCGGCATGCCCGGCAGCCCGGATAACTCTCATCCGCTGGCGTTGGCGGCTGCCCCGATCGATGAAGTTGCTACAAAGGTCGTGTATTTTATTCGCAAATACAGGCCGCAGATCGTACTTACATTTGATCCCATCGGTGGATATCGCCACCCGGACCATATCGCGATCCAAAAAGCGACTGTGAAGGCTTTTTACGCGGCAGGCGATGCTGCTCAATACCCCTGCGAATTCCCGGCGTATCAACCCGCCAAGCTGTATTTTCATACCATGCCCAAATTTATATTACGCATGGGCATCTTCTTTATGCGGATGATGGGCAGAGATCCCCACAAATTTGGTCGCAATGGCGATATCGACCTGGCTTCCATCGCGGAGGTTTCGTTCCCGGTGAATGCAGTGATCCGTTATTCGTCAGTCGCGGAATTGAAGGATAAAGCTGCTGCCTGCCATGCCAGCCAGGGCGGCACGCAGATCACAAGCGGCACCAATATCGTTGCCCGTATCCGCAGCCTGTTTACGGCAAAAGACATTTTTATGCGGGATTATCCCCCTGCGGACAAACATAAAGAGTCCGATCTTTTTGAAGGAATTGAATAGCTCAATAAAAACAAATCATCCTGTCAGAATTTTGACAGGATGATTTTTATCATCAGCAATAGATTAAAGTTTGATCACCATGCCGCAGAAGTCGCATTTAATGGAATCCTGACCGCGCAGGATCGGTTTGGTGATGGCACCGTTGCAGTAAGGGCATTGGGTAGGTGCATTCTTTACTTTATCAATGACTGCCTGCTGAACAGGAACTATACGCAAACTGTCGATCTCATGGTTCTTCACCTGACCAATTTGCTTTTGCCAGTCCTCGCAGGGTTGATCGAAGAGATGCAGGGTGGCTTTGTCACTGAAACATCCGGGGTCGAGCTTGACCTCCAACATATCAATATTCTTGAAAAGGCCCTGTTTGGTCGAATTGATCTCATATATGGATGCTACCGGAACTTCAAACAACATATTCTGAACTTTTTGCCGCTCGGTAGTGACAAAGAGGACCTTCTTGGTGGCAACTTCTTCCTTTTGCTCAAAGATCAAGCGCTGGTCCGTCAGGAATAATACTCCTTCAGGATCCTCCTTCTGTTCCTTCCCTGTCTTGCACCAGACTGCTTTCACAGCCTTGACCACAGCTTCTGCGGGTAGAAAACCAAAGGAGGCGGTCTCGGCCTGATCTAAAGAATATTCGATCATTTCCAGTTCTTTTTTGAAGGCATAGACTTCGTCTTCAATATTCTTGTACATTTCTTCAAGACTGTTTTCAGCGGAGGTACACAGGTTTTCAACCATTTCGGCTTCCCGTTCCAGGGAATCGAGCGTCATGGTTGAAAGCGGACGGCCACTGGTGGTAAAGTGGAGCTGGAGCGCGTGAAAATTCGCTTGAAGACGGTTTGCCTGTAAATTGATCTGCGCCTGGATGGGAGCTTTTTGTGTGATCCACCGGACAACAAAATCGGAGGCTTTTGCTTCCAATAATTTATTGAAAACATACTTCCTTTGCCGCAATGCACTGATCCGACCGGATAAGTTATTGACATCACTTTCTACATTGGTAAAAGCATCGATCACACTTTTAAGATTCGCTTTGTCCTGCAAGGTATCGATCTTAAAACTGAGCGAATTTGTCCTTCTTTGAATTTCTTCAGCGGGATTCGGTGAACCGGACGGGGTGGATTGTGGGGGCATCTTCGTTTTCCTTTTAAAGTAATAAATATTAAATTATTGAAGAAAGGAGTTACAAATTCTTAGGTTTTGATTCCAGTTCAGCTAATTCACCGGTAACAACGAAAATCGTCCGCTCACAGATATTTGTGACCCGGTCAGCCATTCTTTCTATGTTATGTGTGACCCACATCAATAAATTGGCGTGGTCGATCGATTCTGGGTGTGCGATCATTGTTTTTAAAATATAACTGCCTGCCTGTTTGAACAGACTGTCCACGGTGTCATCCATTCCCGGAATTAGCCTGGCTGCCTCTGCATCTTCATCCAGGAAAGCGGTTAAGGCTTTATGCAGCATTTCAACTGCCGCATGTGTCATATCTTCGATCTCTTTGATCGGTATGGGAATATCCAGATCAGCCAGGTTGATGACCACTTTACAGATTCCTTTGGCATAATCCCCCATGCGTTCCAGTTCTGAAGCGATCTCAAGCATGGCTGCCAGCAGACGCAGGTCATGGGCCAGTGGCTGTTGGGTTGCGATCAGAATTAAGACTTCATTTTCGACATCATAGCGTTTCTGGTTGATAAATTTATCATCCATGTAGATCTGTCGGGCCTGGTTGATATCCCGGCGGCGCAACGCGTCCACAGCTTTCACAGTGGCGATCTCAACCAGACTCCCAATCAGGAGCAGATCATCCTTTATTAATTGCAATCTTTCGGTCAGGTTGTCTCTCGCCATACAAAATCTCCTCTTTCAATTACCCAAAACGACCGGAAATGTATTCCTCCGTCTCCTTGTGATGCGGGTTGGTGAATATCTGGCTGGTATCGCCGTATTCCACCATTTTGCCGGCACGGTCGGTATCCATTGTAAAGAACGCCGTATAGTCGGATGCGCGGCCGGCCTGCTGCATGTTGTGGGTTACGATAATGATTGTATATTCTTTTGAAAGTTCCCGCATTAAATCTTCGATCTTTAAGGTAGCGATTGGATCCAGTGCAGAGCATGGTTCATCCATGAGGATGATCTCCGGTTTGACTGCCAGGGCGCGGGCGATACATAACCGCTGCTGCTGACCGCCTGAGAGCGACATCGCCGGCTTTTGTAATTCATCCTTAACCTCATCCCATAAAGCTGCCTGATGAAGGGTTCGCTCCACCAGGTCGCTGATCGAGCCCTTATAATGATTGATCTTGGCTCCCCAGGCGATATTGTCATAAATGGATTTTGGAAAAGGATTGGGCTTTTGGAAGACCATCCCGATCCGCTGCCTGACCTGCACAGGATCAACCTCAGGATCGTAAATATTCTCCCCGTGGAATAAGATCTTTCCGCCGATGCGCGCGCCGGGGATGAAATCGTTCATGCGGTTGAATGAGCGTAAAACCGTGCTTTTACCGCAGCCTGATGGCCCGATAATAGCGGTGATCTTTTTTTGTTCGATCGTCAGGTTCACTTCCTTTACAGCTCGAAAATGGCCGTAAAAGATATCCAGGTTCTCTGTCTCAATGGCGTATTCGTTATCAACAATGGTTTTTTCTTCCATATCACATCCCGGGAAATTGATTCTTTGATAGTACTAATTATAAATAGAAAAACACAAAGTCATGTGCAGAATAAACGGTTCACCTCAAAATCAGCCTTTAATGGGAATGGAAAAGGTAAATGTACTGCCTTTTTCCAATGTGCTTTCCACCCAGATCTTCCCCCCGTGGGATTCTACCAGGTGCCGGCAGATGGATAGACCGAGGCCTGTGCCTCCGCTGCTTCTTGACCGGTCTGATTTATAGAATCTCTCAAAGATCCGTTCTGCGTCTTCCGGTGAGATGCCCATACCGGTATCGCTGACGGAAAACAGAACACTGTCTGCTTGTTGTGCCGCTGAAACAATGATCCTACCGCCGGGTTGGGTAAACTTGATGGCATTATGGATGAGATTGACCAGGACTTCCTGTAAACGCAGCGGGTCAGCGAGGATTTCCTTGATCGGGTTGGGGCAGGTACTTTCTAGGGTAATTCCAGCACGCTGTGCTTGCAGACTCATACGCTCAACAGTTTTGGAAAGAAGATCTTTTGGCGAGATCATTTTCTTTTGCAGGATCTCATTGCCAGATTCCATACGTGCCAGTTCCAATAATTCCTGCACCATCTGAGTGAGGTTGTCGATCTCATCATTCATTTGTGAGAGAAAGTGGTCCGCGGCAGGCGGGTCGTTGAGCGCACCATCCTGCAGGGTTTCGGTCAGGGCTTTCAGCGAGGCCAGGGGAGTACGCAGTTCGTGTGATACATTGCTGACAAAATCCTGACGAACGGTCTCAAGCCGGTGTCGGGTGGTCAGATTCTGGAAAAGCAGCAGGGTATATTCGGGCAATGCCGGCTTGAGTTGTGTTCCGATCACCTGCAGGTACTCCCGATCGGCCGGGGTTTCAAAGGTGATCGATTGTTGATCATTGTTTTGCTGGCATTTTTCCCAGAGGTTGACGATCTCGAAGGAACGAACCACTTCCACCAATGAGCGATTCCCAGAGGTGATCTCTTCATGAAAATTGAACAGGCTGCGGGCTGCCGGGTTGATCAGCAATACATGGCTGTTAGCATCCACTAAAAGCGCGCCGTCTGACATGTTGGTTAAAATGGCATTTAGTTTCATACGCTCATTTTTCAGATCGGAGATCTGCATGCTCATTTTATCTGCCAGGTCATAAAAAGCGCTGGCAAGGGTACCGATCTCATCTTGACGCTGGCTGAGTTTAATATTCTTCGGCCCATCGTGGGTCATGGCTTCCACAGTATCCGTGAGCTGGGTGAGGGGATTTTGTCTGCGAAAAGTGAAATACAGGCTGATGAGGATAACAACCAGGACCGCTATCAGAGAAGAGTAGATAAGAATGCGCTGTATCCTGGCAATGGATTCATCCAGAGTAGCCAGGGACACTGCGACCCTTGAAACAGCAATGATCTCCTCTTTTTCATCCCGTACGGGGACGGCGACGTAGAGGAATCTTGTTCCCAATGTATTGCTGGCACGAATATCGGATCCGACTTGACCCTTTAAAGCAGTAATCACTTCGGGTCGATTGGAATGGTTTTGCATCGAGGCTGGATCTGCCTGGTTGTCCGCGACCACCTGGCCGTTAGGGAGAATGATGGTCACGCGGTCTTTGGATTGTTCCGCAGCAACGGTGATCTCATGAGTAAGTTCAGAACTCGAAGTATTTGCTTCAATAAGGGAGGAAGTGATCTGCGCGTACAGAGTCGCCTGATCGGTCAGGTCTCGCTTCCAACTGTCTTCAATAAATCCCTGAAAGTAATTACTCAGATAGATACTGATGCCTGCGAGAACGATCAGCAGGATCATCAGGTAAGGCAGCGAGATCTTCCAGACGTACGACCGCTTGCGCATTGGATCAGCCTTCGAAACGGTAGCCGGAACCTCTGACTGTAACGATCCGTACCGGTTGGGATGGATTTGCTTCGATCTTTTCGCGCAGCCAGCGCACGTGCACATCCACCGTCCGGCTGTCTCCGACGAATTCCCAGCCCCACACTTTTTCCAGGATCGCGTCTCGAGTGAGGGCGCGGGCGGGATGCTGCATAAAATACACGAGCAGATCATATTCCATTGGCTTAAGGTCCAGAACTTTACCATCGAGGAGGGCTTCAGCTCTTTTAAGGTCGATCTCAAGATTCTTTGAAATGATCTTTTCTTTGGTATTTTCGGCCGATTCAGCGGACTGGTTCTCTTCACGGATCATTCTTACCCGGCGCAGCATGGCTTTTACCCGGGCGATCAGTTCGCGCATGGAGAAGGGTTTGGTCATGTAATCGTCGGCCCCAACTTCCAACCCAACGATCCGGTCTACTTCCTCGTCCCGTGCGGTCAGCATCAATATGGGAGTATTCATTTCCTGGCGGACCAGGCGGCAGACCTCGAAGCCATCCTTCCCGGGCAGCATGATGTCAAGCAAAATCAGGTCTGGATGAAGCTCGCGTGCCTTGCTCACAGCGGTGTTCCCATCTCCGGCGATGGTCGTTTCATATCCTTCGCGGGTTAGGGAATAGGCAAGCGTGTCTTGCAGGGCTTTTTCATCTTCTACGATCAGGATCTTTTCAGTCATGCTTTTTCACCAGGTCAGAAAATAAGGTTTCAAATTGTGCGGCAAAAACCTGCCGGTTAAAATGTTGTACCACATAATCCCGGCCGTTGTTCCCCATTTCCCTGGCTTGTTTTGGATCCCTGGCAAGCATGCGAATCGCTTCTGCCATAGCAGCCGCGTCTCCGGGGGCAGTAAAGATCCCGGCATGTGCCTCTTCCACTACCTGGCGTATCACACCATCAATTGCCAGGACTACTGGTCTGGAAGCAGCCAGGTAATCAAAAACCTTATTGGGATAGGTTGTCTTGTACAGATCGAGCGGTTTTAGAATAGCGACACAGGCATCAGAGGCAGCCAGGACCTGGTGCATTTCGTGTTTGGGAACTGATGGAATGAAGTGTACATTCTGCAAATTCCATTCCCCGGCCAGGTGAACAAGGTTGGCTTTTTCTTTCCCGTCGCCAACGAAGACGTATTGAATATTATGGTCGTTACTGGTAAGACGAGCTGCTGAAAGCACTACCTCAAGATCGTTGGAGATGCCATGCGCCCCTGCGTAAAGGACAAGAAAAGCATCACCCAACTGGCGCGCTTCTCTAAAAGCCCTTCCATCCTCTTGTGGATCGAACATATCTGGATCCACGCCGTTGGGAACGAGTTCGATTTCTTTGCCTCCCTGTTTGGTGACAAATGGGAAGAAACCGGGAGAATTGATCACGATCCGGTCCGCGTGGCGGTACAAGAAGGACTCCAACCAGTACGACATTTTGATCAGGACCTTATTCTTTAAAACACCAATTCCAATGGCAAATTCGGGCCAGAGGTCGCGGATCTCAAACAGGAATGGTTTTCCTTTCAAGCGGGCCAGACACCAGGCGGTCCACCCCTGGAAGATTGGGGGCGAGGTTCCCCAGACGGCATCCACATTTTTTACTCCCAGACCGACAAAGAAGCTGGAAAACATAAAACTGAAAAAATTGATCAGCCTGTGGAAGAAACTGCGGTGCAGCGCGGGATAAACATAGACGCGCAATATGGTGATCCCCGGTTCGGGAGTTTCCTGCTGTTTCCACGGGATCCGGCCATTCTTTGATCTGCCGGTAAGGTAATTTACCGGGCTGGTGATGATCGTTACCTGGTGGCCGTGAGTTGCCAGGTAATGAGCGATCTCGTAATGCCGGGTGCCTCCTGCTTCGTCCAGGCTGGCAAAGGCTTGATGGACCAAAAGAATATGCATAGATCGAATCTTACTCACTTCTAAAAAATTAATCTGGTTAAGATCTCCAGAGATTTGGTTGTTTCAAAGGTAGCCGCGATCGAAAGCGCGGGCACCTTTACGAGGTAGGTAGGGGAGAACCAACCGCGGATCAGGTTTTTCTCTTTGCCGCGGAGGGTTTCACCGGCTCGGACCAGACTGATCATTCCAGGGACAATCGATTGGTCGTGTGGATCGCGGCCGATCAGAATTAACTGTACCTGTTTGCCCTTGTTTGAAAGGCTCAGGCTATTTTTATCCAGTGTCCAATCCCAATCCGGGACGAGATATTGGATCGTTACCTGCAAAGGTTTTTTCTCCAGGCGGGCAAATTCGATACGATCAAGCACCTGGAATTCTCCAGATTTTGGAAATCCAATCGTGCGAATTTGCGTGTAGGCACAAGAGAGGTTGCAATAGAGAATCGCGCCGATCGTATTCGTGTCTGAAGGCAGCGGCAGGGACCGAGCACGGTCGATCCACAGAAATTTACTGTCGCGGACCATCTGGTCCTGACCATTCACAGTGATCGTGTTATGGACCATGGAGCCTGAAAGGCGATTCTGCCAGGGTTCTGGCAAGTTATAGGCGTAAGTACCCGCATCCATAAGCAGGTTAATTCCGTCCTGCCAGAGATCGACACTCAGCAGGTCTGCGTGGGCTGGTCGGGAGTGGAATTGGGCGCTTCTTAAAAAAGCCCGACAATTCCCGTTTTCAATACTGTGAACCGCAGGGCTGGTCAACTGGGAACAGGCAAGCAATTTCTCATCTTCGTGGATCAATCCAAGCCAGGAGGATAACTCATCCCAGGGACCAGCAGGCAGGCAGGGTCCGCCCAGAAATGCGCGGGAAGCTGCCTGGACGGTGGAACGATAATCGAGATAATCTTCGCCGCCAATCGGCAGAAGGTTCGACCCATCATTATGGCCCAGGTTGGGGAGCCGGCCGCTGACCGGATCCAGTTGAGAGGTCAACCATCGGGTGGCCATCGACAACTTCTTGTTTGTTCGACTAGAAAGTGAAATGTTGTCTCTGTTTGCCAGCAATTTGAATAATAAGGCCAGATGTATCATCAGGCGGTGATAATTTGCACTGTGTTGGCTGTAAGTGCCCTCATTGTCGATCTGTTGATCGATCCCTGCCTGGAAATAAGCGGCGCCTGATCTGAACCAGTGCCTCCCGGTCGGAGTTTCGGTAAACACAGCCCCGCCGATCATCAATCCCAATGCTTCACTGAGAAAATGATTGTTATTTTGCGATCGCGAATAATTGAGAGTGATCGAGATCCGGTAAGTATGCTGCCAGATGGCGGTCAATAAATTATCAAGCCTCGGTTGGGTGGTCTCACTGTTATCAGCAAAAACCTGGACAGCCAGGATCCATGGGATCAGCCGTAAAGCAGCTTCTTGAGCGGATACCCAGTGCGCCCCCATGTTTTCAGGGTTTTCCTGGAAGAATTTTTCAAAATTGGTCCAAAAGGTTGCGGGGTATTTATCCTCATGTTCGACCAGATATGCCTGGCACAAAGGGAAAACCCAGCCGAATCGTGCCGGTTCCCAGAGCGTCTTGATATCGCTTCCGTTCACCGTGTCCGAATATTTCGTCCAATGCTTGAGGGTGGTTTCATGAGGCGAAAGATCGATCCGGGCGCTCTCCCCGCTAAAAGCAGGAAAATTGCCCGAGACGATCTCGTCTGCGAGGGAAATCACCATTTTCTGCTCGTGGTTTCCAAGAGTCAAGTGGGGATCAAGGAGAAATGCCTTTCGCAGAGCCTGCAGGGGGTCAGCCAATGTTGGGCGGGGACCCGCATGAAGGCTCTCGAATTTTCCAGAACGAAGCTGCCCTTTATAGAGCGCATAGGGAATTAACTGGGATAGCCCCAGTTCTTTAACCAGCAAATATACACGTCTGGAAGTGTTCACAATCGACTAAGCCTGGATCTTTACTTCTTCATTGGATTGCAGCGAATGTAACACAGCAAAACTGGCACGAGTCACACCGATCAATTGGTCATAGGGGATCGTCGGTCCGGTTCCATTGGTTATTGAATCGCAGAAGGCGCACCAGGCTGCAAAATGGCCCTTATCCTGGCGCAGATAGGCGCGTTCCCGACTTGTTTTGTTGGGACTGGTCAATTCCAGGGTACGGAAATCATCCAGTACGCCGATCTTGCCGGCGCTGAAAACCTCGATCCGTTCTTTAGGTGAATTTTTATTGCCATTGGCCAGGTAATCGACCACGCCCACAGATCCATCCGTGAAACGGAAGGTCATACTCACGTTATCCTGGCGATAGCGCCCGCCGTCGGGTAAGCCTGTGGCTTTTACCGCAATCGGAGAAGTTCCTACCAGATAGGTGAGAAAATCGATGAAATGACAGCCCTCGCCGATGATGCGGCCGCCGCCCTGCTGCGGATCTTGTGTCCAGTGATTGAGGGGCAGGTATCCGGCATTCACCCGATAGTGGATGAAAAGCGGTTCGCTGTGACTGGCATAGAACTTTTGCAGTTTTACCGCAAATGGAGCAAACCGGCGGTTAAATCCAACAGTGACCAGGTTGGTGGGGTTGGAGAGCGCTTTTTCTAAGTCGGCGAGTTCCTGCTCGTTGATTGCCAGGGGTTTTTCGCAATATACATTTTTACTATTTTCCAGGGCAGTGAGGATCTGGCGGGCATGTAGATTGTGGCGGGTGAGCAGTACTACCGTATTGATCTCCGGGTTGACGAAGATCTCATTTTCATTGGAACTGGCAAATTGGAAGCCGAATTTCCGGGCGGCGATCTTGGCAGTCAACCCTGCTGCGGAGGCAATTCCTACCAGGTCCGCTTTGCCGCTTTTCTTCATGGCAGGCAAAAAGACCGCTGTGGCGTAATTGCCAGAGCCGAGTACGCCCACCTTGATCGAACTCACCGCTGTAAATTCAGGAGAAACGGTAACTTTGCGTACGAATTCGGCTGGTATGTCGGTTGTTGGATAAGTGAGCAGTACCCCCATAAAAGGCTGCCCGGCTTTGCCCGTGATCAATTCATAAGCCTCAGCTGCGTTTTCGATCTCAAAACGGTGGCTGATCAGAGGATGTACATCCACTTTGCCGGAGGCTAGCAGTTCCACGAAAGACTGCATATTTCTGCCTTCTGTCCAACGGACATACCCGTACGGATAATCCTGACCACCTTCTTCGTAAGCGGCATCATACCGGCCGGGGCCGTAAGAGCGGGACACTCTGAAATCGAGTTCCTTCTCGTAGTAGATTTTGCGGGGAATATCCAGGCCTACTGCGCCGACTGCAACCACGCAGCCGTGATCGCGGGCGAGTTTACCGGCCAATTCTACCGGATCATTGGAGCTCGCATCAGCGCAGATCAAGACGAGATCGAAGCCGCGATACTGGGTGAACGCAGCTGCGGCGGATTCACAGGAATTGCGGTCAGCGGCGGCAAACCCCATACTTCTGGCGAGATCGACACGCTTTTCTGAAAGATCGGTTCCAAAAACTTCGCAGCCGCCTGCGCGCGCGATCTGAATGGCCATCAAGCCCAGAAGACCCAAGCCAATGACACAAACCCGGTCGCTAAGTTGGGGAGTACCAAGGCGATATCCTTGCATGGCAATAGCCCCAAGTGTTGTAAAGGCAGCAGATTCATAATCGACCGGATCGGGGAGTTTCACCAGCAGGTTGCGCGGGACCAGGTTGTATTCAGCGTGTACGGCATAATTACCGCCTCCGCAGGCAACCCGGTCGCCTTTCTCGAACCCTTCCATTCCTTCACCGACTTCAACAATAGTACCGGCTGAAGAATATCCCAGTGCCATCGGCTGGTCCAGGCGGTTGAAGGTGGCTTCAAGGGTGGGGAGAATGCCTTCATGCTGTGCTTTTGTCAGCACCTGCTTGACCAGGTCAGGGCGGGAGGCTGCTTTTTCCAGCAGATTCTTCTCGCCGAATTCAACCAACATACGCTCCGTTCCTGCCGAAACCAATGAGCAGGTGGTTTTTACCAGTGCAAATTTGCTTCTAACCGAGGGGATGGGAACCTCCTCGATGATTATTTGGCCTTTATGAACATTCTGTAATAATTGCTTCATGTGATCACCTTTTTCCGATTATATTCTACAATAGAATGTATGTGTGGAATCCGACAGAAAAATATGGCCTTAGTTAAACTTCCCTTGAGTACATTTTTTAGAAATCTCCTGATCGTTCTGGTTTGTTTTACTCTCCTGATGATCGGATTTAAAGTTTTGATCACCTCAAGCAATTCGCTGGGGGCAGATTTTTCCATTTATTGGACGGCAGGACGACAGCTTTTTCTGCACCAGGTCAGTCCATACGACCCCGCGACCACAGAGAAGATCCAGATGGGGATCTACGGACGGCTGGCGAAACCAACTGAAGACCAGGTACGTTACGCTTACCCACCTTTCAGTTTGCTCGCAATATTTCCTTCCGTAGCCATGACCTATCCATGGGCGGAAGCCTATTGGATGGCTTTAAACCTGGTGGCTGTTGTTCTGGGTGTTCTGGCAGTCAAAAAGAAACCTCCAGTGTGGCTGCTGGCCGGGTTGGTCTTCTTTTATCCTGTCAGCCGTGGCGTGATCCTCGGTCAATTTGCTATGATCATCGGGGCAGGACTAATGATGGTGTATGGCCTTCTTAATAGAGAACAAACTCCTTCCCGGCTTCACCAATGGCTCTCCGGGATACTCCTGGCCTGGTGCGCAATGAAGCCGCACCTTTCCGGAGTCGTGATTGCCTTTATTGTTCTGCAAAGCATACAGAGACGGCATTGGCGAGTTCTGGCTGGTTTATTCACCGGGGGAATGGCTCTGGCACTGATCTCATGGATCTGGGTACCCACCTGGGTGAGCGATTGGATCAAGTTGATCTTTGCTTATGTAGGCTATGTTCCCATCAAACCCATCCTGGGGAGTTGGCTGGCTGTATTTGGGATCAACTGGGGGATTCTCTGGGTGAAAATACTCCTAGGAGCAATCACTCTTGGAATTACCCTGGGGCTCTTTTCTTCATGGTGGAAACAAAAACTTCCCGATTTTCTTCCCCTTGGCTGGCTGATTTTGGTCAATCAATTGGTCAATCCCAATCCGAACAGCCTGCTTTCAGACCAGATCGTTTTTCTTCTTCCACTACTCATTTGGCTCTGCCAGGAGAAAGGCAGAAAATGGGTGCGGTTTCTGACCTGGTCGGGGTTTGTTCTTATTCCCTGGATGGTATTTGGATTGTTCTTCACCGGGAAAGAACCCTATGAGACTGCATCTGGCCTGGCTTTGATCTACGTGGTGTGGTGGTTGGTTTGTATGCTTTTCACGATCGCACAAAAAAGATTATCTCCATTGCAAATGCCGGATAATATACCTGACAAAGGCGTAATATGAAATCTTCCAATAAAGCGATACAGCAAAAACAGCCCATAAGTGCAACCGGTGCGATGCTTCTGGCAACGATCCTGGGACTTTTTGTCCGCGGTTTTTATGTCTTCCAGAGCAATTTCCCGCTGGAAGATGGGGGCATGTTCCTGACGATGGTCAAAGATCTACAGGTGGCGCACTTTCATTTGCCCTCCATTACCAGTTATAACTTCAGTAATATTCCTTACGCGTATCCTCCGCTGCCGTTTTACCTGACCGCAGCCTTGAATTCCTGGCTGAAGATCGATCTGGTCTCCTTGCTTCGTTTTCTGCCATTGATCTTCAGTGTGGCGACCATTCCCGCTTTTTACTGGTTGGCCAGACAACTCTTGAAAAATGATACACAGGTGATTGCCGCGACATTTATCTTTGCATTATTTTCCCCGGTTTATAAATGGCAGATCATGGGCGGCGGATTAACCCGGTCGCCGGCGCTGTTCTTTACTGTCCTCTCACTGGCTGCTTTCCTGGTTTGGCAGAAAAGTGGAAATTGGCGAGATCTACCTGCATTGATAATTTTTTCTTCTCTTACCACATTATGCCACCTGGAAATGGTGGTGATGTTGGTACTCAGTTATTTAACCATCTACCTTATCCGCCGACCTTCCTGGAAGAGTTTTCTTCAACTGGCTGCGGCTGGGATCGGTACAATTGTCTTGAGTGTACCCTGGTGGGGGAATGTGATCGCCCAGCATGGGCTATCGCCATTTTTGAATGCCAGCGCTTATGGACATTTCAACTTGCCTTCCACAATTGCCTATTTGCTAGGCTTGATCCCTACTGGTGATCTGAACGAAGTGCTGTTTACTGCCATTGGGTTGGTCGGAGCAGTTATTTTGGCTTGTAAAAAAGATTGGCTTTTGGCTGCCTGGTGGCTTGTGCTTGTATTGTTCGATCCGCGCAGCACACAAAGGAGTGTGACCCTCCCGATCTCCCTGCTGGCAGGAGTGGCTGTTTCTGAGGCAATCGTATGGCTGAAAAAGAATTTACCAGCTCAAAAACGGAACAAAACTGACGACATGGCTGGAAAGGGCTATGCTCAAAGCAACCTGGTCAATGGTTTGATTCTTACATGCTTATTTTTTGCCTTTTTTACTGATCTGGTAGTGAATTACACAGATCCTCAATATTTGACTTCTATAAATCAAGAAAACCGGGCTGCCATGCAGTGGACAAAAGAAAATACTCCGTCAGGCTGTCAGTTTTTGGTGGTCAGTTATCCAGATAGTTGGGCAGAGGATATTGTCTCTGAGTGGTTTCCTACCCTGGCAGAACGAAAAAGCTTGTTGACCGGGCAGGGGCAGGAGTGGTTGGCACGTGGAACTCAACGAAATACGGTAAAAAATCTGGCCGAAGTAAGTGGTTGCCGCATGGTTGGATTGGATTGCCTCGAGAGATGGTTGGATTCAACACATCTAAAAGTGGATTATTTCTATTTCACGACAAACTCGAAAGCAACAGGTGAATCAGAATATGTTTATTCATCAGTGGTAGAAGCCCAAATGGCCCGTGATCCAGACTATAAACTTGTCTTTTCCAATCAAGACGTTGAGATATTTGCTAATAAATAATCTCTGGTAAGTAGTTGTTGGCACAAAAGATGCATCCTAATCTCAAGTAATCATTAATTGATGGAGGTCAGGATGTTAAAGAAATTTCTCTGGATGTCAATGTTGGTCTTAGCCACGGCAGTAACGGTATATTTGTCGGATGGCGGGACTCCTTCTGAAACACAAACCCCTACTCCAACGATAGCAATCACCAATGTTGCTACTACTGCTGTAGTTACCAGCCAACCCACTGCCACCTCCACAAAAACTCCTGTGCCTACTGCGACTTCTATACCGGCAACGGCTACTGCGATTCCTGCGACAGCGACGGTTGCCCCTACTGCCACAAAAACCCCGCTTCCTTTCAGTGTTCAGTCAGCTTCACCTGTATACATGGTCAACTTTGTTCATACCACTGAGGGATGTTCCTGGGCAGGAGTTGCTGGTCAGGTATTTAGTTCATCAGGTACCCCAATCTCCAATTACATCATTAAGATTAATGGCACCTACAATGGTTCAACGTTTAGTAAACTTGGAATTACCGGAATGGTAACCGGCGATCCGTATGGCCCGGGTGGTTATGAGATCATCCTGGGAACTAAAGCAGTCGATTCAACCGGTCTATTAAAGATCCAGGTCTTTGATACAAATGGAATTGCAGTATCTGATGCTCTGACTTTTAATACATATGCAAGCTGCACTAAAAACTTAGTGATCATCAATTTCAAGACAAAGTAGTACTTAGAATAATTTCTGGCAGGTCCGCTGATAAATAAGCGGACCTGTTTTTATTTCACTGTATAATGTACTAAATTTTTAATTTTGGAAAAAATAATGGAAAATGTTCTTCAACCAAAGAAAATCCTTCAAAGGATCCTAAAATACTGGTGGGCACTGATCCTGATTGTCATTCTGGGTGGTGTTGTTGGAATCGGCATTTCACGAATTCATTCACCAGTTTATCAATCCAGAGCGGTCATCACGACTGTGATCGATTATTCACAGCTCGGGAAACTGGATGATTATGAAGAGGACCAGATCTTTGTGGCGGTTGGCGAGACGATCAGTTCAAGTGACGTATTGGATTCGGTATTTGCAAAAGTTCAGGCATCAGGAATTCAGGTCTCCCGCGAACAGTTGAAGAATGCGCTTACTTTGAACCGGCAGGATTCCCGTTGGCTTCTTACTGCCCGATATTCTGACCCTGCTACAGCACAAAAACTTGCACAGACCTGGGCTGATGAATCGATGCAGGCGATCGAACGGATGAATACAGAAGCAACTAAGAATTTCTTAGATCAGCAGTATTTACATTCTTTGGTCACTTGCCTGCAAAACTCGGTAAATGTTGAATCGGGTTCCGCAGTTTGTAATCTTGAGAATTTCCAGACGATCCAGTCTGAAATTGATAAAGGGGTGGAAGGGGAGAAACCAGGGGATGAGAAAGCAAATTTGATCCTTTTGCATACAACATCTGAGATCACTCAAGCCGCCGATTACTCCGGTTCTCCTGTCTTATTTAAGCAGAATTATTCCGCCCTGGCTGGAATGATCTTGGCTTTGGTGTTGAGTTTGATCCTATTCTCTATTGATTTTCCTTTCTTTGTCAAAAATGAAAAATAGCCGATTAAAGCTCTACTTTGATAAAGCAACCTGGATTCTCTGGTTGGCCCTGGTTGCCGCATTACCGGTGACGAGTATGCCTCTGGTCGCCCGGTTGATCCATTCCTCGGCAGTGGCACCAGCTTCCTTGATCTTCCTTGGTTTGCTTTTTGTTTTCTGGCTTCCGATCTATATCTGGAAAAAAGGAACGTTTCCAGGAATCTCTTCTATTGTCTTAGTTTTTCTTTTTATTGGACTGTGTTCCTCTGCCATCAGCCTTTTCAGGGATATTCCAGTCTATAAAGATGAGACTGTTTTGAGCAATATTGTTTCAGGTCTGGTGACCCTGGTGATTGGTGTACTTTTTTACCTGATCTCGAGTGTACTGCCAAACAGTTTGGAAAAGATCAAGAGTACACTTCGAATGATCAATATCAGCGGCTGTGTGATGCTTGCCTGGACGCTAGTGGTTTACATTATTGATCAATATCTAACTCCCAATATCGACGTTCCGGATTATTTGCGGGTTATTCAACATCTGTTTTCAACTACCACTTTCTTTGGTGACCGGTTTGTTGGTTTGACCTCCGAGCCTTCATGGTTTGCCCATGTATTAAATGTTGTTTATCTCCCTTATTGGGCTGCGGCCACCTTTGGAAATTATTCGGCGCATCAGAAAAAGATCTGGAAGATCAGTTTTGAGAATATCTTACTAATTGTGGGCGCGTTTTGCTTATTCAATACTCTGTCTCGAGTAGGCTTGGCAGCTTTTCTTCTGGTACTCGGGTATTATTTCCTACGCTTCAATGGCTGGCTGATCCGTCAGATCCGTACAAAATGGAATTCGAAAGCAAATCAGAAACTGATCACAGTTGTAATAATTTTAATTTTTATTGTGGTCTACCTTGCCCTGGCATTTGGCTGCGTCTACGCCTTAAGCAAGATTGACCCCCGCATGCAATCGGTGTTCTCACTTGATGTGATCCGGGAAGGTGGCCTGGTAAAATATGCCGATCTACTCAAATTTGGAGAGCGATTAACTTACTGGCAGGCTGGTTGGCAGATCTTCAATGATCATCCTCTGTTGGGGGTGGGTGTTGGGAATGCTGGCTTTTATTTTCCCTCTTCTTTACCAACCGCTGCCTGGAACTTATCTGAAGTGCGTGGTCTGCTTTATCGATCTTCTAGCTTGATGAATATAAAAAGCATGTGGGTCAGAATTCCGGCTGAAATGGGAATAATCGGTTTTTCAACCTTTTTAGTAATACTTGTGGTTAGCGCAATGATGGCTTATTGCTTGACAAAATCCCGCTCAAAAATGATAAAAGCGGTTGGCTCCATGGGAATTGGAATGTTACTGGCGTTTTTGTTGGAAGGATTCAGCGTGGACAGTTTCGCGCTTCCATATCTTTGGTTTACATTAGGGATTATCGCCGCCTCCTGGAGATGGGGAAAATCTACAAACATAGAGGAATAACGACATGGATAAAACGGAAAAGATCATACTTTTTGTATTTATCGGATTGGTTGGATTTGTAGCTTGCCTGGCAATTGCCTGTGTAGGGCTGCTTTCGGTCACAGGGTTGGGGAAAGAGATCAAGACCGAGGTTAACACCTGGGAGATCACGCCTGATGCTGAAACTGCAACGGAGGTGGTCCCGACCCCGACTGAAGATGAAACACTGCATACATTTACAGATACTCCGGAGGATACTGCCGAAGCGCTTCACCAGACTGTGGTCCCGGAATCGGATTGGATCCAATTAGCTGAGCAGTTTGAGGGCAAAAAGGATATTCCTTTGACCCTCACGACAGAGCCCCAGAATTTCAAAGTAGGGGACACACAAGTTTTTTGGATCTTGAATGGCGATACCAATGATAATTCAAAGATCACTGCTACTCTGCAATATATTTCTGGTGATGTCTATTTCTGGATCCAGAATGGGGTGGATTTTAAACAAAGTGAAATGAAGAAAGCCTGCGATACCTTTGCCCAAAAGATCTATCCTACTGACCAGGAATTTTTTGGCAAGGAATGGATACCGGGAGTTGATAATGATCCCCATTTATATGTCCTTTTTGCTGGTGGACTGGGGCAGAATATCGCCGGATATGAATCTGACAGCGACACTTACCTGAGTGTTGTGCAACCGTATTCCAATCAGCATGAAATGTTCTATGTCAACACTGATATCCAGACATTTTCTGATGATTACACTTTAAGTGTCATGGCCCATGAACTTCAACATTTGATCCACAGCTACCATGATTCCAATGAAGAAAGCTGGATCAACGAGGGTTTCTCAGAACTGGCGGTTTTCCTGAATGGTTATGATACCGGTGGATTTGATTACCTGTTCTCGGAGGATCCGGACATCAATTTAACGGAGTGGCCGAATGATTCAGATGCAACGGATGCTCATTATGGGTCCAGTTTCCTGTTCACCGATTATCTGCTAGATCGTTTTGGTGAAGAGACCACTAAAGCAGTTGTTGCCGATAAAATGAATGGGTTGAACAGCATCGACGATGTTTTTGTTACCGAGAATATTGTCGATCCGATCACCAATAAAATGATGACTTCAGATGATCTCTTTCAAGACTGGACCATTGCCAATATCCTCAATAACAAAAAGATCTCTGACGGGCGTTATGCATACCATAACTATCAAGACCTCCCCGACTTTACCAGTGCGGAACAGTTCCTGGATTGTTCTTCACACAGCCTACGCGGCGATGTCAGCCAGTACGGCGCAGATTACATCTCTGTGAATTGTGATTCAGACTATCAACTCCATTTCTCAGGGGCCCCGACCGCGAAGATCTTGAGTATATATCCAAAAGACGGTACTCATTATGTCTGGTCCAACATGGTAGATAATTCCGCGACTCAGATGACTCATGAATTTGACTTGACCGGCGAAAAAGGGATCGTTACACTTTCTTATGACATCTGGTACGACATTGAGACGGATTATGATTATCTCTACCTGTTAGCCTCAACGGATGGAGAAAACTGGGAGATCGTAGATACTCCCTCTTGTTCTTCTACAAATGCAACCGGGAATAATTTCGGCTGTGGTTATAACGGTACTACAGATGGTTGGCTGCATGAAAATACGGATATATCCAAGTATGCAGGGAAAAAGGTTTATTTTCGGTTTGAATATGTAACAGATGCAGGGGTCACTGGCCAGGGATTTGTGATGGATAAGATCTCCATTCCGGAAATTGGGTATAGTACCAGTTTCGAAGAGGATAATGGCGGTTGGAAGCTTGAAGGATTCACTCGCATTGAAAATCAGATTCCCCAGACCTTCCTGGTCTCTGTGGTCCGAGGCAGTGGATCTTCAGCTAAAATCGAAAAGTATTCGATCGTTTCAGGGGAGCCGCTTGATCTTTCATTCAATGCAGGGGAGGATGTCTTGCTGGTCATCAGTGGTGCAGATAGATATACCCGACAAAAGGTGAATTACACGATCGACATTGACTGATAGAAAAATGGAGGAGCGATTTACTGGATAAATCGCTCCTCATTTTTTTAGATTTTCTTTTGTCTTTCAAGCAGATCTTGCCTGAGTTCTTCCTGACGGATTTCAGCCGCTCTTCTAACTTCATTACGAATATTTGTACAGGAATCGTAAATACGTTCCCTGATCTGGCTGCCGGAAACCGGGGCGAAGAGTATCGCTAATGAACTGCCCACAATACCACCCAGGAAAGCCCCTAACACGAATTTTCCAAATGATCGCATTAACTCTTCTCCTTTCTTCATTTTATTATACGTTATTTGCAATTATTTCCGAGTACTTATTGGTCCAGGTGGACTTTTTCAAATAGAACTGGTGCTAAAGCGGATACCCAGAGTCCAAGCAATGCGTAACGGATATACCTGAAGGTAAATCCCAGCCAGGTGGGAGATACCGGGAATATTATTTTTAATCCAAGGTAGATGACTGCAACCCCGACCAGGCCAAGAGCAAAACGCAGAATTCGCTTATTGAGCGAACCTTGAATAAGAATTTTACCTTTTTTGTGGACCAGCCAGGCAAAACCGCCGGTAAAGCCAAACCAAACCCCGGCAATGGTAAAAAAGCCGTCCAGGTTGAAAGGATCGGGTGCTTCAATTCCAGCTGCCAGCGCATTATTCGTCCACTCTGCTGGAATTTGGAAATTGGAAGTAAACGCATAGACGAGGCAACCAATTCCAATAAGAACCAATGAAAAAATGAATGATAAGATGAGCTGAAAGTATAAAGATTTATTCTTAAGCCAATTTAGGATCGGTTTTTCCAGCCAGAAGTAGAGAAGAATACACAAACCTCCCAGCAGCCACCCTCCAAGTACGTCACGAGTGAAATGCGCACCCAGGTATATGCGGGAAAGCCCGATCAGAAACACCACAACTGTGCAAAGAATTGTCGCCCATTTCTTTTTAATTGTGGCTGCCGCGGTTCCCCACATGGAAGCTGCGTTTTGTGAATGCCCTGAGGGAAGACCAAATGAGGTCTCATTCACATAGGCTTTCACTTTAGGATCTACCCAGAAAGGTCTGGGGCTGCGAAACAGTATTTTAAAATATCCATTGATCGAATTGGAAAGGACAAGCATTGCACCCAGGCGTGCACCAAGTTCAGCATCCACGCACCAGTAGAGGGCAGGCATGATGAGCAAATAGAAAAATTCCTCCCCCAGAAAAGTGATCGATTTGAAAGGGAGAACCAGCCAGGTTCCCAGGTGCTGTAAGAACAACGTGATCTGTAATTCAATCTGCATTAATGCATCCATACAATTTCTCCAATTGGGTAGGGTGAGTAAATGACTTAATTAATTCAATTTTACAGGTGAACAGTTGGGATTGCAAAAAAATTGTTTAGATCTTTACTACTAGGCTTTGTAGAACTTCCTGGCGGGCTTCGAGCAATCCTGGAAAACTATCCAGACAATAAAAAGCTCCAGTTCCTTCAACGGAGATCGAAGCACAGGCATTGGCAAAGACCGCGGCGCGAGCTGGATCAAAAGATCTTTTGTATTCACTCAAAAAAGCTCCGGCAAAGACATCATTCATCCCCGTAGGATCTTTCCAGGAGGTGGGATAGTTGGGGAGAATGAATTTGTCGCGGTTTTGAGAATTATAGAGGAGACATCCTTTTTCTCCTCTTTGGATTACTACAATCGGGCAGCCGAGTTTTGAGATCTCCTGGGCCATTTCCCATAAATCCTGAGTACGGCCACGGAATAGTGATGAGATCTGTGCTTCGGTTGGAATAAATGCAGTGATGTCTTTTACTACTGCCGGAATTTTAAGAATATTGTCAGGATTCATATAGTCATCAGAAGGACATAGTGTGATCGTGGTAACTGTCCCTTTTTGAAGCAAGGTCTGCATTTTGATATGTGTCGCGAGGTCAATCGGGCAGAGATGAACCCCGGAAATATCCATGTACTCGTGTGGGAAAGGGACATCCATTTTGATCGATATGTTTGCCCACATTTTTTCGATTGTTGAATAGGTTGGAATCGTGTAACCGATCAGTTCAGGCGGAAAAGTTAACCCGAACTTTGAATAAGCAGCTGTCGGGTTGTCGATAAGACAATTTCGATTATCCAACCAATAATAAAAACTACGTGTGTCGAACGTCTGTTTTAATCTGAGGATACCGTTAGTATCGACCCCTCTTTTTTCGATCTGGACCAGCGCCTGGTCTGGGAATTTCGCATCGATCCGGCTGACGAGCCCGATATTCTCATTCCCCATACGCGCACCTGCCGCCGCGTAAAGTGCAGATCCACCTATCAAATTGCTATGGGCTTTCCCGAATTGAGTAATTATAAAATCATTGCGAATATTTCCAATGACCAGTAGTTGAATAAACGGATTACGACTCATAATGATCGCATCATTGTTGCAGGAGAAAAAGGCTTACTTGCCCAATTCCGCGATCTGTTTGAGAATTGAAGCCAGGCTGAACCCGATCTTCAGTCCATCTTTTGAATTGATCAGGGCTTTATTTTCGGGTGATTCTTCCTGGTTTTTTAGTAATAATGCTGCAGCGGCCAGCCCGGTGAGCAGACCTATGGTTCCACCCAGAATATAGATAAGGATCTTTTGATCGTTCTTTTCCATTTGATAACTCCCAGTAACCCTAATTTGCTTTTTTAAACAAATTGGCAAAAGTCTGCTTGATTGCTTCAAGGTTTGATTGCAGGGAGAAAATGTTCCCTACAAGCGACAGAAGGATTTGTTGGACCTTATTTGCAATATCTGATACCTTGTTTCTGGCGATGGCACCATATTTCGGTAGGGAATGATTGCCTTTTATAACCAATATGTTCAGTAAAATGAGAATGCCAATAGCAAAAAGTGTAACCATTAGCATAGGAATGACCATTAGAATAATGGAGATCGCGGAAAGTTGGGCGATGCCTGAACCTCCATGACTTGCAGCTAGTATTAGAAATATCACAGCCGCAACGCACACGATTAGGCAAAGTATCAAAGGCAGCCAGATTTCCAACCAGGTCTGCTGACGGTGTAGATCTTCGGGCGTCTTTTTTTCTTGAGAAGATTTCATAAGATTATTTTAGCATACAAACCAGGTTCACAAAAAAGAAGGATTCTGAACAGAAATTAATCAATTTTGATAAAAAGTGTAGGATATATCGTCAGATATGTTAACAAAAAATTGATGAAATGTTAAAATTAATGTATAATCAATTATTAGAAAGATTGTCAGTCAAAGAAACAAAATCGGCTGACCTGTTTAGTAATCAGTAATGGCTTTTTTTACTCCTTATGGAGTTTGGATGTTTACTATTTGGGAAGTGGATCAAACAATGCAGTTGTCAGGATTTTCCGATAATCCCTTGTCTATTTGGAATTGGATAATTGGGGAATCTTGCGCCTCTGGAAAGCTATTCATACAAAAAGCGCATATCTTGCGAATGCCTTTTTTTATTGATTCACTGGAATAAATTTATCCAAACTAGAGGGGATCACCCTCTTATCGGGGAATACTGATTATTAAATTGGCAGCCAAAACTGACAGAGTTTTTGGCTGTTTTTTTATGGTTGAGAGAGAGATCACCGGTATACAGGTCCAAAAAAGAAATCCGGATAGAGTAAATATTTATCTGGATGGAGAGTATGCCTTTGGTCTATCGCGTATCGTTGCTGCATGGCTTTATAAGGGGCAAAAATTAACCGATGAGAAGATCAATGCTCTTTGCTCTGATGACGGTATAGAAGTCGCTTATCAGAAAGCTTTGAATCTCATTAGCCGCAAGCAGCGCACCAGCCACGAAATTCGCCAAAAATTAATTGAAAAGGGCTTTTCAGATTCTCAAATATCTGCGGTCATCGATAAATTGAAGATCGCAGGTTTAATTGAGGACGAAGAATTTGCAAGGTTGTGGGTTGAAAACCGCAATTCGTATCACCCGCGCAGTCAACGATTGATGCGCCTTGAACTTTTACAAAAGGGAATTTCGAATCATACGATCGAAAAAGCTCTAACTGGATCGGCAGATGACGCTGAATTGGCAACACAGGCTGCTGTACAGCAAATTCGGAAATATCGTGACCTAACCTGGGAAGATTTCCGGAAAAAGCTGACCGCTTATTTATTAAGGCGTGGTTTCTCTTATGGAACTGTGGCCCCTGTGGTTCATTCAGTCTGGGAATCTGTTCATGAAGGTCAGATACAAACGGAAAATGAGGAATTTGGAGAATGAATGAAATAATTGTTTTTGTGATCGCAGGAGCTGGTGCGCTAGTACTAACTGCAGTACTGACACTTGTCCTGGTAAAAAATCTAAATGGTCGTTTTGTAACCGAACAGAAACAAAAGGCAGACAACATTATCAATGTGGCCACCGAAAAAGCAAAAACGGTGGAAATTGAAGCCCGTGATAAAGCGCTGAAGGTCATGCAGGAATCTGAGTCTGAAGTTCAACGCCGCCGTGCCGATCTGTTACGGGAAGATGATCGACTTCAGAAACGCCGCGCTGAACTGGACCATCGCATCGAACGCCTGGAACTTCGGGAGCAAAACCTGAATAAACGACAAAGCTCCCTGGATAAACGGGCCAATGATATTGAAAAGTTGTACACAGATCAATTGGATGAACTGCAACGCATCTCTCAAATGACTATGGAAGATGCCAAGCAGGAACTTTTAAATCAGGCAGAAAAAGAAGCCCGCAATGATATGGCCCGCATTATTCGCCAGATCGAAAGCGAAGCCCGCGCTGAGGGTGACAAACGCGCCCGCGAGATCATCTCCGACGCCATCCAAAGGGTTGCCTCGGAACATGTGGTCAGTGTTTCTACATCAATTGTAGCCCTGCCAAATGAAGAAATGAAAGGCCGCATTGTTGGACGAAACGGCCGCAACATCCGCGCCTTTGAACAGGCTGCCGGTGTGGATGTGATCGTGGACGATACCCCAGAATCGGTAACCATTTCCTGCTTCGACCCGGTACGCCGCGAAATTGCTCGCCGTACCCTGGAACGTCTGATCGTGGACGGCAGGATCCATCCTGCACACATTGAGAAAGTCCTGTCTGAAGAGACAGTCGCTGTGGATCATGCAATTGTAGAGGCTGGTGAAGAAGCCGCCTTCGATTCTGGAGTGGCTGGCCTGCATCCTGAAATTTTGAAAATGCTTGGCCGATTGAAATTCCGTACGTCTTATGGGCAGAACCAATTGTCTCACGCAGTTGAAGTTTCCAAGTTGGCCGCAGTTCTGGCAGCCGAATTGGGGGCTGACGTTGAGATCGCTCGTGCCGGCGGCTTGCTACACGATCTTGGCAAGGCAATGGACCATAACACCGATGGTACTCACGCTCAATTGGGTGCTGAATTCGCCAAGCGGTACGGCGTGAATTCAAAAGTTGTCAATGCCATGGCTTCACATCATCACGAAGTAGACCAGGAAACAATTGAAGCTGTAATTGTTGAGGCTGCTGATGCGATCTCCGGTGCCCGTCCCGGTGCCCGCCGCGAAGACTTGGAGCAATATATCAAACGGCTGCGCGCACTTGAAGAGATCGCCAATTCCTTCAAGGGAGTTGGTCAGAGCTACGCCATTCAGGCCGGTCGTGAAGTTCGTATTATTGTCAAACCTGAAGAAGTGGATGACCTGGCAGCAGTTCGCCTCTCCCGTGATATTGCCAAAAAAGTTGAAGAGACCATGCAGTATCCCGGTCAGATCAAAGTTACTGTCATCCGAGAGACCCGCGCGATCGAATTCGCAAAGTAACGAATATTTGAACATAATAAATATCCGGTTGATTATTCAACCGGATATTTTTTTATACCAGGAATGGATTGTTCGTTTTTTCCTCAGCGACCGATGTACTCTCACCATGCCCTGGTAAGAGCAGGGTATCCTCCGGCAGTGTAAACACCCGGGTTCGGATGCTTTCAAGCAGCCGGTTAAGATCGCCGTCATCGAGATCGGTACGACCGATACTGTGGTAGAAGATCACATCTCCTACAAATGCACAGTTTAGTTCCTGGCTGTAATACACAACTGATCCATTTGAATGCCCAGGTGCATAACGGAAGGAGAATTCATGCTTCCCCAGAGTAAGGCTTTCTCCGTCAATAAGAAGGTGATTGGGTTCCGTCACTTGAATACTCTTTCCCCAGAAGTGCCTGGCACCGCCTCCGTTATTCCATAGGTCTAGATCTCCGGGGTGAAGGTCTACTTCTTTAATTGAAGGGAATTCATTTAATAAGTAGGGTAGCCCGTAATAATGATCGAAATGGCCGTGTGTCACAAAGACTTTCTCAAGTATCAGACCATTATCCCGGACAAATTTGGCAATTGGTTCTGGTTCCATTGCCGGATCGATCACGAGGGCTTGCCGGGTCTCATCATCATAGACCAGATATGAATTATTCTGAATTGGACCCAAAATAAAGGTCTTGTAGGTTAGGGTCATGATCTCTCCGGTTTTATTTTGGGGAAAAGAAATTTCAATACGATGATATTGGCACAAATAACGACCAGAATGCTGATCAGGGAGGTTTTATAAAGCAAGTAAGGATCCTGATTATATAAAAAACCTGCGATCACCGGGGCGAGGATCACAGAAATGGAATTTACAGTCTCGATGCTCCCAAACAACAGCCCGGTTTGATCAGGATGTGCCAATGGCCGTGCATAGGTAAGGCTCATTGAACGGGCCAGACGGTAACCTCCGAAGAAGAAGTAGCCCAGTCCAAACCAGAATGGCGAATTACCAAAAAGAAAAATGGCAGAGAAGAGGGCTACCCAGACCTGACCGATCATCAGCCCCCAGAATGGAGCAATATTCCCCAGTACAAGCGCCGCGAATGCATTGCCCAGGTTACCCACTGCCCCAAGGATACCGATCATGGATTTTGATAGACCTTGTTGATTTTGGAGGAAGTTCGAGGTCAGCGGTTGGGGTAAGTAGAGAACGAGCATGGTGGCAAAGGACATCACCATAAAGATGATCAGGCGGGGATTGTCTTTTAATAGATTCTTGCTTTGAATATTATGTGTATGTTGTTCTTCTGGATGGAAAACTCGTTCGGAACTCGTGAAGAAAATAATGACGGTTGAGAGAATAAAGATGAAGGCTGCGATCACATAAATACTATGCAGCCCGAGTTTTTCTGCGATCTGTCCACCGGCAAAAGGCCCGATCACTGCCCCAAGGTTGTACATGCCAGATATAAAGGTAAGTACTCTCCCGACGCTGAGATTGCCTCTGTGTTCGACAACATAAGTATTCATGGCGATTGCACCGAAACCAGTGAGGTTGTAAACCAGATAGCTCACCACAAACAAGATCAAGTTGGGAGCAAGGACCATTCCCCAAGCGGCTATGATCCCCAGGATCCAGGAGGAGATCATTATATTGCGCGGACCGAATCGATCTGTGAGAAGCCCGGTTGGGACCAGAGAGAGAGCCAGCACAATGCCGGCTGCTCCGAGGATTCCACCGATCTCAATTGAATTGGCTCCCCATTGCTGTAAGTAGAGCGGTTGGAAATAGATAAAGAAGCCTTCTCCGAGGCCCCAGGTAAACAGGGAAAAGGCAACCAGTAGAAGATTCTTCTTCATTGTTGTGGAACTGCCTGTCGAATGAAATCCTTGACCGCTTTGAAGATAACCTCACGTTCTGGTTCGCGAATGATCACATGCCCGCTGTTCTCCACCCACAGTTTGGACTTCTGAGGAGAACCTACATGATCAAAAAGGTAATCCAGACTCTCTGGTGGAATGGTTTGATCCAAATGGGATTGCGCGAAAAATGCAGGCACATTGACATTGGGAAGCTCTGACTGCATGGTTTCCAGAAGAGACTTCAATTCAAGCAGCGACCGGGTCGGAAAATAGGGATAATCTACATGGTCTGCCTGGGCTTCAGTGTTCTGCCAGTCGGGTTTGCCTTTTGGCTGCCTGGGCATCATCCAGTAAACATACTTCAACAATTTTACGCGTGGATCGTGGGGCATATCATAAGGGGTGGAAAGCGAGACTACAGCATCAACCGGATTGCGGGCGGCTGTCAGAAGTGAAAGCGCTCCACCCATTGATAGTCCCATTACAACCTGATGATCTGTACATCCTTTTAAAAGAGTGAGTGCATCTTCGACATTCGCTACCCAATCCCACCAGCGGGCGCGCAGCATGTCTTCCGGATCAGTCGCATGTCCAAATAACCGCGGCGCAAGAAGGGTATACCCTTCCAATGCCAGCGAATCTGCCAGAAGACGCATTTCCTTGGGCGTCCCGGTATATCCATGGATCAATAAGCATCCGATGGAATTCCCTTTTACAAAAAAAGGCTCGGCTGTTGACATCACTTCCGGTCTTTTATCCATAGTTTATCCGCCCTAATTACAGGGCGCGAAATTCTCTTGAATATGAACTGAGGGTTTCACATCCGTTTTCTGTGACAACAATATTATCTTCGATCCGTACACCACCGCGGTCCGGGAGATAGATTCCAGGTTCGACTGTATACACCATTCCTGGTTGCAGGATCAACTTATTATTGCCAAACATATAAGGGGCTTCATGTGCTTCCATGCCCAGGCCGTGGCCGGTACGATGGGTGAAGAATTTTCCATACCCTGCGTTTTCGATCACTGCACGGGCTGCCTTGTCAACATTTCCGGCTTCAACTCCGGGTTTTCCGGCAGCGCGGCCGGCCACATTTGCCTGTTTCACAGCTTCGTAGATTGTTCGCAGTTCAGGATCGACATCCCCAATGGCGAAGGTTCGGGTAAGATCTGAGAATAATCCTTCATAAGAACCGCCCCAATCGATCACCAGCAGATCGCCTTTACATAGAGCCCGTTCACTGACCTCGGCATGCGGATTGGCACTATTCGGCCCACCGGCAACGATTGGCGCAAATGGAAGTTCGGCTGCGCTCCCCTGACGGTACAGGTTAACGATCAATTCGGCAGCGATCTCTTTTTCAGTTCGGCCTTCTTTGATAATTGGCAATGTAGCTTCGAGGGCATCTTGAGCAATTCGAATGGCTTCCCGCATCAATTTGATCTCGAGAGCATCCTTGCACAAACGCAATTCACTAAAAAGTACATCCGCACCAATGAATTTAGCGTCCGGTGCAGCCTGTTGCAGGTAATTCATTTCCAGAAAACGCAGACGGGTTGGTTCCACGCCGATCCTGGCTTTTTCGAGACCTGATTTATCTACAGCTGAAACAAAAGCAGAACCCCATACGGCAGGATCATCCGGAAAAGTGACCGGAATCAGCGGGATTCTGGATGAATTTATCTTGGCAATTTCAAGTTCAGGGAGGATCAAAACGGGCGGATTTTTCCTACTGACCAGGAGTACGGTAGGACGTTCCATTAAATGAAAGCTTAATCCAGTAAGATAAGTCAACGCCGGGCCGGGGTTAATGGCTACGGCATCAATTGAGTGTTTTTCCAGTAAATCTAAAAGCAGTTGAAGTCTTTTATCAGTCATGGGTGTTCTCCTCTAAAAATTATAGTCCAGATCGCAGCCCGTGAAAGTGCCGAACGCTGAAAAAGAATTCAACTGCTTGATTTTGCGAATGTCATTTATTCAAAATCTGCGCCAGGAAATTCTTGGTACGGTCTTGAACTGGGTGATCGAAGAATACTTCCGGGGTTGCCTGTTCGATGATCGATCCCTTATCCATAAAGACGATCTGGTCAGCTGCTGCCCGGGCAAAGCCCATTTCGTGGGTCACTACGATCATGGTCGTCCCTGCTTTAGCCAGGTCCAACATTACATCCAACACCTCTTTAATCATTTCAGGATCAAGAGCGCTGGTGGGTTCATCAAATAGCATCAATTTTGGATTCATTGCCAGGGCTCGGGCGATCGCCACACGCTGCTGCTGACCGCCGGAAAGCTGCCCGGGAAATGATTTTGCCTTATCAGCAATGCCAACGCGTTTTAATTGCATCATGGCATTTTCTTCTGCCTGTTTGGCAGGCACCTTCTTCACAATTCTCTGTGCAAGGGTGATATTTTCCAGTACCGATAAGTGAGGGTAGAGGTTAAAGTGTTGAAACACCATACCCACTTCAGAACGCAGGCGGTCGAGTTGTTTTTGATCACTGGTTACCTTTTCACCATCGATCCAGATCTCGCCGCTCGTTTGCTGCTCGAGTTGATTGATGCAGCGCAGCAATGTAGATTTTCCGGAGCCACTGGGCCCCAGAATGACCACAACTTCGCCTTTATTGACTAACAGGTCAACCCCATTAACTGCTTCCAACCCATTAAATGACTTTTTCAGGTTACAGACCCGAACCATGGGATTAGCGTCTGTCATTGTACTGATACCTCTTTTCAAGGAATTTCACCAGGAAGGAGAGCAGGATGGTCATGATGAGGTACATGACGGCCAGTGTGATATAGGTGGTTTGATATTGGAAGGTATTACCGGCATAAAGACGGGCTAACTGGGTGATATCCCTTACGGCCAGGATGGATACAAGAGAAGTGTCCTTGAGCATGGAAATGAAATCATTGCCAAGCGCAGGCATGATATTGCGAATCGCCTGGGGAAGGATGATGAACCACATCGCCTGAAACCGGTTCATTCCCTGGCTGCGTGCGGCTTCCATTTGACCATTGTCGATGGATTGAATACCCGCTCTGAAGATCTCTGCCAGGAAAGCCCCATAGGTAAGGGAGAATGCAATAATGGCACGAGTATTCATCGGGACGGCATTATTCTTGGCGCCGGAAAAAACTGTTGAGAGTCCTGTCAGTCCAAGGCTACTTAACCAGGCACCGAATCCATTGAATCCATCTACAGCCGCCGGGATCAGCACAAGCGCAATAAAGAAGATGAGCACAAGCATTGGAATGCCGCGGACAACTTCTACATAAAATGTGGCTATGTTTTTAGCGAAAGTATTTTCGGAGATTCGTCCCAGCCCCGTGATGAGGCCTAGAACAAGCGCAATTGCAAAGGCGATAAACGTGGTCGAAAGGGTGATAATAAAACCGGCCTTCATAAAATCGAAGGACTTCGCAAACCTGGCATTCGTAGTGATCTCAATGACAACCCAGATCGCAATTGCGAAGATCGCTACCAGCCACCAGGGGACCGATCTCAACCGTTGCCGGATCGAGACTCTAGTTGAAGGAATTGATATTACATTTCCTTGTAAATTCATCTTTTGAGCTTCTTTCACTATCATGATACTCACCTTTTTCCCAGGCTGGGGCTACCAGCCTGGGGATTTATTTTCATTTGATTTTTATTACTGGACCTGTTCGCTTGTGACCTTGAATTCAGCAGTAAAGTACTTTTCATTCAGAGCATCCAGAGTACCATCGGCCTGCATTGCTGCAAGTGCCTGGTTGACCGGACCGACCAACTCACTGCCCTTCGGGTAAATGAACCCGAGCTGCTCGCCGCTGGTGATGGGGGCATCAAGGAACTCAAATGAATCCGGGTCCTGGGCGATATAACCGCTGCCGACGATCTCGTCGATCACAACGGCATCGAGGTCACCTGATTTCAGGGCTTGCACTGCAAACGGGAATTGATCGAAAGCCTGGATGCGATCATCGGGCAGGAATTTCTGGGCAGCCAGGTAATTGGTTGTACCAGTCTGGGTACCTACCTTGATGCTGGTGTCTTTCACAATATCCTCAATGGTTGCAAACCGGGTCTCGCCCTTGCGGACAAGCAATTTCTGCTCAACAGTCTTATAGGGATCTGAAAAATCAACGATCTGTTTGCGATCATCCGTGATGGTGATGCCATCAGCACCTACCATGTACTGGCCGTCAGAGACCTGCTGGATCATTCCATCCCAGGGGGTTTCTACAAAAACAGGGGTGCAATTCAGATAAGAGCAGATATCATTCCAGGCTTCATAGTCCCAGCCGCCGGCTTCACCGGTGCTGACCAGGATGTAATTGAACGGCAAATATGCATTCTCAACTGCGATGGTGACTTCTTCGCATTTGAGGTCGGCGATCATTTTGCTGGGATCACCCATGCACTTCGATCCCGAAGCTGCTTCTGTGGTGCCAGTAGCGGCTTCGGTGGCGGCGGTAGTTGCAGCTTCAGTTGCGGCTGCGGTTGCGGCTTCAGTGGCTGCTGCAGTTGCGGTGGGTGCGGCACCGCAGGCAGACAGGACAAAGATGCCTGCAAGGACGACAAAAACTGTGGTAGTGGTGAACTTTCTCATTTCTTCTTCTCTTTCTTTGGGTTTGGTTTGTTTACAGACTCGATTTTTTTCAAATGGTACCAACCAGATAATAAAAAAACCCTCCCGTTGAAGGGGAGGGCCTGGTTTTATAAAAAACTTTCACTAAATCTTCAGTGAATACCTAAACAGCACCACATCTCCTTCAAGGAAATGGTGATCGATTTATGCAGATGTTTAGGACCAAAGATTGATAACATGTTGTTGTTTATAGCACGCGCAAAAAGATGTGTCAATAGGTTTTAGAAATCATCAGATTATTTTAAGGTTATTAACAATTTTTGAGCTGCGTTGAATTATGGGAATGGAAAAGAAAGAGATTTATTCCCCATTTGTTACTTACCTGGAGAAATATGGTAAGTGGCAATCATTGAGCCATAATCCGGCGTAACGAGAAAAATTGACCAACCCGAAGTTTTCGAAATATCTTGACAGAGAGGGGAGGGTCAGGTAAAATCTTGTCACCTTTGAAATACGGGCCTGTAGCGCAGTTGGGAGCGCGCTTCAATCGCACTGAAGAGGCCGGGGGTTCGAATCCCCCCAGGTCCACTGGTAAGACAGGCTCGGAACAACGGAATATTTGGGCCCATAGCGCAGTTGGGAGCGCGCCTCAATGGCATTGAGGAGGCCGGGAGTTCGAACCTCCCTGGGTCCACTAAAATATTAAGAAGCAAAGCAGGAGTAATAGATCATCCATCAGCGAGTCGGGAGAGAGAGGTGTGAGCCCGGTAAGGCGGAATGGAACGCCAAAAAGATCAAACTCGCCTGCAGTCCTAATAAGGGACAGCTTTCCCGGTGAATAATTAGCCGGAAACGGTGCGCCCGTTACAGCGTCCAGAGCGGTCAGAAATTGGCAAGATCTGACAAGCAGGGTGGTACCACGGAGAATTCCTTCGTCCCTGAGTGGACGGAGGTTTTTTTTATTTCTATATCAGTGATATGGAGCAAAAATGGCAGAAAAACAAATTCCAATTTACAATCCGGCGGATATTGAGGGCAAGTGGCAGAAAAAATGGGAGGAGGATGGTCTTTATCATTCCGATATTGATCCAGATCGCCCCAAACATTATGCTTTGACCATGCTTCCGTATCCTTCCGGAGATCTGCATATCGGACATTGGTATGCCATGGCTCCTTCAGATGCGCGCGCCCGATATAAACGCATGAACGGGTTCAACGTGATGTTCCCGATTGGTTTTGATGCCTTTGGTCTTCCGGCTGAGAATGCCGCGATCAAACGCAATATTCATCCGCGCACCTGGACCTATTCCAATATCGACAATATGCGGCGACAATTCCGCTCCATGGGTGCCATGTTCGATTGGCGGCGTGAGATGATCTCTGCCGATGAAAAATATTACCGCTGGACGCAGTGGTTCTTCATTCAACTATATCAACATGGTCTGGCTTATCAAAAAAATTCACCTGTGGATTGGTGCCCGACCTGCAATACCACTCTGGCCCGCGAACAGGTCTGGGGTGACGACCGTCACTGTGAACGCTGCGGCACTCCAGTGATCAAAAAGACCTTGAATCAGTGGTTCTTCAAGATCACCAACTATGCTGAAGAATTATTGAATTACGATACGATCGATTGGCCTTCCCGCGTGCGTACTCTGCAGACGAATTGGATCGGTAAATCCGAGGGTGCCCTGGTTAAATTCAAGACCGAGCAAGGGGATGAATTGGAGGTCTTCACCACCCGGCCGGATACTCTGTGGGGAGTAACCTTTATGGTACTCGCTCCTGAGCATCCACTGGTGGCGAAATTGACCTCAGCCGGCCAAAAAGCGGCTGTGGACGCCTACATAGCTGAAACCCTGCGCCAGTCCGATATTCAGCGTGAGGCAGCCGACAAAGAGAAATCCGGTGTTTTCACTGGTGGTTACGCGATCAATCCAGTCAATGGTGAGAAGATCCCGGTCTGGATCGCTGATTATGTCTTAATGACCTATGGAACCGGCGCCATTATGGCAGTTCCGGCGCACGATCAGCGTGATTTTGAATTTGCCCGAAAATTTGATCTGCCCATCAAAGTGGTTGTTCAACCGGAAGAATTGGCTGAGATCGATCCCGCCGCAATGACTGAAGCTGTTCCAGCTCATGGCAGATTGGTGAATTCTGGCCCATTGACCGGGACCCCTGGTGATCAATCGATCAAGAAAGCGATCAAGTTCGTTTCTGAAAAAGGCGTCGGTAAGGGATCAACCAATTATCGTCTGCGCGACTGGCTGATCTCACGTCAACGCTATTGGGGAGCTCCCATCCCGATGGTGTATTGCCCGAAATGTGGTGTTGTTCCTGTTCCCGAAGATCAATTACCAGTCACCTTGCCGGATGATGTTGAATGGAAACCGACCGGTGAATCCCCATTGAAACTACATCCGACCTGGCGTTTCACCAAATGCCCGGTTTGCGGCGGGGATGCCGAACGGGAAACAGATACCATGGATACTTTTATGTGTTCCTCCTGGTACCATCTACGCTACCTGAGCCCGGATTATTCTGAAGGCCCCTTCGATCCGAAAGAATACAACTACTGGATGCCGGTGGATACCTATACTGGCGGTATCGAACATGCCAATATGCACCTCATCTATACCCGCTTCTTCCATAAAGCATTGCGAGATATGGGGATTACCAAAGGGCCTGAACCAATGATGCAGTTGCGCAATCAGGGCATGGTTTTGGGCGAAGATTCTGAAAAGATGTCCAAGAGCCGCGGTAACGTGGTCTCACCAGATGCGCTTGTGCGCGATTATGGCGCTGATTCAGTCCGTGCCTTCCTGATGTTCTTTGCCCGCTGGGATATGGGCGGCCCATGGAGCAGCGGCGGCATCGATGGTGTTCTACGCTGGCTGCGCCGGGTATGGACAACAATTCTGGAACCGGTCAATTCACCGGATGTCAAAGATGAATCCGTGAAGGTCCTGCGCCGTAAGGTACACCAGACTTTAAAGGTGGTCACCCGCGATTTTGAAGAGTTTGAGTTCAATACCATCGTATCTGGTTTGATGGAATTAATGAATGATATGGCCCGGCTGAAACCGCAAACCTATGGCACTCCTGCCTGGAATGAGGCGGTTGAGATCTATTTGAAAATGCTGGCCCCGGTCTCTCCGCATATCACTGAAGAAATGTGGACGATGCTGGGTAAGCCCTATTCGATCCATACTCAGAGTTGGCCAAAAGTGGATGAAGCTGCCGCTGCCGATGAAGAGATCACGCTGGTAGTCCAGATCAATGGCAAAGTCCGCGATCGTATCACTGTTCCTGCTAACGTTACGGAGGACGAAGCAAAAAAGATCGCCCTGGCCAGTGAGGTAGTCCAGAAATCACTGGATGGAAAAGCCCCGCGCCAGGTAATTTACGTCAAAGGTCGTTTGGTAAACATCGTCGCATAAGTATATAATCCAGAGTGATTCTTTCACTCTGGATTTTTTCTTTTTGTTTCTCGATCAATTGGAGGAAGCATGCGTTTGGGCGAAATGAATTGGATGGAAGTTGAGTCTTATTTGAAGAAGGATAACCGGATCATCCTGGTCCTGGGTTCCACGGAACAACATGGTTATCTTTTCTTATCCACCGATGTTAAGGTACCGCTTACCCTCGCAGATGCTGCTTCTCAACAAACCGGGGTTCTGGTTGCCCCCACTGTAAATTTCGGCAATTCACCATACTTCATGGAGTATCCAGGAACGATCAGTTTGCGGGTAGAAACTCTGATCAATGTTGTCGAAGATGTTGTCCGTTCGTTGTACAAAAGCGGTTTTCGCAGAGTCTTGATCTTGAATGGTCATGGCGGAAATTCTCCCGCTTTGAACCGGCTGCAGGAAATTGCCTCAGAAATGCCTGAATTAAAGATCGCCTGGTATTCCTGGTGGACTTCACGTGGCGTTACCGAGGTGGCTGAAAATCACCATTTGCATTCTTATCATGCGAACTGGATCGAAGCCTTTCCGTTTGTACGACCGACCGCAATTCCAACCACAGAAAAAGAACCTCTTGGAACAAACCGGGTGCTTACTCCACAGCAAGCCCGTGAATTTTACGGGGATGGCGTCTTTGGCGGGCCGTACCAGGTAGAGGATCAGATCATGAACGAGGTTTTTGCGGCTGCATTAAAAGAGATCATCCGCATGTTGGATGTGCTGTAAAAGAATTACTCAATTTTCGATTGCTCAAACGACGGTGCAAAATTAGCACCGTCGTTTGTTGTTTGACAAATCGGACTAAAACAGGCAAAATTAGATCATGTTCAATAATCGCAGACTTCTCCAGTTGCTTCGATATACTGGGGCATTATTCCCGGTATCTGTCGTTTTTGGTTTATTGGCCGGTGGACTGGTCATTTTCCAGGCACTTACCCTTAGCCATATCATTTCAGGGGTTTTTATTGATGGAAAAACCCTCTCAGCGGTCAGTGGGCTACTAAAAATTTTTACTGCCATTGTCGCCGCGAGAGCTCTTTTTATCCTGATTAATGATTACCTATCGAATTTGATCGCGGTAAAGATCAAGACAGAGCTTCGCAGTCAGTTATTGCAAAAGATCGCCCACCTTGGACCAGTCTATACCCGCACTCAACAGAGCGGAGAACTGGTAACGACAGCACTTCAAGGGGTGGAAGCACTGGATGCATACTTCAGTCAATATTTGCCCCAATTATTGTTGGCCAGTATTCTGCCGATACTAATCCTGTTGTCAGTATTCCCCCTGGATTGGGTCAGTGGGTTGGTGTTTGTGATCACAGCCCCCTTGATCCCATTTTTCATGGCGCTGGTCGGAAAAACCTCTGAAACTGAGACAAAGAAGCAGTGGAAAGCATTATCCCGTCTGGGAGCTGACTTTCTGGATACTCTTCAAGGACTGACAACCCTCAAACAGTTGGGGCAGAGCAAAGCCCGCATTGCTCATGTTGAAGACGTCAGCAATCGTTACCGCATCGCCACCATGAACGTACTGCGTATTACTTTCCTTTCGGCTTTTGTATTGGAATTACTTTCCACTATCTCGACAGCCGTGGTAGCCGTTGAGATTGGACTCCGGCTGCTTTACGGACAGCTTCAATTTCAGCAGGCCTTCTTTGTTCTGCTGCTGGCGCCTGAATTCTATCTTCCCATGCGCAACCTGGGAATGCGCTATCATGCCGGCATGACCGGGGTGACCGCTTCGGTAAGGATCTTTCAACTGCTGGATGAACCGGAACCTGAGAGAGTCGAGATTTTAAAAGAGAGTTCCGAAAGTATCGATCTGGCTCGTCCATTCACCTTAAGTATTCATGATCTTTCATTTGCTTATTCCAACAGCAACAAAGATTCACTAAGTGGAATTGACCTTGAGATCCGCTCTGGTCAAAAGGTAGCCCTGGTAGGCCGAAGTGGGGCCGGGAAGAGCACGCTATTGAAACTGATCATGCGCTTTTTAGAGCCGGGCAGCGGCGCAATTGAGATCAATGGCGTTGATATCCGTTCCCTGGCAATTCCAGATTGGCGCAGGCAGATCGGCTGGGTTTCTCAAAAGCCGGCTTTATTCAATACATCCTTGCTTGAGAACATTCGTTTGAATGACCGAACGGTTTCTGAGGAGAAGATCTGGATGATTCTGGAACAGGTGAAGCTGGCTGAGTTTGCCCGGGAATTGCCAGATAAATTGAACACTCCTCTGGGAGAGTGGGGAGCGCGTTTAAGCGGCGGACAGGCCCAACGGGTGGCGCTGGCCAGGGCTTTTCTGAAAAATGCACCCTTGATCTTGATGGATGAACCAACTGAACACCTCGACCCTGAACTGCAAAACGATCTGGTGGAGAGTATCAACTGCCTGACTGAAAATCAAACTTTGATCAGCATTGCTCACCATTTCAGCAGTATTCAGCAGTCAGACAGGATCATAGTTCTGGAAAATGGAAAGGTTGCGAAGTCTGGAACTGCAGAAGCCATACTGAAGGACGGATATTTTAATTCCCGATTGTTTCATTCAACGGAGGATTGTTTATGAAAACGATCCTTCGTTTACTTGAATTTTTGAAACCCTATTGGAGAGAGGTTGCGCTTTCAATATTGATCGGTACAGCGACCATTTGCACCGGGATCGGTATGATGGGCACCTCGGCTTATCTAATTTCTATGGCGGCTTTGCATCCATCCATCGCTGATCTGCAAGTCGCGATTGTTGGTGTGCGCTTTTTTGGTATCAGTCGTGGAGTGTTCCGCTATCTCGAACGCCTGGTTTCCCACTCAGTAAACCTCAAAGTGCTCACCCGTCTGCGAGTGTGGTTTTATGAAAATATTGAAACAAAGGCACCCTCTGACCTGCAAATGGACAGGGGTGGAGAATTGTTAAACCGGGTAATGGCTGATCTTGAAGTTCTGGAGAACTTTTTTATTCGGGTAGTCTCTCCAATCATCGTAGCGCTGATCATAACCATTGGAATGAGCTTTTTTATAGGGGGTTACTTTATTGAGATCGGGACCATCCTTGCCATTGGAATGACCATCAATGGGTTGGTACTGCCCTCTTTATCAATTCTTATGACCCGAACGCGGGGAGACCAATTGCAGCGTGCCCGCGCAGACCTGTCTGCAGATATGCTTGAATATTTTCAGGGATTGGAAGATCTGCTCGCTGCTGAGGCTGAGTCCAGTTGGTATGACAAACTGGAAGTGGGATCAAAGAATGTCGGAATCCACCAGCTCTATTATGGACTCCTCACCGGGATAAATGATGGTTTGACCCTTTTTGTTGTGAATATGACATTGTTGGCTGTTCTGTGGGTGGCAATTCCCCGGGTAACAGGTGGACTAATGAGCGGGGTTACCTTGGCAGTAGTTAGCCTTCTTACAATCGCAAGTTTTGAGGCCACGAATAACTTGCCCCAGGCAGCACAAAACCTGACTGCCAGCGTTGCTTCCGCAAAACGGTTATTTTCCCTCGTGAGTGGAGATCTTGAGGCGGTCAGGTATAAACCGCAATTTCCCCAACTGGTTCTTCAAAATGCACGCGCGGTAGAGATAAACGGGTTGGAATTTGCTTATTCTGAGGAAGAAGGGCAGGTGCTCCAACAGCTTGATTTGACCATTGAGAAGAATAAGGTGACCGCGCTGGTTGGACCCAGTGGTGCGGGGAAATCGACTCTGATCAATCTACTGCTTCAGTTTAATCAATACACTCAGGGTTCGATCAAGATCGATGGCCTGGAATTGACTGAATATAATGCGGATTCCACCAGGAAATTATTCAGCGTAATCTCCGAGAATAGTTTCCTGTTTGCGGATTCACTACGGAACAATCTCCTATTGGCCTGCCCGGGAGCATCTGATGAACAATTGTTCTCGGTTATTGAGGCTGCTGAACTCAAAGAGTGGTTGTCCGCATTGCCCTATGGTTTGGATACCTGGTTGGGTGAACAGGGTTCGATAATGAGCGGTGGTGAAGTCCAACGGCTGGCAATTGCCCGGGCTTTGTTACAGAATTCACCATTTATTCTTCTGGATGAACCCACTGGCCATCTGGATGCAGATACGGAAAAGAAGATCTTGTTAACACTTTTTACCCTTTTCAAGGAAAAGGGTGTATTGCTGATCACTCATCGGTTAGTTTATCTGGATAAGGTGGATGAGATCGTGTTTCTCTCTCATGGCAGAGTGATAGAACGGGGGAGTGAATCTGAATTAATTTCCCTGAATGGAGCTTATAAGCGTTATTACCAATTGGTGGGCAATCAAATTCCTCAAGAATAGATTAAAAAGATGAGCCCACACGAATGAGGCGGTTCATTCGTATGGGCTCTATGAGGAGAATACAATTTGAATTATAAGTGCATTTTCTAAAAAAAGGGTTAATCCAGATTAAGTATTTTCTAAGATTTGTCTGACAATGCTTTCTGCATCTCTTCTTCTGTGATCGGTCCGTAACGCAGGATATGCAGTTGATCAATGGTGCAGTCGACTACTGTAGAGGGAACACCTCCAGGACAGGGACCACCATCAAGCACCAATGGAATGCGCGTATTCAATTGTGCAACGACATCTTGGGCTGTCAAAGGATTGGAGCCACCGCTCAGGTTTGCCGAAGTTGTAGCCAGGGGACCGAATCTGCGCAGTAGTTCAAGCGTCATTGGGTGATTGGGCATGCGAATACCGATAGTCTGGGTCGAAGACAAAAGGTCTGGAACATCTTTCCGTTTTGGCACAATTACAGTCAACCCACCCGGCCAAAATTTGCCGACCAATATTTTGGCGTTATCTGTGAACCTTTCAGCGATCAATTCCACCTGTTCAGCAGACCCCACCAGGATGGCTATGGCTTTATTGTATTCGCGGCCCTTCGATTCAAATAACTTGATGATCGCAGAAATGTTGAATGGATCTGCACCCAGACCGTAAACGGTATCCGTTGGGAATGCCACCAGGTTCCCAGAATGCAAGGTTTCCAATGCAAGTTGAATGGACCTCTCTTCTTCAGCTTTTAGTAATAATGTCTCCATACTTCAGTCCCTCTCTATCTCTGTATTCTGACTACTCTCGGTAAATTGGCATAATCAAATAAAAGCTCAATCTCTGCATCAGCAAAGAAATCCCTGGCAAGTTCCATTGTGGCACTGCCAAGAGTGGATTCAATTTCAATAAAGATCACTCCCCCCGGAAGCAATTTCTCTTTCGATTCCATGAATATTTTTCGTGTAATTGATAAACCATCTTCTCCGCCATCCAGAGCAAGTCGTGGTTCAAATTGGACCACCGGTAATTCCGCGAGCTTTGCTGTAGGGATGTAAGGCGGATTTGAAACAATAAGGTCGAATTTCCCCTCGATACCTTCAAGTACATCTGAATTAATAAATGTTATTTTATCATCAACTCGATGTTCCTGGGAATTACGTCTGGCAATTTCAAGTGCGTCGTTGGATATGTCTGTTGCGGTAAATATAGCTTGAGGAAATGTGTCCGCTAGAGTGATCGCAATGATACCAGAGCCGGTGCAAATATCAACCACCTTGCGGCGATTCGGTCGTGATTCCAACCAGGAGATCGCTTCTTCAACCAGAAGTTCAGTTTCTGGACGGGGAATCAAAACGGCTGGAGAAACGATAAATTCAAGACCGTAAAATGCCTGTTTCCCGGTGATGTAGGGTAAAGGTTCTCCCTTAACCAGGCGGTTAAGGGAGAGTTTCATTTCGTTTATTTTTTCAGCAGGAATTTCGAATTCCGGATGGCTGATGACCCATTCACGTGTTTTTCCCAGGCAAAAAGAGGCAAGCACCTGGGCTTCCATGTTAGGCGTTTCAGAATTTTCCAACAAGATCACTGACTTTTCAAGCCAGGATTGCAAATTAGTCATCGTCATCGATGCCAGTAGTGGATAATCGTTCTGTCTCATCGCGTACTGAAAGCTCGTCGATGAATTGATCGATATCCCCGTTCATCACGCCTACAATATTGAAAGAAGAAAGGTTGATACGGTGGTCGGTTACCCGGCTTTGTGGGAAGTTGTAAGTGCGGATCTTCTCAGAGCGGTCACCTGATCCGATCTGGGAACGTCGTTCTTCACCGCGTTCTGAGCGGCGTTTTTCTTCTTCAATTTCAAATAAGCGCGCGCGCAAAATGCCCATAGCGCGTAGTTTGTTTTGCAGTTGAGATCGTTCATCCTGGCAGGTGATGACAATTCCGGTTGGTTTATGGGTCAACCGTACAGCAGTTGAGTTCTTCTGCACGTTCTGTCCGCCGGCACCCGAGGAACGGTACACTTCGATCTCGAGATCAGATTCGGGAATGTTTACTTCGAGATCTTCGATCTCTGCCATAACTGCAACCGTTACCGTTGAAGTGTGAATACGCCCTGACGATTCTGTGGAGGGGATGCGCTGAACACGATGCACACCGGATTCAAATTTCAAACGTGAATAAGCACCTTTGCCTTTTACCATGAAGATCACTTCTTTATAACCACCGATTCCAGTTTCGTTGGCAGTGACGATCTCTACAGACCAGCGGCGCAGCTCTGCGTAGTGCATATACATGCGCAGTAGGTCGGCAGCAAACAGGCCGGCCTCATCGCCACCCGCACCGGCACGGATCTCCATATAGACATTACGATCGTCCCGGGGATCTTTCGGCACCAAAAGTGCTTTGATCTCCTTTTCGACTTTATCGATCTGAGGGACAAGCGATTCGAGTTCCATGACCGCCAGGTCACGGATCTCTGCATCCTCACTGGTCTCTAATTCGCGGGCCTGTTCCTGCTGCTTTAATAAATCGCGGTAATGGGTCGAAAGCTGGACAACCGGTTCAAGGTCTGCCCGTTCTTTGGCCAATTCTGCTACTTTTTGATAATCTTCAGCATTCTCTTCCAACAGGTGGGTGAGTTCTTCGTATCGTTTTTCAATTGGTGCTGTATTTTCTAACATAAAGACCTTTATGATTGTTTTCTAAGAATTAACGTTAGAATTATACCAGTCTCTGGAACGAATTTCATTTTAAGAGAGATTAAATATAATAATTAATTGTTATCTTGTAGCTGGGATAGCAATAAAGTATAATTATTATAGTAATTATCCACATTGGTACATAATCATTCAAGGAGGAGAAGATCAGATGGATGTAACACTATTATCTCGCTGGCAATTTGGAATCACAACAGTCTATCATTTTTTCTTTGTTCCATTGACCCTGGGGCTTTCCATTCTCGTAGCCATCATGGAAACCATGTATTTAACCCGCAAAGATGAAGCATATAAAAAGATGGCCAAATTCTGGGGCAATCTCTTTATCATCAATTTTGCGATGGGAGTAGTTACCGGCATTGTCCAGGAATTCCAGTTCGGCATGAACTGGTCGGAATATTCCCGTTTTGTCGGGGATATTTTTGGTGCTCCACTGGCGGTTGAGGCCCTGTTGGCTTTCTTCCTGGAGTCAACCTTCCTGGGAATCTGGATCTTCGGTTGGGACCGTGTATCCAAAGGCGTTCACCTGGCTTCCATCTGGCTGGTGGCGGTTGCCAGCAGCATTTCCGCATTCTGGATCCTGGCCGCTAATTCATTTATGCAGCACCCGGTAGGCTATACCGCCGCAGAATCCGGCAAAATTGTCATGAATGATTTTGGCGCTTTGATCAAGAACCCTATCGTTTGGACTGAATTTCCTCACACAATATTCTCGGGGTTGACTACAGCTGCTTTCTTTCTCCTTTGTATTAGTGCCTATCACTTGATCCGGAAGAGGGAAGTCAAGATCTTTTCCTTTTCCTTTAAAATGGGCGTGATCGTGGCTGTCATCGGGTTGCTCGGTGTGATCGGTGTTGGACATACCCAGATGCAGGACCTGGAAAAATATCAACCGATGAAACTTGCTGCTGCCGAGGGCTTATGGAAGACTGAAGACCCGGCGTCCTTCTCCCTCTTCACGATTGTAGACCAGGAAGCAAAAGAGGATATAGTTTCTCTGCGTATCCCGGCGGTCCTCTCATTTTTGACTTATGACGAGTTCAAAGGTCCCGTTCAGGGCATTCTGGATTTGCAGCAGCAATATGAACAGCAATTCGGTGAAGGCAATTACATCCCGAATATTATGGTGAGCTATCTTTCCTTCCGAATCATGGTATTGGCAGGAATGCTCATGCTGCTGATCGCTTTGCTGGCGTTGATCTTTGTACTGCGCAAGAAACCGGTTGAAAATATGAAATTCCTAAAACTCTTCCCCTTCCTTCTTATCTTGCCGTATCTCTCCAATGCTACCGGTTGGATCTATACAGAAATGGGCCGTCAACCCTGGGTGGTCTATGGGCTGCTCAAAACACAGGATGCAGTCTCGAAGAGCGTCACCGCAGGAATGGTCCTGACCAGCCTCATCGGTTTTACCCTGGTTTACGGCGTTCTGATGGTTGCGGATATTTTCCTTCTGAAGAAATACGCGGTTAAAGGTGCCGGTTCTGAAATTGAGAATGTTGTCACTGCAGAAGTGAAAGGGTAGGAGGAAAAAATGGACCTGAATATTCTCTGGTTTATTTTGATCGGTGTTTTATATACGGTTTACTTTGTCCTGGAAGGTTTTGATATGGGGGTGGGTATCCTTTTGCCGTTTGTTGCTAAAGAGGATACTGACCGAAGGGTTCTCATCAATACCATTGGCCCGCACTGGGATGGCAATGAAGTCTGGCTTCTGACCGCTGGAGGCGCCACATTTGCGGCCTTTCCGCAATGGTATGCTACTTTGTTCAGCGGCTTCTACCTGCCGTTATTCCTGATCCTCATTGCACTCATCTTCCGGGGTGTGGCCTTCGAATTCCGTTCTCGCGATGAAAGCAAAACCTGGCGTTCCTTCTGGGATTGGGCCATCTTCTTTGGTTCCTTCATTCCCGCACTGTTGTGGGGCGTTGCATTCGCGAACATTGTCAAAGGGGTTCCCATTGACGGTACTATGACCTACGTCGGTGGATTCTGGAATCTGCTCAATCCGTACGCCCTGGTAGCCGGTCTGGTCTCGCTGGTCGGTTTTACCTTGCAGGGAAGTTTATTCCTGTCACTGAAAACCACCGGGAACTTGCTTGAAAAAGTTGAAAAGTTAACCAAAACACTCTGGATCGTTCAGCTTGTGGTTTACGGATTGTTCGTGGTTGCCAGCTACAGGTTTGTGAACCTGTTTACCGGATTTGGTTTCAATGCCGGTCTTGCCCTCATTCTTGGTCTGGCTTTGATCACCGTACTTGGAATCCTGGTATTGAATAAAAAATTCGGTGCTGCATTCATTTTTTCTAGTGCTGCGGTGCTGGTCACCACTGCTGCGATCTTCTGGCAGTTGTTCCCCAATGTAATGGTTTCCAGCCTGGATGTGGCGAATAATCTTACGATCTATAATGCTTCTTCCAGCCCATACACACTCAAAGTAATGGCGATCGTGGCTGCGATCATGGTCCCTATTGTTCTGGCTTACACAGCCTGGTCGTACTGGGTGTTCCGCAAACGTGTAAAAGCAAAAGTTGAAGAATTAAAATATTAGTTAGACTAATCAACAGACCCCGGAGAAATTATCCGGGGTCTGTTATCATGAAATAGTCGATAGTTTGTATTTACCTTTTCTGATTGATGTCATAAAATGAAGAAAGAAATTATCGGAGGAACAAATGACAAAAATGTCGAAAGAGATCATTGAAGTGGAAAATGGTCCAGCGGCAATCGGACCTTATTCCCTTGCTGTAAAAGTAGGTAATTTACTCTATACATCCGGGCAGCTTGGATTGGATGCTGCAACAGGAGCACTTGTTCCTGGAGGAGTTGAGGCTGAAACCCACCAGGCGTTGAAAAATTTGCAGGCGATCCTTGAAGCCGCGAATTCAAGCCTGGAACAAGTGGTGAAAACAACCGTTTTTTTGAAGGATATGGGCGATTTCGCGCGTATGAATGCGGTTTATGGCGAGTATTTCACTGGGAACTGCCCGGCTCGGTCTGCTGTGCAGGTGGCTGCTTTACCGAAGAATGGTATGGTAGAGATCGAAGCCGTCGCCATCTGCGCGGAAGCGTAAACCCGGATCATTTCTCCGAATTAGGACAACCCTTCATGCCCCCTCGCGTTTCACTCATCATCCCCTGTTACAACGAAGAGACCAGGATCCAAGACGTTTTGGAATGTATTCTTGCTCAATCATTTCCTCAATCTGAAATGGAAGTGATCTTTGCGGATGGAATGTCCAAGGATAAGACCAGGCTGATCATCACCAATTTTCAAAATAGCCACCCGCAAATGAGCATCAGGATCGTGGATAATCCGAAACGGTTCATTCCAAATGCTTTGAACCTGGCCATTCTTGCTGCTCAGGGAGAGATCATTGTCCGTATGGATGCACACACCACTCCTGCCGCAGATTATATCCAGCGCTGTGTTGCTGCTTTGGAAGAGAAAATCGGGGAGAATATTGGCGGTGTGATCACGATCGCACCCGGCGCGGATACCTGGATCGGGAAGTCAATTGCGGTAGCCGCCAGTCATCCTCTGGGAGTGGGAGATGCAAAGTATCGGACAGCGACGACAGCCGGCTATGCTGATACAGTGGCATTTGGAACTTATGCGCGAAAAACATTTGACCAGATCGGTTTATTTGATGAGACTTTGCTTGTAAATGAAGATTACGAATTGAACGCGAGGCTGCGTGCGGCTGGCGGTAGGATCTGGGTCGATCCGGCAATTCGTGCCACCTATTATTCCAGACCGGACCTGTCCTCCCTGGCAAAACAATACTTTACCTATGGATTCTATAAGTTTCGGATGCTAAAACAGCATCCCAAGACCTTGCGCTGGCGCCAGGCGCTGCCGCCTCTTTTTGTTTTAGGGTTTTTGATGTTATTATTACTTGCTGCCTTCTGGCAGTTTGCTCGAATCCTATTGACTGTTGTAATTTGTCTTTATTTGATCATTTTGATTGCCGGAGCTTTCCCGGCAGCCATTCAGAAGAAGCAGGTCAGCTTTTTGCTTGGAATTCCCCTGGCGATCATGACCATGCATTTTTCATGGGGCAGCGGTTTTTGGGTAAGCATGATCAAGAAACAGCTGTAAAAGGACCTTTATGGGAGTAGAACGAATTAATTCCAAGACCCAGTGGCGCATCCGCGTTCGTGAGCGGAAGATCGTTTTATTCATTGGCGATATTATTGTTGGTTATCTTTCACTCTTTATCGGTTTATTTGCCTGGGCCCAGAGAGATTGGATGGCGTTCACCAGCGAATTTCTCTGGCAGCGCGCTCCCTGGTGGTTCTATATTCTTCCCCTTTTCTGGATATTGATGATGATCGACCTTTACGATATCCGAAAAGCAAACCGGCGCAAGGATACTTTAAGGGGGGTTGCTCAGGCAGCCATAATTAACCTTCTGGTCTACCTTGTGATTTTCTTCATATCCGATCCCAATTCACTTCCAAGACGTGCTGTGGCAGTGTGGATCCTTTCAGCAACAATTCTGACAATACTGTGGCGTTTCTTATATATTCAGGTATTTACTGCGCCAGTTTTTTTGCGTAAAGTATTGGTGATAGGGGCGGGCAAGGCGGGGTCGTCTCTGGTTAAAATGATCAGGGAAAACAATCCGATGCCTTTTATCATTGCCGGGTTTATTGATGACGATCCGGATAAACTCGGACAGACCATCGAGGGTTTCCCGGTTGTTGGGAATGGCAACGACTTGATCGAAGATATTCAAAAGTACGGGGTTACCGACCTGATATTTTCAATTTCTGGTGAACTAAACGCTGAACTATTTCGCAATATCTTGCTTGCCGAAGAACAAGGGGTGGAAGTAACATCGCTTCCGGTGGAATATGAAGATCTATTTGGCCGGGTGCCGATCTTCCTGCTTCAATCTGATTGGATCCTACGTTCCTTCATTGATCAGATGCATGTCAGTTCTTTTTATGAGACAGGTAAACGCTTTTTTGATATTCTTGGTGGTCTGTTATTCCTGATCTTTACAGCCGTTCTTTTCCCGTTGATTGCGATCGCGATCATTCTTGACAGCGGTTTCCCGATCTTCTACTCGCAGCCTCGTGTTGGGAAAAATGGGGTGCCTTATAAAATTCACAAATTCCGCACTATGAGCCGTGACGCTGAAAAAGATGGTGTAGCTCGAATGGCTACAGTAAATGACCAGCGGGTGACCCGGGTCGGTAAATGGCTGCGGCGCAGCCATTTGGACGAACTGCCCCAGGCGATCAATATTCTCAAAGGGGAGATGAGCCTGGTGGGGCCGCGTTCAGAACAGGTGGAACTTGTCAATCAATTCCAAAAGGAATTGCCTTTCTACCGTGGTCGCTTATTTGTTCGGCCGGGGTTGACAGGATGGGCACAGATCAACCAACGTTATGCATCGACAACTGAAGATACGGCGGTTAAGCTGGAATATGACCTTTACTATATCAAGCATCGAAACCTTATGCTTGACCTGACCATTCTCGTCCGCACAGTGGGGACTGTAGCCGGATTTAAAGGATTATAAAATGAAGGCGAAAGTCACGATAAAGAACCGGTATTTCTTGCTATTTGATGTTCTACTGATCACTGCCTCTGTATTGGGTTCTTACGCATTAAGATTCGAACTGGGCGAAGCGTTCTATTTTTATCTTCCTTCAGCCTATTGGATGATCGGTGCTGCACTTGTAATTAAGCCGGTGATCTTTTATTTGTTCGGACTCTATCGAAGATTGTGGACTTATGCCAGTGTCAAAGACCTGAAGCAAGTATTCTTTGCGGTGACAACCAGCTCGGTCGCACTCTCACTGGCAATGGTGATCTTTGCCGCTTTTAAGGTCTTCTTTGGCTTTTCACGTGGAATTTTGATCATCGATTGGCTGCTGACATTGGTTTTGGTGGGTGGCATTCGCTTTATGTTCCGTATTCTGGCTGACAATCAAAGTACGGTTTCGAATACTCGGGTGAAAGCCAATAAACGTGCTTTGATCATCGGGGCAGGTGATGCCGGCGCTATGGTGGTCAAGGAACTCCAGAAGAATCCGGAATTGAATTTGAACCCGGTAGGTTTTCTGGATGACAACAAAGCAAAAATGAGCCAGCAGATCCACGGAGTCCCTGTTGTAGGCACTCTATCGGATATTGGCAAGGTGATCGAATCGAAGAAGATCGACGAAGTGATCATTGCCATCCCCAGTTCCGGCGGCAAGGTAATCCGTATGGTTGCGGATATTTGCCGTCTTAAAGGCATTCCTTTCCGTACAATGCCGGGCATTTATGAATTGATCGGCGGTAAAGTGAGTGTTAGCCGGCTGCGTGAAGTGGATATTACTGATTTGCTGCGGCGTCCACCCAGTTATGTAAAAGAGGAATTGGTCGGTTCTGTCATCACCGGGCATACCGTCATGGTTACAGGCGCTGGCGGTTCCATTGGTCGTGAATTGTGCCGTCAGATCTCCCGTTGGAGCCCGACCGGCTTGATTCTTCTCGGCCATGGAGAGAATAGCATATTTGAGGCCTGGCTTGAGATCAAAGAATTATTCCCGGCTTTGCCGATCTTCCCGGTCATTGCCGATATTAAAGATTACCCGCGTATTGAAGAAGTATTTAAAAAATTTCACCCTGAAGTTGTTTTTCACGCTGCCGCTCACAAGCATGTTCCCCTGATGGAAATGAATATTGATGAAGCCATCAACAATAATGTTATGGGAACCCGCAATATTGTGAAAGCCTGTGAGAAATTCAAAGTCGGCCGCCTGGTGATGATCTCTACCGATAAGGCGATCCGTCCTGCGAACATTATGGGTGCCTCAAAACGTTTCGCTGAAATGATCGTTCTCGACGCTGGCCATCGTACCAAGAACGCCTACTGTATTGTGCGGTTTGGTAATGTACTGGGCAGCCGCGGCAGTGTTGTTCCCCTGTTCAAGCGGCAGATCTCCAAAGGTGGTCCGGTAACGATCACTCATCCCGATATGAAACGCTATTTTATGACCATTCCTGAAGCAGTGTACCTGGTGCTCCAGGCTGCTGGGATGAGTAAAGGCGGCGAGACATTTGTGCTTAATATGGGCCAACAGGTGCGTATCCTCGACCTGGCTGAAGATCTGATCCGCCTTTCCGGTCTGGAGCCGGGCAAGGATATTGAGATCGTCTATACCGGTATTCGACCGGGAGAAAAATTGAGTGAAGATCTCTGGGAAGAGGGCGATCAATTTGCGCCGACCCAACACCCGGATATCTTCCAGTTTGATGATCCGTCAAACCTTTCAGGAGAAACGCTACAGACCAAGGTAGGTGAGCTGCTGCATCTTTCTTCAGAAGGTAAGAATGATGAGATCATTGATTTTATTGATGAAACCATACCCGGCTCGACGGTCGGTTCAAATCCGCCGCCAGACCTGACTTCGATTGATCAATCATGAAATGTACCTTAACTGAATGGAATCAATTTATCGAAAAGCATCCCGAAGCCCATTTACTGCAAACAGGTGAATGGGGAGAGTTAAAGTCGTCTTTTGGCTGGAAGTCTTGCCGATTAATCAAGGACAACAGCGGGGTGCAGGTACTATTCCGCGGGCTTCCCGGAGGTTTCTCACTGGGTTATATTCCCAAGGGACCCGTAGGCGAGTGCTGGAAGGACCTGCTCCCTGAAATCGATGCACTTTGCAGGGAACAGAAAGCCATCTTTCTTAAAGTGGAACCTGATGTTTGGGATGATAAGAATTGCTTTCAGGATATTTTCGAATCCAAAGATTGGAAACGATCACACCCGATCCAACCGCGGCGGACTATCTTTATTCCGATTTCCGGATCCGAGGAAGAGATTCTGGCAGCGATGAAACAAAAGACACGCTACAACATTCACCTGGCAGAAAAAAAGGGAATCGAGGTAAAGATCGCTGATGATCTTGAAGCATTCCAACAGATGATGAAGATCACAGGTAATCGCGATGGGATCGGGGTCCATGTGCAATCGTATTACCAGAAAGCTTATGATCTTTTTCATCCTGCCGGCAAGTGCGATCTGCTTTTTGCATATTATGATGGCAAACCGATAGCCGGTTTGATGCTTTTTGTGCAGGGCAAGACTGCCTGGTATTTATACGGGGCTTCGACTGAAGTAGAACGTAACCGTATGCCTACTTATCTCTTGCAGTGGGAAGCGATCCGCTGGGCGAAGAGTAAAGGCTGTTCAGAATATGATCTCTGGGGCATTCCTGACCAGGATGAAGATGAATTGGAAAAAGCTTTTACCGCTAAAGCCAGTCATGACGGTTTATGGGGCGTATACAGGTTCAAACGCGGCTTTGGCGGCAATATTCGGCGGACAATAGGTGCCTGGGACCGGATCTATTATCCGGCTTTATATGGCATTTATTCGCAAATGATGAAACTGCGCGGACGGCAGGAGGAGTAAACTTTGTCTCATTTCTGCCTGCAGTGTGGAACGAAATTACGTGCGCGTCAGATCGAAGGTCGTGAGCGTGAGTACTGTCCCGGATGTGGTTGGATCAATTATCAAAACCTCAAAATAAGCGCCGGCTGCCGGGTAACTGTGGATGGTCGTGTTTTGCTTGTGCAGCGCAGGAATCCACCCTTTGCGGAGACCTGGCATTTTCCTTCAGGGTATGTTGAAGTGGATGAATACCCTGCTGCCGCAGCCGAGCGGGAGACACGTGAAGAAACCGGCCTTCAGGTAAAAGCCGGAAAATTGGTTGGAGCCTATTTCTACAATGACGATCCTCGTGGGAACGGGGTGGTAATGTTCTTTGATGCCGAGATCCTTGAAGGTGAACTGTGTCCCTCTGACGAAACCAGTGATGTGAGATTTTTTTCTCCTTGCGAGCTTTCACAGATTCCAATTGCAGGCATGAGTGCTGAAGCTTCTATTCGTGAATGGATGGAGGAACAAGCCTTTGTATAGTCTCCTTCCCCTTGATGAAAAATGGGATGCTCTGATCGCGGATCTCCCCGGGGCTCATTTACTGCAAACTGCGGAATGGGCGCAGGTCAAAACTGAGGTTGGCTGGAAGAGTTACCCCCTGGCCTGGTGTGATGAGCAGCAAAAGATTATCGCGGCTGCCCTGGTTTTGGTCCGTACCATGAAACCTGGCGGCATCGGTCCGGGCATTTCAATTGGGTATATTCCGCGCGGTCCCATGCTGGATTGGAGCAACGTCAGCCTGAGAAGGCAAGTGATTGCTGATATTCAAGAGTTTTCCCGGAAAAACCACATATTATTCATGAAGATCGATCCAGAGATGCGTCTGGGTACAGGCGTTCCGGGGCGGGAGGATGCCTGGGAAGATCCAGTAGGTCAACAGGCAGTACAGCAATTGAAGGAAGCCGGTTGGTGCTACTCCAGCAGCCAGGTGCAATTTAAGAATACTGCATTGCTTTCTCTGGAAGGTACTGAAGAAGATTGGTTGAAACGGATGAAACAGAAGACCCGTTATAATCTGCGCCTGGCAGAGCGGAATGGAGTGAACATTCATATTGCTTCAGAAGTAGAATTTCCCCAGATCTACAAAATGTATGCTGAAACTTCAGTACGGGATGGTTTTGTGATCCGTTCTGAGAATTATTATTTAAACGTCTGGAAGATCTTCCATGACCGGGGGATGCTTTCTCCTCTGGTCGCTGAAGTGGAAGGACAGCCAGTTGCCGGGTTGATGTTGTTTACCTTTGGCAAAAGTGCCTGGTATCTTTATGGGATGTCCACGGCGCTGCACCGCGAAAAGATGCCTAATTATTTACTCCAATGGGAAGCAATGCGTGTAGCAAAGAGTAAAGGGTGCCAGGTTTATGATCTCTGGGGTTCCCCCGATGTCTTTGACGAGAGCGATTCAATGTTCGGCGTATTTCGTTTCAAGGATGGGCTGGGTGCCAGTGTTCTGCGAACCTGTGGGGCATGGGATTATGTTGTGGATCGCCCGGGTTATTTCTTATATCAGCAGATCCTCCCGAAGGTACTGAGTATTCTCCGCCGTAATCGCAACCAGGAGACCCGCCAGGAGATTGGCGCGTAAAAATGGAGTTTCCACAGGTAGAAATCCTGACAATGCTATAATTTATTGACGAAAAGATAGATGGATATGAATATTGATGTCGCAATGACTGTAAAAGTGATCGTCACTCTGATCGTGGTGGCTCTATTGGTGCTGCTGCTTTTCGCATTCCGCTCGATCCGGACTGGACTTAGTTTGCAATTCTTTAGAAAACGCCGTGATATGGTCAGCCATGGCTGGCATTTGATTTTCCTTGCACTTGTGTTGGTGATCTTTGCTCTTGCGCTCTCCCACTTTGGAGAGCCGGTGGTGTATCGGTATTTTCCACCTTCTCCTACTGTGACCAACACGGCAACAATCACCATGACGCCAACCATTACCAATACTCCAAGCATGACCTTCACGCCAACGATTACCCCAACGCTTCAATATACCTACACTCCATCTCTTCCGCAAGAAGCGCAGGCAACCATACAAACCCCGGTCGGGCCGGATACGGCCGCAGCATTTAGCAGCCTATTGTTCACTGACAAGCTCAGTGATGAAGGGATCGTTTCTGCGGATACCGGGCCTTTTGCGGCTTCAGTACAGCATATCTATGGCGGCTTTTCATTTGACGGAATGATCATGGGAGTGCAATGGACCGCGGTTTGGATGCTCAATGGCAAACCGGTTCACATCGAATCCAAAGTTTGGAAAGCAACCTCCGGTGGTTATGGGTACACTGATTGGGATTGTTCTACCGGTGAATGCGTCCCAGGTGAATATACTGTGCAAATATTTGTGGGTTCTACCTGGAAATCTTCAGGTACCTTTACGATCACTGGCGGGGCTTCTGCTACTACGGGAACACCCAGCCCATCAGTATCGGAGGCGTTTAAATCTAGTACTCCAACGCCTTCGCCATCTGCTACATTGGTTCAATAAAGAATTATTTACATCCCAGAGGGTGATTTATGGAAAAGAAAGAATCAACGCTTGTCTCAATCCTAAGAATCGGTCAACCCTTTTTACTTCTGGCAGCCTTGTTGACCTATACTTTGGGCCTGGGAATTGCCCACTATCTGGCTATCCAGATCAATTGGACTGCTGCCATTCTTGGCTCCTCCCTGGGAATTTTTATTCTTCTGGCTAGAAATTATTTATCTGCATTTTTCACCTATCCAGAAGCCATCCCTTCAGCCGATCTTTCTGCTGAGATCAAAGGGGAGGATCCTTCTCTAGTCGAGATAAAGGAGATCCCTCAAAACCTGTTTCTTCAGATAGGGCTGGTTTCTCTAGCAGCCGGGGCGGCGGTCACGTTTGTGCTGATGGTCCAGAAGATCGCAGGTGTTCAGGTCTTGCTCGCGTTGGGGTTGGCTGTATTGTTGATCCTGGCAGCTACAGTTCCCCCGTTGCGCCTGGAGAGACGCGGATATGGGGAGTTGATCGAAGCCTTGCTGATCTGCAACCTTATTCCGGCAGTGGCATTTCTGCTACAGGCGAATGATGTACATGCGTTTCTTGGAATTCTAACTTTTCCGTTGACTTTCATATACCTGTCGATGAGAGTAGCGCTTTCTCTGGAATACTTTGGCTTTGCGACCAAATTCAAGACCGGGACGATGCTGGTTCAGATGGGGTGGCAGCGGGCAATCTCGATGCATAACCTTGGCATTTTATTGGCATTTGTCCTGCTCGGCGGTTTTATCTTGATGCGTCTACCCTGGATGATCGCCTGGCCAATTTTGCTGGCGTTCCCACTGGCGGTGTTTCAGATCTTCCTGGTTCAGCGCATCGCAGACGGTGCCACGCCGCGTTGGTGGCTGGTACGATTAAGTGCGGTCAGTACATTCGCTGTCATGACCTACCTCACAATCCTTACTTTGTGGGTTCATTAGCATGAAACCCTCGCTCAATTTAAGGTCCGTAGAAGAGGCAAAAGAGCTCTTTTTTTCTGCGCTTGAGAACCTGGCGGTTCCAACAGAAACGATAGAATCCATTCACTCATTTGGAAGAGTGATCGCTGAGCCGATCGTCTCGGCAGAGTATTTACCTGCATTTACTCGCAGCAGTATGGATGGCTTTGCTGTCAAAGCAAAAGATACCATTGAAGCAGATGATCTTCATCCAGCAAAATTGACCATTATTGGCGAAGTGGCGATGGGGAGTGTGCCGGATTTCAGTATCAAGGGCGGAGAAGCTGCGTTGATCCACACCGGCGGGATGCTGCCGGATGGAGCTGACGCGGTAGTGATCCTGGAAGTCTGCACTGTAACTCCTGACAGATTACTCGATGTCCATCAACCGGTCCACACTGGAGATAACCTCATCTTCAAAGGGGAAGATGTCAAACCCGGCGACCTGGTCATTCCACCCGGAAAACGCATCCGGCCTGCGGATGTCGGGGGTCTGCTTTCATTGGGACATACCTGGGTGAAAGTGGCAGCCAAACCCAGAATTGCTATTCTTTCCAGCGGTGACGAAGTGATCTTGCCGGAACAAATTCCTCAGTTGGGTCAGGTCCGCGATGTCAACAGCGGCAGCCTGGCGGTGCTGGTGGAACAAGCGGGTGGAATTGCGAAAAATTACCCCATCATCCCGGATGACCGTGAACGGATGGAAGCAGCATTTCATAAGGCTTTTGAAGAGACAGATGCTTTATTGGTCAGCGCCGGGTCATCAGCAAGTGATCGGGATATTTCTGCTCAAGTGATCGAAACCCTGGGCAAACCGGGTGTGTTGGTCCACGGCATCAATTTCCGGCCAGGCAAACCGACGATTCTGGCTGTCTGCGATGGCAAACCGGTCATTGGTCTGCCCGGCAACCCGATCAGTGCGCTGGTGATCGGGGAGTTCTTTGTCAAACCGCTGCTGGACCGCATGCAGGGGATCAAACAGGCTCCCATCTTGCCGATGATCAAAGCCGTACTGGCAGAGGATTTCACCTCTCAAGCAGGTAAGGAAGAGTGGGTTCCAGTCAAACTGGATAAGGAAGCAGACCATTATGTTGCCCGTCCGTTTTTCTTTAAAAGCAATCTTATCTTTCAACTTTCCAACGCAGACGCTTTGATGAAGATCCTGCCGGAAGAATCGATCAAGAAAGCCAATTCCGAAGTAGATGTGTTGCTGTATTAGCTAACCCTTTATTAGCTTATTGTCTAGCGAATTTTAGGGGATAATATTATTACCTATCCAGAAGTAATACTCTACAATTATTATTCGTTGATTCTTTTTTTCTAATTATTGCTATTAAACAATTAACTTCTTTACTGTTCTAAAAGATTATTGTGATTAATAAGTGCCGGGTAAAAATAAGGTTGGTTTTATGACCTTCTGGGACAAATCTTTTTCAAAATACCAATTTCCAGACAGTTTGGGGGCTAAAATGAAAAAATTATGTTCTTTCTTTCCATTCATTTGTGTGTTCATCATACTCGTTACTGCCTGCAATAAAGTACCAGATCAACTTAAAACCAGTTTAACTCCGTATCCACCAAAGGATTTTCCCGCAACTGTATCTCCAGTGATAACGAAGCTGATAAGTGACGGTGGAACTGGAAACAATATCTCTACTTGCCATACCCAACTTTGTAAGGAATCCACTCCCAATCCCACTATGCAACCAACAATACAAAATGATTTTTTTCTTTTATTAAAAGACAATGGCGGTTGTGATCTTCCGTGTTTTATTGGTATAACTCCAGGAGAGACAAAATGGTCAGAAGCAAGCAAAATCATTAGTCCATTTACGACAAATAAATCAGATCTTTATGACGGTGAAAATAAGACTTCGATTAGTAGATATAATGTCTTTGGCATATACACCGAACCATACGATAACCAATTGGAATTACGAATGAGTTTATCATTTGATTTAGATCAAAATGAGATTGTTCGGGATACCTTAGTGGAGATTGATTTGTCTGCTAATGGGTATACTGAATTATATGATAAACATTTGGAATTTTATGGATTGCATGAAGTCTTCACAAAATATGGTCCTCCGGATGCAATTTATTTCAAAAATTATTATGAGAGATTGTATAATATTGATATTGTCTATGAAAAATTAAAAATGGTGATTATTATGCCGGGTAAGTTTTTTCCAAATGGTGATTCCCAGCTTAAGGTTTGCCCAAATATTGGTGATGGACAAATTTCAGCAATAACGATCGCCCTTGCTGCTCCATCTTTCTCAGGGGATATCAAAAATTTGATTGAGTACCCATTTACTAACGACCCAAATCTGGAAGATGAGACAGGTTTAACAATTAGTAGTGTCTATAATCTTTTCACTAGCGATCTACAACCAGCATGTTTTATCGTAAATTAATTCCTTGCTATCTGCCTAATATTTAAGATCCTAGGTTATACGGTGATTGGATTAATCGGGGCGAAATAGATATAATAGGATAGAAATAGGAGGAATATATGCTTCTAAATGAGAATGAACTTGCACCTGATTTTTCTCTTGCTGATGAGACTGGCAAGATGCACTCACTATCCGAATACAAAGGTAAGAATGTGCTGCTCTATTTCTATCCCAAAGATGATACTCCGGGTTGTACCGCCGAAGCCTGTGCTTTCCGTGATGACTATTCGGAATATGAGAAGGTAGGGGTGGTGATCCTGGGGATCAGTGCTGATACCTCAAAATCACACGCGAAATTCAAAGAGAAATATCATCTGCCTTTCAGCCTTTTAGCAGATGTAGATCATGCAGTATGCGAGAAGTACGGCGTATGGGGACGGAAAAAGTTTATGGGGAAGGAATATGATGGCATCTTCCGCACAACCTATTTGGTCGGACCTGAAGGCAAGATCAAAAAGGTTTTTGCCGATGTCAAACCAGCCGGCCACAGCAAGGAAGTGCTCGCCGCATTATAAGAGCAACTAAAAAGAATTGAGCCCTCCAGGATTTGGAGGGCTCATCTTAATTAAAACAGGTAAAAAGGTATTACTGCAGGCTGACTAGGCGTTTGCCTTTTTCCCACAATTGTTCCAATTTGTAATAATCACGCATTTCTTCGCTGAACAGGTGGACGACCACATCGCCCAGGTCGACAACAACCCAACCCTCGCGGGCTTCGCCTTCGATCTCGAGAATTTCCCTCCATTCTTCTTTCGCATAATCACGGAGGGCAGACGCCAGTGCGTAAAGCATGCGGTCGCTGGTACCATTACAGATCACAAAATAATCGGTAAAAGAAGCAATGGAATGAATATCCAGTAATAGGATCTTTTCTGCTTTCTTATCTTCAAGGAAACTAACTACAGCATGTGCTTTATCAAGTGAATTCAGAATACACCTCAAATAATTTTTTGATAGAATTTTAACATAAATTGGCTGGCTTAATGCAGTGGAATATAAGCCTGTGGTGAATAAAGGGACCCTTCGCGCGTCAGCGTGGATTGGAAAAGGGTGATCCTTTTCACTGAAACATTCCCAAATACCTTTCCAGAAAAGGCCATTAGTTTCTCATTCGTCCTCAGGGCAACAGGCAGATCGCAGCGTTCCGAGATCCGCGCCAGGGTCAGGTGAGGGGAGAACGGCCGGGTTTCGGTGGGAATATTTAGCTTCGCCAGTTCCTGATCGATCCCTTTTTGCAATTGCAGGAGAGCTTCTGATGGCGCAACCCCGACCCAAAGCACTTTCGGGTCACGAGGGTTGGGAAAGCAGCCAGTCTTTTCAACAGAGATCTCAAATGGGGCTGTTCCCTTTGTGGTGGCAGCCAGAGAATCGATGATACTCATAACTTGTCTTCTGGGAGTATCTCCCAGGAACTTGAGGGTGAGGTGGATATTATCAGGTTTGACCCAGTTAATACCCTTGATTCCCACCGGTTGGATCTGGCGGATCAACTCTCCCAGTTTTTGATGGATTTCGTCAGACAATTCAACGGCGATAAATAGACGTAAGACATCCTGCATTCCATAATTCTACTCTAATTAATTAACAGATGATTGATCTTGATGAAATGTCGGTTTACTCCTGCGAGGATCAGTGACACTACCCAAAACAATTCAATTATGGTATAAGATAAATACCCTGCTGTGCTCGTGATGCTGCATCACCGGTTTTGAGCCAACACCCAACAAAAGGGACTGCTCATGACAGTAATGATGCGATAGGTTTCGGCCAAGGCAGATTTCCTGCGCGCAGCCCCACCCTGCTAATTAGCAGGTTCAAAACTACGCAACACACGGCACGGCGGGGACTTTTGTATATAATTCCTGGTAGAAATACCAGGAATTTTCTATTCAATTTCAGTTGACATTCAATTACTGCAATATTAAACTAAATTTATACCAATTGAGGAGGCAGGAATGACCAGGACTTATAAACTTATCCTTCAGACTGGACCTGAAGCCGGTAAAGAATTTACGCTGGAAAAAGCTGAAGTTTTTATGGGACGAGATACCAACAATGATATTATGATCAACGATCCTGAGATATCAAGACGACACGCCCGTTTGATCCGTGAAGGTGACGATTACCTCTATGAAGATCTGGGTTCTACCAATGGCACCTTCATCCAGGGGCAGCGTTTGGCGGCACCTACTTTGTTGAAACATGGCATGATCCTTACCATTGGTGAGCGGGTGATGATCAGTTATATGATCGCCATGTCAGATCCATTTGCCACTGTCGCAGTTTCACGGCCTGCCGCGACGGCAGTTCCACAACAGGCATCTGCTGTACCAGAACCTCCGAAACCACCCCTCCAGGTTCCTCCTGCGCAGACTCCGCCGTTGCAGACACCTCCATCTTATGTTCCACCAGTGTATAGCCAGCCGCCTGCCTATACACCACCACCACCGACTTTTGGCCCACAGCCCCCCGTGATGAATCCGGCTCCTAAAAAGAAATCGAAGGCGCTGATGATCATTCTGATCATCCTGGCTGTCCTTTTAGTCTTTTGCATTATTCCCTGGATCATTGTGGAGGTGACAAACAGTTATTGTTCTCTCTTCCCGGGCTTTTTCAATGCAATACAAGCAGGGGCCTGCTCCTGAAAACTTATTACCGGCAGATTCTTCTGCCGGTTTTTGTTTAACTGGAGAAAAATCACTTATAATCAGTTCAAATACTGGAGAATACAGCCAAGATGAATTCCTCTGATGACAATAATGTTCCCCGCTGGAGCAGTACCACCAAGCTGATCGTGGCTTTGCCACTGGTCGCAGTGTTGGCGTATCTTTTATGGAAGTTTAAATTTGTCCTTGGTCCGCTGCTTTTCGCGATCATTTTGGCATACCTACTTTATCCAATCCCAGGATTTTTCAACACAAAACTACATATTCCCTGGCGGTTAGCTGTCACCATCTTGTATTTGTTGATCTTTCTGGTCTTGATCGGATTGTTGGCCTGGGGAGGAATCTCTCTGGTGACCCCGCTGCAGGATCTTGTGACATTCCTGCAAAAATTGATCACCGACCTGCCCGGCTTCCTGGACAACCTGTCTAAAACTGGAATTGTCATTGGCTCTATAAAGATTGCCTTACCAAATCTGAACCTTTCCCAGGTCTTAACAGAACTGCAGGGGATCATCAGCCCGGCACTCTCTTCACTGGGGAATCTGCTTGGCAGCATTGCCTCCGGCGCGATCAGCGGCATCACCTGGACGGCATTTACCTTGATCATTGCCTATTTCTTCACTGTTGAGTCGAGTGGGTTGCGTTCGAATTTGATCAAATGGAATTTCCCGCGCTACCAGGATGACCTGGAGCACATGAAAGAATACCTCTCTGGCATCTGGGGAGCATTCATTCGCGGACAGTTGTTCATTTTTGTGATCACCTATTTTGTTTATGCTATCGTTCTTTCAGCATGGGGAGTAAAATATGCCCTTGCGCTGGCAATCCTGGCTGGTCTGGCACGGTTTGTCCCGTATGTTGGACCATTCGTAGCCTGGACGACATATTTCCTGGTGGCATTTTTCCAGGGTCCGACTATTTTCGGATTGCAGCCCTTTGCGTATGCGGCAATCATCGTTGTACTGGCTTTGGTGATCGATGCAATTATGGATAACTTTGTGAGCCCGAATGTAATGTCAAGCGCGCTTTCAGTTCATCCGGCTGCCGTACTGGTAATGGTAATTGTAAGCGCGCAGTTGTTTGGTTTTATTGGTGTGCTGCTTTCTGCCCCGGTTCTGGCCTCACTTAAACTGTTTCTGCATTACATAAGCCGAAAAATGATGGATATGGATCCTTGGGAAGATATGATGCCTCCCGAACCTTTCCCGACAATGCGGGAACGCTTTGGAAACCTGGGAAGATCGATTTATGCTTTTTTCAAAAGACTGTTTTCATCCCGCAAAAAGGTGAAACAGGATGATAATCATTTACAAGATCTGATTGAAAAGGAGAAATAAAATGGCTGACGAGATTAAAACCAACACAATTGCTGAAACCGAGAATTTCGCGGTTTGGTCTGCTGCTGAACCCGATGGAGAAACTACCTATCATCTGGAATTGAACAATGTGACGGTCCATTTCTTCCAGGAAGAATGGGACGAATTCATCGAACTGATCAAAAAACTTAAATAATGTAGTTTAAATTATCTGAATGAATAGAGACCTCAGTAATGAGGGCTTTATTCATTTCTTGATTTAATCTTTTAGAAAGTTGGTAGGAATACATGGATCTGAATAAATATCAGGAATTTGCAAAACTTGATCCCGATGGGATGCTTGGCCACATCGACGGATTGCCTGAACAGTTCGAAGGGGCCTGGAAATTGGGCCTTTCTTTGGACTTGCCCAAAATGAGCGGGATCAATTCTGTTGTGATCGCGGGTATGGGCGGATCTGCGATCGGGGCCGACCTGGTGGCTGCCACCTTCGCGGATGTTTGCCGCGTACCCGTATTTGTGCAGCGTGATTATGGTCTGCCTGCCTGGGCGAAAGGCCCTGGTACTCTGGCAGTGCTCTCCTCCCATTCAGGGAATACCGAAGAGACTCTGGCTGCCTTTGACCAGGCAGTTGCCGATAAATGCCAGATTGTCACGGTTTCCACTGGCGGAAAATTACTTGATAAAGCCAATAAAGCCGGCCTGCCAGCCTGGACCTTTAAACATGCCGGTCAGCCTCGCGCTGCAGTAGGTTTCTCTTATGGACTTCTGTTGGCTATGTTCGCCCGTCTGGGCTTGATCGCTGATCCGGCTGCCGATGTAGAAGCAGCTTTCAAAGCAATGGTCGAACAACGCAAGAGTATCAACGCAGAAAGCCCGCTATCCCAGAATCCGGCCAAACGCACTGCCGGACAGTTGGTCGGACGTTATCCGACGTTCTTCGGCGCTGCCCACATGGCCCCTGTTGCCCGCCGCTGGAAATGCCAGATCAATGAGGTTTCCAAAGCCCTGGCGGCTTTTGAAGCCCTGCCTGAATCTGATCACAATACCCTGGCCGGCGTTTGCTCCCCTGAAGGCGCACTCGAGAAAGCGGTTTCCTTCTTTATCCGTTCTGAATCTGATCACCCGCGGGTAGCCCTGCGTTTTGATCTGACCCAGAAGATCATGATGGAAGAGGGTATTTGCACCGACGGATTCATGGCCGCCGGTAAATCCCGCATGGAACAGCTCTGGCGCGGTATTCAGTTCGGCGATTTCGTGTCGTTCTACCTTGCCATGGCCTACGACACCGATCCCACCGCCATCCCCACCATTCTGGGGCTGAAAGACGCAATGTCAAAATAGCAAATTCTGGTTTTTAAAAACAACGGTGGATTCAAGAATATTTGAATCCACCTTTTTTATAAAAATGATAATTACCCCTTGAAATAATAGAACAAAATAACTATAATCTATACAACAAGTCGATGACAATAATTCGTGTAATCAGTGGACATTTTTTCGGCTTTTATAACCTGAATTGTTTCTTTTTGTTCCAACAGTTATCGAAACCATAAAATATTCCTCATTTTAGATTGGTAACGATGTCTCCACGAAAGATCTTACACCTGGATTTAGATGCCTTCTTCTGTGCCTGTGAAGAGTTGAAAGACCCTTCGCTGGCAGGGAAGGCTTTTGCTGTTGGCGGGCAGGCCAGCCGTCGCGGGGTGATCTCCACCTGCTCTTATGCCGCCCGGATGAAAGGGGTGCACTCAGCTATGCCGACTGCCCAGGCTTTCAAGCTCTGCCCGGAGCTGATCCTCATTTCGGGCCACCACGGCAATTACGGCGAGAAATCCGAAAAAGTCATGGCCATCGTACGGCAACTCACGCCGCTGGTGGAGCAGGTCTCGGTTGATGAAGCATTCATGGATGTCAGCGACCAGCCGCAGGATATGGAAACCATCGCCCGTGAGCTGCAAAATAAAGTCAGGGAAGAGACCCATCTGCCCTGTTCCATTGGCGGGGCCAGCAACAAACTGGTGGCCAAAGTGGCCACAGATACCGGCAAGGCGCGTAACCGTGGGGCAGGCTATCCGCGTGCCATTCTCATCGTCCCGGCCGGAAAAGAGGCTGAATTTCTTGCTCCGTTGCCTGTGAAAGCCATCTGGGGTGTGGGGCCGAAGATGGAAGAAGCTCTCAACCGCCTTGGGATCAAGACGCTTGGAGAATTGGCGGCTTTTCCCCCTAAAAAACTGGAGGAACGCTTTGGCAAGTATGGCGTTGAACTCGCAGCCCATGCCCGCGGCCTGGATGATCGCCCGGTGATCGTCGAATCCGAGATGAAATCCATCAGCCAGGAAACGACCTTTGATAAGGACACCAATGATCTGCTTTACCTCCGCCAGACATTCCGCGAACTCTCGCAGAAAGTGGCATTCCGCTGCCGTCAGAACGAGGTCTGCGGTAAAACGGTGCGTATCAAGATGCGTTGGGCGGATTTCTCCACTTTCACCCGCCAGGTCTCCCTACCACAATCCACGGACCAGGATGGGATGATCTTTGAGACTGCATTCAAACTCTTCACGGATAATTGGGACGGTGAACAGTTGATACGCCTGATCGGGGTGGGAGTATCCAGCCTGGAAGAAAGTTGCCGCCAGATGAGCTTGTTCGATACACCGAATGAGAAGGAACATCGTTTGCTCTCGGCACTCGACGAACTAAACGAAAAGTATGGGAAGGGAGCTGTCACCAGCGCTGATCACCTGGAAAAGATCGCCAAAAAGACTAACAAAAACCAGAAAAACAGATAGAATTATCCAATAAAATCTTGTTGGAAAAGTGGTCGCCCTTATTATGGATGGATTCATAACTGAATCATTGAGCAAAATCACCGATGGCTTTGGAAACTCAGTCAAACTGATCGTTATTTATGCCTTAACAACTTTATTGGCAATTCCCATCTGGAATTATTTTAACCGCGCTGGATTGTTGATCTATATAATTATTCTTTTGGCTATCGGGGGATATGAATTGCAGCGTTCGTTGCTTCCCAGAGTGTCAGAGCCCAGGCGTGCCTGGCATGGAATGGCAGCCGGCCTGATCTTCTGGCAATCAATCCGTTTTATCACTGAACTGACGTCTACTCAAATGTTCCAAGGTGCAGGTGTCCTTTTTTGGCTTCTGGCAGTGATCATTACCGCTGTCCTCTGGAAGCGTATTCTTCCCATTTCCATGCAATCTGCCATGTTGACGCTGCTGGTCTGCTGGTTGGAAAAGATCTACCAGCAGGGATTCTCAATACTTACAAGCTGGCCGCCAGTGATCTCCTTTGCCTATCAATTACAGCGCTGGGTGGCTGTGGGGATCGGGATCCTTTGCCTGTTATTGATCATCTTTCGATCTTATGGCCTGAACAAACGCGTCTATTGTGCCGTTCTCATTTTCGGGGCGTTCCTTTTCTTGCTGTTGGTTTTTTAACAGACTGGAATATTCCCGTGAAATTCGCTGTGCAATAAGGCTCCATGAGTAATCCAGTGCATATTCCGCTGCATTGCTTCCCAGTTGGTTTTTCAGGTCAGCATCGGTCATAATTCGCAGCAATGCGTCTGCAATGGCTTCTGGGTCCTTTTCGTGAATAACGAATCCAGTCTTTCCATTCTTCACGAGGAAGGGCAGCCCACCTACCTGCGAGGCGATCACGGGAGTCCCGCAAGCCATGGCTTCAAGCGCAACCATACCAAATGACTCGTAATAGGATGGCATGATCAACACATCTGCTGAGGAATAATAATAAGGCAGAGTATCTTGTGACTTCTTACCTAGAAAGACCACCAGGTCTTCCACACATAATTCTTTACACAGGGCTTTTACTTTCGCCATCTCCTCGCTCATGCACTCTTCAGAAGCGTCCGGTTCACCACCGATGACCATCAGACAGTAGCAGCCAACACAGGGTTCCCCCTTCTTACGGATCAAGTCCAATGCATGGATCAGTACAGGCAGCCCTTTTAATGGCTCAATGCGGCCGACAAATAGCAGTAGCTTGTTCTTGCAAGGAACATCGATGGCTTCCTTTGCCTCGTCAGCCGGAATGGGGTAGAAACGAGCCGTATCCACACCTGGAGGAATAATGGTGATCTTCTCAGCGGGAACGGAATATAACTTCTGGAGCTGGCCTTCTTCAGCCGGAGTAGCAGCCACGATCCGGTCGGCCACCTGCATTACCCGCCGTTCTCCGTCAATACGATAATCCCCTTCGATCTCGGCAGGAGACTGCGCGATCTGGTTCTTCATCAATCCAAGCGTGTGGAACATTTGAAGAATGGGAACATTCCACTCTTCTTTCAGCATCTCAGCCGCGATACCCGACATCCAGTAATGGCTGTGAATGAGATCATAGTGAATGCCTTTTTCTTCCGCAAACCGCTTGATCCCGGCCACATACTCTGGAATGTATTCAGCCAGTTCTTTCTTGGGCAGGGGATGTTCCGGTCCGGCAGGGATGTGAACCACCCGGTTGCCATACCCAAGGCAGTGGATGACATGCGGGACGTGCTCATCTTGTGAGCGGGTAAACACATCTACATGGATTCCCTGTTGACCGAGCTGGCGGGTTAATTCAGCCACATAAACATTCATTCCACCGGTATCTTTACCGCCCAGGGTGGCCAGTGGACAGGTGTGATAAGAAAGCATTGCGATATTCAATGGAGAACCTTGCCTTTATCGAAAGGGGTCTGATATAATTTGAGCCGAAATCAATCACGATTCCTGTATTATAAGCCGTTGTAGCTCAGTCGGTAGAGCAGCTGTTTCGTAAACAGCAGGTCGCGGGTTCGATCCCCACCAACGGCTCAAGAAATCAATGGGCTCGATCATCAATCGGGCCCAAATTCATTTAATCCTGGCTGACTTGCGTTTCAGTAGTAGAAAGAGCGGAAAAATCAACTTCCGGGAAGGCTTTTGGAAGCCGGGTTAAGGCATATTCAGCCCATCCGCGAATATCCGGATTGGTCCCCGGCCACCAGTCATTTCGTGAAGTAGTGGTCATGAGGGTTAGTATCTTGTATAGATTGAAAGCGTAGCGCAGCCGGCATTGAGGGATAGATATCTCTAGGGATTTCTGATGCTCGATATATTTTTCGGTAGCCTGGTCCGGAGAATGAGCGATCAGTTCTTCGATCGCTTCAGCGGTCCGCGGATAACGGCGGATCACTGCAATCGCTGCCATGCGGAGAAACAGAGGATTTTCTTTGAAAGGGTCCAGTTTCCAGGTGATCGCTTCGTAGCCAAACAGCGGGAAAAGTAAGCTTCCACCAAACCCCGACATTTGCCCTGTGATCGCCTTAATTTGCTCTGGGTCGTCAAGATAATGTGATTGATATTCCAGGTCGGAATCGCTCGTCACTGGATGAACGATCATTTTTACCCACATGACCAGACGAAGATTATCTGTCTGAGGGCTTTTTCTCTGAACTTCATAGAAAAGATATTGTTCGGAGGGAGACAGTTTGGGAGTGATCCACCGCATGAGTAAGATCAACCCGACAATACAGGCGACAACGATAATTATTGTACTAGGCATACCTTGATTATAGCGGAAATGAATAAAAAATTTGGAAAATCAGGTGGAGTGATCACACTCAGTCAAGTATAATAACAACATGCCCAGAAAATTAACTCCACTCGTGATTGGTGTTGCCGGAGGTTCCGGTTCCGGCAAGACCACAGTTGCAAATAATATCCTTGACCGTGTTGGCCGCCACCGCATCGCTTACCTTCCCCATGACGCTTATTACCGAGAACTGACAAATCTACCGCCGAATCAGCGTGCTCTGGTCAATTTCGATCATCCGGATTCCCTCGAATCTGATCTGCTCGTTGAGCATATCCAGCGTTTAAGAAATTGGGAAACGATCCAGCTCCCGATTTATGATTTTGCCCATCACTGCCGCACCAGCGAAACGATACCGGTAAAACCTCAGCGTGTGATCCTTGTGGAAGGTATTCTGATCTATGCCGAGAAGAAGCTTCGCGAACTGTTCGACGTAAAGATCTTTGTGGATACTGACTCGGATCTGCGGTTCATTCGGCGGCTGCAGCGCGATATTTCTGAAAGAGGCCGCACAACAGAAACTGTAATCAGCCAATACCTCACAACAGTTCGACCGATGCACCTCGAGTTTGTTGAACCCTCCAAACGGTACGCAGACATCATCATTCCAGAAGGTGGTTTGAATGAAGTAGCTATGGATATGGTCATTGCGAGGATAGAAGCATTGCTGAAGGAAGAGCATAAAGAAGACGCATGAAAAGTAGCTGGAAAATTACCCTAGTCAGGATATTCACACTTTTGGCGATGATTGGGGTAACGATAATTCTGTTCATTAATCGAGATCAGGTTGCCAAACTCGGGTCGTTAGGTTACCCGGGGATATTCCTGGTCTCTTTATTTTCGAATGCTACCTTATTTTTACCCATCCCCGGGGTTTTATTCACCTCCGCGATGGGTGCGATCTTTAATCCATTACTGGTGGCTTTGGTTACCGGCACCGGGGCTGCTATTGGAGAGATCTCGGGTTACCTGGTGGGTTTCAGCGGGCAAGGCGTAATTGAAAACAAGCTCTGGTATGACCGTATCACCGGCTGGATGAAGAAATACGGGGATATCACTATATTTGTCCTGGCTCTAATCCCGAATCCTTTGTTTGATATGGCGGGTATGATTGCTGGCGCGCTAAAAATGCCAGTTTGGCGGTTTCTGATCTGGTCCTGGCTGGGGAAATGCCTGAAGATGCTGTTATTTGCTTTTGGTGGGGCCTCAATATTTTCTATCTTTTCCCGATAATAATCTTACAAACCTTTCAAAACCGTTGAGTCTTTTTATGTGGTAATGGCGTAATATATAACTACAATATTACCAATTAGAAAAAGTAAAATAATAATTATTACATTTGGCAACAATTTATATTAACCTTCCAGTTTATTGGAGATGAGTAAAGGAAGGAAATGAGTATGGAAAAACAATTAAAAACTAAAGTAATCGCAAATTCTGACCTGATTGATGAGACCATTTTAAAAGAGTTTTGTGAATTTATGGGTGAAGATGGTGATGATCTGGTGAAGGAAGTGCTTGAAATTTATTTGCGAAATGCCCCAGAAATGATCAAAAGGATCACAAACGATATTTCCGCAAACAATATGAAATCCCTGGCAGCTGATGCACACACATTCAAAGGTAGCAGCGCCCAGGTCGGAGCGGTTGGAATTGCATCACTCTGCAGAGAAATTGATGACGCTATTCAGAATGAACAATTTGGAGAGATCAAACAAATATATGATCGTCTGATCGGCGCCTATAAGGAAGTTGAAGCGATATTTCTTGAGCGTTTGGAGTAACAAGAAATTATAAAAAGAATTAATAAAACCGAGTCAACTTTAATTTGACTCGGTTTTTGATTTTTTTTTTGAACTAAACATCAAGATCGATAAAGATATACCTGGCTACTGTGAAACCAAGTGTCACCGGATGTCCATTCGCAAGTATGGTCAGTGTATGATTGAAGGGAAGAATTTCGCTCACCTGGATCTTTTTCCCAATTGTGACCCCTTTTTCCTCAAGGTATTCCATTAATTCAGTATTTTCTTCCGCCAGCTCGTGGATCCGTTTTACTATGCCAAATTGCCCCAAATTTAATTGCGTGAGGGGAACCCAATGTGCTACTGTCTCTTCATATCCAGGCAGGGGATTTCCATGCGGACAAGTGGCTGGCCGTCCGAGTTCTTCGAATAATGCATTCTCAGCTTCTTCAGAAATGGCATGTTCAAGATTATGAGCTTCAGGATGCAGCCTGGACCATGGGAGCATCTTCAATACCATCCATTCCATTAACATGTGTTTGCGGACGACGACTCGAGCTGATTCCCAACCGGCTTCGGTCAGATGGGTGCCATTCTCCTGCATTGTGATGAGCCCATCTCGGACCATCCGTTTTAGAGTATTCGTGACTGTAGGGGCGGATACTTTGAGTATTTCAGCAAGGCGTGCACCCACAACCGTTTCGCCGTCACGTTCAATAACATAGATGAGAGACAGGTAATCTTCGATCGTTTGACTGTACTTAATAGTAAGATCGGACATTTTTTCCTTTTAACTCTCTAAAAGCTAAAACTTGACTAATTATTCAAATTAGCATATACTAACTTTCAGTGACTACTACAACTAAATAATCAATATTATACATTGATTATATCAACTCTTCGGAGGCTGCTATGCAAAAAACTATGATCCAATCTTTCCTATCTGAGATCCCGACCGGAGAAAATGTTGTGATCGAATCTTTATGCGAAGGAAATGAGCTGAATCGTAGATTAACCTCTCTTGGATTTACTCCAGGCGCCGGAGTTGAGATCGTCCAGAATTTTGGCCGTGGGCCAATGATCGTCAGCGTTCGCGGTACAAGAATAGCACTTGGGCGAGGGGAAGCAGCCAAGATCTTCGTATACAAGGATTAATAATGAGTGATTGCCATTCAGTTTCACGCCCCGAAGAAAGTAAACATTCTTCGGGCTCTATTAACTATCCAGTGATCGCTCTTGCCGGTCAGCCCAATATGGGAAAATCGACTCTTTTCAACCTGCTCACCGGGTTAAATCAGCATGTTGGAAACTGGCCCGGGAAGACGGTAGAACAACGCAGCGGGAATTTCTCTTTTGAGGGGAAAACCTATCACCTGGTGGACCTCCCAGGTACGTATAGTCTGACCGCCAATTCTCCCGAAGAAGTGATCGCGAGGGAATTCATTCTCACAGAAAAACCCGACCTGGTCATAGCGGTGGTCAGTGCGGCCAACCTGGAACGCAGTCTTTACCTGGTTTCGGAGTTGGTCAATTTACCCGTGTCAATTGTTGTGGCATTGAATATGATGGATGTTGCCAAACAAGAGGGAATGAAAGTCGACCCGGAAGAATTGAGCAGAGCGTTAAATCTACCGGTCATTCCGATTACGGCAACGAAAGCCCAGGGGGTACACGAATTACTGAATCAGGCAATTATTGTTATGGGCAGTTGTGAAAAGACAGTTCCTGACCGACCGGCTGTGCGAGAGGATGTTCGCCAGGCGGTTGATCAGGTTAACGAACTCATCCGTGGGAATGTACCGGCAGAATATCCATCCGAATGGGCTGCGCTCAAGCTGCTTGAAGGGGATGTGGAAATCACCCGGATAATGAAAGAGGCACTGTCCGAACAGGTCTGGGATGAGGTGGATGGCATCCTTAAGAAGAACGATGATGCGATGGTTGTGGTCGCTTCGGGACGCTATAACTGGATCGGGGGGATCATCCGGAAAGTGGTTGAAAAACCGCGTATGGGACAGATCAGCCTGACGGAACGGTTGGACCGTGTTGCAGCACATCCCGTTTGGGGACTTTTCGTCCTGGCTGGGATCTTAGGATTGGTATTCTGGCTCACTTTTGCGGTGGGTTCTCCAATCCAACAATGGTTGGATGTACAGATCGTTGGACGATTGGGAACATGGGTCAGTCAATTAATGGCATCTTCCCCACATTGGTTGAGAGCACTTGTAGTGGATGGTATTATCGGCGGGGCGGGGTCGGTTATCACCTTCCTGCCAATATTGATCATCTTTTTTGCATCATTTGGCTTCCTGGAAGATATTGGTTATATGGCAAGGGCAGCCTATGTGATGGATAACATCATGCATATGATGGGGCTGCATGGGAAATCTTTCCTGCCGCTCTTTCTGGGCTTTGGCTGCAATGTTCCTGCCATAATGGGAACCCGGGTGATCGATTCCAAACCGGCGCGTTTTTTAACGATCCTACTGGCGCCATTGATCCCTTGCACGGCACGTATGGCAGTGATCGCCTTTCTGGCACCGGCATTCTTCGGTAAGAACGCGTTCCTGGTTTCGTGGGGAATGATCCTTTTGTCCATTGTTCTGCTGGTAGTCCTGGGAATTTTGATGAATAAGGTGATCTTCAAGGGTGAGCGGTCTGCATTCATTATGGAAATGCCGCTTTATCACATACCAAATATGAGAACGATCGGCTTATTGGTCTGGCAGCGTTCCCTTTCTTTCTTGAAAAAAGCCGCCACAATTATTTTGTTTGCATCCGTTTTGATCTGGGGTTTATCTTATCTGCCTTCTGGAAACCTCGAGACAAGTTACCTGGCAATTGTTGGCAAATGGATCGCTCCGTTTGGCAAACTAATGGGTTTTGACTGGCGGCTGACAGTCGCCCTGATCAGTTCCTTCCCGGCGAAAGAAAACGCGATTGCCACCCTTGGTGTTCTTTTCGGCAGTTCAGCGAATTCAGGCTTGGCTTCGATCCTGGTAGCTACTTACAGCATTCCGACCGCGTTATCCTTCCTGGTAGTCACAATGTTGTTCATCCCTTGTGTAGCCACTGTAGCAGTGATCCGACAGGAAACCAACTCAGTCAAGTGGACCTTATTCAGCGTTGCTTTTTATTTGACGCTTTCCACATTAACCGGGATGTTGGTCTACCATTTAGCCCTTATTCTGTAGAGGAAAAATGCTTGAAGAATTGCTTCGTTTGATAAAAGAAGGTGGAAGTTTTGATACTGCGGTTCTCGCAAAAAGGTTGGATACGACTCCCGAGATGGTAGAGGCGATGATCGATCACCTGCGTCGTTCAGGTCTTTTGCGCAACTATGATCCAGGCAACATCTCTTGTGAGCATTGTGCCCTTTCGGGTGCGTGCGACCCGGAAAAGAAAAAGCGGGATATCGGACATCTCTGGATTTATGAAGAGAATAAATAAAAAATCCGTCTGGAAGACACATTCCAGACGGTTTTTTTAAAAATTGCCAGGCCGGCCTATAAGCCGCGTTCTGTCAAATGAATGGGTTTGCTCGCGCACGGCATTCATATGGAGAATCATCTATCTTGGCCAGTCGTTACCGAATGGCTCTAGCAGTCTACCCGGGATTCAAAAGAAAACGGGCCGTTTCCTGCTGCCCGAAGGCAGACTTTATCCCTGCTTGACCTTGCTCCGGCTGAGGGTTGCCTGGCCGCCGCATTGCTGCGGCGCCGGTGGTCTCTTACACCGCCTTTTCACCCTGACCCTTGCGGGCGGTATGTCTCTGTGGCCCGATCTGGCAGGTTCTTCCGAAGAATCCCCGCCCCGGGTGTTACCCGGCAGCCTGCCCTATGGAGCGCGGACTTTCCTCGAGGGGGTTAGTAATCTTGCGATCACAGCCCTCTCGCGATCCTCCGGTCAACCTGGCACCCAAATCATACCCAATTCCCCGAATGAAGTCAATCAAACAACGAATTTTTCATCAGACTGTTCAAGTAATAATTGATCCACTAAATTTCTCTTGTTTATTTTTGGAAAAAGAGTATTATTGGTTTAAAATATCATTGTAAATTTTAGTTAAAATTTTAGTAACTTTCAAGGAAGATCGACCAGTTATGATGGATGAGCGAGTAACGATCACAGATATCGCACATGAGAGCGGTGTTTCGTTGGCTACCGTTTCGCTTGTTTTAAACAAAAAACCCGGTGTTTCGACAGAAACGCGAGCAAAAGTGTTTGAAGCCGCAGAAAAACTGGGATACCAGGTAAAACCAAATTCCAGTAATAGAAGTTCGCAATTAAATACACTGGCAATGATCGTAAAAACCGATCATGATTATGCCCCTTATGAGAACCCATTTTATTCCAGGGTGATCATGGGAATTGAAGAGGCATGCCGGAAGAATGGAATTACTTTGTTGTTCAGCACACTGCCGGTGGATGATCAGAACCGGCCGGTAGAGACACCACAAATTCTTTATAACGAAAGTGTCGATGGGATACTCATGGTAGGTGCTTTTGTCGATGAAACGGTGATCTCAGTAAGCAGGCCCAGAACAGCCCCGATCGTCCTGGTGGATGCTTATTCAACCTCGAATAGCTATGATACGATCGTTTCCGATAATTTCCACGCATCCTTTCAGGCGGTGGATTATTTGATCAAAAAAGGTCACCAGCATATTGGAATGGTAGGGGGCGAACCAAATGCCTATCCAAGCTTCCGTGACCGCCGCAATGGATATCTTCGTGCGATCAAAGAGAACGAGATCACAGAGACCTACTTCGCGAATTTTAATATCAACAAAACCAAAGGGTACGATGAAGTCACCTGGTTGCTAAAAGAACATCCCCAGATCTCTGCGTTATTTTGTATCAATGATGAAATTGCTGTGACCACATTGCGAGCTGCACAGGATATCGGAAGGACGATTCCCGGTGATCTTTCGGTGATCGGATACGATGATATTAACCTGGCGCAAAACAGCACTCCAAAGCTGACAACACTGCGCGTGGATACAACTGCGATGGGGAGGGCAGCAGTTCAACTGTTGAATTTCCGTCTTGAAAATCCAGAGGCGGATTATATGACTTTAACAATTCACCCAAGATTGATCGAAAGAGAATCGGTATCAGAACGGTAATAAAAATAAATAAAGGAGACCTTATGCCAAATTATCCATATACATCCATTCCAAATATGCCCTGGGAAGAGCGCCCGGCAGGTAATCAGGAGACGATCTGGCGCTACAGCGGGAACCCTATCATTCCGAGGAATCTGCTTCCCACATCCAATAGCATTTTCAACAGTGCAGTAGTTCCATTTAAGGGAGCGTATGCAGGAGTTTTTCGCTGCGACGATAAAGCCCGCCATATGAATATTCATGCCGGTCATAGCCGGGATGGAATAAGTTGGACGTTGGATCCGGAACCGATCAAATGGATCTATCCGAATGAGGATATTGCTCCTTCAGAATACAGTTATGATCCAAGGGTAGTATGGGTTGAGGACCGCTATTATGTGATCTGGTGTAATGGGATGCATGGTCCGACCATTGGCCTGGGATACACTTTTGATTTCAAAGAATTCCATTTTATTGAAAATGTTTTGCTGCCGTATAACCGCAACGGGGTCCTTTTCCCGCGCAAGGTGAATGACAAATATCTTTTACTCAGCCGTCCCAGTGACCGCGGACATACTCCTTTTGGAGATATTTTCATCAGCCAGAGCACCGACATGGTCCACTGGGGAGAACATCGTTTCGTCATGGAACCGGCTGGCGGCTGGCAGAGTACCAAAGTAGGGGCTGGGCCGGCACCGATAGAGACGCCGGAAGGTTGGCTGATGTTCTATCATGGGGTATTAACTTCCTGCAATGGATATGTGTACAGCTTTGGGGCTGCGCTGCTTGATCTTGAAAAACCGTGGAAGGTGATCCGCCGCTCAAATTCATATCTTTTTTCCCCACAGACTTATTATGAATGTGTTGGCGATGTTCCCAATGTTACCTTCCCATGTGCGACGCTTTATGATGAACCAACCGGGCGAATTGCTATCTATTATGGCTGTGCAGACACAGTAACTTCCCTGGCATTCTGTAACATCAAGGAAGTGCTGGAAGCAATCAAGCATTAGTATAAAAATGGAAAATGCAGGACCGTTTTACCAGATTGGTCCTGAAAAAAATTATGTGATCAGGAGCTCTGACATGTATTTCGATCTACCGCAAGAAGAACTTGAAGTTTATAAACCAAAACGCGTTGAACCGGCCGATTTTGATGCCTTCTGGCAAACTACTTTATCCGAGACCAGGGCTTTTCCGTTGAATGCCCAATTTGTTCCTGTTGAGACCGGACTGAAATTTGTAGAGACTTTTGATGTCACCTACAATGGTTTTCACGGGCAGCCGATTAAAGGTTGGTTATTCCTACCCAAGATTCGCCCTGAGAAACTTCCCTGCATCGTTGAATATATTGGTTACGGCGGCGGCCGTGGTGAACCGATCGATTGGCTGTTGTTTGCCAACATGGGGTATGCCCATTTTGTGATGGATACCCGCGGACAGGGCAGCACCTGGCGTGCCGGCGATACTCCAGACCCTGAACTTGAAGGCGGAAACCCGCAATACCCTGGTTTCATGACCCGGGGTGTTCTGGACCCGAAAACCTATTATTACCGCCGTGTCTTCACCGATGCTGTACGCGCTGTTGAAGCTGCCCGCTCGCACCCGACTGTGGATAGCAAGCGGATCGCCATCACTGGTGGAAGCCAGGGCGGCGGGATCACACTGGCCGTATCCGGACTGGTTCCTGACCTGTCAGCAGCCATGGCTGATGTACCTTTCCTGTGCCATTATCGCAGGGCGACACAACTGGTTGATTCCTTTCCATACAACGAGATCTCTCTTTACCTGAAGACTCATCGTTATGATGTTGAGAAAGTTTTCACTACGCTTTCTTATTTTGACGGGGTTAATTTTGCTACCCGCGCCAATGCTCCAATGTTGATGTGCACCGGGTTGATGGATGAGATCTGCCCGCCTTCAACGGTATATGCTGCCTTCAACTATTATGCTGGTCCCAAGCAGATGAAGATCTGGCCGTATAACCATCATGAGAATGGTGAGACCTATCAGACCCTGGAAAAACTTGAGTTCATGAAAAAGCTGAATTTTGTCAGCTAGATCATGGATCAGGCGTATAGAAAAATATTGGAGGAAAGATGCATTCGGATGAATTCCATTCCAGATTAAACTGGCTGAAAACTACGCATAGTCAACTAATTTCTTTACCCAATGAAGTAGACGAGAGTGCCTACAACGGGATATTCGAGCGATACCGGCATCCAGCGCTTACGGCAGCACATGCTCCCATCGAATGGCGGTATGACCTTGACCCCAAAACCAATCCTTTCTTGATGGAGCGGTTGGGGATTAATGCTGCTTTCAATCCGGGTGCAATCTCTCTAAATGGGAAATACTATTTATTGGTCCGAACAGAAGGTTGGGACAGAAAGTCTTTCTTTGCTGTTGCGGAAAGTCCGAATGGTATTGATCATTTTCGTTTCTGGGATGAACCCGTCGTCATGTCTGAAACAGAGGAACCGGACACCAATATTTATGATATGCGCTTGACCAAACATGAAGATGGCTGGATCTACGGTGTTTTTTGTTCTGAAAGAAAAGATCCCAATGCCGCTCCAGGAGACCTTTCGAGCGCGGTGGCTCAGGCAGGGATTGCCCGGACGCATGACCTACGCTCCTGGGAACGCCTGCCGGACCTCAAGACAAGCTCAGCCCAGCAGCGTAATGTTGTGCTTCATCCAGAATTCGTGGATGGCAAGTATGCTTTTTACACTCGTCCGCAGGACGATTTCATCCAGGCAGGATCAGGCGGCGGCATCGGTTGGGGACTTTCAAAGTCAATGAACCCTGCAGAGATCGATGAAGAAAAGATCATCGATTCCCGTGGATATCACACGATCAAAGAGGTCAAGAACGGTGAAGGCCCGGCTCCAATCAAAACTGGAAAAGGCTGGCTGCACCTGGCCCACGGCGTCCGCAATACAGCTGCAGGTTTACGGTATGTCCTATACATGTATCTCTCTGATCTGAAAGAGCCCTGGAAGGTAACAGCCCGCCCAGGAGGATACTTCATGGCCCCAGTAGGGGAGGAACGCATTGGAGATGTTTCCAATGTGCTTTTCTGTAATGGTTGGATCTGCCAGCCGGATGGAAAGGTATTCGTCTACTATGCTTCATCCGATACACGTATCCATGTCGCTACTTCGACCGTTGATCGTTTATTGGATTATGTGATCAATACCCCTGAAGATGGGATGCGTTCGGCCGCCAGCGTCGAGGCTCGATTGAAATTGATCCGCCGGAATCACTCTCTGGAGTAGACCATAAATGGAATCATTTACCACATCGAGTTTTGAACAGGAACTAAAAGGAAATATTTTGCCTTTCTGGAGCACGGTTACCGTGGACCACGAAAACGGTGGATTCTACGGATCGATCAACAATGACATGAAGATCGATAATTCTGCTCCCAGATCGGCAGTCCTATACAGCCGCATCCTGTGGACCTATTCCAGGGCTTTCCGACTTTATCACGATGAAAGCTACTTAATAACAGCCCGTTACACTCTCGACTATATTCTGAATAATCTAATTGATCCTGAATTTGGCGGTGTGTTCTGGTCAGTCGATTTCCATGGAAAGCCGGTAGATGACCGCAAGCATACGTACGCGCAGGCTTTCACAATCTACGGATTAAGCGAATACTATCGTGCAACCGGGGACCGTGCCATTCTGGAAAAAGCGATAGAACTTTATCACCTGGTACAAAAGAATACCTTCGATCCAAATTTCGGCGGGAACATCGAATGCTGTTCAAGGAGCTGGCAGGCTGAAGAGGATATGCGGCTGAGCGCCAAAGATCTCAATTGTGCCAAGTCGATGAACACGTTGCTGCACCTGATCGAAGCTCACTCCAACCTCATGCTGGCCTGGAATGAACCTGATCTGGTCAAGACACAGACAGCGCTGCTCAAAGCATTTCTAGAGCACATTGTTGATCCTGAGACCTATCATTTAAAGTTGTTCTTTACAAATGATTGGCAATCGATGGGGAAAATTGTTTCCTACGGCCATGATATCGAAGCCAGTTGGCTAATGGTCGAAGCCGCCGAGATCTTGAAGGATGAAGAGCTGATCGCCCAGACGAAAGACCTGGCAGTGAGAATTGCCGAGGTTACCTACAAAGAAGGCAGAAACACGGACGGCAGTTTTTTGTATGAGCTGAATTCAAAGGAGTTGGTTGAAGATCGGCATTGGTGGGTCAATGCCGAGGCTGTCGTCGGTTTATTTAATGCGTATAGCATATCCGGAAAAGAAGACTACTTGAATGCCTCCAAAGCCTGCTGGCAGTATATTCAGCAGCACTTTGTCGATCGCCAGAATGGCGATTGGTTCAAGGTACTCAAGAAAAATGGAACTCCTTCCAATGGGACTTATAAAGTAGGACCCTGGGAGTGCCCGTATCATCACAGCCGGTTGTGTATGGAAATGGCACAAAGATTAACTGCCTGAAAATTGATCAAGAAAAAAAGGCTTCGTAAAACATTTACGAGGCCTTTTTAGTTTAACCAACCATAAGCCAATTCATTGTTTGCTAATCTTTCCTTAATCTATTTCATATTTCACTGCGATATAATCGGACATTTGAAAGAGACAATACGCCGATTGTCTTTTCCATCGAAGAGAATATTGGGAAGAGAGAAGAGTTAGCCTTGTTTACTGTATTTTTAAAAATTGTATATTCGATTTGCCTGGTTTTATTATTTATTTTCAGTATGAACAGCCTTGTGCTGAGCATCCTTTACCTGGTAAATCGGAAAAAGGTCTGGGGAGTTCCAACCCCTGAGATGAAAGCTGAGTGGCCGAAAGTTACCATCCAGCTTCCAGTCTATAACGAAAAATATATGATCGACCGACTGCTGAAGACGATGACCAATCTGGATTATCCGAAAGATCGTCTGCAAATCCAAGTGTTGGACGACTCCACTGATTCTACAAAAGAGTATGTCGCCCTTCTGGTCGCGGAGTACAAGGGAAAAGGAGAGAATATCCAACTTCTGCATCGGGATAACCGACAGGGATATAAAGCCGGGGCTCTGGAAGCCGGGTTACAGGTTTCCACCGGCGATTTTCTGGCCGTGTTTGATGCTGATTTTCTGCCGAAATCGGACTGGCTGAAACGTGTTGTCCCGTTTTTTCAGGATGATAAAGTGGCATTTGTTCAGACCCGTTGGGGTTATTTGAACAATAACTACAATTTTATTACCCACCTGATCAGCATGGCATTGGATGCACACTTTGTGATCGAGCAGACTGCACGAGCTGGATCCGGGTTGCTAATGTCCTTCAACGGTACTGCCGGAATGTGGCGAAAAACTGCTGTTGAAGAGGCAGGCGGATGGCAGGGTGATACCCTTACCGAAGATATTGATCTGAGTTTCCGGACCGAAATCGCCGGATGGAAATATGTGTACGCTCCAGACATCGTTGCTATGTCAGAATTGCCTGTACAGATCGATGCCTTCAAAAAACAGCAGGTCCGCTGGGTCAAAGGGAATATGCAGGTTTCGCGTAAATTGATGGGCACACTCGTCCGATCCAGGTTGCCGTTTGGGGTCAAATTGATGGGTTTCATTCATTTGTGTATGTTATTCCTGCCATATGCTGCCACATTGTTGACTGTGATGTTGACCTTCCCGATCTCCTATTTGAGCCCGAAGTTTTTGAATTTATTCGGCTGGACGGTTTTGGGATTCCTGGGACCTGTATTTTTATATACGCTGGCAAATACCGAATTCAATCCCAAATGGTATAAACGGGTCCTGGACCTGCCATTCTTATCCATGATCGGTGTTGGAATTTCAGTCAATTGTACCTGGGCAATCTTAAGCGGGTTCTCGTCGAATAGTGGTGTTTTTGAACGGACTCCCAAGTACAACATTCAAGATACCAAAGAAAATTGGGCAAAGAACTCATATTCACTGCCGATCTCACCCATCACTGCGTTTGAATTGCTTATGGGAATCTACCTGGTCTTTGCCTCCTATTTTATGTACCGGGATTTCAACTTGGCTTTCCCGATCTGGCAGATCATCTCTGCTTCCTCCTTTTTCATGGTTTCAGGGGCCAGTATGATCCAGTCCATGGAAAGAGCCTATTACGTCTCAAGGTCCAAATCGTCCCAAACTTCGGTTTAATTTCACTCAATGAAAGGTGGAGAAATCAAATTCTCCACCTTTTTATTTTTCGTCTATAATTTGTAAGGTTGTGAAAGTAAATCAATGAAGCTTGTAAGAGCTTCATTTAAATCATTTTAAGAGAGGCAATTATGCGAACACCATTAGTGGCTGGTAACTGGAAGATGAATAAAACGGTCGAGCAGGCCAGGGCGCTTGTTGCAGAAATGCTCCCGGGTTTGAAGGCGATCACTGATGTGGAAAGAGTGATTTGCTCTCCCTTTACATCCTTAAGCGCACTTTCTGCAGACCTGAAAGGTTCAGGCGTTGGACTGGGTGCCCAGAATATGCACTGGGAAGCCTCCGGTGCTTTCACAGGTGAGGTATCCCCGGCGATGGTGAAGGAATTCTGTGAATATGTCATTATCGGGCATTCCGAACGCCGCCAGTATTTTGCTGAGACCGATGAAACTGTGAATAAAAAAGTAAAAGCCGCACTTGCAATGGGGTTGACCCCGATCGTATGTGTGGGTGAATCCCTGGCCCAATATGAAGCTGGTGAAACCAAAGCCGTAGTGGACCGCCAGATCAGCGAAGGGTTCAAAGGGATCGATGCCTCTGAAGCCAAAAAGATCGTCGTAGCCTACGAACCGATCTGGGCAATTGGCACAGGCAAAGCTGCCACATCCGATGGTGCCAATGCTGTCTTACGCGACGCGATTCGCCCGGCGATGGCATCCATCTGGGGAGCTGAAAAAGCGCAGGAAGTTCGCATTCTTTACGGCGGATCTGTAAATGCTGCCAATGCGGCTGAATACTTCAAGCAATCCGACATCGATGGTGCCCTGGTTGGCGGAGCCAGCCTTAAAATAGCCGATTTCACTGCAATCGTATCAGCAGCCAGACCATAATTTAGTTTTCATAAAAAAAATGAGACCCCGATCGATTATCATCGGGGTCTCTTGTTATCTGTTTATGCTGTACCAAATTGGCGGTCACCGGCATCGCCCAGACCTGGAACGATATAGCCACGCTCATTCAGATGGTCATCGACGGCTGCCAGGTGGATGGGTACATCCGGATGCATTTTTGTCATGAGTTCGATTCCCTCGGGGGCACCGATCAGGCCGACGAATTTGATCTTTTTCACACCCCAACGCTTCAATACATCCACGGTTGCAGTGGCTGATCCACCAGTTGCCAACATTGGATCCAGAATAAGGCACATGGAGACGGTGGGCTCGGTTGGCAGTTTGTTGTAGTATTCCACCGGCTTGAGAGTATGCTCATCACGATAAAGGCCGATATGCCATACTTCAGAATTCGGGACCAGTTCAAAGAATCCTTCAACCATACCCAGACCGGCGCGCAAAATGGGAACAAGGCCGATCTTATCATTAAGAACAGAACCGACTGTTTTTGCCAAGGGTGTCTGGACTTCAGTCGGTTCTGTTATCATATCAGCAGTGGCTTCATAAGCCAATAAAATGGCAATTTCACGCACAAGCTCCCGAAACTTTCTTGAGTCTGTGCTTGCGTCACGCAAGATCGCTAGTTTATGTGCAATTAGTGGATGATTTGAAACATGAACATTTGGCATAATTGCTCCTTGAAATTTTGTTTATTATAGCCGGATTATCCTTGGATGCAATGATAATTTTAATGGTTTCTTCAGGTAATAACCTTAACAATTTTTAAAACAGGTAATGAGTTGCGTGTATAATCAGTGCTATGGGTAACAATGCTGAACGAATAACCGATCCGGAAGCAAAGCCGGATGATCGCCTGGATCAATCACTGCGGCCTGGAACTTTACATGACCTGGTTGGACAGGACCAGGTGAAAGAAAACCTGGAGATTTTGATCTCTGCTGCCAAACAACGCGGAGAACCACTCGACCATGTGCTTTTCTATGGCCCTCCCGGTCTGGGCAAAACAACATTAGCCCATGTGCTGGCCAATGAGATGGGCGTGAACATCAAGATCACCTCCGGCCCGGCAATAGAACGGACCGGGGATCTGGCAGCCATATTAACAAACCTGAGAGCAGGGGATATCCTGTTTATTGACGAAATCCACAGGTTGGGACGTGCCATTGAAGAGATCCTCTACCCAGCCATGGAAGATTTTGCGTTGGATATCATCATCGGAAAAGGCCCTTCAGCCAGGTCAATCCGATTGAAATTGCCGCGGTTTACTGTGATCGGAGCCACGACTCGTTTAGCTTTAGTAACTTCACCACTACGGGCAAGATTTGGGGCGGTTTACCGCCTGGATTATTATGATCTAAAATCCATGAAGAATATTGTAAAACGGGCCGCTGACTTATTATCGGTTGATACAGAGCCCAATGGAATTGCAGAAATCGCGCTCCGAGCACGGGGCACTCCCCGGGTTGCCTTAAGATTGCTTCGCCGTGTGCGTGATTATTCACAAGTCAGAGGAACCGGCTTGATCGATGGACGTTGTGCCAATGAAGCCTTGAATTTGATGTCTGTCGATAACCTTGGTCTGGATGATGTGGACCGGCGGGTATTGCTGGCAATCATCGAAAAATATAACGGTGGTCCGGTGGGCCTGTCGACGATTGCGGCTTCGATCAGTGAAGAAGCCGACACCATCATGGATGTTGTTGAACCCTATTTGCTTCAGCTGGGTTTCATTGACCGCACTCCACAGGGACGTGTAGCTACCCAGAAAGCCTATGAACATCTGGGCAAAAAGTACGTACAGCAAGAAAGACAACCCCGATTAATCGAGTAGAGTGAATGCGAACAGAAGACTTTTATTATGAATTGCCGCCAGAGCGGATCGCTCAGACGCCGGTAGAGCCGCGTGATAGTTCCAGATTATTGGTTCTGGATCGAAAAAACCATTCGATCACGGATGAGGTCTTCCATGATATTGAAAAGTACCTCCATCCTGGTGATTTACTTGTCATCAATCAGACCCGGGTCATCCCTGCCAGGATCTTTGCACATAAACCCAGCGGCGGAAAAGTTGAATTGCTGCTATTAAAACGGCTAGAAGAGGATACCTGGGAAGTTCTGGTGGGCGGGAAAAAGATGAAAGTAGGTGCTACAGCCGTTATTGATGGCGGACCCACCGCTGAAGTCATCGACGAATTGGAAGGCAGCCACAGGATCGTTAAATTCTCAGCCCCCCTTGAGAATTTGCTGCCTTCAGTTGGAGAAATGCCGCTTCCTCCATATATTCATACCAAACTGAATGACCCCAACCGCTATCAGACTGTCTATAATAATTACACTCAGGCCGGATCTGCAGCGGCCCCAACCGCCGGACTCCACTTCACCCCGGAATTGATGGCAAGACTGGAAGAAAAAGGGATAAGATTCGCCAGGGTCACCCTCCATGTTGGCCTGGATACATTCGCGCCGGTTACCGAAGAGGATCCGAATGAACATCAGATCCATTCAGAGTGGTGTGAGGTAACTCCTGAAACGGCTGCGTTGATCAATCATACACGGGAAGCCGGGAATCGGGTGATCGCGGTCGGAACCACCAGTGTCCGTACGCTGGAATCTGCGGCAGCGGTAAGCAAGGAGCCCCACCGGGTAGCTCCGATCAGTGGCCCCACTCGTTTGTTCATCCTCCCCGGATTTGAATTCCAGGTAGTGGATGCAATGGTCACAAATTTTCACCTGCCTGAATCCACCCTGATCATGCTGGTGAGTGCTTTTGCAGGGCGAGAGACTATTCTGAATGCGTACAATGAAGCAGTAAAGCGCGAATATCGTTTCTATTCATTCGGCGATGCAATGCTCATCCTCTAGATCATTCATGACAAACAAAGAACGATTTGATACTCTTGAAGAACAAATTGAGAATTGCCGCCTTTGTCCGCGCTTGGTGGAATATCGCGAGGAGATTGCCAGGACCAAACGCCGGGCTTATCGTGATGAAACCTATTGGGGGAAACCTGTTCCAGGCTTTGGAGATCTTTCAGCCCGGGTCTTGATCGTAGGTCTGGCACCCGGAGCACATGGATCAAATCGCACCGGGCGAATGTTCACCGGTGATGCGTCTGGAGAATTCCTTTATGGGGCTCTATATCGGGCTGGATTTGCCAATCACCCAATGGCCATAAACCGTGGAGATGGTTTAGAACTTAAGGATGTTTTTATCACAGCGGTTGGCCGCTGTGCTCCGCCGGAAAATAAACCAACAGCAGAAGAACTTGGAAATTGCCGTCCATATCTCCTGGCAGAAATGGATTTATTATCAAATCTTCAAGGGATTGTTGCGTTGGGGAAGATCGCTTATGACGGAATTATCGGGATTCTGCGTCAGAAAAAAGTAGAAATTCCTGAGATTCCCTTTGGGCACGCCAGCTTTGCGCAGAAAGCATCTGGATCATTGTGGTTGATGGGTGCTTACCATCCCAGCCGGCAAAATACACAGACCGGCCGCCTGACGGTGGCTATGTATGACCGTTTATGGAACCAGGTGAAGGACTTGCTTTACTGAAATCCGCATATTTCTCTCGAATATAAATAACAGGTGGAATCTATGAAAATTTGGAAGAAAATTCTCATTGGATTGGCAGTACTGCTCATTGTTTTTTCAGGCGGCTTCATCATCTGGGGGGAATCTGCTTCAAAACCAATGGAAGAAGCCAAATTGGCGCTGCAAAGCGATACTTCAGTCCAGGTAGATGAAGGGAATTGGTTGGTTTTCTCTCCAAAGTTGCAAACACCGAATACAGGATTTATTTTCTACCCGGGTGGAAAAGTAGATTACCGGGCTTATGCGCCAATGGCACATAAACTTGCGGCCAAAGGTTATCTGGTAGTTATCCCAAGAATGCCGCTCAATCTTGCTGTTTTCGGGATCAACCGGGCGGGTGATGTGATCAATAAATATCCAGGTGTCACCCGTTGGTTTATCGGCGGTCACTCACTGGGCGGCTCAATGGCGGCAAATTATCTCTACGAAAATCAGAGCCAATTTGTTGGATTGATCTTGCTTGCTTCTTACCCGGCATCCAGTAATGATCTCCAAAATTATTCCGGCAAAGTTTTATCAATTTATGGTTCCAATGATGGATTAGCCACTCCAGCCAAAATTGAAGCCTCCAAAGCCCTATTACCAGCTTCAACGGTCTATTATGAAGTAAACGGGGGAATACACGCTTATTTTGGCTGGTACGGGCTTCAAAAGGGGGATGGCGAAGCGGCGATCACCCGCGAGGAACAACAGAGTCAAATTCTAGAACAAATACTCCAGTTTATGAAATAAATTAAAACGGCGCTCGAAAGAGCGCCGTCATTTTTACTTTTGCAAAAACTATTCGCGAGCTTTGAGAGCGGACCAGCCAGCGTATTTCGCGGAATCGCCCAGTTCAGCTTCGATGCGAAGCAGTTGATTGTATTTGGCGACTCGATCGGAACGGGCAGGAGCACCGGTCTTGATCTGGCCAGTATTGAATGCAACGGCGATGTCGGCAATGGTGGAGTCTTCGGTCTCGCCGGAACGGTGAGAAGTAACTGCACGCCAACCATTGCGCTGGCAAGTTTCAACAGCTTCGATGGTCTCAGTAAGGGAACCGATCTGGTTGACTTTGACGAGCAAAGCGTTGCAGGCGTTCTCTTTGATGGCGCGGCGGACACGTTCAGGATTGGTCACCAACAGGTCGTCACCAACGATCTGGATCTTGTTGCCAACTTCTTTGGTGAAGAGTTTCCAGCTATCCCAGTCATCCTGAGCCAGACCATCTTCGATGGAAACGATCGGGTACTGGCGGATCCAGTCCATCCAGAATTCGACCATCTTTTCGCCGGTCAATTTCTTGCCTTCTTTGCGAAGGTTGTAGGTTTTGGTCTCTTCTTCATAGAGTTCAGAAGCGGCGGGATCCAAAGCAATAGCAACATCGGTACCAGCTTTGTAACCGGCTTTTTCAATGGCCTCGAGAATGACCTCGACTGCTTCGCTGTTGGCTTTCAAAGCGGGAGCATAACCCCCTTCATCACCAACGAGGGTAGCATAACCACGGGATTTCAGGACAGATTTCAGGGTCTGGTAGATCTCGGAACCCCAGCGCAGACCTTCTGCAAAGGAGGAGGCGCCGAAGGGCATGACCATGAATTCCTGTGCGTCAGTGGACTGCCAGGCAGTATGAGCACCACCATTGAGGATGTTCATCATAGGAACAGGCAGAACGTGGGCATAAACGCCGCCCAGATAGCGGTATAAAGGCATTCCAAGGGAGTTAGCGGCAGCTTTGGCAACAGCCAGGCTGACACCCAAAATGGCATTGGCACCGAGGCGTGATTTGTTCGGTGTGCCATCCAGATCGATCATCATTTTATCGATGGCTTTTTGTTCAACAGCATCCCAGTCGAGCAGATTCTCAGCAATCTCATTGTTGACATTCTCGACAGCCTTGAGGGTACCTTTGCCACCGTAGCGTTTCTTATCGCCGTCGCGTAATTCGAGGGCTTCATGAATACCGGTGGAAGCTCCGGAGGGAACTGCCGCACGGCCCCATGAGCCATCTGCGAGGACGATTTCCACTTCAACGGTAGGATTGCCGCGAGAATCAAGAATTTCTTGTGCTGATACTGATTCAATTGTTGTGTCCATTTTCACCATTCCTTTATGTAGAAATACCAGGCGAAAAATACGCCTTGTTTGCGATATTAATTACTCCAAGTATAATACGAAATCCTGCCTAATGATCAGGGTTCAAGAATTTCCGGCTTGTCATTATACTTCACACCCGCATTGTTGCAAGCGGCACGCATAAATTCAATGAACAATGGGTGAGGGCGTGTCGGGCGGGAAAGGAATTCCGGGTGGAATTGAGTCCCAAGCATGAATGGATGGTCCGAGATTTCGGCAATTTCCACCAATCGGCCATCCGGTGAAAGGCCGGAAAACACCATGCCATGGTCAATAAATAACTGACGATAGTTGTTATTAAATTCAAAGCGATGGCGATGGCGTTCTTCTACTTCATCTTTGCCATAGGCTTTTTGGGCAATTGAATTTGGCGTCAATTTGCACGGATAGAGGCCCAGGCGCATCGTTCCCCCTTTGTCGGTGATCCCCTGTTGATCGGGCATCAGGTCGATAACCGGGTTGGGGGTGGAGTGGTCAAATTCTGAAGAATTGACCTCTTCAGTTTGTAAAACATCGCGGCCAAATTCAATCACCATCATTTGCATTCCCAGGCAGAGGCCGAGGTAGGGAACTTTGTTTGTCCGGCAGAAATGCGCGGCCTGTATCTTTCCTTCGATTCCACGGCTGCCGAAACCACCTGGCACTACCACTCCGCTGACTTCATCCAAAACATCAAAGCCACGTCCTTTTTCCAGTTCTGCAGAATGGACCCATTTCAGGTCCAGATCTACACCAAGTGAAAGCGCGGCATGTTTTAAAGATTCTCGTACGCTTATATAAGCATCGTGCAATTCAACATACTTTCCTACAATGGCCACTGGAACTTTTGGCTTTTCTTGCTTGGTCTCGCTTACAAGACGTTCCCAGGAGGACCAATCGGGTTTGTGGGGTTCATCCAGGTGTAAGCGTTCAAGTAAGTAATCCCCCAATTTCGCTTGTTCCAATAGAAGGGGAATCTCATAGAGAATGGGTGCGGTGACCATTGGAATGACAGCCCGTTTTTCCACATCGCAGAATTGGGCGATCTTTTCGCATAGGCCTTCATCCACCGGGTAGTCGCTGCGGGCGATGATCACATCTGGAGAAATACCATAGGATCTAAGTTCACGGACTGAATGCTGGGTAGGTTTGGTCTTCAGTTCTTCGGTCGCACCAATATAGGGCAGCCAGGTGACATGAACAAACGCTGTATTCTCACGCCCCAGGTCTGAACGGATCTGACGCAGGGACTCGATAAAGGGGAGACTTTCAATATCTCCAACAGTCCCGCCGACCTCTACCAAAACGATCTCAGCGCCAGTGGTCTTGGCGACCAGGCTGATGCGGCGTTTGATCTCATTTGTAATATGCGGGATGACTTGAATTGTTCCACCCAGAAAGTCTCCGCGTCGCTCGGCATTGATCACTTCAGAATAGACCTGCCCGGTAGTAATATTGCAGACCTTGTTTAAGCGAATATCAATGAACCGCTCGTAATGGCCAAGATCAAGATCGGTTTCGGCGCCATCATCCAATACAAATACTTCACCGTGTTGATAAGGACTCATCGTACCTGGATCTACATTGATATAAGGATCCAATTTTTGAACGGCAACCTTAAACCCGCGTTGTTTCAATAATCGACCGACGGCTGCAGCAGTAACGCCTTTACCGACAGAACTGACAACACCGCCTGTGAAGAATATGTATTTGGCTGTCATTCAAACTCCTTTAAAAATTAGTTTCGAATTACAAATGAAGTGAGGAGGGTCGCTGAATCGGCACCTCCTCACTGGATGGCTAATCAATATAGATCGTCAAAACGAAATACTGCATCATCTCACCCTGTAACTATCATCCTAAACAGTGTAGCATAAATTTGGGCTATTGCAAAAATAAAACCATCCCTGTTTGTAGGGATGGTTTTAGAGGGTGCTTAGTTGGTCTGGACTTTGTTTTCCAGAGTTCGAGAAAGCAGGTCTTCCTGTTCTTTAGAAGGACCTTTGCCTTTCTTCTCGTCTGCTTTCTTCTTGCGATCTTTGGCTTTTTCCATTGCTTCGCGAATTGCGATTTCCATATAAGTAGGCTCATTTTCAGAGGACTGCTCATTGAAGGATTCAACCAAAGCTGAATTATCTTCGTCTGATTTACGGCGCGGTTTGCGAGGAGCAACAGCTTTCTTCTCACGTTTCGGGGCGCCATCAGAAGAAGCAGATTTCGGCTGCGCTGTGAATTTTGTTTTTTCTTTTACTTCCGGTTCTGGTTCCGGTTGTAAGGCTTTCATGCTCAGTTTGATCTGTTTCTTGCGGCGATTGACATCGATGATCTGTACTTCAACCTCGTCGCCTTCTTTGACGACATCGGAGGGTTGTTTTACATAGCCATGAGCCATTTCGCTGATATGAATCAGGCCTGGACGTTCAGCACCGATCTCAACGAAGGCGCCAAATTTCTCAAGGCGAACAACTTTTCCTTTCACAGAATTGCCAACCTTGATATCACGCCATTCAAGATCAAGGGGGCGGACCATTGTTAGTTCAACACGGTCCTCATCATCCTTGCGGACGACTTTCTTTACCCAAACGTCGATCTGCTGTCCAATCTTCAGAACATCTTCAACATTTTTAATGGGTTGATTATCTGGCGAAACGATCTGAGAGATGTGGAGAACACCCGGCTTTGCCAAGCCGACTTCTACCACCGCTCCCGCCAGTTTAATTTTTGAAACTGTACCACTTAATTGCATTTTTGGTCGTATTTCCATTGTGCGGTCTGTATCCGCCACAACATTAGAGTCCATAACTTGCATCTCCCAGGTTCAAATATCAGCGAAAGAAAATTATACTCTTTGCTTCCAATACTGTCAATTAATAACTTATTAATTGATTACAAAATTTTGCTCTCCTATCATAACACATGTTAGTTATCAGACAAGAGAATTTCTTCAGCTTTTTCCAATTGAGTATCTTTAAATTCACTGGATGTGTCCTCTTTTGGAAGTTCTACGACATAATCGGGTGTTAATCCGACTTCATTAATTTGCCGTTTGTTTGGCGTTAACCAACGGGCGATCGTAACCCTGACAACGCCTTCGCTGTCACTTAATTCTACCCAGTTCTGGACGGAACCTTTGCCATAGGTAGTAACGCCAACCAATTTACCACGACCGTGATCCTGGATCGCTCCTGCAGTGATCTCGGATGCTGAAGCAGAACCTTCATTTACCAGGACAACCAGGGGAATTTTCGTGGCAAGTCCACCTGGAATTACGTTGTAAGTATTGATATTGCCGTTGCCTTCCTGTTCATATAAGACAACGCCACTATCCAGGAACTGTGATGCTACTTCTACAGCAGTCTGTAGGTATCCACCGCTGTTATAACGTAAATCGACGATCAAACCTTTGGGGTTTTGATCAAGCAGAGTTGTGAGTTCGGCCTTTAGTTCTTCGGTTGTATTATCGCCAAAAGTTGGAATGATCACATAAGCCAGTCCGTCATCAAGCATTTTTCCGGAGACATGATCGGCTTCCGGAGTGATCGTCTGGCGAACAATGGTGACATCAAATGTTGATTCTGGATCAGGTCGGTGGATTGTTAATTTCACCTCAGAGCCAGCAGGCCCTTTAACAGATTTGAGGGTGATGGTGGGATCGATCCCGGTTTGATCTTTGCCGTCAACGGCAATGATCTCATCTCCAGCTTTTAATCCAACCGAATCTGCAGGAGATCCTTTGATGGCAGATACAATCGTTAAGAATTTTCCGGTGGCATCTACATAAGCGCCGATTCCCTGGTATTCACCTGAAAGCTGTTCGGTCGCTGTTTTATATTCATCCGGGTCCAGGTAGGAGGAGTGTTTATCTCCAAGGGCTTCCATCATTCCACGAATCGCCCCCTGCATAAGCGTCGTATCATTCACGGGTTGGTCCACATATTGTTCATGGACAAGGTCCCAGGCTTCCCAGAACGGTTTAAATAGTTGAGTAGTTTCTGCTGAGGTACTCGAAGAACCACTTGTGGTGGAGGGTACTGAAGTCGCAGTAAGTTCTGAGGATAAATTATTCTCCAGGTTTGTTTTTGATGGGATGAGCCATCCGATCAAAATTCCACCTGAAAATGATCCAGCCAATAAGATCAGTGCCAAAAAAACGAGGATTATGTTACGACCGGTTTTGTTCATTATTTTCTCCTGCTAATTCTTACCTTGTTACTCAAACTAAACAAACATACCACTGGATTGTTAATGGTAGATGAAATTCGCAAATTTAGAATCACGACTTATACGGGAATCACATTAGGCAGGTCTAGCAGGGTCATTATTGCAGCATCCACCTCTGTGGGACGGTCTCTCACCCCTGCCTGGATGGTGAACAAACCGGCTTCTTTTGCCCCCAGTAGATTCCGTTTTGTATCATCGATCATGACACAATCCCCCGGATTCTTGACGCCAGCCAGTTGGAGGGCTTTTTGAAATGCTTCCATTTGCGGTTTGTAATAAGGGGATATATCGTGAATGTCGATAATCTGCTCAAATAATCCTTCCAGACCAAGCGCCTTAATTACACGTTTTGCATGTGGGGTATCTGCATTAGTAAATATTACTTTTCTTTGTGGGTATAGTTCAAGAGTTTCGCGTAATTCCAGGTTCTCATGGAGATAAGGGGATAAGGGGATATTATGAACATAATCCATAAAGTCATCTTCATTGATCTTGTAGACAGCTGTCAACCCCCGATAGGTAGTCCCATATTTTTGAAACAGGTCCTGACGAATTTTAGGTGCTGTCTCCGGAGAGATCTGCATACGTTCCACCATATACAGTTCCATTCTTTTGCTGAGAACGGAATAAAGGCCGCAGGTGGCAGGGTAAAGGGTATCGTCGAGGTCTATGAAGATCGTTTCAAAACACATTGCTCAAGTATACCTTTAATTTATCAAGGGAAAAAGCAAGGTAAGTTATAATTTCTCATTATGACAATTCATGTTTTGCCTGATGAAGTAGCTTCACAGATCGCTGCAGGTGAGGTCGTGGAACGACCAGCATCTGTGGTAAAAGAAGTAATTGAGAATGCGATCGATGCAGGGGCTTCTCGAATCTCCATTCGGATCATCCAAGCTGGTCAAAGGCTTATCGAGATCAGTGACGATGGTATTGGGATCTCTCAAGCGGAACTGGAATTAGCTGTGGCACGGCATGCTACCAGTAAATTGATCCGGTCGGATGACCTTTTTCATATTCGCACATTGGGGTTCCGCGGAGAAGCGTTGGCTTCGATCGCCTCGGTTTCGCATTTCACATTAACCTCACACACTAATCAGCAAGACCAGGGTGGAAAAATTGTTATCGATGGTGGCAAAACAATGTCAGTGGAACAGGTGGGAGTGCCGGTTGGAACTGTCATATCGGTTCAAGATCTTTTTTATAATACCCCTGCCCGATTAAAATTCTTAAAGCGTGAGCAAACAGAACGCCAACAGATCGATGCTTTGATCACCCGGTATGCCATTGCTTACCCGAATATTTCTTTTCACCTGGAGCAAGATGGGCGAACTTCACTGCATACAAGTGGAAACGGAGAACGTCGAGAAGTATTAAGCGCTCTCTACGGCGTTGATTTAGGTAAACAGCTTCTAGAAGTCGATTTTGTAGAAGAGGGAGTCCGGATCAATGGATACATCAGCCCAATTTCTCAAACACGGTCTAATCGCAAAGAGATCACCTTTTTCGTGAACGGCCGATGGGTACAGGATTCAACACTGGCTAGCTCTCTGCTGCGGGCCTATCAAACATTCTTGATGGTAGGCCGATACCCGATAGCAATTCTTTTTATCGAATTGGAACCGGAAGAAGTAGATGTGAATGTACATCCTGCAAAAGCAGAGGTGCGTTTCCGTAATCCGGACCAGATGTTTGTCTTGATGCAGCGGGCTGTACGGAGAGCATTGTTGGCTTTTTCTCCAGTACCACAGATAAGCGTGAACACCTGGAAACTTGATCCATCGATCTCTCCCTCAATAGATTGGAATAAGGTTTCATTTAATTCGGATGGTACAAATGAAAACCATCCTTTCGATCAACCAACGCTCACTGAAAATGGGCCGGTGATCACAAGCCCAATTACACCGGTGCAAAACTCCGTTCTACCTTCCGGATCAATCCCATTGCTTCGTTGGGTAGGCCAGATCGGGGCAACGTACCTGGTAGCTGAAGGACCGGATGGTTTATACCTGATCGATCAGCATGCTGCACACGAACGAATTTTGTTTGAAAAAATGCTTCAACAAAAAGATCACCTGGTTTCTCAAGCATTGCTTGAACCGGTTATCTTTCAATTACCGCCTGCTTCTGAAAGAATGATGTTGGATGTTTTACCAGCGTTGGCGCATCTCGGTTTTGAAGTAGAAGAATTTGGGAATCATTCATTTCGGATTCGGGCGATCCCGGAGATCTTTTCCGGCAGGGATCCTGGCGCCGCAGTTCGTGTTGTGGTGGAGGATTTCGAAGAAGATGAAACACCGCTTGCGAGTGAGTTGGAAGACCGGTTGGCTGCCAGAATCTGTAAACGCATGGCAGTCAAAGGCGGACAGGTTCTATCAGAGGAAGAGCAAAAGAAATTGATCAAAGACCTCGAACATTGTTCATCCCCGCGAACCTGCCCCCATGGTCGTCCTACAATGATCCATTTATCAGTGGACTTATTGGAAAAACAATTCGGGCGCCGCGGCGCCCGATCAATGTAACTTTTGATTCTCGATCTTTATTTAAGCAGATTGATCCGTTCTTTAAGCATATCCGCCAAACGAAAGATCTGTTGCGCAACCAATCCATCGGGCTGCATATTGATCATGGGCACATGACGCTGGGATGCCTGGTTTGCCATCTCAGGGAAGGGTGGGACCATTACAGCGACCGGCATGCCGTCCATTTCTTCTGTCACTTGTGATGACGTCATTTGAATATCCGCGCGGACACGGTTATACATCACCAGGCAGATCTCTTTATTTGAAGATAGATTCGCGGAATTTAATTGTTCGATAAGCAGTTTGGTCCGCTTAACTGTGACCAACTGTGGTTCGGTCAACATCATGATCATGTTCAGATTCTTAACCACCTTATCAAATCCCGGAAGGAAATTTGTTCCAATATCAATGAAAACCACTGCATTGATCTTGCTCAATGCAAAGACGATCGCGCTCAGTGAATCGCCCAGGGTAGTGAAGTTTAGATCGGTTGTCGTGAATGGTGCCAGAAGAACTTTGACCCCAAAACTGGTGGTCATGAGGCTGCTTGCCACTGACTCCGGCGTGATCTCATCCGGTTTCCGTTTGATCAGTGTGTTCAACCCCTCTGGATTATTGAAACCGAAATCAAATCCCCATGAACCCTGACCAGGACGCAGCTCTACTGCGATTACACTGGTCCCTTTGTTTGCCTGTGCGTAAGCGGTAGCAAGATTGATTGTTAAAGTAGAGGCACCCATTCCACCGCGGCATCCCATAACACCGACCAGGAAACCTTTCGATGTAGGGACCTCCATTGCGGATGCAGTGACCGGATGTGCGCGGGTTCGAGCCAAAAGGGCTTTGATATGAGCTACAAGTTCAGCTGGATGTACAGGTTTGGTCAGGTAATCATCAACACCGGCATCATATCCGGCTACTTTATCATCCACCTGGCTTTTTGCTGTGAACATCAAGATAGGAACAAGTGCTGTTGAAGGGTTTTGTCGTAATGTGTGTGTGACCTGATAGCCGTCCATATCCGGCATCATGACATCCAATACGATCAGATTCGGTAATTCTTTCTTCGCAGTTGATATGGCTTGAGCGCCATTATCGGCTGCAACAATCTCATACCCCTGGCGTTGGAGCATCAGCCCAACCAGACGTAAAGTTTCAACATCATCATCGACGATCAATATTTTTTCGGCCATAGATTCACCTGTGTGGATAATGAAAAGTCTAGCATAAATAATTCGCTAAAGCAAGCAAATAAAAATAAAATATAGATAAAGTATGGGGTGCTATAATCGCCTTATGGATTTTGACCAAATTGCCAAGATTCTTCAAAATAATTGTCAGGTAATAAAAAGCCAACCAATCTTGGCGGGGGTTTCGGGTGGACCTGACAGTTTATGTCTTCTTTCCATTCTTTATGAAATGGGATATTCAGTCATCGCTGCCCATGTAAACCATCACCTGAGGACAGAAGCGGAGGAAGAAGCCAATCGTGTCCAACAATTTTGTCATGATCGCAATCTGCCTTTTATTCTTTTTAATGTTGATGTAGCAACGTTTTCAGTTGAAAATAAGTTGTCCGTTGAGGAAAGTGCAAGAATTCTACGATATCAAAAATTAATGGCCGCTGCAAAAGAAACTTCTGCCCAGGCACTGGCTGTTGCGCACCAGGCAGATGATCAGATCGAGACTATGCTAATGCACCTATTGAGAGGTTCTGGAATGAGTGGATTGAAAGCAATGAGCTATCGTTCTTTCAATTCAGCTTTTTCCACGGAGATTCCGATCATCCGGCCATTATTAGGCGTCTGGCGAAGTGAGATCGAAGAATATTGCATTTCTCGTGAGATCACTCCTTCATATGATCAATCGAATAACGACCAAACCTACTTGCGCAATCGGATCCGTCATGAATTAGTTCCCATGTTGAATACTTACAATGTACAGGCCAGCCAACATCTCTGGCAATTGTCTCAATTGGTGGGAGCTGAGGATGATCTTCTTAATCATTATTCTGAAAATCTATTGAAAAAGGTAGTGGTTGAACAGGGGAACGGATATTTTGTACTATCCCAAGAAGATTTTAAAAATTCCGCAGTCGCCTTAAAGCGAAGAATGACTAGATCCTTGTTGGGATCATTAAACACTAATTTACGAGATATTGGATATGAACCAGTAGAAAATGTCATCAAATTCTTGACGGAGCCAGACACAAGCGGTGAGTGGCAAATATTGGAAAACACTCGAATTACCCGTTTAAATCAAAAGAATGCTTTACTTTTTACCGATTATGCAGAATTAGGCTCGATCTGGCCGCTGATTGAAAGGGAGATAAATCTAGAGACCCCTTCTATTACAAGAATCCAACTCAACCCACATTGGTATCTGGAAATTGAGATCGTAGAAAAAGATCAGGTTTGTATCGATTCTAACAACCGCTTGGCTTATTTCGATATGGACAGCCTTTCTTCAGTCTTACAAATCTGCACATGGACGAAAGGTGAGAACTTTCGACCTTATGGGATGGGGCAGCGGTCAATAAAAATTGGTGATTTCTTTACAAATAATCACGTGCCCTTGCGAGCACGTGATCAATGGCCGTTATTAAAGATGGATGGGGAAATATTGTGGATCATTGGGATGAGAAGGTCAGAAATTGCTTCGATCACTCAATCGACTCGCCGTGTCCTTAAATTAAATCTGGTAAAGGCGAAAAAATAAGGTACTGATCAGGCTCCTTTTTCAGCCAGCTGTTTCAATTTATTGCTGACCTCGCGCCACTGGATCTTCGAGATCCCCAATTTCTGACGAATGATCTCTTTATCTTCACCTGCTTGCCAATCATTCAATGCACATGTCCATCTGCACATGTCAAAAGAAAGATGCTTACTTAATCCGGCAGCTACACCAAGATCTTCCAATACATACTCCAACCTTCGGGGAGACCAGGGGAATACCGTATCAGTCGGTTTATATTGAGATTGATACAGCTTGAATGTTTCGATCCAGGAATCGGTCAGGGCGATCTTGCGCTCTTTGTACCGGTTGGCGTTTGTTGCGTAGCGGACAAAAAGATAAGGTGCAGAAGGCTCGCCGATTTCCAGGTGATTGAGATTAAGTGCCAGACATTCTCCCTTTTTAATTCCTGTGGTTAGTAACAACAACAAGAGTGCATAGGGACGCGCATCGGATTTGTCTGCGTTCATCAATTTTTGAGCTTCTGCTATTACCGAATCCTGTTCAGATTTAGTCAGTACTTCAGGTAATGGACTGATCACCGATTGCTGAAGCACCTTTTCGGCAGGATCAAAGGATAACCGTCCGGATTGGGTCAACCAACGGAAGAAGGCTTTGATGGAGGTGATGCGACGCGAAAGGCTTTTTGGACTGCAAGGAACAGTTCTCTCTTTTTGCAGCCAATCCAGGAATCGGTTGATCTCATCAGTTGAGATTACACCGATGGTAATGTCAGACGGAAAAAAACTGGCCATCAGGTTGAGATCACCTATAAAGGCCTTAACCGTGAAATGAGATCTGCCCTGGTCAGTTAAGAACATTTGCCAGGCATTAATCGCTGGCCCGAGATGTGTTTCTGAAGTGATATGAGCTTCTGCTGTAGAATTCATACAAACGCCTCCGAACTACTTTCGCATAGATATACAAAAATAGTTTACCTGATTCAGATGGCATTGTCAACTGGAAATTATTAAATTTTAATTCAATGCCTGCTGAATGATCGAAAGCACTGCTGCCTGATCTGGGACCAGGACCATAGCTCCAGCGGGGGTAATGTAATTGTACACATCCGAAGAACCGATGGCGTATCGTCTGATCACTGAGGTATCCCCGGCAACCAAAGTGGCAATTGGGAGGAGAGTGACTATTTCACTGACTGGGATATTCGTCTCAACATTTAATTTGAACTGATCATAAAGCTCAGATGCTCGGTTCAATCCATCCATGCTGATGATCTTTTTAAAGACTGCTGTGATCACTTCCTGGGCTCGACGGGTGCGGTCAAAATCGCTTGAGGAATGGCGGCTGCGAACATACCAGAGTGCCAGTTCACCATCCATATGATAACTTCCAGCTGGAATTGTGCAATAACCCATTCCGTCTACTTTTGAGCGAACGCTGCAAGTATCTTTTAGGGTGGAGGCAACATCAACATCGACTCCACCAAGAGTATCAATGATGCTCTTGAATCCGTCGAAATTGGTCATCACATAATAGGTGGGCGTAACGCCAAAATTCTGTTGGAAAGTTGCTTTTGTCAATTCAAAACCGCCATATTCCTGGGCGGTGTTGATCCGTTCCATACCAATCCCGGGGATGGAAACATATAGATCACGGGGGAAGGAGGTTAATGTGACAGTCTTCTTGTCTGTATTGATCGATAAGAGCATGATCACATCTGTTCGGAATCCTCTTCCGGCACGATAATCGGAGCCAAGAATGAGGATATTTACCTGGCCGGTGGCTGTAGGCATATTACTTACATCAGAGGTTGGAAACTGGGGAACGATCGGCACAGGAGTTGGTGTTGAGGTCGGAACGACCATGATTGTTTTTGTTGGAGTAGGTGCGATCGGTTGAAAGGGGGTAGGTGTCGGGTTGGAATTCGAATCTAATAGAAATGAAGAAATGGGAATTGCGGTAGGTGTGTTGACTGATATTTCAACCGGTGCCGGTGTATTTACACATCCGGCCAGGAGCAAAGAAAAAGCAACACAAACTAAAAAAAACTTCTTCATCACGATGAGATTACCTTTCAAAGAAATCGCCAAGTTATCCGAATTTTATTGCAAGAACCAGGCCATTCGATATTTCAATGAATTATAGCATTTTATGCATAATGAAAAAATTTAATCTTTCGAAAGGTTGACTTTCGCCAATAATTTGGTAGAATTTACAACGTTCAAGCCGAAGTGGCGGAATTGGCAGACGCGCTACGTTCAGGGCGTAGTGAGCATTCGCTCATGAGGGTTCAAATCCCTCCTCCGGCACTAAACCTCGCAGAAATTGCGGGGTTTATTTATTTTAATATCAAAATTAATGATTATCATCATTTGACGTGTTGAAAGGCAAGTGCTATTATCCATATAGTGCAATTATCCTTTCATTATTTCGAACCTTAACATAGTATCGATTTTTTGGAGCAATTATATGAGTATTGAATTTATTTTTCGATTAATTGGAATGATCGTTTTGGCGATCGTCGGGGTATTCTGGGGACAAGACCTGGGTACTTCTGCAAACGCGAATAGTATTCCGGGAATGCTCTCTGTGGAGCAATACACTTTCACTTTTGGCCTACTCGGTGCATTGGTTGGCCTTGTGTTAACCCCATATATCACAACCCGACCTGTACGTGCAATCCGGAATGCGATCACACGCATGACTGCCCAAACTCTGGTGGCATCATTGATCGGCTCGATCTGTGGATTGTTGGTGGCAGCATTATTAACCTTTCCGTTGTCGCTTTTACCGAAACCTTTTAACCAGATCCTCCCATTTGTGGGAGTGATCATATTTTGTTATCTGGGAGTATCGGTTTTTGTTACCCGGCAGGAAGATATTTTTGAAATTCTTGCAACTGTACGCGGAAGTACAGTTCAGGGACCGGAACCTCAGAAATCCAATCAGCCGGATAGCCGGACAATTCTGCTGGATACCAGTGTGATCATTGACGGCAGGATCGCGGACATTACCCGAACAGGTTTCCTGCCTGGGTCTTTATTGATCCCGAGATTCGTCCTCAATGAATTACAATACATCGCAGATTCGCCAGATGCATTACGGCGTCAGCGCGGTCGACGGGGAATGGAGGTTCTGGCTGCCCTGCAAAAAGAATTAACGATCCCTGTACGTATCAGTGATATTGATGTTGAAGGGATGCGCGAGGTAGATGATAAATTGGTCGTCCTGGCGAGACAGATGAAGTGTCCGATCCTGACCAATGATTACAACCTGAACCGGGTCGCCGAACTGCAAGGGGTGACTGTATTGAATATTAATGAATTGGCCAACGCGGTGAAATCCGTGTTGCTCCCCGGTGAGATCATGTCAGTGCATGTGATCCAGGAAGGTCGTGAATCGGGTCAAGGTGTCGGGTATATGGATGATGGAACCATGGTGGTAGTGGAAAATGGCCGCGACTTTTTGGATAAAGAGATTCTGGTTGTTGTAACAAAAGTGCTGCAAACTGCGGCAGGCAGAATGATCTTTGCCCGCCCGGGTGATACAGCTTGATTCAAAGGTACAGGAGATAATTACTATGGGCTTAAAGGTTTATAACACACTCACACGCAAGAAGGATGACTTCGTTACCCTTGAACCGGGAAAAGTATCCATGTATGTCTGCGGTCCGACCGTCTACTCAAAGGCGCATATCGGGCACGCAATGTCAGCACTCGTTTTTGATATTATCCGCCGCTATCTGCAATACCGTGGTTATGATGTTCGCCATGTAATGAATTTTACCGATGTGGATGACAAGATCATTATGCGTGCCAATCAAATGGGCATGGACCCGTTTGCGCTGGGCGAAATGTACATTCATGAATTTGAACAGCACTTGAAGGATTTCAATATTCTGCCGGCGACAGTTAACCCACGCGCTACCCGTGAAATGGATCAGATCCTGGCAATGATCAATGGCTTGATCGAAAAAGGATATGCCTATCCAATGGATGGTGACGTCTACTTCCGGGTAAACAAAGACAATCAATATGGAAAGTTATCCGGACGCAAGGTGGATGACATGCAGGCAGGTGCCCGCATCGATATAGATGAGCGTAAAGAAAACCCAATGGATTTTGCTCTCTGGAAGGGTGCCAAACCGGGTGAACCCGCCTGGGACAGTCCCTGGGGAAAGGGACGACCGGGTTGGCATATTGAGTGCTCAGCCATGAACCTGAATCATCTCGGAGAGCAGATCGATATTCATGGCGGCGGAAACGACTTGATCTTTCCACATCATGAAAATGAGATTGCCCAGAGCGAATGCTTCACCGGCAAACAGTTTGCCCGATATTGGATCCATAATGGAATGCTGCAATTAAGCGGCGAAAAAATGTCGAAATCAATCGGCAACCTGGTTACGATCGAAGAATTCCTCACAAAACACACTGCTGATACTTTACGTATGCTGGTATTAAACTCAGGCTACCGTAATCCGCTTTCCTATTCTGAGGATATCCTGGATCAGGGTGACAAGGCCATAGATCGCCTGCGTTCTGCTTTGAAACCGGCCTTGCCCGGTTCCACAGGAAGCCCTGAAAGCTCCCTTAAATCTTTGGCACAGCAGGTGACCATCTGCAAAGCCGGTTTCATTGAATCGATGGATGATGATTTCAACTCGGCCGGCGCTTTAGCCCAATTATTTGAATTGGTAAGAGTCATCAATCAGGCTAGAGCTGATGGTGCCACTGATGCAGAACTCAAGATTGGGCAGGATGTGATCACTGAACTTACCGGTGTTCTTGGCTTGACCCTTCAGGAAAAGCAGGGAGATCAAGCAGCAGACGCATTTATCAATCTGTTGATCGAGATTCGAAAAGACCTGCGTGAAAATAAACAATGGACGCTTTCAGATAAAGTTCGCGACCGCCTCGCAGAAATGGGCGTTATTCTGGAAGACAGTAAGCAAGGGACTACCTGGCACTGGAAGTAGAGGAAAATTTTGAAAGAATGGATCACTGGTCGTAACTCAGTTACAGAAGTTTTGCAGGCGAAACGCAGGCAGGTGTTTCGCCTGCTTTTTGCTTCGGGAATTGAAGAAAAGGGGAAAATCCTGGAATTAAAGAAGCTTGCCCAGGCTCGAAAAATCCCTATAGAGATCGTTCCACGGGAGAAACTTGCCCCGCTTGGCGAAAATCCCCAGGGTGTGGCTGCAGAAGTGAGCGGATATCCATACGTTGATATCAGCGATATTATGGACCTCGCTCTTCGGAAACAGGAAGACGCCTTTATTCTTTTTCTGGATGTCCTCCAGAATCCGCAAAACCTGGGTACCTTGATCCGGACTGCTGAAGCAGCTGGAGTGCATGGTGTGATCATTCCCCAACATCGGGCGGCAGAAGTGACCCCGGCGGTCGTGAATGCCTCCTCCGGAGCCAGCGAATTGATGCTGATCGCCCAGGGAAATATCGCACGAACACTCGTTGAGTTGAAAGAACAGGGAGTCTGGGTGGTTGGGTTGGATGGCGGCGAAGGTTCTCAACCGATCCAATCTGTACCGCTTAGCGGACCAATTGCATTGGTGGTCGGTAATGAAGGGGAGGGTATGCGGCAACTTGTGCGCGAGAACTGCGATTTTATCGCGGCCTTGCCAATGAATGGACAGATTGAATCTCTTAACGCAGCGGTTGCCGGTTCAATTGCGATCTACCTGACATTACTGGAACGCGAAAAGAAGAAAACTTCTACTAAATAAAAGATGGCGGCTATCAGCCGCCATCTTTTATATCCAGAGAAGCCAGACTACCCAGAGGCCGATCATTACTACGCCAATAATAAAGCGGATAATAACTGCAAAACCGCACCCGGTAAGTATCCCTCCAGTAGATTTTAGCCCTTCTTTTAGATTATTTTGTCGAATTGATTCAACGATCAAAATCCCAAGACAGGCTCCTAAAATACCTCCAAATGGAGGGAGAAGAAAGGTCCCTGCTATTCCGAGTACCAGAGCAGCTCCCAGAGCCCACCAGCTGGCACCGGTTTTCCTGGCTTGAGTTCCCATCAACAGATTATCTACCAGGTTTCCACCAATCATTAACAAGGTAATGAAGGCAAATAGGATGCCAGAGCCGGTAGTAAAACCTTTTACAATACCGTATATCAGAATTGCTGCCCAGATAATCGTCAGTCCAGGAATAATGTAGGTTAAAAGGCTAAAAAGACCTATAGCCATCACTACGGCCAGAATCGGGACAAACCAGGCAGAATTCGCAATGGTTCCCATTAGCGGATTACTTCAACGCCGCCCATCCAGGGACGAAGTGCTTCAGGAACAACGATGCTTCCGTCAGCCTGTTGATAGTTTTCCACAACGGCAATGTAGGTCCTGGGCAGGCCAAGACCGGAGCCATTCAGGGTGTGCACCAAGCGGGGTTTGCTGCCATCGCTTGGTTTGTATTTGATATTGGCGCGTCGGGCCTGGAAATCTCCAACGTTCGAAACCGATGAGACTTCCAACCACTCATCACAACCAGGGGCCCAGACTTCAACATCATAGGTGATCTTTGCGTTGAAACCGAGATCGCCGCTGCACAGACGTTTGATCCGGTAGGTCAAACCTAGACCTTTACAGGTATCTTCCGCATCTTTCAACATTTTTTGCAGTTCAGCTTCGGATTCTTCCGGTTTGCAGTAAATATACATTTCAACTTTATCAAACTGGTGACCGCGTTTAATCCCGCGAACATCACGTCCGGCGCTCATTTTCTCGCGGCGGAAACAGGGAGTGTAAGCAGTAAAGCGCTGGGGCAGTGAATTATCCTCAAGCACCTCGTCGCGGTACATACCGGTCAGTGGAACTTCAGCAGTGGGGACCATCCAGAGATCTTCTTCAGCATCGTGGTAGAGATTATCTTTGAATTTTGGAAGCTGGCCTGAAGAGAAAAGAGTATCGGCTTTTACCATAAATGGAGTATAGCGTTCCTCATATCCCTGTTTGCTGTGCAGGTCCAGCATGTAGGAGATCAGAGCGCGTTCCAGGCGGGCTCCAGCCCCATTCAGAATGTAAAAACGGGTGCCAGTGAGTTTGACGCCCCGGTCAAAATCGATGATTCCCAGTTTCGTGCCCAGATCCCAGTGTGGCAGGGGTTTGAAATCAAATTCACGCTGCTTGCCTTCAACGCGTTCAACAATATTTTCACTGTCATCCACGCCATACGGGGTAGTGGGGTCGGGCAGATTGGGGATTGTGGCTACCAGGTAATTCAGCTTTTCTTCAACTTCATTCACCTGGGAATCAAAAGATGCGATCTTTTCACCTACAATTCGCATCTCTTCGATCTTTTGTTGGCGTTCCGCAGGATCTTTGATCTTGCTGATCTCTTTGGAGACAACATTGCGTTCTGCTTTGAGTGCTTCTACCTGCACCAACAATGCGCGCCGTTCCCCATCATATTTGAGGACATCATCCACAGCGGAGGGGTCCATCTGTCGATCTTTCAGGGATTTTTTTACTAATTCAGGTTGTTCACGGATCAAATTAATATCGAACATTATTGCACCTCGTTTTTAAATATATACGCCCCAATCCTTTGCAGGACGAGGGGCGTGCTCGTGGTGCCACCTGCATTTGCCTTCAAAAAAAATGAAGACCTTATTGTAGCGATAACGGGACCACCGGCTCTCTTACGATTATTATCCCTGCGAGAGCTCTCCGCCAAAAAGGCTACCGGGCAGGAAGGACCTTTGTCTCCTGGTGGCTCGCATCAACCGCCACTTTTCTGAAGGATCGTCCGGTCTTATTCCCGGGTTGAGAATTGACCTTATTATAACAAATTAAAAGCAGGACGAGAGTGACAAATCTCGTCCTGCGTAAATAAAAAAGCTAATTCACTAATTTATAGAATGCTTAATGAATAAGTGGCCAAAGGATCGTTTGTACAACTATCGCCAGAGCAAATATTCCACCATACAGTCGGGTATGGACCATGGCGGCCGCGACATACCATAAAGGCCAGAATTCCTTTGCTTCCACTGGTGGCTCTGATGGGCGCGGATGCGTATAAACATTTAATATCATCCTACGCTCTTCTTTTTTTAGCAGGAATGGCGTGAGATACACTAATAAAATTGGCCATGAGAAATAGCGTGGGAGAACAAAAATAAATATCACTGGCAAAATATATTGAAGAGCAAATAAACCAAGAACAATGTAGCGGCTCGCAGTTTCTCCGAGGAGGACTGGTAATGTCATGATCTTTTTGGCTTTATCTTCGTTGCGTTTATCGATATGTTTGCCAAAAATGACGGTTACTGTTGCCAGCGCATAAGGTAAACTGGCAGCAACGGCTCCCCAACTCCAGATTCCTGTGATGGCGTAGAAGCCACCGCCGACCATCAACGGCCCCCAGACGAGGAAGACGGTTAGTTCGCCCAGGCCAATATATTTCAACGGCCAGGTATAAAAGAGCACAAAAACGACACCGGCAGCCATCAAGGCAATGGTGATCCATGGATTTCCGGGTGTAGTGGAAGCCTGGGTGAGGATCAATATCAATCCGGCTAGCGCTGCAATAGCACCGGTTACACCGGCATAGGTGTAGAACTGTTTCATGGTCATCAGGCCATTTTCCAGGGGTTGCGGCCCATATTGCGTACGGAAATAATTATCTTTATCTACGCCACGATGGAAATCCGTCCAATCATTGACCAGGTTATTTGTTGCATGGGCAAAAACCAGTCCGATGATTACCAGTGCAAAACGCCAACCGTTGAAAAGCCCTTTGCCGGCAATTAAGGCAAAGAGTCCTGATAAAACGGCAGAAGTTAATGTCATCACCAGGACTGCCGCCCGGGTAATGATCAACCAACGGGAAATAACATCCAAATGATTCCATTCTTCTTTGCTTATCTTTGGGATGATCTTTATTGCTTTTAGCCACATATTAAAATTCATAAATAACCACCTAATTAAAGGAAATATGACCCAATATATCTTATTATAATCGGTTTTATTAGAATTTCTTGGGATTTAGTGGCAGGTAGATCACGCCTTCGTCTGCTTCACCGAATCGTTTATATTCGGCAGGACGGTTGGCTACCACCCAGGCAGTCAAGGCACCGACAAGGGCATTCAGAGCTGTAGGAGCAAGAATCATTTCGTCAGGGAGTTTTCCAGAAAGCAATCTGTGGCGGGTGATCTCTTCAAAGAACGACATTGGATCTTTGACAGCCACTGAATTGGTTTGCAGGCAAAGCTGCCGTTGGATCCGACCTTCGAGAGAGGATGCAGTGAATGGTTTGACATCAAGAAGCGACCAGTATGCTGCATCAGCATTTATCTCGAACATCTGGTACCTGGAATTGGGAAAAGGCCAAAATTGGAATCCTTTCATTCCAAGTTCAGAAGCAAATTTGTACGCTCTTTGAAGGGCAGGTGAAAATTTCGAAACGTTTTTTGGAGTTCGTGATGGGGGAATTCCCTGGCAGATCAACTGGTATTCGCAGACACGCAGATCTGTGTACCGTGATTTTGAAGGTGGGTTCGACAATTGTCCGCGATATTCCTCATCCGCCATATATCCCAAATTCAGGGTTAATGGAGAGTTGACTCCTAGCAAGACATCTTGATACGTGTTCAGGAGGTTTTCCCAATCGAGAGGTGTTACGGTATCACAGAACAGGAGTTTTCTGGAAGCATCAATCGCAGCGCAAGTAAGACTATTGCGCTGCGATGTTAGGTCAATTCCCATATAAATGCGGTTATCCGAATTCATATTGCTTGAGTTTAGCGGAAAATGTAAAATTCTGCAACTAAATCCGGTACTTTGTTATTATTTTTTACATAGATATTCCTAGGCTCTTCCAATGATCGCTTTAAGGAAGATCTTTAGATTGATCGATTTACCAGACAGCAAGTTTTGTGATCTGAATAGCTCTGCTGCTGTGCGAACCAGGTAAAATGCGGTCAGTAATAGGAGAACGATTGCGAGAGCGATTTGCCAGAATGGTACGGTGACCGATGAAAGCCGCGTCATCATTACTATCGGTGAGGTCAGAGGGAAGAGGCTCAGGATCACAGAGAATGTAGCATTCGGCTGCTGGATCAACAGGGAAATGAACATCAATGGGATCACCAGAGGAATGATCACTACAGTGGTTAGTTGTGAGGCTTCGCGCATATTCGGGACCAATGCCCCGATGCCGGCCATGAGACTGGCATAGACTGCATATCCCAGGATGAAGAACAAAATTCCCCATAGCAGAATGGTGGTTGGCAGCTGAAATGCATCAGCAAGTGCAAAATTCTTACCAGAGAAACGAAGTAATAGAAGCCCTGTTCCAGACCAAATTACCGTTTGAAGGAGCCCTGCCAATCCGAGAGCAATGATCTTGCCGGAAAGCATCTGTCTTGGAGTGATGGATGTCATTAAAACTTCCATCATTCTGTTTTCTTTTTCATTTGTAATACTGTTCAGAAGTAAAGAGGCTGAGGTCAGGATAACGATATAGAAAAGGAAAGTAACAACATATGGCAAAATAAAAGTCATCGGGTTATTATCGTCGCGCTCCGGTGTTGAAGTATCAATGGTCTTTTCATCCGCGATCACCGGATTTTGGACACGATAATAAAGCTGTAGATTTCCGTCTGTGAGCGCATAGGCCATCAGTGCGTTAATCGATGATGATTGAACACTCGCCCCAAGCGGGTTGAAATCAGGTCGGACATAGATGACTTTCCCATTTTCCAGGTAATCTTTTTCGATGATGTAATAGGCTGAAATCTTTTTTTCGGCCAATGCCTTCTGAGCATCGGCTTCTGAATCGTAACTTGCAAGGCGGTATTGATATCCTTCCGGAATCGTTTTTACCAATCCACTTTGATCAACAAATCCTTCCAAGGAATTTTTTGCAGATGGAACAAAAAGATCACTGAGCATTTTGTTGGCATCTGTTCCAGTCGATTTTTGCAGACCGGAGACAATTAGCATGATCAAAAAACTAACGGCTGGTAAAAGGAATAAAGTGACAAGAAATGATTTTCTTGTAACCGTATGGATAAATTCGTTCTTAAAAACGAGAAATACTTTTTTCATGAATTACCTGACCTGACCAGCACGTGGCTGAAAGATCTCTTTGAAGGATACTTTTTTCCCATAACGCAGCATGCCGATCCGAAATGCGCGTCCGGCAAACCAGACTGCAAATAGCGCAAGAAGGATTAATAGGCTAATTGTGATCGCGATCTGCCAGAATGGCACATTGGTGAACACTGCGCGGAGTGGTAAGGCTATTGGAGCGGTTAATGGGAACATGCTGAGCCCAATGGAAATTGCTCCATTTGGGTTAAACATGAGCGGGGTAACGAACCAGAAGGGGACAACAATAGGCAAGGTAAATAACCCGGCGATCTGCTGCGCTTCTCTGGTATCAGAGGCTGTCGCTCCGACAGCTCCCATAGCTGCGGCAACCATGATAAAAGCAGGTAGAAAAGTAAAGAGCATTAAAACGATAGATCCAGCATCAATATGAATTGAATGTCCACTGGATGCAATTTGCGGAATGAACTGTACTCCAATGATCGCAAAAAGTAGCCAGATCGCCAACTCAGTCAAGCCAACCAGAAGATCTGCCATTACTTTACCAGCCATTAATTGTGTCGGTGATACAGATGTGATCAAGATCTCCATGGTACGGTTCTCTTTTTCTTCAGTCACTGCCTGTAATAAATATCCACCGCTTACATTTACAGCAATAATGAATAGAATGCCGGAAATGAATGGAAGCGCAATGGCGATCCAGTTGTCCGAAGAAAATTCACGACTGCCGTCGGCTGAACGGATCATCATGTCCGGACCTTCTGTCAGGCGGGTAATGATTAACTGGGGTTTCCCGGCTAGAAGATTGTAGCTTAGGAAATTACTGAAATCATCCTCTACATTGGATCCAGCGTTCTTTCCCTTGTAGTAGGTGACATCACCGCTGGAAATATAATCTTCCGAGATCACATAATAAGCTTGAATTTTCTCAGCTTCCAGATCTGCGCGAGCAGAGGTTTCATCAGAATACTGTACAAATTGTGCCTTGGGAAACAAGCTGTCCTTTTTTACCGGAACTTGCTGCGGGTTTGAAAGGACGTGATAGGGATCTACGTAACCTACCGGATCGCCGTTAAATTGCAACCGCGCGGAAAGCAGACTGATCAAAGCAATAAACCCCACAAAAAGAGGCATACTGAGTACTGCAAAAATGAAACGTTTTCGCAGTACATGGCGTTTATATTCTTGCGCAAATACCAGCCAGAACTTTTTCATTCCATGATTCCTTGATCCTTGACCACATCGATGAAAATTTCATCAAGCGTTGGCATGGCTACTTCAAAACGGTCCATGGAGATTCCCATTCCTACCAGGTCTTGCAGCAATTTTTGAGGAGTCTGTCCGGGAAGGAGGTGGAGGGTGTAATTGCCATTTTCATGGCTGATCTCTCCAACACCGGGAATCGTATCTGGAAGTCTCGAGGTGGTATCCAAAGAGACTGCAGGTTTTGCGAATTGCTGCCGTACATCATGTAATGAACCATATAGCATCGCCTTGCCTTTATTGATCAGAACCAGACGATCGCATAATTCTTCTACCTGGTGCATTTGATGTGTGCACATCACAATCGTGCGGCCGGCTGATCGTTCTTCTCGGAGCAAGTCTTTCACCATTTGAGTATTTACCGGGTCCAGTGCGCTAAAGGGTTCATCAATGATGATCACATCTGGTTGGTGGACCAGGGTTGCGATCAATTGTGCCTTTTGCTGCATACCTTTGCTGAGTTCTTTCATTTTCTTTTTTCGAGAATCACTCAGCTCAAATCTTTCAAGATAGGTATTGATCCGCGTTTTGGCTGTTTTCTCGTCCAATCCTTTTAAAGTTGCCAGGTAAACCAGGCATTGTTCCATTTGAAAATCCTGGTATAACCCTCTTTCTTCAGGAAGGTAGCCAATTTGATTCTTTTTATCATCCGTCATCGGTCCGCCGAGAATCGATACTGCCCCAGAATCTGCTTTGAAAATATCCAAAATGATCCTGATTGATGTAGTTTTACCAGCACCATTCGGACCTAATAACCCAAATATTTCGCCGCTATCTACATCAAAGCTTACCCCGTCAACTGCTATTTGTTCGCCAAATTTTTTTGTGATATTCTGAACGCTTATTGTTGCCACAATTTTCCTCACCTTTCAATGTTATTTGAGATTATAACAATAAAAAACAGTCCACTTCTAGATATACGGAAATGGACTGTTTGAGTTTCAGAATCTTTTACTTATTCTTTAGTGTAGGGCTCACCATCAGCAGCAGGAACGTGCCCTTTACCAACGAATCCAGCCAGTACGATCATGGTGATCAAATATGGGGCCATTGACATGATTTCAGACGGGATCGCACTGCCAAGCAATGAAAGTTTTGATCCCAGGGAATCGGCAAAACCGAAGAGCATTCCCGCACCCAGAGCACCGAAAGGATTGTAATTTCCAAAGATCATGGCAGCCAGGCCAATGAAACCCTTACCTGCTGTCATTCCTTCGTCAAAACGGCCGACTGAGCCTAGAGTAAGGAAGGTACCTGCCAACCCGGCCATAGCACCACTTAAGAGAACAGCAATATAGCGGGTTCGGATGACATTGATTCCAAGGGTATCTGCGGCTTTTGGATGTTCACCCACAGCACGATGGCGAAGTCCCCAGCGAGTAGAAAAGAGCGCGAATTGAAGGCCGAACACCATGATGAACATAACGTAGACAAAGAAAGTGGTGTTGAAGAAAATCGGGCCGATCAAAGGAATGCTTGCCAACCCGGGAATTTCAACGCGGGTGAACATTGGGGGAGCGTTCAACTGTTGATAGACCTGCAAGAATTTTTGAGAAATGAATGAGGTCATACCGGTCGAGAAAATGTTGATCACTGTACCAGAAATGATCTGGTTGATCTTATATTTGATCGAGAGTACAGCGTGTAGTGCTGAGAGCAAAATGGCTGAGAGTATACCGACCAATAATCCGATCCAGATGCTGTTAGAGACGCTGCCAACAAGGGCTCCAACCATGGCGGCCATCAACATCATGCCTTCGATTGCCACATTGACAACACCAGCACGTTCACAAAGAATGCCTGAGAACGCGCCTAATGTGATCGGAACGGCCATTGAAACCGCGCTTGAAAGCATGCCAGCCAGATTGATGGATTTTCCTGAAGCCTGCCAGGTGAGGAAGCTGAAGATCAGGACCAGGAATGAGACCCCAACCATGAGATTCATGGTTTTACCAAATCCTTTAACGACCTGGAAGATGCCAATGATCAGACTGATCGAAAGGCAGATCCACAAGGTCAGGCGGGAAGGAACGATCCAGTCAGCCATCTTTCCAACAGTGATCCCACCGGGGGTCATTGCAAAAGTTGTCAGTGCATCTGCAGAAGTTGTCCTGATAAAGGCAAAGAAGATCAAGGCAGCAACTAAGATCTCGACAATTCCCATAGTGATGCGGCGGTTGATTGAGATCTCATTCACTTTTACGCGTGTGATTGTAGCAGTTGAAGTTGTCATTATTTATTCCCTCCCCAGCTGCTCAAATTAATTTCAGTTCCTTGAGATTTCACTTCTTTCAATCGGTAAATTGCCCGAATGATGGCTGGAGCAGCGACGAAGATAAGAATGAGCGCTTGAATGATTGTGACAATATCAATAGGAATCTTGGATACTACCATCATCTTTGTTGCACCATTTTGCAGAGTGCCAAAAAGGATAGAGGCAAGGATGACACCTACAGGGTGATTATTTCCTAACAGCGCGAGGGCGATACTTGTGAAACCATACCCGGAGGATAGACTGGTAGCCATACTGTGATTGACTGCCAGAACTTCAACGGCTCCTGCCATACCAGCGAGGGCTCCAGACATAGCCATTCCCAATACGGTGGTCTTGGCGATATTCAAACCTGCGTATTTAGCAGCGCGTGGATTAGCCCCGACGAGGCGAAGGTTTAGACCCCAGGTAGTCTTGAATAAGATCCACCAGACGATAAAGGCAAATAGAAGGGCGATGAAGAAACCCAGGTGAAAGCGAATAGGTGATTTGAAGAATTGAGGAATATAGGCAGATTCCTGGATCATCGGGCTTAAGGGCATACCGCCAGAACCAGGACGGGTCATCGGACCTGTCAACAGGTAAGCAACCAGACGATAGGCAATGTAGTTCATCATAATACAGTTGATAACTTCATTACCTCCCGTAGTGGCTTTCAATAAGCCTGGAACAACTCCCCAGAGAGCACCGCCGACTGCACCCGCAAGAAATGCGAGAGGGGCATGAATATATTGAGGCAGCCCGGTGATGGAATATCCAATATAGGTTGCAAAAATTCCACCTATAAAAAGCTGACCTTCAACACCAATATTGAAAAGTCCGGCACGGAAAGCAAGTGCACAGGCCAGGCCAGCAAAAATATAAGGTGTTGATTGGACAAGACTTTCAAGGAATGGGTTCAACGCACTGCGGACATTACGAGCGGTTCCCCCTTGAAGGGCGGAGATGATCTTTGCCGGGTCTCCAATTGAGCCATTGAATAATGCCAGGTAGGCTGTCCCGATCTCAGAACCGGCTGTAGAAAGACCTTTCCAGAAACTTACGCCAAAAGCTGCATACACATCTTCACTGGTAACTGCGATCAGGATTGCTCCAACGATTAAACCGGTAAGAATGGCAAGGAGAGGAATTTGGATCACACTCCAAACATTGCGTTTTTTCTTCTTGGCGTTCGGTCCTTCATTCAATAGTTCTTGAACCACTACTGAACTAATATCTTGTTTTTCGGATTTATTATTTTTCAATGAAACACCTCACTAGAAAGTTGTTTCCACAACGGTTTTCTTGCCGGTCGATTCCAATTTTTCAGGAACGACACCTGCCATCAAGAGGCCAAGGGTCTCTTTTGTGACATTATCCGCGGAGACAATGGCAATAACCTTTCCCCGGTACATCACTGCGATACGATCAGAAAGTTCAATGATCTCATCCAATTCAGGAGAAACCATTAATACTGCACAGCCTTCATCACGTTTTTGAATGATCCGCTTATGAATGTACTCGATCGAGCCTACATCAAGACCGCGGGTAGGTTGTGAAGCGACCAATAATTTGATCGGGCGAGATAATTCACGGGCAATAATTACTTTTTGTTGATTTCCACCGGAGAGTGTTCCAACATTAGTAAGTGAACTTGGAGTACGGATGTCAAAGTCGTTTACTAATTTCTCGGAGTTTTCAAGGATCTTATCGTATTGGAGAATGAGACCTTTAGCAAAAGGCTCTTTGTAATAGGTACACAAGACAAGGTTCTCTGCGACAGGGAAGGGTAGAACAAGGCCATCAGCCTGGCGGTCTTCCGGAACGTGGGCTCCGCCTAATTCTGTGATCTTCCTTGGAGATGAATTTGCGATGTTTTGATCTTCAAAAATGATCTCTCCACTGAGCGATTTGCGCAGACCAGTGATCGCTTCAACCAATTCTGTTTGACCATTTCCCTGAACACCCGCAACACCAAGTACCTGACCGGAATGGACATCAAATGATACGTGATCAACCATGATCTGCTTAAATTGGTCTGTTACTACCAGATCCTTCACGGAAAGGACCACTTCACCTGCTTCTTTAATACTTTTTTCTGCGACCAATTTTACTTCGCGGCCAACCATTAATTCTGCCAGTTCTTTTGGATTTGCGGTCTTTGGATCTGCAGAACCTACCACAGCGCCACGGCGAATGACCATAATACGGTCAGCAACTTCGATCACCTCACGCAATTTATGAGTGATGAAGATGATTGACTTCCCCTGCTTGACCAGGGATTTCATAATGATAAAAAGTTCATCCGCTTCCTGCGGAGTAAGGACCGCAGTTGGTTCATCAAAGATCAAGATCTCAGCTTCACGATAAAGCAACTTAATGATCTCAACCCTTTGCTGGACGCCTACTGGCAAGTCTCTTACAAAATCATCCGGATTGACCTCCAGTTTATACTGTTCTGAGATCTCATGGATCTTTTCTGCTGTTTTGCCGCGGTCAAGAACGCTGCTGAATTTTACAGGTTCGGACCCGAGCATTACATTTTCTGTGACAGTAAAAACCGGAATGAGCATGAAGTGTTGGTGAACCATGCCAATTCCGGCTTTGATCGCATCTGTCGGGGAGTGAACGGTGATCTTTTCTCCGTTGACCAGTATCTCTCCTTCATCAGGTTGATATAGGCCATAGAGAATATTCATGAGCGTTGTTTTGCCCGCTCCATTTTCTCCCAGCAGTGCTAGAATTTCGCCCTTGTTCAGATTGAGATCAATATGATCATTCGCAAGGACACCAGGAAATTGCTTTGTGATCCCTTTTAATTGTAGAAGTGGAGCCATATCTACTCCGTTGAACTTTGGATTTAATAATGATTATTATAACATAGCAGGCAAAAACAACCTGTAAAACCTGTGATTGTCAGACAATGCTCATATAATTTGAGGATTTATGGGGATTGTTGCGAGAAATAAAAACTCCCGTTACCTTTTTGATAACGGGAGTTTGCTTACAAAATCTATGAATTACTGCTGTTTGAAGGCAGGATTCAGGGTGATCTTGCCAGAGATGATGTCGGCTTTGACCTGGTCGAGTTCGGACTTCAGATCAGCGGAGACAAGGCTGTCAAGATTGTGGAACGGAGCGAGTGCAACACCACCATTGGAGAGAGTACCAACGGTATTGCCACCCTTGAAGGATCCATCCTGAGCGGATTTGATAACGTTCAATGTGGTGACGTCCATCAATTTCATGACGGAGGTGAGCTCGATATCCTGGTAATCTGTGGCGGTAAGATACCAATCGGAATCAACACCGATGATATAGGCATTACCACGGGATTTGACAGCAGCAGCAGCACCCAAACCAACTGGGCCAGCGACTGGGAGGATGATGTCGGCGCCTTCATCCATCAGAGAAACGGCCATATCATTGCCTTTCTGCTGATCAGAGAAGTCGTTGGTGAACAAACCAGTCTGTGCTTCGGGATCCCAACCAAGGACTGCAACAGTGGTGCTGTGTTTCTCATTGTAGTAAGCAACGCCACGAGCGAAACCATCCATGAAGATGGTGACGGTCGGGATCTGCATACCACCGAAGGTACCCACTTTACCAGTCTTGGTGACGCCAGCGGCGACATAACCAGCAAGGAAGGCGGCTTCATCTGTCTGGAAGGCCTGGCTGACAACATTGGTGATCGCAGGATCATAGGTGTTATCAACGATTGAGAATTTTACATCGGGGTTGGCTTCGGCAGCGGCTTTGGTAGCATCAGCCAGCAGGAAACCGACGGTGATGATCAGGTCGCAGTCTTCATCGAGGAAGGCGTTGATGTTTTTCTCGAAATCGGAGACTTCTTTGGACTCGAGGTATTTACCATCGATACCTAACTGATCAATACCATCCTGGACACCCTTCCAAGCGGTTGCATTGAAGGATTTGTCATCGATACCACCAGTATCGGTAACTTCGCAGACTTTGAATTTTTTGGTTTCAGTGGCGGGTTGAGCAGCTTTACCGCAGGCGGTCAATAACATTGATGCGACGAGCAGGACTGCTATAACAGCGAACAACTTCTTAGACATTTGCTTCTCCTCCTTGAGAATATAAAAAGAGTTTAGTGAGGTTATCACCAGATTTGAGTATAACGTTTTTTATTTATGGTTGCAAGAGAAAGAGGTTCTAAAAAGATGTACTTTAATAAATTTTAATATATTTTAGTTTTATTAATCTGATTATTGTTTTTCAAAAAATTGATTATTTATAAAGCAAATCAAGTAAATGAAATGGCTGTTCTCATAATTATGAGAACAGCCAAATTTCGCTTGCTTTTTTTAATTATTGAGCCAAAATATTATCCTCTTTCGTTGCTTCACCTTTCTTTACTCCCATCATCAGGATCAGAGCGATGACCAGGAAGATCGGGCCGGCGTACATAACATTGTTGTAGTTATTTCCAGTCAGTTGAACAATCCAACCATTCAAGTTTGGACCAACAATATTGGCCAGGGTAGAGAACAGGTAGTATAGTCCGGTGAATGTTCCGATCTGTGAAGCTGTGGTCAGATCAACCACCATTGGTAAGGAGTTGATGTTGATGAATGACCACGCGATGCCAGCAGCCATGAGGAACAGGTTCACAACGCGAATTGTTCCCAGAAGAGGAACCTTGGCAACAAATGTAGTTAAAAAGCTGACGGGTAAGAAAGCGATAAATGCAATCAAGCTGCCGAGCCCAATGATGCCGATGGAAATTGTCACTTTTCTTCCAATACGGCTGCCGACAATGCCTGCAACGATCGCAAAGAGGACGAATAGAATTCCCATGTGTCCGGTCATGCGTCCGGCATCCCCGGCACCCAGACCCAGACGTTTGGTGGCATATAGGGTCAGGAAGGATTCAATTCCAGAGTAAGCCAGGAACCAGAAGAAGATGGCAAACAAGATCCGTAAGCCGCTTTTATCTGTTGAATGAGTAAGTTCATTCAAGCTCTTGAACATATTGGGCTCTTCGGCAGTTTCTTCGTATTGTTTTGGCTCCTTGATAAAAATGAACACCAGTAAGGCTGCCAAAATTACCAGGCCGGAACCCATCCAAAACGGGAAGTTAACATTGATCTCGTAGAGGGTACTGCCGACCAATGAGGCAATGATCGTTCCAAGACCGCCCATCAGGTTAACAATTCCATTTGCCTGTGAGCGATATTTGGAAGGGGTGATATCGGGCATAAGTGCTACCACAGGAGTACGCCAGAAAGCCATGCTGACCAATAACGTGCTGGTACAGGCCACGAATAACGGCAAAATGGACGCCATTGGGATCAAACCGAATACAATCGCTCCAATCGGGGCACCGATCAGAATGAATGGCATACGGCGTCCGATAGGGGTACGCAGTTTATCGGACCAGGCCCCTACAGGTGGTTGAATGAATAATGCTGCAATATTGTCCAGGGTCATGAAGAAACCGATCCAGGCAGCAGAAAGGCCAAATTTATTTGAAAGAAACAGGGGAACAAATGCGTTATAGATAGTCCAGATGACACTGACACCAAAAAAGCCAAATCCTAGAAGAAAGATCTTACCGTAGTTAAATTTCTTCATCATTGCTCTCCATCTTTTCGATTTTTTTTAATAACTTTTTATCTAATTCAGATAATTGATAACGAGAGAGAAGATCTGGGCGTTGTTTTAATGTTCTTCGTAAGGATTGTTCTTTTCGCCAGAGATTTATTTGAGCATGGTTCCCGGAAAGGAGTACATCAGGCACATGCCAACCACGGAATTCCTCAGGTTTTGTGTAGTGGGGATATTCAAGTAACCCGGAGGCAAACGAATCATCTTCTGCACCATCCGGATCTCCAAGAACCCCGGGAATAAAACGAGAAATTGCGTCGATCATGATCAAAGCGGGCAGTTCGCCGCCAGTTAGGACATAATCACCAACAGAAACCTGATCAGTGATCAGGTGCTCACGGATCCGTTCATCAATCCCTTCATACCTGCCACATAAAAGGGCAATTCGTGGAAGCGTTGATAAGTCCCTGGCAAGATCAGCTGAAAATGGTCTACCCTGAGGTGAAAGCAGGATCAAAGGGCAGCTTGGTGGTGCACCCAACACAGACTCGACAGCGTCAAAAACCGGTTTGGGTTTCATCACCATTCCACCGCCGCCACCGTATGGCGTGTCATCAGTCACATGATGCTTATCAGGCGCCCAATCGCGGATATTGTGGAGTTCAATCTCAAGCAAATGATTTTGTTGAGCTTTTTGAAGGATGCTGACCTGCAAATAGGGTTCAAAAACTGAAGGGAAGAGAGTAAACACATCAAAACGCATAAAGACCATTCTAGCGAAAAGCATTGGTTCTGGCAAGTAAGAATAAGGCGAGTGGACTGTATTGTTCTAAAATTCTTGTCTCTGCTTAATAATTAGAGTAAACTAAAAAGTATGGAAGAGAAGGAAAAGAAATTTAAATTCCCATTTGACGGCAAAAAAATTGGTTTTGTCGTTATTGGTATTGTCTTAATCTTTCTAGTGATGGACCTCAATACCCGGCTAAATGAACTTTCGCGATTAACTGCTCAACGAAATGAAAATGAAACAGTAGTCGCCAATCTTCAGCAAACAGTTGTTGTGCTGAACACTCAGATCGGTTATGCCACCTCTGAAGCTGCTGTAGAAGAGTGGGCGTATAAAGATGGCCACATGGTACGCCCGGGTGAGAATTTGATCATTCCCCTAGAACCACAGGGTGCAACGCAGGTACCATTGATCGTAGAAACTCAAGTACCGACCCAGATTTCGAACTGGGAGATATGGAAAGCACTTTTTACAGGACAATAAAGACCTCTTGAAGAGGTCTTTTTATTGTCTTTGCATGATCAACATTGTCATATCATCTGAAAGGTCATCGCTTTTACGAAATTCCTTTAGTTGCTTTTCAATAGCCCCCAGAATATTTTCAGGTTGTTCCTGACAGGCTTTCAGGAAATCCTCCAATAGCCGCTGATCTCCATAGATCTCGTTTTCCGGGGAAAATGTTTCAGTGACGCCATCAGTATAAAGCAGAAGTACATCTCCCTTATTTAATATTAAATTCATATCTTCGTATTTGGCTGTATCCAAAACCCCCATTGCCATGCCACCTTTTGGTAATATCTCAATGGTCGATTTGTTAGCCCGATAGATCAGAGGTAGATTATGACCTGCGATCGCGAAATCCACCTCTCCTGTAATTGGATTGAGGAAACCAAAAACTGCTGTAATGAACATTCCGTTCTGAGTATCGACCATTAATTGCTGGTTTACCTGCTTAAGCACTTTCGCGGGTGAATGCAGACTCTGAGCAGATGAATGGATCAAGGTACGGGTAACAGTCATATATAACGCTGCCGGCATTCCTTTATCAGACACATCGGCGATAGCGAAAGCCAGCCGTTTGTCGGAGGAGTGGAAAACATCATAAAAATCCCCGCCTACTTCACGGGCGGTATTCCAACGCAGATCTAAAGTCCAATCTTTTACCCTGGGCAATTTGTCTGGAAGGAATGTCCTCTGTATTTGCCTGGCGAGTTGAATTTCTTGTTCCATTCTCTCACGGCCGATCATTTCCTGTTTTAACCGATCGTCCTGAATCGCCAGGGATATCTGTTGTGCAACGCCGTTTAACAATTCCAGGCGTTTCAAAGAATAGGAGGATTCCACTTCATTTTCGCAGGCGAGCATTACACCGTAGAATTCAGATTTAATTGTTAGCGGAAATGCCAACAACCAATTGCCGCTATTCTTCAAGACTTCGGAAGGATCTTCTGGAAGGGGAATACATGGGAGATCTCTCCAAATTTCAGGAGAATTTAATGTACTTGCTGAACGACTGACTGCCATTTTCTGTGATGATCTTGCTTCGTCCAATAAAACAAATTCATTATCGGAAAATTGATTTTGTTTAAGCCAGGTACGGACGGAGTGATTTGTAGAAATTGATTGGGCGGGCAAATACAGCTTTTCTTTTTTATCCCAAATATAAAAAGCACAAGTCTCAATTCCGACCAGAATCGGCATCAGATGGATGATCGTATCCAAAACATCATTCAGATCATTTTGACTGACTACAGCCTGGGCGACTTGCAGCAAAACAGCAGTAATGTAGGCTTCCTCCTGTCGGGTCTCCACCAGGTGGATATTTTCTAGCGAGACGGCTGTTTGTTGAGAGATCCCCTGTAAGATGGGCAAGGTATGATCAAAGAAACGATTGTTGGATAGATTGTCCTTTTCAGGATTGTGTGAGATCAGTAACGCTCCGAGGATCTCTCCATGCGTAGAAAGCGGAATCAATATATTCGTATAGTTATTCTCATTGCTTTGCAGAGAAGGAAAATCGATCTCTGTCTGTTGATCAGTCAAGTAGACTGGCTGGCGGGTGGTGATCAGCTTCAGGAAGGGTAACGAATCTATTTCAGAAATGTTTTTTTCTTTTTCTGTAGGATGACATCCATACCAGGATTTCATAACAAAGGTGCTCTTTTGATTGTCCAGAAGAAAGAAAGCACATTTATCAATACCAACGAGAAGAGGAATGAGCCGATTCATTGTGTTTAGCAATTCTTCATCGTTGGTGATATTTTGAGAGGCCTCTGTGACTTGTAACAAGACCGTAGAAGACCAGGCTTCTTCTTGAGCGGTGGAAAAAAGACGTGCGTTTTGAATGGCGACTGCTGCATAATTTGCGAAAGTTGCTGAGATCGCAGACGCCTCCGATCCATAACGTCCGTCCAAATGGTGAGCTAATGTGAGTGTGCCCAGAACGTTTTCACCCGCCCTTAAGGGAACGGCAAGCGACGAGTAATTCTGCGGCATATTACATGCAAACCCAAGGGGGCCAAAGGGGTCAGAGGGTTGGCGGATGGAAGGTGAATCACTATTCAATGATCTGGCCAAAAAATCCCGGACTTCTGGTTTCGAATCGATTACCTTGTGTAATTTCGATTGGCTGGTTCCATGGGTAGCTGCCAATTTTAATTTGGATGCGGTGTCTTCTGAAGAGTGTTCATCCATTAACCAGATGGCGGATGCATCACAAGGGAGTGTTTTTTCTAATTCCTCCAGGATTCTATCCAGCAAATCGGGTAATTCAAGATTCGCTGAAAGCATGCCTGCAACATCCTGAAAACTATCTGCCACTTGACGCCGCCATTTTTCAGTACGGAAAAGGTTCGCGTTTCTCAGCGCGACAGCAATACCTGCTGCCAATCCTTCAAATAACTTAAGGTCATCCGAATCGAAGGAATTTGGAGCATCCGATTGCAGATCCAACACTCCCAGGATCTCTGTACCAAAAACCAGGGGGATAGTCAGTTCGGACCGTGTATTATGCGGAGGTAGTTTGGAGGGAACATAAAGCGGTTCTTTTTCTACATCATTTGCCAGGATTGGTTTTCCGGTACGAGCTACGATGGGAATCAATCCTTTCGGTGCATCCAGGTCAAATGCAAACGAATTTGCTTTCAGGTGTTGATAACGGATCCCGCTTCCGGTATGGTATATGACTTTTCTTCTGCCGGCATGGACCGTAAAAATATGTACAAATGGGTAATTAAACCGGTCATGGATACGCTGGACGATCTCTTCAAGCAGGGCATCAAGGTCGAGAACTGACGAAAGGGCGAAGATGATCTCCAGAACTGCTTTTAACTGATCGGTCTGTTTTTGTAAGTTGTTATAGAGGTTTGTTCCATCAACGGCCAGGGCAATATTGTCTGCCAGCGACCGCATCACCAGCATATCGTTCTCGTGAAAACTCTCGATGTTTTCACTTTGAATGTCCAGCACTCCCAGAATTTGACCTTCAATCGAAAGGGGGATCGTGGCTTCTGCCCGGGTTTTTGGAAGTGTCTCGATTTTCCTGAAATACTTGTCTTGTAAAACGTCTTTCGCGACCCGTTCATTTCCGGTCTTCGCAGTATAACCCACCATTCCCTGGCCAAGTTTTACCGGAATATTCTCCAGCGCACAATGATTATTCTCCGTTGTGGCACAAGCTCTGAATTTTAAGTACTCGGTGTCTTTTTCGATTGTATATACTGCGACTGAGTAATAATCGAAGGAGGATTGGATCAACCTGGTTACCCGGTTGCACAATTCATCCAAATCAGTAACATTCGCGATTTGGTCACTTACAGATCTGACCAGCGTCAGTTGTTCATAACGCCAATTCTTTAATGTTACCTGGCGGCTTAATTGGAGGGCAACCGCTGCATAAGATGCAATTCCCTCAATAAGCTCTCGTTCCTGGTATGTGAAGGGTTGTTCTTTGTTGCGTGTGACCAGTAATACGGCCAATAGAGTTTCTTTGGCCAGTAAAGGAATTCCCAGAGAAATAGGTAACTGGGAAGAATCGGAAGTGTGTTCTATCTGGATGATTTTTGTTGAGTAAGCTTTGAGAACGATTTCTGGAGCGGGTGATTCAGGCAATATATTCTGGCTAGATTCTCCAGGAAGAGGGTAAGCAGGCGCAGCAAGAAATATCTGACTGCTGCAAGAAAACTGAGAGGTTACTTTTTCGATCAAATGATGAGTGATCGAACGAGTATCTGGCTGACTCAGTAAATCTTCGCCCAGATTGAGGAATTCTTTCCAAATAGCCTCGGGGTTCTGGGGTGAACTCACCATCAATTGGATTTCGCTTTCCTCTTGATCAACACCAAGCGATTACATTCTTCACAAAATTCAAAACGGACCTCATCCATCCATTTCTGCATTAAATACAACCCCAGACCGTGCTCCTTGCGTTTGTTCAACGGGGCTTTCAAGTCCGGGGATGGAATGGATTGAGGGTCGAACGGTTTCCCATTATCGATCAGAATGATCTTGATGCTCTCAGGATCTGTTTCACAGGTGATCTCAATGGTCCCGTTTTCAACACCTTCATAAGCATGTTCAATAATATTTGAAACGGCTTCATCGACTGCGGTTTCAACAGCGAAAACGTCTGTATTTGGCAGCCCAATTTTCTCTGCTTCACCACGGATAAAGGAGGCAATTTCTTCCAGGCTTTCATATCTGCCCGGGAAGGTCTTTTGGATTGACATAAGGTCTATCGAGCTAGAAGGAGCCTACAGCAGAGGTCACATCAGCATAGATCTTAAAAATGGGGGTAAATCCAGCCAATTCAAACACACTTAAGATGTTTGAAGGAACGCCAGCCAGGATAACTTCACCACGGTTATATCGTTTGCAGTTCTTTTGAGCAGAAATTAAGGAACGCAGACCGGCACTTGAAAGGAATTCGTCTTCACTCAGGTCGATCACGATCTTGAATTTACCTGCATCCATAATTTTGGATAACTCTTCCGTTAGTTTCGGAGCGGTTAAACTGTCAACACGCCCACTCACTTTTACCAAATCGCAATGTTTATATTCAGTGACACTAATTTCCATTTCTTTGCCTCCAAGAAATTACTTAGTGGGTAACTAATTTATAACATTATAACATGCAACAAAAATGAAAAAGCTGAAATGACTGTGCAATTTATTTATGGTATGATATTGACTTAAGGGCAAGAGTTGCTCTCTTGAGTACTAATATTTAAATATTTGGGATTAATTGATTTTTAAATAGGAAAAAATATGAGTGATAAAAATTCACCGAAAAATGTGATCAATCGATTTGAAAAAAGACAACAAATGATGCCTTTTTTCCTTGGTGCATTAGCTGGCATCCTGGCTTTGCTGGGTATCTTCATCATCGTGTTGGTTGTTGCAGGTGCCAATAATCCGGTTAAGGGGTTGTTCGCTACAAAAACTCCAACACCGACTGTCACCTTTACTCCTAGCCCGAGTCCGCTACCTTCTGAAACTCCAACAATCACTCCTACAGAAGGTCCTACCGCTACTGCTACCTATGTAGGGCCTCAGCAATATGTTGTTGTTTCCGGCGATTATTGTTCAACCATTGCTGATGCTTTCAAAGTGGACCTGGAAGTGCTGCTGGCGATCAATGGATTGGACCAGAATTGCAATATCATTCCTGGACAGACGATCACCATTCCCGCGCAGGGTCAGACGATGCCTACTCGTACACCATTACCGACGGATACCGCTCGGGGCACCGTCATTACCGTTACTGTACGGTCTGGAGATACCTTGCAGTCTCTAGCTGATGAATTCAACAGCACTGTTGACGATATTGTCAAACGAAATAAGATCACCAATGACACTATTTATGTTGGTCAGACTTTGCAGATCCGCTATTTGATCGCAACCAGAACGCCAACAATTGCTCCAACAAGTACTCCGGCAAAGTTGGTAACACCACTGCCTACTGCCACCAAATAATTGAATCCATGAATAAATTAAGGCTCCCTTTCAATTTATGAAAAGGGAGCCTTTTTTTCATTCCAATTTATTATCTGGCACTTAGTCTTAATTTAGCGAGTGCGTCTGTTACAGAAGACAAAATCAATGGATCATTTTCATTTTCAAGAAGATTTTCCAGGGGTGAAATGGACTCGACAATTTGTAGATTTACCAGAACTGAACATAAATTTCTTATCCAGCCACGTCTTTTTACCCGCAGGATTGGTGAAGCAGCATATTTCTCTTTAAATTGCAGATCCGAAATTTTCAATTCCTTTAGCATGTTCTCAATTGAAAATGAGAACGAATCACTCTGGGGGACGATCTGAGTGTGATTCCAGGGGCAGACCGATTGGCAAGTATCACAACCAAACAAGCGATTCCCAATGCGGTCTCGTTTATCAATAGGCATCGGTCCTTTGTTTTCAATGGTTAGTGTGGAAATGCAATCACTTGCATCTATCAATCTATCTTCCTGAATGCACTGGGTTGGGCAGGCATCCAAGCAGCGATGGCATTTTCCGCACAAATCTCGGGCAAAAGGTTGATCCACCGGCAACTTAAAATCAAGAACTAATTCTGCGAGTAAAAATGAAGAACCAAATTTGGGATTGATCAAGCATGAATTTCGACCAATCCATCCCAGGCCAGCCCTGACAGCCAATTCCCGTTCTAAAAGGGCACTGCTGTCTGTATAAATATGAGATTGAAACGGTTCTCTTACCAGATCTTTGATCTCATTGACCAGTTCTTCAATCTTTTCCGGGATCGATTGGTGATAGTCTTTTCCAATGGCATATCCGGCAATCTGTCCGCATCTTTGATCGAATCTAATATTCGCCAGAGGATACGGCCAGGCGAAAACAATGATCGTTTTTGCCCATGGAATCAACTTCTTTGGATCTTGACGTGGTAGTGAATGGCGTTCTGTTGCCAGGTATTTCATTTCTCCGAAATATTCTTTTTGGATCCACTGCTGATAAATATTAAAGTGATCAAGTGGAGAAGCATCAGTAATTCCACATAAACAAAAGCCAAGGCTTTTAGCCCTGGCTTTGACAAAGTCACGAATAGTTTCGGAAGAGGTTTCAGATCTATCCATTACCATTGATGTGCTTACGGAGTGACTGTCGCTGTTGGAGATGCAACCGCAGTTGAAGCTGTAGCACCTACCGAGAAGGTAATGCTGCAATATTCTCCAAAGAATTTCCCACTTGCTGAATATAAACTCCAGGTCGAATTATATGCACCATTCGTAGCAGGTGCAGTGAAGTTGACACTGATCTGTGCGGATTCTCCTGGCTTGACTTCACTCGGCAGATTCACAAAAAGGGAATTGGTACTATCAGTCACTGATCCACCAGTATAGACTAGTTTATAACTGGTTGACCAAGTGGTACTGCCATTATTTGTGAATAACCAGGTTTTTGTAAATTGAGTACCTGGAGTAAAAACTGTACCATCCGGATAATTGATATCCCCGGCAAACAGTGAACTATCACCACTCACTAATCCAGTTCCCAGGGTTGGATAGGCGGTCAAGGTCGGAGTCGCACTGGGGCCTGCAGGTGTATCTGTTGCAGGGAGAGGGGTTGCGGTAGCTGGTACAGTAGCAGTAGCGCTTGGGGTTAATTTACCGCTTTCTGTTAACTGGAATTGCACGGTTTGGGCAACTTTTGTGATCTCAGCTATAGCAGCTTCAGTTGAATTCTGATTACTGCAGGCAGTTAGCACTAAAGCTGTAGTGATCAACAAAATAGCAAGAATACTTAAAACTCTTTTCATCAGGTATTACCTCCAAAATAACTTGCGGAGTAATTATTCGACACGATGAAGAGATTGTCAAGAGACTACCCAAAAAAATGATCAATAAGGGATTAGAAATGAAAGCTCTTGAGTGGTGGAGTCGATCAATGAGAAGCCTTTACCGGTTTTATAATAAATATGGGTGATTGCACCAGGGGAAATTGAAACATCAAATGAACTGGTCTTATAGTTATCATAAACTGTGACAGTGTAATCCCCTTTGGGCAAATCACTTAAAACCATATTTTCCTGAAAATATGGATCGCGTTTCATATTAGGATTAAAGTAAGTATAGACTGTCCAGGATTTGGACGTGGCTTTATTCTTGACAGTGACCGTCTTTCCAGATAGATATTTCCCATTATTCCCCACAAATATTCCCAATAAGACTCCATCATCTGTAGGGGGGACCATCCAAAGTTCCGGATTCTGTACCAGATAACCACTGGGTGATTCAAGACGTACCTCAAAATGCACATGAGGACCAGTGGTATTCCCAGTCATACCGACATACCCCAACTGATCGCCTGTTTTCACAAGATCACCCACTTTCACAGTGATCTCTGCCATATGGGCATACACTGTTTCTATCGATCTGCCCTCAAAAGAAAAATCGTGGCGGATCATCACTGCCAGACCATAAGGATCTGTTGATTTGGCTCCTCCCAATGACAGGCCGTAACCGGTGAAAACAACTTTGCCATCACCGGCTGCCAGAATGGGAGTGTGGAGTTGAGCATCAATATCTACTCCGGTATGCGCGGTATTTGTTTCGGAATCTTTGTAACCATAGCGATAATCTGCCAAGGGCCAGTTAACGGTAGTCACTGCGATCGGGCGGGCAAAATAAAAATGATCATATGGACCAAGTGCATAAGGAATGGGCAGCAGCGAAGGCCGCCAACCGGATACCGGATGTGAAGAGGTCTCTGGAAATATGAGTTTAAGTATTGGAGTTGGTGTAGGTAGAGCAGATTGGTCAGCAGTGGGCATAGTTGGAAAATTTTGAGGGGTATCATCTGCTTGAACGTTCTGAAAGATCATTGCCTGAATGAGTACGATGGTAAGAACGGCAACTCCCATTTTTAAAATAATGTTTTTCTGCCTAAATATTGAAAATTGAGCTAAAAAGGGTTTCATAATACCCTCTAATTATTGGATTTCAGTGAACTAAATGCGTCTGCCGGGTAAATATCTAACATGGCTTCTTCCCAGGAGAGATTTTCGGAATAGACAAGCTGATTGAAAAAGATGCCCGGGTAGTAATAGCGCCAATCTGCCTGGGACGGGATCCGCTGCCAACCATAACGATTGGCTAATTCTGTAAAATCGATCCAATACCCATCTTGTACAGTTGAATATTTACCGCCGTTCTCGTAGGCTGTCGGGTCGGAATCAAAACGGGAGGAGAAATCCCAACTTGGAATGGTCATGGGAACACCGCAAGATCCATCCTGTTTAAGGCATTTGATCCAGAGTCTCCAGTAGGTTTGGCCTGAGAAATCTTCGCGGGTCACAGTCATCCAGCCGGCATCAATGGGAATCGTATTGACATTGATCGCGCGGCCTGTATACAGCCAGTTTTGGGTTATTCCAGGGGCTGGTATATAGGTAAGGGGCAGGTAGGCACTTTCCAGGCTGGCCAGATAATCCCAGCCAGACCGGATACCGATTCCCTGCCGCAATGCATTGAAAGCTTCATCAGCAGAATCAGCGATATAGGCCTGGTCAACAGTAACATCTTTGAGCGCGACAATCCCTTTACGACCTGTTGTGGAAAGCGGGAGACTGAGAGTAGGAGTGAACATCAGTGTAGAGGCAGTCGTGAGATTTAAAACATTCGCGTAGCCATTTAAATAGCTGCCAGAATCACCATCGGCCCAATCAAACGATTGGACCATTGTGTCAATCAGAACAGGGGAGAGAAATAAGTTCTTTTGCTCAACCCGGTAAGCTACAAGGTAATGATTATTCGGTTGTTCCAATTGCGCCATGATCACTGATCCATCGCTGGACCAAACCGGATCACAACCAACGCCAATATCCTTAATAACAGATGCTGAATCCCAGGGATTGGAAACCATGATATGGGGTTCAGAGCTTTTTTCACACCATGCAAGTGATTTACCATCAGGGGCCCAGCTTGGAGAACTGAAGATCTTTTGAGGGTCGGATTTAAATATTGAAAAACGGTCATCCAGCGCTTGAAGGTCTGCCAGCCAGATCTCATTTTGACCGTTGCGATTGCTGATAAATGCCACGTTCCGTCCATCCGGTGACCAGGAGGGATCGAAGTTGTCACCTGCATCGCTGGTTAGTTGGATCGGAGAGGCTGATGGATCCGTGATCGATTGTATAAGCAGATCAAGATTATCCCCATCAAGGGTCTGGTACATGAGGTACTGACCGTCCGGTGACCAGGTTGGTTTCCCATCATATTTTTGCGATTCGGTCATTTTTGATGTTTGCCCGGAACGAAGGTCAAGAATATAGATATCCCATTGACCCTCGCGATCAGAAGCAAAGGCTACTTTTGTTTTGTCCGGACTTAGCGAAGGGTCTATATCATCCCAATTATCATTGGTCAATCGGATCAACCCCGCAGAATCTGGATCGTAAATGAACAGGTGTGTATAAAGACCATCTCCTTTGGCTAAAATCAAAGTACCGGAAGAGATGTTTTTATTTGCCTCAGGAATTGAAGTTGGAGTAACTAATTGAGGATCCGGGGTGCTGGAAGGTTCCAGCGAAGGAATTTCAGAGACAGGTGTGGTTGTTTCAACAATCACAGTCGAAGTCTCGGAGTTTTTGACTGTCGGTGTTGTGATCCCTTGTTCTTTTTGGTCACACCCAGTTAACAGCAAAACGATCAAGCTCAGCAGCAAGATTATGTAATGGAATTTCTTTCCATGGCTGTGCTGATTCTGCATAGTGACTTCTTCCCGGTCAATTATTGGCCTGAATTACTGCTTTGTACCCAGAAGTTCGAGGGGTTGATCGGCAGAAAAACTTCTGATAATGCCCAGATGCAATAATTGTACCGTTCTTCATCTGTCGCCGATGAGATATATTCCGAGATCGTACCGAAAGATGCATTGGATGGGCCTACCCGAACTTCCAAATGCAAATGTTCATTTCCTACTACAGCATGCCCGGTAGCCCCAACGGCCCCAATCACTTCTCCACTAACGATCTCGTCCCCGACTTTGACTGTCGTCGGTGACTGCATGTGAGCATACAAAGTGTAGACAGATTCATCTGTCTGAGACCAGGAGATCCTTGTCTGGTCAGGCTGGCAGGGAGAACGAGCAGCGATCTCATCCAGTGAATAGGGTTTCCCGATCTGCATTTTCTCGATCAAATCAGGGGAGAGCCAGGAAAGAGGTGTTTCGATCAGGATACTGTTCCCGTAGGGATAAACATCATTTGTGAGTGTAACGACCTTGCCGGGAAGGATCGCCTGGATGGGATGACCAACGACAGTCGTCCAGTCTTTGAATTTGTAAAAACTCAGGTCTACTGCCGGATGATTTTTATCGTCATCCGGACCTTCACTAAAAGGATATTTAAATGAATAAGCATAAGAGGTGATCAGGCGAAGATCGCTGAGTTCAATATCCTGAAGCGGTGATGAAATCTCAATAATTAATGGCATCGCAGTTGGTGATGGAGTGACTGTGATGGTTGGTGTATGCTGCGGTGTTGCTGTCTCTGTTGGAAGTGGAGTGGTTGTCGCGGTCATAACAGGTGAGGCATGACAACCACTTAAGGCCATCCCGAGAATAATAACGAAGAGCATTTTCTTTTTCATAATGACTTCACGACCAAATTAGCCTATTATGATCCCTTTTTGGTTGAAAATCTGACCGTCCACATAATTTATCTCTCCGACCAATTTTAAAGGCATCATCAATGGGTCCCGACGGGTATGCATGGTGAATGTCAGACGGGGACCAAAATTTTCTAGGATGGTAGTATGAGCCAACTGTTTCCCATCAGCATCATAAAGGGTTAATGAAATATCCGGGTGGGTCGATCCATTGCTCAATTCGAGTGTGACTAAAACTCTTTTTCGATCCTCAGAGAGCTTGCCGGACAGGTCTTTTATCTCGGCAGGATTTTCCGGCAGAGTCCTTTTTCTTTCAGGTACTTCAAGATTACTCATATTATTTCCTTTTTAGTTTGCCGATCACTCGGCTATCTTTCTGCATTCCATATAAAACCTTTTCTCGTGTGCTTCACCCATGGAGAAGGTTTTCCTGGGAAGAACCCCATCCAGAATAACTGTCTTGAAGAGATCGCTTTTAGTCATCCCAGCCAGATAAAAACCTACGTTTCCGGGCTTGCTGCCCAGTTCGCAAACGACCTCATCACCGTGAACATAATCGATGGAGCCGGCTTTACCTGTTTTCAACCATAGATCCAGGAATGATTGTAAGGTACCGACTGGCAAGTTAGAGGCTGGGTGGTCTACTGAAGCTACCTGATAGCCAGAAGCAGAGATCACACCGAAAAGGTGAAATCCACTTTCACCACGATTTACCCGGTCGATCATCTTTTCTTTGGAATCGACAGTAGCGAAAGAAATATGTTCGCCGAAATATTCTTTGAGGTGAAGAACAGGATCTTCCTGTACATTAAACAAAACCCGGTGAATGGGCGCAAATTCGAGTCCGGAATCGTGTACATTTTCGATCTCTACCAATGCATAACGGGCTGGATGATCTGGTCCCACTTTTGTTTTGATCGATTCCCAGATGGATTTAGCGGTCGCAAGTGAATGGTTACCATCGCCAACCGCGAAAAGAAGGACACCTTTATCGGGTCCCACATTGTATTTATTTTGAAATACTTTGGGTTTGGACAGTTTTTCAAAGATAGAGAGAATTTTGGCTTCCAAAGCGGGGTCATTGATAAACCGACCGAATAAGTGACCGCTGTTTTGCATCAGGTCAAACTCGTAGGCTGTGGGAAGATCGGATTTTGACTGTTCTATTGCCGTAAATAGTTCATTTTCCGGATCATCGATCAACACCAGGATATGCGGCAACTCCAGAGATGCCCCTTCACGAATTTTTATACGGGGTGGAAGTCTATCCAGAATGGTGCCTTCAGTAGCCCGAATAAGGCTCTGGGACCCTTTATTGAAATCGTACCTTTCAAGATCGATTGCAAGCATCAATCCATGGCGGGTACGGCCATCGACAGTTCTTTCCACATAGATCAACCCTTCATGGTTGAGCAATGTACCGTCAGAAAGGTAATCGCGCATTTTCTGCTGGGTGGATTGGATCCGGCTTTTTTCTTCATCCGTCCCGAGAAAAACTTCGGGGAGGATCATGTGATATGTAGAGGGGGCATCGCCAACGGTTTCTGCTACCTGCTGCCAGTATTCCGGTTGTGATGTAAATTGGTCACAGGCAATGACAGACCATTTATGAAGATCAACTTTCGGGGAAGGAAGAAGAATATCAGCGATCTGAACACCAACATTGGAGAAGTTTCGCATGATCACCTCATTTATTAGAATGTTGTTGATGTCTAATTCTACCAGAGTGAATGAACTGAGGAAAATAAAATGCCCTTGAAATGTTGAGAAATCACATTTCAAGGGCAAGGGATTAACTAGGAATGATTAGACTCCAAAGCTGTACGCCAACCCTAAAGCTCCTGGTCCAGCATGAGTACCAATGACTGGACTGATATCTGAGATGATCGATTCGGCGATCACCATATTACTGAACCGTGCTTCAGCCAATTCGAGCAGTTGTTTGGCTGCTTCAGGCGAATTGCCATGAATCACGCAAAGGCGAATCGGACCTGACTGATTTTCGAGCTTGCTTTCCACCATATCCAAAAGGCGGCTTAATGTTTTTGAGAAGGTGCGTACCTTTTCAACTGGTTCGATCACTCCATCCCGCAGCATCAGGAGAGGCTTTAAATTTAGGATCGTTCCCAAAAATGCAGCAGCATTACCGATACGGCCACCGCGTTTCAAATATTCCAGGGTTTCCAGAGCGAAATAAACGCCGGTCTGGTTCTTTGCTCTTTCTGCTATATCCAGACAATCCTGTAAACTTCCACCCATTACGGCCAGGCGGGCGGCAGCTGTAGCCTGAAAACCCATGGCCATACTGGCGCTGAAGGAATCAACTAATCGGATATTCTTTCCCGGGAAAGCCTGTAATGCCTGGGATGCAGAATCCATAGTTCCGGAGAGCCTGGATGAAATGTGAATGCTCAGAATATCGTAATCCTCATCCAGAAGATCCTTGTAGAGCTTTTTAAATTCTTCCGGGGTGGATTGTGATGTAGTTGGCATTGTATCTGCTGTACGAATCTTTTCATAGAATTCCAGCGGCGTGATATCCACTCCATCTTTAAAGAGTTTATTATTCCAAATTAAATGAAGCGGGATCACCCGAATGGGATATTTTGCAAGAATATTTTCAGGAATGTTAGCAGTGCTATCAGTAACCACCATTACTTTTGACATAGTTCAGTACCTCCAATATGTTGATAGAAACACTGATTTTTTCAAAAGGTTACCCAAAATTTGAACAAATTGATAACTTGTTAGGTTTTTTCAAGGTTGGTGTTGCCTTGACCTTTCAAGGTATACAGGCTAAAATCGAAAACTGACCGCTCATTTCAGGGGTGGATATTCCGTGAAAAGGTAGTTCTTAAATTGTTTGAGAATTTAACTGGACGTTTGAATGATATATTTCAACAACTTCGCCGCCGAGGCAAACTTTCGGCTGCAGATGTTGATGCAATGCTGCGTGAAGTTCGCCTGGCATTATTGGAAGCAGACGTCAATTATGCGGTTGTAAAGGAATTCATCGGACGAGTACGCGAGCGTGCGGTTGGGGCTGAAGTATCCCAGGCACTCAACCCTGCCCAACAGGTGATCAAGATCGTTCATGAGGAATTGATCAAGACCCTGGGCGAACCGGAAAGATTGAACTTGAGCGGGGTGAAACCTGTAGCTATTATGATGGTTGGCTTGCAGGGTTCTGGTAAAACCACCGCTACGACCAAGTTGGCACGCAAACTACGGTCAGAAGGCGAGCGGGTACTCCTGGTTGCCGGAGATCCCTACCGACCTGCGGCAGTAAAGCAATTGGAGACCCTGGGTGAACGAATTGGCGTTGAAGTAGTTGCCGACCCGGCATTAAAGCCGCCAGATCTGGCTGCCCGTGCTTTCGATAAAGCACAAAAAGGCGGCTATACCGTTATGTTGATCGATACCGCAGGACGTTCTCAACTCGATCAGCCCTTGATGGATGAATTACAGGCGATTGCCAAAAAGGTAAAACTCAATGAGATCCTTCTGGTGGTCGATGCTATGGTTGGTCAGGAAGCAGTCCATATCGCTGAAGGTTTCCGCGATACAGTTAAGATCACAGGCTTAATACTGACCAAAATGGATGGTGACGCCCGCGGTGGCGCAGCCATTTCAGTACGTAATGTTACCGGCGTTCCCATTAAATACCTGGGTACAGGTGAAGCGGTCGATGCCCTTGAAACCTATGATCCCGGGCGTTTAGCATCGCGTATTTTGGGAATGGGTGATATGATTGGGTTGATCGAAAAAGCGGAAGCTGCTTTTGATCAAAAGACCCAAAAAGAACAGGCTGAGCGAATGCTCAAAGGGCAATTTACCCTGGAGGATTATGCTCAACAGTTGAAGCAAGTCCGGAAGATGGGTTCCATGCAGCAAGTGATGGATATGCTTCCAGGAGGCATGGGCCAGGCAGCCAAGAACGTGGATCCCAAGGATGCCGAGCTTCAACTGAAACGTACCGAGGCCATCATCAACTCGATGACGGTACAGGAAAGAAGAAATCCGGATGTATTGAATGCATCGCGTCGCAGAAGGATCGCAAGAGGATCTGGGACAGATGTGCAGGATGTCAACCGGATGATCAAACAGTTTCGCGATGCGCAGCGTTTGATCAAAACGTTACAGAAAACAGGCGGGAAGGGACTTTCCCGTATGTTCAAGTGATCAAGGATGAAACGGCGGATAGCGCCCCCTTCAGCGTGCCCTCGCCAACGTGGAGTTTTTGTTTCACATCAATTTTTGATCATTTAGATAAAGAAACAGGAGAAGTGCTCGATGGTTAGAATTCGTTTACGCAAAACTGGTATGCGACACCAGCCAAGTTATCGTATTGTTGTTGCGGATAAAGAAAGCCCCCGCGACGGTCGTTTTCTGGAAATTGTTGGTACCTACAACCCGACTACCGATCCTTTCACAATTGAAGTGAAAGAGGAAAAAGTATTCGAATGGATGAAAAATGGTGCGGTTCCGAGTGAATCCGTTACCAGAATCTTCACCAAAGTAGGTCTGATGGACCGTTTCGATCGCTTCAAGAAGGGCGAATCTTTAGAGACCTTAATGGTCGAAGCTAAAGCCGCATACGAAAAACACGCTGCCAAAGCATAACTGTTTTTCTTGATCCCTCGAGGAGGAACTGTGAAAGAACTGATCGAGTACATTGCGCTTTCCCTTGTGGATGACCCGAGCCAGGTTGTGGTGAATCAAAACCGTAATGCTGGCCGCGAAACTCTTGAACTGCATGTCGCAAAAGAGGATATGGGCCGTGTAATTGGCAAGGGCGGACGTGTAGCGAATGCCATGCGCATTCTGCTGCGTGTCGCTGCAGCGCGTGAAGGGAAACAGGCTTCACTGGACGTTGTAGAACCTCGATGATCGAGAATCAGGGTTTTACCGAAGAGAATGCAAACAAATCAGGCTCGCCCCAACACGGCGAGCCTTTGTCCGTTGCGATCGGAAAGATCCGGAGACCGCATGGTGTTAAGGGGGAAGTTGTATTTGAACCTTACCTGGAATATTCACATTCTTTGAAAAAAGGAAAAGTAATTCTGGTAGGGGATAAAAAAGAAGCCTACTCCATTCAGACTATTCGCAAGATGGATCAAAATTTCCTGATCTTTTTCGATGGTCTGGATAACTGTGACAAAGTTAGCCATTTACGCAACCAAATTGTCTATATTCGAACAAGTCAATTAGCTGCGCTTCCCGAAGGGCAATATTATCCTCATCAAGTGTTGGGTATGCAGGTTAATAATGAAGAAGGGGATAAATTAGGGATTCTACAGGAAGTATTATTAACCGGTGCAAATGATGTCTATGTTGTAAAAAAAGACGATGAAGAAGAATTGTTACTTCCTGCCATTGAATCGGTGATACTGAGTGTAGACAGTGAAAAAAAGGTGGTCACGGTTCGATTACCAGTTTGGGATTAAGGCTGCGGGGATGGAAAAACAGGCTTACTGGGTAGGATTTAATCTTGTGCGGGGAATTGGTTCCGTCCGCATGAAGAACATACTTGATTATTATGGCAATTTGGAAATTGCCTGGAATGCACCGGCCACTGGTTTGATCTCCGCGGGACTTCCTGCCAGGGTTGTTGAAAATTTCATTCAAATTCGAAAAAGTGTTGATCTAGAAAAAGTAATGGAAAAGGTGACTTCTCAGGGTGTTAAGGTCTATACCTGGGAAGATGATGATTATCCCAAACGATTAAAAGAAATTTCTCAACCTCCCCCCGTTTTGTTTGTAAAAGGGACCTTCAATGTCGAAGATGATTGGGCAGTGTCGGTTGTTGGCACGCGCAGGGTTACCCCGTATGGAAGGCAGGTCGCTGCTGAAGTTTCAAGATTCCTTGCTGAAAACGGAGTGACTGTTGTCAGCGGGTTGGCCCGCGGGGTGGATGCTATCGCACATCAAACCGCAATCAAGGCTGGGGGAAGGACCTTTGCAGTCCTGGGCAGTGGCGTTGATGTGATCTATCCCCCGGAGCATCGAAAACTTGCAGAGGACATTGCCCAACAGGGAGCTGTCATCAGTGATTATCCGATGGGCACTCAACCCGAGAGCACAAATTTTCCACCGCGAAATCGGATCATAGCAGGGTTATCGCTGGCTACCATTGTTGTAGAAGCTGGAGAAACAAGTGGCGCTTTGATCACTGCGAAATTTGCTGTCGAACAGGGAAGGGATGTCTTTGCGGTTCCCGGAAGTATTCTCACTCCACAAAGTGATGGCACGAATCGACTGATCGAAGAAGGGGCGCGCCCTCTTTTACGTATGAATGAGATCCTGGATGTACTGAAGCTGGAAAACATCCCTGAAAAGCAAGCCACGAGAAAAACGATCACAGCTTCTCCGGAAGAGAAGAAAGTATTGCAATATTTATCTCAGGATCCGGTACATATTGATGAAATCTGTAATCTGTCAGCCTTGCCTATCCAGACAGTTTCCGCTACACTCACAATGATGGAACTCAAAGGACTGGTGGCACATGTTGGTGGTATGAAATATGTTGCTGCCAGGGAAATTAAGGCTGAATATAAGGTTAAATAATGACTGAACATTTTTATGCTGTAATCATGGCTGGTGGTGGCGGTACCCGCCTTTGGCCGCTTTCAAGAAATTCAAATCCAAAACAACTCTTGAACCTGGTTGGTGAGCGATCATTATTTCAGATCGCCGTGGACAGATTGGACGGGCTATTTCGTCCAGAAGATATTTTTGTAGTTACCATTGCTAACCAGGCAGAAAAGCTGCATCTTCAATGTGAGCAAATTCCAACCAGTAACTTCCTAATCGAACCCAAACCCCGCGGAACTGCTTCAGTAGTTGCGATGGCGGCAACAGCAATTCGAAAGATCGATCCTCAAGGCATTATGGCAGTCTTGACTGCTGATCACTTTATCGGAAATGTACCTGAATTTCAAGCAGTTCTACTTTCGGCATACAAAGTAGCCCAGGAAGGGCACCTGGTGACATTAGGAATCCCTCCTGCATACCCTTCAACTGGCTATGGTTATATCGAAAGAGGTAAAAAACTGGGAATCTACACCGGACATGATGCCTATCAATTGGCAGCTTTTAGGGAAAAACCCGATCTTGAAACAGCAAAACTTTTCCTGCAAAAAGGGGACTTTAGCTGGAATTCAGGAATGTTCATTTGGAAGGTAGATATCATTCTCAAGCAATTTGAAAAGTTGATGCCTTCCTTATATAAGCAGCTTTCAGAATTGACCGCTGAGATCGGGATCGATCACAATAGTACACATTTTAAAGAAATCTGGGGGAGTATCGTTCCTGAAACCATTGATTATGGTATTATGGAAAAATCTGATGACTGCGTAGTCCTTCCAGCAGGTGAGATGGGTTGGAGCGATGTTGGCAGCTGGGATTCGATTTTCGATGTCCTTCCAGCTGATAAGAATGGGAACATTGTTATCAATGCCAGGCATGTAGGTTTTGAAACCTCGGGTACTCTGATTTGTGCAAAGAACCCGGACCGTCTCCTGGTAACCATCGGGATGAGTAACCTGATAATTATTGATTCTGGTGATGCGCTGTTGATCTGCCCGCGAGGAGAAAGCCAGAAAGTTAAAGACCTGGTTAATTTCCTCAAAGAAAATCAATTGACTCCTTTCTTGTAGGAGAGGGAACTGTGGAAGCATATTGTGTTCGATGTAAACAAAAACGAGAGATCAAAGATCCTGTTGCCGATTTTAATAAGAATGGGACGCCTGTAACTGTAGGCACATGCAGCGTTTGTGGTACAAAAGTCTATCGCATCGGGAAAACTCTCGCGCATGAGGGCATGGTCGCACCTGCCAAGGCAGAAAAACCACGCAGCGGGAAGTTGGTGATCGTTGAATCACCTGCCAAGGCAAAAACTGTCGGCCGCTTTCTTGGCAAGGGTTATACAGTGCGGGCATCGGTCGGTCATGTACGCGACTTATTAAGGTCCGAGTTATCGGTAGATGTCGAGAATCATTTTGAGCCAAAATACCGGGTTCCCAATGAAAAAAGGCCGGTAGTGAAAGAATTGAAAGCGCTGGCAAAAACGGCAGAGGAAGTGTATCTGGCAACAGACCCTGACCGCGAAGGAGAAGCCATTGCCTGGCATTTACTTGAAGCTGCCGAGATCGACCCTGCGGTATATCACCGTGTGGTTTTCCATGAAATCACGGAGCCAGCGATCAATGAGGCTTTTTCAAATCCCCGCCAGATCGACATGAATTTGGTGGATGCTCAACAAGCTCGACGAATTTTGGACCGTCTTGTTGGTTACTCCATCAGCCCGATCTTGTGGGAAAAGGTACGCAGCCGCCTTTCTGCCGGACGTGTTCAATCAGTGGCGTTGAGATTGATCGTTGAACGCGAACGCGAGATCGAGGTTTTTCAACCGGTTGAATATTGGTCAATCGCAGCTGAGGTCACCCCAAAAGCTAAATCCCAGGCATTCATCACAAAGTTGGCCAGGGTCGATGATAAAGATCCTGATCTTTCAAACAAAGAAATTGTCGATCAATATTTGAAAGAAATTGAAGGCACTCCATTCAGTATTTCTAAGATCAAAAAAAGTGAGCGGAAGCGCAAACCTTCAGCCCCATTTATCACCAGTACTTTGCAACAGGAAGCATCACGGAAATTGGGATATACCGCTCGCCGGACGATGATGATCGCCCAGCAGCTTTACGAAGGTCTGGATGTTGGCGAAGGTGGAACAGCCGGTTTGATCACTTATATGCGTACCGATTCGACCAATATCTCGGAACTGGCACAAAAAGAAAGCCGCGATTTTATCCAAAAACAGTATGGCGGTGATTTTCTCCCGGCAACCGCGCCGCAATATAAAACAAGAGCTGTCTCGGCACAGGAAGCGCATGAGGGTATTCGCCCAACATCTGTCTGGCGTATTCCGGACAAAGTTAAAACCTACTTAACCCCGGAACAATTCAAACTCTATCAATTGATCTGGCAGCGTTTTGTCGCATCTCAAATGGAGACCGCAGTATACGATACTTTATCCGTTGAGGTGACCGCAGCCGGCCAACAACATCAGTATCTTTTCCGTGCATCAGGATCAACATTGCGATTTCCGGGCTTTTTAATCGTTTATGAAGAAGCTGCCGATGAGGATTTGAAACCTGAAGATAATGAAAATGTTAAGATTCCGGCAGGCCTTGAAGAAGGTCAGAGTCTGAATCTATTACGTCTTCTCCCAGAGCAGCACTTTACCCAACCACCACCGCGTTTTACTGAGGCTTCGTTGGTACAGGTACTCGAAGAGAACGGAATCGGACGCCCTTCTACATATGCACCGATTCTTTCAACCATACAGCAACGTGGGTATGTTGTTCGCGAAGCAAAACGGCTTTCTCCTACTGAAACCGGTATCCAGGTTAATGATCTACTGGTAGATCACTTCCCGGAGATCGTGGACCTTGGCTTTACAGCCGGTATGGAAGAGGATCTTGACCAGGTTGCCGAAGGAAATGAGCAATGGCGGGATGTTCTGGGTGCTTTTTATGAAAAATTTGAGCCGCAGGTAAAAAAGGCCCAGGAAGAAATGCCGGTTCAAAAAGCCGAATTGGAAAAGGTTGGACGTCCTTGTCCCAATTGCGGTCATGAACTGGTCATTCGTTGGGGACGGTTTGGCAAATTTATTAGCTGCAGTAACTTCCCGGAATGCCGATATACTGAAGCGTTCCTGGAAAAGATCGGTGTTGTATGCCCCAAATGTGGGGGAGACGTGGTCCAACGGAAAACACGAAAAGGAAGAACTTTCTTCGGGTGTTCTAACTATCCTACCTGTGATTTTACTTCCTGGAAACGTCCGATCACCACTCCCTGCCCGAAATGCGGAGGACTTTTAGTTGTGGCCAATAAACGTGAGTATCAATGCTCAAGCTGTGAGGAAACTTTCCTGGTAGAACAGATCGGTGAAGTAATCCAAGATTAGGTATAAATATTGCAACTTCTCCTAATGAAATAATTGCCAGATTTAACTATTTCATCTACAATGATGGGATAAAGGGAAGTTTGTTTGGGAATTGAGGAGTGAACAATGGATAAGATCAAGAATATCTTTCAAAAACCGATCACTGCCGGGGTCATTGGCCTTATCATTGGCTTGATTATTGGCTTGCCTGTGCTGGGATGGGGAGTATGGCCGGTCAAGTGGAAGGATGCTGACGCCAGCTATTTGCGTCAGGACCTGAAAGCGCAATACATGTGCATGATCGTTGATTCGTACAAAGTGAATAACGATGCTGCACTGGCTGCTGCCCGGTTAGATTCCATGGGGATCAGTACAGCCGATGCACCATTTGCGCTCGACCAAATGCCGGCGACAGGCGGCTGCTCCTACAATTCGAGCAGTGAGACCATTATGAATTTGAAGGCTGCCTTGGCAGGTGTTCCATCAACTACTTCCGGGACAAATCCTCAAACCAATCTCACGCTTCCAACAAGTTCGACAGGATCCACTACACCCGAGAAGTCTGGAAACAAGACTTCGGATCTACTTTTGCTGATGTTCCTCCTCCTTTTATTCATCGGGATCGGTGTTGTACTGTATTTTCGCTTCTTCTCTTCAAAGAAGAAACCCTCCGAGAAAGTACCTCCCTCAGGAGAAATGCTTGACTTTGAGAATCCTTTAGAAGAGGAACAAGTAGATCAACCGTCAACGCAACCTACAAAGAATGCTCAGGCAGCAGCAACAGTTTCCGCTCCGCAGGGAGATATTCCCGCGGCACACTTCATCACTACTTATGTGATCGGTGATGATATGTATGATGATTCTTTCAGCATCGATACAGCCAAAGGTGAATTGTTGGGCGAGTGCGGTGTTGGAATTTCAGATACGGTCGGTGTTGGTGAGCCCAGAAAGATCTCAGCCTTTGAAGTCTGGTTATTCGACAAGAATGTTACCCAGACTGTTACCAAGGTCCTGATGAGCTCACGGGCCATGAATGATCAGGCTACTTTGCAGCGCCTATCCTCACGCGGTGAGCCTGTACTTGTTGAACCAGGACAGGAGATCATTCTGGAAACTCCCTCTCTGCAGCTTCAGGCCAAGGTGATCGAGATGGTATATGGTCAGGGTGCCATGCCGCAGGGCAGCTACTTTGAACGATTGACACTTGAATTGAGTGTCTGGGCAAAATAATCAATCGAAATCAAAAAACCGATCCCCTAAAGGGATCGGTTTTTTTTGTTTGAGTTAATTACTCAACTTTAATGATCTTCAGACGGACTGTACCACCGGGAGTTATAGCCTCCACAACATCTCCCGCTTTATGATCGAGAAGTGCCTGGCCGATCGGCGAAATGTGGGAGATCCGTCCTTTGGAAGGATTTGCTTCCTGGGGGCCAACAAGGAAATAGGTCTCTTCTGGATAATCGTCTTCCTGGATCGTTACCTTTGAACCGACATCGACAGTTTCCTTCTTGGGACCATTTTCTTCAATAATGACATGGTTTCCAAGAATGGCTTTTAATTCGACAATACGGCCTTCAAGGAATCCCTGTTCTTCTTTTGCAGCAATATAATCTGCATTTTCAGAGAGATCGCCTTGTTGGATCGCGATACGTAACCGTTTTGAAAGATCATCTCTTGCAGGGCCTTCAAGATACGTCAATTCCTGACGCATTTTTTCATAACCCTCTTTAGTGAGGTAAGATGGTTTGTTCATTTATACTGACTCCATACCGGGGAAATTCATAATTAGTTTTTTTATTTTACCCCAGTTATGGCAGGATGGAAGGATCGAACAATTTTTGATATTCTTCTACTGCAAAACGGTCTGTCATGCCGGCCAGGTAGTCGCAGATCGTGCGTTCTTTGCCTTTTTCTTCGATCTGAGACTGGAATTGCGGCGGCATCATGGTAGGCAATTCCTTGTATGCGTTAAACAGCGCGGTGAGAATGATTTCCGCCTTTTTCTGCATCCGCAGGACACGATAATGGGTGTACATGTTCTTATAAAGAAAATCTTTGAGTACCCGATTGTTGGCTTTCATTTCATCGTCGAATCCAACCAGATTGTGCGGAAGCGATTGAAGGTCGTGCAGAGACTTGATACCCGAATCATCGATGTGCCTGGCTGTATCCGCGATCATACTGCTGACTTCAAGACCTATGAGCTCGCGTATGATCTGATGTCTTTCCAGATCATCGATCAATTCACCCTGTTTGCGAAACCTGACCGCTGCCATTTGCCATAATTCTATGCCTTCCAGCATCTCTGGGGTGATCAACCGGGACCGAAGCCCATCATCCAGGTCATGCGAGGTGTACGCGAGTTCATCGGCGACATTTGTGATCTGCGCTTCCAGGTGACCGCGCAGACCGGGGTCGAATAAGCTTGCATCCGATTTATCATATTCTGTTTCGTGCTTAACGATGCCCTCCAGAACCTCCCAGGTCAGATTCAATCCTGGAAATTCCGGGTAACGTTTTTCAACTTCGGTTACGATGCGGAAGGAATGGTGATTGTGATTGAAACCACCATATCCCTGCATCAGGTGATTCAAAGTGGATTCTCCGGAATGCCCGAAAGGCGGGTGACCCAGATCGTGGGCAAGGCAAATCGCTTCTGTCAGATCTTCATTCGCCCCCAGAGCACGGGCAATGGTCCGACCGATCTGGGCGACTTCAAGCGTGTGGGTTAAGCGAGTGCGGTAATAATCGCCTTCGAAATTGATAAAAACTTGAGTTTTATATTCGAGCCTGCGAAAAGCAGTTGTATGGAGGATACGGTCGCGGTCGCGTTGGAAACAGGTCCGATAATCCGGTTCAGATTCTGGATGAAGGCGACCTTTGGATTGACTGGCATGGACTGCATACGGGGCCAAAGTTTGGTCTTCGATCGATTCCATTCGTTTACGGTCGTATCTCATTTCCATCTCCTTACTGATCAGCTTTAATCACAGTTCCTACTGTTATATCAGATAAAGCAGCTTTGATCTTGTCCGCAGCGAGACCTGAAAAGATCTGGACCCGCAGATGATGATCCTTCTTAATTAAGGATAACATATCCTGAACTTTCGCAGTCATGCCCCCGGTGACGTCAACACTGGCTGATCCCAGGATATGGGAGGCAATCTCAGGGTATGTTTGGGGAGTGATCACGGATACCAGCCGGGTACATTTTGGGAAATCTTCCCAGACCCCTGGCTCCAGGCCGGCGAGAAGAATACGGTCTGGATGCAGAAGAGGCACCAACTCTGCGAATTGCTCTTCTGTGGAAAGAATGGTTCCGCCCATCTGATCGTCCAGTACAACATCGCCAAAAATAATCGGCAGAAGATGATTCTCCAGGGCTGATTGAATGGGAAGGGTATTCCATGTTCTTATTTTGCGGTTTGAAGTTACTGCTGCTGCGGATAAGGGCAGACTGATCACAGGGATACCCGAAAGTGAAAATCGGTCCACCACAATCTGGTTCAAAAGGTGCGCTGCCTGCCAGACAGATGAAAACCCACTCCATTGTTCAGGGGTGCGAACCCCATCGCGAGTATGAAAACGTTGCGCGGCAAAATGACCGAAGGATCCAGAGCCGTGACCTATAAGCAGTTGAACCTCCGGATACATTTCCCGGTATTCTTTTATCTGAATCGCGATATGGTCTATTGTGGATAGTAGAGCGGTCTGTTCTTTATCTTTGTCGGTGATCAATGAACCACCCAGTTTGAGAAAGATCGTCTCGGACATTATTCCTCCAACGAAGCCGCGAGGGTCATTTCAACTGTCGAAACTGCGCCAGCTTGAAGCAAAGCTTCTTGCACTTTACTACGATTCTCTGAAGAACACAATGCCAGCATGTTTCCCCCAAGCCCCCCCCCGGAGAGTTTCGCACCCAACGCACCGGCAGTCAATGCAGCATCGACGAGGTTATCCAATTCTGGACAGGAGACGCCAATTTCCTGAAGATATGTATGGTTCTGGGTGAGTAATTCGCCAATAAGATCCAATTCGCCAGTGGATAAAAGATCTCGTACTCGATCAGTGATCTGACCGATCAGAGAAAAATATTTCTCGTATTTATCTGTTTCTTTTTGCCAGCGTTCACGAACACCGGCAACCGCCTGTGCTGTCGAAGCGGCAATTCCTGTATTCGCAGCCAGGAAATAGCAGGGCTTTTTAATATGTAAGAATTCTGGAGCATTACCCCGGATGTAATAAAGCGGGCGTTGGTAGGAAATTACTGTGTTGTCCACACCCGACGGATTGACATGATGAAATTTTTCAGCTTCAAAGGCAAGCCGATTGATCTGTTCAGTCTGAAGCGGGCGGCCAATGAATTCTGAAAGTGCCCGGATAAGCGAAACAGATAGAGAAGCTGAAGAACCCATCCCGGAGGCAACTGGAAGTGTAGAAGTGATCAAAATTTCACAGGCTGGTAAATGGGATAACGCGAAGTACTCCATGACCATTTCGATCGTACGCCTGATGGAATCATCGGCCGGCAACCGGGAAAGGGATTCCTCCAATTGGATAGACCGGGCACGAATCAAAACTTCGCCCCGGAGGGATGTTGGACGGGCAAAAAATTTTGTATTTGTGGAAAGAGACGTTACTGGGATCGCAATCGCCGGTTGGTTATAGACAACCGCGTGTTCCCCGCACAAGATCATTTTTCCGGGTGCATAACTAGAAATGGCAGGCATTATTTAAATATGTAAAAAATGATAAAGATGGCTACTGCCCACAACAATATTGTTATCTGCAATGGTCTGTCTTTGAGAAGTAATTCTTCGGGTTCGCCACCTGCATGTTTAATTTCAATCAGGTAGAGATATCGAAAAATGCCATACAGAACAAACGGGATGGTCAACATCATTGAGTGATTTTCCGGCAGATTCGGAGCCGAAAAGGTGTAAAGAGAGTAGGCAATGATCGTTGTGGATGAAACGATGGTGATCAATTGATCGATCAGGGTGATCGAATAGCCGTCCAAGACTTTGCGATGGGCCCCTTGAGATTCGATTCCCAGAACGGTCATTTCTGCGCGGCGTTTGCCAAAGCCGATATACAGGGCCAACAGGGTCATCACTACATAGAGCCATGGCGAGAAACGTTGAACATGAATGACAGAAACACCAGCTGCGACCCGTAGGACAAACCCGGCCGCGATGATCAGCACATCGATCAAGGGAATATGTTTCAGCCATCTGGAATACGCCAGGTTCATTAGCAAATAGACAGCCGCAATAATGGCTAATTCAAGTGAAAGAAAATATGCTCCACTCAGGCTAATGGCGATCATAATGATCGCTGCTGTCAAAGCGACCGGAATGGGTAATTTACCGGCTGCGATCGGACGATTTTTCTTAATCGGGTGATTCCTATCTGCGTTGACATCCATGATGTCATTGATGATGTAGACACTGCTGGAGATCAGGCAGAAAAGGACAAACGCAAGTAAGGTCCGTTTGAGTGAAGCCCAAATGAACAATTGACGATCAAATACCAGGGCTGCAAATATGAAACCATTTTTTGTCCATTGTTTTGGACGCATTTCTTTAAGGAGATATTTAATCATGAGATTAATATATCACATCTTGCTCATCGCAAGTACAATAGCAGCATGGAAAAAATTCGTCTGGACCTATTAATGGAACAACGCGGTTTATGCGAGAGTAGATCTCAGGCGCAGCGTTTGATCATGGCAGGGCAGGTACGTGTTGCAGGACAGGTAGTGCTGAAACCATCTACCAAAGAGCCTGTTGATTGTGAGATCACTGTGGACCAACCCCCACAATTTGTGTCTCGCGGTGGTGAAAAACTACTAGGTGCGCTCGAGGCATTTAATTTGCTGGATGTGAACGGTAGAATTTGTGCTGATATTGGTGCCAGTACAGGTGGTTTCACAGACTGTCTCTTACAGCATGGGGCCAGCAAAGTCTATGCGGTTGATGTTGGTTATGGGATCATGCACTGGAAATTACGTAACGACCCGCGGGTGGTTGTAATGGAACGGACCAATGCGAGATATGTTACTGGTTTTCCGGAACCAATCTCATTGATTACAATAGATGCTTCTTTTATCTCTTTACGGATATTTCTGCCGGTTTTCAAACAATGGTTTGGAACTCAACCGGGTGAGGTTGTGGCATTGATCAAACCACAGTTCGAGGCTGGCAAAAAGGAAACCGCCAGGGGAGATGGCGTGATCCGGGATTCTTCAGTGCATAAGAAAGTGGTCAAAGAGATCCTGGCCGCAGCCGAAGAAGAAGGGTACGCAATTACTGGTTTGATACGCTCGCCTTTACTTGGACCGAAAGGCAACACTGAATTCCTGGTCCATCTTGAACTTCCTTATAAAAAAGATAAAGAGATCGATGAATGGTTATTGCCTTTGTTTGAGCCTGAGGCAGAGTCTATTGAAACCATTGAATAAATAATGAAAGTTCATAAAATCGGTTATACTATTTCCGACTATGCCATCTGACACAATTCGAAATTTTTGTATCATTGCCCATGTAGATCACGGTAAGTCCACTCTGGCTGACCGGATGCTGCAGATTACCCACACCATTTCCGACCGCGAAATGGTGGAGCAGGTATTGGATTCGATGGACCTGGAACGCGAAAAAGGGGTAACCATCAAAGCATCCGCCGTGCGTATGTATTATGACTTTCAGGGAAAAAAGTACGAACTCAACCTGATCGATACTCCAGGGCATGTGGACTTCAATTATGAAGTCAGCCGCGCATTGGAAGCTTGTGAAGGCGCCGTCCTTGTGGTGGATGCCACCCAGGGGGTGGAAGCGCAGACATTGGCGAATCTTTACCTGGCAATTGAATCAAATTTGGCCATTTTGCCAGTCATTAACAAGATCGACCTGGCCTCGGCCCGACCCGATGAGGCAGCGGAAGAAATTGAAGCTCTCATCGGAACGCCAGCAGAATCAGTGATACGGGTATCGGCAAAAGAGGGTGTAAATGTTGAACAATTACTGGATGCCATTGTAGAACAGATCCCGGCCCCTAAAGGAAACGAAGAAGCTCCGCTTCAGGCATTAATTTTTGATTCGCATTATGATTCCTATAAAGGGGTGGTTGCGTATATCCGTGTGGTCAATGGCGTGATTGACATGAACAGCCCATTGCGCTTAATGGCCACGAATTCTGATCTGAAACCTGTTGAAGTCGGAATATTCTCTCCGGGTATGGTCCCGACTGGGATCCTACGTGCGGGGGATGTCGGATATATCGCTACAGGATTTAAATCAGTTAAAGAATGCCGGGTTGGCGATACGCTTACGCTGTCCACGAATCCGGCACATTCTCCGCTGCCCGGTTACCGCCATCCTAAACCGATGGTGTTTGCCGGTATTTACCCGGTAGAAGGGGAAGATTACGACCAACTTAAAGAAGCCCTGGAAAAACTCCAGTTAAATGATGCATCACTCACATTTGATCCTGAAACCTCGCAAGCTTTGAATTTTGGTTTTCGCTGCGGGTTCCTCGGGTTATTCCACATGGAGATCATTCAGGAACGGATCGAACGAGAATACGACCTGGATATTGTTGTGACCGCTCCGAGCGTTGAATATGAAGTCCAAATGAAAACTGGTGAAGTTGAATTGATCTCTTCTCCTGCGGCTCTTCCAGAGGAAGGTCTTATCGAGGAAGTTCGCGAGCCATGGATGAGGCTTGAGATCATTACACCTACCGATTTCTACGGGACGATCATGGACCTGGTTACAGGACGAAGGGGAACCTTTATCTCACAGGATTATCCGGCTCCAAAGCGTGTCCAGCTCAATTATGACATTCCGCTCTCCGAGTTGATCGTGGACTTCTTTGATGATCTAAAATCCCGCACTCGTGGGTATGCATCAATGGATTATCACTTCCTTGAATATCGACCGGGTAACCTGGTGAAATTGGAAGTGCTGGTAGATGAAGAACCGGTCGATGCGCTGGCTGCGATCGTACACAAAGAAGATGCCTATCATAAAGGTCAAGCCCTTGTAACGAAACTAAAAGCACTCATTCCGCGTCAATTATTTGATGTTCCTGTTCAAGCTTCTGCAAGCGGGCGAGTCATATCAAGGGCGACAGTAAAAGCCATGCGTAAAGATGTGTTGGCAAAATGTTATGGCGGCGATATTACTCGTAAGAAGAAATTGCTTGAAAAACAGAAGAAAGGGAAACGCCGCATGAAGATGGTTGGAAATGTGGAGATCCCGCAGGAAGCGTTTATGGCGGTACTCAAGTTGGAGGACGAGTGAGTTCTGAAACAAAGAGCAGATGGAAAAGTGTGTTGCGCTGGTTGCCGGGGGTGCTGATCAGCGCGATTGCATTATATGCAGTATTTCGTTTTGCCCAGATCAAAGATTTCAAGAAAGCACTTGAAACTGCCAGCTGGCAGTTTATTTTATTGGTTTGCTTGGGATTGGTGTTTAGTACTATGATCCGTGGCAAAGCCTGGAAGACGATCCTGGGAAATGGCGTTAAATGGGGTCCGGCTTTCTTTGGTGTCAGCGAAGGTTATTTTATAAATAATATCTTCCCTCTGCGCGCCGGGGAAATTGCCCGCTCCATTTTTATGGGCCGTTCTTCCGGTCTGGGAATGTTCCATGTACTTTCTACAATCGTGATCGAACGTGCTTTTGATATCGCTATTGCTGCGATCATGGTACTTTCAACACTGCCCCTGGTTGTAGGTCTGGCCTGGGTAAAAACTGTGGCGATGATCGCTTTAGTAATTGTGGTCGCTATGTTGTTTGGGCTCTTCCTGATCGCCCAGAACCGGGAAAAAGTTTCCGGATGGGTGGAAAGGTTCAGCAGCAAATTTAAGATCCTTGATAAATATGTAGCTCCCCAGATCAATAAATTAATGGACGGCCTTTCTACCCTGACTAACCCAGTGCAATTCTTGCTTAGCTTTTTTTGGATTGCGTTGACCTGGTTGGTCTGGGCAGCTGTCTATGATCTTCTTGTCTGGCAGCTTGTTCCCGGTGCTCCCTGGTGGGCAGGAGTTTTTGTAGGTTCTGTTCTGGCTTTGGGAGTAGCGATTCCGTCAGCGCCGGCGGCGGTCGGTGTTTATGAAGCCTCGATGACAGCAGCCCTGGTAATTGTCGGCGCAAATGAATCAATGGCGCTTGTTTACGCTATATTGATCCACGTTTTACAGTTTACAATTAGTATGATCCTTGGATTATGGGGTTTGATCCGTGATGGACAGAGCTTTTCAAAATTACAGGCGGATCTTCGGTTTGGTCAGAATGCCCAAAATTTGACAGATACTGAAACAAAAGAATAATGGAGTAAAGTATGGAAGGAATAACACTTATCACAGGTGGAGCTGGATTTATCGGTTCGAATTATGCGGACCGCTGCATTTCTCGTGGAGATCAGATTGTGATCTTTGATAATTTATCCCGACATGGAGCGGATAACAATATTAAATGGCTGCAGCAGAAACATGGTAAAAATTCCTTTAAGTTAATTATTGGCGATGTCTGCAAACCGGAAGAGATACGGACAGCAGCAAAAAATGCTGACAGGATCGTTCATTTGGCTGCCCAGGTCGCTGTGACCACTTCTGTTACGGACCCGCGCAATGATTTTCAGATCAATGCCATGGGTACTTTCAACACTCTTGAAGCAGCTCGGACATCAGGCAAGAATCCATCCTTTATTTATTCCTCAACCAATAAAGTCTATGGCGGGATGGAAGATGTTAAAGTAGTTGAAGGTGAAAGCCGGTATGATTACGCAACTTTGCCGGAAGGGGCATCCGAAGCACAGCCATTGGATTTCCACTCCCCATATGGTTGTTCTAAAGGCTGTGGAGACCAGTATGTAAGAGATTATTACCGTATCTACGGTCTGCCTACGACTGTTTTTCGTCAAAGCTGCATTTATGGGTTGCGCCAGTTTGGAGTTGAGGACCAGGGATGGGTTGCCTGGTTCATCATTGCCGCGATCACTGGCAGGCCGATCACGATCTATGGGAATGGAAAACAGGTAAGAGACATTCTTTTTGTTGATGATCTGCTCAATGCTTATGATGCCGCGCTTACTCAACCTGAAAAAGCTGCCGGCCAGATCTTCAATGTTGGCGGTGGAAGAAGCAATACCATTTCAGTTTGGACCGAATTTGCGCCAATGCTGGAAAAACTCCTGGGAAAGAAAATTCCAGTTGCCTGGGGTGACTGGCGGCCGGGAGATCAACCGGTATTCATTTCAGATATTCGCAAAGCCAAACAGGTCCTCGGATGGTCTCCTAAAGTTAGCGCACAGGAAGGGATCGAACGATTATTTAACTGGGTAAAAGATAACCAGGACTTGTTCTAAATATGAAAATTTTGATCGTCCTGACCTACTATCGTCCTCATATCAGCGGATTGACCATTTACGCAGAGCGTCTGGCCAAGGCATTCGCTGCCAGAGGTCATCAAGTGACTGTATTGACCTCCCAGTTCGATAAAAGCCTGCCACGCGAAGAGGTCCAGGAGGGTGTGCGCATTGTACGGGCACCAGTATGGTTCCGTCTGAGCAAAGGGGTGATCATGCCTACCATCGGCTTTATTGCGAATAAGCTGGTCAAAGAAGCCGATGTGATCCAATTGCACCTCCCACAATTTGATGCGGCGGGCATCTCCATCCGCGGCCGCTTATTGAAAAAACCTACGGTAACCACTTACCATTGTGATCTTTTGATGCCCATGGGTTTGTTAAGTACGGCTGCCAACTGGGGAGTGGATGTAATGAATTTGCTCACCGGAGTATTCACGCATCGGATCGTTACTTATACTCAGGATTACGCCGATCATTCAAGTTATATTCGTCATTTTCCAAAAAAGACCTGCATTATTCCACCACCGGTAGTCTTGCCGGCAGCGACTGATGCGGAAATCGATGAATTTGGGCACCAGCATAATCCAAATGGAAAGCACCCGGTAATTGCGATTGCGGCCCGGTTTGCAACCGAAAAAGGTGTGGAAGTCTTACTAAATGCATTGCCCGCGATTCTCGAAAAATTCCCTGAAACAAAGGTTCAATTTGTAGGGCCTTATGAAAATATTGTAGGGGAAGAGCAATATTATGCTCGTCTCCTTCCTATAATTAAGCAGTACGAGCAAAATGGGAATTGGGAATTTGTTGGGCCTTTGCAGCCAAAAGAAATGGCAGCTTTTTATCCTAATCTGGATATTTTGATCGTTCCAAGTCTAAATTCTACGGAAGCTTTTGGACTGGTTCAGATCGAAGCCATGATGAATGGAGTTCCCTGCGCAACTTCAAATTTGCCGGGAGTTCGCCAACCGGTTAAGGTACATAATATGGGAAAGATCTTCGAGATTGGTGATTCAGCGGGTTTGGCCAGAGCAGTGATCGAGATACTTGATCATCAGGCTACGAATATAAAGGCCTCTCCTGAAGAATTTCTTCAATACCAGCCAGAAAAAGTAGCTGAACGGTATGAACAGCTTTTCACAGAAATTATGCGTTCCATAACAAAATAGATTTGTTTCAATTGATCCGGACGATGAGGTAGATCATCATGAAAGTCACTGAATTTCCAGTTAAGGGGAGCGAACCAAGATTACACAGGCTGCCAAAATGGCCCTGGGTTTGGGATGTGCTTTTGATTGGCGTTTTATTGATCGGAGCTTATTTCCGATTTGTCGGTTTATCCTGGGATGATGTTTATCATTTACATCCAGATGAACGCTTTCTGACGATGGTGGAATCTTCCATCCGACCGGTTGAAAATATTTCTCAATACTTTAATACAACTACCTCTACTTTGAATCCTAACAATATGGGGTATGGGTATTATGTATATGGTACTTTTCCATTGTTCCTTGTTCGGTATGCTGCTGAATTGGTGGGGAAAACAGATTACGGCAGCGTACATCTTGTAGGACGTTTCCTTTCGGGCATCTTCGATCTGGGAACGATCCTTTTTGTTTATTTGATCTGTAAACGGCAATATAAGAATCAACGACTGGGGCTAATCGCGGCGCTCTTCCTGGCGCTTTCTGTTTTGCCGATCCAACTGTCTCATTTCTTTGCAGTAGATACTTTCGGGACCTTTTTTGTAACTGCGGGTATTTATATACTTGTCTGCCTGGTCAACCCTAAAGAGCAGGCTAAAGAGGATGAAGAGGATATTCCCGAAGAAAAAGAGTGGTACTGGATCAAGGACAACTGGGCATCGATCAAACTATACCTGGTATTTGGGTTAATCTATGGTTTGGGAATGGCTTGCAAGGTCAGTATCTGGCCTTTGGCGTTATTCCTGCCAGTTGCTGCTTTTATTCGCTATCGAAAATTAAACAAAGATCGACAGCATTATGAAATTCCGATCATTGCCAGAAACCTGGTATTGGCGGGAATCCTGGCATTTGTCACATTCAGAATTTTCCAGCCCTATGCTTTTGTGGGCCCTTCTTTCTTTAATTTTGAGATCAATTCCCAATGGATCAGCAGCCTGAAAGAACTGGCAAATCAAAGTACCGGGAATGTGGATGTACCATTTGCTTTGCAATGGGCAAGAAGGCCGATCACTTTCTCATTTACGAATATGGTGGAATGGGGATTCGGTCTGCCCCTCGGAATCCTGGCCTGGGCAGGTGTGATCTGGATGGCCTGGCGCATTTTCAAGGGTGATTGGCAAAAGCACTTGATCGTGTGGGGTTGGACTGTTTTATTCTTCCTAACACAGGCTTTGCCATGGGTGCGAATGATGCGTTATCAATTGCCTGTTTATCCGACGCTAGCCATCATCGCCGCCTGGACGATCTTCAAGTTGTGGGAAGATGGAGAGGCTGTCCTATTAAAAGTAGCCAGGCTTCATATCAATTGGCGTAGAACCTTATCCGTTGTTGGAGCCTTAATAGTTATCATTGCAACCAGTTTATGGGCTTTCGCCTTTACCAGAATTTACACACGGCCGGTAACACGGGTTGCGGCTAGCGACTGGATCTACCAGAATATTCCCGGTGCGATCAACCTTTCGATTGATACTGGTTCAACGGTTGTAAATGAACCCATCGCATACAGTAATGGGGCTGGCATTTCGCCGGATTCTCCTTATGCTTACATCTTTTCTCCTCAACAAAGTGCGTCTCTTACTCAAATAACTATCGATCATGTCCTGGTGGCTGCCCCATCGGGAGGGACCGTTACATTCCTGTCCACTATTTATCAGGGAGAGGGGGCTGACAAAACTGCCATTGCCTCCGGATTTGTTCAATCAGATTTTGCAGTTACCGATAATTCCGATGGTCCGAGTACCACACTTGTATTAAATGCTCCTGTACCCTTACAAAAAGGTCAGAAATATGAAATTACCTTTGGAGTTGTAGAAGCGGGGAGTCAGGTACAACTTAAAGGGGATGTTTTACTTATCTATGATGAAAACGGAAAAACTGTTACCCAGAATTTGCCTTCTATCGTTAACCCCTTAAAGGCAAATACTAGTTTTTCTGCGAATTTCATACCTGCCAAAAGCGGTGTGATTGATTCGATCACCTTAAATCGGGTAGTAGATCTGCTCCAGAATCCTGAATCAAAACAGCTTTCTGTTCAATTGATCGACATGACAAACCAAAATGCGGTGATCGCAACTGGATCCCTCACTGATCGTTTTCTACCCAAAAACGATATTCGCGGTGAGCAAAAGACGATCCAATTGAACCAAAAGGTAGCTCTGGATGAAAAGCATATATATTCAATTCAATTAGCGGTAGCACCTCTGGCAGATGCCAGTGAAACCAGCCTGGGAATCTATAACAATGTACTGGCAATAGAATCTTCCTGGGATGATGCTTTACCGTTGAGCATGCACGGCTATAACATCTGGGATACCAGCAGCGGGATCTATGGGAACGAAAAGAATTTTGAGATGTACTGGAATGATACCGAGGCAAAGTTAACCCGTTTCGAAAGCATTCTGGATACTGCTGATACGATCGTGATCAGTTCCAACCGGCAGTGGGGAACAACCACCAGGGTTGAGGAAAGATATCCACTCACTATTCAGTACTACCGGAGCCTGCTTGGCTGCCCGACGGATAAAGATCTGCTTTGGTGCTACCGGGTCGCACAGCCCGGCATGTTCGATGGCTCGCTGGGATATAAACTTACTGCTGTTTTCGAGTCAGACCCGAATATCGGAAGTTTCAAGATCAATGATCAGGCTGCAGAAGAAGCCTTCACTGTCTATGATCATCCAAAGGTGCTCATTTTCCAGAAAACGGCAGATTACAGCGCTGCCAAAGTCAGTGAAATTCTAGGTTCTGTCGATCTGACACAGGCAGTTGTGATGACTCCTGGTCAGGCCAGCAAATTCAAAGGCAACCTGATGTTGTCTGCGGCGATGCAGAAGATCCAACAGGCTGGAGGAACCTTCAAACAGCTCTTTAATGAGGATTCCTGGATCAATTCCAATGAATGGGTAACGGGGATCGTCTGGTATTTGGCGATCATGCTATTGGGTTGGATGGTTTACCCATTCACTCGTCTGGCAATGAAAAAGTTGCCAGATCACGGCTATCCATTCAGCCGGCTGATCGGTTTATTGCTCCTGGCATTGATCACCTGGCTGGCTAGTTCAAACGGGGCTGCATTCAGTCGTTTGACCATTGGAATTGTGATCGGACTGCTCCTGGCGGGCAATATTGTTCTAGCATATTTCCAACGGGAAGAATTAAGAACTGAATTGCGGGAACGCAAGTGGTATTTTATCGCTGTAGAAGCGGTTTTCTTTTTTTTCTTTGTGATTGACCTCCTGATCCGCATTGGAAATCCGGACCTCTGGCACCCCTGGAAGGGCGGCGAGAAGCCGATGGACCTTTCTTATTTCACCGCAGTATTGAAGAGTACGACCTTCCCGCCGTATGACCCCTGGTTCGCCGGTGGTTATATCAACTACTATTATTACGGTTATGTCATCGTTGGCGTTCCGGTGAAGTTTTTGGGCATCCTGCCTACCACTGCCTACAACCTGATTCTGCCTACATTGTTTGGAATGACTGCGATTGGAGCATTCAGCATTGGATGGAATCTACTGCATGGTCAGATCATCGATGTGGAAGCAGACGAAGCCGCTGCGAATAGAAGAGCTTTCGCTGGAGGATTTCTTTCCTCTATCAGTGTCCTTATCCTGGGAAACCTGGGAACTCTGCGGATGATCTGGCAGGGAGCCCAACGCCTGGTTGCTCCAAATGGTGTGATCGATAATGTGGGTATTTTCCAACGCTGGAGCTGGTTCTTCAACGGAATGATCAAGTTCTTCCAGGGGGCATCCATGCCCTATGGAACCGGAGATTGGTATTGGATACCTTCACGTGCGTTGCCAGGGGAGACTATTACTGAATTCCCGTTCTTTACATTTATTTATGGTGACCTTCATGCTCACTTGATCTCACTGCCAATCACTCTTCTGGCAATTGGCTGGGCACTTTCCATTTTGTTGGGCAAATGGAAATGGGGGGAATCACTGAAGGAAAAGATCATCGCATTTGCCGTAAGTTTTGTGCTTGGCGGTGTTGTGATCGGTGCTTTGAGGCCCACCAATACCTGGGACCTCCCCACTTATCTGGCATTGGCCTGCTTGATCATTTTATATACGGTGATCCGTTATGCAGAGATCCCGGAATGGTTCCTACCTAAAATACCTGAGTGGATGAGAAGGACCCTTTACGCCTTGTCGGCTGTGATCGTTCTGGGCATGCTTCTTTATATTTTCTATTTACCCTTCGCTAAATGGTTTGGTCAGGCTTATGGTTCAGTTGATCCGTGGACAAATGATCACTCCCCGGTGGCATCGTATTTGACCCATTGGGGATTGTTCTTATTTGTTATTGTTTCCTGGTTTATCTGGGAAACCCGGGAATGGATGGCAGCAACTCCGGTTTCTGCACTTCGAGGGATGAAAAAGTATGCCACCTACCTTGAAGTATTACTGATTCTATTCGTACTTGTAATTGCTCTATTGCTTGTTCTGGGCGTAAGTATTGCCTGGATCGCTTTACCGATTGGCTTATGGGCATTGGTATTATTGTTGCGCCCAGACCAATCGGATGTTAAGCGGTTGATCTTCTTTATGGTGGGTACCGCCATGGTGCTGACACTTTTTGTTGAATTATTCGCATTACATGGTGATATTGGCCGAATGAACACGGTTTTCAAATTCTACTACCAGGCCTGGACGCTTCTAGCGCTCAGCGCAGCTGCTGCATTCGTTTGGATCGCTCCGGCTATTACCACCGCGTGGAATTCAAAAGTAAGCGCGGTGTGGCAGATCTTGTTTGCCTTCATGGTCTTTGGCGCATTATTATATCCATTGACCGCTACTCAAGACAAAGTAAATGACCGTATGAGCAGCGAAGCTCCCCGTTCACTCGATGGAATGGCCTATATGAAAACCAGCTATTACAGCGATGAAAACGCTACCTTTGAGTTGAACCAGGATTATGACGCGATCAAGTGGATGCAGCAAAATATTCAGGGTTCCCCTGTGATTGTTGAAGGCAATACTGTTGAATACCGTTGGGGTTCAAGATATACGATCTATACAGGTCTTCCCGGAGTCGTTGGCTGGAACTGGCACCAGAGGCAGCAGCGCGGCTTCCTTTCCGACGCGACTGTGTGGGCAAGGATCAATGAGATCCCGGTTTTCTATACGACAACAGACATCGAAGCTGCGTTGAGTTTCTTGAAAAAGTATAATGTTAAGTATATTGTTGTCGGTCAGCTTGAAGAAGCTTATTATGCAGGGGATGGTTTGACCAAGTTCTCTACATTTGATGGAACCTACTGGAAGAAAGTTTTCCAGGAAAAGAATACAACCATATATGAAGTAGTTTCAACGGACTTGAAGTGAAACGATGAGCGATATTTTGAGTTTTCTGAGCTGGTACCTGGCAATTTTATTGCAGGGTTGGGTGACATTCCCGATCGCATTTAGGTTTTTTCCACGATTGGCAAGCAGGGGCTATGCATTTATTAAACCACTAGCCCTATTGCTCTGGGGGTATCTTTTCTGGATACTTGGTAGCCTGGGCATTCTTCAGAATGACCTCGGAGGTGAATTTGTCGCGCTCCTGTTAGTAGCCGGATTATCCGTACTGGCGATGCAAAAAGGCAAATTCTCTGAGTTGAAAAAATGGATCTCGGAAAACAAGAAAACCATTGTTGTTGTGGAGATTGTATTCTTTGTATTCTTTGCGCTCTGGGCGGTCGTCCGGGCTGCGAACCCTGAAATCACTGGAACAGAAAAACCGATGGAGTTGGCTTTTATTAATTCCATTCTCAAATCGAGTACTTTCCCGCCAGCGGATCCCTGGCTTTCAGGTTACGCGATCTCTTATTACTATTTTGGTTATGTTGTCATCGCCATGCTTATCCGGCTAACCGGTGTTCTTTCCGGGGTCGGATATAACCTGACCGCTGCCTGTTGGTTTGGTCTCACTGCTACTTCTGCATTTGGCCTGGTCTTTGATCTTATCGCATTCTGGAAACATGGAAAAGAATCGAATGCGGCGGGTTCCGTAATTAGCGAGGCGAGTAAAAAAATTGGGCGCATCGCCGGGATATTGGGCTCGTTCTTTATCCTGATCGTTAGTAACCTCGAGGGATTGCTTGAAGTGCTTCATTCCAAAGGTCTTTTCTGGACGAAAGCCGCTGATGGCAGCTTGACCTCGAAGTTCTGGACCTGGTTGGCTATTCAGGATCTGAATACCGCCCCCACAAACCCATTAAGTTGGATACCCTCTCGTTATCTTGTCTGGTGGCGGGGTTCTCGCGTACTGCAGGATATGACTTCTGCTGGTGCAGGGATCGAGATCATAGATGAATTTCCATTTTTCTCCTACCTTCTCTCAGACCTGCATCCGCATGTTCTGGCGATCCCATTCGATTTGATGGCAATCGGGATGTGCTTAAATTTATTTATGGGTGCTTCCCAGGGATTCTGGCCGGACTGGCATTTGAAGAATTGGCTCAAACAATGGGAATTCTGGCTGACAGCGCTTATTCTGGGCAGTATGGCGTTTTTCAACACCTGGGATTTCCCGATCTATGTTGGACTCTTCTGTTTGATTTTGATCTACCTTAAGATAAGACAAACAGGTTGGTCGGGAAAACGGATTTGGGAATTTATTGGCGCCGGTTTGACCTACGGAATTACCGGGGTCTTATTATTTCTCCCGTTCTTCTTATCCTTCAAATCTCAGGCAGGCGGTCTGCTTCCCAGCATGGAATATATTTCCCGGGGAGCCCATTTCTGGGTGATGTTTGGTTCTCTTCTCATTCCTATCTTGTGCTGGCTGATCCATTTATGGCGACAAACGCAATCCAGAGAAAAGTGGAGTAAGGGGATTCAATTCAGCCTCTATATCGTTGTTGGTTTATTCCTGGTCTCAAGCTTGTTTGGATTAATGATCTTCTCCGCCAATAATCTGGGAAGTAATTTAGTGCAATCGAATAATGCTGTTCTATCAGCTGTCGGGCAGAAACTTTTACAGGGTGGGCAGGCATTTGCAGGACTTCATGGAACAACGGATGGCAACAGCATCGTCTTACTGTCTTTGCAACGTAGAATTACCGAGCCGGGAACCTGGATAACACTGGCTGTTTTACTGGTATTGATCTGGGGATTTCTAACCCTGACGGTTATGCGAGAAGATCAGGTAATTCAAGAAAAATCCGGGGAAGGGGGCCACCCTGTAATTGATTTAAAAGCAGAGACTTTTGTACTCTTCCTGGCACTAATGGGGTTGGGATTAACCTTATTTCCGGAGTATTTCTATTTACGAGATGTTTTTGGATCTCGCATGAATACGATCTTTAAATTCTATTATCAAGCCTGGATGTTCTGGGGAATTACTGCTGCATTCGCCACAGTAGTTCTGTGGAATGAGTTAAAAAAATGGAAGAATGCTTTGTTCACGGCTTTATGGGTAGTGGTCATTGGTTCATCTTTGGTATATCCCAGTCTGATGGTTGCGAACAAAACCAATTCTTTCAAACCCCAGACTTGGACGCTCAACGGAAATGCATATATCAACCTTTATCGTCCTGATGAAGACCTGGCGATGAACTGGTTGAAAACACAGAGCAAAGGTACGATCGTAGAGGCTGTTGGCGGAAGCTATTCTGAATATGCACGGGTATCTGAGCAGACCGGTTTTCCGGCTGTATTAGGTTGGCCGGGGCATGAAGGTCAATGGAGAGGTGGATACACAGAAGTTGGATCCCGGGAACAAGAGATCAAAACCCTGTATGAAACCATCAATTGGAATGAGGCTCAAACGATAATTTCCAAATATAGTATCCGCTATATCTATATTGGATACCTGGAAAACTCCACTTATACCGTCTCTACCAAGAAATTTGATGATAACCTAAAGGTGGTTTATCAGAACAATTCGGTCGTTATTTATGAAGTTCCAGAACAATTGAGAATGGCAGCAAAATGATCATGGAAAAAAATGATGAAATTAAGAGCCGCAGGCTATTTGTTCTCCTATATCTTCTTGCTTTAACATTAGCAATCTTCCTGAAGTTCATAAGATTAGGAGCATTACCTTTAGGCGATTCTGAAGCGGTCAATGCTCTGCAGGCTTTGAAGATAGTCCGTGGACAACCGGTAACAATTGGCAGTCAGCCAGGGTATATCGCACTCACGTCCATCTTGTTTTTTATTTTCAATGCCGGCGAATTCTGGGCTCGCTTCTGGCCAGCTTTATTTGGGGTTGGGTTGGTCTTTGTTCCCCTGCTTTATCGAAAATGGATCGGAGAGAAGGGCGCTTTGATCCTGGCTTTCCTTCTTGCTATTGAACCAGGACTAACTGCTACATCCAGATCTGCTACCGGTACTATGATCGGGTTGGTAAGCCTTTTTGCGGCGTTGGGCTTTTACCTTAACCATAAATCAATTGCGGCAGGAATATTTTGTGGATTGGCAATTTTGGGAGGTACTGCGATCTGGCCGGGTTTGATTGCGACTGGATTGACTGTTTTGATCTACACCCTTTCTGCAAAGAAATGGCCAGAAATTGCCATTATTAACCCCAGCCGCGATGATTCCCCCACTGATCCATTTGGCTGGAAGGCCTTTACCTTCTCAGCGGCAGGCTGTGTGCTGTTTGTAGGTACGCTTTTTATTCTTAAGCCAGCAGTAATTAATGGACTGGGTAGCAGCCTGGTGGATTACTTCAGATCCTGGCTTTCAATGGGCACCACACTGAAAGTCCTTTGCCTCAGTTTATTATTTGAACAACTATTGGCGATTCCTTTGGCAATCTGGGGAGTGGTCACTGGCTGGCGGAAGAAAATTGGCCTGACATTCTTGATGTTGGTTGCGTTGCTTGTCTCATTGGCTTTGACAATCGCGAATCCTTCCTCCAGGGTAGTGGATCTGATTTGGGTTTTAGTTCCATTATGGGTACTTGCTGAATTTGGCCTTGAGGAATTAATTAGCAATCTTTCGAAGTCAGAATTTCTACTTAAATTTTTTCAAACGATTATTACTTTTAGCCTGCTGATCTTTACCTATATGAATATACTCAGTGCGGTAGTAAAACCTGATAATTCTTCAGAGATCAGTCCATGGGTAAGTATTTTGCTGCCTATTGCTCTCCTCATCATTATTACATTATTGATCGGTTGGGGATGGTCAGTAGAAGCCAGCAAGCAGGGTTTAATAATGGGTATCGGGTTGATCCTGATCTTTGCCACTTTTGGATCAGCCTGGAAGGCCGGTGGACTGGGTTCGCAGCCTGAAACTGAACTCTGGCGTTTTGATCCTCTTCCAACTGGAAGGGATCTACTTGTAAAACAAGTGGATGAACTTTCATTATGGAATACGGGCAAAGCAGAAGACAAAATGCATATCGCTTTACTGCGGGTTCAAAATCCTTCCCTTGAATGGGCACTCAGAAACTACACAATTCAAGAGGCGGATATTCTGGGGACCACAGAAACTCCTGCAATGGTCATCACGACCAGCACAGACACTTCGGGCCTGGCACAGACTTACCGGGGCCAGGCATTTACCTGGGCAAATGAAGTAATGTTTGATCAACTCTCTGTCTCAGATTGGGTAAAATGGTATGGTTTCAGACAGATCTCAACGCTTGATGAAGGATATCTGCTCTGGGCTCGTACAGATCTTTTCAAGTGAAATTATTATTAAAGGAAAAATCGATGGATCGACCGAAAATTATTGCTATTGATGGACCTGCGGCTTCAGGGAAGTCGACCCTGGCAGAAAAAATGGCTGCCAATTTGAATTATTTATATTTTGACACTGGAGTCATGTACCGGGCTGTAACTCTTGCGGCACTTGACCGATTGGGAGCAGTAGAGGATGAGGAAAAAGTCACACAACTGGCTAATGAGATCGATATTGATGTTCTGGTTCCAACAATAAAGGATGGACGGAAATATACAGTTCAAATCGATGGTACTGATGTGACCTGGAGATTGCATGAAGGCAGGGTTGACAGTAATGTATCCAGGGTTTCAGCTTATGCCGGTGTAAGAAAAGCCATGACCGAACAACAGCGGGCGATCGGTTCCAGGGGAAATGTTGTAATGGTCGGCAGAGATATTGGCACGGTGGTTTTCCCCGAAGCGGGATTAAAGATCTACCTGGAAGCCTCCGCAGAGGAACGCGCAAAACGTCGTTACAAGGAATTGATCGATCGCGGCGAAAATGCTAACTTTGAAGAGATCCTGGCTTCAATTAAGAAACGCGACCAGATCGATTCATCACGCGAAATCGCACCGCTTCGTCCTGCGGAAGACGCAAAGATATTGGATTCTGATGGCAAGACCATTGAAGCAGTTCTTGATGAAGCAATGAACCTGCTTGACCGAATCTAGCCGAAAACGGATAATAGTATTGTATTTGAATTCAATTGAATAAATGTTGATCGCTATTTATAGTGGAGAATCCAATGTGCGATACCTTTGTGGCTCTATCTAATTCGACCAAGGATGGATCTGTTCTTTTTGCCAAGAATTCAGATCGTGACCCAAATGAAGCGCATCAAATCATTATTCTCCCAGCGGCAAAACATGCCAAAGGGGAAATGGTAAAGTGTACTTATATTGAGATTCCACAGGTCGAAGAGACCTACCAGATATTGCTTTCGAAACCGTTTTGGATCTGGGGAGCAGAGATGGGCTCGAATGAGTATGGGGTAACCATTGGGAATGAAGCGATCTTTAGCCGGGAACCAGCAAATAAGGAACCGGGTCTGATTGGTATGGATTTTCTTCGGCTGGCACTCGAACGTGCTAAAACCGCATTTTCTGCAATGGAAGTGATCATCCAACTCCTGGAACAGTATGGGCAAAGCGGTAATTGTGGGTATTCGCATCCTTTCTATTATCATAATAGCTATTTGATCTGCGATTCCACTGAAGCCTGGGTACTTGAAACAGTAGGAAAAGAATGGGCTGCAGAAAAAGTTAAAAATGTTCGATCCATCTCGAATGGCCTTACCATTGGAAAAAATTGGGATAGAGCCTCAAATGGACTTGTTTCGCACGCGCTGGAAAGAGGTTGGTGCAAAAACATAGAAGATTTTGATTTTGCCCGTTGTTACTCCGATCCCCTCTTTACTTTTTTCGCAGATGCAAAAAAGCGACAAAACTGCACAGGCGCTCAATTGTTGGAAAATAGTGGAAAAATCACTGAGAAAATGATGATGGGGATCTTGCGCACCCATAAAACAAATCAGAACGGAAAATATTCTCCCGGTAGAGGGATCACTGGAGCAGAGGTCTGCATGCATGCTGGTTGGGGACCAATACGGACCAGTCAATCGACTGGATCGATGGTTTCTAAAATTGGAAAAACAGGAGTGGTCCATTGGCTGACAGGTACGGCTGCTCCGTGTATTTCAATATTTAAACCTATCTGGATAGATAGTGGAATTCCTGAAATAGTCAAATCGCCTGAAGCTCTGTTTGATGAATCCGTAATGTTCTGGCGTCATGAGAAATTACATCGTGAAATTCTAAAAGATTATTCAACGAGGATTGAATATTTAAGATTGGAACAGGGGCGAGTAGAAGATGAATTTCTGGCTATCGTCGAAAAGAATAATGATTCCAGTCTGGAAAAACGGAAAATAATTTCACAAGAACTTTTCGCTAAAGCCATTGAGACAGAAGACACCTGGTTTGAAAAGGTTAAGAAATCTCCAGTTAAAAATCGAAATGGGCTTATGTATGATCAAGCCTGGAAGCAATTCAATAAGCAGGTTAAGGAAATAAGGGAATAAAAGTTAGGCAAGATGATCGATTTTGTATTGCTTGATTCATCACCATTTATCAATCTACCCTTTGATTTGATCGGTTGGGTAGGTTGGTTCATGATGGCTGCATTGCTTTTATGGTTCCTTCAAAAAGAAAAACTGGATATAAAAAAGAAGAATTTCTGGCTTTTGTTTGGTTGTCTGGCTGCGGCAGGGATTATTGTTCCATTCTTCTTTGGAATCAATTTACCCTGGGGAAATACGATCCCACTGCCAAATGTTCCACTAGAAACAAACACTCCTGAAGTGATCCTTTTTTTTGCTGTGCCATTGCTCCTTGCTGCCGGGATGCTGGGTACCTGGCCGGCTGCTTTAATTGGTGCACTAAGCGGTTTAGTGGCTGCCTTCTGGAATACGCACTCCATTTTCACTCCGCTCGAAACGGCAGGATTAGCATATTTATTAGCTGTTGCCTTCAATCAAAAATATCGGACTTTATTTTATCGGATCATCCGAAAGCCTATCGGGGCGGTATTGGTTGTGGCTGCATTGAGTACTCCGATCTACCTGGTGAGTACCTTTTTTAGTACCAATGGATCAATGGCTGCCAGGTTGGATTATTGTTTTACTCAATCATGGATCCTTATTGTCAACAATGGGATCCAATTGATTGTCGCAGGTTTGGTTGGCGAGCTTTTCCTTGTATCCAGATTGCCCGCATGGGCACAAGCGAAATCACTGGTCCCGTCTCCTAGTGAATCCGGGATTCAGACTAGAGTATTAACGATTACGCTGCCAATGGTATTGATCTTAATGATCACCTTATCTGTCGCTGATTGGGCGGTTGCTGGAAACGCAGCCAAATCGATGGTGAGAAACCAGTTGAAAAATGCCGCTGATTCAGCGACCGAGAACATCCCTTACATTATGGAAACCGGGCAAAGTCTGGTTTCGGATATGGTTGGGTCTGGAATCAGTCTGGAAGATAAGGACGCAGCCCAGATCTTTTTAAAGGATAAATTACGGTCAGCGCCATTTTTCGAACAATTCTACTTGTTTGACCTGACAGGAAACCCGATCACTGGTTATCCACTTGCGAATTCAGAACAACTATTCATGAATGATGAGGAACAGGCTGGTATTTCTCTGGCACTTCATGGGGTCAAGGTCCAGAGTTACACAGTTGCCCCCCTTAATAATTCTGGATCTGTACAAATTTCTTTTATTGCCGCTATTCCGGATGAATATGGTCTTGCCAAAGGCGTCTTACTAGCACGCACTGACCTTAATGAAAATGTATTTACTCAACCCACGATCCAGGCATTTGAATCTTTGAAAGGTCAGGATGGGGAAGGGATCATCCTGGATTCGACCAACCTGGTCCTTTTTGATACCAACTCCTCCCAGGTAATGACCACTTATGCTGGTACAGTACCGACTGAGGAATCCTTTTTTGACGAAGCCAGCAGTTCAGGTACCCGGCGGATGGTCTTCGGAGAACCGATCACTGAAAAAGGCTGGACAGTTCTGGTTAGTTTGCCTGCAAGTGTTTCTCAGGAACTTGCATTACAAATTGCCATTCCTTTATTGATCTTATCCGCAATGTTTGCTATAGGTGCGTTTATCTTCTTGCGCTATTTATTACAAACCGTGACTTTTTCTCTGGAAAAATTAGCTGATCAAGCCTCTACAATCTCTCAGGGAAGCCTGGAAAACTCTTTGGAAGCAAAAGGGGTGGACGAGGTTGGCAGGTTGAGTACTGCATTTGAACAGATGCGAATCAGTCTTAAGAGCAGACTGCAGGAGCTTGATCGTCTGTTGGAGGTTTCTCAAGGAATTTCTGCAAACTTGAGTATTGAAGCCTCATCCGAACCAATCCTGAAGGCGGCACTTTCTTATGGGGGAAGTTCAGCCAGAATAGTTATTCTGACATCTCCACAAAAGGGGTTGGAGGGACCAATTGAAGTATATGCGGCTGGTCCAAAAGCAAATGAGTATGCAGATATGGATCGTCTGCTGCTTGACCTGATGCAAACTGAAAAGGTACTTGTGATCCCTTCGCGTACACGATTAAAAAGAATGGGGATCACAAAAAGTGATTCAGTTCCGAATGAAATGTTAGGCGCGGCTTTAAAAGAAGGTGATAATTACCTGGGAATTCTATGGGTGGGGTATTCAGATCCTCATCGGTTCCTGGATAATGAGATTCATTTTTTCAATATGCTTGCAAATCAGACTCTGGTCGCTGTTTCAAATTCTACCCTCTATACAAAAGCTGAATTAGGCAAGAATCGCCTTGAATCAGTTCTGGCGGCAACACCTGACCCTGTATTGTTGGTTGGACATGATGGCAGTTTGCTTATGCATAATCAGGCATCAGAATCCATCGAAGGGTTGATTGTCAAATCACAGATCCTCGAATTGAATGATACTGAAATGATCGACTCCGGTGTGATCAAATCGCTTTTGAATGAATCACAGAAGAAAGACGTTTATTCAAAGGAGATTGTTCTTGAAAATGGAAGGATTTATCTTGCGAGTTTGACCTCTGTGGAGGTGGATGCTAAAAAAGCTGGAAAAGTCTGTGTTCTGCATGATGTAACAGATTACAAAACACTTGAGAAAATGAAATCAGATTTCGTTGCTACTGTCAGTCACGATCTTCAATCTCCACTGACACAATTAAAAAGTTATGCAAATATGCTGCCCATCCTTGGCGATCTTAATGAACAACAAAAAGAATTCAACAACAAGATCATTCAATCTGCTGAAAAAATGAATCATATGGTCGATAATTTGCTTGATCTTGGGCGGATTGAAAACGGTATTGAATTAAAATTGGACAAAGTCTCCCCACTTACTTTGCTGGATGAGGCGATAGATCAATTGAATGCTAAGATCGTGCAAAGGAAGATCCAGGTAATGAAGCAATTGACATCGGTTCAGGACCTGGTGATAGACGCAGATCGGGGTTTGTTGCAGCAGGCATTGATCAATTTATTGGATAATGCGATCAAGTATTCCCATCTTGGTGGACAGATCAATCTGGGTGTAGAATCAACAGAGAGGACAGCGATTTTTGAAATTCAAGACTATGGTCCGGGTATTGCACCGCTGGATATACCTACGATTTTTGATGGAGTTCAAAAATCATCCCGGAAAGAAACACAAAATGGAAAGAGCTCAGGGTTGGGCCTGGCAATCGTAAAATCTATCACCTTACGGCATCATGGCAAGGTTTGGGTAGAGAGTGAATTGGGTAAGGGGAGCACATTCTATTTAGAAGTACCAATTCACCAGGAGTTGAGAGAAAGACAAAAGTAACTATTGGAATTCTTGAAACTTGTGGTATACTTATCAATCGCATGTATACTATGTTCACTTGCGACGACATGAACAGCGCAGGATCTCATTTGAATGCGCTGCTGTGTGTTTAATAGCTTAAGGGTTCCCATTAAGGAGGCGTTTAGTGGAAACAAAGAGTCTTGTGGCACTCCGCATCGATCTTGCTTCACCGGAAACGATCAAAAGTTGGTCTTACGGAGAAGTCTTAAAACCCGAAACCATCAATTACCGGCGCTTGCGCCCGGAAAAAGATGGCCTTTTCTGCGAGGCGATTTTTGGCCCTACGCGTGATTATCAGTGCTATTGTGGTAAATATAAAAATCCTCGTTACAAAGGGATCATCTGTGATAAGTGTGGTGTAGAGGTTACCCGTTCTGCTGTCCGCCGTGAACGTATGGGACATATTGAACTGGCTACACCGGTTGCCCATATCTGGTATACCCGCAGAATTCCATCCTACCTGGGTCTATTATTGGACATTTCCCGACGAAATCTTGATCGGGTGCTTTATTTTGCCCAATATATTGTTACCTTTGTAGATGACGATGCCCGACAGAAAGCCTTGAAGCGGCTGGAAGACGAGATCAATGTTTCAGAACGCGAACACGCCTCACAGATCAACAGCCAGATCCTGGATGTGAAGCAAGCCCGCGACAAGAAGATCGCAGAATATCAGCAGAGGAAGAAAGAGATCGAATCTAAAGCTGAAGAACAAATTGCTGCACGTTTGGACCCAGTTATCCGGGAAGGGCAATCAATCGAAAGATCGCTTTCAGAACAGCTTGGTCAAGCTCTGAAGAAACAGATCCTCTTTGAAACCGCCAGTGTTGTTATTGCTGATGCGGGGGATGTAGTCACCGCCAATCACATAGCAAATGTTCAACGTGCCGTCAAGGACCGCCTTGAAGAAATTGAAACTGAATTCAAGAGCGAACGGGCGCGTGATCTTGAACAATTGCAGATGAGCATTGAACAGGTACGTGCTGAAGCTGAAGAAGCAATGGAAAACTTCCGCAATCAGTTGGAAGATCAAACCACTGACTCTAAAGACCAGAATTCTCACCAGCGTGACGAACTTCAAGAACTACGACCATTTACTTTCTTGAGTGAAAGCCGTTATCGGGAATTAAAGTCCCGTTGGGGACAGGTTTTTCGTGCCGATATGGGCGCAGAAGCTTTTTATGATATTTTGCGTCGTTTGGACCTTGAACAGCTTTCACAAGATCTGTGGACAGAAGTCCGCACTTCAAAAAGCAAGCAGAAACGCAAGAAAGCTACCACTCGTTTGAAAGTGGTTGAATCCTTCCGCAGATCAGGGAACCATCCTGAATGGATGATCCTTACTGTTCTCCCTGTTATTCCACCTGAACTGCGTCCAATGGTCCAACTGGATGGCGGCCGATTCGCGACCTCTGACATGAACGACTTGTATCGCCGTGTCATCAACCGTAACAACCGTCTCAAACGGCTGCTCGAACTGGGCGCCCCGGATGTGATCGTTCGCAATGAAAAGCGTATGCTCCAGGAAGCTGTAGACTCCCTGATCGACAATAGCCAGCGTGGAAAAGCACTTTCCCGCAGAGGACGCCGTGAGTTGAAGTCATTGAGCGATATGCTCAAGGGTAAAAAGGGCCGTTTCCGCCGCAACCTGTTAGGTAAACGTGTTGACTATTCAGGGCGTTCTGTAATTGTAGTTGGCCCGAAACTGAAACTGTACCAATGCGGTTTGCCAAAGGCTATGGCGCTTGAATTGTTCAGGCCGTTCGTTATTTCACGCCTTGTTTCTAGAGGTTATACTGCAAATGTTAAAGGCGCCCGCCGTTTTATTGAGCGTAACCGCCCGGAAGTCTATGAGGTTCTGGAAGAGGTAATTAAAGATCGCCCGGTACTTTTGAATCGTGCCCCAACTTTGCACCGTCTGGGTATCCAGGCATTTGAACCGATCCTGATCGAAGGTTCTGCCATTCAACTTCACCCGTTGGTAACAACTGCTTTCAATGCGGACTTCGATGGCGACCAAATGGCTGTCCACGTTCCGCTGTCTGAAAAGGCTGTCAAGGAAGCACGTACATTGATGCTTTCTTCCAAGAACCTGTTGAAACCGGCTGACGGCGAACCTATCATCAGCCCTTCAAAAGATATGGTTTTAGGTGTTTATTATCTGACCGTTTCAGATAACCGAACCCATAAGGGTGATGGCCGCAATTTTGCGGATATTGACGAAGTAGATCTGGCTTACCAGTTAGGCCAGGTGGATCTGCATGCGAATGTCACTATTTACATGAAGACCTACTTCAACAGCAAGAATGAGCGCAAGGCTGAAGCCAGCTTTGAACGTATCAATACTACTGTAGGACGTGTTCTGTTCAACCGTATCCTTCCTGAAGATGTTAAATTCATGAACCGCACACTTGAAAAAGGCGGGGTCAAGAATTTGATCGCGGATGTATATGAGTTATGCGGTGAAGATGTGACTACAGAGGTTGCCGACCGAATTAAAGACATCGGTTTTGAGTACGCTATGCGCTCTGGCGCCACGATTGCGGTTTCTGATATCACAATTCCGAAAGAGAAGCCGGAAATGCTTGCCAAGGCCCAGTCTGAGGTTGAAAAGATCAACCGCAACTTCCGCCGTGGTCTGCTCACAGAGCAGGAACGCAATGAAAAGACCATTGAGGTCTGGCAGGAAACCACCAAAGAAGTGGGTGAGGCAGTCAAGCGTTATCTGGATCCGAATGGAAACCTTTCCATCATGGCAAACTCCGGAGCAACAAAAGGTGGCTTCGGCCCAATTGCCCAGTTGGCTGGTATGCGTGGTTTGATGGCTGACCCGTCTGGTCGTATTATTCGTCTGCCAATTCAATCCAACTTCCGTGAAGGTCTGACTGCACTGGAATACTTCATTTCAACACATGGTGCCCGAAAAGGTCTTGCTGATACCGCACTTCGTACTGCAGATGCAGGTTATTTGACTCGTCGTTTGGTTGATGTTGCTCAAGATGTGATCGTCAATGAAGTCGATTGCGGAACAGAAGATGGTATCTGGATCCATAAAGCAGATGATGTTGCCGGTCAGAAACTGGCTGAACGTCTTTATGGTCGTATGACTGCATCACGCATCGTAGATCCTTCCACCGGTGAGGTCATTGCCGAGCGGAATGAAATGCTGGACCATGAGTTGATCCGCAAAGTAATTACAGCAGGTATTGCGGATGTATTTGTGCGTTCTCCTCTTACATGCGAACTGATCCATGGCGTTTGTGCCAAGTGCTACGGTATGGATCTTGGCCGAGGCAAACTCGTTGAACTGGGTGCTGCGGTTGGTACAGTAGCTGCCCAATCCATTGGTGAACCTGGTACTCAGTTGACTCTGCGTACTTTCCATACCGGTGGTGTTGCGGCTGGCGGCGATATTACAACTGGTCTGCCCCGTGTAGAAGAGTTGTTTGAAGCCCGCCGTATGCCGAAAGGCGAAGCCGTGATCACCCGAATTGGCGGTATTGCCAAAGTGATCTCCTCGGATCGCGCGGGTGAACAGCGTATCGTTCGTGTAGAACATAGCGAAATGACCTCCGATGAATATGAGATTCCAGCCGGGTGGGAGATCATTGCCAAAGATGCCACTGAATTGGCTCTGGGTGATGTGATTGCCAGCCAGGGTGAAGCTCAATTGACCGCACAACACAATGGCCGTGTCCGTGTCGAAGGACGCAAGGTATTTGTTAGCTACGAGCAGCATGAAAGTGAAGATTATGAGATTCCATCTACTTCACGTTTGACTGTTCGGGATGAAGAGAAAGTTGAAGCCGGACAGGCGTTGACTGAAGGTTCCATCAACCCACATACGATCCTCAAGATCAAAGGCCGCGATGCAGCTCAGATGTATATGTTAACTGAGATCCAGAAAGTGTATCGTGCACAGGGTCAGAACATCAATGATAAACACTTCGAAGTGATCATTCGTAAATTGATGGGCAAAGTACAAATCCTGCGCCCGGGTGATTCAAAATTCCTGCCAATGGACGTCGTAGATCGTCTTGAGGTCAAACGTACAAATGAAGCTTTGATTGCTGAAGGTAAGCAGCCTGCCCGCTTTGTCGAGATCCTTCTGGGTGTAACCAAAGCCTCACTGACGACAGATTCCTGGCTGTCAGCTTCTTCATTCCAGCACACAATTAAAGTGTTGGCTGGTGCTGCTATTGCTTCCACCGAAGATCCGCTGTACGGTTTGAAAGAAAACGTGATCATTGGCAAATTGATCCCGGCAGGTTCGGGTTTCACTCACGGACGTTTCTCTGATATGGAAGGCGATAAGCTAATCCGTGAAAAGCCAGTTGTTACGGTTGAAGCTTCTGAAGGAGAAAGTACTGAAAGTGTTCCTCCTGTAGCAGAGTAAGCGATGTAAAAGTGTATAACCCCGAGTTTGGATGATGAACAAACTCGGGGTTTTTTATTGACCAGAATCGATTATCTTCGTAAGATTGAAAATAAGAATATTGGCAAGGAGTATGACATGGAAATTGGCATGGTTAAAAAAATCGATATCGATCATGAGATGCAGCAGGCCTATCTTGATTATGCAATGAGCGTTATCGTTTCACGGGCACTCCCTGATGCACGCGATGGAATGAAGCCGGTTCAAAGGCGGTTGTTATACGCCATGTATGATATGGGTTTACGTCCGGAATCCTCCTATAAAAAGTCAGCCAGGATCGTCGGTGAAGTATTAGGCAAATATCATCCACACGGAGATCAGGCCGTTTATGAGGCTATGGCACGTCTGGCCCAGGATTTTTCCATGCGTTATCCACTTGTGGATGGACAGGGAAATTTTGGCAGTATTGACGGAGATCCTCCGGCTGCCATGCGTTACACCGAAGCTCGTATCACCCACCTTGCACTGGATATTCTCAATCAGTTGGACCGAGAAACAATCGATTTTGTTAAGAATTTTGATGAAACCTTGAATGAACCTGCAGTACTTCCGGCTGCAATTCCAAATTTACTTGTGAACGGTGCCAGTGGTATTGCGGTAGGCATGGCAACCAGTATTCCTCCTCACAATCTGGCTGAAGTGATCGATGCAATATTATATATATTAAAACACTGGGATAAATACGAAGACGTCTCTGTCAGTGATCTGATGAATTTTGTTAAAGGCCCCGATTTCCCGACAGGCGGGTTGATCTTACAGGGGTATGAACAAAATGATCTGTTAGCCGCCTATGCGACAGGTAAGGGAAAGATCACAGTCCGCGGCAGGGTGAATCTAGAGGAAATGACCCGCGGTAAAAGCCGGATCATCATTACTGAGCTGCCCTATATGACCAATAAAGCCTCCCTTATCGAAAGGATTGCGGATCTTGTAAGAGATGGATCGATTGAAGGCATTTCTGATCTTCGTGATGAATCTGACCGGCATGGTATGCGTATAGTTATTGAAGTCAGCAAGGGGGCTGAAGCTGAAAAAGTACTTCGGGAACTCTATAAGAAAACGCCTATAGAATCCACCTTCAGCATTAACCTGCTCGCACTAGTGGATGGACAGCCTCGCTTGCTGACTCTGAAACAGGCCTTAAAGGTCTACGTTGAACATCGGATTGAAGTGGTTACAAGACGCAGTAAATATGATCTGCGGAAGGCGAAAGAACGTCTGCATATCCTGGAGGGGTACCGGATTGCCTTAAAAAACCTGGATGATGTTATCGAAACGATACGGTCTTCTCAGGATCCTGAGCAGGCGAAGCAACGGTTAATAAAGAAATTCAAATTATCGGATATTCAAGCTCAGGCAATTCTCGATCTGCAGCTTCGCAGATTGGCAGCACTGGAAAGAAAAAAGATCGAGTTGGAATATAAGGAAGTAGCTGATCGGGTAAAAGAGCTCGAAGAATTATTGAGCTCACCAGTCAAAATTAGAAATGAGGTTGGTCTCGAATTATCTGAAATTCGCAGTCGCTATCAGGACCGCCGTTTAACCCAGATCGTTTCACTAAAAGAGGGGAAAGGCGCTCACGAGTTATTGACTGTGCAAGATGTCGTTCCGGCAGAGAATACCTGGGTGGGGATCACTGAAGAAGGGATGATCTTCAGAACCAATTCGGATGCAATGCCGAGGCAAAGTGGAACAAATGCACCATTCCAATTACTACATGTCGATACACATCAACTTTTGTATATTGTTGCCAAAAATGGAAAATGCGCTACGCTTGCTGTGCACGTCATTCCGGGTGTCGAAAAACCTGAAGATGGAGTCAAATATAACAAGATCTGTTCACTCGACGAAGAAGATACTCCAATCAGAGTAATTACAGTTCCTACAAATAACTTAGCAGAAGATCAAGTGATCCTTACCCTTTCTAGGGAGGGATTAATTAAGAAATCAGCATTAAACGAATTGCCTGGTGCATCAGCTCATCCTTTCATCCTCGCTAAAGTAAATGAGGGTGATGAAATAGTAGATGTCTTGCTTTCTAAAGATAAATCGGAGTATATGGTTGCGGCAAGTGGATGTATGGCAATTCGGTTTGCCGGAGAAGATGTCCGCACCATGGGACTTGTTGCAGCAGGTGTAAATGCAATCAAATTGTCTTCGGAAAGTAAAGCGGTAGGTCTACTTGATCTTGAAAATGTTAATGAATTGCTCTTTGTAGGATCTGATGGCAGCGGGTGGAGACAAAACAAAGAGGATTATCCTGTTCAGGGTAGATATGGCCAGGGTGTTGTGATCGGTAAGGGAAAACCTGGAACGAAGCTGATAGGCTTGATCAGTGGAAAGAAAAACACAACGTTCTCTCTCTTCTTCAAAAAAGGGGCTGCCAAATCCTTTAGAATGGATGTAGTCCCTGTTGCAAAACGCGGACTGGCAGCAAAAACTGTGATCGAAATTAAATCGGGAGATCAGGTGACGGCGATCTGTAAACCTTCTGAAGAGTTTGCTACAGCAGAGGATAAAGAAGGAAAAACCGAAAAGTCAACAAAGGCACCGACAATACATCAGAAGGAATTGATACCTCCAGCTAAGGATGCAAAAAGGGTTAGCGCCAAAAAGTTGGCTGCAAAAAAGTCATCGATAAACGAAAAGAAAAAAGCATCAAAAGTTATTGCTGGGAAAAATCTAGCTGAGAAAAAAACTTCTGAAAAAAGCAGCTCTAAAAAATCGGTGCCAGATAAAAAGAACGGGAAGAAGAGTGATACGGGAAAAAGAATAGAATCCGCTGAGAAAACTGCTACAAAGAAATCTTCAAAGCCAGAAGCGGATGCGGATGATTATAAGCAGGAATCAATCTTATAAAAATCTAATTTAATAAGGAACTTGCCAATGAAAGATTTTTCATTGGCAAGTGTTGTGTTATTGTTTATTTACTATGCTCATGTGACAGTGTAGAAGGTGTAGTGATAAACGATTTTTCCATTTGCAAGACCAAGGGTATCACTGCCATTAGTCACTTTCCCGGCGGATGAAGTTGCTGTCCAGGTAAAATTCCGAGAGGTATCTGATCCGGAATAGCTGACCAATTTAAAAGTAGCACTTGGCAGTGTAGTGTTCAGCAGTTGGCTAAACCACGATCGAATTGATGTTGTTCCTTGAATGGTCGATTTTGCATCAATATGTACAGCTTCTGCTGTAAAAAGAGCCATAATAGTATCCAGATTCTTAGTATTGAGCGCATCAATGTATTTCTGGCAAATATCTTTCGCAACATTCACAGGCCAGGAATAATTGGCAATCGTTGTCCAAACGCTGGGTAAGTTTTTCCGGCAATCATCCCAACTAAAGAAATGCGCGGCAGTCATTCCCAGGTTTTTCGCCTCGTTTAAGAATGCGGTAACTTCGGCAGTGGTAGGTGACCAACTGCTTTCATAAAAAGCTGGCCCGGTCGGAATGATCGGAAGAACCGGAGAATAAGATTTGAACTCGTTATAACATTTATCAAGCTGATAAGCCGGGTTGTGAGCACTCATCCAGTAAACTTGAGGCATGTTGAAATCACATTTTGCTAAAAATGTCGTCCAGGGGAAGGTTTGATGATAGCTTGGCCAGCGGAAGGAACACAGACCAATTGGAGTACTGGGTAACCCGGCACGGAGGGCTGACATATAGGTCGCTGCTGGAGTTTTCATACTGGTCGATTCAAACTCAGATTCAGCATCGATCACATAACCATCAAGGTTAAAGTTTTTCATTTGAGAAATTGCGATCGCGGCTTCACCAGATGGATTGCTGCCATAAATGTAGTGCCAACCCCAAACGCCGATATTTTTGGCTCTTAGTGCGGAAACCAGGCTTGAGAGAAGACTGCTATTCTTGCTATAAGCATATGGACCATCTGCGATCTTCACCATGATATACGAGAGACCAGCCGAAGAAGCCATATTGGCAATCGTTGTCACATTCCCGGATTCGCAATTGGGAATTTGCCAGATCATCATTCCTTTTCCCGAAAGTACCATTGTATTTCTCCTTCCAATCTTTTCCGACAAAATTGATTATGCCGGTGATGATAGATTTCCTTCCAAACCTAAGACCGGTGCAATTTTCCGCATTGCCAGGATAACATTGGTGACATGGTCCCAGAGAGGAACACCAAATTCCCGGGCAGCGATTTCCATTTCTTCGCGATTTGTACCTGCTGCAAACGCTTTATCTTTCCATTTCTTCTTTACAGAATTCGCTTCCAGATCGTATAAAGATCTTGAAGGGCGGACAAGTGCCACTGCCGTGATCAACCCGGTGATCTCGTCGCAGGCAAGCAAGGCTTTATCCATGCGTGAGATTCGAGGAGTTTCATCGCTTCTTGAATGGGATAAGATCGCATAGATCACTTCTTCAGGAACATGCAATTCACGAAGAATTGGCGCACCATCCCGGGGATGTTGGTCTGCAGTGGGATGAATTTCCCAATCAAAATCATGTAATAAACCGCATAATCCCCAAAGATCAACTTCGGCATTTTCCTTATTTGCATAAAAGCGCATGTCTGCTTCCACTGATAGCATATGGTTGATCAGCCCTTGATTCTTTACATATTGTTTTACGATCGATAACGCTTCTTCTCTTTCCATGCGATTTTCCTAATTGTCTTCCGTAAAAATTGGTTCTGGATCTCCCAAAACGACCCGAGGCGGCCACACCCAAACATCCCAAAGCGCCTTTAGTGAAGCTGGTACTTCCCTGGCATTCCACGAAACTTGTGAGATCAAAGAATAAGTCCTTCGATCTGCCGGAACACCTTCAGCTTGTAAACCTAATTGATTGCAGGTAAACAAGGCCCTCGGCAAATGAAAAGTCTGAGTCACCAGAATCGCATTATTCAGACCAAATATTTTTCTGGCTCGAAGGCAGGTATCGTATGTGCGCCTACCTGCATAATCCAGAACAATATCTCTTTCTGGAACTCCGAGTTCTATTGCATACGCCCGCATTGCCCCAGGTTCGTTGTAGTCTACAAAGCGATTATCACCACTCATCAATAATTTTTCTGCTTTGCCAGATTTGTATAAAAGAACGGCGGTTTCAACCCTGTCCCGAAGAATTGGAGTGGGTGAGCCATTTCGTTCAAGACCGGCACCAAAAACAATAGCGACCCTGGCTTTTGATACTGAATCCAGGGATCGGATCGATGGTCTGGAGAATATTCCAGTGAATAGTCTGGATGCAACCAGTACAACGATCGCTAGTAGACCGAACCAAATGAGGTATATGATCATTTTGTTAAATATCTTCTTTACTGTAGCAAGTTTGATGCCAAAACGCATATTAATCCTATATAGTTGGTGAAATTACTTGCGGATAATTATTATTCTCAAAATTATACATTACTTGCTAGATGAAGGTTTACACAGGCTCGTTTAGTAATTTAACTGTAAAAAATAATAATGTAATAATTACGAGCCTTTCGTTTGAAATTCTAACAACACAGTAGGAATTAATTCCACCAATTGCGTGATCAAAACCATATATAACAATTTCAAAAAAATATTCAGACATTATTCAACAAAATATTTCAATTATCTAGAAATCTAATATATAAAGAACAATAATTAAGGGCAATGGATAAATAGGGTTCAGTTAATGCTTTGTGATAGAAATTATGCAAAATATTTCATGAAAAACAACTTATTGTTCAGACATCTAGTTTACATATCCAGATAATATGTTTATTAACTTGACATTTATTTCGTGTTCGTTATAATATTTTATGTACGGTATATCAGAACTTGAGGGATTAATGAGTACCTTTTTTTGGTCAATACCGACAAGCAATGTAAAAAATATCAACAAACATTCGATCATTGATCTGATTCGATTTACTCCTAATGGTATTTCAAGAGTCGAATTAGCCAGACAATTAAACCTTACCCGTGCTGCAATTACATCTATTATTGATGATCTTCAATCTGTTGGCCTCGTTCATGAAGTTGAAGGGCAACATCCTTCAGGCAGAAAACCAATCGTACTCGAGATCAACCCGGAGGGGGGGTATGTTCTTGGTGTGGATATTGGTGCCACCCATGTGACAATACTCCTGGCTAATATGGCTGCCCATGTACTTAAAGACATTGAATGGCCGATCAATATTGATGATGGACCTTCTGTTGTATTAGGATCTGTCGATTCCCATTTGCATCCTTTCTTAAGTGAAAATGATCTGAAGCTGAAAGAGATCAGGGCTATTTGTGTTGGAGTCCCGGGTCCGGTGGTTCAATTTCAAGGAATGGTCTCAGAACCCCCAATTATGCCTGGTTGGGATAAATTTCCAATCAAAGAATACCTAACAAACCTTTGGAAGGTACCAGTAACCATCGCGAATGACGCTGAGTTGGGTGCCATAGGTGAATGGGCATATGGAGCCGGTAGGGGAGAACGGAATTTAGCATATATCAAGGTCGGCCGCGGAATTGGAGCAGGCTTATTATTAGAAGGACAGGTTTATCGCGGAGCTGATGGTTCAGCAGGTGAAATCGGACACTTCACTATTAATGAGAATGGACCGCTTTGTTCTTGCGGCAATAAAGGTTGCCTCGAAGCATTGGCTGGTGGAAATGCGGTTGCAAGAAGGGCTATGGAAGAGATCCGTAAAGGACAACGGACTGAGTTAAATTCCATTCAGCCGATCGAATCCATCCAGTCCAGTGATGTGATCGCGGCTGCGTGTCACGGCGACTTGATCTCTCAGCAAATACTTTCTGAGGCTGGTGCTCACTTAGGCACGGCCATTGCAGGTTTAGTTAATCTTTTTAACCCTTCAATTATTATCATTGGTGGGGGAGTCTCTCAGATCGGTGATCTTTTGCTTGAACCCATCCGCCGCACTGTGCAGCGACGGAGTTTAAAAATGGCATCAAAACGTCTGCGAATCTCTACAGCTTTGCTTGGCAGAAGATCCTCTGGCATGGGGGCTGTAGTTCAAGCGCTCTCGTTAGTTTTGCATGCTGAAATAGAAAATTCAAATGACGGGAGGTGATTGAAAAGCAAATACAAAAAACTGTACCTTAATGAAATACCATAAATATTTTAGACTTTTATAAAGGAGAGAAAAATGTCTAAGAAGTTGTTCCCGTTGATCAGTATCATCGTAATTGCTGCATTCGCATTAGCCGCATGCGGCACCCCAGCTACCACCGTAGCTCCCACTGAAGCCCCTGCCACCCAGGCTCCAGCCACCGAAGCAGCCACCGTTGCTGCTACTGAAGCTCCGGCTACCCCGGTTGCCCTTACCATTTGGACCAAAGAGGGTGAGACTGATGGTGGTTTACAGTATGTTCAGGCATTGTGCGATGCTTATACTGCTGCCCACCCCGAAGTAACCTTCACTGTTGTCAATAAAGATGTTGAGACCCTGCGTGAAGACTTCCAGACCGCCAGCCTTGCTGGTGCAGCACCTGATCTGCTCTGGACCGTCAGCGATCACCTTGGCCCCTTTACCGCAGCTGATATTATTCAGCCGGTTGACAAACTCTTCGATCTGACAAAATTCGTCGATAGTGCTACCGCCGCTGTAAAGAGCCCGGATGGACAGACCTGGGGTGTTCCTATCTCCAACGGTAACCACCTGATGCTGATCTACAATAAATCCCTGATCGAGAAAGCTCCTGCCAATACTGACGAACTCGTTTCCATGGGCAAAGATTTCATGGCAAAGAATTCCGGTAAATATGCCCTGGTATTCAACCAAACAGAACCCTTCTTCTTTATCCCCTGGCTTGGTGGTTTCGGCGGAAAAGTTTTCGCAGCTGACGGAGTCACTCCTACTTTGAATACCAAAGAAATGACTGATTCTTTGCAGTTCGTTTATGATCTGAAAAAAGTAGATGGTTTGGTGCCTGCTGAGAGCGATTATGATGGCGCTGATACCTTGTTCAAAGAGGGTAATGCTGCCATGATCATCAATGGCGACTGGTCACTTTCTGGTTATAAGGAAGCCTTGGGAGATAAACTGGGTGTTGCACCTATCCCGATGGTTTCCTCCACTGGAAAATATCCTGCTCCTTATACCTCCGGTGTCTTCTTCATGCTCCCGAAGGGCCTGGAAGGCGATAAACTCAATGCTGTAGTTGATTTCATTAATTTCGCTACTGACAAAGATAACCAGTTGAACATGGTCAAGACCTTAACCCGCTTGCCGGCCTTAAAAGATGCTTTGAGCGACAAACTGATCACAGATGATCCTATTTTGTCCGCTTCTGCTGCTCAGATGAGCTATGGCACTCCAATGCCGACCGTTACCCAGATGCGCTGTGTATGGGATTCTCTGAAACCTGAGATGCAGGCTGTCTTTGCTGGTTCAGAATCTGCTGCTGATGCTTCAGCTAAATCTCAGACCGCTGCAGAAACCTGTATCGCTGGCCTCGAGTAATTTACGGAACTAATAGAGGAGGGCATGCTCTTCTCAAGAATATTAAAGGCCGGGCTTAATCGGCCCGGCCTTTAAGTTTTATCTGGGTTACGTATAACAGCAGGAGGAAAGAAGATGATCACTTCTGAAGTAATTCTAAAAAGCCTCAACGAAGTTGGCGTAACGGTGCTTTTCATTTTGGCGGGGACAGTAATTGTTGAGGTAATTCTTTACCTCTTGTTGATAAAACTCCTGAAATATAAATATGCTCTGCCATTCATGTTACTCGCACCTGCAATTATTGGTTTAATCGCCCTGGTTGTATACCCTTTGTTATGGGAATTACGCCTTTCCATGACAAACATGTCTTTGAATCATTTTAAAAATTACACATTCATCGGTTTTACAAATTACCTTAAGGTATTTACCACTCCTGTTCTAAAACAAAAAATGTTTTTCCCACTGCTTGGGCAGACCATTTTGTGGACAGTGATCAATGTATTTTTCCATGTTGCCGGTGGTTTATTCCTTGCTATGCTTCTCAATCGAAAAATGAGAGGTAAAGGGATTTACCGTGCTTTTTTGATTTTCCCCTGGGCTGTTCCGCAGGTTATTGCGGTCCTGGCCTGGCGTGGAGAGTTCAATTATGAATTTGGATATTTCAATGTAGTACTGACAAACCTGGGCCTTCAACCGATTAAATGGCTGACTGACCCGGTAGGTAACTTTGCAGCCATGTGCCTGGTCAATATCTGGTTGGGAATTCCATTTATGATGGTTATTCTCCTGGGTGGCTTGCAAAGTATTTCTGGTGAATATTATGAAGCTGCTGAAATGGACGGTGCAAATGGCTGGCAGATGTTCAAAAGCATCACCTTACCCCTTTTGCAACCTGTAATGACTCCTGTGATTCTGTTGGGAACTTTCTGGACCTTCAATAACTTCAATGTACCATTCTTCATTAACCAGAACGAATTGGAGTCTTCAGATATTCTGGTAACGGGGTTGTTTAGAGCCGCTTTCCAGTATAACCGCTACGGTTTCTCTGCAGCTTTTGCATTTGTAGTTTTCATTTTGCTGCTTGTGTATGCCGTGTTCTATTTGAAGTACACAAAGAGCTTGAAAGGAGTTTACGAATCATGAGCGCAAATTCTATGGTTGTTGAAAATGAGCCAAAACGCAGAAAGAAATCTTTTTTCTATGGCGGGCGTGAGGATTCACCTTTCAAGAGAATACTGATCCATCTTACCTTATGGGTCTGTTGTTTCCTGGCAATTTTCCCGGTTCTTCGGGTTTTTGCTGTCTCGTTGCGTCCAGGTGACCGCTTACTCTCAACGGATCTCTCCTTGATTCCTCCAGATGCTTCATTTGAATCATACAGAGTGATCTTATTTGACAAACCCTTCTTGAGCTGGATCTGGAATAGCCTGGCAATCACCATTGCAGCTTCGGTCATTGGGGTTATCCTTGCTGCCACCTCAGCTTACGCATTTTCGCGCTGGAAATTCCCTGGTCGATCTGTTGGATTGGTTTTTCTACTTTCCACACAAATGATCCCGGCATCAATGCTCATGATTCCAATCTATATCCTGGCAATTAAGTTGGGTCTGGTAGGAACCTATCGTGGGTTGGTGATTGCCTATTGTGTCACTTCTGTGCCGTTTAGTATTTGGATTTTGAAGGGATATTACGACACAATCCCGTTTGATTTGGAGGAGGCTGCCAGAATTGATGGCTGCTCGCAATTGCAGGCATTCTGGAATATTTTGCTTCCTCTATCAACTCCTGCACTTGCGATTACTTTCCTATTTAACTTCACTACTGCATGGAATGATTACCTTTTAGCGCGTGTCATGTTGGGAAACCAGGAGACGATGCTTACCTGGCCTTTGGGCTTGCAGCGCTTACAGGGACAATTCCAAACCCAATGGGGTCAGTTCTCAGCAGCTTCCATTTTGGTGATGATCCCGGTAGTAGCTCTCTTCCTGTATTCATCCAAATGGCTGATCAGCGGTCTAACGCTGGGCAGCGTCAAAGGATGATCTTCTTACTATAGAACAATAAACCCCGCCTCGAAATTTGCCTGTGCGGGGTTTCTTTTTGAAGGAGGAATCAATTATGACTAAATTGTACCGGTCATTTACTTTCCTGATTCTTTTAACATTCTTACTTTCAGCGTGTGGCCAGGTGGTTAACACCACTGAGCAAGCGAGGACCACGGAATCTGATTCTAATAAAACAGAAAGCCCCACGCCCCAGGCAAGTTCAGGAGATGTTCTATACCTCAATCTTGTCTGGCACCAGCATCAACCGCTTTATTACAAAGACGAAAATGGAGTTTATACACGGCCCTGGGTAAGAGTACATGCAACAAAGGATTATTATGACATGGCAGCAACTGTGGCCAAGTATCCAAATGTGCATGTGTCCTTCAATATCACTCCGGTATTGATCGAACAGCTCAATGATTATGTAAATAATGGTGCAAAGGATGAATACTGGGTGCTCTCTGAAAAAGCCGCGAATACATTGACTGATGATGAGAAGACATTTATCCTGAACCGATTTTTTGACGCCAACTGGGACCACATGATCAAAGTTCATCCAGGTTATAAACGTTTACTGGATTTGAGAGGTGGAAGCAGCGATGAAGAAATTCAAAAGGCATTGAATACTTTCAATGAGCAGGATTTTCGAGATCTTCAGATCTGGTTTAACCTGGCCTGGATGGATCCAGATGAACTTGCTGTAGAACCATTAGCTTCTCTGGTTACCAAGGACCATGATTTTGCTGAATCCGACAAAGTGATTGTATTTAACGAAGTAAAGCGGATCATGAGCGAAGTTTTGCCCATCCATAAGGAATTACAGGAAAAGGGGCAGATCGAGGTAATCACAACACCTCTGGCACATCCAATTCTGCCATTGATCTACAACTCAAATGAAGCTGCAGTCGGTAACCCAAATGCCGAATTGCCCAAACAGTTCTCATACGTTCAAGATGCTATCGCCCAATTGAACGAGAGTGTAGAGATCTATAAACAAACGTATGGTACAGCTCCTAAAGGTCTATGGCCTGGAGAAGGTGCTGTCTCTGAAGATATTGTGCCTCTGGTCGGGAACGCAGGGTATAGTTGGATGGCATCAGGTGAACAAGTGCTGGCGGCATCATTAGGGATCAATTCGTTTACCCGTGACAGCAATGATACTGTTCAGGAAGCTGATCAACTCTACCGCCCCTATTTTGTGCATGGAAGGGCTGATGGTCCAATAAAAGGCCCTGATGTCATGATGGTATTCAGGGATTCTTTGCTTTCAGACAAGCTTGGATTTACCTATTCACAAACCCCTGGAGAAGAGGCTGCTGTTGATTTTATGCAGCGGCTGGCTAATATTCAAGCTGAATTAAAGAAAGAAGGGGCAACCGGGCCCCATCTGGTGAGTGTAATTTTGGATGGAGAAAATGCATGGGAGTATTATGACAATGATGGTAAAGCCTTCTTGAATGCTCTTTACAAAGATCTTTCAGAAAGTAAAACCATCAAAACAGTTACCCCTTCGGAGTATCTGAAAATGTTCCCTGAACAAGAGACTCTTGACCATTTATTCTCAGGTGCCTGGTTCAGTGCAAATTATGATACTTGGATCGGTGAACCGGAAGAGACGACTGCCTGGAATTACCTGGGAAAGGTCCGCAAGTTTCTGTTGGATTACGAACAGGGAAAGAAAAAAGCTCCTTCTGATGCTGCATTAAAAGATGCGTTTGATTATATGTATAAAGCAGAGGGCTCAGATTGGTTCTGGTGGTACGGTGCTGATCAAGATTCTGGGAATGATGCATATTTTGACCAGGGTTTCAGATCTCTCCTTGAGAGTGTCTACACATCGCTGGATGAACCAATACCAACTTTCCTGAAAGTGCCGATAATTGCAGAATCCAGTGTAGATACGACGCAAAAATTCTCCGGAGCATTTACACCGACCATTGATGGAATCGTTCAAAATGGTGAATGGGATAAGAGTTCATATTTCCCGTTTATAGGAGGCGCTCAAGCTAGAAATGAAGATATTGCGTCTGGCTTCTATTTCGGTGTTGATGCGAAGAACCTTTACCTACGGATAGATTCAAAATCGAATTGGTCCGAGTTGAAGGATGGGACAGTTGCGGTCTATTTAGCCTCACCAAAAGGTAGTACCGCAACAAACGCGATCACGATGCGATCAATCGATTCCGAAGATCCAACTTTGCTTGGATTCGGTGGAACTAACATGGTTGAAGTGAACCTATCAGATGATTCTGTAAAATTCTATTCCGCTGCCGGATCGAAATGGATCGAAGCTTCCGCAGATATCGCAGCTGCCAATAAAGGAAAAGTATTGGAGATCACTGTACCTCTCTCAAATTTGGGAGAACTTCAGGCTGGCGATAATTTGGATCTACGTGCGGTGGTTAGCAGCGGAAATAAGGATATTCAGATATTGCCTGGAAATGGTCCGGCTGCCCTGCTATTGCCAGATCTTGGAAACATAACCACCATCCTTGATGTAGAAGATCCATCCGGAGATGATCACGGACCGGGTACTTATACGTATCCAACAGACACAGTATTTAAGCCAGGGGTTTTTGATATCACATCTTTCAAAGTTGGTGTTGGCGATTCTGACATGGCGTTTAGTTTTACCTTCGCTGGAGAGATCACCAATCCATGGAATTCGGGCAACGGTCTTTCAATTCAAACCCTTGATGTTTATGTAGACAAAGATCCAGGCAAGGCAACTGGTGCACGATTATTACTTCCAGGAAGGAATGCGTCGCTCACCAAAGAAAATGGCTGGGATTACGCGATCTGGGCAGAAGGGTGGAATCCAGGAATATTTGCTCCAGATGCATCAACCCTTGAACCCAAGTCAGTAACTGGAGCTTCATTCAAGATCATTGTTGATACGGCAACAAATACTGTCACTTTGAGAGTGCCAAAATTAGTATTTGGCGATGGGGATCCAACCCAATGGGGGTACACAGCTATTGTGATGTCACAAGATGGGTACCCGGCAGCTGGAGTGTGGAGGGTTCGAGATGTAAAAGCTGCTGCAGAACAATGGCGGATCGGCGGTGGATCCGACACTTCTACGAATCAGACAAGGATCCTGGATATGGCCTGGGATCAATCTACCATAACGCAGGAAGAAATGTTATCTTCCTTTACTTCGAGTAACAATAGTATCGATTCCTTATTACCTGATGATTTTGCTCAAATTCAATTACTGACAATTAAGTAAGTATGTTTTTTTGGACGAGGCCTGAAACAATACAGGCCTCGTTTCTTTTTAATTTACTACTGAGACAAACTGATTTATACTTATTTCTTGCGAGGTAATTTATATGACAAGTATTGAAGGAATAAATTCAAAGGTCAATTCGCTAAGAACGACGATCGAGATTGTCCTTTCTGATGGTAGAGTTTTCACAGGTCCCAGGGGGGCCTCATTGGGTCAGTTATTACGGCAATTACCGGAATGGACGACCCCGCAGATCATGGGTGCAATCGTAAATGATGAATTGCGGGAATTGACCTATCCAGTCGAAATGGATGCACGTGTTCACCCGGTCACTATGGCAGATGATGATGGTGCGAGGATCTATCGACGTTCTGTTACCTTCTTGATGGAAGCTGCCTTCGAAGAATTATTTCCTAATGTAGCCATGATGCTTGATCATTCTGTATCAGCGGGGGGATATTACTGTGAAGTGATCGGCAGAGATCCTTTGGCACCCAAAGAGTTGGAATTACTTGAAAAACGGATGAAGGAGATTGTGAATAACGATCTCCCATTTGAACGGCAAATGGTACCAATTCAAGAGGCCATCGATTATTTTCAGAAAAAAGGGTTTGAAGATAAAGTCAGGTTGCTAAAATACCGCCAGAAGGAGTATCTGGTTTTATATAAGTTAGGAGAGCATAGAGATTATCATCATGGATATATGCTGCCTTCCACCGGTTTCCTAAAATGGTTCGAGCTCAGTCAGGCGGGAGATGGATTTATCTTGAATTTTCCCCGCCGTAATGCTCCCAATGAAGTAGTGCCTCCAACAAGTTACCCAAAACTTCTGAGCACATTCAGGCAATATGGAAATTGGCTGCAAAGATTGGGAATTGAATCAGTGGGCGCATTGAATGATGCCAACGCTTCGGGAAATATGCGTGAAGTGATTTTGGTATCGGAAGCATTGCATGAACTTCAGATCGCGGAGATCGCACAGCATATCGCTGACCGATCTGAAGAAGCGAGAATTATCTTGATCGCCGGCCCATCCTCATCGGGCAAGACAACCTTCTCCAAACGCCTGGCAGTTCAATTACTCGCACATGGTTTTTCTCCTTATCCGCTCGAAATGGATAATTATTTTGTCGATCGGGAGAAAACCCCGAAAGATGTAAAAGGTGATTACAACTATGAAGCCCTGGAAGCCATGGATACGCATCGTTTGGCGAAAGATCTAAAGCGCCTTATTGCAGGCGAGGAAGTTCAGCTACCAAAGTACAATTTTAAGATTGGAAAACAGGAACCGGGAGAGATAGTCAAGATCTCTCCTGACCATTTGATCATTCTGGAAGGGATACATGGGTTGGACCCAAGGCTTTTACCAGACCTACCAGCCTCATCCACTTTCAAGATTTATGCTTCGTGCCTGACCCAGTTGAACCTGGATCGGTATAATCGGATTTCCACAACGGATACACGTCTGATCCGACGGATCGTTCGCGATGCCAGGGAAAGGGGATATTCTGCCCAACAGACGATTCAACGCTGGGATTCTGTGACACATGGTGAAAAGGAATATATTTTCCCGTATCAAGAATATGGCGATAAATTATTCAATTCTGCGCTTGTATATGAACTTTCTGCCCTAAAATTGATGGTTGAACCGCTGCTTCGCCAGGTACCTTATGGCACAATGGAATATATTGAAGCAAAACGGTTGTTGGCGATGCTTGAATGGTTCCTTCCCATCGATACCAGCCTGATCCCGGATAATTCGCTTCTGCGGGAATTTGTAGGCGGCTCAATACTATCGGAGTTTAAACTCTGGGAGCCAAAACCTTAGGCGAAAACAAAAGCGGCGTAGATTTGAATCTACGCCGCAAATTTCTATTTGGTAACAAGTTCCTTTTTTATGATCTTTGAAAGTCGTGAGACTCCTTCATTTATCACTTCGGGTTTACAGCAGGAAAAATTCAACCTCATGGCATTATGGACATCTCCATTTGCAAAGAAGGATACTCCCGGAACAAAGGCTACTTTCTCTGCGATCGCGCTGGTAAATAAGTCCATAGTATCCAGCTTTTCTGGAACTTTCAACCATAAGAAAAGGCCTCCCTGGGGATGTGTCCAGGTGACTCCCTCGGGCATATTCTCTTCGAGAGACTCCAACATGGCGTTACGCCGAGTTCTGTAGCATTCCTGAATGATCGGGATATGTTTATCAAGAAATCCATGTTGGCTTACTTCATGGGCAAGTATCTGATTGAAAGTTGATGTATGAAGATCGGCGCCTTGTTTTGCGAGGTTCAATTTTGCGATGACTTCCGTGGGCGCGATCACCCAGGCCAGGCGAATCCCTGGCGCGAGGATCTTCGAGAAAGTACTTAAATAAATTACATTCCCTGTATAGTGACCATGGTCTTCATGCAATCTGGCGTCAATTAATTCGACAGGTGGAATATCTTCACCTTCATAGCGAAGCCGACCATAAGGATCGTCCTCAACGATCGGAACTCCATACTTATCTGCAAGTTCAACCAATTTTATACGTCGTTCCAGTGATAATGTAACGCCGGATGGGTTTTGAAAGTTTGGTAGAACATAGATAAACTTGGGACCTTTTCGCAAGGCTTCTTCCAGGTCATCGATGACCATGCCATACTCATCACATTGGACGGGAATATATTCGGCATCGTAGGCATTCCAGGCTTGTAGTGCTCCCAGGTAGGTGGGTGATTCAACAACTATGTGATCGCCGCGATTTATAAAGATCTTTCCTAAAAGGTCCAACGCCTGTTGGGAACCTGAAGTGATCAATACATTGCTGGCATCTATACCAATTCCAAGCCGATTGGTGAATCTGACAGTCATCTCCCTTAATGGGAGGTATCCATCTGTGGATCCATATTGAAGAGCCTGTGCTCCGTAATTATCCAGAACAAAAGTACAGGCTCGTTTGAACTCTTCAACCGGGAATACATCTGGAGCAGGCAGCCCCCCGGCAAAGGAGATAACATCCGGCTGTTCTGTGAATTTCAACAGCTCACGGATCATGGACCCTTTCATGCGTTGTGTCCGCTGAGCATAGCGGGAATCCCATGGTGTTTGCATAAAGCGTATTCTCCTTCTTAAAATGCGCAATGCCAACTATCAGGTTTATAAAGCTTCAACCGATCATAATTTCGGGAAACGACTGATCACTTTTGCCGAGGTCGGTAAAGTGATGCGGTCTCCGGTCAAAAGATCTGCGGGAGCTTTTCCAGCCTGTTTTGGTGCACCTTGATAAACGAAAATTGGTGTACCTTCAATTGAGTCTTTCAGATCTACAAATGCCTGACCTGTCAGATAACCTTCCTTATCGATCGCACAACTGGTCACATAACCGATCACTTTCCCTTTTCCGTCAAGGACAGGATCAGAATTATGCGCCATGCGAACCGCTTTTTCATCGAAGCGGAAACGGACTACCACGCCATTCCGTTTTGCTTCTTTTTCGATGAACGACTCACGGCCGATGAACCAGGGTTTATAAACCTTTACATATGAACCAAAGCCGGCTTCGGAGACGCTCAGGTTCTTTTCACCGCCCATTTCGTGCCCATAGAGAGGCAGACCTGCTTCTGTACGCAGTGAATCACGAGCACCCAGACCGCAGGCTTTTAGTCCAAGGGGTTCGCCAAATTTCAGGAGGGTATTCCAGAGTTCAACTGCCTTCTCTGGATGAACAAAAAGTTCAAAGGCCATTTTTTCACCGGTGTAACCGGTACGAGATACGATGAGATCGAATCCGCCTACGGTCGCATCGCAAAGCTCAGTTCGTTTAAGTGACTTAATCTTTTTGGTAGTTGCAGCATCACATCCAAGGGCGAGCAAGATATCGCGAGATTTGGGTCCTTGCAGGGCAACGTCAACCCGCATCTCTTTACCTTCTTTTGGATCGCGTAAATTACGAAGAACTAATCCACGGCCGAAGGCTTTGGAACCCGGATTATTTCGATCAATCAATACTTTTCCTTCGCGAACAGCGTTTAACCAGGTTTGATCTTTGGCATCATTTGAAGCGTTAATTACGACCAGGTATTTCTCTTCCGCTCTTCGATAAACGAGAGTATCGTCGATCACGTTTCCATCAGGATCAAGGAAATGAGTGTAGCAGGATTCACCAATTTCAAGGCTGCCAATATCATTGGCACATACGCTGTCGAGGAATAGACTGGCTTCAGGTCCTTCTGCCTGGAGTACCCCCATATGGGATACATCAAATAGGCCGGCAGCATTGCGGCAGGCAAGATGTTCTTCGACAACTGAGGTGTACCAGACTGGCATTTCCCAGCCAGCAAATGGAACCATCTTGGCACCCATTTTCTTATGAACTTCATTCAATGGAGTGAAGAATAATTGATCACTTTCTTTTTCCTCCCATTTAAATTCAGGTAAAGAATTATTTGAGGAAGAAGATTTTCCAATGAAATATGGTTTCTCTACATCCATTGCCATTCCTTCTGCACTCTCGACCGCAGTTGAGTGAGATTCTTCAATGATCACGGGACCGGGGATTCGGCGGGGAAGATCTTCATCAAAAGCAATATAACCATCAGAGAGATCCCGCAGGAAGGTGGCTGCCAGTCCAAAGTCTTCGCGTTTGATCGAGAATTTATATACAGATGAACTGATTCTGGTCAGAACGCCACTAATCTCACGAACAGGAGTATGCAGGGATGTCGTCTGAGATTTCCCATCGGTCAAAATATTGACGGGGGAGGAAAAAACATAAGTGAGATAATGGGCCAGGTGTGAACCACGAATCTCGAGGGCTACCCAGGCTGATTTGGATTCAGGTTGATCATCGATGTGATAAAAATGGGGATATCCGGTTTTCCCGACTTGAACGTCAATGCCGGCTTTCTCGACTAGAGAACGAACACGCAGCCGGGCATCCTGCAAAACATTGAAGTCAACCTTGGCACGAGAAACCGGTCCTTTTCGGGATTCAACAGAATATGGAGTAGTTGCCAGAAGTACATCAGCCATGATATTGGCTACCTCAACCATATCCTCTTCCTTAAGACCACGCTGGGTCATCCAGGGGGTTCCAAAGCGGATACCAGATGCGTATAGGGCTGTTTTGTCTCCTGGGATGGTGTTGCGGTTGAGCACAATACCGGCAACATCCAGTATGCGCGCAGCAATGTCCCCAGATAAGGTAGTGCCATCCGGACCAACGATCGTTTTACAATCGAGGTTCCCCAGGTGTGTATTTGTGCCGCCAAATGGAATTCTCATACCGCGTTTTGAAAGTTGATCAACCAGTGCTTTAGAGTTTTTCAGGATCTGACCCTGCAATTCTTTAAATTGATCTGTTTTTGCCAATTTGAATGTGGTAGCCAGAGCTGCCATTGTGTTCACATGCGGACCGCCTTGCTCTCCGGGGAAGACCCCTTTATCGATCTTCTTGGCAATTGCCGGATCACTGGTGAGAATAATGGCACCGCGGGGACCGCACATCGTCTTATGTGTTGTAAATGTGATCACATGAGCATATCCAACCGGTGAGGGAATTACTTTCGCTGCGATCAGACCGGCGATATGAGAGACATCAGCCAGTAAATAGGCGCCTACGCTGTCCGCAATGGCGCGGAACCGGGCAAAATCTGGGACCCAGGCATAGGAAGAGTAACCACAGATGATCACCTTTGGCTGACAATCTTTGGCCAGTACTTCAACTTTGTCATAATCGATCAGTTCAGTCTCTGGATCGACGTTGTAATGAAACACTTTGTACAATTTGCCCGAGCGGTTAACCGAAGATCCATGACTCAGGTGGCCACCATGCAGCAGATTCATTCCCATGATCGTGTCGCCTGGTTCGATGAGAGCGCTGTATACCGCGTTATTTGCCGGGGCGCCGGAAAGCGCTTGAACATTCACAAAAAGCTGATCCGCTGTAACTTTCTCAGTGGCAAACACCTCGGCGCAGCGACGGCGGGCAAGAGATTCCACAATATCCGCATACTCGACACCTTTGTAATACCGAGGGTCAGCGTAACGGCGATAATGTGCCAGTCTTTGAGGGTAATCCAGGATCTCGCTTTCAGACATTTGCCGCATTTCTTCATCCGGATAGCCTTCGGCATACAGATTTTGGAATGCAGAAGACAGTGATTCGCGGACAGCCTGCGGGGCTGTCGATTCCGATGGGATCAGGATCAGCTTGCGTGCCTGACGTTCTGTTTCATGACCGATCAATTCGGATACTTCCGGATCAATGGTTGATAGGCTGCCGTGAAATAATAGATCTTTCATAATCATGCGCTCCTGACGAGATAAATTTCGATAAATAATAAAAAACCACCGTGGGTGCCTGAAAAGACATCATCGAGTGGTTTTTTTGTTTGATAATATTCTATCATTCTAGACTCAGAGGCTTACCATCTTTCACAGTAAATGCGGAATAGGAGCACCTTGGTACTGGAACTTAAATCATTTTAACCTTTGATCTTGAAATGGTCAAGTTGATGATGTCAGTAAATCAAAACCATTATATTTTTGTTTGAAAAAATTTTGGTTTATTTCTTATTTTGATGATTGTTCCTTGTCTTTGATCCACTAATTCCAATTTTATTGAAGTCCTGCTTAATTATATTTTAAGCAGGACTTCATAGGTAGATAATTTTTTTTCTATCTTTGAATCCAGATAGAATTTGGATCTGTCTCACCAGGCCAGGCGATGTCCATGATATTTGGAGTTATATCTTTAATCGCGGGTTTAACAAGATAGGTGTTCTGAGAATTTGCGATGAAAATTGCTGGAACATCAGCAACCAAAGCCTTTTGAGCGGTTTGATAATCTTCCAATCTTGTCGCAATATCCATTTCCTTATCACCCAGATCGATCCATGTGTCCACAGAAGAGTTTGAATAGCCTAAAGTAATGCCGTTGAAAGCATTCGTTTTCCATATAGAACTCATGAACGTTGAAGGATCAGGATAATCTCCGCACCAACCTGTATAACGAATCAGTGGATAATCTTTCGGATCATTAAAAAGGTTATTATACTGGTCTGAAGTTAAGGGGATAGCTTTGACGTTAATCGATAGTTCATTTGAAAGATGAGAGGCGATCCAATTGAAGGAAAAATTATTTGACCCATTGGAATTGTAAGGCAGATCAATTTCTGAAGGTAGACTCGAACGATATGGCTCCAATGCAGCCAAAGCGTTGACATTGTTAAAGTTCCAACGAGATTCCTCAGCATCATAACCAGCCATTCCAAATGGAATCCAGGATAAAGTCGGTAGGCCCTTTCCCCCCATGGTTTCATTAACATAGGTTTGCCTATCAAATGCCATTGCAAAAGCTTTTCGTACTTCAATATTATTAAATGGCGCCTTATTCGTATTAAATGCGATCATATAAGTGCAACTACCTGGATCGGATAACTTTTGAGAATTCAGGGTTGTATCGGCACTTATCAAAGCACTATTCTTGCGAGTGACGGGAATTATGTCAGCCTGATTGTTTTGATATTGAGATAATCCGTCGTCAGAATCGCCGTTTCCTGAATAGATATATTTAATCGAATAATCCGGAACATCTCCCCAGTAATTAGCATTCGGAAGAAATATTGAACCATCCGTTTGGGAAAGAGTTTTAACAACAAATGGACCGTTACCGATCAGGTGCGATTGATCCTGCCACCAATCATCTCCAAGGTCTACATATTCCTGTTTTGCTGGTGCGAAGAAAAGACTGGAAGTCATGGATAAAAATGCCGGGAAAGGTTGGGTAAAGGAGATCACTAATTTTAAGCAGTCGGCTTGGGTGTAGGCATTTGAAGCACATAAATTGTTATTTGTTGTATAAACCTTTACACCAACTTCAGACAAATATTGATCAATTGCGCTATCACTATATGAATACGCAGCATTATTTAGTAAATTATTTGCTCCTACAATTGGACTCAGCAAATCGCGATTGTAGTTATCAACACGAGGGTCTAATAACCGCAATATAGAGTATCTGTAACGAACAGCATTCAACAAAGTACCATCACTGTATTTTAGGCCAGACCGGAGATTAAAGGTCAAGGTCAAGTTATCGGAACTGTAAGACCAGGATGAGGCAGCTCCAGGTATGATGTTTTGATCTTTGTCTATTCGGGTCAATCCCTCAAAAATGTTGGTCAGGTGATCGCTTTCTGCGATTGAAGTCGCTTTTTGTGGATCCAAAGTACTAATATCTGTGAACGCAGAGCTTTCCCTAATATTTAGCGTTTCACCCATTACCTGAGTAGTTGCGAATGAAGAAACAGATGACCAGGCACTACGACTGCCATCACTGGTTACTGATCGTAACCTCCAGTAATAGGTTGTATTGCGATTAAGTGCAGTTTCAATAGTATAGCTGACTGAATTTATTGAAGTCGATACCACTTTGTTTACCACAAGCCCTGTATTGAAATTCTTATCTGTAGATACCTGAGCTTCGTAACCACTAAAGGCTGACCCTCCTACAGGAATTGTGATGGTTTTCCAGGTTAAAGTGGGGTGATAACTGGCGATTTTTGTATTAATTGGTGAGACTAATGAAGGAATAGGCAATGGAGTGGGCAGTTTTACTGAGCGAACCTCAGACCATAGACTTGGGCCATTCGCAGCGAGTGTTTTAACTCTCCAGTAAAGCGTGATCCCAGCGGGCAGATCTGCAGTTGGAAGGTACTCTGTTGTAGTAGTATTTGCAGTTTTTATCAGACTGGCAAAGGTCGCCGTTGAAGAGAGTTGAATGGTATATCCGGTTGCTCCCGGTACCGATTCCCAATCAAATGTGGGACGCAGTGTTTGTGGTTGCTCAGAATCTGCAGGTGAAGTTAATGATGGGGCAAGTACGGCAGTCTTAAACGTACGGCTCGCTGACCATTGACTGACTTGTTCTTCCGTGTTAACAGACCGGACCCGCCAATAATAGGTGTTATTCGGAATCAGAGTAACAGGTATCTCAATGGAAGAATCTGTGCTTTCATAAGTACTGCACACTGAAAAATCTGCTATCAGACCAACCTGAACCTGATAATTCTTAAAGGTTGTGCCAGCAGGGATGGTAGAGTCTTTCCAATCCAGAACAGGTGTCAAATCCATCTGTAAGGTGTTTGTGGCTGGTGTGAGCAATACTGGAACCGAAGGCGGATTGGCGATATGGATCTTTCTGGTTTCAGACCACAAGCTGGGACCATTTACTGCTTTACTCTGAACACGCCAGTAAACATCAGTATTTACCGGCAAATTAATTTTTGAGGTGTAGCTTTCTGATGTTGAAGATGCTGTTAAGAGCACAGAACTGAAACGGTTATCTTTTGCAATTTGAATTGTATAACCAGTGGCGCCTAAAACATCTTGCCAGCTAAATGTGGGCATCAAATTATCAACAGTAGTATCAGCATCCGGGCTGGTCAATTCAGGAGCAAGAATGGCTTCACGCAATGTGCGGACTGTTGACCAGGCAGAATGTTCCCCGGCTGCATTCAGTGAACGTACACGCCAGTAATACACCGCATTTGAATTAAGGGTTGATGTAAATTCATATGTAGAGGAGGTTGTTGAGAATGATAGAACATCCAGAGTAAAGGTACTGTCTGTTGAGGCTTGAATTTCATAACTGGCGGCCGCAGAAATACCGGTACCTGTTGAATCTGACCAATCCAATATTGGAGTGGAGTCGGTCACTAAGGCACCGTTGCCTGGCGTGAGCAGATTTGGAATAGAAGGAACTTTTGGAGTTGTAAACGATCGAACTTCTCCGGCAGTCAGATCGCTTTGATTACTGGCTGCTTTAGCCTGAACACGCCAATAAAGCGTGAGTCCAGCCGGCAGGTCCTTGGTAGGGGTATATTCCATCACTGATGAAGCAGTGGGGAATGAGCCGACCAATGATGCGAAATTATTGTCTTTCGCGATTTGTAAGGTGTAGCCAATCGCTCCTGTAACAGATTGCCATTTAAATGTCGGCCTTAATGAATCCGAATCTTCAGAATTATCTGGATCCTGTAAAACTGGTGGCGCAATTTTTGTCTGGAATGAATTTACCCTGGACCATGCGGAATAAGCGCCTGTAGAATTTGCTGAACGAACACGCCAGTAATAAATTGTGTTTGGCGCAAGAGAATCGGCGACCTGGTAATTTGATGAAGACGATGTGCCAGTAATGTCATCAACTGCACCAAAAGTACTAATTTTTGAGATCTGAATATCATAATGATCTAAAGATATACCTGCTGGTATTGTTGAATCAGACCAATCCAGTAGTGGCGTATAGCCATTGACCTGAGCGCTATTCGCCGGGGTAAGGAGGGTTGGAACTCCTGGAGGTGTTGGCATTGTGATAGTTCTGGTCTCAGACGCAAGACTTGGACCATAACTGCTATTTATTGCTTGAACATACCAGGAATAGGCAAGGCCACTTTTTAAATCTATAGTGGGGGTAAATTCAGTTTTGTTACCAGTGACCGAGTATTTTGTAGTTCCAACAAATATGTAATATCCTGTGGCACCGGTTATGGCGTTCCATTTGAAGGTTGGACGAAGTGATAGGCTGGTTGTCGAGTTGTCGGGACTGACAAGCGAAGGCGTATCGATTCGTGTCTTAAACGTACTATCATTACTCCAATTACTATATGCCCCACTGGTACTAAATACTCTTATATGCCACAAATAGCTTGTGGCGGGATCTAATGGGGTTGTTATAGAAAATTGAGTGGTCGATGAAGCTGATATTGATTCATCCAGAACGATTGGTCTCAAAGAATCTGATGTATTGATTACCTGCAATTCATAATGGTCCAGGCTTGAATCACCAGATGAGGTTGGCGCAGTCCAGATCAACGTGGGTGTTGTTGTCGTCAATGTGTTAAAGGAAGGTGTTTTTGAAATAGGAGTTCCTGGCGGTGTAGGAGTAGTGAATTTCCGAATCCCTGACCAATTACTCGGTCCATTCGCAGCCAGGGTACGAACACGCCAATAGAAAGTTTTTCCACTGCCCAGATCTGTGGTAGGTGAGTATTCTGACGTATTTGAGCTAATTGTGAAAGTTGTAATATTACTGGTGAAGCCGACAGTCGGGGATAGTTGCAGAGTATATCCAGTAGCTGAGGACACAGTTTCCCAATCAAATTTCGGCCGTAGATTAAGGACTGATTCATCAACATCCGGACTAACCAATGCCGGCGCGGAAATCAGTGTCCGGATCGTGCGATAGGCAGACCACCCACCAATTGCTTTACCATCATTTGAACCTCTGACACGCCAGTAATAGGTAGTGTTATTTTGCAGATTTTCTGTTGTAACATAGAGCGAACTGGAAATATTTGTCTTATCAACAACGATATTTGAAAAAGCATTATCTGTCGCAATTTGAAGTTCGTAGGTCTTGGCTGTGGGTTTCACATCAGACCAATCAAATTTGATCCCTGTAATTTCCATGAGAGCATTATTTGCTGGAAGCAGTAATGTGGGCTGACCGGGAACATTGCCAAACGTCGCTGTCAAAGTAGTATCAGAATCAATTGTAATTGAGTAGGGATCATCAGTTGCGCCATCACTCCAGTAGGCAAATGAGTATCCGCTATTGGCTACAGCATTTAATTGAACTTTTGTTCCTTCGACATATTTATCTCCCAGGCAATTGGGATCAGTGGAAACGATTACTTTTCCATAGACAGATGAATTCGCATTTACTGTCAGTGTGTGACAGCCAAGTACATTAAAACTAGTTGAAGCATTGGCACTGTTTGCTAACGGACCAAAATCACCCTCTGCTGTTGCAGTCCAGGTACCACTTATAGTATCTTCTGGAACTGAGAAATTATAGGCTGTCCAGAGACCATTGTTATTGTCACTTAGGTTTCCAGACACGAAATTCCCGTCCGAATCTTTGACAGTGAAACTGGGCAGAGGAAGATTGTCTTGACCATTCTCTAATTCAGAGACCCACCCAAATCTATTTTGATAGGCATCTTTCGCGGAAAAATTAAGCTCTCCTGATTCGCCTGGTGCATACGATGAGGGATTTGCATCAAGTGAGAAAATCGGAGTTCCACCGAGGTAGAGACCATGATTTGAACTATCACCGGAGAAGACATTTTCCTCCCCCATTAATGCATAAGACCAATAGGTCCCGGAATCGTCTTTCATTTGAAACCCGAAATCGGGTTCGTAGTTAGTATATTGAGGATAGGCAATGGTGATCGTTTGCCCATCTGACATTGGTAAAGTGTAACTTCCATTGTCGAGATCCACGCTGTTGAAGTATATCCAGCCATTTACTGCACTACTTAGATTATCGTAATGGATGGTGTATGTTTCTTTCAGCATTGAAGAAGCATCAAGCGTGATCGATCCCCCACCAGATATTACATTTTCCATCGTAATGATTTCTGTGGTCGGAGAAGGAATAAGGGCCTCTAAAGCGAATGTGCCCGGTGTCGAGTAAAGCATGAGTGGATTGACCGAGTCGCCTTCTTCAGGTACCCCAATAACATCTGTCACTCCAAGATTGGTGTCAAAGAGAGTAACAGTGCCGGGATTTTGAACTCCATCCGCGGATTTGGTATAGATCTCTGTTTTTGGATATTCACGTGCATCTTGAGCGTAATTCCCTGCTGAAAATTGTTGGTTAGCGCTGGAAAGTTTAAGGTAAACACCCTTATCTTTAATGACCAACAATTCCGGGTTAGTCACAGGGTCGGTCAATGGGAGAATCAGTACTCCATCAGCCGAGAGACTGATCCATCCACCGCCATTATCTTCTGAAGAATAGAGTTGTCCTTGAAGATTTTGAGTGTAAGTGCCATTTGCTCCTGTGAACGCAACGCAAATTGAGTTGTCTTCGCAGTCACGGCTATACAAGCTCAACTTCAAATTTCCGCCACTGCTTGCATCTGAAATTGAAATTAGGTATGTTTTTCCTGAAACGCCATAGAATGACAGTTTCTGTTGAGAATTATCATCTACATTCGTTCCATGGCAGACGATTTCAGAATTGTCACTTTTATCAAAGACGCTAATGTTGGGTGAATAATCGCTGCCGTTTGTGTCTAGTGTATAGATGTTACTGGTTGTCGGTGAAAACTCAAACCAAACACTACCGGTATCACTTTTGCTGCATGAACTCTGAAGCTCATCAGCCTGAGTAGTAGCGCCAGTTGTAGTTTCTGTGGTCGAGAATGGCAATGAAGCAATTATTGTTGGATTTTCAAAAGGATCATTATCTGGAGTGGTAGTGGCTTCTACATTGAAATTTAATGGAGAGGAGATCAGATCATCGTCTGCATATGGACCGAGATCCAACGAGGCCGAGATTGACCACGCCCCAAATGGACCATCCTCCGGGATCGTAAAAAGGTAATGTGAAAAGATCTTCGGAGCCGTATCATCCCATGAGCCCGATACCGTATTGGATTCTGAATCCTTCACAGTGATCACCGGTGCCACTTCAGTCCCATCTGGCTGTATCATTTCTTCGTTCAAATTATTCCCGTGTGCATCTTTTACATCCACCTGAGAATCGAGCGTTTGATTCTTCAAATAAGGTGCAGCAGTGTTCAATCCCGCAGTCATGCTGAGATCCCCACCGTAGGCATATACCGCTGTCCCACTTGTAAAACTCTGATGCTCTCCAATAAATTGATACTGCCAGCTCTTTGTCGAATCAGACTTATCCGCTAACTTTGTGACCAATGCTGGCGTGAAGTACGTCCCATCTGGTAATGAAAAATACAGGGTATCCCCATTTGTGACATCATATCCTTGATCATTATTGAGCGTGTCACCCTTCAATTGCATTGTCCCGCTGCTGATTCCGTCCAGGTTGATCGTGGCAGTTTTCAATGGCATTGCCGAGGCATCAAACACTAATGTTTGATCCCCACTGATCGTAACCCCCTCTTTTGACAGAACCATCTTGTCCGCTCCCGTCGAATATTCGGTTCCATAGGTCAGGCTGTTCTCCACATCCTTCGAGTAAGCCGTGATCGTATACACTCCCGGTGTGATATAAAAATGTTCTGTTTCCGGCGGAACGAGATACATATCCTGTAATCTTCCACCAAACCAGGGACTTCCTGCCACCGATGTTTTAATGATATCCGATGCCTTAATATATGCATCCTTCACCCCTACTGCCGTTCCGTTTTTGTCTTTCATGCTCAAGGTAACTTTCGGCAGCCCCACTGCACTGACACTCAAATAATTTGCCTTGCTGCTATCCACCACCACATTGTTCGTCAGAATGAAGTTTTCCCATGCTGATGTAAACAATGAATAGGTTCCCGATTCCAACCCGGTGATCTCTACATATCCCCCCATTCCACCCTGGCTTTCGGTTACATATTCCCCGCTGCCATTGGTAACAATTGTATTGGGAGACCAGGCACTACCCCCGTTTCCGCTCTGCACAGTCATGCACAACGAACCCACCGGGCATTCAACCTGATTTACGTCTACTTGTAAATTACCATTCAAATCATCTGATACATAAATCCCGATCAAATAGGTATGTCCACTCTTGCCGAAAAATGGCAAAGATGCACTAAATGGTGTATCGGTGTATCGATCCGTCATGCAAGTTACATTACTCAGTGATCCTTCTACTTGATCCTCTACTACGATCGGTCCACCATGATCACTTCCACTATCATTGATGCTGTAGATCCCATCGCTGGGAGCTACAAATTTGAACCAAACACTTCCGCTTGTCGTTGAATCCGGATTGATCGTGGCATCATTGCAATAAGTTGCCGGTTCCCCTGATTCCAACGTTGCACCCACTGTTGTTCCATTGTAGGTAAAGGGCAGAGTATTAATTAACACTGCATCTGCCATCGCATCATTTGGGGGTGTTCCAGAATCCAACGCAGTCACATCACCATTTTCCTCGGTGGAGGTTACAACCGGTGTTTCGGTTGCGACAGGAGTTTCTGTTGGAATTGGAGTCTCTGTCGATGTCTCGAGATCAACCGGAGTCTCAGTAATTTCACTTGTTCCATCTGGAAGAGGTGTAGTTGTCTCTGTGGCAACTTCATCTGTTGCAGATGGTGTAATGATGACATCTTGTGCAAATACTGGAGAAACTGAACTAAACAGCATACTAAAAATTAAGACCGAGGCAAATATCTTGAATGGGGTATTTCTCGATGATGGTTGTTTCATATCCTTTTCCTATCTCTTTGCGTTTTGATTTGTTTGATGTAAATAATCTGAGGTTGGCGATCGATATTTATCTTCGATCTTTTATCTAAGACGATATATGGTCTGAAGTTTTTTTTAGGATTATTAGCAATTCTTTCTCTTGATTTATGCTACGTTGAATAATTTTCTTCTGAAAATCAAAAACGAATTGACTATCTTCAAGTCAAGAAATTGCTAAGACGATATGATTTCTATGTGAAAAATCCCATGTGACTCACCCCATTGGGAAAAATTTTGGATCAAATTAAATTTAACACAATTATAAAAATAATGCATAAATATTTCGTATACATTTCAATAATTAATTAAACAATTGATGCATATTTCTTTGAATAATAAAACACGAGGCCAGCAATTAAGCATCAGCCTCGTGTAATTTATTTTGGTATTAATTTCAGGTAACCAATATTAGCAATTAGATCATTTCTTGTTCCATCCATGAGATCATTGTATTGATCACTTCGGCTTTCTGCGGTTCGTTATGCATTTCATGATAAAAATCAGGCCATTCTTTGTAGGTGATCTTGCTTAGTGGAGCTGCCTGTGCGAAATCTTTTGTTCTCTTGGGGCTGACGAGACGATCTGCAGTACCTTGCATTAATAATAACGGAAGGGGGAACTCCGCAGCATGTTCAACGCAATAATTTCCCGCATTGAGCATATCCAGAGCCAGGCGAGGAGAAATGAAAGGATGCACCAGGGGATCCGCAATATATTTTTCGGCAACTGCTGGATCGTGAGAGAGTCCTTGCAGATCCAAGCCATTTTTGATCTTTGCTGAAGGAGCCAGACGATAGAGTACCTTAGTTAAAACTAACAGGGTTGGCGGCAGAGGGGAGGCTGTTGCCAATCCCGGGCTGGTGGCGATCACGCCTTTTAGTTCAGGTTTTTGTGTGAGGGAGTAATACAAAACGAGGTTGCCACCAAGGCTGTGTCCATAAAGGAAGACAGGTTTAGCAGGGTAACGTTCCTTCGCATTTTGAATATTCTTTGTAATATCTCTCATGGCGTCATCATAAGATTCATGACCGCGAACTCCATCCGATCTTCCATGACCTCTTTGATCGAAACCTACCATAGAGAATCCGGCTTTTCCAAAAGCTTCAGCGACATGATCGTAACGACCGATATGTTCTCCGAGGCCATGTACCAACGCTACAACAGCTTTCACATCGCCTTCGGGTTTCCATTCCTTTGCGTAGATCTTCTTTCCATCGTTCGTATTCCAAGAAAATTCGATCTGTTGCATATCTTCTCCTTCAATGTGGAATTGTTCTTTCGAGATGTATGGTTGTATCTTATAATCACAACTAGTCTACTTTAAGTGTATTCTTTTTCAAAAAAAGAGCAAGAAACTAAGTTAAGAAATGATGACGAAAAGGAATTAATCAATGGCGAAGCCTGAAAAAAGCGATCCATCAGAAAAAAATAAAATTCAAAAAAGATCCACCCCCAAAAAAGAAGTTGTTTCTTCAGATGAATTGTCAATCAAGGGGTTTTCAACGATTGCTAAATTATCTGCAATCTCTATCTGTACAGTGTTATTCTCATTTTTTGATATTTTCTTTAACTGGGCTATTGAGCAAAGTATATTTGAGAGTTCCAGTGTTGTCCCCAATGTTCGTTGGATCATTCATGGCATTCTTGGAATTCTCCTGGTAGTGATACTTTTGCTGGCGCAATTATTAACAAAAACTCCCCGCTTGAAGATCATTTTTAAATTATGGCTTCTGGCAGCAATATTGAGTTTAATTTTGCTTCCGGTCAAGTTTTTGTCAGTTACAGATCAACAGGCTTCTGCTTCCATCCAAATTCTGACATTGCTTGTACTTGTGGCAATCTTCTATTTCATTGAAGTTAAAGCCGGGTCTTTTGAATTCAAGATTGAGAAGAAAGATAAGTCTGGTCTATTTGGAATGGCTGCCCTTATCGGAAGTGCCATGTCAGTCCCCTGGATCCTTTGGGGAGCACTTGGATCTTTGGATGATACGATTCTTTACCTGGTGCTAGGCGAGATCTTTGCAGTTTTTTGTGTGCTGATCTTATACCCATATCTGTTTGATAAGACCCTTGCTCCTGAAAGAAACCCTGGATTGGGTGACTATATTCTGGATGGCCTTTCAGTAATGATCTTCTTTTTTATCACTCTGGGCGGGTTAAGCCAAAATGGATCGCAGCTATTGATGGGAATCATGCTTCCATTCAGCGCCTGGGTAGTTGTGGCTTTTGCCGCTGTTGGAAGCAAGTTCAAAGACCGTGCGAAAGCCGCAGTTGGTCTGATAGCCGGTCTGGCATTAGCATTACCACAATTGTGGTTTGATGCAGATGAACTTTCAGCAATTACAAACAGTTCAAGTGGCGAGACTTTGAGCTGGGCGACGAAGGCGGCCTATTCATCGATGGGCGTCTTAATGATCGTTACGATTGTTTTTTTGGTATTTTATCGATCCTCTTCTGTTCTCAAAGTTTCTAAAAAAACGAACATCGGACTCAGCCTCTTTGCTTTGGTATCAGTGGTTTCAGTATATTTTCTCTGGGGCGCAAAAGGTTTTTATGGAGATAAGATCTTCATTGTAATGAAAGACCAGGCGGACCTTTCATCCGTCAATCAGATCACCGATCTGAATGTCAGGAAGCAGGCAGTATATTCCACCCTGGTCAAAGAGGCAGATTCCAGTCAAGCTGATCTTCGTGCGCAACTTGATAAATGGAAACTACCCTATACGCCATATTATCTGGTTAATGGAATTGAAGTTGATTCCACTTCTTTTTACGCCATGCAGATCTTGAAGCGAAACGATGTCGATCGGATACTGCAAAGTCCTAAACTGAGACCGTTGCCTCAACAACCAACTCTAACCAATAGTGATCCTGCCAACCAGCCCTCAGATATTTCATGGAATTTGAAGATGATAGGGGTGGATAAGGTCCGGAAAGACCTGGGTGTGACAGGAAAGGGAATTATTATTGGACAGACTGACACAGGCGCGGATGGATATCATTCCGAGTTAAAATCCTCATATCGAGGCTCCGCAGGAACTGATGATTACAATTGGCTGGATCCCTGGTATGGTTCAATCTATCCATCCGATAACCAGGGCCACGGAACTGCAACATTGGCGTTGATCACCGGGAAAACTCTCGGGATTGCCCCCGATGCACAATGGATCGGTTGTGTTAATTTGGGACGGAATCTTGGAAATCCAGCTGAGTATCTCAATTGTATGCAGTTTATGCTGGCCCCTTATCCTGAAAAGGGAAATGCCTTCACAGATGGCGATCCATCAAAGGGCGCCATGATCGTCAATAATTCGTGGGGATGTCCGCAAATGGAAGGTTGTGATGCTGAAACATTCCAATCTGCTGTGACTGCGATGGAAGATGCTGGAATTTTTATGTCAGTAGCAGCAGGGAATAATGGCATGTTTGGATGCAGTACGATCACGGATCCTCCTTCAATTTATCAGGATGCCTTTACTGTCGGATCCATCAATCAATCAGGAAATATCTCAGATTTCAGCAGCCTGGGGCCTGTCGCTGTAGATGGAAGTAAGCGGGTGAAACCGGATATTCTAGCGCCTGGTGAAAATATTATTTCGGCTTTCCCCGGGAATTCTTACACTCAAGAAAGTGGCACTTCATTTTCAGCACCGCATGTCAGCGGAGTAGTGGCTTTAATGTGGTCAGCAAATCCAAAATTGATCGGGAATATTGAATTGACCCGGCAGATTCTGGAACAGACTGCATCACCTTATACAGGGATATATCCAACCTGTGTCACTAATCAGGGAACTCCGAATGATGGGGCCGGGTATGGTGTATTAAATGCCTATGAAGCGGTTCGCGCTGCTTTGGAAGTAAAATAAAGGGGAATAACCTTTAATCTATATAGGTGTTAATGATTATGGATCCAATCCAAAAACAAGGATTGACTGATATCGAAGAAGAAACAGTAATTAAACGGGCCGGCCAGGGTGATCCGGAAGCATTTTCGATCATCTATGAGCGTTATGTTGGAAGGATCTACAGTTATATTTATTACCGTATTGGTTCAGAAAGCGATGCGGAGGATATAACTTCAAGAGTCTTTTACAGAGCATTTGACCATATTGGCAATTATGTCGATAAAGGCGTACCTTTTTCTGCCTGGCTGTATCGAATCGCCCATAACCTGGTTGCCAACTGGCACCGTGATAGCCATCGAAAAAAGGAAGTCCCTCTTGAAGACCAGATGGAGATGCCTGCTCACATCGATCACCCGGAGCGGGCAATGGAAAAATCTCAGGAAATGGAATTGCTGTTAAAAGGGATCCGCCGGTTATCACCGGACCGTCAACAATTGCTGATTTTGAAATTCGTTGAAGATTTCTCCAATGCGGAGATCGGCGAGATCATGGGTAAGAGTGAAGGAGCAATTAAAAGTCTTTATCATCGTGCTCTGATGTCACTTAGGGAAGAAATGACCATGGTCGGTTATAAGACCGAGCAATCGGAAGAATAGGGCAGGGACCGTAAAGAATGAACGATATGGAAGAACTTGAATTTATAAATTCAATCGAGAGAAAACTCTCGGAGTCATTGCAGCCTGTGAATCCGGATCCGACATTTATCTATTCGCTCCGCAACAAACTCTCACAAAATTCGCGGGTCGATATTGAAAAACAATCCTACCTGCCAGGTTTAGTAGTCCTGGGGTTGGGATTGGTGTCAGGAGCGTTGATCCTGGTTATGATGAGAAAATTTAAAAGTTAGCCCGCCTACTAAATGCCCAACTTTTTGGTTAAGTCAGGTGTGGAGGGTTCAGTTAATGTTGTTCCATCCGGAAAAACAAGGGTGGGAACACTGCGATATCCATTATTGATTTCCTGTACCCTTTTTGCCCCATCCGCATCTTTATCGATGTCTATCCAATCGAATTCGATATTATGGGCTTCCAGGTAGGTTCTTACTCGGCGAGAATCTCCACACCAGGATGTACCATATACTTTGATCTTTTCTGTTGACATATTACTCCTCCAATGTCCTGGAATTATGCAAATAGGTGATCAATTTCTTTGTATCTTCAAGAAGATCAATACCATTCATCCCGTGTTCAAGCGAAATTCTCTGGGTGAGATGAATCATTAACTCACGGATATTTTCTGGAAATATGGAACGGATGGATTCAGCTTGAAGAAGATCTATTGCAGCAGGTGTCGGGACCGGAAGATCGTGATCGTGCAAATACCCTTTGATCGCCCATCCTGCAGCACGCCTGGCACAAACACGAGCCATTCCTTCATTTTCAAATTCCCGAGCTTGCACTGCATATTGCAACTCCTCGTTCGCTTTTTTCCAATGGTCCATCAATCTATTGTAATTGAGATTAGATGAAAAACGGAAGGGGACATTCATTTTTGAAAGTATATGCTAAAATCTCATTTATGGATAAACGAATTATATTTATGGGTTCCCCTGAATTTGCAGTCCCGATCTTGGAAGGGCTGGCTGAGAATTATCATGTTGTTGGAGTAGTCACTCAACCGGATCGGCCCTCCGGCCGCGGCCGTGTGATGACACCTCCGCCAGTTAAAGTAAAGGCTGAACAATATTCGCTTCCAATAATGCAGCCAGTAAAATTGCGCTTACCTGAAGCTTTCGAACAGCTTGATAATTGGAAACCGGATGCCATCATTGTGGCTGCCTTTGGACAGATCCTGCGGCAGAATGTGCTCGACCTTCCACCTTGTGGGTGTATTAATGTGCATGCATCCTATTTACCTCGATGGCGTGGGGCAGCTCCGATTCAGGCTGCGATCTTAAGTGGAGACGAGTTTACCGGGGTTTCCATTATGAGAATGGATGCTGGAATCGATACTGGACCAGTGTACAAGCAGGTGAAGGAAAGCATTCTGCCAGACGATACCAGCGATACCTTAAGCAGCCGCCTATCAATTATGGGGAAAAACACTCTGCTCGAAGTTTTGCCGGATATTCTGGAAGGCAAATTGCTGCCAAAAGAACAAGTGGGTGATGCCACTTATGTATCGATGATGAAAAAAGAAGATGGTATTCTGGACTGGACAAAAACTGCTGCCGAGTTGGAACGCCAGGTTAGGGCATACAATGATTGGCCAGGTGCTTATACACTTTGGAAGGATCAGGTCTTGAAAATTCGGAAAACCTGCCTTTTGGATGAAGGAAAAAGCAAACCGGGTACACATTTTATTTCTCAAGGAATTCCTGCAGTGAGTACTGCAAAGGGATCAATAGGCCTACTTGAAGTCCAACCAGCCGGCAAAAAATGGATGGGCGGTAAAGATTTTCTAAATGGGAATCCGGATTGGAGCAGGCTAAATGGCGAATGAACCCATGAGCGAAGCAAAAGTGAAATTCTTGTGCTTTGGAATGGGGGCAATTGGAACTTATATTGGTGGAAGTCTTCTACTGGCAGGGTATCCTGTTAGTTTTATTGAGCGGCCTGAAGCGATTGAAAAAGCAAAAGCCAATGGTCTTTCATTACAATTAAAAGATGGAACTCATAAAATCGATTCTGTAATGATCTACTCCTCCCTAGATGAGGCTTTACAAGAATCTGAATATGATGTTGCATTAGTCGCTGTCAAATCCTTTGATTCTGTTTCTGTCGCTGAAACCATTCGGCCTTATAGTAGCAAATTTCCCACCCTCTTATGTTTACAGAACGGTGTTGAGAATGAAGCTGTTTATGAAGATATTCTCGGGAAAGAGCGTATCATTGGCGCATCGATTGGAACGGCAGTCAGTAAAACAGGAATTGGAAAGATCGCAGTAGAAAAGATGCGGGGAATTGGCATCGAAAGCGCAAATCCGTTATCATCCATAATCATCCAGGCATTTTGCGATGCAGGATTGAATGCCAAACCATATCCTAGACGATTGGATCTGAAATGGTCAAAGATGCTTTCAAATTTGCTTGGGAATGCAACTTCAGCGATCTTAAATATGACTACTGCACAGATCTTTTCTGATCCGGATATCTATCGGATTGAAGTAGCGCAGGTGCATGAGACTCTGGCTGTCATGAAAAAGCAGGGAATTCACCTGGTTAATCTTCCCGGCACTCCGATAAAGATTTTGATCGAGGTGATTGATTCTTTTCCGCAAGCCTTAAGCCGTCCACTCAGTTACCTTGGCATGGGAAAGGGACGGGGAGGGAAGATGCCATCGTTTCATATCGATCTTTACCACGGGCAAGCCAGATCAGAAGTATCCTACCTGAATGGTGCAGTTGTCCGGGCTGGGCAACAACTTGGAATCGCTACACCTGTTAACCAGGTTTTGACAGAGACTCTAGAAGATCTTTCTTCAGGTAAATTGAGCAAAGAAGAGTTTGCAGGACATCCAGAAAGATTGATCGCGTTGATACAGGAGCGTAAATGAGCGTACCAGCCTGGGTCAAAGACAGCGTTTTTTATCAGATCTTTCCTGATCGATTTGATAATGGTGACTTGACCAATGATCCGGTTAACCTGTCACCATGGAATTCGAAACCAACAATTACCTCCTTTCATGGGGGGGATCTTCGCGGGGTGATCAATCGCTTCTATTATTTGCTTGACCTGGGAATCAACACACTTTATTTCAACCCGATCTTCTTGTCTCCGTCGAATCATCGATATAATTCAGTGGATTATTTTCAGATTGACCCAAAATTGGGGGACCTATCTACATTTAAGAGCTTACTAGACGTTGCACATCGCAATCATGTGCGTGTAGTATTAGACGGTGTGTTCAATCACTGCGGGCGTGGCTTTTTTGCTTTCAACGATATCCTGGAAAATCAGAGTGATTCGCCGTATGTAGATTGGTTCCATATTAAAAAATTTCCGGTGGATGCATATTCCCCCGGTGAAGCTACTACTTACCAGGCCTGGTGGAAATATAAAAGCTTGCCAAAGTTCAATACAAGCAATCCGCGTGTTTGTGATTATATATATAAAGTTGCACGGTATTGGCTGGAACAGGGAATCGACGGGTGGCGGCTGGATGTTCCCAATGAGATCAATGATGATGCTTTCTGGGCAAAATTCAGAGAGATCGTTAAAAATACCAATTCAGATGCTTATATCCTGGGAGAGATCTGGGATGGCGATAACCGTTGGGTAGGCGATAGCCATTTCGACGGGCTTATGAATTACCCGATCCGTACTTTGATCTTGGACCTTTTGACAGAGAAAAAGAAGGCAAACGCTTTCGTGAATGACCTGGCTTCATGGGTGCGCCACTATCCAATCGAAAACTCCTTCTGTATGTACAATTCTCTGGGAACCCATGATACTGAGCGCATCTTCAGTTTGCTTGGAAAAAGCATCGAAAAAATTCGCCTTGCTTACTTGATCCTCTTTACTTTCCCAGGAGCACCTGCAATCTATTATGGTGATGAAATCGGACTGGAAGGTGGACCAGACCCAGATAATAGGAGAACATTCCCCTGGAACGAAACTGAGTGGAATATTGAGATCCTCCAATGGGTAAAACAATTGATCCGGGTAAGAAACGATCAAAATTCACTTCGTCGAGGCAATTTTTCTGTAATCCCCAATAATAATGATTCTGTTTTTGCCTTCTCTCGAAAAGATGGCGGGGATTATTCTATCGTTATTGCGAATGCCTCAAATCAAAGTACAAAAATTGAAATCGATATATCTGACCTTGTTAATGAGGATGTGAAATTGGTGAACGCTATTGGAACAGAGCAATTCTCTGAAATCCACAATGGAAGAGTAGTGATTCCATTGAATCGTTGGTCGGGAATGATACTGATTCCGGCCGATTAAACTGGGAGACTTAAGCATGAATGTACCTTCAAAGACAAAACAATCCCGTCGTAGTTGGAATATTCTTATTGGCGGACTTTTAACAGCTGCCCTTTTCGGAAGCATAATTAACCTGATATTGACCCAGACCTTATTTTCTGAGAGGTTCTTTCAGAGTGTGTTGCAGGACCAAAATGTCTACAAACAGATACCAGAAGCCCTGACTGTCTCTCCTTCTGGTGATAATAATGGAATTACCTCTGTTTTAATGGGAAGGATGAGCCATGAGCAGTTGCTAAGTTTTTACCAGACGATTCTACCGGAGGATTATTTACAAAGCCAGTTTGGAAGGGTATTTAATTCATTTATTTCTTTCGCCAGTCTGAAATCGACAGACTTGTCTTTTTCCCTTGATCTGGAACCGGTGAAAGAAAGGATCCAGGGGGAAGCTGGCGTGCAGGCAACAAATATCATTCTGGATTCGATCCCGGATTGTACAGCAGAACAGGCTTTACAATTTGGACAATGGCTGCTGCAATCCCCAAATGATTTTTCTGCTATGCCGATTTGTAAACCACCCGAACCGATCATGGGGTACGTGAAACCCTACCTGGTCCAGGCAATTCAGCAATCCGTTTCGATTCTCCCATCAGAGATAGCTTTAAGTGAAGAGCAATCACGGCTTATCAGTGAACAAGTCGTTGAATCCAGATATTTTTCGATTTACAAAAATTTGATCACAATATTAAGCCTAAGCCCCTGGGCGGCATTGATCCTGGCCATATTGTTGATAATTAACAATATCCGGTCAAGCAAGAACATTTTACGAAATTATGGTATCCCGGCTTTGATCGCAGGCACAGCCACTTTATTGGTTTTTGGTTTTATTGCTTTTCTCAGCCAAAAAGCTGATCAATTGACGCCGGATCTAAGTTCAAATGCCAGTATAAATTCTCTGGCCAGTTTGGTCATTAACAGCATTGTGAACAAGTTCATCCTCACTGGTCTGATCGTGGGCGGTGCAGTTATTGCCTGCGGATTGATCTTTACAGTCATTGCATCGAAGATCCCGGAAAAATAGCAAGCTTTACTTTTTATCTGAGTCTGATAGATATTTTTTTTGCCATTCGTAAAGCAAATTTATGGCCTGAATTGGGGGAAGAGAATTCAGGTCAAGTTTTTTTAATTCATCCAAAAGCGGATTGGTTTCTGGAAAGAAAGTTAATTGCTGTGATGTTATCGGATTGATCTGTACAGCTGAACCTGAAGAAGACTCAAGCTGTTTAATGATCTCAGAAGCCCGCAGGATCACAGGCCTGGGAACTCCGGCTAATTGGGCGACATGGATACCATATGAACGGTCCGCACCGCCAGGGATGATGTGGTGCAGAAAAACGACCTGGTTACCGGCTTCAGTAACAGCAACGTTGTAATTACGAACACCAGGCAACAGATCGCTCAATTGGGTTAATTCATGGTAATGTGTCGCAAAAAGGGTGCGGGCTTTCAAACCCGGGTGATTATGAATATACTCAACGACTGCCCAGGCAATTGAAAGGCCATCATAAGTAGAAGTTCCGCGGCCAATTTCATCCAGGATCAAAAGAGACCTTGGGGTGGCATGGTTGAGAATGTTGGCGGTTTCAATCATTTCAACCATAAAGGTGGATTGGCCGGCATGGATCTCGTCCTGAGCGCCAATACGAGTAAAGATGCGATCGACAAGACCAATACGTGACCGTCCTGCCGGGACAAAACTACCAATCTGGGCCATCAAGACGATCAAGGCTACCTGACGTAAGAAGGTAGATTTACCGCTCATATTGGGACCGGTAATAATTCTTACAATTTCGCCGTCTTCAAAAATGGTATCGTTTGGAACAAAACGTTCACCGTGTAGAGTTGTTTCAACCACAGGATGCCGCCCATCATGAATCTCAAGGATCGGCTCATTCGACAGTTCTGGTCGCGTATATCCGGAAAGGGCGGCGACCTCAGCGAAGGAGAGGTACACATCCATTTCGCCAATTACTCTCGCTGTTTGCTGGATAAGTGAACCCGAAGTAGAAATCTCTCGACACAGTTCTTTAAAAAGCCGGTTTTCGATCTCATGAATTCGTTCTTCAGCATTCAGGACTAAAGATTCATACTCCTTCATTTCAGGAGTGATGTACCGTTCACCATTCACGAGTGTCTGTTTACGGATATATTCCTGTGGGGCCAGGCTAACATTGCTATTTGAGATCTCAATATAATAGCCAAAAACCTTGTTGTATCCCACTTTAAGGTTTTTAATGCCGGTTCGTTCTCTTTCGACAGCTTCAAGGTTGGAGATCCATTCACGAGCATGACTGGACATTTGAATAATATTATCTAGCTCTGAAGAATATCCGGAACGGATCACACCGGTATTTTGCAATGTGGCTGGTGGTTCATCGGAGATTGCCCGGGTTACAAGATCAAATACTTCTGGAACAAGATTAAATTGCTGGATCATCTCCTGTAAAACTGGTTCTTCCGGTTTTAAAATATTCTTGATCTCAGGAAGTTTTTCCAGATTTGAACGTAGAGCCACCAGATCTCTTGGGTTCGCAATTCCGGCGCTGATACGGTTAATAATGCGTTCCAGATCGCTTACCTTTGATAGAGCGCTGCGAAGTTCAGCTCGGACTATTCCTTCTTTGAGAAAGAATTCCACGATGTTTTGCCGATTATTGATCGCTTGTATATCCAGCAAAGGCTTACTCACCCACTGGCGGATCAATCTGCGGCCCATGGGCGTAACTGTCTGATCTAGAACAGAAAGGAGTGAGCCCCTGGTTTCTCCACCACGGATGGTTTCAGTTAATTCAAGATTGCGGCGTGTTGCCGCATCCAGGTTCATGAATTCGCCGATAGAATAGGTCGAAACATGATTTAAGAGGGGAAGAGAACTAGGTTGAGTTTCTTTTAGATATTGTAAAATCACGCCTGCTGTCTGGGTAGCGAATGTTTGATCTTTTAATCCAAACCCATCCAGAGATTGAACCTCAAACTGCCTTTGTAAGATCTCACGGCATCGCCCGGTCTCATAACGCCAATCGGGCAATTTGGTGATGTGACCTGAAAATACCGAGGTCAAGTCGAGACTTTCCGGCGCAAGCACTTCCGCTGGATTCAGGCGGATCAATTCTGTGCGAAGTTCCACCATTTGTTCGCTTACCGGGAATTGAGTGGTAAAGAATTCTCCGGTTGTGATATCCACAAAAGCTACAGCACAGGTATTCTCCTGGCAGGTGACTGCGCAAAGGAAATTGTTTTGATCACTTTTAAGTAATGTGGGCTCGACCAAAGTCCCCGGAGTAACTACCCGGACAACTTCGCGGGGAAAAAGGCCTTTTGCCGGCTGATCTCCCATTTGTTCGCAAATGGCAACGTGATAGCCTTTATCAATGAGCCTGGACAGATAATTCTCCACAGCATGGTAGGGAATTCCCGCCATCGGAATGCGCGCCCCTTTTGCCACACCCCGAGAGGTTAGGACAAGATCCAATTCGCGTGAAGTAATTTCAGCATCATGGTCGAAAGTCTCATAGAAATCACCCAGACGAAAGAACAGGATTGTGTCCGGGTACTTTTGTTTGATATCCAGGTATTGTTGTCGAATGGGAGTAACATCATCATTCATCAGGTTTCACCGGCAATAATTATTTTCGAACTGCAAAATATTATATCTCATAGAAGAATACCTTATGAGCGATTTCTTTATAAATGATTGTATAATTCAGCCAGACACTTTTTTCGCCCATTGAGGTAGAGATGACAGAGAAGAAACGATCCATTTTCAAAAATGTCCAACTTGGTTTGGGAACATGGCAATGGGGAGATCGATTAGTTTGGAATTATGGTCAAGGATACAGCGATAAGGATATCGAGGAGACATTTGCAATCTCGCTAGAAAACGGGATTCGTTTTTTTGATACAGCAGAAGTATATGGGCAGGGAAAATCGGAACTTCACCTCGGAAAATTACTGAAGACCACGAATGAGCCTGTCATTATCGCCACGAAATTTATGCCTTATCCTTGGCGGCTGCGGAAAAATGCCATGAGAAAAGCATTAACGGGCAGCTTAAAAAGGTTGGATCTTCCCCGGGTGGATCTTTACCAGATTCATATGCCATTTCCTCCGGTTTCTATCCATTCATGGATGGAAGAGATGTTAGATTTGCAGAAAGACGATTTGATCGTTTCAGTTGGCGTATCGAATTACAATTTAGATCAAATGAATGAAGCTATCGATACTCTTGATAAAGGCGGGTCAAAACTGGCATCCAATCAAGTGGAATACAATTTGCTTGAACGGCGGATTGAAACAAACGGCGTTATGCAAAAATGTAATGAACTTGGGATTAAAGTAATTGCGTATAGTCCTTTAGCCATGGGCATACTTAGTGGAAAATACACACCAGAAAATCCTCCAAAGGGAGTACGGTCCAGTCAATACAATCGCAATTATCTGGAACTTATCCAACCTTTGATCAGGATGATGAAGAAAATTGGAATGAATCATGACGGGAAAACCGCATCACAAATAGCCATAAACTGGGTAATTTGCAAGGGCGCTATTCCCATCCCAGGCGCTAAAAATGCCAATCAGCTTGAGCAGAATATTGGCGCCCTGGGTTGGAAACTAACCGAAGAAGAAGTAGCGACTCTTGATGAATTAAGTGATTCTGTTTCTAAAAGAGGATAATTATGTCGGACCAGGAAGAATTTTTACCTTTTCACGCAATCAATGAATTCATGCGGGATGACTATCGGATCGCTGTGATCACTGAGGTTCTCTCAAAATTGGATGCTATTGATCAGGAAAAAAGGGCCTATATTGGAAGATTGATCTCAAAATTCGTACATGTACAGGGTTTTCGAAACAGTAATATGGCCCCGGTGAGCTTGAAAGCAAAGGGCAGTGTCTCATTATTCGAACATTCCCCGGAGTATGTGGCATTAGTCGTAGAATGTTGGCGATCTTTGCACGAAGAACTGGCGAAATCGGTCTTTTCAGTGTTAAGTGAGCATAATTGGGCTAATTTGCCCGCTTTGGATGTTGACCGATGCGAACTCCCCGGCTTTCAGATCCATTGGCCAAAAGAAGACAATTTTGAAACGTTGATAAAAGCAGTTAATGTAAAATCTCCAGAATTGCAGGAGTCTGAAGACAATATCAGTCTGATGGCTGTCTGGCTGGGGAATCGCTTGCCATATGATCTTTATATTGAGGAAACAAAAGCCGAAGAAAAGTAGCTATTCGTCGAATTCGATCTCTTGATCTTCAATGCCGTTCCATTCGCCCTCCGAGTTGATTTCAATATCTCCGAAGAGGGCGTTTTGATTGGCATTTACCATATGTCGTTTGATTAATTCGAGCATAGCCAGGAAGGTGACCACTATTTCGATACGGTTATCTGGAGTTTCCAGGAGTTTTTTAAATGTAATCGTACCTACAGTACGCAAGTAGTTAACAATTGAGGTGATCTTCTGGCGGATTGTGATCCTGGGGTTCGAGACCACCATACTTAGCGGGGCCATTGAAGAAGTCGAACCAAAAATATCCCGGGCTGCTTCGATCAATCCTTCAAGGGTTAATTCGCTGATATCCAACTTAGTCGGGATCTGTACGCGATTACCGGTATCGAGGCGAAGGTAAGTCCTTAAGCCCTCAATTTCACGTTGTTCAAGTATTCCGGCCAGTTCCTTGAAACGTTTGTAGATCATCAATTGCCTGGCTAGGGCCTCACCTGGATCTTCTTCTTCACCAATCTGGGTAGTCAGTGACGGTCTTGGCAGAAGTGCGGCAGATTTGATCTGAACCAATCTCGCGGCAATGACCAAAAAGGCCGAAACTTCAGCAGCATTCTGTTCTTGTAATTGGTGCATATATTCCAGATATTGATCGGTAACCTGGGCCAGTGCAAGGCGGGTAATATCCAGTTCGGCTTTGTCAATTAACTGCAACAGAAGATCAAGCGGACCTGAATAAACATCCGTATTGATGAGGTACCCTTCAGATTGATGACCGGCAACTTGATAATCCACGCAGGCAATTATAGCAGAAACAAACAATATCATTTTTAAAATTCTTCATTCTTTATTGATTCTCCACAGGCCTGTATAATTGCGGGTATGGAAAATCAGATATTACCGGTTTGTTCTCAATGCGGAAGGCTCTATCCGGAAGTAGGTGCTCCTTATCTCTGTTCATGTGGTGGCGTTTTTGATTTTCCACCTTTTCAATTACCTGAGGATCCAAAGAAAATTGAAAAGGACCAGGGGCTATGGAAGTACAAACCCTTATTTTCTCTTGGTGAAAATCTACCGATCATCTCTCTGGGAGAAGGAAATACTCCGCTTTGTGAACTGGAATACCATTCACAAAAGATCTGGGCAAAACTTGAGTTCTTGAACCCGACAGGATCTTATAAGGATAGAGGAAGTGCTGTATTGACCAGTTTCCTGGTTTCAAGGGGCATAGCTTCTGCTGTTGAAGATTCTTCCGGGAATGCGGGGGCTTCATTTGCAGCATATGCAGTCCGGGCCGGTATTAATGCTGAGATCTATATTCCCGAATCCGCTTCCGGACCAAAAAGAAATCAGATAGAGGCTTACGGTGCAAAAGTTCACCGTATTCCCGGGCCACGTTCGGAGGCTTCACGAGCAGTGTTGGAAGCGGTCAACAAAGGAGCAATTTACGCCAGCCACGCTTATATGCCCTTTGGTTTACATGGTATTGCTACAATTGCTTATGAGATATATGAACAAATGGGCGGGAAGGCCCCTGGAACGATCATTGCGCCAGTGGGTCACGGTGGATTACTTTATGGACTTATAAAGGGGTTTGAAGGCTTAAAAATGGCTTGCAGTACCCATGAAGAACCTTTCTATCTGGGTGTTCAATCAAATGGCTGTTCTCCAGTCTTTGATGCGTTTGCGAGAGGTGAATTGTCTTTACGGGAACCCATACTGTCGGATACAATTGCAGAGGGTGTGAAGGTTAGTAGCCCGGTAAGAGGAAATGCAATTTTAAGAAAGATTTGCGAACATCGCGGTAAAATCATTTCGATCGGCGACGATCAATTGTTACGGGCTTATCACGATATTGCCAAAAAAGGTTTCTTTATTGAGCCTACTTCTGCTTTAGTTTGGGCTGCGCTTGAAGATCAAATTACCGCTTTACCCGCTCCTGTTGTCATGATATTTACTGGGAGTGGTTTGAAAACTCAAATCTAGATATTGGGAAGATGATGGCCGCGAGCTGTTCAAAAAGGACGGTTGGCGATCCTTCTTTTCCCGGGAGGAAAACTTGAAAGAATTAAGTAAACGTTCCGAGGTTGAATCTCCTGACGAGTTCAATCGACGCCTGGGGTTGGATATTTCAGATATTTTGCTTCTCAGCCGTGCATTAACCCATAGATCCTATTTGAACGAGCATGCCGATGCTCTCGAAGACAATGAACGGCTGGAATTTCTGGGGGATGCAGTTTTGGATTTTGTGGTAGGTGCATGGTTATACAACCGTTATCCGGATATGTTGGAAGGCGATCTGACACGAATGCGTTCAGCCCTTGTACATACTGAGCAGTTGGCTGAATTTGCTGTTCAGATCGATCTTGGAAAAGCGATGCGCCTTGGGCGTGGAGAAACTCAGGCTGGGGGGAAGGAACGCCCTGCCTTATTATGCGATACCTTTGAGGCTGTAGTTGGCGCCACATACCTGGATAAAGGGATCGATGGAGTGATGAAATTCATTTCTCCGTTCTTGTTGGAATCTGCTGATGATATTTTGATCAATCACAAAGATGAAGATCCGAAGAGTAATCTGCAGGAATGGGCACAATCAAAGGGTTATTCAACTCCACAGTATGTCACTTGCAGCAGCAGCGGTCCGGATCATTCAAAAGTATTTGAAGTTGAAGTTTGTATAAATGGAAAAGTGATCGCTCGCGGGAGTGGACATAGCAAACAGGCTGCAACGAAGGCTGCTGCTGCTAATGCCCTGATCGCACTTGGTATTGCAAAAAAATAAATAGATTGGGAAATTCATGAATCCTCGACTAAAAGCGCTTGAATTACACGGGTATAAAACTTTTGCCAGCCGATTTCAATTTGAATTTCCTGGTATGGTTACAGCGGTTGTTGGCCCAAATGGATCCGGGAAATCAAATATTTCCGATTCATTGCGGTGGGTGTTAGGCGAACAGTCTTATATGCTGCTTCGAGGCAGAAAAACGGAAGATATGATCTTTTCCGGCTCTGATCAGCGGCCGAGGGCGGGTATGGCTTCTGCCACAATCACCTTTGATAACAGCGAAGGCTGGCTTCCCATTGATTTTTCTGAAGTATCCATTTCACGTCGTGCCTATCGAGACGGAGGGAATGAATACTTATTGAATGGGCAAAAAGTACGTCTTAAAGATGTCTCTGAACTTTTGGCACAGGCGGGTCTGGCTGAAAGGACCTATACCGTCATAGGTCAGGGTCAGGTGGATGCTGCACTTTCACTTCACCCGGAAGAACGGCGAAAATTCTTTGAGGAAGCCGCGGGTATTGGTCTCTTTCGATCCCGTCGGGAAGAATCCTTAAACCGGTTGGAGACGACCCGTAGAAATCTAGAACGGGTTGAAGATATTTTGAGCGAACTTGAACCCCGTATGCGCAGCCTGGAACGGCAAGCTAAACGTGCTGAAGAGTATGAACATATCAAGGCAGATCTGAATATTCTGCTTAAAGATTGGTACGGCTTCCATTGGAATAATTCTCAAAAAGAATTGATCCATGCAAAAGAAGTAATGCATGTACAGGAAGAACGAGTACAACTGGCCCGTAAGAATCTTTCTGAAATGGACCAGAAGGTTCAGACCTCCCGGGCTCAATTACGAGATTTGCGCACCCGCTTGGATGAATTGCATGAACAATCGGCTTCTCTGCACACTGAACGAGAACGAATAAGCCGCAACCTGGCTGTTCTGGATGAACGGCATAATGCTCAATTAGAACAGTGCGACCTTTTAGAAAAAGAAATTGCACGCCTGGAAGAAGAATCAAAATCACAGGCTGATCGTTTGGTTGAATTGGAATCCGAAAAAGAGCGAATGAATTCAGAAATGCTAGATGCTCAAAATCAATTGGATTCAGCGCAAAAAATATTAAATGAAAGAACTCAAGAAAAAGAAAAAGTCGAACAGGACATTCGTGAAGTTCGCCGAATGCTGGTAAATACCGAGACACAGCAGGTAAAGCAAAAAGCCCATCAACAGGAATTAACCAACCGAGTTGATGTATTACAGACTGATCAGAAAAAGATTCTTGAAACATTGGGTTCTGCCGACAATGATTTGCTCACTGCTCAAAAAGAAGCCTCTCTGGCAAAGCGGAAAAGCGAAGATTCTGAACTTGAAATTGAACGGCTCGAAGAAGAACTGGATACACAAGTTCAAACCCTCAAAAAATTAAAAGACTCACTTTCAGAATTAACCCGCAAAAGGGGACAGTATGAGGCAGACAGCGCACGTACAAAAGCGCAATTGGATGTTGTCATCCAGGCAGAAAAAGCACTAAGCGGATTTGCAAACGGTGCAAGAAATTTGATGCAGGCGGTCGAAAAGGGTATGCTTTCCGGCGGGTATCGAGTAATCAGCAGTTTGATCGATGTTCCGGCAGAATATGAGATTGCCATTGCTTCTGTTCTTGGAGAAAACCTGGATGGAATTTTGATCGATTCTGCCACAGACCCAGAGACTGCTTTAGAGTTTTTAGAGAAAGATGAAAAAGGGAGAACGGTCCTTCTTCCTGCAGTATGGGCTGATAAGTCAGTTAAAGCGAAGGTTGAAAAAAGCACAGAGGTATTGGGAATTGCGGCAGACCTGATCAAATGCGATAATCAGATCCGACCTGTGATCGATTTGCTTCTCGGGAAAGTCGTAATTGTTAAAGACCGTCAAACTGCGAGGAGAACAATCCAGGGCAGTGCAGAGATACAAAGAGTTGTTACTCTAAAAGGTGAAGTATTCACTGCAAATGGTGTAGTTATTGCCGGCCAGGACGGTCGGTCCGCCCTGGTTGGACGACCTCGACAACGGAAAGAACTTCAAGAAAAACTATATGAAAGTGATCTTCAGATCGACGAGATCAATGAACAGATCAAAAAGATAGAGCAGCAAAATAAAGAAGCTGAAGACAATCAACGTAAAGCTGAAATGGATCTAAAGCTTTGCCGGAATCAAATGAATACGTTTAGAAGTGAATTTCAGGCAAAGAATCTGGCCCTGGAGCAGGTAAAGCAGAAACAGGAATGGCAAAAAAGACAACAGATCTCAATTACTGATCAGATCAATCAGGCGATAAATGAGCTTAAATCACTTGAAAATGAGATCAATAACAGCCAGCAAAAGATCAATGAGACGAACAATAAGTTAAGGGAATTGAACAATCTATCACATACTAAAGCCGTTGATGAATTTCAAACTCAGGTAATTCATTGGAATACAACTTTGGCAGTGAGTACACGTGCTCTTCGTGATGCTGAAAGACGTTACTCGGAATTTGCGTCGATTGTCTCCGCAAATAAACAGCAACGGCAAAGCTCGAATTCGCGACTGGTAAACATAAAACAAGCCCTCTCAGAGATCGAAAAAGAGAAAGCTCACAATCACAATTCAGAAACTGAACTTAATTTACAAATAGAAGAACTGCAAAAGCAGATCGATCCTTTAGAAAACTTGCTTACCACAACCGAAGTGGAGAATAACAAACTTCAAGATAATTATTCTGCTTTGCAGCAAGCTCAAACAACTGCAGAACGATTCTATACCCAGGCACAACTGGAATACACCCGGGGGCGTGAGGCACTGGATAATTTACGCCGCAGAATTGAAGAAGATTTTGGGTTGGTTAAGTTTGAATATAATGAAGATGTTTCCGGGCCAACTCCATTACCACTCGAGGGAATTGGTGAATTACCCGTGATCAAAGAGATTCCGCCTGAATTGGAGGAATCTATTAATCGTCAGAAAGCTTTGATGAGGCGAATGGGCGCTATCAATCCAGAGGCTAAAAAAGAATATGACGAGGTCAAAGAACGATATGAATATCTGACAGGTCAGGTTGCTGATCTTAAAAAAGCAGATGAAGATCTACGTCAGATCATTGCTGACCTGGATGAATTGATGCGGCGTGAATTTAAAAAGACATTCACTGCTGTGGCAATTGAGTTCAAACAAATGTTTACACGTTTATTCGGTGGGGGATCTGCACGATTGATCTTGACTGATGAAGAGAACCCAACGGAAACCGGAATTGATATAGAAGCCAGGCTTCCCGGTCGGAGAGAGCAGGGTTTAAGCCTGCTATCCGGTGGTGAACGTTCACTTACTGCAGTAGCATTGGTATTTGCCCTTCTAAAAGTTTCTCCGACACCATTCTGTATTATGGATGAAGTGGATGCTGCTCTGGATGAAGCGAATGTAGGTCGATTTACTGAACTACTTAAAGAGCTCAGTCAAGATATTCAGTTCATTCTAATTACGCATAACAGAAATACCGTCCAGGCTGCCGATGTGATCTACGGTATTACAATGGGACGTGATTCGGCAAGCCAGGTGATCAGCCTTAAACTTGATGAAGTCAGTGAAGATATGGCAAAGTAAAAAAAAGAGCTGCGTTAGCAGCTCTTTTTTTTATCAAAAAGACTTAGTTGGAGGATGAACTTGCGATTCGATATTCATCCGGGATTGTCGGGGTTGAAGGAACTACTGAAGCCCAGACATCGTATTTCTTGAAACCGATCTCTTCTTTCGCGGCATCGACATAAGCCTGATATGCAGCGCTGTATGCGGTGTTGATTTGATCGGAGGTCAACTGGCGAACCTCGTGACCGAGGCAAAGGATTACATGGTATCCGTATTGCGTCTTTACAGGTGCAGAAATCTCACCAACCTTTAAGGCGAATGCAGCGTCTTCGAATTCTTTGACCATTGCACCCTTTGTAAACCATCCCAGATCGCCACCGTTCTTGTTATTGCTGGTGTCTGTAGAATACTGTGCTGCAAGGTCTGCAAAGCTGGTACCGGAATTGTACAGGTCGATCACCTTTTTGGCTTCATCTTCGGTGGAAACCAAAATGTGACGGGCCCAAACCATTTCCTGCTCAGGAGCTACTGTTGCGCTAACTTCCTTATAAACTTTCTGTTGATAGAGAAGTGTCTTTATGTAGGCGCGCAATTCCGCTTCACTGAAATTCGCTTCGGTGACGTTGTTCGCAACAATAGTGGCTATTAGATTCTTGTAACCTTCGTAGGTATATTCTGTAGCGGTTGGTGTAATTGTCGCAGTCGCAGATTCTGTTGGAATCGTTGTAGCTGTGGCAGTTTCAGTAGCAGAAGGTAACTCGACAGTGGGGACTGTGGTACCCTCGGCAATTGAAGTGCCATCCAGAGTTGGAACCGCAGTTTCTGAAGGAATAGCCGTCTCAGCTAAAGTAGCTGTTTCAGTCGGGGTCGCGTAAGAAAGGGTCTGTTGAAGTTCAGAAAGCGTTGAAGTGGGGTAGTAAGTAATGGTAGCAGTTGGAACTTCAGCAGTGGGAGTACCGCTGGGGAAGTATTGCAGCTGTTCCTGAATATACTGTTCAACCTCATCATCTGTTACGGTGATGCCTTCTTTTTGAGCCTTTTGTACAAGTGCAGCTTCACCAATCATGGAATCAAGTGTGTCACTGCCAAATTGCACGTAGTTATCCAGACTGTTCTGGATGGTAAGCAACTGATCCTGGAAGAAACTGGCAAAATATGAGCTAGCATAAGTTTCAAAGGTATTGATCTTCTGATAACGGGAATAGCTCACACGATCCTGAAAATCTTTGACTGTGATTTTAGTATCGCCAACTTTGGCTACTAATTTGTTGTCTTTTAATACCGTTGTATTTAGAATTCCGTATGCGATAAGCAATACAATGATGACAACAACTGCCGAAATACTATAAGTCAGGATCTTCTTTTGGCGGTTCTCTTTTTCCAATCTGGCCAGATGTTTCTTGGTCAACTCTTTCTGCGATTTATTTTCACTTTCTTTGGCCATTTGTTCCTCTTATAGATAGAATGAGAGGCATAGTAAATAGAACCCTATGCCTCTGCCAATATAAACTAGCGGATTGCGTCAGCCCAGCGCTCTCCAGTGAAGGGGAGCAGAGCGATATGGCGTGCGCGTTTGATTGCCATGGCTAATTTGCGCTGATGTGTGGCGCAGGTACCTGTTTGACGCCGTGGGCGGATCTTGCCATCTTCGGTTACGAAGCGGCGCAGCATATCAGCCTGTTTGTAATCAATGCTGATGTTTTTATCTGCGCAGAACTGGCAAATTTTCGGACGAGCAACAAAACGGCGTGAACCGCCTGAACTCATCTCGTTTTCATTGCTGATATCTTCAGACATCTTAATACTCCATTAGAACTGATACTCTTCTTCAGAGATGTCTTGTTCCGTCGAATCAGAGGTGGTAGGCTGCGGGTTTTCGCGTTTATCACCAAGCATCATCATCTCGCTGGCAACAATCTCGACATTCGAGTGTTTTACACCTTCCGCATCTTCCCATTTTCGGGTTTGCAGACGGCCTTCAATGTAAACTTGTTGACTTTTTGTCAAATACTGTTTGCATATTTCGGCCAGGTTGCCCCAGGTAACAACATTAAACCATTCGGTCTCATTATGGCGCTCACCATCGGCTGTATTCCAGGTACGATTGGTGGCAACTGTGAACGTTGTAACAGGTCTCCCGGAAGGCGTGTAGCGCATTTCAGGGTCTCTGCCCAAATGTCCAATAATCATTACCTTATTTAATCCTCGACTCACGGCATACTCCTCAAGAATAAGTAACCTTAAAATCGATTTTACTCAACAACAGTAATCATGAATCGCATTACTGGCTCCAAGAAGCGCAGATTGCGTTCAAGATCGGCGCAGAAAGCAGGAGCAAACTCGGCAGTGATCAAAACATATTGACCCTCGCGCTGTTTGCGGATGCTATAGGCCATACGGCGTTTTCCCCATACATCAACTTTGGCAATTGAACCGCCGCTGGTGGTAATCCATCCTTTAACTTTATCGATCGCTGCATTGAATGCAGTTTCATCCAGTTCGGGATGAAGGATTAGCACGACCTCGTAATTACGCATATTAAGTGAACCTCCTTTCCTCGGGATAGCCCTCAGCTCGATCCGTAGGAAAGCCTGAGAGCGGAAAGGTAGCAGTGAAAAAAACATCTGCTTACCAAGTTCATCGATTTTAACATAGTTTACACGTTTTGTGTGAATTTTTTATGGAGAATCAAACAATTTACCCCACAAATTACATTAATATTATTGTACATCAAAAATATAATTTTTGCTCTGGACAGGTAGAAAAGAGGGTGATAGAATATTGGTCGTTGAGTCTTTGGGGGCTCGTCTAATGGCAGGACTGCAGATTCTGGATTTGCCTGTAGAGGTTCGAATCCTTTGCCCCCAGCCTAAAAACCCGCGAAAGCGGGTTTTTTTAATGGGCTTTAGCCTGTCGAGAGAGCGAAGCGAAGGAGACAGAAAACCACCCGCTAAGCGGGTGGAGGGCCAAGGTTAAACCACAAATCACCTTGTCTAGTCTAGAATAGTGATTGTTCAAGC